>OKWK01000009.1_pt1 | contig 414663 bp, 354 predicted proteins | sample 1607181 | NCBI WGS metagenome assembly OKWK01 (sample SAMN07501053, study PRJEB24779) | human gut metagenome | isolation source: stool | host: human infant | place: USA: Pittsburgh, PA | reverse complement strand
GCCAGGACTTCCAAAAGTTCCAGCAGCAGAAAAAATTGATGTTGATGAAAATGGAGTAATATCTGGATTATTCTAGATTAATAATTTACTTTCTATTTAAGTAAAATATAAATTATATAATTAAAATACCATATCCTTTATAATAGAGTTTCAAAACCCCTAAGCATTCCGCTTAGGGGTTTACCTTTGAAATAATATAATATTATGAACAAGTTACTATTTGTTGTGTTATATCTGAATAAATTTGAAGACCTTTTGTATCATATACTTTTATTACTTCATCATTTATATTTGCATCTTTTACTATTTGTTTTACTATATTTTCTTTTTCTCTTAATTTATTTTCATTAAATACTACATCTTCTCTATTATCAAATAATGCTACATAAAATATCCCTGTCTCAACTAAGTCTTGGAAAAAGTGGCTTCCATAAGATAATTCTGGCATTAAATCTTGATTACTATATGCAATTTCACACATTACAGACATATTGCATAATTCTGTGAATTTTACGGGAACCCCTAATTCTGGATTACTGCTTCCCCATCGACCAGGTCCCATAAGCATAGCATTTTTTCCTTTTAGTTCTTTATTTATTATTCCAACTTGTCTAGCTATATTGTATTTTTCAACTTCAGGTAATTTAACATAATCATCTGATGATATAAATACTATATAGTCGATTGCAAGTCTTACATTACCGCCCATAAAGTTTCCTGTTGATGAGAACAAGCATGAATTTTTATCTTCTAACTTAGGCAGTTCAACAGTTTTTCCAAGCCCTCTTGTTTGAAGTGGTCTACATTGAACTATATTAATTCTAAAGTTTCCTTGTTTATCAAAATTAGCTGTATACTCTATATCTACAGGATAATTATATTTTGATGATACAACTTTTAGTATTTTCCTCATAGCTTCAGTAAATTTTGTACTTCTAAGCAGTCTCTCAAAATTAAGTACAAATGGTATGTTAGAAGTATCTATTCCTACCCTTTTAAATCTCTCCTCTGTTTCTTTATCTTTTGAACCAAATAAACTACTTTGTGTTTTTAAATTACTTTTAACTGCTTCATTTACTATTATTGTTTCTAATTCATTTTTATTTAAATTTAATACATCTACATAATGTTGTGAGAATCTTTGAGGATCTTTTTTTGTCATTGCAGGAAGTCTTGTTGGGTCGTCTAGTGCAACTATTCTAACATAATCATTATTAACCCTATCGACTGCTCTAGTTCCAAGACCAAATACTAATCTAAGCATACCTGCATCCATATCTATTTTTTTATTCCAAACATATAAGTTTGATGAATTTGCAACTCCAGCTATATGTGGGAAATAATATTCTCCATAATAATCACCAGATACCCTTTGAACCAATATAGCCATTTGTTCATCACGCTTATCTAACCCACGATTTTTTCTATAATTAAGTGCATCTTCATTCATTGTACTTGCATAAACCGTTCTTATTGCATCTTCAAATGCCTTTAGTCTTTGTGATGGTGTTCCTTGATTTATACAGAAAACGCTATCATATTTACCAGCAAATGCATTTCCAAAGTTGTCTTCAAGTAATGAACTAGATCTTACGATTATTGGACATTGTCCATAGTATTCTAGTAAATGCATAAATTGTTCTTCTATCATTTCTGAGAATTTTCCATTTTGCAATCCATCTTGAAGTTCTTTTGCATATTTAAAATATCCTTCATCAGTTTTTTGCTTCATTCTCAAATCCCACAATCCATTTTCAACTATGTATGAATAGAAAACATCTGTACCTACATAAAACGAATCGTGTGGCTCTAATATATCTTTAAAGTATTCTTTTGTCTCCTCTGATTTGCTTACAATAGCAGTTGCCATAAGCATCCCTATACTCTTTCCACCTATAAATCCAGTTCCAATTTCACGAGATGCTATTTGCACCATATCTGCAAGTGTAAAATATTGTTTGCACATTTCATTTATTTTGCTATCTTTTCCAACTAGTATATCGATTAAATTTTGTTTTATTCTTTCTTGGGTCGATTCATCTTGTGTAAGTGCTGCTTTTGCTTTATTAAAATTTATTCTCCAATAGCCAAGTCTTTTATTTCTCCAGTCAAAATGAGAAAATAATTTTGATGCTTCCCCGCTTGAAGTTATTGTTGTAACTTTATCTTTTTCGATTTTATGTGGGAAAAATAAAATAGGAGTATATCTATTTTCAACTTTTAGAGGATGTATATATATACTTCCTTCAACATTATATATATCCATTAAAATCTGTGTTGTTTCTCTTATTTTAGCAATAGTGTCATAAGTATATGAATTTCTTTTTATTGAAAAATACGCAGCTGCACCTATCTTATATAGATAAGGACATGTAACCTTAAAAAAGTTAGCTGTCATTAAATCAGAATACCACCCTCTTTGGATATATGTAAGACTATCAAATACGTATACTGAATTTTCACTTTGTGTTTTTATTATATTATGGACAGACATAGTAAAATCTTCAAAACCTTTTGCCAAATCTAGTTCAAATAAATTTACTTTACTTAAGTCATCTATTATCGAATTCACTTTTCTAAAATGAATATAGTTTACATTTTTTCCATCTTTTATAGATTTTCTTACAAAAGCATCTACAACATGTTTGTAATTATTTATATCCTCAACTTGCCACACAACATTATCCCCTGGGTACAATCCCCCCATAATATCATCAAAGCCTTTTATACCTGTACTAATTTTATCCATAAAAACATCTCCTCTGTCAGAATATTTCGTTATTTTTATTGTAACACAGGAGATATTTTTATAATCAATATAAATAAGTATTTATATATTAATATTATTTTTTCTAACTTTTTGCAAAAAAAATACTCCAAAAGAGTCTAAAAACTACTTTTGGAGTATGATTTCATAAATAAAGTTTATTATACTATATTAAAATGTTGCAGTGCATATTCAATTCCATCTTCATCTACATCTTTTGTAACAAAACGCACAATCTGTGCTAAGTCTTCTTTCCCATTTGCCATTAAGATTCCATTTGGACAGTATTCAAACATTGTAGTATCATTATAACTATCTCCAAAAGCATAGCTATCTTCTTTTTCTAAATTGAAATAATTTAATAAAAATTCCATACCACTTGCTTTTGAATGTCCTTTTGGAACTACTTCAAAAAGATTAGAACCTCTGTCTATATAATCAAGTCCTTCATTTTCAATATATTCAATTATATTTTCTCGTTTGTCTGGATTTTCTAATATGAAACAAAATTTATCAAAAGATAAATCCTCACTATTTAGGGGTTTTATTGGAAATCCTCTTTGTAAAAACTCTTGAATTTTAGCTTGTTTTTGCTTATCTTTTGTTTCTGTATCCATATAAATAGATTCTATTCCTTCTATTATCATTTCTGTTTCATTATCTTTTAAAACTTGAATAATCTCTTTATATTTATGCTTATCTATAGTTTTATGATATAAAACTTTGTTGTGAATTTCTATATAAGTTCCACATCCACAAATATATCCATCAAACTTCATATCTTGAAGTCTTGGCTCTATTAATGCTCTTGTTCTTCCTGTATTTATAATTGTTATATGTCCATTTTCTTGCGCTTTTTTAAGTGCAGTTTTTGTACTTTCTGGTATCTCCCCACTTGTTTCTGAAATCAATGTTCCATCGATATCAAAAAACAATATTTTCTTATTGTTCATCTATTTCCTCCTCGAATATTTTACTCTGTCCCCTAAAATTATATCATCTATATCTTTTACTATTGACTCCCTTTCATATGGATTTAAAGAATCATTTTCATAAATTTTTTGGCGTAAATTTCTAAGCATATTGTTTTTATTTTTTAATTTTTTATTGTATTTGCTTTCTATCTCACTAAAACTTTTGTTCAATTTATTTATAAGAGATGCCATCTCATCTGAGCTTCCAACAATTCTATTTAGCAACATAAGATTTTGTGCTAAAAGTTCTGGAATATCGTCGTCATGGCTGTATCTAAGTTGATGGTCAATTTCTCCATATCCTTCTTCAAATATTGTTCTTACTTGTATTTCTATAGTTGAAGACTCATATCCCGAACCATATTTGATAAGATAATGAACTGATCTATATCCTGACACTCTAGATCTTACGGGTATAGATTTTTCCTCAAAAGTTGTTACATTATCTCCTTCTCTAATATTGGCTACTGTTTCTATTACATCCCATTTATTCGTTATAAATTGATGTATTTCTTCCCAATCGTCTTTGAAAATATGTATGGCACGTATACCCATTATATCTGTAATTTCATCCTTATAGTTTTGGATATTGAAATTAAAATTATCTCCGTATTTCTCCCTTCTATTAGGAGTTTTTCTAACTAGTTTTTGTAATAATCTTTTTGGGTCCTTTACCCTTGTTTTTACAGAATGGATTTTAGGATGTTGTCTCAATACATTTGCAACATAGGTTAACCTAGCATCATAAATATCAATTGATTTTTTATAATCCTGTAATATGTTGTATAAGTCTACCCAATTTATACCTAAATCCTTTAGGTCTTGTGGCTCTAAATCATATATCTCTAAAAATTCATTTTTATCCATATATCCTATCCACCTCCTTAACTAGTATCACCATTTATAACGTTTCTGTCAAGTAAATAAATTTAGATAATTTTAATATTGTTTTTTGCTCTTTTCTCTGTACTTTGAAGGTATAATACCTGTAGATGCTTTAAACTGAGATGTAAATGAGCTTGCTTTTTTAAATCCAATTTTTTGTGCTATATCACTTAGAGAATAGTCTGTTGTTTCTAATAGAACTTTTGCCTTTGATATTCTTATTTTAATTAAGTAAGAATGTGGTGTCTCTCCTAATGCCTTTTTAAATGCGGAACCAAAATAATTTTTTGATAAACCTGCTAATTGTGCCATTTCTTCTATTTTTATTTCTCTATTATAGTTATGATTTATAAAATCCGCAACTAAATAAATTCCTTTTTGATAACTTTGTTTTTCCTTAAACAGATTGATATCTTGATTATAATTTGCATTAATTAATTCTCTACAGATAAGATTTGATATCATATCTAGTTTAACTAAGTCTTTTTTATCTCCTTTTTTAAATTCATCTTGGAATATATGCAGGTAAAACTTTAATTCCCTAGATAAATATATAGGATGATTAAATAAATTATCACTACATTCAAGTTCCTGCATTATGTTTTTTAGATAATCTGTATCTATTAGAATACTTGTATAGTCTATGTTAGAGAGATTATATTTTATACCGTGTTTTTGGTTGCTTTTAGCTGTGTATATATATCCTATTTCTCCAAAGAATATACTATCTTCATTTACTAGAAAAGGTATTGGGCTGTTTGGAATAAAAAATTCGTATTCATTATGACTATGTAATCTAGATTTTATACATTCATTATCTGAAGGAATAGATTTAGCTATAAATATATTTCTATTATAATAGATATCACAATTCTTATATAATTCCCTTGCTTTTTCATCATAGGAATTGACTATATTTATCATAATATTGCCTCCATTTTCATAATTTGCCCATACACTATAAAACTATACTTTATTCCATACACTTTTCCTTAAACCAGTCCCAATCCATACCGTATTTACCTTCAAGTAGCCATTCAGGACATTGCTTGCCATTATAATCTTGATGCTTTTTTAAACCTAAGTCATTTTGATAATTTTTTAAAACTTTATATAGTTCTATAGCATTTAAATAAGCTTGCTGTTGTTTCATTGCATTTGTGTACATACATATTTCAATAGAAATTCCAGTTAAATTTCCTTCTTGTGTCCCTTGCGCGTATGCTTGCCAATTTAAAGGAATATTTTGTATTATTTTATCGTATCCTACAGTAATTGTCCACGATGCATTTCTATATTTTGAATAACTTGTTCCCGCATATGGGTCGCTATTTGCATTTTTTAATGACTCATACATCTGTTCTGCATCAACATCTATACATGCAGTTTGATGTATTACTACATCTGTAGGTTTTATTACCTGTGCTGATATACAAGATCCTTTTTCTAACAATTTATCTGATATTACTTCTGCTCTTCCTATTTTTGTTCCATTTATAAGTACATTATCACTTACATATGATTTTGATGAAGAACCATAACTTAAATTTAATTTACTTATTAATAGACAAATTAAAAATACTATCATTATAAGATAAAAAGTTATATTCTTGTTTTTCTTAAAAAAATCTATATCAATAGATTTTAATTGTCTTTTGCTCATACTAAAATCCCCCATATATTATATTGTATCTCAATTTACATTTTATTTCTCATATATACATAATATCGTGAAAAAATGTTTTTTTCATTTTAAATTCCTTAACTTTTCTTAATTTCAAAAAATAAAAGCCTCCTATTGGAGACCTTCATACTTATCCTCAAAAAATATATTTATTTTTTCTATTACATCACATAGAACTTCTTGTTCTTCATCGTTATAAGAGTTTAATGTTGCTTGTACCATTTCTTTGTGAAAATCTGCATGTATTTTATAAGCATGCTTTCCCTTTTCAGTTAGACTTACTAACACAACTCTTCTATCTTCTTCCGTTCTCGATCTTTCAGCATAACCTTTTTTTATAAGTCTATTAATTGCAGATGTTAGCGTTCCAACTGTTATTCTTAAATCGTGGGCAATTTCTCCCATAGTTCTGTTTCCTTGAGTTCCTATTGCATCAATTGTGTGTATCTCTGTTATAGATAAATCTTTTATCTCAGAACTTTTTAAAACCTTTTCTTCTATATGTAAAATATCATTAAATAATTGCACCAAAAGTGAATTTAATCGTTCCGCTCTCTTTTCCATTTTATTTTCTCTCCATATTTATTTTAATCTTAAATGTATTATAATAAATTTTAGAAATAATTTCAATTGATATTATACTTCATAAAAGTTACCCATTTTTCTAAATTTATTATATCTCTTTTGTAATAAATCTTGTTTTTTTATATCAATTAAATTATTTAAATCTGAATTTATGAGTCTTTTTATGTTTTCTGAAACTAAAGAAGGATTTGTATGTGCACCTTCTATTGGTTCATCTATTATATTATCTATTATTCCCAAACTAAGTAAGTCTAAAGCTGTTATTTTCATAACTTCTGCTGCTTCTTTAGTTCTTGATGAATCTTTCCATAAAATTGTCGCAAATCCTTCTGGAGATAAAATAGAGTAAATCGAATTTTTAAGCATATACACCTTATCAGATACACTAAGTCCCAATGCCCCTCCACTGCCGCCTTCTCCTGTTATTATTGATATTATTGGTGTTTTTAGTCTACTCATTTCCATTAAATTCTGTGCAATTGCCTGACCTTGACCTCTTTCTTCTGCCCCAACTCCACAATATGCACCTGGTGTATCGACAAAACATATTATAGGTCTATTAAATTTTTCAGCTTGTTTCATAAGTCTTAATGCTTTTCTATATCCTTCTGGATGAACCATTCCGAAATTTGTATCTACATTTTCTTTTACATTTTTACCTTTATTAACTCCTATTACTGTAACACTTATTTTATCTATTGATGCAATTCCACCTATTACTGCTTTGTCGTCTCTAAAATTTCTATCACCATGGAATTCAATAAAATCATCGAAAATATTTTCTATATAAAATCGTACGTTTGGTCTTTCTTTATTTCTTGCTATCTCTACAATATTCCATACTTCATTCTTTTTATCCTTCAACATCTATCACCACCTTTAGATATTCTTTTCTTTATATTCCATGTAATTTAAGCACTCTTGATAAATAATTTTTTAAATTTTTTCTATCTACAATATCATCTACAAATCCCTTTTCTAGCATAAATTCTGCACTTTGGAAGTCTTCTGGTAATTTCTGATTTATTGTATTTTCAATTACCCTACGACCTGCGAATCCTAAAATTGCTCCTGGTTCAGAGATTATTATGTCTCCAAGCATTGCAAAACTAGCGGTTACTCCTCCTGTTGTTGGATTTGTTATTACACTTATATACAAAAGTCCTGCTTCATCATGTTTTGCTATTGCTGCAGATGTTTTTGCCATCTGCATAAGTGAAATTATTCCTTCTTGCATTCTAGCTCCTCCAGAAGCAGTAAATATAATAAGCGGAAGTTTATTTTGTGTTGCATATTCTATAATTCTTGTAATTCTTTCACCGACAGCACTTCCCATACTTCCCATCATAAAATTACTATCCATTATTGCAGTTGCTACTTTTTTTGAATTTATATTTCCAACCCCACAAAGTACACCTTCATCTAAATCAGATTTTTGTTCAGCTTTTTTTAACTTTTCTTCATATCCTGGGAATTCTAATGGATTTGTAACTTTTATTTCTTGAAACATCTCAATAAAGCTATCTTTATCGAATATTTGATTTATCCTTTCTTTTGCCGATATATTGAAGTGGTAATTACAATTAGGGCATACATAATCATCATTTTTTAGATCTTCTAAATAAATTATACTCTTACATTTTTTACAATTTATCCATTTTCCATTTGGTATATTAGGTATAAATTCTTTATCTTTTAGTGGTTTGCTACTAACTGTTATATATTCTTGTTTTCTAAATAAATTTTTAAGCATTATTTCTCACCAACTTTTCTGCTATAAATGATGTATCATAATTTCCTTTTAAAAAATCTCTATTATTTAATATACTGTATTGAAAATCTATATTTGTCTTTACTCCTCCTATTGCAAATTCTCCTAGTGCTCTTTTCATCTTTATTATTGCTTCATCTCTAGTAGCGCCATATGTTATCATCTTTCCTATCATTGAGTCGTAGTATGGAGGTATTTCATATCCAGAATAAATTGCACTGTCAACTCTAACCCCTGGGCCTGATGGTATATATAATTCTTTTATAAGTCCTGGAGATGGTCTAAAATTATTATCTGTGTCTTCGGCATTTATTCTGCATTCAATTGCATTTCCGCTTATACAAATATCATCTTGAATCAAATCTAATTTCTTTCCCGATGCTATTTTTAATTGTTCCTTAACTATATCTACTCCTGTAACCATTTCAGTTATAGGATGTTCAACCTGAATTCTAGTATTCATTTCCATAAAGTAAAAATTGCAATCTTTATCCACAAGAAATTCTATTGTCCCTGCATTTTTATAATTTACAGCCTTTGCTGCACATTTTGCAACCTCTCCCATTTTTTCTCTAAGTTTTGGATTTAAAAAAGTAGATGGTGCTTCTTCTAGCACTTTTTGATTATTTCTTTGAAGTGAACATTCTCTTTCGCCTAGATGAATTGTATTTCCATATTCATCAGCTAAAATTTGAAATTCTATATGTCTTGGTTTTTGTATAAATTTTTCTATATAAATTCTATCATCTGAAAAACATGCTTTTGATTCTAACTTTGCAGCGTTATAGTTGTGTTCAAATTCACCTTCTTCATTTACTATTCTAATTCCTTTTCCACCACCGCCAGCAGCTGCCTTTATCATTACTGGAAAACCAATTTCCTTTGCTATTTCAAGTGCTTGTGAAACTGAAGTTATTTCACCTTCATATCCAGGAACTACAGGTACATTTGCTTTTTTCATAACTTCTCTTGCTTTAGCCTTATTTCCCATAAGTTCTATAATCTTATAATCTGGTCCTATATATTTTATATTGCACTCTTCACACATCTTTGCAAATTTAGGATTTTCAGATAAAAAACCAAACCCTGGATGAATCCCTTCACACCCAGTAAGCACACATGCACTTAGTATATTAGTCATATTCAAATAACTATCTTTACTTTGTGGTCCACCTACACAAACTGCTTCATCTGCCATCTGTGTATGAAGTGCATATTTATCAGCTTCTGAATAAATCGCAACTGTAGATATACCAAGTTCTCTACATGCACGTATTATTCTAACTGCTATTTCTCCTCTATTTGCTATTAAAATTTTTTTTAGCATCTTATCACCTACCCAATTGCAAACATTATTTCACCTTGGCAAACTACCTTTCCATCTACACTTGCATACCCAGTTCCAACTCCTATAGATCCTCTTAATTTTGTTATCTCAATTTCTAAATCTAATCTATCCCCAGGCATTACTTGTTGCTTCCATCTTACTTTGTCTGATCCAACTAAAAAACCTATTTTTCCTTTGAATTCTTCTTTTGAAAGAATACAAATAGCACCCATTTGTGCCAAAGCTTCTAATATCAAAACGCCTGGCATTACTGGATAATCTGGAAAATGTCCGTTGAAAAATTCTTCATTTATAGATATATTTTTAAACCCTTTTGCTCTTTTTCCTTCTTCAACTTCTTCTACTCTGTCTATCATTAAAAATGGATATCTATGTGGTAAAATTTCTTTGATTTCTTTTGCTCCTAACATAATTTTCTCCTATAATTTTTTCACCTTAAATAATTTTTGTCCATATTGGACCATCTTGCCCTCTTGTGCCATAATCTCAACTATCTCACAATTAAATTCGGCATTTATTTCATTCATCAATTTCATTGCTTCGACTATGCAAACTATATCACCTTTGCTTACCTTGTCCCCTTTTTGAACAAAAGGCTCTACATCAGGTGATGATTTTGAATAAAATGTACCAACTATTGGCGATTTTATAAACTCTATATTTTCTTCTACTTGTGACTCATTTGTAATATTTTCATTTTCTTTAATATTTATTTTTGAAGAAATTGTATTGTTATGTTGTTTTTCTTCCTTATTTTCTATTGCTGAAACTTCATTTTGTATTTTATTAGGTACATAATCTCTAGACATACTCTTGTCTATTTTTATATATCCATCTTCATTCTCCAATTCAAAATAAGCTAATTTTGAATCGTCTAAAATAGAAATTAATTCTTTTACTTCATTAAAATTCATAGCGTCCTCCGATTAATCCCACTTTTTAAATAATAGACATGCATTATGTCCTCCAAATCCAAGTGAATTGTTAAGAGCATATTTTAAATCTGCACATCTTCCTTTGTTTGGAACATAATCCAAATCTAATTCTTCTTCACTTTCTGTATAACCTATTGTTGGAGGTATAAAACCTTCATTTAATGCTCTTACACATATTATTGATTCAACCGCTCCCGCTGCACCTAATAAATGACCTATCATTGATTTTGTCGATGATATTGGTATATTTTTCGCATCTTCTCCGAAAGCATTTTTTATAGCTCTAGTTTCATATAAGTCATTGTAGTAAGTAGATGTCCCATGTGCATTTATGTATGAAACATCGTTCATTTTTACATTTGCTTCTTTGACTGCATTTTTCATCGCATTTGCTGCAGCTACTCCTTCTGGTGATGGAGAAGTTATATGATATGCATCACATGTTGAACCATATCCAACGATTTCTGCAAGTATATTTGCTCCTCTTTTTTTAGCATGTTCTAAACTTTCGATTACTAATATTCCAGCACCTTCTCCCATTACAAATCCGCCTCTATCTTTGTCAAATGGAATTGATGCTTTAGTTTTATTTTTACTAGTTGATAATGCCCTCATATTTGTAAAACCAGCAATTGCAATCGGTGTGATTGATGATTCACAACCACCAGTTATAGCTATATCAGCATAACCATCTTTTATATGTCTGTATGCATCTCCTATACTATTAGTTCCCGTTGCACAAGCTGTTACTACTGATGTACACATTCCTCTAGCCCCAAATTTAATTGCGATGTTTGCTGCTGCTGCATTTATTATAGTCATTGGTATATACATTGGTGATATTCGTTTTATCCCCTTAGTATGTAGCGTTTTGAATTCTTTTTCATTAGTATTAAATCCACCAATACCTGAACCTACTATAACTGCAAATCTGTCTTTATCTATTTGATTTAAATCTAATTTTGCATTTTCAACTGCCTCCATACTTGCAATCAGTGCGTATTGAGTAAATTTATCTAATCTTCTACATTCTTTTTTATCTAAAAATTTTTCTATGTCTAAGTTCTTTACTTCTCCCGCAAATTTCACATCTAATCCTTCTGTATCGATTGATTTTATTGTATCTATTCCTAATTTTCCAGATTTGGCATTTTCCCAAAACTCAGCCTCTGTATTTCCAATTGGAGTTAAAGCCCCCATTCCTGTTATAACTACTCTATTTTTCATTTAATCCTCCTGTTTTTCGAATTACATAGCCATTCCACCATCTACGTGAATTACTTGGCCTGTTATATAATTTGAATTTTCACTTCCTAAAAATAATGCCACATTTGCTATATCTTCAACATTTCCAAATTTATTTAATGGTATTTGTGATAATATTTTTTTCTTTTGATCATCACTCAAAATCTTGGTCATATCTGTATCTATAAATCCTGGGGCTATTGCATTAACTGTGATATTTCTGCTTCCTATTTCTTTTGCAAGTGATTTTGTCATCCCGATTAATCCAGCCTTTGATGCACAATAATTAACTTGTCCTGGATTTCCAACCACACCTACTACAGATGCCATATTTACTATTTTTCCGTATTTTTGCTTTAACATTATCGGAGTCACTGCTTTTAAACAGTTGAAAGCCCCTTTTAAATTTGTTTTTATTACGCTATCAAAATCTTCTTCTTTCATTCTTATAATAAGATTGTCTTTTGTTATTCCAGCATTGTTTACTAATATATCAACTCTTCCAAATTCTTTTTTTGCTTCTTTTATAAGATTTTCTGCTTGTTCTAATTCGCTTACATCTGCTTTTACTACTAATACTTGAGAACCTAAATCTTCTAATTCTTGTTTAACTTTTAATGCTTCTTCCTCATTATTTCTATAATTAATAACTACATTTGCCCCTTCTTTTGCAAATTTTGTAGCTATACATTTTCCTATTCCTCTTGATGCACCTGTTATTACAGCACATTTTCCCTTTAACATAAAATCCTCCATTTCAGCTTTTATAAGTTTTATAAAGCCCCTTTAATGTATAATTTCTTTATAATTCCAAACTTGATATTGTACTTTCTAATGAATCAATATCACACACGTTATATATTTTTACTGATTTATCTATTTTTTTTACAAATCCACTTAATGCTTTTCCTGGACCAACTTCTATAAAAGTGTCCACACCTTTGTTTATTAAATCTCTTATGCTCTTTTCGAATAAAACTGGTGACATTATTTGTTGTCTAAGCAACTCTTTTATATCATCATCTTTTTTATAGGGGGCACCTTTTACATTTGAATATACAACCTTTTTAAAATCATTTATCTCTGCTTTTTTTACTTCTTCATAAAATTTACAACTTGCATCTTTGTACATCGAACAGTGAAATGGACCACTGACCTTTAATGGAAGTGCCCTTCCACCAAGTTCTTTTGCTATTTTAGCACTCGCCTCTAAAGCTTTTACTTCTCCTGAAATTACTGTTTGACCAGGACAATTATAATTTGCACCTTCGACTAATCCAAATTCACTTGATCTTTTTATCAATTCTTCAACCTTTTCTGGACTTAATTTTAAAATTGCCATCATGCTTCCTTCTTCTGGGCTTATAGCACTATCCATTATCTCAGCTCTCTTTTTGATTAGTTTAATTCCATCTTCAAAACTTATCACACCAGAATCAACAAGTGCACCATATTCACCTAATGAAAGTCCCAAGGTATACTTAGCAGAAATTCCTCTAAGCTCTACAGCCTTAGCAGATGCAAGTGATGTTAGTAAAATTGCTGGTTGTGAATATTTAGTTCTTTTTAAATCATCTTCATTACCATTAAAAATCATTTCTTTCATAGGCATATTTAAAATCTCATCACCCATATCGAATATTTCTTTACATTCATCTATATTGTCATATAAACTTTTTCCCATGCCTACATATTGTGAACCTTGCCCTGGAAAAAGAAATGCTATATTCTCGTTCATAATCTCCTCCATATAAAACTTGTGTAATTTATTTATGCATTGAATTTAAAACTTATATTATTTATCTATTTATAATTTATGCATTTATCAAACTCAGTCATTAGCTCTTCTATTATTTCCTTGCAACTTTGCTCCTTTTTCACAAGTCCCGCTATTTGACCTGCCATAACACTTCCATTTTCTGTGTCACCTTCTATAACTGCTTTTCTTAAAGCACCTCTAGTTAAAGATTCTAGTTTTTCAGAATTAGAATTACTTTTTTCTAGTTTTATATACTCTCTAGTTAGTTTATTTCTAAGAACTCTTACTGGATGAGAAGTTGAATTCCCTGTCACTTCTGTTTCTATATCTTTAGCTTTTAATACTTTTTCTTTATAGTTTTTATGTACATTACATTCATTTGAAACTAAAAAGCGAGTTCCCATTTGGACACCGACAGCTCCCAACATAAATGATGCTGCTATTCCCCTTCCGTCTCCAATTCCCCCAGCTGCTATAACTGGAATATTCACTGCATCTACAACTTGTGGAACTAAACTCATTGTAGTCGTTTGGCCTATATGTCCGCCAGACTCCATTCCCTCAGCTATCACGGCATCTGCACCGAACTTCTCCATTCTTTTTGCAATCGCTACTGATGGAACTACTGGAATAACCTTAATTCCGTGACTTTTCCACATTTCTATATATTTACCTGGACTTCCTGCACCCGTTGTAACTACAGGAACTTTTTCACCACATACTAAGTGTGCTATCTCATCTGCATTATCTTGCATAAGCATTACATTTACACCAAATGGTTTATCTGTTAGCTCCTTTGCTTTTCTAATTTGGGCTCTTACAACTTCTGTTGGTCCAACACCACTTATTATCCCAAGGCCACCTGCCTCACTAACTCCAACAGCAAGAGATGCATCTGCAATCCATGCCATACCTCCTTGTATTATTGGATATTTTATATTCAATAATTCTGTTATCACATTACAATTCATAACCTCGTTAAATCCTCTCTTAATATATTTTAATAAATCTAACTAAATAGCTAGTTAGATTTATTTGGATTTATTAAATTTTCACTTTGCAATAATCCTACTTAACTGCAACTTTTCCCTCTATGTATGCAACTAAATCTTGAACTGATTTTAGATTTTCAGCATCTTCTATTTCAATATCGAATTCTTCCTCTATCTCAGTAACTAATTCAAAAACATCTAGTGAATCTATTTCTAAAGATTCAAAAGTACTTTCCAATTTTATATCGTCCTTTTCTAAAGATAAGGTTTCTACCATCATTTCTTGTATTTTTTCAAACATAATTTTTCCTCCTAATTTTGATATTAATTTTTTGTTTTTTAATTTTAATCTTAGTAAATCTTTTATTCCCTTATTTTTTTATAATTTATTAAATTAATTTTGAGTATTATCCCAAATTAATTATTTTGCCATTTTATTAAGCAGGCTCCAGACGTAAGCCCTGCCCCAAATCCAACTGCAATTAATTTATCTCCTTTTTTAAGCAAATTCTTTTCACTCATTTCGCTTATTGCAATTGGTATTGATGCTGCTGAAGTATTTCCATATTCATCTATATTTATATAGAATTTATCCACAGGAATTTCTAACTTCTTGGCAGCAAATTGAATAATTCTTTCATTCGCCTGGTGCGGTATTATATAAGCTATATCTTCTAGACTTAAATTATTATCTTTTAAAATTTGCTTTATTAAAATTACTATCTCAACTGTTGCAAATTTAAAAATCTCACTTCCATTCATATTTAGGTATGGATTCATTCTTATTTTCTCATCGATATATGGGTTTGTTAAATCCTTAGCGCCAATAGTGAGATTTTCCCACTTTATTCCCTTTGATTTACATATGACATCTAAAATTCCTTCATTTTCACTAAGTGATAAAACCACAGCCCCAGCACCATCTCCAAATAAAACACATGTTGATCTATCATTCCAATCAATTGATTTTGATAAAGTTTCAGCACCGATTACTAAAGCCTTTTTTATATCATTTGAAACCATTATAGATTTTGCAACATTAATTCCATATATAAATCCAGAACATGCAGCACCTAAATCAAATGCAAATGCATTTTTTGCTCCTATATTTTTCTGAACTATACAGGCTGTAGCAGGTGTATACATATCTGGTGTGCATGTAGCAACGATTATTAAATCTATGTCACACGCATCTATATTCGAATCATGAATTGCATTTAAAGCTGCTTTTGATGCTATATCTGATGTATTTTCATTTGTAGTAATATGCCTTTGTTTTATACCAGTTCTTGAAACTATCCATTCATCACTCGTTTCTACAATCTGACTTAACATATTGTTAGTAACTATTTTTGATGGAATATATTTTCCAACACCAGCTATAACTACATTGTTCATCTATTACCCCCTCTTTTTAATCACAAAATATTTGCTTTTATAATTATTTATATATTAAATATTTTGATTATCAAAATTTATCATGAACAAAATATATTACATTCAAATAAAAAAGTCAACTATATTTTTTATAGTCATAACTTTCAAAGAATATAAAAATATTGAAAACACTAATTTTGAAAAACTTATGTTTTTTTAAAAAACATTATAATTTACCTATTAAAAATATTTTTCTTTATTTAGATAATTTTTTATAGTATAATGAGCTCAATCTTAGTAAACCTTTTATATCCTATAGGGAGGAAACTTATGAAACCATTAATAATTGGAGATTTAATTATAAAAACACCTGTAATTCAAGGTGGAATGGGAATTGGAATATCCAGAGAAAATCTTGCATCAGCTGTTAGTAATGCTGGAGGACTTGGAGTAATTTCAGGTATAAATATAGGATATGATGAAGAAGGATTTAATAAAGATCCACTTTCTACAAATCTAAAATCATTAAAAAAACATATACAAAAAGCAAAAGAATTATCAAATAACAAACCTCTAGGTATAAATCTTATGGTCGCTATGAATTTTTATGAAGAACATGTAAAAACTGCTATCGAAGCCGGAATTGATATTATAATATCAGGTGCTGGACTTCCTATAAAATTACCGAAATTTATAGGAAATTCAAACGTTAAAATTGCACCAATAGTATCTTCTGCTAAGGCATGCAAATTATTACTTAAAATGTGGGATAAAAAATATAATAAAACCGCCGATATGATAGTAGTTGAAGGACCAAAAGCTGGTGGTCATCTAGGATTTCATAGAGATGATTTAGAAGATATAGATTCTATAGATTATGATGGAGAATTTATAAAAATATTAGAAATCACAAAAGAATACGGCCAAAAATACGACAAAGAAATACCAGTAATAGCCGCTGGTGGTATTTCAACAAGCTCTGATGTGAAAAAATATATAAATATGGGAGCTGCAGGAGTACAGGTTGGAACTTTATTTGTAACAACAGAAGAATGTGATGCAAATATAACCTTCAAAAATGCATATATCAAATGTAAAAAAGAAGATATAAAAATCGTTAAAAGTCCAGTTGGTCTTCCCGGAAGAGCTATTTACAATAAATTTTTAGAAAAACTTGAATCAAATAAACCTAAAATAAAAAAATGCTATAACTGTATGGAAACATGTAATCCTTCATCTACACCTTACTGTATATCCCAAGCACTTATAAATGCGGTAAATGGTGATATAGATAATGCCCTTTTATTTTGTGGTGCTGAGGCTTATAAAATAAATAAAATTAAAACTGTAAAAAAAGTTATAGATGAATTAATATCAGAAATTTAATAACTTAAAAGGGCAATGCTAATTAATAGCACTGCCCTTTTTGAATAATTATTTAATTTATATTAATCTTACCCAATACCGCCTAATAATATTCCGACTACAAATACAAATATAGATATAAATACATAAACATATTTAGCTGTAGGTTTAAACCAATTTCCTAACGTTTTGCTTGAACCTGTTTCTATTTCTGCTTTTGCCTTGTCAACTCCGATTACCCAGAAGAACATAACACCAGCGATAAATGCTCCAAGTGGCGCTATATATATAGATGAGAAATCTAGTAATGTTCCTAAAATATTTCCGTCCTCTACGAATAAACCTATAGCAAATGCTACTATACATACACCTATTACAGCTATTTTTCTATCTATATGCAAATTATTTTGTATAGCTTCAATTGGCACTTCTAATAAACATACAAGTGTAGTTATAGATGCACAAATTAATGATATAAAGAATAATATCGCAAATACTCTACCAAAAGGCATTAACTTAAATACTGATGGTAATGTTATAAATAATAGTGGTGGTCCTGATGCCGGATCTAGACCAAATGCAAACACTGAAGGTATTATAACAAGTGCTGCTGTTAAAGCTGCAATTGTATCAAATAATACTGTTTTTCTCGCTCCATCTATTACATCATTATCTTTTCTCAAGTAACTTCCATATACAAGCATACCAGAACCTGAAAGCGATAATGAAAAGAATGCTTGTCCTAATGCATATATCCAAGTTTTTGGTTGAGATAAAAATTCCCATTTTGGTATACATAGATATTTAAATCCATCTATAGCTCCGTCTAATGTACATACTCTACCTAAAAGTATTAAAAATAAAACATAAAATGCTGGCATCATTACTTTGTTTATCTTTTCAATTCCTGAAGATATACCAAATAATGATACTATTAATACTATAGCCAAAGCTAGAAAATGCCATGGTACACTCCCAAATGAGCCTGCTATTTGTCCAAAATATGCACCAGAATCTGTTGCTGTTAATGCACTTCCTGTTATATATCCAACTAAGAATCGTATAAACCATCCTACTACAATTGCATATCCAATTGCTATTATAAATGTCCCTACTACAGGAATTACTCCTAATACTTTTCCACCTTTTTTACCTTTAGTTTGTAATGCTTTATCAAATGCGCCCATAGGGCCTGATTGCATCATTCTACCAAATGCAAATTCCCCCATTAGTCCTGTAGAACCTAAAAGTACGATAAAGATTAAATAAGGTATTAAAAATGCTGCCCCACCATATTGACCTATTCTATAAGGAAATAGCCATATATTTCCCATTCCAACCGCAGAACCTACACATGATAGAATAAATCCTAGATTAGAAGTAAAACTGTCTCTTTTATTTAAACTTTGTTCCATATTACTTATGATTTAGATTAGAATCTAAAGTCACGTTCCCCCTCTTCTATTTTTGCTAATCTTTCTCCAACGATTTCTCTAGTTCTATCTCTTGGTATCTTCTTAACTTCTTTTTCTATTAACTCTTCTCCAACTTTTGTTGTATCCTCACTTGCATAATCTTCAAGATATTCTTTTAATGTCATTAAAGCATTCGGTTGGCAACAGTTTGCGATTTGTCCACTCTTACATAGTGACATAAATCTATCTCCTGTTCTACCTTCTCTATAACATGCAGTACAGAAACTTGGTATATATCCCATTTTTAATAACCAATTTACAACCTCATCTAAAGTTCTATCATCATCTACATCAAATTGGGCACTAGTTACTTCTTCTTTTACACCTAATTCTCTATCTGCATATCCACCAACACTTGTTGAAGATGCTCCACTTATTTGTGATATTCCTAAGTGTAATACTTTTTCCCTAGTTTTTTGAGATTCTCTAGTAGATACTATCATTCCTGTGTAAGGAACTGCTAAACGTATTATTGCAACGATTTTTTGGAATATTTCATCTGATAGTGCTTCAGGGAAGTCAGCTGGGTCTATATCATCTGCTGGTCTAAGTCTTGGAACTGATATTGTATGAGGTCCAACACCAAATCTTGCTTCTAAGTGTTCTGCATGCATTAATATTCCAACTAATTCATATTTATATGTACTAAGTCCATATAATACACCTAAGCCTACGTCATCGATTCCGCCTTCCATTGCTCTATCCATTGCCTCTGTATGATATGCATAGTCATGTTTAGGCCCTGTTGGATGAAGTTTTTCATATGAATCTTTGTTATAAGTTTCTTGGAATAATATATATGTGCCTATGCCAGCTTCTTTTAATTTTCTATAATTTTCAACTGTTGTTGCAGCTATATTTACATTTACCCTACGAATTGCCCCATTTTTATGTTTTATACTATATATAGTATTTATACATTCTAATATATATTCTATTGGATTGTTTACTGGGTCTTCACCTGCTTCTAGTGCAAGTCTTTTATGCCCCATATCTTGAAGTGCTATAACTTCTCTCCTGATTTCATCTTGTGTTAATTTTTTTCTTGCTATAGTTTTATTTTTAGCATGATATGGACAATATACACATCCATTTACGCAGTAATTTGAAAGGTAAAGTGGAGCAAACATCACTATACGATTTCCATAGAATCTCTTTTTAAGATCTTCCGCTAATTTAAACATTCTATCTGTTAATTCTTCATCATCACATTCTAAAAGCACTGCTGCTTCTCTGTGAGTTAATCCCTTTGCTCTATTAGCCTTATCTAATATTCCTTCTATTAATTCTTTATTCCCCTTGTTTTTTTGAGCATACTCTAATGACTCTAAAATTTCCTCATGATTTATAAACTCTTCTGCCTTACATGATTTTGGATTGTATCCCATTTTTCTTTCCCCCAATTTGTTCAATTTTTTAGACTGAATAAACGGTAAAATGATTTGAATTTTTAAATGAATATAATTTCCTATGTGCTATAAAAAATACCTCTGTATATACAAAGGCATGCTACTATACTTTTTGCATATCACCATCTTTTTACCTAAGAATGTTCTCTTGCAATCAGATTGATACAATTTAAATTCTCTTTCCCATTAGTAAGTACTTTTGGGTCAGTCATAATTAAATGGTAGCACCATTGTCATATTATGGCAATATTTTCATTGATTTATTTAAAATTTAGCATAGTTTTTAAAATTTTTCTAAATTTTTATTCAAATACTATTTTGTTGTATATTTTTTATTATAAGTGTTAGAATTATTTATAATTCACAGAAAAAATTTTCTTATTAAATAGTTCATATTAATTTGTATAATAAATAGGAGGATATTTGTTTGTTAACAAGAAACAACTATATTAATAATTTATAATAGGAGATGAAATAATGAATAGTACGACAAAGAATTTGACACTTGCATCTATACTTACTTCATTATGCGTAGTAATTACTATTTTTGCATTGTCAACAGGTATTGGATACGGGATTTATCTTGATTTTGCTATACCTATATTTTTTGCTATAGTTTATTTAAAATGTGGCGGTAAATACAGCATACTTAGTGGAATAGTTTCTGTATCACTTGTATTTATGGTAGTTGGAGATCTTGCTGGTGCCTTATTTATGAGCCAAAGTTTTTTACTTGGGATAGTATGTGCTTATTTTATGAATAAAGATAGTATTTTAATGGAAGATATATTCTTTTCTTCAATATTTAGCACAATTCTTATAATGGTAATCGATATCTATACCAAGGCTCTAAGTGGTGCTAGTATAATTACTGAATTCCAAGAAATGATTACTTGGTTTCCATATAAACAATATGCCAACTTCGCTTTTTATTGCTTAATAGCCTTTTATTGCTCTGGAATATGCTTTAGTATATACTACTTATCACTATTTTTAGGTAAAAAATTAAGGATTTTAACTCCAAATGCAGAAAAAAAATATTATATATTTAGAAATTTAAAATTGTTCAATAGATTTTTATGCTTTAAAAGAACTACATTTTATTCATGTTGTCTTTATATAATATTTATAGAAATGTTGAATATTTTTAATTTCGAAATAAAATTTATCTATCTTCGAGTTATTTTAATATCAGTTCAATACATAGCTTATTATTACGTAATTAGAGATTCGTTGATTATCATAAAGGATTTTGTAATTACTCGTACTAAAAATGTTCTATACATAAGACTGTTTATGTGGGTATGTTTACTGTTATTTTTCGTAGCTTTTAGAATTCAAGCTTTTATTTTAGCAATTATATCTTGTTTTATCGATTTAAAAAATAGTATTAGAACTCACCAAAAGAAAATTGTAGATTTATTTTATGAGAAAAAAGTTGATCTTAGGGCTAGACCTCAATAGATATATTAAAAGAGAGTATTACAAAATATTTAACCTTATTTTGTACACTCTCTTTTATATATCTTATAAGCATTATAATCACATTAATATACTTATATTTTTGATAAAAATTTATAATTTTACATATTTATTTTATTTCCATTCCAATCAAAATACTCAAAACCTAAATCTTTATAATTATATTTACTTAAATCAATAATTGTCATATCTGGCTCATTTAATGTAGTTTCTTTAGTTTCAACTACCTTTTTATCTAAATATACATTTGATTTTATACATGTTATTCCATTAGATAATGTCACTAATGCCTTTTTGTCTAAATTCTTACCATAATCTATCACAAAACTTCCACCCATTATATCATAGTCATTATGTCTTATATACATTTTCCCAAATTCAATATATAGCGGTTTTAATTTATCTTTGTCTTTTTCAAATACACATACTCCACTTTTTCCATCGGTAGTATGGTCTACAAATCCCACAACCATATTATTTTCTATAGATTTTATATTAAACACATATATATTTTGTATCTCACCTGTAGATTTAAAGTTCGCTATACTCTCTCTTATATAGAATAAATCTTTATTATACATATAATCTATTTCGCTGTCTTTTGCTGTATAATCTACACTCATTTGTCCTAATGAAAGTGGGTCTTCGTCATATATTTGACTTGCAGTTGGATTTGATATAAAAAATACTGCCCAAAATACAAAGCCTATTAAAATTATTTTCGGCATTTTATATACCATCTTTTTATATTTCAATATATTCTCAATTCTTTTCTTCGCATGATTTTCACCAAAAGCCAAAGGGCAAACTAAATCTAAACTAGATGTTCTCGCAAATTCTAATAATGAATTGCTGTATTCTATTTTTATATCGTATTTAAAATCTTTCATAACTCTTTCATCACAAGACATCTCCATATCTTGTGTCATAAGTTCAAATGCTTTCCATACAATTGGATTAAACCAATGTATTACTACAGTTATGAAATAAATTTGTTTTATTATATAGTCAAATCTTTTTATATGAACTTCTTCGTGGTATATTAAATATTGTTGTTCTCTTTCGCTAATTCCAAGTGGTAGATATATTTTGGGTCTTATTATTCCAAATACAAATGGCGACTCTATCTTATCTGTTTCATATACATTATCTCTTATAAGAGTTGCTGTTGATATTTTTCTTTTCATTTTTATATAAGATATTATTGTGTGTATGCTTAAAATTATTATTCCTATAACCCATAGTATTATAGCTATCCACAAAATATATTCTATTTTATTTCTGCTTAAATCAAATGCTTCTATATTTAAATTACTAGATATATATTCCCTTGTCTTATCATTGCCTAAATTTTTAATTATATCTGTGTTTATTGGTTTATTAAAAATTTTAAGTGTAAATAAAGATGGATGAATATTTAGATTTATAGGTATAATCAATCTTATAAACAAAGCTGCCCACAATATATATGAATATATTTTTGGAAATCTAGATAACATATACCTCCCTATTAATATAACTAAAAACAAAATAACTCCTAGCCTCGTCATATTAAAAACTGAATTAAACATTGTTGATAAAATATTCATAGATTCTCCCCCTTATCCTTAGATTATTTAATCTTCTTTATAAGAATCTATTAATTTTTTTAGCTCTTCAGCTTCATCATTTGATATTTTTTTATTTCCAAAAAACGCTGTTAAAAACTTAGGTAAAGAACCTCCAAATGATTTTTCAATAACTTCGTGACTTTCATAAATTTGAGTTTCTTCTTTTTTTACTATAGATGTTACTATTGTGTTTTCATTTTTTAATACTCCTCTTTGGGCTAATTTTCTCAAAACAGTATATGTAGTTGATTTTTTCCACCCAAGCTTTTCATTACAAACTCTCACTAATTCACCTGATTTTATTGGTTCCTCTTCCCAAATTATATTCATAAATTTTAACTCCGCATCAAATAATTTATATTTTTCCATAACGTTCCTCCTAATCCAGTCTATTGTAATAAACCATATCTTTATTTTTAAGTTTATCATAATAAACCTTTTTTGTACACAATAAAACTTATAATTTATTATAAAATTTACTAAAATAAATTATGCTTTTATATATAAAAAGACCTAGAACATCGTATCTAAACTTTGTCCTAAGCCTTTGTTTTATAATCAATTATATCTATTATTATTTTACAGCATCAGCTATTTCATCTATCATTTGGTTAGTAGACTCGATTCCACCAGTCATTGTATACCATATAACAGAGTTTAAGTAAACTATATTTCCATTTTTAGAAACTTCTGTTTTGTTCATTACTTCATTGTCAAATAATTTAGATGCCGCTTCACCTTTACCAGTAACTGCTCCTCTATCTACAACAAATACATAATCTGATTTATTTTCTAAGAAATATTCAAATGATACTTGTTGTCCGTGAGTTGAATCGTCTATATTTTTGTCAGCTTCAGTAAATCCTAAACCATTATATATTAATCCATATCTTGATTTAGCAGAAAATGCACTTATACTTCCTTCGTTAGCCATAACAACACTAGCAGTTAATCCTTTTTCTGTTACAGTTTTGTTTACTTTTGCTATTTTAGCTTCTATTTCATCTATAGCTTTTTTAGCTTCATCTTGTTTATCAAATAAGTTTCCTAAATCAGTAACTACAGTTTTAAATGAATTCATGTAATCTTGTCCATCTACTGCTAAGTTTACAGTTGGAGCTATTTCTTTGAAACTATCTATATCTTCTGCTTGTCTTCCACCTATTATTATTAAATCTGGATTTAAAGACTCAACTGCTTCAAAATCAGTTTCTTTTAAACTTCCTACATTAGTGTATTTATCATCTGAGTAATTTGATAATATTTCTGGCATTTTTCCGTTTTTAGGTAGACCAACTACCGCATCAACACCTAAGTTTTTTAATATATCTGCTACACCATAATCAAATACTACAACTCTTTTTGGATTCTTTTTTAATTCTGCTTTTTCGCCATTTGCATCTGTTATCTGAACAGTTGTTTGTTCAGCACTTTGTTCTTGCTGTGTTTGTTGATTTTGTGATCCTGAATTTAATTTAGTAAATCCAAACACTCCTAATCCTAATACTAAAATTCCACCTACTATGGCAGCTGCTTTTTTGTTCATTTTTATTCTCCCAATATATAATGACTTTTTTATTAAGTCATATATAACCTTTCTTTAATTTTTTATTTTTAATAATAAATACTTATTTTTTTACCATCTATATCTTTGACATCAAAGTCCATCTCGTACATATCTTCAAGTGTCTCTTTATTTATTATCTCATCAACTATTCCTTCTTTTGCAATCATACCGTTTTTTAAGCAGATTATATAATCAGAATAACAAGATGTGAAGTTAATATCATGCATAACTAAGATTATTGTTTTTCCAAGCTCATCACAAAGTTTTTTTAGGACTTTCATCATCTGAACTGAATTATTCATATCTAAGTTATTTAGAGGTTCATCTAAGAATATATATTCAGTGCCTTGAGCTATAACCATTGCAATATATGCTCTTTGTCTTTGCCCACCACTTAACTCGTCTAGATATTTATCTTGAATATCAGTAAGTCTCATATACTCTATAGCTTCTTCTACATATTTAATATCTTCTGCTTGTAATTTTCCCTCACAATATGGGAATCTACCAAAACTAACAAGTTCTCTAATTGTTAGTCTTATATTTATATTGTTTGATTGCTTTAATATAGCAATCTTTTTAGATAATTCTTTTTTGTCCCAGCTATCTAGTTCTTTTCCTTCTATAAATACTTGACCACCGTCTCTTTTCATAAGTCTAGTTATCATAGAGAAAGCTGTACTTTTTCCAGCTCCATTTGGACCTATTAAAGAAGTTATTTTTCCTTTTTGTATTTTAAGCGATACATCATGTACCACCATTTTATCTCCATAACTTTTGCTTAAATTTCTTACTTCTATCATATTCGACTCTCCTTGTAAAGTAGATACATAAAGTAAATACCGCCTATCATATTAATTACTACACTAACAGGTGTACTTAAATGTAAAATTCTCTCCATTAATACCTGACCAAATACTAATGTAAATATACTTACTAATATTGATACAGTTATTAAATAACTATGTTTATATGTTTTCATCATTTCTCTAGTTATATTTGCTACTAAAATTCCTAAGAATGTAAGAGGTCCTACTAAAGATGTTGAAATTGCTATAAGTATTGCTATTATCACAAATGATTTTTTCATTATTTTGTCATAGTCAACACCTAAGTTAATTGCTTGATCTTTACCTAAACTCATTACATCATAGTATTTTATATCATCCCAAACAAATGGAATCATAAGTAGAACTAATATTATAGATAAGAATAATATATCTACATTTACATTGTTAAAACTAGCAAATAATTTGTTTTGAAGAACTAAATATTCATTTGGATCAATTACCATTTGCATAAATGATGATAAACTTCTGAAAAATGTACCACAAATCATACCTATTAATAATACAAATATTATGTTTGCATTATCTTTTTTAAATATTAATTTGTATAGTAAAGATGTTCCTAAAATCATAAATACTAGGCAAATTAAAAAGTTTATTTTCTTATTTGATACAAATGCACTACTTGAACCAAAAGCAAATATTAACATAGTTTGTATTGCTACATATAGAGAATCTATACCCATTACATTTGGAGTTAAGATTCTGTTGTCCGTTATAGTTTGGAAGATTATTGTTGAAAATCCGATGCATCCACCTGTCAGAATTATTGCTATTAATCTAGGTATTCTTTTTGAAAGAGCATAATCCATACTCCCTTTGTTGATTCCCATAAATAAGAATAATAACGATGATGCTAATATCATTAGAGATAATACTATTATCGGCATATATAAATTTTGTTTTCTATCCACTTTTCCTATCTTTTTACCTATTTTATTTCTCTCTAGATTAGCTTGCATATGATTTCCTCCTTAAAACTAAATAAAGGAACATTCCACTACCTATTACACCAACTGTAAGACCTACAGAAAGCTCATAAGGGTAGACAAATACTCTTGCAAGAATATCACAGAATAAAACAAATATTGCCCCAAATAATGCAGTATCTAATATATTCTCGTGTACATTGTCTCCTTTATATAGTGAAACTAAATTTGGTACTATTAACCCTATATAAGGGATTTCACCAGCTATAATAACTACACAAACAGTTACTATAGATACTATTATCAGTCCAAGATTTACAATTTTATTGTAATCAAGTCCTAAGTTTGTTGCAAAATCTTCACCCATTCCAACAACTGTGAATTTGTGTGCATAGAAAAATGCAATTGCCATTAGTGGTATTGATAAATATAATAATTCATAATTTCCTTTTAAGATCATTGAAAAATTACCTTGTAACCATGAGTTAACATTTTGCATTATGTCAAATTCGTACCCAATGTAAGTAGTTATTGAGCCAATTATATTACCAAACATAATACCTACAAGTGGAACGAATATCACACTCTTTACTTTTAAATTTTTTAAAAAAGTCATAAATAACATTGTTCCAGCTAGTGCAAAAACAAATGATATCATAGCCTTTTGCATAGTTGTTGCTCCTGGTACTAAAACCATTGCAATTACTATACCAAGTTTTGCTGAATCTATTGTTGCTCCTGTAGTTGGTGAAACAAATTTATTTTGACTTATTTGTTGCATTATTAAACCACATATACTCATAGCACTACCTGCTACAAGTGTACTTATTAATCTCGGTATTCTACTAACCATCATAAGATGCATTGATTCATCATGCCCAGTAAGTATATCTGCTATATTTATGCTTTTAGCTCCTAATAGCAAAGAAATTATACATAAAGTAATTAATATAAGCGTCAAATATCTTTTTTTCATGATTTTATTTCTCCTAGCCCTTTATATATAAATAATGATAAACACATGATAACGATTATCATTATTTGTGTATATTATAAACTAAATAATATATTGTTTCAACACTTTTTTTATCATTTTAATAATTTTTTTATCTTTATTAAATTTATAGATATAAATATTCTGAGACTAGTCCATAACTATATTGTCTTAAACCCTATTACAAATGATTTTATATAAAATGTATCCTGTTACCCTACACTTATATTTAATTTATCTCTGTCTTGTATTTTGCCTACATCACATTTTATTTATAAATAAATAAAGACCAGTGAACATTTTTCACTGGCCTTAAAATATTATTATTAATTAAGCAATTATTATTTATTTAATTTTGCTAATATATCTTCTACATCTTGTCCGTGTACTTCACAAGCTTGTTCTAAAGTTTCAAATTGAGCTGATGGGCATCCTAAGCATCCCATTCCCATATCCATTAAAACTTGTGCAGATTCTGGTTTAACTCTTAATATTTCTCCTATTGTCATGTCTTTTGTTATCATATATTCTTCCTCCTGTATTTTATATCTATTATTTAATGATATATTTAATTATGTAAAACATCACTTTTTAATGCTTCAAACATAGTATTTACAATTATAGGTTATTTTATAACAAATATCCATAATTTTTTATAAATTTTAGTAAATACTTAAAGTATATTAAAAATATTATTTTAATATATATATTTTAATTTTTTAGCTACATTTATGTTATCAAAAAATAATTGATTAACTATATAATTCAATGATATTATTGTTTATTATAATTTGCATAAAATAATTATAATAAACAAATAGATATTAAAGGTGGTAATAGACATGTTTTTTACTATGAATAAAGAAGAAATCATCGATTTCTTTAAAGATACATATTATCAAATAAAATCTTTTTCTCAAAATGATATTATTGCTATTGAGGGTGATGAGTGCGTTGCTATTGGTATAGTACTTAGTGGCTCTATCGATATTAAACGAATGTTGAGCAACAAAGTTATACAAATGACATCATTCGGCCCTGGTCATTTATTTGGCGAAGTAATTATATTCTCAGACGTAAATAAATATCCAGCAACTGTAATTTCTTCTTCAAAATCAGAAATACTTTTTATATCAAGGGAGAACTTTAAACAGTTTACTTATACACATCCCGATTTCTTAGAGATGTTTTTAAGAGATTTAAGCAATAAAATTTTAACTTTAAATAAATCTATAGAACGATTATCCTACAATAGTATACGCCAAAAAATCAGCAATTATATTTTGGATGAGTATAATAAACAAAATAGCCATCTTATAAATATAAATATGACTAAACAGAAACTTGCCGAAACTTTAGGTATTCCAAGACCTTCTCTATCTAGAGAGTTAATCAATATGAAAGATAGCGGTATAATAGATTATTATAAAGATACTATAAAAATCTTAGATTTAGATCAACTATTAAAAGTCTTAGATGAATAATTAAAAAAACTCCATCCCGATATTATGTCGAAATGGAGTTTTTTAATGCATAGTAAATTATATTGATTCAAATGTGTAGATTATTTTATATTTAAGGAAGCTCTACATATTTGATAGATTTATTAGATTGATTATTTATGCCTATATAATTTTAATATTCTATTTACATATCATAATTATCGTTTTAATCATGTTGTTTGATATTCTATTTTTAAATATTTATTTCTTATTGTTCCATGAACATTTTTATATCATCTTCTACGTTAGTTATTCCACCTATTCCAAAGTTTTCAACTAATACTTTAGCTACATTTGGTGATAAGAATGCTGGTAGAGTTGGTCCTAGGTGTATGTTTTTAACCCCTAAGTATAATAATGATAATAATACTATTACAGCTTTTTGCTCATACCAAGCTATATTGAATGCTATTGGTAAATCATTTATATCTTCAAGTTCGAATACTTCTTTTAATTTTAAAGCTATTAATGCTAATGAGTAAGAGTCATTACATTGTCCAGCATCTAAAACTCTTGGTATTCCACCTATATCACCTAAGTTTAATTTATTGTATTTGTATTTTGCACATCCTGCAGTAAGTATTACTGTATCTTTTGGTAAAGCTTGTGCAAATTCTGTATAGTAGTTTCTTGATTTAGCTCTTCCGTCACATCCTGCCATTACGAAGAATTTCTTAATAGCTCCTGATTTAACTGCATCTACTACAGCATCAGCTAATGCGAATACTTGGTTGTGAGCAAATCCACCAACTATTTCTCCAGTTTCTATTTCTGTTGGAGGTTGGCAAGTTTTTGCTAATTCTATTATTTCAGAGAAATCTTTATCACTTTCACTGTTTCCAGCTATATGTTTACATCCTGTAAATCCAGCAGCACCAGTTGTGAATAATCTATCTTTGTAGCTAGCTTTTGGTGGTACTATACAGTTTGTAGTCATTAATATTGGCCCATTGAATGATTCAAATTCTTCTTTTTGTTTCCACCATGCATTTCCGTAATTTCCTGCAAAGTGAGAGTATTTTTTGAATGCTGGGTAGTAGTGAGCTGGTAACATTTCTGAATGTGTATAAACATCTACTCCAGTTCCTTCAGTTTGTTTTAATAATAATTCTAAGTCTTTTAAGTCGTGTCCTGATATAAGTATACCTGGGTTGTTTCTAACACCTATGTTTACTTTTGTCATTTCTGGATGTCCGTAAGTTCCTGTGTTAGCTGAGTCTAATAGAGCCATAGCATCAACACCAACTTTACCAGTCTCTAATGCTAAAGCTACTAAATCATCTGCACCTAAGTTATCGTTCATTAATTTAGTTAAAGTTGCTTGCATAAAAGCATCTATTTCTTCATTTTGATATCCTAAAGCATTAGCATGTTTCATATATGCTGACATACCTTTTATTCCGTAAGTTATTAATTCTCTTAAACTTCTTATATCTTCATTTTCTGTAGCTAATACACCTACTGATGGTGCTTTTTCATCTAGTATTTTATTTATATCTATAGCTTCTTTATTTTTTGAGAATGAATTTTTTATTCTTTCTAATAATGAAACTTTTTGATCCATTTCAGCTTCACTTGTAGCATTCCATAAAGCTGCTTCTGATAAGTTTTCTTTATTATTTAATTTAGCTAATAAAGTTTCTTTTGTTGCTAAAGTTTCTTTTATTCTTGCATAAAATACTGCATCATCAAAGTTAGCATTTGTTATCGTGCTAAATAAGTTTATAGTTATTAAGTGGTTAACTGTAGTATCTATAGTTTTACCTTCTTCTCTTAATCTAGTTGTAACTTCTGATAATCCTTTAGTAGTATATATTAATAAATCTTGTAATCTTGCTAATTCTGGTGATTTTCCACAAACACCTACTTTTGTGCACCCTGTACATCCTGCTGTCTCTTGACATTGGTAACAAAACATTTTATTTTCCATTTTATATTCCTCCGTTTTTAATATTTATATATATTATTAATAAGATTTCTTTTACTATTTCTTGTCGTATCTTATGCTCTTATTATATATTTAAAAGCAAACATAATCGGTAACCTATGTTACACATATAGTTTTTTTATATAAATTTAAAATACAAAATAATTATAATATTGTTAAATATCTCCCAGACAGCACAAATTTTTTATAAATATATTTTAATTTATTCAATTATATATATAAATACTGTTAACTGTATTTATATATATATGAATATCGTAAAAAACATATTTTTTATTTTTGAAAATATTTTCATTCTGACAAAACTCTGCAATTTGCTTATTTTTATAATATATTGTAAACTATTTTTTACTGGCGATATTTTCTATAATTATATACTTAATCTATAAATTTATTTATCAATCATAGATTATAACCTATTAATTTTATATAATTAATAGATTTTATTTATATATTGTTTTTTTATAAAATATATCTATTAATTATGGTTTAAAAAGTTATTAGACTTGTGTTAAAATATTAACTATTATAAATATATAAATAACAATCATATTAAATATTAAAGGGGGATTTTCAAATGACTTCTGAAGCTTTAGCAAGCAAACCAAAGCAGGACGTTAATAGTCTAGCAAGAAGAATGGCAATTGCACTTATTGCAGGATTAGGAATAGGGGCTTTATTATTATTTTTAAGGGAGAACTTAATAACAAATGGACATCAAGAAACTTGGAATATTATAAATAATTTATTCTTTCAAGATATAAGTACGGAGGAAGGAAAAAATGCGATCGGTTTATTCTATATAATCGGTCAATTATTTATAAATTGTCTACAATTAATAATCGTTCCAATGATTTTTTCATCAATAGCACTTGCTATGTGTGAAATTAGTGATACAAAAAAACTTGGTCGTATATCTGGTAAAACGTTATTAGGTTTTTTAACTACATCAATCGTTGCACTAATAGTTGCAATCATATGTGGCTTTATAACTTACCACTTAGGATTTTTCAATGTATCAATAACTGGTTCTGGTACTACTGAAGTTGCTTCAAGCTCAAATCCTCTAATGGTAATACTTGATGCTGTTCCAAACAATATTGGTACTGTAATGGTTACAAACGGACGTGTTTTATCAATAGTGTTTTTAGGAGTAGTTGTTGGTCTTTGTATAAACCAATTAGGAGATAAAATACTTGTTCTTAAAAATATACTTCATGATATAAACAATATAATAGTAGTATTTTTAAATTTTGTAATATTTAAATTTGGACCAGTTGCTGTATTTGTTTTAATAACTAGAACATTTGCTGTTTATGGTATAGAACACCTTAAACCTGCATTTGCTTATCTTGGAACAGTTACAATTGCATCAACTTTATGTTTAATTTTATCATATCCATTATTTATTTATTTAAATACTAAATTAAATCCTATCACATTTATGAAAAAGATGGGTAAAGTTGCACTTTTAGCAGTATCTGCAGCATCATCTGCAGCTGCATTATCATTAAATTTAAAAACTACACAAGAAGAGCTTGGTATAAGCGAAGATGTTGCATCATTTGTTCTTCCTTTAGGTATGACAATCAATATGAATGGTACAGCTATAATGCAAGTAGTTGGAACAATATTTATCGCAGCAAGTTCAGGATATGAAGTTACTATTACAAACATGCTTGTAATTGCAGCACTTGCACTTCTAGCATCTGTTGGAACACCATCTGCTCCTGGTTCTTCAATGATAGTTCTGTTTACAGTAATCTCTGGTATGGGATATACTAACGATGCTACACTTATTGCATATGCTTTAATAATAGCAATAAATAGACCAATGGATATGTACACTACCGCCCTTAACGTTATCGGTGATGCTGCAACAGCTTTAGTTGTATCACATTCCGAAAAAACATTAGATGTAGATGTTTATAACTCATAAGAAATTTATAAACTTAATAGAAATAAATAAAAACAGCTTAATTTAAGAAATTAGGCTGTTTTTATTTTTCATAATTAGATTAATCATATCATATAAATATACTAAAATTAATATATGAGGAGATTACTATGAAAAATTATAAAAGAGAATCCAATTCTATATATAAATATACACTTGCAAACCTAAACTTAAGGAGTAGCAAGTCTACATCAGGTGATATAATTACTGTTATACCCCAAGGTTCAAAAGTTGAAATCTTAGATGGTGCTGAAGATTGGTATGAGGTTATATATAATAACCAGAGAGGATATGTTTATAATCAATACCTTTCAAAAACTAAATATACATGGACTGATGTATTTCTAAGATCTTTTCCTACTTCAGAATCAAACTCTGTAGCATTAGTTCCTGATAAATCTATGGTGCAAGTATTAAGCTCAAATGGTGATTGGGACCATGTTATATTCAATGATAAAGAAGGTTATATATTTAATTACTTTCTATCTGATGATGGTAATCCTCCGGGAGGCTACGATTTTGAATATTTTAAAACAGATATGACCAGATTTGTAAATGATAATAATATTAAAAGTCCAACAAATAATTTAATTACAACTGATTTAGAGAACAAAATAACTTATATATTCAAAAAAGGAGATAATAAACTGTGGATATTACTCTATAAATGGTCTTGTACTGTAGGAAAACCTGAAACGCCGACTATAAAAGGTACATTCTATGTAACTGGAAGAAAACCATACTTTGGTTCTGATTCATATAGAGTAAAATATGCTACTAGAATCCGTGGTTCTTATTATTATCATTCAGTTTTATTTAATGCCCAAGGTACGGAAATTATAAATGACACTTTAGGTGCTGCATTAAGTCATAGATGTATTAGATTGGCTGTTGAAAATGCTCAATGGATTTATGATAACATTTTAGATACTACTACAATTATTATAAATTAAAATAAAATAGAGGAATTGAAGTTTACCTTGGCAACTCCTCTATTATTTTAATTTTAAGCCATTTTATTAGTTACGTTATATGAATTTGCCCATTTTTCAGGTATAAGTCCTTTAAAATTATCTCTCTTCACTATCTAAGCCACGCTGGATTTCCTGGAACGAATACTCTTTGTCCGAATTTCTTTTTGTATTCCATTAATGCTTTTTTAATAAGCTCATCGTCCCCTTTAAAAGTTTCTGCATTTTTTATAGTTTCTAAGTTTTGACTAAATGGACAGGCAGATATACACATTCCACAGTCAGTTCCTAGGTATCTCCACTTTGTATAGCAAGTTTCTCTATCAACTTGCCAATTATATTGACCTAATTCATCAAATTTAGGTCCTACTGTTAATGAATGTGATGGACAGTTATGCGCACATTTTTTACATAGATTACAGAAATCTTCTAAACCAAAATCTTTGTATCCATCTATATCAAGAGGTAAATTAGTTGTAACTACACCTAATTTTAGTCTTGAACCATAATCCTTGTTAGTAAGTATTGAATTTCTTCCTATATCTCCTATTCCTGCATCCTTAGCAATTAAAGTAGGCATTACTAAATAGTTTTTATCCATATGATTTCTAGCTTCATATCCTAAACTTCTTATATAATAAGATAAGATCATTCCTATAATAGCTGCATCTACATAAGATTTGCTAGTTTCAATTACTTCGCATATCATAGGAGATCTATTTATCATTTCATTATCTAATTCACATCCAAAAACGATTGCGTATTTATGATCTAAATGTACTTCTTTTCCATAATCACTTTCAATTCTTCCCCTGTGTGTATATATATGATAATCCTTTAATTCTGTAATTCCAACCGCTACAGCACCATAATGTTTAGCAAATCCCTTTATTCTCTTTGCCATAGTTGTAGGATTTACCTCAACTTTTTCAGGCGCTACTTCACCTTCACATAAAGGTAAAATATCTCTCATAAACATAAAAGCGCTCGCTGCCATTGGTGAATTAACTTCATTATAAGTCATTGTTCCTTCTTGACATAAATCAGGTCTATGTCTCATACTATCATCTATATTCTTTTTTTCGGGAAATCTCTTATAATAATCTTCATATGCTTCACTCCCTGGTGTGTAATGTGCTCTAGCAAACATTGTATCTCTTTCGTCAGTTCTATGCATTTTTAACCCCTCCCTATAAAATCTATACTAATATATAATGCAGACTTAACTAAAACTATATATTATTTATTTCTTTTTTATTTGTCTAAAATTAGTATAACACATCTAAATTGAATTTAATAAATTTTACTTTTTAGTAGTATAATAAAACTAATAAAAGTTTTAGAGGAGGTTAAATATGAGAAGGATTTCTTTATTTATTGTAATAAACGCAATATCACTTTATATAGTATCTGTTTTAATGAAAAGTGTATATATTGGTTCATTAGCATCTTTAATAACGCTTACTATAATCTTTGGGTTATTAAATTTAATTGTTAAACCGGTAATAGAGTTTTTCTCTCTACCTATAACATTTTTAACATTAGGCTTATTTTCATTTGTAGTAAATGGCCTTGTATTAAAATTAGCATTTAATATAGTACCAGGAACTAGTTTACATGGATTTTTCAATGCTATAATTGCAGCGGTATTGCTTACTATAGCAAATACTATTTTCTATAATGTGTTTGATTCTTAATATATAAATAAAATATTTACTAAAGATATGGTTTTTATTTAAAAATAAAGCTATATCTTTTTTATTGTAAAAGACTCTCGTATATGCTACAACAAGTTTTAAAAATATAAATTTGTATTTAAAATTAAAAATATTTTTTCAATTCCCAAAATTTTTCCAAAACTTTGTTAACCTTTTCCTGCGTCGTATATAATAGACTATTGTTTTTATTTTTACAATCGTTATATTTAAACATTTATTTTATGCCTAATGTATCAAAATATAGTAATATACTTGGACTATAGATTTTTCATCTTCAATAATATATAATAATTTATATCAAGATATTAATCATAATTTTTTATCTTTCCAATCATTTTATATGAGATATCTTGAAATTTTTTTATTCTTGGTAAAAATATTGGAGGTTTTAAAATGAAGGTTTTTAACCAAATCGGAATTCTCCTTGGAGTCTGGGCAGCAGGGGAATTAGTGAGTCAATTTATAAAAAATATTATAAGTATTCCTGGATCAATATTAGGAATGATAATCTTATTCTTATTACTTCAATTTAAAGTTATAAGCGAAGAAAAAATTAAAGATGTCGCAGATTTCTTATTAGGAAATATGGGTATATTCTTTATACCTGCTGGAGTATCTTTAATTCAATCCTTAGGTTTAATAAAAGAAAATGCCATTTTACTTTTATCATGTATAATACTAATTAACATAGCTGTTATGATTGGGTGTGGTAAAAGCGTAGACTTTATGATAAAGCTAAAAGAGAAAAAAGAAACAAAATCAAAGCAAGAGATTGCATAAATTTTATTTAAAAGAAGGCGAAAAAATGGAACAAATATTAAATACACAATTATTCGGACTAGTTACAATAATACTTTTTTATAATATAGGCTTATTTATTCAAAAAAAAGCTAGAAATCCTATATGTAATGGACTTTTAATATCAATAATTCTTATTATAGTGTTTTTAAAAGTAACAAATATACCTTATGAAAGTTTTAAAATAGGCGCAGATACTATAAACTTTATGTTAGGTCCTGTAACAGTAGTTTTAGCAGTACCTCTATATAGACAATTCCATCTATTTAAAAAATATATGAAAGAAATATTAGTCGGTATACTTACTGGCGTTTTTATATCATTTGTATGTGTAGTACTAATTTGTAAAGTAGCAAATGCAGATTCACAAATACTATACTCTATATTACCTAAATCTATAACTACTCCTATGGGTATATCACTTACTAATATATTAGGTGGTATAGAATCTATAACTGTTGTTTGTATAATTCTTACTGGTATTTTAGGATATATAATGGGCGAAGCTATCCTAAAAATAAGTAGAATTAAACACCCAATATCTAAGGGTATAGCACTTGGAACAGCTGCTCATGCTGTTGGTACAAGCAAAGCATTAGAACTTGGAGAAGTTGAAGGTGCTATGGGTAGTTTATCAATTGGTATAGCAGGATGTTTAACTGTTATATTAATACCTATTTTATCTAACTTTATATAGAACATAATTTATATTTATATATTGTAAAGAGCTGAGTTTTTCTTGGCTCTTTTTATTTTATAAATATTTATACTTTCTTAAATTATTTGTAATTGTTTTATAATAAAAAAATCTTTATCCTAAATACCTTTAAAAATGTAGATTTTTTTGAAACACATATACGGAAATTATACTTCTACATAATCTATAAATGAATATAATTTCCTATTTGTTATAAAATTTACAAAATTGATGTGATATAATAATATAAGTATTTCATCACCTAATTCATATATAATTAAGGTGAAATTTTTTAACTTTAGAGGTGATTATGAGGAATTTCAAAAAACATATTGGACTTTTTTCAATAATAATTTTAGTATTTATAGTGGCTTACACTGCTTATTTTATCAATAAAAACAATATTGCAAATCAATCATTTATAGTAAATAAGCAAAATATATCTTTTTCAAGTTTACCATCAAATTTCAATGACTATAAAATTTTAGAAATAGCCGACTTGCACTCTATGAAATTTGGCAAAAATAATGAAAAATTAATATCTGAAATAAATAAATTATCACCAGATATAATCTTTGTGACTGGAGATATGTTCTCTGCATATCAATTTAAAAAAGATGATGGTACTTATAATAGAGATTACAATGAAGAAAGCCTTCCTGGTTTTCAACTTCTAAAAAATCTATCACAAAAGTATGAGATTATATATTCTACTGGTAACCATGAAGAAGGTATTGATAAAATTTTTAACGGTGAAGATTGGAGTTTAAGAGATAGAAATATAGATAATGCATACAATCGATATATAAATAAATTAACTGATTTAGGAATTAAATTTGTAGATAATAATTACACTACAATTTCTAAAAATGGTCAATCTATAAATGTGTATGGAATATATTATTACTTCCTTGATAAATATGCATCTGGTCAAATTTCAGATGATAGTCCTGATTTATACTTTTTGAATAACGTCGATGATACTAAATTCAATATATTACTCAGTCATAACCCAACTGGTGCACAAATACTACAAGATAAAAATTTTGATTTAGTTCTTTCTGGCCATGTCCATGGTGGGATAATCAGGTTATTTAATAAAGGACTTTTAGATCCAGCTAGAAAGTTATTTCCGAAATACGATAAGGGATTATATCAAATTGGAAATACTAAATTATTTGTAAGTGTTGGTCTTGGAAATACTAAATTCATGAGAATAAATAATACTCCTGAATTAAATTTAATTACGTTAAAAACAGAAAATACATAAAATTAAAAAATAGATTATCCAACTTATTTTGAGATAATCTATTTTTTAATATATATAATATTTTACTTTTAGTACTTGGTTAAGTAAATGATATAACCTTTTAAATTGTGACTACACTTATTTTCTTTTAAACTTTCTTACTACACTCGCCATTCTAAAAATTAATGGTCTTATTGGTTTACATAAAACCCAAAGTTTCATATATATTTTGTATCTTTTACTATCGCAAGATATTAACTTATCATCTCTATAAAAAGATTCAGCAACACCTATCACCTGGTCAAATCTGACAATTTCTGTCCACATTTGGGCATCACCATTCATAATAAAACACTCATCATTTATTATTTTTCTAATTCTATGAAGTACATGTTTTCCTGTATCTCTTTTTATAAAAACTATCTCGTCCTTTTTTGGAGCTCTTTTTTGTGGACTTACTAAAACTACGCTATCTTTCAAATGTCTTAAAGTTGGATTCATGCTATAACCTGTAACTCTAAGTTTACAACTTCCCCCACTTTTTATAACCTCTTCCATTATAGGCACTATATCTTTTTCACTATATGAAGTATTTTTCATAAAAATATTCCTTCCAATCTTTAATTATTAATTACTAAATTTAATACTATTTGTTTGACTTAGCGATATATTGTGAAGTCCTATTTGTTTTACAACAATATCATCTATATTATCAATATCATCTTTATCGTAATAAACTCTAAGCGTATTCTTATTTACATATAAAGTGTTCTCTTCTTTTCCATTTATAAATACTACACTTTTTCTAGTAAAATTCTTTCCTTTTATACAAATTTGATTACCTTGTACTGTTGCACTTTTTATTTTTATATCTTTTGTCCCCATTTTTAAATTGCTAGATGTAGTCTTTTCATCTTCACTTAAATAATAATCTTCACCAAACAAAATATCATACTGTATAAGCTCTAAATATTTTTTATAATCTTTTTCTGAGCTTAAAGTTTTATGAACATTTTCCATAGGACCTAAATCTACTCCCGCTAAACTAAGCATTATTGTACTCATTTGATATGCAGATATATCTCCACCTTTGAAATTAGTATCTAAATCAAAATTGCTGTAAATTGCATATGGTGTAGTCGTTCTATCTACTCCACCTTCATCCCTATTTAACAAGTCTAATGCTGGCGTATGATCTCCATAAAATACAACTATGGTATCTTCATCCATAGAATCGACCAAGTCCACAACATCGCCTATAAATTCATCCGTTTCATGAATTTTATTTATATAATAATATATTTGATTTTTATCTGATTCACTTAAACTACTGTTTACTACTTTTAATGGTAAGTCGTATTTATCTGCATCAGTTGGATAAGGACTATGCCCCTCAACTGAAATAGTAAATACTAAGTCATTTCCTTCTGTTGAACCTAAACATTCTTTTATATATTCGCTTAAAACTGTGTCTTTTGCCCAATTAGTTTCTGTTCTTTCAACATTGTCCATATATTCTACAGAAGTATATGTATCATATCCAAGTGAACTATATGCTTTGTTTCTATTATAGAAATTGCCTTGGTTGTTGTGTATTGCATGAGTTGAATACCCCTGTTTTTTAAGTGTCGATGCTACTGAATTTAAAGTTTCGTGTCCCAAAATAGTGTAATGTGGAACTTCACCATCTGTTAAAAATTCTAAATCTATCCCTGTCATAACTTCAAATTCTGTTCTTGCTGTTCCCCCACCAATTGAAGGAGTTTTCATTTTGCCATAGATTCCTTCCTTTTGCAGTTTTCTAAAATTAGGTATTGGGTCTTTTGTATACATTACTCCTTTAATCGCCATTGGATCCATAAACCCTTCCAATTGGACAAATAAAATGTTTGGTTTCTTAGTTTCATCACTACTTATATTAGTTAATTTTGTGCTTGCTAAAGTAGCTTTTTTGCTACTTGTTGTATTTGAGTCTACTTCTTTTCTTATCGCCATTATACTATCTTCATTATAATCCTTTGGTTTAAATCTTATAAATCTCAACCCTGATTCTAAAGTTGAATAAACATATCCATTATATCTATAAGTCTTCACCATATTTGCACTGTAATAAAGTAATGTTTTTGTGTTAATAAGATTTAAATAATATGAATATGTTCCTATAGCTAAAATTGCAAATACTACTATATTTGAGTAGCTTGAAATTCTAAATCCCCTTTTTTCTTTAATAAATAAAAATACTAAACAAATTATAAGTACTGTAATCCCTGCACTTATAAATAAAATACTATTATCACCTAAAAAACTCTTTGTTAGTGACAATGCATCACCTATACAATAAATATCACTATATGCAAGAGGGATTCCCCTAAATATTGATATAAAATAGTTAGCAATGGATAGTAAAATTAAAATCACACTTATCAAAGCTGTATAAAATACTTTTTTCTTTAAAAATATAGCTGGACTTAACATTACTAGAATAATCAAATAATCTAGTAATAAACACCATATATTTTCGTCTGGCACATCTAAAAATGCAAAGAATTTGTCCCATGCATATTTCATAAAAGGCATCATAATTAAAAATACTATAAAACCGCCTATATAATATTTTTTCTCATCCTTTTTAAAAACAAAGATTATTAATCCAAGCAATATGAATAATATCCCTGTCCCTAGATATAAATCTATATTTTCTATATAGCCATAACTAGTTGTTCCCATTGCTGACATAACTTCTGTACATATAAAAAGGATAAAAGATAGATATGCTAAGAATATTAATTCTTTGACTGAATTTTTTGTTGGTTTAAATTTTTCCTTATCAATTTTCACAAATTTCATCGCAATTCCCCTTTTTATTTTGATTTTACAGTAATATTTTAGCACTAAATACTTTGCTTTCCTATATTTTAAGTTCAAAAATAAAGCTGTTATATAGAATAATTTGGAATCATTTTATATAACAGCTTTCTTTATATATTTTATAATAATCCCATTTTAATTTATTTGTTTTTTATTATCATTGTACATAATTTTTATTTTATATGCTATCTTCTTTAAAATGACTATTACAGCTATTCCAAATAAGGCACCACAGCTATCAATCATAACATCTCTAAATTGGCATGCGCGACCTGGCACAAAGTATTGATGTATTTCATCAGAAATAGCATATAATACAGAAATTAAAAGTGCTATAAAAAAAGTCTTCTTTTTAGATAGTTTATCTAAAATACTTAAATTTTCAAAACAAAGTCCACCTAAAATTGCATATGCTAAAAAATGTGCACTTTTTCTAACTATAAATTGTAGCCCCTCTACTATACCATTTTGTGTTGTCTTATCAATAGATCTAAATTGCTCGAAAAAAGTATTTAAGATATTATAAGTAAATCCACCACTTATACTCGATGATTGTGTTGCATTTTTAGCTGACATGCTAAATATAAAAACCATCCATAAAATCGTAATAGTAGTTAAAATAATTATTTTAGCCTTTTTCTTCATTATTTTACCCTCCAAATATTAATTTTTAATCTATAGAAATTATTCTTTATTTAATCTAGTTAATAATTTCCACTAATTATTATAACACCCATTTAACATAAAAAAACTGAGAATTTTAAAGTTTAAAATCCTCAGTTTTTTATGTTGTTTACAATTAATAATTTATAATTAAGGTAACAGCCTTATATTTTATAAATATTTAGGCTTACCTTCACTTTATGCATTTATACTATAGTTATTTATTTCTTGGCATAATAACATACCTATATTTCCATCAGCAAATACATTTTCTTCATTTTTATTAAAAATATACTTTGATGCAATTCCTGTAAATATAATCAGATTTGGACAAAAATCTTGTTCAAATGATTTTTTACCTTTTATGACTATCTTTGAAAATCCCCATGAATAATCATTCATATGAATTGTTGTGATCATTATATTAGCTAATATCTTACAAAGGCCTCTTATCTTTTCAACATTTGTTGTTTCGCCTTCATTAAGGTTTATGCTGTAAAGTCTAGCTAAATCTCTAATATCCTTATCTACATAAATAATTTTATTGCTATTTGAATCAATCTTCACTTGTTTAGTTCCTATATTAAGACTTATAGTTCCCTTTGACTCGCCATTTTCATAAAGACAAACAGTTGTAACATCGTCTTTTATATTAATTCTAGCAATAGAAATCTGTTTGTCATTTGATAAATTAACAGTATCTATACTATTATCCTCTGATACAAGAAATCTTGAACCTTCATTCTTATCAATAACTATATTGACAAACTTATCTTTCATAATTCTTCCCCCTAAAAACATAAAGACACCTTAAAATACTAAGATGCCCCATTGCAATATTATTTAGAAATCAATTTTAAATATAAATTTTTCAATTTACAATTACATATTAATTTTTTTTTATTTTTTGTCAATTTTATAACGTAATTATTTTATAATATTTTTATTTTATGTATACAATATACTATACAGAATTTAATTTTCTTTGTTTTTAACCATTAACTATCTATCCCATTTTTTATATTGTCTTAATCTCATTTTATCCCCCTTAGATTTTTGTTGATTTATCTATATTAATCCTCTTTACTCTTAAATTTAAACTTCTTTGTTTTCATCTTATTTTTAAATTTTGACTTTTTAACTTTTGCCTTTGTCTTATTTTTATATTTCAATTTTTTAATTTTTATCTTGCGTTTATTTTTATATTTAGACTTTTTTCGCTTAGTCTTTTCTGCTTCTTTAATTCTTGTACTTCTCTCTTCTTCGTCTTCAAGAATTCTAATTGCCCCATAAGTTAAAATAGCTGTCATTGCTATTTTTTTGCCCGTATCTAAAGTTTTTTCGATTATACTTTTCATACTAAAACCTCTTTTACATTATTAATTTTCCATATTTATTATTTATATTATTTTTTATTTATGAACCGAATTTATATATTTTAAACCCATATTTTTCATTATAACAAAATTTATGCTTAAAATAACTACAAAAAAATCCCCTAAAAATTAGAGGATTTTTTACATAAACATAAGTTGTCAATTTGTGTTTTAAAGTGCACTTTCATTAGCATCAAGATGTTTGCTGTTATTATTATTTTTATAATTTCCTGTAATAGATTTTTTTATACTGATTTTCTGTTTTAAAAAATTCAATTTAGTTTCACATACTATTATTCCTATAAATATTACAGCAAAACCTGCCATAAGCTTTGGTGTAACTACTTCATTATAGAATGCAATTGAAATCATAACTCCGAATACTGATTCAAGACTTAAGATTATTGATGCTGATGTCGAATTTATATGTTTTAAACCTATAACTTGCATTAATAAACATAAAGCTGTTGCAAATATTCCTAGATATATAACTCCCATAACTGCTCTTGCATGGTAAACTTGTGGCATTTCTCCTTTTATTAGTACTACTATCCAACTTAAAATCCCAACTACTGCTATTTGTAAAAATGCAAGTATGATTGTGTCATTATTTTCTATTGCTGAAAATTCAGATGTAAACATAATATTTACAGCATAGAAAAATGCGGAAATTAATATAATTCCATCACCAACTGTTATATGCGCTCCATTTTCTATAGAAACAAGAGCTACTCCTATTATACATAAAATAGCTGCTATAACGCTGTATTTATCAGGCACTTTTTTAAATACTCCCCAAGATAAAAATGGAACCATTACACAAAATGTAGCTGATAAAAATGCACACTTCCCTGCAGTTGAGCCATATTCCATTCCTAAAACTTGTAGATAATATCCACCAAATAATGCTACTCCCATTATAATTCCATGCTTTAATTCACTTTTATTTATATTTTTTATCTTTTTAAAGTAAACTGCAAGTAAAATTACTGCAGCTATTGTAAATCTACTTGCATTTATAAAGCCTGATGACATTGTATTAGTAGCATCTTTAATGACTACAAAAGTACTTCCCCAAATTATTGAGCATACTATTAAACATAGTTTGTAAAGTAATTCTTTATTATTTTTCAATATCTCCACCTTCTTTCATATTTCTCTCATGAAATAATTATATAAAAATGATGGAGGTAAGTTTTTGTATAAATTCAAAATTTATATCATTTTTTTTGTGAAAATTACAAATATATATATACATCAATTAGTTCTCTTATATATTTTGGTGTATTAGATGTAATTTTATACCTAGAGCTAATTCCTCATAAAATTCAAATTCAGAATTCGTAGTATTAAATATTTCTTTTATCTTATTTATTCTGTATCTAACTGTATTTTCATGTAGATTTATTGATTTAGCAGTATTTTTTATATTGCCACCTAGTTTTACATATACTATAGCAGTTTGTAATAATTCAGAATTATATTTTTGATCATATTGTTTTATTTTACCTATAGTATCGCTATAAAAATTAATCATATAACCTTCACTATAAGACGGCATTAGTAATTTATAAACACCTATTTCATAATAGTATTTTATATTTTCACCTTCTATAGAAGCCACTCTCATAGTATACATAGATTCTTTTAATGCGAAATTTAATTCATCTATATATTTATGAAAATTGCTAATCCCAATATAATAATCATTTAAATCTAAAAATAAACTGTATATCATCAATCTAACTAATCTACTAAACTCTGTACTTTTATTTTCTTTATGACTATCTTCATAAGTGCATATAATAAATATGATTCCATGATATCTATAAGCTGCATGACTTGCTCCTAAATCTCTATTTAAAAGATTTATTATATTTGTCAAGGAATTTTCATCTATATATTTTTTCGGTTTTAAGCATATCGAAAATACATTTTCTTTAAAAGATATATTAAAATCTTTGGCCATATTTTTCACACTCGATTTATCCATATCTTCTTTTAACAAAATGCCTATTTTAGCTTCTTGATAACTTATACTATTTTTTTCTTTATTTTTATCATAAATTTCCGTAACTATATCTTCATAATAAGAACCCTTTTTATCAAAAATAAAAATAGGAAAATCCATTTGATTTGCGTATTTAATAACTTCCTCAGGTAAAACATCATAATAAATATTTTTTACTGCCAATCCGCTAACGCCATCTGATACTAATCCCTTTACACTTTCTAATATTAAACTTGGATCGTCTTTTGCATATATAAGACTGCTTATAACAAAGTCTTCTTTTTCAAAATATGTCTGAATCGGTTTATCAGATAAACTTTTTTCATATTCATAATCTAGTATAGATGCCCTTTGGATTTCTCTGTCAAGCCCCCTATAACCTGCTATCAACTCAAAATCCTTTAATGTAGGAAGTTTCATTGCCTCTAATATCGTAATCGCCATAAATTTCCCTCCTTGCATAAATATCTATTTATTAATTATAAATTAATTATCAACAAAAGAAAACAACCCCTATACAAGGAGTTGTTTTCTTTGTCCTAAATATGTTAAAGTTATTATATTTAATTTGTAGTATCCTAATTTAATTTTTATATATATTATTCAGTAACTATAGATATTTCAGTTCCTATATCTAATTTTGGCATATCAGCTTTTTCTACATTTATAGTTCCTGGTAATGTTGCAGCTGTTGCTCCATCAAATGATATAGTAACATGGCCTAAACTTTCAAGATTTCTTTGGGCTATATCCCCTAAAGCTGTTATTTTAAATTTTGTTCCATCTATAACTACAAATTGTCCTGGTTTTATTTCTTCTGTAGCATTTTTAACATCTATGCCGTAACAGAAATCTTTTAAAGTATCTGGAGCATTATCCCCAAATAATATGAACATAGATTCTCCTTCAAAAGAGTCTACTAATGCACCTTTACTTTTTACTTTATTATTGTATATAACTGCCATAATATTTACCCCCTAAATTTACTTTTTTAATATATCTTTATTATATATCTTATTTTTCAATATCTTTTTATTTTAATCTTATTGATATAAACCTATTGAGAATAACCATCCTATTAATACTCTTGGTACACCTGTTAAGAAACGAGAGTATAATACTGATGGAACCCCAACTTCTACTGTTTCTGCTTCTGCTTCTGCAAGACCTAAACCAACTGGTACGAAGTCACAAGCACATTGAGTGTTTATTGCGAATAATGCTGGTAATGCAAGTGATGGTGCTATATTTCCTTTTCCTATTTCAACACCTATTAAAGTTCCTATAACTTGAGCTATAACTGCCCCAGGTCCAAGTAATGGAGATAAGAAAGGTAATGAACAAATGAACCCTAATATTACAAGACCTATTCCATTTCCAGTAAGAGGAATCATGATTTTTGCAAACCAGTCACCTATACCAGAACCTTGGATTATACCTATTAGTAATGAAACAAATCCCATAAATGGTAATATTGTATTGATCATTGTTTGTATTGCATCTCTAGATGCTTGGTAGAATGTATTTATTACTTTCCCAGCACCCATACCAATTCTAGTTATCAAACTTTTGTTTTCTTCTCCAGCTAGTGTTTCAGATATTTTTTTATCTGAGCTGTATCTAAATTGTCTTTTATTTTCTTTTTCTTCATCTTCTTCAAGAACTTCTGCAGTTGTAGCAACTTCATCTACTGCTGATGTGTTTGTAGCTGGTGCTACTTCTCCTGCTGGTTCTATTTCATCTAAACCAACTGCTGAAACGTATATGTCTTCTGTTATAAATTTAGCTAATGGTCCACTTTTTCCTACTGGCATTACATTTATTGTAGGTATTCTTTTTTGTGGATATATACCACATCTAAGTGTTCCTCCACAATCTATTATTACTAAGAATATTTGTTCTTCTGGTACTGAAGTTTTAAATCCGTTTACTGCTTCACATCCAGTAAGTTCTACTATTTTATCAACTATATCTGGCTTTGCCCCGCCACCAGTTATATAAAGTAATACATTTTTTTCTTCAGTTGGTTTAACTGTTAATGGTCCACCAAATCCGCTTGGTCCTTTATTTATTTTTATTGCATTATATTTAGACATTTGTTTATTCCTCCCTAATTATTACAACAATTATGTACTTTAAATTTCAAATTTCCTTTTAAGCTTCTTTTAATTCGTTGCTTAATTCTATACCTTGTTGTTTCATAACCATTTTAGTTGTGAAATCTGTTGCCCATCCACTTATAAAGTTACAAACTAAACCAGCTAATAAATATCTTACTGCAAGTGGCATATAACTTTGTCCTAATGTTGTGATCCCATTTGCTATTCCTAAGAATATGAATACTTCACCTGGATTGATGTGTGGGAAAACACCACTACTTGTGTGACAGAAATATGAAGCTGACGCATAATAACTTGGTTTAATTCTTTCTGGCATGAATCTTCCTAATGATAAAGCCATTGGGTTACCTAACATAAATGCTCCTAAAAAAGGAACTACCATATATCTAAGTAAAGGATTTTTTGCTGAAAATTTAGCAAATCTATTTATTCTATTTTGACCTATTAATGCTATTAATGTGTTCATTGCTATTAATAATATAAGTACTGTTGGTACTATACCTGTTACCCAACTTACGAAGTTATCGGCACCAACTTGAAATAAATTCATAAATCCTTCTGCGAAACTAACTAATAAATCCATAATTTTTTCCTCCTATTTTTGAGTTACTAAATTTTTCATTGAACCTGTAAGTTTTTGTAATGGACTTGGAGGTTCAGGTACTTCACCACCGCTCATTATTACGTTATAATTAGAAGAAGCTTCTAGTATTGCATCTTGTACTTGTTTTGGAAATCCTTTAGTATCTTCTTTCTTTAATGTAGATACATTTAATCCCTCAAAACCTTTTAATTTCTTAAATTTTGCAAGTACTGTAACACCTGACATATATGAACTGTCTAATATAATACCGTTTTCGTCAACTGCAAACATCACTATTGAACCTGCTCTAAAAGCACCCTTTTTCTTTCCAATAGCTACTTTTCCCTGTCTTCTAAGTTTTCCAAAGTTAATTGTAAAACTCTTCATTTGCATCATGCCCAGTGCATATTGTGCTAAAAATGCTACACCAAAGCAAATCAATAAAAACCAAAAGTTCATAATATCTTCTCCCTTCATTCTAATTAAATACATTATCTTGTTTTATAAAATACAATAGTAATTCTCTATAATTTTTTACTTTAGCGATATTTTCAACTACTTGCTTATCTTTAGATATAGCAATAATTTCATCATATATTTTCACTAAAATATCATCATCTTTTTCTTCTATATCTGGTATTGCTAATAAAAATATTACTTTCAATTTACTATCTTTTTCATGCTTCTTGTCATCAGAAAATACACCTATTGAGAATACTATTTTATCTGTTTCTTTATTTATAGCATGTGGTAAAGCTATATACTCATCAAAAACCATTGTCGATTTTGACTCTCTAGTATGAATTCGTTCTTTAAATCCTTCATCCACATATGATAAGTCGTATAACTTGTCTATCATATAATCTACATTTTCCATATAAGATTTATCGCTATGTAGTATGAAAAACTTTTCTTCATCTAGTAAACTAAGTACTAATGATTCCATTCCTTGTAACATTGGAATGTTTAATTTTTCTGTATATCTTACACTTTCAATTTTATTTTTAAGTTGATTTTCATCGAATATCTCTTTTAAATAAATTATCGGTGTTACTGTATCACATTCAAATTTTATTGTTGATAAAACTAAATCAAATTGATCTAACAATTCTTTATTTACTTGGCTATCTGAAAACATCTCAAGTTTTGTGTCTATATCTACAATTTTTCTAAGTTGAGCAGCTATAAGCCTTGCTGTTATTTTACCTGTACCACATATGATGGCTATAGAGCAAAGTTTATTTCTTTCGTATGAGTTTTCAGATATAAATACACTGAAGTAAACTGCTAAAAATCCTAATTCATCTTTTGATACTTTTTTCTTAGTTCTGTCTTCAATTAGCATTTTTGTCAACTCTGCTAATTTATATGGAACCATGTATTTTTCTTTAATTTCATCTAAAACTGGATTTTTTATTTTTATTCCATATTTAAGTCGATTTAACATAAAACTTATATGATATGTAAATTCATCTAATAGATTTCCAGGTGTAATTGTTATATCCATTTCTAATTTAATTAATTTTATTATGTCTAATACTAAATCAATAACCTCTTCTGTGATTTCTATATTTTTGACTCTGTCTATATCCATTGGTGTTCTCATTCCAACAATAGGAAGTGTCATAAATACTCTTTCATTATCTGGAATCTTAACTCCAAATATATTCTCTATTCTATCTGATATATTGTTGGAAACGTTTATCTGATCTGTATATATCAAGTCTTCATATGTTTCATTTAATTCAGCTATTGAATGTCCATTTACTAGCCTATCTATAAGTACTGTTAAAAACTTTATAATCTGTTTTCTCGTACTTCCTTCAAGTTTTAAATCAGAAAAAATCTTCTCAAGTTCTTCTTTTACATCATAATCCAATTCATGGTCTTTATAAATTTCTTCATATAGATTTTCTAATACGAAAAGTCTTAGATCGATTTCCTCACCTTGAAGTTTTAGACCTGTATTTGTCTTACCAACTATTTCTATATTATATTTTTTTAAAGCTTCTCTTATTTTCTTTAAATCACCTACTAAAGTTGTTCGACCTATGCTCATTTCAAATGCTAAATCTTCAGTTAAAACTGGATTTTCATCGTTCATCAATCTACTTATTACATATGCCATTCTCTTTTTCGGTGAATTAAAGAAATCATCATGTAAGTATAAATTTTCTTTTATTTTTTCAAATTGTTTATATTCAAGTACATACAACTTGTATTTTCCTAATTTAAATTGAATTAATGCATTTCCATCAAATATTTCATTTAATTCTTTAATATCATTTTTTATACTTTTTGTACTTACGTTTAACTTTTTTTCTAAATATTCCAAGGAGGCTGATCTTTTATGTTCTAGGATTTGTAATACTTTGCATATTCGGTTATCATTATTAAAATAATCACTCATCCTATATTCCCCCCTATTTCTCTAACCTCTAGTTTTTCCACCTGCTACATTTATTGTTACACCGTGAATATATCCTGCTCTTTCAGATGCTAGGAAACAAACTAAATTTGCAACTTCTGAAAGTTTTCCACTTCTACCTAATGGTGTTGTTGAAGTGCTTTTATATCCTTCTCTTAATTTTTCTACTGTTATATTTCTTGTATATGCTAGAGCTTCCTCATAAGCTAATGTTCTAAGTCCTGTTGCTTCAAGTATCCCAGGTGCTACACCTACTACTCTAACTCCTTTTGGCCCTAATTCTTTTGACCAAGATCTAGTAAATGAATTTACTGCATTTTTAGATGCTGCATATATACTTTGTCCTTGTGAACCTTCAAGTCCACTTTCAGATGACATATTTATTATTACTCCAGCACCTTTTTTAACCATTACTCTACTAGCTTCTTGTGAACAAAGATAAACACCTTTTACATTAACGTCCATAACTTTTTCATATATATTTTCATTTAATTCATATTTGCTATGTTCTTCTTTATCATCAACTAATAGACTTGGTATGTTTATGCCTGCATTATTTACTATTACATCTACTGTTCCAAACTCTTCACAAACTCTTTTAACAGTTTCTTTTACGTTTTGAGCATCACATACGTTTGTATGTAAGTAAATCATTTTCCCACTATTTTCATTAATTTCAAATTCTGGTGTTTGTGGATTTAAGTCACATACTGCGACATTTGCCCCACAGTTTAAAAATTCTTGAGCAACTGCTTTTCCTATCCCTGAAGCTGCTCCTGTTACGATAACTGATTTGCCTTCTAGACCTAACCAACTTATTTGCATCAATATTCACCCCTGTTAATTCTTTTTAATTTCTTAAGAGTTAAGTTTTTCATTACCTCTTGATTCGTTAATTAGATTATAAGAAAAAACAGCTTTTTTATTAATGCATTGTTTTTCTCCTTTTTGGAAAAAAGTTAAACAAATAAAAAAAGCATAGAATATATTTGTTGTATAATATACTCTATACTTTTTAGTGTCCTTTAAAATCTACCATATTTTATTAATATTTTTCAATATCATTTTGTCTATAAATATAAACAATTTTATTTATATTCGCCTATTAATAAGATTTTTTTGAAACACATATACGGAAATTATACTTATACACAATCTATAAATGAATATAATTTCCTATGCATTATAAAAAAACAAGGCATAAAATATGCCTTGTTCAAAAAGGAGTAACATTGAAAAAATTATCTAGCTTATATATTTAAGTAAAATTTTACTTAAACTGCCTAAATCTTTATATTTAAAATATAACTTGAAAATATTAACTTAACCTTACCTAAATATTAAGTTTTTATTAAAGAATTTATGAATACTTATATACTTATTCTAGCATTTAGTTTTAAATTCCGTTTTTTCTTCATCATTCTCTTTTAATTCTTCTATTTCAGAATCTATCTCTTCTTCCTCAATTTCATCATCTTCTTCTAGTTCTTTTAAGATATATTTTTCTACATTTCTGAACATAGATATAAATACTATAAGTAACATTGCACTTGCTATTAAAATTGATCTTTCCATATAAATTCTAGTTACAATGCCACCTATAGCAGCTCCTATACTGAAGAATATTACTATTCCATACGCTTGTGCTGCAATACGTACTTTATCTTTACTTTTTTCTATAATTGCTCTATATACTTGCTCAGTTCCCGTTCTTAAGTTTCCAGTACACATTGTTGTAGATAAAGCTGTTCCATTTACTTTTCTGAATGCCTCTACTTGCATTGCACAAATTAACGAAATCGATATATTTACTAATCCATCATATCTTCCCATAGGTATAAAAGCTATTGCAAAAAGAATTATAATCTCTGCACCAATTACAATTTGTCTCCAGTGAATAAAGGTTTCTTTAAACTTTACCCTTCTTTTTATTGTCTCTGTAATTATTACACCTACTATAAATGCTATCACTGGTAAAAAATGATATATAGCATTTATAAAATCATTTTCTGCTAAGGCCAATCCTACTAATACTATATTTCCTGTTTGAGCATTTGAGAAAACTTGTCCTCTACATATGTAAGTATACGCATCTAAAAAACCACCAACTAAAGCTAATACAGCTGCTAACCTGAATGATTCCGAAATATGTTTTTTATTTGCACCCTCCATATATAATCTCCCTTCACTTCTATTATTCCATACAATAGTATAGCATAATGTCTTTTATATAAAAAATCTTTATTGAGTAAATCATTTAAAAACCGTTTTCTGTTATTTTTTTCCAAAATATATTGCAAAAATATATTTTTAGTGCTAAATTTATGTTAACTTAATTTTTTTTTAAGTTAACGTTAATCTTTAAAAAAAATTTTAATAAACATAATACGAAAATATTAAAACTTTAAATTGCAGGAGGATTAATTTATGAAACTTACTACTCGAGAAATTATTTTATGTGGCTTATTCGCAGCATTGATATCTATTTTTGCCCAAATATCAATACCATTACCATTTACAACTGTACCACTTACACTACAAATATTTGGTATAGCTATAACAGGTCTTATTTTAGGTTCTAAATGTGCTTTTATATCAACTTTGATATATTTAATTTTAGGTGGAATTGGCGTTCCAGTATTTGCACAGTTCTCTGCTGGAATCGGCGTATTATTCGGACCAACTGGTGGATACTTACTTGCCTATCCTTTAATGGCATTTATAATTGGATATATTAAAGAAAAATCTAATTCTGGTATATTAACTGCAATAAGCATGATTATTGGTTTAGCAGTTGTATATGCACTAGGTACAGTAATGTTCTCTTTAGTTACTGGAAATACAATAATAAATAGCCTACTTTATTGCGTAGTGCCATTTGTAGCTGTTGATTTATTGAAATTAGTTTTAGCTTATATAATCGGTGAGACTGTTTCAAAAAGACTTTATTCTACTTTAAATTTAGCTAAATAAGTTTTAATTATATATTATTCTTATCCAAATATGAAAAGAAGATGTTTTGAGTTTAAAACACCTTCTTTTCTCCCGATCATTAATTTAAATTATTTTAATCTATTTTAAAATCATAACTTTTTACTTTAACTTCATTATTTTTTTCATTACAAACTACCATGATTCCACTTACTGATTTAAGATTATCTAGTGAATTTGTTTTTTGTAAGCAGGCAAATCCCTTAGCTTTTTTACCTTTTGGAATTTGTTCATCTAAGTTAAATTTATCTGTATAATCTCCTACTGTTGCATATTTAATATATACTTCAATATTTGAGTCTGATTTATTTTCTATATTGTATTTATATCCTACAAATTCAGTCCCTAAAGTTTTTTTCTTATTTTGCACTTCTTTTCCATTTACTAACTTAAGTTTCGATTTTCCTGTAAACTCAACCTTGCATATTTCATTATCTATAAGTACTATATTTTCCTCAAAATCTATATTATTTTTTAAATATTTTTTATGTTTTACTATTGCTTTTAATTTATGTATTAAATATATTATTGCTCCTAATGCAACAAATACTAAAACTATTTTTGCATAATCTAATGCTGTACGTATTGTTTTAAATGGTATACTATTTTCACTTGCATATGTTTTTGCTGCTGAAGAACTATATCCTGACATAGTTAAATTTGAACAACTATCAAATGCATAACTTCCTATATCCTCAACAGACTTTGGTATTTCTATACTTTCTAAAGCTGCACAATAATAAAATGCTGCTTCTCCTATACTTGCAACTTTTTCTGGAATATTAATTTCTTTTAATGATGTACATGTATAAAATGCATATCCATCTATCGATGTTACGCCCTCTGGTATTTCTATTTTTGTTAAATTGCTACAATTTGCAAATAATCCATAACTTATCGTTTTTAATTTACTTGGAAGATTTACTGTCGAAAGTGCTGTACAATTTGCAAATGCACCTTCATTCATAGTTGTTACACTTTCTGGAATGCTAACACTTTCAAGTGCTGTTGCATTATAAAATGCATATGAGTCTATAGTAGTTACACTGTCTGGAATTTCAACACTTGTTATGCTTGTATTGCTATCAAACGCATTTGCACCTATTTTAGTAACTTTCTTTCCATCAATTTCACTTGGTATTGTTAAAGTTGTTTTGCTACCTTCATACCCTTTAATAGTAACCTCATCATCTTCTACTGTATACTTAAATCCATCATCTGTTTTAAGCACATTCTCATCATCTTCTGTACTATCCTCATCAATTGAAGAAGTTTCATCACTACTTGAGCTATCTGATTGATTATTATCTGTAGTTGTTGTAGTCGTTTGAGTACTGTCTTTAGTATCTGCAAATGAAGTATTAACCCCATTTACATTGACCATAGCCAATATAAATGTCAACATTACTAATACAATCATACTTTTTTTCAAAATCTTTCTCATATTAATTCTCCTTTTTTATTTTTGATGATTATATATTAATAGAGAAAGCTTAAGTTAACCTTTATTATCCAGATAAATTTATCCCCCAAATACGACAATATACCTAGATTTGTTTTTAAACGCCAAAATGCCGACGCATAATAAGTACACCGGCATTCTGTTAATTACATATATATTTGTTGGTTAAAAGAATACAATTTGTATATACAATATTGAATTGCAATATACTACTCCTAATATCATTATAATATCTAATCTTATCCTATTTCAATCATTTTTCCATTTCTTGCATATATTATTTTTTCACATACATTTGTAATGTGATCTCCTATTCTTTCTAAATATCTTGCTACAAATAAAAGTTTTACACCTTGATTTATATTTTGTTCTGGATTTTCATGCATAACTTTTAAGCAATCTTCTCTTACTTTATAATAAAGTATATCTATTTCATTATCTATTAAAGCTGTTTTATAAGCCAAATCAGCATCTTGATTTATAAAAGCTGATTTTAGATTTTTAAACATTTCTAAACAGTAATTAGTCATCTTTGGTATATCGATTAATTGTTTTATATAATCCTCTCCACCTATTGATACAACTTCTGATGCTATATTTTCAGCATAATCTCCTATTCTCTCTAGCTCAGCAGAAATATCTGATAATGCATATATTTCTCTTAAATCCTTTGCCATTGGTTGTTTTAATGCCATTAATTCTATACTTCTATCTCTTATATATTCTCTTAATATATCTATATCATCATCATCGTCTATAACTCTTTTAGCTAAATCCATATCTTTATTTATCATGCTGTTTACAGATAATTCAACTGCTCTTTCGCATTTATCCATCATTCTATTTATATATTCTCTTAAAGTTTTTATACTCATTTCTAAATTTGTACTCGCCATTTTATATCTCCTTAAACTGTAATTATAATACTAAATTTATATAATTAAATTCTAGCCGAATCTTCCTGTTATATAGTCCTCTGTACGTTTATCGTGAGGAACTGTGAATATATCTTTAGTATTGTTAAACTCTATTAATTCTCCGTTTAAGAAAAATCCTGTTTTATCAGAAATACGCGCCGCTTGTTGCATATTATGTGTAACAATTACTATTGTGTATTGATTTTTTAATGTTGCCATTAATTCTTCTACTTTAGAAGTTGAGATTGGATCTAATGCTGATGTTGGTTCATCCATTAGTATAACGTCTGGTTTCATTGCTATTGTTCTAGCTATGCATACACGTTGTTGTTGACCACCTGATAAGCCTAGCGCTGGTGATTTTAATCTGTCTTTTACTTCATCCCAAATAGCAGCCCCTTTTAAACTTTCTTCTACTATTTTATCTAGTATTTTTTTATCTTTTATTCCTTGATTTCTTGGTCCATAAGCTACATTGTCATATATACTCATTGGGAATAGATTCGCTTTTTGGAATACCATACCTACTCTTGTTCTAAGGCTTATCACATCATTAGTTGTAAGTATTTCTTCATCATCCATATATATTTTTCCGTTGATTTTTACACAATCTATTAAATCATTCATTCTATTTAAACATCTTAAAAATGTTGATTTTCCACATCCTGATGGTCCAATTAATGCTGCTACTTCATTTTCTCTTATGTCCATGTTAATTCCTTTTAGAGCTTGTTTTTCTCCATAATACAAGTCTAAATCGTCAACTCTTATTTTAGTTTTATTTTCTGAATTCATATCACTAATCTCCTTATATATTTATTTTGTTGATATAACTCAAGATATTTTTCAATATATTTTAAATAAATTTTTCTTATGTATCTTTTAAAATTTTAGTTTTAATAATTTGCTTTATTTAATTTCTTAGCTACTAATTTAGCAATTGTATTTAAAGCAAATACGATTACTATTAATACTAACCCTACCCCACAAGCTGTTTGGATATCGCCAGTTTCTTTTGTCAATAAGTAAGCATGTACTGTAAGTGTTCTCGCGCTATCAAATACTGTAAGTGGCATTTTTGCAACTGTACCTGCAGTTAATAGTATTGCTGCTGATTCACCAATTACACGACCTATTGATAAGATCACACCAGAAAGTATTCCTGGGATTGCACTTGGCAATATTACTTTATAAAGTGTTTGAAATTTAGTTGCCCCAAGTCCTAGAGATGCTTCTCTATAAGTATCTGGAACTGTTTTTAAAGCTTCTTCTGTTGAACGTATTATTGTTGGAAGTATTATAATTGCTACTGTTAACCCACCTGATAATATTGAATATTGTAATTTTAATGCTACAACAAAGAATATACCACCGAATAATCCATATACTATTGAAGGTATACCTGCTAAACATTCTGTCGCAAATCTTATTACTCTAACAAGTTTTCCTTGTTTTGCATATTCTTGTAAGTAGACTGCTGCCAAAATTCCTATTGGTGTTGCTACTAATATTGATACTAAAACCATATATACTGTTGTCATTATCATTGGAAGTATTCCGCCATTTCCACTTGCCGAATAATCTGCAAATAAAAAGTTTGGACTTATTTTTGCCATACCTTTTATAAATATAAATCCTACGATTACTACTAGTAATCCTACTGTAATAATTGCTGATAAATATACTAATGAAACTAATAAGTTATCTTTTTTCTTTCTCGCTTTCAAATTATTTTCCATTATCTATCAACTCCTTTAGAAGTTAATTTAGTCAATACTAAATTTATAATTATTATGAATAAGAAAAGTACAACACCTGTTGCAAATAACATCTCTTGATGTGTTCCTGCTGCATATCCCATTTCAAGTGCTATATTTGTTGTAAGTGGTCTTGCACTGTCAAGTAATGATGTAGGCATTGCTGTTGAATTACCTGCTACTAAGATTACTGCCATTGTTTCACCTAATGCTCTACCTATTCCAAGTATTACCCCAGCTAATATTCCTGATTTAGCTGCTGGTACTGTAACTTTAAATATTGTTTCTATTTTTGATGCACCAAGTGCTAAAGATCCTTCTTTATATGCTTTTGGCACTGCTCTAATTGATGTTTCTGATAAAGATATTATTGTTGGGAGCATCATAATTGATAATACTATGATTACTGCTAATAAGCTTTGTCCTTTAGGAAGGCTTAATACTGTTTGTATGGCTGGAACTATTACTGCTAAACCAAATATACCGTAAAGTACTGATGGTATACCTGCTAAAAGTTCTACTGCTGTTGAAATTACTCTTGCATATTTCTTTGGACATATTTCAGCTATAAATATTGCTGCTAATATTCCTATTGGAACACCGATTATCAAAGCTCCTACTGTTGCTACCATTGATGTTACTATCATTGCCCCAATTCCAAATTCTTTAGAACTTGGTAACCATTCTGTTCCAAATATAAAATCTATAAATGAATATCCTTCTGTTACAAAAGGCATTAAACCTTTATAAAACACAAACCCAATTATAAGCAATAAACTTATTACTGCTACAAAAGCACTTATCATAAATATTTTTTCTGTTATAAACTCAAGCACATATTTGCTTTTATTTTTATTAGATGAACTGCTTTCTTTCACCTTAATTGATTCAGTATTTTCCAATGCAAACTCCTCCTTTTTAAAATACTAGGCTATCTCTAAGAGACAGCCTAGTAAAAACTATCTAAAATATTAATTATTTACTATTTTTATTATTTTTGGTTAACACTCATGAAACCTTCTTTTTCTATTGTTTTTTGACCTTCATCACTTAATACATAATCTATGAAAGATTTTGCATCACCAGTTGCATCACCTTTAGTTACTAATAAGAATGGTCTTGATATTGGATATTTTTTATTATAAACATTTTCTTCTTTTGGTTCTACACCACCGATTTTAACTGAGTTTATAGAGTCATCTAAGTATCCAAATGAGATATATCCTATTGCATTTTCATTTCCTTGAACAGTTGTTTTTATATTTCCTGAACCATCAGATATTTGAGCATTTGAAGTTAAATCTCCTGATTCAAATCCTACGATTTCTTGGAAACCATCTCTTGTTCCTGAACCATCTTCTCTTGATACAACAACTATATCTGCATCATTTCCGCCAACTTCTTTCCAGTTAGTTATTTTACCTGTGTATATATCTTTTACTTGATCTAATGTTAAATCTTTTACTTTATTTGCTGAGTTTGTTATTACTGCTATACCATCTATTGCTATTTGATATTCTTTTAATTCTGATTTTTCTTCATCTTTTAAATCTCTTGATGACATTCCTATTTGTGAAGTTCCATCAATTGTATTTGTTATACCTGCTGATGAACCTACTTGTTGAACTTCTATTGTTGTTCCTTCATTTGCTTTTTGATAATCTTCTGCTAAAATTTCCATTGTTGGACCTACTGAAGTTGAACCTGATATTGTGATTTTGCTTGAATCACTACTTCCTGAACCTGAATTTGATGCTCCTCCTGCACTACACCCTACAAGTGAACCTACTAGTAAAGTCCCTGTTAAAATTGCCACTAATCTTTTTTTGTTAAACATCTTTCTTCCTCCAATATGTTTTAAAATTTTATTTTTAATAACCTTATAATGTTCTTTCTTATGCGCTTTAAAGCTTGCGGCTTGGCAACTTATCTTTATCTTTCTGCCTCCCCTTTACACTTTATATAGTACATAACACGTCTTAAGCGTTTATTAAGTGTAAGTTATTATAAAGTTAAGTATGTTAATTTAATGTTAATCTGAAAATTCTAAAAATAATATGATTTTAGGCATTAAAAAAGACGACTTTTAGTCGTCTTTTCTATAAATATTAAATTTTAACTTACCTTTTTAGCTAATTCTGTATTAAACGGTAATTCTATTATAAATTTACTTCCTACTCCTAATTCACTTTCTACTTTTATATTTCCATTTAATGCTTTTATCATATGTTTTGTTATTGCAAGACCAAGACCTGTTCCTCCAACACTTCTACTTCTCGCTTTATCAACTCGATAAAAACGTTCGAAAATTCTGTCTATATCTTCTTGCGGTATTCCTATTCCATTGTCTTTAACTTCAATAAATACTTTTTTAGCTTTTATATATTGTTTTATATTTACACTTCCATTTTCGCCTGTATATTTTATAGCATTTGAAATTATATTTAGAAGTATTTGTCTTATATAACCTGAGTACTCCCATAAATCTATATCTTTATTCTTAAACTCATATTTTACTTTTATATTTTTCTTCTTAGCGATATAGTTTACTACTTCGTGTACTTCTTCAAAAACTTCAAATAAGTCTACTTTTTCCACTTTCTTTTTAGTTTTATTTTCGATGGTTGACAACAATAAGATATCATCTATTAATCTAGTTAATCTCGTTGCTTCATTTTCTATTATAGTTAAAAACCTATTTTTAGTATCATCATCTAAATTATCCGTCATCTTTAAAGTTTCTACAAAGCCCTTTATAGATGTAATTGGTGTCTTTAATTCATGGCTGACATTTGCCACAAACTCTTTTCTCATATTTTCTAATTTTACATATTCTGTAACATTTTCAATATTTATAATAAATCCTATTACTGCATCTGTATCTTCAAAATGAACTGGATCAATCTTTATTTTATAAATAGTGTCTTTATTTATATTTTTTTGAATAACTGTGCTATTTTCACCAGACATATTATATATAATGCTATCTAAAACAATTTGATTTTGTATAAATTGTCTTATATTCTTGCCTTCTGGTATAAGCTTTTGATTTCCATCAACCATTATTTTAGCCAAATCATTAATAAGAAGAATTTTTCCTTTTGTATCAATTGCTAAAATTCCATGAGACACACTCTGCATAATTGATTTTAACTGCATATTCTTATCTGTAATATCTTTTATAGTAATATTTATTGTGTCTATCATAGAATTAAAATTATTCGCAAATACTCCTATTTCTCCTGACATTTGTCCTTTAACTCTACTGTCAAACTGTTTATTACTTATATCTTTCGAAACTTTCATAAATTCTTTCAAATACGACCTTAAGCTAATACTATATTTAACTAAAATTATAGTTGCAATCGATAAAATTAATATTATAAAAATATACAAGCCATTCAAAAACTGTGCCTCTTGCATTTTTTTCACCTCAAAATTATTTAATTTTATTTTATTATACTCACTTTATATTACTTATTTTATTTTGTATCCCACGCCTCTTACAGTTTCTATTAATTTACTGTCATTATCGCCGATTTTTTTTCTTAAATGTCTTATATGAACATCTAGTGTTCTAGTTTCTCCGTAATAATCATATCCCCAAATTTTATCTAATAAAAATGTTCTAGTTAAGACATTGCCTTTATTTTCAATTAATAATTTTAATATTTGGAATTCTTTTAATGTAAGTTCTATTTCTTGCCCATTCTTAGTTACTATATGTTTATTTACATTTACTTGTATATCATCAGCTTTTAATACTTCAATTTTTTCATTTGAAGTGTATTTATATCTTCTAAGTACTGATGTTATTCTCGCTAAAACTTCCTTTACACTAAATGGCTTTGTTATGTAATCATCTGCCCCATCTTCTAATCCCTCTAATTTGTCTTCCTCCATATTTTTTGCAGTTAACATTATTACCGGAATTTGCTCTAAAGTTTCATCAGATCTTATTTTCTTTAATAAATCTATCCCACTTATATTTGGAAGCATCCAATCTAAAAGAATTAAATCTGGTTGGAATTCTTTTGTCTTCAAATATCCATCAAATCCATCATATGAATAATCTACTTTATATCCATTATTTTCGAGATTGAATTTTAACAATTCTACTATATGTATCTCATCATCTATAATTAATATTTTCTTCATAAAGCCCTCCTATTTTACCATTGGAATTATAATCGTTTGGCTAAACTCTTTTTCTAAATTTTTATTTTTATTATGAGTAAACTGAACTAACTCCTCTTGAGCGTTAACTCTTTTTTCATTTTCTTTTATATTATTAAGTTTATAAGAACCATCGCTTTGTAATATCTTTGCCTTTACATTATCTTTCAGATATAAGTCTAATATTTCTTTTATTTCTTGTTGAATGTCACTGTCTTCTACTATGCCCATAGTTTCAACTCTTTTATTTAAATTTCTATACATCCAATCCCCACTTGATATATATATTTCTTCTTTTCCATCGTTATAAAAATAATATATTCTACTATGTTCAAGATATCTACCTACAATGCTTCTAACTTTTATATTTTCGCTTAATCCTTTTATTCCTGGTTTTAAACAACATATACCTCTAACTATTAATTCTATCTCTACTCCTGCTTGAGATGCTGCATAAAGTTCTGTTGTTATGCTTTTATCCAAAAGGGAATTCATCTTTGCTATTATCTTTGCTTTTTTACCTTGTTTCGCATTTTGTGTTTCTCTTCTTATCATTTCTTCAAACTTATTTCTAAAACCGTATGGAGCTATAGTTATCTTTTTCATATCATTTGGTGCTGCATATCCAGACAACATATTAAATAATATCGATGCATCTGCGCCAAAGGTTTCATCGGCTGTAAGTATTCCCATATCTGTATAGAATTTTGCTGTTACATCATTATAGTTTCCTGTTCCAAAGTGGACATATCTTTTTATCTTGTCTTTTTCTTTTCTGACAATTAATAATATTTTACAATGTGTTTTTAGTCCTATCACACCATAAATGACATGACATCCTGCTTTTTCAAGCTTTTTAGCCCAAGTTATATTATTTTCTTCATCAAATCTAGCTTTTAATTCAACTAATACTGTTACTTGCTTTCCTTTTTCAGCAGCTTTAGTCAATGCTTCTATTATTGGAGAATTGCCACTAACTCTATATAGTGTTTGTTTAATTGCCAAGACATTTGGGTCTTCTGCAGCTTTTTTTATCATATCTACTATAATATCAAAAGATTCATAAGGATGGTGAACAAATATATCTTTTTCTTTTATATATCCAAAAATATCTGTTCTGTGAGGTATTTTTATATTATCTACTTTTACTTTTTCATATTTTAAATCATCGAATCCATTTAAAGAACCTAATTTATTTAAAAATGTAAAATCTATTACCCCATTTGTTTTAAATATGTACTGTTCATCTATCTCTATTTCATCGACTATTATATTTAATATTTTGTTGAAATATTCGTTATTAGGTCCTGTTTCTATTTCTAGTCTTACAGCATCTCCCCATTTTCTTTGTTTTAAAGATTCCTCCATAGTTTCCAATAAATCGATTGTGTCTTCTTCATCAACTTCTAAATCTGCATCTTTTGTTATTCTATAAGAACAACTATATAAAACCTCATGATTGCTAAATAATTTATATAATTTTGATTTTATTACATCTTCTAATAATACAAAGTCGACCCTATCTTCATCAGTTGGTATTTTTATTAATCTGCTTAAAACTGATGGAACTTGTATTGTACCAAATATATGTGCATTACTATTTTGTGTTTTTAACAATGCAGCTATATTCAAAGTTTTGTTTAACAATAACGGAAAAGGACGTGCTGAATCTATTACCATAGGTGTTAAAACTGGGTATATTTCTCTTTCATAATAATCATCTATATAACGTTTTGATTTATCACACAAATTTTTATACTTATGAACTTTTATATTTTTTAATGATAATAATCTTGTAAGTTCATTATAACACTTATACTGTTCTTCTAGTAAAAATCTAACTTTTTTTATTATTTTATCTAACTGTGTTTTTGGTGTCATTCCAGCCATATCAACAGTTTTAATACCTTGTTTATATTTTCTTAACAGTGAAGCTACTCTAACCATAAAAAATTCATCTAAATTTGAATTAAAGATTGATAAAAACTTTACCCTTTCTAGTAATGGATTTTCTTCATTGTGAGCTTCATCTAATACTCTTTTATTAAATTCTAACCAACTTAATTCTCTATTGAAAAAGTTTTGTGGATAATCATATATTTTATTCATTTCTAATATTTCTCCATTTCTATAATTAATATTATGAATTAAGAAATCTTCGCTATAAATACTTTCCAATGTGATTTTTTAATGTCTTTTATAAAAAATTTCTTAATATTATAGTATCATTCTAAAAGAAGGACTCATCTTATTTTTCTGTAAAGTATGTTATGTTTATGTAAAAACATGTCACAATACATCATATTTTGTTATTATTACTGATATACTTTAAGTAAAATTAACATTAACAGATTTAAGGGGGTATAAATTTGAATCGAGTTGCAATTATAGATATAGGATCTAATTCGCTAAAATTAATAATTTCCGATATTTATGATAATAAATTTTTTCAAATATCTTATGAGAAAAAAACAAAACTTAGACTTAGTAATTATAAAACTAGAGCTAATGATATAACTGCTCTTGGTATAAAAAAATTAACTTCATCTTTAGAAGAAATGAAAAAAATTTGTACACTTTATAGATGTAATAGAATTATTGCTGTAGCAACAGAAACACTTAGAAAATCTCGTAATGGTGAAGCTATTATAGAATCTTTAAAAGAATCTTTAAATTTAGATATAAAAATTATAAATGGAAAACAAGAAGCTTACTACGGATTTGTATCTTCTGTAAATTCTACAAATTTAAGAGATTTTATTCAGATAGATATTGGCGGTTCTAGTGCTGAAATAGTCTTAGTAAAAGATAAAAAATTGATTAAATCAGTAAGCCTTCCTTATGGCAGTATCCCAAATACAAATAATTTCAATTTATTAAATAAAGTTTCACAAGAGGATGAAGATAAGTTTAAAAAAACTATATTTAAAGAATTTGATAAATATCCTTGGATAAAAGAAAATAAAAATCTTCCTATCATAGGCATAGGTGGTTCTGTTAGATGTATTGAAAAAATTCTTAGAAATCATGCTTTCGATGATATAGATATTTTAGTTGATTACTATATGATTTCATATAGAAATATAAATAGCTTATTTAATATAGTAAAAAAATTAAATTTAGATCAAAAAAGAGAGATTAAAGGAATGTCTTCTAATAGGGCTGATATATTTATGGGGTGTCTAATTTTAATAAAATACTTAATGCTATATATTAATTCCGACAAGCTTTCGATAAGTAAGTTTGGAATTAGAGAAGGAATTTTATTTGAATACGCTGAAAGTTTATAATCAAAAAATTAAAAAAGGAAGTATCAAGTTTGATTTACTCTACTTTGATACTTCCTTTTCAATTATTAATTTTTATTAAAATGCTGGAACTATACTTCCATTATATTTTTCTTCTATAAATTTCTTAACTTCATCACTATTTAATGCTTTTGTTAATGCTTTTATTTTATCGCTATCTTTTTCTTCAGTTCTTATAGCAACTATATTTACATATGGAGAATCACTTGATTCTATTGCTAATGCGTCTTTAGTTGGGTTTAAACCTACGTTTAATGCATAGTTAGTATTTATAACTGCTATTGCAACATCATCTAATGTAGAAGGTACTTGAGCTGCATCTACTTCAACGAATTTTAAATTTTTAGGATTTTTAGTTATATCTTTTACAGTTATTAATTCACCATCTTTAACTTCTATTAATCCTTGTTTTGCTAATAATTTAAGTGCTCTAGCTTCATTAGTTGAGTCATTTGGAACTGCTACTTTGTCTCCATTTTTTACTTCATCTAATTTTTTTATACTGTTTGAATAAATTCCCATTGGTTCTATATGAACTTTTGCACAATATGTTAAATCATATCCTTTTTCTTTAACTGTTTCTTCTAAGTATGGTATGTGTTGGAAATAATTTGCATCTAGTGAACCATCTGCTAATGCATCATTTGGTAATACATAATCATCATATGTGCTAACTTCTAATTTGTATCCTTCCTTTTCTAATAATGGTTTTGCTGCTTCTAATATTTCTGCATGTGGTGTTGGAGATGCTCCAACTTTAATAGTTTTATCATCTTTACTTCCTGATGAACAACCTGTTAATAATCCTACTGCTAATGTTGATACTAATAATACTTTTGCTAATTTTTTTAACTTCATTTTGACTCCTCCTGTTTTCCCTATAACTTTATTTTAAATAATAATTATTTTACTTTTAATATTTCTTATTTTAATTTCTTATATGCATAGTCACCTAACATTTGTATAGCTTGTACTACTATAACTAATGTTATTACAACGTATATCATAACTGCTGTATCGAATCTTTGGTGACCGTATACTAAAGCAACTTTACCAAGTCCTCCAGCTCCAACAGTACCTGCCATTGCTGTATATCCTAATATTGATATTACTGAAAGCGTGATTCCTGATATTATAGAAGGCATTGCTTCTTTTATCATAACTTTAAATATTATTTGTGTTTTTGTAGCTCCAAAAGATTTCGCAGCTTCTATTAATCCTTCATCAACTTCGTTTAAAGCATTTTCTATTATTCTTGCTATAAATGGTGCCGCACCGATAGTTATTGGAACTATTGCTGCTGTCTCACCTATACTTGTTCCAATTAAAAATCTAGTAAATGGTATTAATGCAACTAATAATATAATAAATGGGAAACTTCTCACAATATTTACTACAAATCCAACTACTGAATATACATATTTATTTGGTTTTAATCCTTTTGGTTTAGTTAAAACTAATATGATTGCTAATATAAATCCTAAAATTGTGGCAATTATAGTCGGTACAATTATCATATACATTGTTTGTAAAAATGCATCTCCTAGTATTTCTGTCAAATACTGATGTAATGTTGTTTTATTTGTCATTTTTTATTTCCTCCCACTTAATATTTTTTTCATCAAGATATCTCTTAACTGCATTTGCATAGTGATCCTTGACTGTTATTATTAAAGAACCTAAAACATCTTCTCTGAATTTTTCTAGTTTTCCATAACTTATATTAAAGTCAAAGTCTAGAGTTCTAGCCATATTTGTTATTATATTTTGATTTGCAATTTCTTTAGGGAATATTATTTTTATATTTGTTCCCTCAGGAAGAACTATTTGCTCATCTCCCATTAATGCTTTTAATCCAGCTGTATTATTTAAGAATAAATCTTCTGTATTTTCTATTTCTAAAACTCTACCGCCTTCCATAACTGCAACCTTTGTACAAATTTGTTTTACAACTTCCATTTGGTGAGTTACGACGATTATTGTTATATTCATTTTTTCATTTATATCTTGTAATAAAGCTAAGATTGATTTTGTTGTATTTGGGTCTAATGCTGAAGTTGCTTCATCACAAAGTAAAACTTTTGGTTCAAGCGCTAATGCTCTTGCTATTGCAACCCTTTGTTTTTGACCACCACTTAGGTTTCTAGGTTTCGCATCTCTTTTATCTGCTAGTCCTACTAATTCAAGTAAATTCATAACCCTTTTTTCAATTTCTGCTTTTGAATATTTAAAACATTCTAGAGGTAATGCAACATTTTCAAATACTGTTTTTCTCTCTAATAGTGAGAAATGTTGGAATATCATTCCTAAGTTTTTTCTAAGTTCCCTTATTTCTTTTTCAGTTAAATCTTTTACTTCTTGTCCTTCTACTGTAAGACTTCCATCTCTATAATCTTCAAGTCCATTTATACATCTAAGTAAAGTTGATTTTCCAGCTCCACTATGTCCGATAATCCCGAAAATTTCACCTTTTGAAATTTCCATATCTACATTTTTTAATATCTGTACATCTCCATAATATTTATTAAGATTTTGTATCTTTATCATTGAATTTCTTCCTTTCTAGCAATATATAAAATTTTTCTTTTATTTAGACAATTTTATATATTTTGTAAAATTTTTATATTTCTGTAAAACTATATCGTATTTTCTATATTTATTCTCTTTTTCAAGTATTAAAAAAGCCCGAGTATAAACTCAGGCTATCATAATCTGTTTATACTCATCTTTCAACTAAAAAAGTTGCAGGATTTAGCACCATATATTAAAAATATTGGTTGCTGGGTTTCACAGGGCCAGTCCCTCCACCACTCTTGATAAGAGTTTTTCAATTGTTATGTTATTAATGATATACGAGTTATAAATAATTGTCAACATATTTTTCGACATTTTATTTTATTTTTTACTAAATAATAAATTTTATACTGCCGTATCTGTTGAAATTGCTTTATTATATATTATAATATTTTTTTATTTTGCATTATATTATATCTCTTGCACTTGTTTCAAGATTATCTTTTAATTGTATAATCTCTCCAATTTGTATATCATTTATATTATCTCGTTTTGTTTTTTTGATCAATTTTTTTAGGTTTCTTAAATTACCTTTTATCTCAGATTTTTTGCTTCTATCCATTCCAGATTTTGAATGACCTAATCCTTCTTCGACTTTATACATAAGAGATTCTGCATCATTTAAAATATCTATATATTCTTTTTTCTTGTCATCTTCACATTCATAAGATTTTGCATCTCTAATAGCCCTTTGTATATCTTCTTCAGATAAATTTGAACTTGCTGTTATAGTTATGCTTTGGCTGTTTCCATTTTTAAGATCTTTTGCTGAAACATTTAGTATTCCATTTGCATCTATTTCAAATGTAACCTCAATTTGAGGAAAACCCCTCATCGCTCTTTTTATACCTTTTAATTTAAACTCCCCGATTAATTTATTATCTTTTGCAAATCTTCTTTCTCCTTGTAATACTTTTATATCAACACTTGTTTGGAAATTTGCTGCCGTTGTAAATATTTGACTGTATTTTGTTGGTATAGTTGAATTCCTTCCAATAAGTCTTGTTGATACTCCTCCCATAGTTTCAATAGAAAGAGATAATGGTGTTACATCTAATAATAAAACTTCATTTAATCCAGGTTCACCACTCAATTTTCCACCTTGAATAGCAGCTCCTAATGCAACACATTCATCTGGGTTTAAACTTTTATTTGGTTCTTTTCCTGTTATTTGTTTTACCTTTTCTTGAACAGCTTTTATTCTTGTTGAACCTCCAACTAATAATATCTTTTCAAGTTCGCTAGCTAATACCCCTGCATCATTTAATGCATTTTTAACAGGAATAACTGTTCTCTCAACTAAATCATATGTTAATTCGTCAAATTTTGCTCTAGTAAGAGTTATATCCATATGTTTTGGTCCATCTTTTCCAACTGCTATAAATGGTAAGTTTATATTAGTTGACATAGCACTTGAAAGCTCTTTTTTAGCTTTTTCAGCTTCTTCTTTAACCCTTTGAAGCGCAACTACATCTTTTGATAAATCAATTCCTTCAATCTTTTTAAATTCTTCTATTAAATAATCTGCCACTTGTTTATCAAAATCATCTCCTCCAAGATGATTATCACCACAAGTTGCAAGTACCTCGATTACTCCATCTCCTATTTCAATTATAGATACATCAAAAGTTCCCCCACCTAAGTCATATACCATTATCTTTTGTGAAGATTCATTATCAAGCCCATAAGATAATGCTGCTGCAGTTGGTTCATTTATTATACGTTTAACTTCCAGTCCTGCAATTTTACCAGCATCACTCGTTGCTTTTCTTTGTGAATCATTGAAATAGGCAGGAACAGTTATTACTGCCTCATTTACAGTTTCTCCAAGATAATTTTCTGCATCTTTTTTTAATTTTGTTAAAATCATTGCAGAAATTTCTTCAGGAGATAAATTTTTATTATCTATTTTCACAGTATAATTAGTCCCCATATGTTTTTTTATCGATGAAATTGTTCTGTCTGTATTAGTAACACTCTGTCTTTTTGCAGTATCACCGATTAATTTTTCTCCATTTTTTGAAAAAGCTACTACTGAGGGTGTAGTTCTAAATCCTTCTGCATTAGATATAATTGTTGGAGAGCCACCTTCCATAACAGCTACACATGAATTTGTTGTCCCTAAATCAATCCCAATTATTTTACTCACTTTAACTGCCTCCTATTTCTATGATTATCTGCAACATACCATACCACCATTACAACAGCAGTTACATGCTAAGTTTAACATACAAAGTTGGCAACAGTAGTCATTTATACCTCCACTTGGATATCCATATGTTCTTTGTTGTTGGTTATACCAACTTCCCCTTCCTTCAAGAATGTCTACTAATCTTTGGTATTGTATGTTATTTGGCTCCATATTAAGAGCCATTTTGGCTTCTTCAAGTGCTTTTATATTGTTTCCTAATTTATAGTTAACATTTGCACTGTAGTAATACCATTTTGATGTTCTATTTTCTATATTATCAAGTACATTTCTCGCTTCTTTGTAATAACCACTATTAAAATAATTAAGTGCTGCTCTTAAATGTACATCTTCTTCTTGCTCAAAATTAGCATTATATCCACCTTCGCTTTGGCCCCTTGTATCAAACCCAAATGCCCTAAAAAAGTCTTCAAAATCACCAAAATCTTGTTGATTACCATAACCATTTCCACCATAATTGTTTCCATAACTGCCATAGCTATTGCCAGCATATCCACTTTGATTTCCATAGCCATAATCTCCAGATGTATTGGAACCACCATTTTTCATCTTCATTATAGTTTGATAGGCCTGTTGTATTTCTTTAAACTTTTCTTCGTATTGATCTTTATTTGGATTATTTATATTGGCATCTGGATGATATTTTTTGCTTAACTTTCTATATGCCTTCTTAATCTCTTCTTTAGAAGCATCTCTAGATACTCCCAAGACCTGATAAGGATCAGTCATTTTTTTCTTCCTCCACTTGTCTTCTCTTATTTCTAATTGCTTTGAATTTTGCCCAAACTCCAGAATATAAAATATTTCTAAGTATATCTACATCTTCAATAATAGGAAGATTTTCAAATTCCCTAGCACATTCTGAAATCATCATTGTTAGAATTCTTTCTACAAAATTATCAAAGTCTTCATTTTTATAAATTTCTTTAAAAGGATTGTAATTCCCCTTTTTTAAATCCTTTTCTATATCTTCATATGCATCTATGATGTATATATATTTTCCAAGGAAAAATCCCATCCTAGATAAACATTCTTTCCATTCATCTTCCTTGTATAAAAATAATTCAGACATTAATTCACCTGAATATGATGAAATAATATCTATATCGTATTCTTTCTTTTTCTCATAATCACTACTTTTTCGTAGTATTTTTTCTAGTTTTTCTGTTTTTTCTGGGTACTTCTTTTTTATTTTTTTAACTTTGTTTTTTATAAAAAAAGTGTATATCTTTCTGCTTAGTTTTTTTTCATCTTCCCAATCGTCAATACAATTTAGATATGCTAAAAATAAATTCATATCAGCTATATAATCTGTAATTTTATTAGTTCTTTTTATATATTTTTTTAAAGGATGTAATTTACATCTAAAGCTTTCTATCTTTGTTTCTGGTTCGTAAAGTCCCGTAAGCAGAAGTTGTAAAAACGTCATATCGTAGTTTAATGTAAGTTGTGCAAACCTTCCACTTCTGTTATTCAAAGTTTGGCATAAACCACAATAGTACGATTTATATACGTCGTATTCTTTAAATTTAAGCTCTTCTTTATTGATAAGAACGTATCCAAACATTTATTTTTAGCTCCTTTTAATAAAGTAAGTGTCACATTTTGGACAATGTATGCTTATTTTTCCCTTTCCTTTTGGAACCCTAACCTTTTGTTTACATGTAGGGCATTTGTATATACGATAAACTTTTCTTTGCTTAAATATGCTCTTTTGATTGTTTATCTTTCTTCTAATATTTGCTGTCTTATTTAAAAAGTTTTGATTTTCACTTGCTCTTTTATATATATTTCTAGAAAACATTCTGTAATAAGTATAAACTAGTGTAGCTAAACTTAAATAATACATAATTGATGCTACTTCTGGCACAAGTCTTCTAAATAAAAAGTAAAATATAAATTCACCAAAGAACAACTTCATTAGAAAGTTATTAAATTGGTCGACACCATATCTACCTTGCATAAATCTCATCATTTTCTCTCTCATAACAATCTCTCCTATTTGATTTATTTATATACTAAAATCATTATACTTTATTTTTTTAATTTGACATAATAATAGAGCTTCTTTGTGTACCCAATATTAACATAAAAAGAGCACTAGACATTTATTCTAGCGCTCTTTGATTTATTATATTTTAAATTATTTTAAACTCATTCCATAATCATCACAATCAGCTATAGCTTTAGCGAACATTTCTTTTGTAACTCTATCTTTTATTGCATTCCATTCAACTAAAGTAACAGCTTTATCAACTATTGTTGGTATACCACTTTTATCTATTCCTAAATCAGCTAGACAAACTGGTAATCCTAATGATTTATTAAATGCTGCTATTTCATTTCTTTTTTCTATTTCACCAGCACAAGTAAGAAGTGTTAATACACCAAATGAAACAACTTCACCATGTAATCCTCTTGCGCCTTCTACTAATGTTGAACCGTTGTAGAAAGCATGAGCTAATGAGCTGTTATAGTAATAGTCATTTTCTGTAGTAGTTAAGTTTGAAACTATACCTGTACTTATTATTATATCAAGTGCTACTTGTTTTAATTCTTCTGAATCTTGATTATTTTTACAGTCTTCTAATGCTTTTTTGCCGTATTTTATAAGTGGCTCTGTACAAATTTTACTTACTCCAACACCCATAAGTGGCGTATGTGCTAAATTAACTCCTTTTGAAGAATAAACTGCTTCACATTCTTTTGATAAAGCATCACCAATACCTGCCCAGAATAAGTCTTCTGGTGATTCAGCTATTATTTGTGTATCTATAAAAGTATGATCTGCTGGACCTTCTAAATAGTAATATTCTTTAAATGTGTGATCTTCGTTATACATTACACATATTGCAGTTACTGCTGCACAGTTAGAACCTAAAGTTGGGAAAGTAAATAATGGTTTGTCTAATTTATCTGCAACAACCTTAGTAGTGTCGACTGCACGTCCACCACCAACACCAAATATGATATCAGCATTTTTTACTCTTTCATCATTTACTAATTTATCTACATTTTCGTAAGTAGAGTCATCACCGTATACTATGAAATCTATTATTTTCATATCAGAACCTGATATTCCATCTAATAAAGCTTGTTTAGCTTTATCTATAGCTGTTCTTCCTCCGATTACTATTGCTTTATTTCCAAGTCTACGAGCTACTTTTGGTATTTCACTATAGCATCCTGCCCCTACAGAATAGTTTGGAAGATATACATTATAATTACCCATAATTTAAATCATCTCCTATTATCCTTATATTATTTATACTTATGTTTTTTATTCTAGCACTTTATATGTCAAAAATGAGCATATGGTATAAAGTTTTTATAAAACTTTATTTTTTTATTTAATATATTTATTTCATTTTTAAATACTATACTTTTCTACTCAAATATTATTCTTTGTGGCTCTGTATATATGTTCATTCTTTCACCTCTAACAAATCCAGCTAAAGTTATATTTAGTTTTTGTGCAATTTCTCTAGATAAATTTGTAGGGGCTGATTTTGAAATCACTATAGGAATTCCAGCTTTTGCAGCCTTTAGTATCATTTCACATGAAATTCTACCACTTACAAATATTATTTTATCTTTTAAGTCTATATTATTTAAAAGGCAATACCCTATAGATTTATCCATTGCATTATGTCTAGCGACATCTTCCCTAATTGTTATAAGTTTTTCATTATCATAAATAGCTACACTATGAACTCCACCTGTATTTTTAAATAATTCAGAAGAAGTTAAGTTCTCTTTCATAACTTCATATATGTCGCTTACTTTTATTGTTGTTTCTGTCTTTTCTATAGGTTTTAAATCTACATAATCTAAATCATTTAGATAAAATCTTTTTCCTTTATCTAAATCTTCATTTTTTTCAATAGTAGCATGTGCTACTCTATTATCAAAATCCACTTCTATAGATTTTATATTATCTTTTGATTTTATAACTCCCTTAGTCATTAAAAATCCCGCAACTAGTTGTTCTAAATTTTCTGGCGTACATAAAAATGTATTTGAATATTCTCCATTTAAAACTAAAGCCAATGGAAACTCCCCTATTATTGTTTCCAACTCATTTGAATGTTCTTTTTTATCAACTTTGACTACTTCAAATTTAAAGTTTGTTTTATATTCATAGTTTACTAATCTTCCTTTTTCTGTTGATTCTTGTTGAGCTTCCTTAGCATATTTATTTTCCATAACAATCCCCTTTTCTATAAACTCTATATTATTCGTTACACAAATCTTATATTTCATAGTATTTTACTATGATTTTATACTTTAAATATAATGTTGTTTGGTATAAATTGTCAATAAAAATATATCTTTTAATTATTTTTGCAAAAGAAAAAGCATATTACCTAAAAAGTAATATGCCTTTATTTAATATCTATTTTATTTTAATAGTATTCATTTCCTGTAGCTTCATAAGCTTCTTTGAAAGCATTCATAAATATTGTTTTACCTTGTTCTTTATATTCACCTAAAGGTGTATCATTTTCTGTATCTTCATAAGCTTGTTCTGCAAATGCACTTGGAGCAATTCCTTCTCCATGTTCAAAGTAAAACTCTACATATGCTTCTCCAGCAACTGCTATTTGTTTTTTAAGATCATCGTTAAAATCAATTTTTTCGCTATTATTACTACTATTATTGTTGCTGTTATTGTTATTATTCTTGTCACTATTGTTATTTTTATTATTAGTTTGATTTGTATTAGAGTCTTTATTTTCTGTTTTATTATTCTCTTTTTCTTCTTCTTCTTTATTTGCTAATTCATCAATTTTATCATTACAAGTTTTTAATAAACTATTACACTCTTTTAATTCTTCTGTATAGCTTGGTTTTCCTGTAACTTCTTCAATTATATATCCCAATTTAACTTTGGCATTCATATATTCCTCTTTATCCATAAGTTTTTTAGCTTCGTCTATTTTTTTATCTATTTCTTCTTTGAAAGTTAGATTTTCTTGTTCTTCTTTTAGTTTTTCACATTGTGATTTTAAACTTTGAGCTGCATCTCTACAAACTGAACTTTCACTATCGCTTTTAATTATTTCATTACATAACTCTATAGCTTCGTCATATAGTTTATTTTTTATTTTTGCTTCAACTTGTAGTATTTTTTCTACTTGAGTATGTAAAGAAGTCGCCTCTGTATCTCCATCTTTTTCTGTAAGAGCTGACTCGAAATAATCTAAAGCATCTTCATACTGTTCTTGTTTAACTGCTTGTTGGCCTTCTTCCATATATTCATTGTACTTTTTATCATTTTTACATCCTGTTAATAAAAATGTACTTATTATAATTAAAGCTAATAATTTTTTAAACCTCATAATAACCTCACTCCAATCACATTAAATTTCATATGTTATATACATAGGATATCTCTATCTATTTTATTTTTTCATATACAATTATACTACGAAATTCATTTTTTTAAATAGCAAAAAGCATTTTGTTATATTTTTGTATTATTTTGTATGTTTCTTTTATGAATACCCTTTTTTTAACAATCATAATCGACTAGCTTATATATTTTTCAATTATAACTGCTCTAATACTTTCATATTTTATATAATCTGGCAGTGATTGTTTTATATCTTTTAATTTATCTTCACCAAATTTGTTTATACTTTTCTGAATTAACTCTTTTTCATCATCACAATAATATATAGTTGGATTAAATTTAAAGTGAAGTTCATTTTTATCTTTTATATACTCACATATATATCCTAAAATTGAAGATACCGAAACCTCTAATTTATTACTAACAGTTTTTACATCTATGCCTTGATTTAATAAATCCAGTGCAATCTCTTTAGGTTTTCTACTTTCGCCATCCAAAATCAATTTCTTTTTCTTTTTTTCTTTCCATTCAACATCTATGTTATTTTCTTCTACATACTTATTTACAACTTCTATTATTGCCTCTCCATATTTATCTATTTTCTTAGGTCCTAATCCCGCAACATCATTTAATTTTTCTACATCTAATGGATATCTACCGCTAATTTCTTTTAGTGTATTTTTTGTCATTATCATACGATGTGGTAAACTCTCAATTCTAGCATATTTTCCTCTTACCTTTTTAAGTTGTTCATATAGCTTTTGATCTGTTGTAACTTCAAAGAAATCTTGCTTTGCATCTTCTTTTTCATTTAAAACATTTGATTTATCTTCTTCTAGTGTACTTTTATCTATTTTATTATCAACCATATATTGCTCAATAGCACTTATAAAATCTTGTCCATATTTTTCGTATTTAATTTGACCTACACCAGATATATTTAATAATTCATCCTCATCAGTAGGATATGTATTTGCCATAGATAACAAAGTTGAATCTCCAAATACCATATATGGTGCTATTTTTTCTTTTACTGCTATTGTCTTTCTTAAATCAGATAAAATTCCAAATAACTCATTTTTATTTCTGACTTCTTTAGCTATTTTAACCTCTTTAAATTGAACTTTTATCTCACCTTTTAAAACCTTAGATGATTGAGAGTTAAGGCTTATAGTCGGGAAACTTCCTCTCGAACCTAGATTTTCTTTAACTTCTAAAAATCCGTGAGATACTAATGTATTTATAAAAGTCTTTAACCCTTCATTAGTATAATCTTTCATTATTCCATAAGTGCTTAATTTATTAAATCCTAGTTCTAAAACCTTTTTATTTTTAGAACCTCTAAGTACATCTACTATCATTGTAAGTCCGTAGCTCTTTTTCATTCTATATACACATGAAATTACCTTTTGTGCATCTAATGTTTTATCGATAACTTCACCTTCATTTAAACAGTTACTACAATTTTTACAATCATCTAAACCTATTTCGCCAAAATACTGTAATATACTTTTTCGGTAACATGAGTTGCTATAAACTAAATCTGTCATTTGTTGAAGTTTATTGTATTGTATTGTTTTTCTCGCCATACTTTCTGTTCCCATCTCAATAAGATATTTTTGAGTGTGAATATCACCTGGTGTAAAAAGTAAAATACATTCACTTTTTTCGCCATCTCTACCCGCCCTACCTATCTCTTGGTAGTAATTTTCGATACTTTGTGGCATATTATAATGTATTACCCATCTTATATCGGGTTTATCAATACCCATCCCGAATGCATTAGTTGCAACTATTATATTGACCTCATCATTTATAAATTTATCTTGATTTATTTTTCTATCTTCATTAGACATACCTGCATGGTATTTAAGTGCATTTATTTCTCTTTTTAAAAGCCCTTCATAAATTTTTTCTACTTCTTTTCTCGTAGAAGCATAAATTATTCCGTTCTCTGTTTTATGATTTTCAACATATTCTAATAAGTATTTATTTTTTGCCGAAGATTTTACTATATTTATATATAAATTTTCTCTGTCAAATCCAGTTATAAATACTTTCGGCTCTATAAGGCATAACATATTTAATATATCTCGTCTTACTTCTGTTGATGCAGTCGCTGTAAAAGTAGTTATAATAGGTCTAGTTGTTAAGTTGTTTATAAAGTAAGGTATTTTTTTATATGAAACCCTAAAATCATGACCCCATTGAGATATACAGTGTGCCTCGTCTATTGCGATTTGTGATATTTCTTTTGATTTTATTATATTTAAAAATTCAGCACTTTCTAATCGTTCTGGTGCTACATAAATAATCTTATATTCGTCGTTTATTATTCCTTGCAATATATTATTATAGTCTTCTGATGAAAGAGAACTGTTTATATAACAAGCGTTTATTCCCATTGTCACTAGTGAATCTACTTGATCTTTCATAAGAGATATTAGAGGTGATATTACTATTGTAATTCCGTCCAAACAAAGTGCTGGTATTTGATAACATAATGATTTTCCACCACCAGTTGGCATTATTGCAAGTACATCTTCACCTTGTAATATGCTTGTTATTATATTTTCTTGGCCTTTTCTAAAGCTCTTATACCCATAGTATTTCTGTAGTATATTTAGTACTTTTTCTTTCATATACCCTCCTTGCCTAAATTTTCCGTTTATCAATTTTATTTGATTTATGTCCAAACATTATTTGTACTATACCTTTTCACATTAATTTTTTTATCTTGAATTATTATACTACAATTATGATTTCTTATATATCAATTTTATTTTAGCTAATATAAATCAAATCTAAAACTACGCTTCTTTTTGTGTTATTTATTGAAATTAATACACGATTCGTGTTACACTTATAATAGGAATTATTTACATAATTCCCTCTTGATTCTTAATAGGAGCGCTAAAGGAGGTATTACCATGTTTGGACAAAACTTAAAAAAATTAAGAACATCAAAAAATCTTAGCCAATCTAAACTAAGCAAAATTTTAGGAATATCGAGTAGTACAATTGGAATGTACGAACAAGGTAGAAGATTTCCTGACCAAACTATTTTAACTAAAATAGCAGATTTTTTCGATGTATCTACTGATTACTTGCTTGGTCGTAATCCACAAAATCCTCCAACAGAGTTTAATAATGCCACTGATGCTATGGAATTCATTTTAAAGTTGCCAACTGTTATGGCGTATGGTGGCTATGATGCTACAAAATTGTCAGACGAGGAGATAATAGATTTCGCCAATGACTTATTGCAACAAATCGAATTAATTAGCTATAAATATAAAAAGAAATAAAACTAAACGATAATATATCGGAGGGAGGGTAATTTATTGAGTAGTAATAAGATTAAAAAGGCCGTTGAAAATTTAAAAGCAACTTATAATACAAATAACCCTTTTGTAATTTGTGAACATTTAGGTATCACTGTTAGGGAACGAAATTTTAATGAAACACGAAAAGCTTATTTTGTGTCTATTTATGGTCAGCCTTCTATTACAATCAATTCTAATTACATAGAAAAATCGAAAAATATATTATGCGCTCATGAACTTGGCCATATAATTTTGGGTCATACTGGTGTCAATAATTTTGAATCTGAAAACCAAGATGCTGAAAGAGAAGCAAATTTATTTGCACTTTATATGCTATTTGATGAAGATGACTTTGATATGAAATTTGAAAATATGACGAGTTATCTAATAAAATATACATTAGATAGAAATATAAAATTAGCTAGTAAATATTAAAAGCACTTTTCAGTGCTTTTTTTGTGATAATTATTTTGAATATTTAATATTTTTTCTAGTCACTAAATTCAACTATTACTGGAAAATGATCTGACATATAAACTTCATCAACTGTATACGATTTTGCAGTTAGATTTTCACTAATAAAACAATAATCTATTCTATTTTTAGCAAAAGTCGGTAGATTATCCTTATTTAAATCTACAGCCACATCATTAAAATTATTCATGTATATATTTTTCTCATTAAAATCCCCACATACTATGCTTCCAGCCAAGTCCTCGATATTTCCTTCTAAATTTATACTAATAAAGTCAAGTATTTCATTTATTTGTTTAACTCTTTCATCTTTATCAAGACCAAGGTGTGTATTTATTACATTTAGATATCTATCCCCTTCTATCTTAACTTTTATATGAGCAAATCCCCTTTGTTCTTTTTTACTAGTCAAAAACACATGATTTCGTGCTAATATCTTGTATTTTGAAAATATACAAATTCCATATTGTTTATCTGAGACATTTTCAGCAAAACTCCCATCCATTTGTAGATAAAATTTCAGCATTCTATATTGAGAATATAATACTTCTTGAAGACATATTATATCGCAATTTTGGATTTTTAAATACTTAGCCATTTGACGTAATGTACGATTTTTATCTTTATCTGTACCTGTGTGTATATTGTAAGATATTATTTTCATTCTATACCCCCTAAATTTAGATTACAAAACTTTTCGATTTCTTGAAATACATGTACGAAAATTATACTTCTCCACAATTTAAAAAGCATCATAAATTTGATTATTTCAAAAATAAGATGCTTTTATTATATATGTAAATATTTTAATTCTATTCTTGATTATTTATAGATGAATTTCCAAAAGAAATTCCAGTGTATAGTCTTTTATACATTGGTGCTGTTGGCGCTAACCAAACAGTTCCTTCTCCTTTGAATGCATTTAAAAATCCTTCGCCATTTATTGCAGATCCTAATAAGCTCTTATCTGATTTAGTAACACTAAATGAAACTCCACTAGTTCTAGCTATTGCAAAGTTTCCATCTACTTTAAGCTCTTCCCCATTTGTTAACTCATATGATACAATTTCACTTTCTGGTACATCTAACTCTAATATTACAACACCTGTTCCCCTAAGTTCAATTTGGAAAACACCTTCCCCTCCTAATAAGGCTGATGATACATTTTTTTGAGTAGCTACTTTTATATCTATCTCAGCAGAACAACAGAAGAATAAACCTTTATCAACTATTATAGAATCATTATCTAATTCTAATACTAAATAATGTTTAAATGATGGCTCTAAATAAATTTCACCACTTCCTGTATAAGTTGGTTTTATAGCACTTTCATTCGTAAGTGCTCCTGAAACAGCCTTTTTAAAAAGACCTGTTGCTCCACCACTCTTAGTTTTTGACTCTATTTTTCCTTTACTATAATATAATGCTCCTGCTTCTGTCTTAATAGAACTGTTGTTTAAAGTTATCCTAACTTGTTTTACTTTTAATCCTGTTTGTTCAGCAAAAAACATAGATTGAGCCATATTTACACTTTGCGCCCCTCTTAACTTGTCATATGCAAGTACTTCAAAATCAACATTATTATGACTACATTTTTGTAATACTATCATATTTTTATCTAAATCCATAAATATCATATCCTCCTCAATTTATATTTATATAATACCATAATATTTTTATAGTTATATTATATTTTAAAATAATGACATTTTATTAATAATTTTTAAAATTAAAAACCGGTATTATCTAGAGTTATTACTCTAAAAAATACCGGTCTATATATTTATAATTGAGCTCAATTGTGCAAATTTAAATATATACTTATATTATCCACAGATACTCAAATTTTATACATTTATTTTTAATCTTTTTATTATTTTGTCTCATTTTAAAAAAAATATACTAATCTAAATTATAAATATATTTTCCATTAATATAATTCATCTTCATTCATTTTTTCAGAATATTTATCCGCAAGTTCGTCTAATTGCTTTTTAAACTGTCTTCTGTCCATTTCTGATTTCATTTCAACTTCTTCAAGTATTTCAAAAGTAAATGAGTTTGCACCGTATTTATTCCAGTCATTTCTAAGCTTTAAATTAAGACAACTATTTGTTTTTACAGAAAAGTTAAATCTATTTTGCATAGATGCTAAATCTATTTCTCCTTTTATTAAGCTTTTTTTGCTTTCTGTATTAGTTATTTTATAAACACCACCTGTTGTCTTTTTTTCTTTATATTCATAAATAGCTTGTTTACGTTTTTCATTTTTCATATCATCTGCACCTACTTTGTGTGTTTTAATATTTATATTTTCAATTATTCTTTTATCGATTATTTCTAAAATATTTTTGATTTCTTTTTCAATCAAATCTGATTTTGTATCATCAAGGCATATTTTTTCTTCACATTGATTATTTAAAGTTTTTATATCATCATTTTTTTGAGTATTAACCATATCTTGATTTTTAAGCGCCTTTTTCTTATTTCTGCTTTTTATAACATTAGCACAATTTCTGCAAGAAGGTGTGCAATATTTTTCTCGTGTATTTTTCGCAAAGAATGGTTTATGGCAATAGCTACAACGATTTAATATTCTATTTTCTTCAGTAAGTGCAAATGCATAAATCATATCTATTGTAGATTGTAATGAATCAAAATCCCAATTAATTTGAGGTTTGCCAAACATAGCCACAGTAAATCCTATTTTGTGTGGATTAAACTTATCTGGCATTATCTCAACTGGTTCAGTTAAATTTTCATTTTGATATACTATCGCTTGATTTAAATTTTCCGATATATTTTTAGCATATTCCATAATCCACTCTATTCTTTCACAATAGAATTTTGAAAATACTATATCTAAAATCAAAGGCTTTTTGCCATAGAACTTTGGTGAATCTTCTGCCTTAATAACTGTCAAATGCCCATCAAATTCTCTAGTGTATAAATCATCTTCTGTTGCAAATGGAGTAAATATTTTTATATATTCCTCTGAATTCATAAGATTCCCGTCTAATTCTAATGACTTGCTTACAATATTATTTTGAGTAAATAAAACATTCTTTTCCCCTACAATATCTCTATTGTATATACTAGAACTTACAAGACCTAATAGTCCGTAGTTTTTAGCAAATAATATTAGTTTATCGTATATTTCAGTTTTATCATCATTTTTTAAAATAGCATCTCCCAAATCTATTAAATCAAATAATATATCGCTTGATTTTTCAAATGGGTCATAAATTGTATAATTGCTATTTTCTGCTGGAGTAATGTATGTGTTTCCTTTTTCATCTTTTCTAAATTCATAGTCACTGTATTTTATCCATTTACTTGTGAAACTTTTTAAATAGAACTCATTTTTCATATTTTGCTCCTTTCCCTGTCAGTTTATTGTTAATATATTTTTATATTAAATATATTAACATATCATTTTATTTGTTACAACTAAAAAATACTCTTTATTCTAATTAAATTCAAAAAAATTAGCTAAACACTATTATTTAGCTAATTTTTTCATTCCTAACCTACATTTTTATTATTTTCATCTTTATCCGAACCCGTATAATCTGCTATTTGTTGCTCCAAGCTAGCTTTAATATTTTCAAGGTCCTTTTTGCGTGCATCACTCATATCAAGATCATAATAATTTGCAAATTCTAATATTAATCCACATTCTTGATATTCACATTGTAACCATGCATAGCTAGGATATCCTTCTAATTTTTGTCCATTTGAATTAACTCTTTCATTTTTTTCGTTTTCAATTAAACCTTTTTTTGTGCATAATAAATCTATATATTTTGATGATAATTTTTCTAACTCCTTATTTTCAAATTCTAATTTCTTATATTTTTCAAGTTTATCAATTTTGTCTTGTATAGATGATACTATTTGTTCTTTCACTACTTTCTCTTGTTCTTCTGGGCTTAATTTATCAAAATCTGCATTTGTTGAATATTCATCGGATTCTGAGTCATTTATTAAATCATAAATATCTTTTATAAAATCGTCATCACAGTAAGTTTTTTTATCACTATTTTGACCTTTAACATTGCTAGTGTTAGTTGCATTTTTAGAATTTATATCACTATTACTACAACCAATTAAACTAATTCCTAGCATGCATAAAATTAATAACGTAATTATCCTTTTCATTAAAATTCCTCCTTTTTCTTTTGAATCAATACTTATAATCTTTTAGCTAAAGTTAATTTCTTCAAATCATATAAATCCCCTTCTTTTTTCAAAATACGATATATTACAAAATAACAATTATTTCTTTGTAAATGTATATTTTTATACAAAAAAATTAGCTAAACAAAATTTATTTAGCTAATTTTTCTTAATACTTCTAATATATTTAAATGTTTCTTCTTCACCTTTTTCGTCTAACATTCTAAGTAAAAACTCTAACTCGTCAGATGTTTCTGGATGAATTTGCATTCTTCCCTTGGCCCTTAAAAAATAATCTAGCGAGCTTCTATCTGTATATTTATCACCCATATATATTTTGCTAGCTGCAACTCTATCGCAAAACATTTCAATTACATAATTCATAGGCATTTTTACAGGTTGAATTGTCTTTGTTTGGATATTATAATCAGTCCAATATTCAAAATGATGTTTGTTTCTCCCTTTATGATGCATCCATGCAACCGAGTAACCCTTATCTTCCCTCTCTGCTTCATTTGGACTTCTAGTCCCCTGATAATATTTTGCCCCTACTATAAATTCAGAGGGTTTATATTTAGACAAATCATGTAAACAACCTTGCCAGAATATCCCCGCCTTAAAACAATGCTGTATAACTTTGTGTCGATGTCTTGTAATCGTAACAAAGTGCTTATATGCATTTACTACAAAGCTACCCACTAAAAAATCACACCTTTCATATATTCTAAAATATTATAATAAAGACTTCTCTATTTTAATTTTATTTTATATTCATAAATAATTTTACCATTGTTTGAACTTATTTTGAAATATTATTAAAACAAATTTATACAAAATTCAAGTTAAATATTTAAAATTTTGTAATTATTTGTTATTATATAAATAAATATATCAAATAATCTTGGGAGGGAAAGATGAAGAAAAAATTACAATCAATCGTTTTAGCTTTTATGATGGCGCTTACTGTAGCAGTAGCCCCTGTTGGTGGAGTAATTACTGGAAATGGAAATGTAGCTGTTATCGAAGCTGCTAGTCAAAAAACTATAAAAACATTTACTATCAATAGTTTATACAACAGTTATAGAAAAGTTACAGGAAAAGGTTTAAGAGGAGCAAAAGTTAAAGCTTATTCACAAGGTAGATTAATCGGTTCTGCAACAGTTAGAAGCAATAGCACTTATTCAATATCTATACCGAAACAACCAGCTGGAAGAACTGTTACTGTAAAAATAAGCAAATCTGGTTACAAAACTAAATCTAAATCTGTTACTGTAAAAAAAGATAGAACATCTGGTGTAAGCACTAAATACGTGTATGTAAATGGCGGAAATTCAAAATCGAAAATATACCATAAAACTGCACATGCTCATAATATGGAAGGTGCTATAAAAATGACTGAAAAACAAGCAAAAGCTAGAGGATATAGAGCTTGTAAAAGATGTTGGTAATAATCCAATTTTTTTAATTATTATTGATTAATATTAAATTTTAATAAATTAAGGGAGTTACAAAATCAATTTCGTAACTCCCTATTCTATAATTCTATTTTTTTCTTACTTTTTTACTTAATCCTTTATTTTGTTCATGTTCTATTTTTTAAAATTTTTTAACAGAAATTTAGTTGTATTTTTTGCTTAGTTTTAATATAATATATAAAAATAGAAAATTCCCTTGAAGGGGAGTAGCTTTCACTCTGTGATAGTCAATCGTCATTTCGGATTTTATCCCGGTTGACTAGCGAGTATTTAAACTTGTTAGCAAGACCTTCAAAGTAGACAATAACTCTACTTGGAGGTCTTTTTTATTTTGATAAATTTTAATATAGGAGGAATATGTATGTTTTATCAAAAAAATTCAGTTGAAGTTTTAAATGACCTAGATAGTAATTTGACTGGATTAACACAGGAGGAATCAAAGTTACGACTTGAAAAATACGGTTGTAATGCATTGCAGGAAAAATCAAAAACACCAACATGGAGATTATTTTTAGAAAATTTTAAGGACCCACTAGTTATAATTTTGCTAATTGCAGCTATGACACAAGTATTTTTAGGTGATACTGTTGAATCTATTATAATATTTACCGTTTTAGTAATAAATGCAGTTTTGGGTGTTGTTCAAACTAAAAAGGCTGAAAGTTCATTAGATAGTTTGAAAAAATTATCTGTTCCCGAAGCCAAAGTAATTAGAAATAATCAAAAGTTAACTATTTCATCACAGGAGTTAGTTCCTGGTGATATAGTAATTCTAGAGGCTGGTGATTATGTTCCTGCCGATGGTAGAATTATCGAATCTCAAACATTAAAAGTTATTGAAGGAATGCTAACAGGTGAATCTGAACCAGTTTTAAAAAATACTGATGCTATAAATGAAGAATGTGCACTTGGCGACCAAAAGAATATGGTATTTAGTGGTTCTATGGTGGTCTATGGTAGAGCAACTTTCGTAGTAACATCAACTGGTATGAATACTGAAGTTGGTAAAATTGCCGACTTGCTTGAAACTGCTGGAAATAAACAAACTCCACTTCAAGAAAAATTAGATGATTTCGGAAAAAAATTAGGAATTGCGATAGTATTCTTAGCAGGATTTATATTCGCACTTGAAGTTTTCAGAGGCAAAGATTTAATGAACTCTTTTATGTTTGCAATAGCAATTGCTGTTGCTGCAATACCAGAGGCACTTACATCTATCGTGACAATCGTTTTAGCTTCTGGAACAAATATTATGGCAAAAAAACAATCTATAATTAGAAAATTACCAGCAGTTGAAACTCTTGGTTCAACAAGTGTTATATGTACCGACAAAACTGGTACATTAACTCAAAATAAAATGACAGTCGTTGAAACTTATCTTTATGGACCAGATAGTGATAAATTCAACGGATTTGAATACAATAAAAATTACGACTTTTTAAATGTTGAAGATACTATTTCTTCTCACAGTAATGAAATTGCAGTTGCAGGATGTATGTTACAAGAAAGATATTTAAATCTATCATCTATTCTTTGTAATGATTCTGATGTAAATGAAGAAGGAATCGAAATTGGCGACCCAACGGAAGTAGCTCTTATAAATTATGCTCAGAAATACGATCTCGATTATAAATCTATAAGAGAAGAATGTTTAAGAATTGCTGAGATTCCATTTGACAGTGATAGAAAACTTATGACTACTGTAAATTCAATAGATGGGCAAAATATAATGTTTACTAAAGGTGCTCCAGACGTAATATTCAGTAGATGTAAATATGCAATTAAATGCGATGAAATTCTAGAAATGTCTGATGAAATATTAGATGAATATAAAAAAGTAAACGAAAACTTTTCAAATAGAGCTTTAAGAGTTTTAGCATTTGCTTATAAAAAAGTTTCCGCTGAATTTGAACCTACTTTAGATGATGAAAACGACTTAATATTAATCGGTCTTATGGCTATGATAGACCCACCTCGTGAAGAAGTTTTCAAAGCTGTAGAGGAAGCAAAATCATCTGGCATAAAAACAATCATGATAACTGGTGACCACAAAACTACCGCTGCTGCAATAGCTCGTGAAATAGGCATAATGGAAAAAGATGATTTAGCTCTTACTGGTAAAGAATTAGACTCCCTTGATGATACTGAACTTGATAGTAAATTGGAAAGAATTTCAGTTTATGCTAGGGTTTCTCCAGAAAATAAAATTAGAATCGTCAAAGCATGGCAGAAAAAAGGCAAAGTAACAGCCATGACAGGTGATGGTGTCAATGATGCCCCTGCTCTAAAGCAAGCTGACATTGGAATAGGAATGGGAAGTGGTACTGAAGTTGCAAAAGATGCATCGGCTATGGTTTTAGTAGATGATAACTTCGCTACTATAGTAAATGCAATCGAAGTCGGAAGAACAGTTTATAGCAATATTAAAAAATCTATCACTTATCTTTTCTCAGGAAATTTAGGTGGAATAATATCAATATTATTTGCTGTATTTGCAGGATGGGCTAATCCATTCACAACTATACAGTTATTATTTATAAACCTAGTTACAGACTCACTACCTGCAATTGCTTTAGGTTTTGAGAAGCCAGAAAAAAATACTATGAATAAACCACCTAGAGACCCTAATGAAAGTATCTTATGCAAAGATACTCTAAAAGTTGTTCTTACTAGAGGTTCAATAATTGGTATAGTTACAATCCTAGCTCAATATATAGGAATGCAAACATCAGATGCACTTGGTGCAGCAATGGCATTCTCAACAATTACATTATCTAGAATAATTCAAACATTTGCAGCCCGTTCAAATAGTGAAACAATATGCAGTTTAGGATTTACTAGTAATAAATATGCATTAGGTGCAGTAATAGTTTGTCTTGCAATGTTCTCTACTACTCTACTTCCATTTATGAGGGGAATATTTGCAATACCTTCTGTATTTGAAATTCAAAACTTAGCAATTTGCTTTGGTTTAGCTGTTTTAGCTACTATCTGCATGGAAATTAGTAAATTATTTAAAAGATAATTATGAATAAACAAAGTTTATTTAGAATATATTGTTAGTGAGAAAATACTATATTTTCTCACTTTCTTTTTAGTTGTGACATAAACAATTACTACACAGATAGGAGGTAATTTTATTGGCTGAACATAAGAAATATAAAAAAACTGGAATTGTTATAATAATAGGTGCTATACTTGTTCTTATTATGCGTCTGTACATTTTATCTGCCATTCTATTTTTAATAGGTTTAATCACAGCTACTTATCCTTTTATCAAAAAGAATACTAATGAAATGAGCGGACTTGATATTGAGGATAGTAAATGTAATTGTGAGAATTGTGATTCTAAAGGATGTAATACAAACTATGATTGTAACAACTTAAATTGTGATAACATAGATTCTAAAGTTATTTCCAGCACAAGTGATAACAAGAATATTATCCAACATGATATTGGTACTGAACCTGAGGTTGATGTAAAAACTGATATTAGTATGGAATCTAAAATTGATGCACAACCCGATGCTAGCTCGGTAATAGAAGTCGATTTCGAAAATAGCACTAAACCTACTACGGATGCGAATTCTTCGGACGATGAGTACAATTCAGAAGTAGATACTATTATTGATGACAATGAGAAGGATGATAAATAAATATTATCATTAATAACTAACTTTTTAATCCAAATAGATGTTTAATATTATACTAAATTTAATCAAAACAAATTAAAATAAGACTATCGTAAGATAATTTACGATAGTCTCTTTTTTTATAACACATAGGAAATTATATTCATTTATAGATTGTAGGTAAGTATAATTTCCGTATATGTGTTTCAAAAAAATTTACATTTTTAAAGGTCTTTAAGATAAAGATTTTTTTATTTAAATATATATTATTTTTTACCTTTTACTATTGTATATAATCCTATAGTAAGCATTGGTAACATATAAACTATCATTAATGCATATGACATTGCATTATATCCTTTAGATATAAGATCTATTATACCTACTTTTGATAGTAATATTGCTAATACTAAAACTATAACTGTCATTATTGCATTTTGTTTTGGTGATAATGGATTTTTACCAAAGTCAACTAAACCTGCATTAACTCTAGCTACGAAAGCATGTATTATACCAGTTGAAGTTTCTATTAAAGTCCAACCCATAACTATACCAAATAGTATTATTGTCCAAGTTCCACCAACTTGTTTTAATATTACTAACCAAGGAACTGTTGCACCTAATACATCAGGGTCTGGATAATATCCCATAAATGCAAAGTAAGTTATGAACCATGGTACTGTCATTAACACACCTGCTATTAAACCAGATATTAATGATTGTTTTCTACTATCTTGTCTTTTTAATGCTTCAAAAGAAGATGGATATACTATTAAGTTATATGCTACATAAACTATACCTAACCATATTACACTTCCTGTACTTGCTGTTCCTGTTCCTGTTGCAAAACTTGTATCACCACTTGCAAATACTTCTCCTATATGTGTACCAGCTGCTCTTACTGCTAATATACCAAATATGATATATGCTGCATATAATGCTACAGTACCCCAAGTTTCAAATCTTTCTATTAAGCTTGAACCATAGAAGTTAAGTATACCAACTATTACTATAACAACTATAACACCTACCCAATAATTAAGTCCCATTGTTTGGTTAACTATTTCACCAGTTGCTGATGCCATAACTGCAAGTATTATTACTGATAATGGTATGTATATAAGATCGTATAATACCCCGAATTTTCCTAATAAATTTTTCATTAGAGATTTATAGTTATAAGAACCTGTTACTCTTGCGAATTCAAATGTTAACATACTCATAATTGCAAATCCAATAAGTGTTGCAAGTCCAGCTAGCCAACCTTTAGCTCCGTACATTGCTCCATAAGATATAACTTCACGACCAGTTGCATATCCTCCACCTATTAAAACAGACTGAAGTAATATACCTGGTACTAAATATTTACCAAAAGCTCCATCAAAGAAACTTTTTTTACCACTATTTTGTGGTTTTCTCTGTTCCATAATATAGTCCCCTTCCGTTATATATATTTTATAAATTCTATAACCATACCCACTCTCTTTTTGGAAATTAATGGTTATTTTTAATATTATCACTTTTTAGAAAATTTTGCAACTTTATACTGATTAATAAGTTTTTATGTCTAACAAAAACTTAAAAGATAAAGATTTTACAGAAAAATATTTTATTATTTTTTAATAAAATAAGCAAAAAAAATACCTTTAAGCATCATTTGAATACTTAAAGGCTTTATTTTTTATAAATTTATGTCAAATATATATAATTTTTATCTATATTTAGGTAGTGTATTAGCACCATGTGGTAATAATGCAACCTTCATATCGTCTATTGAACCATCATTTAATTCTTTAGCTACTCTTATTGCTTCGTCTAAAGTTTTAACAACATGGATTTTTGTATTTTTGAATTTTTCTGCTGGTATTTCAGTTACTAATATCATATTGTATCTTTCAGCAGTATCAGAGAAATCATATCCAACAAATCCTCCAATTGAGAAATCTGCACGTAATGCTTTTTCTCTTTCTTCCATATTTGTAAATTTAACGATTTGGTCTTCACAATCTTGGTTTCCAAAACCTTCACTACATTCTGATAAAATTATCATTGTTCCGCCATCAGCTATCATAATTTTAGAATTTGATAATGTTTTTGAAGTTTGATATAAATTAATATCTTTTGGGAATCCTCCTGCACTAGCTATAACTAAATCCGCTCTTTCATCAACATAAACTCCATCTATAGAGTCTACAAGTTCAGTTGCAGCTTTATGAGCTTTTATCCAATCTCCTGCAAATGCTGCTATTATTTGTTGGTCAGAATTTGCAACTACATTTAATAAATATGCTGGTTTAGCCATTGCAGCAGCTTCTTCTAAGTCATCGTGGAATGGATTTGATTTTGATAAATTTCCTGAATATACATTTTCATTTATCCCTTCACCAAATCCAGGATTTAAAGCGTTACAGTGGTTAGTATTTATAGTTTCTTTTCCTGCTATACCAGGTACCAAACTCTTTCTCCCTCCACCATAGCCTGCTAAGAAGTGATAAACTACCCCACCAGTTAATATTATTTTATCTGCTTCTATTGCATATCTATTTAACCATACTGGAGTTTTTCTAGATGTTTCACCCATGTAGACTAAGTTTTCTTTATCTTCACATTGATGGTCAACTATTTTTAAACGTTTAAATAAATCTTCCCCTAATAATTCTTTATGTTCTTCATCTGTTTGTCTTCTATGAGTTCCACAAGCAGATATTACTATTATATCTTCGTCTGCTATTCCACATTTATTTAATCTATCAACTAATATTGGTAAATATGTAGGTATGGCTTGCCATTTTCTTGTTACATCAGATATTATTATTGCTATTTTATCTCCTTTTTGTACAACAGTTGAAATATCCCCTGCTCCAATTGGATTGTCTAAAGCATATTCTATATGTTCTTTTACACTTCTTTGTGGAAGATCTACAACATTAGACTCCAATTCACAAGCAATTTGTGTTTCTGGTATATTTACCTCAAATTCAATACTACTATACTTCATAGAATGCATAGTAACCCCCTCCTTATTCGGGTATCCATATAATCACCCAGTTTTGTCAACTTTAATTTTATCATACATTAACATATAATGGAATTTATTTAATTTATTTTTATGTAAAATTTTCCATGTTATAATAAACTTAATAATTACTTTACTATACAAATTAATCGAGGTGACTTATATGCCGTTTGAAATAATAAGACAAGATATTACTAATATGAAAACAGATGCAATTGTAAATCCAACAAATAATGAATTAAAACCGACTGGTGGTGTTTGTGGAGCTATTTTTGAAAAGGCTGGATATGAAATTTTAGAAAAGAAATGTAAAAAGATTGGTTATCTAGAAACAACTGAAGCTGTTATAACTAAAGGTTATAATTTGGATTGTAAATATATAATTCATACAGTAGGTCCTATTTGGGACAATGCTAAAAGTGATAATGCTACTTTACTTTATAATACATATACAAATTGCCTAAAATTAGCTAAGAGTAAAAAATGTAATTCTATAGCCTTCCCTTTGATTTCATCTGGCAATTTTGGATATCCTAAAGATAAAGCATTAGACATTGCAACAAATGCTATAAAAAACTTTCTTTTAGAAAATGATATGCTTATTTATCTAGTTGTATTTGATAGAGAATCATTTAAAATAAATAAAGATTTATTTGATTCAATTACTCAATATATAGACGACAATTATGTAGAATTTAATAAATATAAATTTCGTCGTAATACTCCTGAAAGTTTAGATGACCTAAGTATTTCTATTCTCGAAAATGTCAATAGAAAATCGAGCATATATAAAATTGAGTCTGTAGATAAAAATCTTCTAGATGCTCTTTCAAAGGCAGAAGATACTTTTTCTCAATATCTACTTAAACTTATAGATAGCTCCGGTATGACAGATGCTCAAGTATATAAAAAGGCAAATATAGATAGACGATTATTTTCTAAAATAAGAAACAATAAAGATTATACACCTAGCAAACCAACTGTTTTATCTCTTGCAATCGCACTTGAATTAAATCTTGATAAAACAAACGATTTGCTTAGAAAAGCTGGATTTGCATTATCTCATAGTAACAAATTCGATATAATTATCGAATACTTTATATCAAATCAAATATATGACATATACAAAATAAATGAAACACTCTTCTCATTTGATCAAAATATTTTAAGAACCTAAATTTGTCGCTTTTTATGCGACCTTTTTTTTATTCCTTTTTAGTACAATCTAATCATAGTCATCAAGGGTATTTAAGAATAAATTATAAATCTGGGAGGTAATAATTATGAAAGAAAATTTAACTGAATTAGTATGTATTTTAGATAAAAGTGGTTCTATGGCATCACTTACAGATGATACAATCGGCGGATTTAATTCACTTATAAAAAAACAAAAAGATGAAGAAGGTGAATGTTTAGTCACTACTGTATTATTTAATAGTAATATTGAAATTTTACATAATAGAGTCCCTCTTGAAGATGTAAAGGATATTACAACAAAAGACTATCAAGCTATGGGGTGTACTGCTTTGTTAGATGCAATAGGTATTTCTATAGACAAAATTAAAAATGAACATGCAAATACTCCAAAAGAAAAAAGACCTGATAAAGTTTTATTTGCAATAATAACAGATGGTGCTGAAAATTCTAGTAAAGAATATAATATTAAACAAGTAAAAAATTCAGTCACTACATGCCAAGAATTATTAGGTTGGGAATTTATTTTTTTAGGTGCAAATATCGATGCAATTGAAACAGCTAGTACATTTGGAATTCATGCATCTAGAGCTGCTAATTTCTATTGTGATAAAGTTGGTACAGAGTTAAATTTTAATGCAGTAGGTAAAGTACTTTGTTGTCTGCGTGAAGATAAAGATATAGATATGGATTGGAAATCAGAAATTGAAAATGATTTTAAAACTAGAGAGAAAAAATAAGGATTTTGGAGATATCCCCTTATATTTTAGTATTTTTTTCCTTGCATATAAATTATATTGACTCTTATAAGACAATATATTATTATAATAACATACAAAATATTTATACGGAAAAGAGCCATAATAAATGGCGTATTATATTATTTTATAATCGCTTAAGTACTATATTGGTTCTGATTTCCATATTATTGATTACATCAGCCAGATAGGTACTATACTTATTTGGCTTTTTTTATGTATAAATTTTAAAAATTACAATTTGAAAGGAGAATGTCTATGGAAAAGTTAAATTTACTGAGAGATAAAGAAAGCAAAGTATTTTTTCACTATTTAATCCCAGCAATTTGTTCAACATTAGTTACATCAGTTTATCTTTTAGTTGATACCCTTATAATCGGACAAGGCGTTGGCGCTTTAGGGATTTCTGCTTTAAATATATTCATGCCTTTCTTTTTAATATTTAACGGACTTGGGCTGTTATTTGGAATAGGAAGTGGAATCTTAATATCAGCTGAAGATGGAATGGGTAATAAGAAAAAATCAAATCAGTATTTTATAACTGGGCTTGTTTCAGTAGTATCACTTGCTTTAGTTTTAAGTTTAATTTGGAATCATTATTTAGAATCTTTATGTATATTTTTAGGAGCAAATGATGACACAATAGGTTTAGTTTTAGAATATGGTAAATGCATCATGATGTTTGCACCTGTGTTTATAATGTCAAACTATCTTGCACCTATAATAAGAAATATGAAAAATCCTAAATTAGTTATGTGCGGTGTATTAACTGGATCTTTCTTAAATATTATATTAGACTATGTTTTTGTTTTCCCAATGGATATGGGAATGTTCGGAGCTGCTTTAGCAACAGTAATAGGTAGTGTAACTACTGTACTTGTTTTATCTACTCATTTTATTAAAAAACAAAACAGAGTAAAAATAAACAAAGAAACAATATCTTTAAAACTTGTAGCACCTATATTAAAATGTGGTTTTTCAAGTCTTATAATGGAAGTTGCAAACGGATTTGTAATATTTATATTCAATATTCAAATACTAAAATATATTGGAAATAACGGAATTGTAGTTTACGGAATAATTTCTAACTGTGTATTAGTTGGTCTTGCTTTATTCAACGGTGTTGCTCAAGCCGCTCAACCAATTATCGCAACTAACTTCGGTGCAAAAGAAAGTTCACGTGTTAAAAAAGTTTTAAAATATGCTATGATAACTACAACTATAATAGGTATTTCATTATTTGCTGTAGTATTTTTATTCACAGGACAAGTTATACAAATATTTGTTAAAGCAAATGCTGAAATACTTTCTGTAGGAATACCAGCATTAAGACTTTATTTAAGTGCATTTTGTATAATGAACATAAACATATTAATATCTGGCTATTTCCAATCTGTCGGAAAAGAAAAAATAGCTATATATGTATCTATAGTAAGAGGATTTTTACTAAATATAATATTAGCATTTGTACTTCCATCAGTACTTCCTGCTACTATACTTTGGGCAATAGTTCCTCTAAGTGAATTAATCACATTAATCGGAATAGCATTTTATGCTAAAAATAGTTCTACTATAGAAAATACAGCATTAAATGAAGAATTCATATCTGCATAGAAAAAAGGGAATGCTAACACGGCATTCCCTTTGTAATTTACATATTAATATAAGACTTATAAATCTATACAATTTTATTATTCAGCATCTGTTGCTTCTTCCATAGTAGCTTCAACATTTACTTCTTTTTCTGCTATTAAATCTTCTATTAATTCTTTTGATTCCATTAATTCTTCTAATGACATATTTGCATAATCTTTATGGTTAACAGTTTGAACATTTATACCTTGTTTTTTAAGGAATCCATCTACTTTAGTTTGATTTTTTTTGTATATATAGTATCCTACTGCGCAAACACCTACTCCTACTGCTGCACCTTTTAAATGATCTTTATTTATTGCATTTAATACTACCATAATATCTCCTCCTTATAGTTAACTTATAAATTTTATTTATTTAAGGTTAAAAAACATCCCTTCGTTTTTAACACTTCCTCCTCCACCTCTATAACCGAAGTTTGGATTTAAGCGGTTTTGACTCTCGATTATTTCGCTTGCAAATAATCTAAATGAGTCTAGCTTGTTATTATTATTGATATCTTCTGATAATATAGAGATATCATAACATGGTTTATCTTGACATCTCATTTTAGATTTTTCTACCTTTAGTATAAATGTCTCATTTGATTTTTTAAGTATATGTCTACCAAATGTAGTTATCCAAGTTACTAAAGAAGCATTTAACATGTTTCCTTCTTTTCCTATTGAATTAATTAAGTACATTATGGACATTACCTCAGGGTCGATTGTTCCTCTTTGTCTCATTTCTGAATAACCATGTTCTACTATTGCTCCAACAGTAGTTCCTGTAGCAAGCCATTTTACAAAGTCTTGAACTTGTCCTGTTGGACTTAAATATTTTACTATATTTGCTCCTACTATCAATATTATAGAATAATATGATAAGAGAGGCATATCTGTCTTGTTGTTATTAGATATAAATTTTATTTTAGAAAATCCATATATCTCTGATAAAATAGCAGCGATTTTAAATATTACATTCTCTGCACTTATCTTTTTAGAATTAAATTCAACAAGCAGTGTTTTTATATAAGGGTTATATCTAAAAGATTTTATACCATCTTCTTCTTTAAAAAACTCATTTAATTTACTTTCGTCTATTATAGAATGAGATAGCCTTACCCTTATTCTACCATTAATCATATGCTCGACTAATATTACTGGATAATTCAATTTTTAATAACACCTCTATCTCTTATTTTCAATTTTTGAAAATAGTAGTCTAATTGAATTTGAAACTACAAATATTGTACTTGAATTGTGAAGTACAGCTCCCCAGAATACTGGTAATACACCTGCTGCACTAAATACAAGACCTAAAGTATTTATACCTATAACTAATCCAAAGTTTTCTTTTACTACTTTCATAGTTTTCTTAGATAAATTCATAACTGCTGGAAGTGCCATTGGGTCATCTGTTTGTATTACTACATCAGATGTTTCTATAGCAGCATCTGTACAACCGCCACCTAATGATACACCAACATCAGCATATGCAAGCGCTGGAGCATCGTTTATGCCATCTCCAACCATTATTACTTTAGAGTTTTTAGATTGTAGTTTAAGTATAGTTTTTGCTTTATCTTCTGGAAGTAGCTCAGCCTCATATCCATCTACTCCAACTTTGCTTGCAACTATACTAGCTTGATCTTCTAAGTCACCTGTAAGTAATAGTATTTCGTCTACACCTTGGTAGCGTACATTATTAAGAGATTTTTTCATATTTTCTCTCATCTTGTCTTGAATACCTATTACGCCTAGGAGTTCTTCATTTCTAGCTACATAAATTATACTTTGACCTTTTTTCTTTAAATTAAATGCTTCATCTTCTAATGTTATTTCTATATTATTTTCTTTTAAGAAAGTTTTATTACCTACTCTGATTATATCACCATCTATATTAGTTTCAACACCTTTAGCAATATGAGTAATTATTTCACCATGCATTGGTATTTTTATACCTTCACTTCTTACTTTAGATAATATTGCACTTGCCATTGGGTGTGCAGATGTTTCTTCTGCTGCAGCTGCAATTTCTAATAACTCTCTTGATTTTATACCATCTTTAGTTACTATATCTAAAACTTCTGGTTTACCTTCTGTTAAAGTTCCTGTTTTATCTAATATTAAAGTATCGGCTTCTGCTAATGCTTCTATATAGTTTCCGCCTTTAATTAGTATACCATTTTTAACTGCATTATTTATTGTTGCAGAGAATGCAGTTGCTGTTGATAATTTTATACCGCATGAGTAGTCAATTACCATCATATTTAATGCTCTAGTTGGGCTCTTAGTTGCTAAATAAGTTGCTCCAGCTAAGAAAAAGTTAAATGGTATTAAGTAGTTAGAGAATTTATCAGCATAATCTTGGACCCTAGCTTTATTACAAGCTGCATCTTCAACTAAGTTAATAATTCTTGATACTACTGTATCGTCTCCTGCTCTTTGTGTATCTATAACTATATTTCCGTTTTTAACTAATGTTCCTGAGTAAACTTCGCTACCTATTTTTTTAATATGTGGAACATATTCACCAGTTACAGCAGATTCATCTACTATAGCTTCTCCACTTATTATTTTACCGTCAACGCATATTTTTTCACCAGTATGGACTACTATTTTATCTCCTACTTTAGCATCTTCAACTGATATACGTTTAACTGATCCATTTTCATCTTGCTTCCAAACAAACTCTTCATTTAAATCTATCATATGTTTGATTGAATCTCTAGTTTTCTTCATTGTATAACTAGTCATAAATTCAGCTATATCTGATAATAAGATTATTGTAAGAGCTGAACTTGAATTTCCTAATAATATACTCGAAACTATAGATGAAATTGTAAGAGTATCTGCATTTGGTCGTTTATGTTTAATCATCCCTCCGATTCCGTCTTTGAATAGAGATTTAGTTAAATACAATGCACCTAATGAGCATGGATTTAAAAATCTCTTATAAACTGGGAATATATCAGCATAATTTGTTTTCTTTATTATTGAATAACCTATCAAACCTGCATTTAAAACAAGTCTTTTACCTATATCTTTTACATCTTCTTCTCTTTCTCTTTCGATTATGTTAGATGCTTCTAATTCTCTATGTTGTTTATACGCATATAAATAATATTTATTTAACACATCTGATACTAAATTTTTCAAATCAGCTTCATCAATTCGTGTTTTATCAAAAACTATAAGTATATTTTTTGTTATATTATTTATTGTTACTTTCTTTACAAAACCTAAATCTATTATATCTTGTAATATTTGTTCATTAAATTCATTAAGATATTCTATAGCTTTACAATTTAATCTTATTCTTCCTGGCAATGAATGAACTATATTTAATTCAAACAAGTCCTTCTTTTGTCCAAACACTTGTTATCACCCCATTTTATATTCTTTGTTATATTGTCTTTATTGCTTCATTTAATTTTTGTTCTAAAGTATCTATTACAAATTCAAGGTTGTCTTGCCCGTTTTCTTCAATTAATTTGAAATCTCCTAAAACTATATCGATTACTTTATTTATCCATTTAACGATTTTTTCTTCGTAAGTTTTCTTTGTATCATAAGTTATAACTACACTACCTGTAATGTAATTAAATTCTAAATCTTTTATTCCATCTAACATTTTTAATCCTTGTACTACATATTTGTCGTACTCTTTTGCCTCTTGTGGTATTTTAGATGCATTATTTACTTTTAGTCTTAGTCTTCCTGGTATTGAATGTACCACCTTAAATTTTATAAAATGTTTAATTATATGATTCTTTATATTCATTTTTAATTTAAGCTTCCTTCCTATGTGTTTTAATTTGGTCTATTAATAAGTCCATATAACCACCATAAACATGTTATTCCTGCGGGTCTCACTCCTGGCCTTGTTTTTATATCGTAAACTGCATATGTACCTAATAATAACATTACAGAAGATTTTAAATCTAATATCCCATTAGTTTTTTCATATATTGTGTGACTTAAACTATCTAGTATATCTATACTTTCTTTAGTTACTAAAGATTTATTTTCACTGTGCGCTTCATCTTCTAATCCTAGTACTTTTAATATTATTCCTATTATAAGCATTGGTTGTATTGTTTCTTCTTCATATTTAATAAGAATTGTTCCTATATAAGGATTTATTGATATTTCTGTTATGCCTGGTATTTGTGAAAATGTATTTAATAAAGCTTGTTTTCCATGTGGATTATCCTTTAAAACTTTACATTGTATTCTAATTCTACCTGGTATAGAATGTTTTACTTCCAATATATCTTTGAAATTTGGCAATTTGGGTTTATATTGATCCTTTTCTTCATCCGAAGACAATAAAAAACTTGAAACTAAAATTAATGCTGCAATTAATTTATTGTTCATCATCAACCTCCTATATCAAATGATTTATTTTATTCTATTATTTTATCATAATATTTATTTTTATATGATGTAAAATATTATTTTTCTTTTATATCTATTATAAAAAAATAGATCCCTTCGATCTTTTTTCCATATTTTTACATTATACCACTAAACAATTAAAATAGGTATTCCATTTTAGAATACCTATTTTAATAATTTATATTACAATACTTTTTTCTATATCTCCATCTGCTGGAAGTATTATAGTAAATTTAGTTCCCTTATCAACTTCACTTTCAATATAAATCTCTCCATTATGCATATCTATTATATGTTTAGTTATTGTTAATCCAAGACCACTTCCACCTTTTGTCTCCATGCTTGAATCTACAATTTGATTAAATCTATCAAATATGTATTTATGATATTTTTCTTCTATTCCTATGCCTGTATCCTCAACAGTTATTTTTACTTTTTCACCTAAATCTTCAATGTCTACTGTTATCGTTCCACCACTTGGAGTAAACTTAGATGCATTGCTAAGTAAATTGATAATACATCTTTCAATTTCGTTTCTATCACATTTAATTATCTTTTCCTCTGTATTTGTATCTATAATTAGATTTATACCTGTTGATTCTATGGCATCTCTAACACTTAGTGCTATCTCTTCTACTATATATACTATATTTTCTTCTTCTAAATTTATTTTATATTTTCCATTTTCAATTTTTGTAGTATCAATTATATTGTTAATTAAATTCAATAACCTTTTAACATTTTTATTCATAACTTTCATATATTCATCTATTTTTTCTTTTGAAATTCCTTTTTCTGTCCTATTTAGGTTACTTATTAATTGTTCAATAGAACTTATTACATTTAATGGTGTTCTGAGCTCATGGGATAAATTTATAAAGTAATTATTTTTACTTCTCTCTGCTTTTATAATTTTATCAAATAGTTGCTTATTCGTCTCCATTTCATTTATAAGAGCTTCTGTTCTAATAGCAACTAAGTTATCTAGTTTTTTCACTTTGTTGCTATTATTATAAATAATTAATACTATTATAACCATATACAATAATACTGCACCTTCACTTTTCCAAACTGGAGGTTTTATAGTAAAGTTAACTTTATATTCTTTACCCATAGTACCGTTTTGGCTTATCGCCTTTATCCTAAAGGTATATTTCCCTGGTGATAATTTATTAAATACAACTTCATTACTAGTAGTTGATACCCAATTATCTGTTATTCCATCTAATTTATAGTAAAATCTTAAATTATTATTTTTATATTGCGGGGTAAAGTATCTTATTTCTATGTCATTTTGACTGTATGAAAATTTTAAATTATTTATATCTTTGTACTTCTCATTCATTACAATAAATTCTTCAAATGTAACTTTAGGATTATAATCTGTATATAACTCTTCTCCGTCACTTGGATCAAAGATATTTAATCCTTTTATACCTCCAAATACAAAACTTCCATCACTTGTTTTAAAATAAGATTTATCATTAAATTCATTACTCTGTAATCCTTCTGCTTTGCTCAAATTTCTAAATTCATTTTTTGATAAATCAAATTTTGAAATTCCGTTATTTGTACTAACCCATGGATTACCATCATCATCTATTAGTAAGCCATAAATTGTATTATTACAAAGACCATCTTCATCTGTATATTTTATAGATGTTCCATTCTTTTTATCAAATTTTATTAATCCTTCACTTGTCCCTATCCATAAAGTATTATCTTTTCCTTCAGCTATACATTTTATTGTACTTATTTCTTCTTTCGTTTCAGAATCTAAAATTTTGTATACTTTACATTTTCTTGTTTCAGCATCTAGCCTTATTAGTGAACCTTGAATATAAGTTCCAAGCCAAAATATACCTTCACTATCTTCATAAATTTCTTGTATATGCATATCTGATACAACATTTTCAAGCATATTCTTAGTTTTATCTTTTATTTTTCCAGTTTTATTATCTAAAATATTAATTCCATTTTCAGTACCTATCCATAAATTGCCTTCTCTATCTACTAATAATGATTCTATTGAATCATCTAGTAATCCATCTTCTGTTGTATATTTTTTTATATTTAATGTTTTTCTATCTATTTGGTTTAATCCATAATCAGTTCCAACCCAGACTGTATCTTTATTTCCAGTTATAACTTTTATAATGTTACTGCTAAGATGATTTTTCCCTTCTCCAGCATAAATCCTAGTATATTTGTTATTATCCTTATCCATTATATTTATGCCTCTATTTTTAGTTCCTATCCATAAAAGACCATTATCATCTTCGTATACACCCTGTATTATATTTGAACTTAATGAATTATCATTTAATGGATCAGATTTATATTGAATAATTTTATTATTAGGCTCAAATATATTTATGCCTGTATATGTCCCTACCCAGATTAATCCTGTACTATCTTGCATAAGCGAATATATATTATCATCTAATAAAGAATTATCATTAAAGTTACTGTAATATGTATAAAACTTTCCATTCCCTAAGTATTTGCATAATCCAGCATCTGTACCTATCCACAATACTCCATTATTATCTTCTATCATACTCTTTGTTGTATTTGAAGGTATTGTTGTACTATCATTTTCATCGTGATAATATCGTATTATTTCATTACTTTCACCTTCTTTTATTATTACCTTTATTAATCCATTATTGCTCGTTGAAACCCAAATATTATTTTCTTTATCTATTAAAATCGAATTTATTTTATCATCTTTTATTATTGAACCACTGTCATCACTATAATATTGAATAATCTCCTTTGTATTTCTATCTACTTTTATCAAACTCTTAGTCGTTCCAACCCAAATATTACTCGATTTATCTTCTTTAATATCTACAATATCTTCTGTTTTAAATATTTCTTGCTCATGTAATGCCACTGTAAATTTATTGTTTTTTTCATCATATAAATATACATTTTTCTGAGTTATAACTATTAAAGTTCCTCTTTCAGTTAATAAAATACTCCTTACTTTATAAAATGGATTTCCATTTTCATCACATTCAAAATTTGTAATTTCATCGGTTTTTAAGTTTATTTTACTTATACCTTTATTGGTTCCCACCCATAAATTATTAGAATTGTCTTCTTGCAAACTTAATATATAGTTATTTACTATTGAACCTTTTTTATATTTATCTGATTTATATACCTTTATTTCAAAGCCATTATATCTGTTTAGGCCTTCATTCGTTCCAATCCATATATATCCTCGGCTATCTTGATATATAGCTGCTGCTGTAGATTGTGATAATCCATTTTCAATAGTTAAATACTTAAAATTCATATGCTCTTGTGCATGTGATATCCTAGTAAAAGTACATATAAAAAAAACTGTTAAAATAAATAAAATATTATTTCTTATACTCACTTCTCCTCCTAAATAAACCATCTTTTTATAATATTATACACAATATAGTTTTTAACACATTATATAATATAATTTTATTTTTTAATAGGTATAAAAAAAAGAACGCACATATAATTTTATTTATATATACGTTCTTATATGTTATATATTAAAAACATAAACTATCCTACTAAAAAGTCTAAAATAATTATTTATAAAACTTCTGCTGGATTATTAATTTCTTCGTTTAATTTATTTTTTTTATCTATTTTCTTCATTTTTATATAATAAGTTAACATAAGAGGTACACATGCAGATATCCATGCTATTGGATCTGATAAACAAATACCCGTAAATCCTATAACTTTTGGCAGTGTAAATGCTACTGTAGCTCTTGCAGCTAATTCAAAGAAACCAGCCATCATTGGTACAAATGATTCTCCCATACCTTGAAGTACATTTCTATATACAAATATAAATCCTAAAGGTATAAAGAATATTGCAGAATAATTTAATACTTGTTGAGCATAATCAAATATTTCTGGCGTTGGATTTTCTATAAATAACATTACAAAATATTTCCCAAGTGTAACTAATACAACTCCAGCTATTAAACTTGTTATTATTGAAACTATATTCATTATTTTTATTCCGTGTTTTATACGATCAAATCTTCCAGCACCTAAATTTTGTCCTGCATAAGTTGCAACTGTAACACCGAAAGATGTAGATGGTTGCATTACTAATTGAAGAACTTTTGATGCTGCTGTATAAGAAGCTATTACTACAGAACCAAATGTATTTATTGCACTTTGGATTATTATTATACCTACTGCAGTTACTGAAAATTGCATTGACATTGGTATTGCAATTTTTAAATGTGTAGTATAATATTCTTTTTCAACTTTGAAGTCTTCTTTTTTAAGTCTTAATATCTTGAATTTCTTATAGCTATATATAAAACAAAGGACTGCTGATACTCCTTGTGCTATATTAGTTGCATAAGCTGCTCCTGCAACCCCCATATTAAAGTTTATTATGAAAATTAAGTCTAAAATAACATTTAGAATTGATGCCACTATTAAGAAATATAATGGAGTTTTACTATCTCCTAATGCTCTTAATATTCCTGCTGCCATATTATATCCCGTTTGAGTTATTATTCCTGCATAAATTAATGTGATATATACCCTTGCATCTTCATAAATATTTTCTGGTGTATTCATCATATTAAGAAGTGGTTTTACTGCTAACAATGCTACTATTGTGATTATTACTGTCAATACTATAGTAAGTGTTATATTACTTGCTACTGCTTTTTTTACACCTTTTTCGTCCTTTGCTCCGAACTTTTGTGCTACTAAGACAGCAAATCCGCTTGTAAGTCCTAATACTAGACCATTTACTAAGAAAAATAGTGAATTACATGCACCTAATGCTGCAAGTGCATTAACACCAACAAATCTTCCTACTATTATAGTATCTACCATACTATAAAGCTGTTGAAATATATTACCGATTAAAAGTGGTATCGTGAAATATATAAATATTTTTAGGGGATTGCCCTTTGTCATATCATTAGTCATAATTCTTCCTCCCTCTATTTTTTATTTTTACTAATTACATAAAAAAACCCTCCTTATTATTGCTCAAATAAAGAGAGTCGTTATTCAAAATTATTATTGCTTGATAGGTAGATAAACTACCCTAACATATATTTTAACATCTTTTATTAATGTTGGCTATATATTTTATTATTTTATATCTTTTTCTTCATTAATATATACTTCTATAATACATTAGATAAAATATTAGTATTTGATGTAATAAAAGTCAAGCTTATAAAATTTATAAACTCGACTTTTTATTCATTTATTTAGATACATTACCTGCTATATTAAGTGCATCCCATGTTCTAGCAAATGGTGGTGCATAACATAAATCAAGCATTCCAAGTTGTTCCGTTGTCATCTTTGCAAATATTGCAGTTGCAAGTACATTCGTTCTTTGTACTGCATCTGATTTTCCGACTACTTGACCTCCTAATATTACTTTAGTATCTGCATTGTATATTAATTTTACATATATTTTTTCTTGTCCTGGACAATAATCTGTATGATTTTTATCTGCTATAAATACGCTTTTGTAATTTAAGTTCATATTTTTAGCATCTTCCTCTGTAATTCCAGTTGCACCTGCTTCCATATCTAGAAGTTTTATACAACTTGAACCTAGTGTCCCTTGGAATTTTTCATTTTTTCCACCTAAATTTGAACCTACTATACGTCCTAATTTATTAGCATTTGTAGCAAGTGGTATATAAACTTGTTTTTCTTTAACAAGATGATATACTGTTGCACAATCACCAGCTGCATATATATCTTGTATTGATGTTTTCCCTTCATCATCAATTACTATTGCACCATTTGGCAACATTTCTATTCCAGTATCTTTTAAGAATGATGTATTTGGTCTTACACCAGCTGCTAATACAACTAAATCTACTTCTACTTCATCAGTATTAGTTATAACTTTAGTTTTTCCATCTAAAGTATCTATAGATGTTACCATTGAGTTAAAGTATAGTTCTATTCCATGAGCTCTTAAGTTTTCTTCAAGTATTTCTGTAACTTCTTTATCAAGTACATTTTCAAGTATTCTATTTCCTGAATTAAATACACAAACTTCTTTGCCTAATTCTTTTGCAACATCTGCTACTTCTAAACCTATAAATCCAGCCCCTATTACAGCTATCTTTTTAATAGATTCATCTTGCATTTTTGCTTTTAACTTTTCTCCATCTTCTACACTTCTAAGTGTATAAGCCTTTTCTATATTTTTTATAGGTGGTATTACAGTAGCTGCCCCTGTTGCAATCATCAGTCTATCATAATTATCTGTAAAAACTTCACCACTTTGTAAATTTTTCACTTCTATTGTTTTTGTTTTTACATTTAAACTTACAACTTCGTGCTCTATTTTTACATCTATTCCTGTTTCTCTAACTTTTTCTGGAGTTCTAACTAACATTCTATCTACATTGTCAAAATTACCCCCAACATAATAAGGTAGTCCACAAGCACCAAAAGATATATGTGGAGATTTTTCATATACAACTATCTCAGCATCTCTGTCAGTTCTTCTTAATTTAGCAGCTGCACTCATTCCTGCAGCAATCCCTCCAACTATAATTATTCTCATATTTCCTCCTAAATCTGTCTTAAATTTAGAGGACGAACCAAAAGACAGAATTTCTCCCATCTAATAGCACGCCCTCTTATCTCAAAATTATTTTATTCTATTTTAAAAGAAATTAAACAGCTTTTTGAACTGTCTTATTTGCTTTTTCTTCATCTCTTTTTAAACTTCTATCTACAATAATTGAACTTGCTATTGTACCACTTACGTTTAACATAGTTCTACCCATGTCTATTATTGGGTCAACTGCAATTACTGCTCCAAGAAGTGGGAAGTATGCTTCCATACCCATACCAGATATAACTACAGATATTGCTATTGTAGCAGTACCTGGAAGACCAGCTATACCAAATGAACTAATTGCTATGATTACTAAAAGCATTATACAGAAACTTAAATCTATAGGTGTATTAGTTATTTGTGCAAGCATTATAGCTGTAAGTGCTGGATAAATTCCTGCACAACCATTCATACCCATATTTGTTCCTAAACTAGCAACAAAACTTGCAACCCCTTCATTAACATCAAATTTTTTCTCTAGAGTTTCAATTGTAACAGGTAATGTTCCTAAACTTGAACGAGAAGTAAATGCTATAATTAATGGTTCTGAAGCATTTTTTATATATGTTATTGGGCTAACTCCATTTAACATAGCTAATGTCATATGAACTACTAACATTATAATCACTGCTAAATATAGACAAACTATAAATTTACCAACAGATGCAAGTACACCTATTCCATTTGAAATTATAGTGTTTGCAAGTAAAGCTATAACTGCATATGGCATAAATTTAATTATTGTCATAGTTACACTTATTATTATTTTATAAAAAGCTTCAACCCATTTTACAAAAGGTTCAATAGTATCTGCATGTTTTTTGCTTAAACGTCTTATTGAAGTTCCTATAAATGCTGAGAATATAACTACACCAACTATATTTCCTTCTGCCATAGATGATACTATATTACTTGGTAAAAGTGCTCTTATTGTTTCAGATAAAGAAACTGCTTCTCTTATTTCAGCAGTGTTGTTTCCTGCATCAAATCCTTGACCAAGGTTAAATAATAGTGCTAATACTATACCTGTTATAGCAGCGAAAACTGTTAAACCTATTAATGATCCTATTGTTTTTGTTGTAAGTTTTCCAAGGTTATCACCTTTCATATTCATTATTACTCTTGTTATTGATAATAATATAAGTGGAATAACTAACATTTTTAATAAGTCTATAAATCCACCACCAACAAATCCATACCATCCAGATAATTCACTTATCCAAGCTATATCCTTTGGTGAATCTGGGAATTTAGCAACGGCTTGTACTATAACTCCTAAAACTAATCCTAAAACTGTACCAGTAGTCATTCTTGTAGAAAAGCTAACCTTTTTCTTTTGAAGTACGTTGATTACTTTAAATAATGCTATTAATGCTACGATAAATGCCAAAGTTCTAAAATCACTAAGTTGTAAGAACTTTGTAAAAAAATTACTTTCTAACATTCCTCTTTCTCCTGTGTCTTTGTTTGTTTTTTATTTAATTTATTATAAACCCTATGTATATTATAGGATATAATACCTAAAAAAGTATATAATAATATTTACATTTTTTAATTTTTTTTAAAAATACTTCGGCTATCATTTTGATAACGCCCAACCATTTCATTGTACTATCATTTTGATAATATTGCAATATTTTTTTATTTTTTTATAATATTTTCTATTATTTCTTTAAAATCCTATTTTTTGCAGTTTATTTTTAAAATTATTTTTTTAATTTTAATTTAATTTTTAATCCGATTTTATGGAAATATTAGCTTTTCTTTATATTTATTTTCAAATTTCTCTTATTTTTTACATTTTTCTATATTTTTTACATTTAGTCTGTACGTTTTCCTATTTTTCTTGTAAAATATAAATACAAAATTCAATAATTTTTAAAAAATCATTTATGGAGGTATATTATAATGGAATTAATTGGAATTTTGATTATCATTTTAGGTTTTGCTCTAAAACTAGATACAATAGCAGTTGTTGTTTCTGCTGGTGTAGTTACTGGATTAGTAGCTCATATGGATATAGTACAAATTCTTTCAACTTTAGGGGAAGCGTTTGTCACTAATAGAACAACATGTTTATTCATGCTTACACTACCTGTTATAGGACTTTGTGAAAGATATGGATTAAAATCAAAAGCAGTTATGCTTATAGAAAAAGCAAAAGGATTATCTACTGGTACACTTTTAAGTGGATATTCTTTCATAAGAGAAGCTACAATAGCAGCAGGTGTTGCACTTGGTGGTCACCCTCAATTTGTTAGACCTCTTATAAGCCCAATGGCTGAGAGTGCCGCTACTGTAAAATACGGTAAATTAGAAGAAAAGGATTTAGATAAAATAAAAGCTCATTCTGCACTTGCAGATAATATAGGTAACTTCTTCGGTCAAAACTTATTTATGGCAAACTCTGGTATCCTTTTAATAGTTGGTACTTTAGATTCTTTAGGAATGACTGTTGATCCAATGGCGCTTACTAAAGCTGCAATACCAGTTGCTATAATAGCATTTGTATTATGCGTTGGAAAAAATATATTACTAGATAGACAATTGAGTAGAAAATACAACTCTAAAAATAATGATTTAGGGGGTAATAAATAATGGATATGGCAATACTTTCAAATAATCTATTAGACGTATTTTATATGTTTATAGGATTATGTATGGCAATAACAATGGTGTTTACTTTAAAAGATAAAAATCATAAAACTAGAATAGGTACAGCCCTATTTTGGGGAATATTAGCATTTATATTTATATTCGCAAGAATACTTCCTTCTGTATTAGTGGGATGTCTTGTAATCGTTATAGCAATTTTATCAGCAACTAAACAAATTAATGTTGGCACTTTAAAACAATTAGATACAACTTTCGCAGAAATGAAAGCTCAAAAATTAGGTTTAAAAATATTTGTTCCAGCTTTATCAATAGCTGTAATAGCAATGCTTGTTGCTTCATTTACAGAGTTTCCTGGAACTGTAGCTATAGGTATAGCATCTACACTTTCTTTATTATTAGCATTTGCAATAACTAAAGCTAAACCATCTGAAGCTGTTGAAGATACTAACAGAATGTTCCAAGCAATAGGAGTATTCTCTATATTACCACAATTATTAGCTTCTTTAGGTGTATTATTCACTGCTGCTGGTGTTGGTGATAAAATAGCTAGCATAATATCATCTGTTATACCTCAAGGAAATATACTTGCAGGTGTTATAGCTTACTGTGTTGGTATGGCAATATTCACAGCTATAATGGGTAATGCATTTGCTGCATTCTCAGTAATAACTGCTGGTATAGGTCTTCCATTCGTATTTGCTCAAGGTGGAGACCCAGTTATATGTTCAATATTAGCATTAACTGCTGGATTCTGTGGTACATTAGTTACTCCAATGGCTGCAAACTTCAACGTTTTACCTGCTGCATTACTTGAAATGAAAGATAAAAACGGAGTTATAAAAGCTCAAGCACCTTTAGCTGCATTATTATTAGTAGCTCACATAATATTAATGTATACTTTAGGGTTCTAATATAAAAAAATTATTATAATTGATTAAATAAATATACAACAGATTTTGATATATTATTATGGAGTCTGTTGTATTAACTAAAGGAGAAATAAAAATGAAAGTTTTAATAACAGGATTTGATCCATTTGGTGGAGAATCAGTAAATCCAGCATTAGAAGCTGTTAAACAACTTCCTGACACAATAGCTGGTGCTGAAGTAATAAAATTAGAAATACCTACTGTTTTCAGAAAATCATTAGAGAAAATAGAAGAAAATATAGTTAAACACAACCCTGATATAGTAATATCTGTTGGACAAGCTGGTGGAAGATTTGATGTAACTCCAGAGAGAGTTGCTATAAACATAGATGATGCTAGAATAGAAGATAATGAAAAAAATCAACCAATAGACATCACTATATTCGAAGATGGGCAACCTGCTTACTTCTCAAATTTACCAATAAAAGCTATGGTTAAAGAAATGAGAGAAAATGGTATACCTGCTTCTGTATCTAACACTGCTGGTACATTCGTTTGTAACCACGTTATGTACGGAATATTATACATGATAGATAAAAAATATCCTAACATAAAAGGTGGATTTATCCATGTTCCTTATATACCATCTCAAGTTGTTTGTAAACCAAACACACCATCAATGGCTGCTGCTGATATAACTAAAGGTTTAGAGTTATGTATAAAAGCTGCTGTTGAAAACAAAGAAGATATAAAAGCTGTTGGTGGAGAAATCTGCTAATTAGATAGTATTTTTGATATATAGATAGGATTGATCGAATTCAATCCTATCTTTTTTATAATGCACAGGAAATTATAATCAGCTTTAAATTGTGGATAAATATAATTTCCGTTAATGCATTTCAAAAAAATCTACATTTTTAAAGGTCTTTAGGATAAAGATTTTTTTATTAATGAACAATTCTTCTTTTATAAATTTCTCCCTTTTCCCGAATCAGCTATACTTATTAACTCTATTGGGTAGGGATTAAAAAATGTCTGATTTAACAAATCTTTATCATCAAATCTAGTAGCATATATTTGTATTGCAACTATAACTGAACTAAATGGTATTTTCCCATTTTCATAAAACTTTAATAAGTTGCTAAAATAATTTATTTCATTTTTACTTAAGTAAGTTTTATATTTTTCAAATATATTTTTAATAAGATTTAATCTTTTACTTTTATCTCTTTTATTATTTAAAATTTCATATACTTTGTTTTTATATAAAGTTTTATCATCTTCATCCATATTTTCTTTAATAATTATATTATTTAAATCATTATAAATTTCCTCATCGTATGATTTTAATAGTAATGAATTTTTATTATGAAAATCCAAAATACTATTTTCACATTTTAAATTATTTATTGTAAAAATTTTTGTTAGAAACTCATCTCTAATATTATAGTTTTTTAACCTACCTTCATCCTCTATTGGAATTGTTGAGTATTTTTCTATAATTTTAGATGAAAAAATACCTTGTCCTTTCTTATTTATACTACATTTCTGATTTTTAGGATAAACTTTCACATCTCTAATTCCACAAGATGGAGATTTACTTTTTAATATAAACCCATCTACATCATCTATATTACTTAAGAATTCTTCTGCAAATTCCATCATTTGAGATGTATAATCTATATTGTCACTAGGTTCAACCAATTTATATTTATCATCATATTTTTCAATCCTTATTGGGTTTCTAGGTACTTTCAGCCCTATTCCCGTTTCAGGGCATACTGTTTCTAAATCTACATATTTTCTTAATAAAGATATAACTTTATCATCATAAGATTGTCCGTTATATCTACATTTTTCTGAATTAAGGCATTTACTAATAATTAATTTAGGTTTTCTCATACATTGTCTCCAACTATATTGTCTATTTTTTTTATTATTTGTTTTTAATTATTTTTTATTTATATCTGTATGGAAAATTCAAATAAACAAACAATAAAGTAAAAAAATTTACTAAGAGGTGATACAATGTTTATTCCTAAAAGAGTTATATTTGAAAAAGGATCCTTAGATACTGAGATAGGCCAAAATATTTATAATAAAGTAAAGGATAATCCCAAAATTGAAATTATAAATGCAAGTTCCAATAGAATTAAGAGTAATATCCCTGGAGATAATTTATATGAACAATATAGATCAGGTAAGGAAACATTAGTTGTCGGTGAACGCAAAAGTTTAAAATTTCAAACATGTAAGCCATCTGCCAACTATCAATTACCTTTAGTGAGTGGATGTATGGGAAGGTGTGAATATTGTTATTTAAATACTCAATTAGGCGATAAACCTTATATAAGGGTATTTGTAAATCTAGATGATATTCTAAAAAAAGCTAAAGAATACATAGATGAGAGACTTCCATCTGTAACTATATTCGAAGGTGCCGCAACATCTGACCCTATACCACTTGAACCATATACTAATGCACTAAAAAGAACTATAGAATTTATCGGCCAAGAAGAAAAAGGATGATTTAGATTTGTAACTAAATACAATGATGTGGACAGTTTATTAGATGCAAAACATAAGAATCACACAGAAATTAGATTCAGTATAAACACACCAAAAGTAATAGATATCTATGAACATCACACAGCCTCTGCTAGTAAAAGAATTGAAGCAGCTGTTAAAGTTGCTAATGCTGGATATCAAATAGGGTTTATAATTGCTCCTGTTTTTCTATATGAAAATTGGAAAGATGAATATCGAGATTTGATTAAAAGTATAAAAAATAAATTACCACATGATTTTAATAAACAAATTATATTTGAAGTAATTTCTCATAGATATACTACTAAAGCCAAAAATAGAATACTCGAAATCTTCCCAGAGACTACTTTACCAATGAATAATGATGATAGAAAATTTAAATATGGACAATTTGGATATGGTAAATATGTTTATTCTAAGGAAGAATTAACTGATATGAAAGAATTCTTTATGAAAGAAATAAAAGATATTTTTCCTAATAGTGTGATTAAATATGTAATTTAGTTATTAAATAACTTCATTAAAAAATGGGTATCTTAACTTCAGATACCCATTTTTTAATTCACTTAATTTATTAATATTAAACTATATTTTATCTAACTCTATTTACTGCAGCTTCAATATTGTTGTAGTATTTGCCCAAATATTGCCATGAAATATGAAGCCCTTCTGGATCTTGATATTTTAAATATCCATTGGAATTTATAAAACCACTTGTTGCATCTATGTATTTTACATTTTTTAATGTATTGCAATATGATTTTATACTTGCATTATATGACTTTATTTGTTTTTGTGTTTTATATTTATTTCCAAATCTATAATTCGTTCCTATTGGAAATAATCTATGAACATATATAGTTTTGTTTCTATATCTATTACTTAATTTCTTAATTAATGTCTTAGTATTTGAAATATTATATCGTTCTCCTATATCATTTATACCTATTTGAAGAATTACACCTTTTATCTTGCTACTATTTGCTGGCATTTGACCAAAATGGTTAATCCAGTACTTAGCTGTTACGCTTCCTTTAGCTCTAATTACTGTATTTTTTGCATTGCTATTAATATTTTTTCTTATATTATTTGTGAATGAATCCCCCACAAATAAAAATCCATCTAAATCCTTACTATACCTTGATGAAGTACTTATATAAGCTCTATTCACATATCCATATCCAGAATTGTATTTTATCTTATACCATTCTTTAAGAGTTTTTACAATTGTAACCCTTTTATTATAAGATAAAGATCCTATTTTTCTATACTTTGTACTTGCACCACTTCTTACATTCAAATTTGATACAGTAACTCTACCTGTTTTTGTCGATGTAGCAGATGAAGTTGAAACTGTTTTACCTGTAGCATAACTAGGTGCCATGCTTGAAAAGCATAAACTTGTTGATAATATACCTACTAGCATACATGTTAATATTTTTTTCCTCAAAATAACACCTCCTATATATTTAGAATTATAACACATTTAGTAATTTATTACAAATTTGTAACCTTTTATTTTTATGATTAATTCAAAAATTACAGATTTGTTACATTTTGAGGGATTTATATTTTTATTTTCTTTTGTTCAATACCACATGAAACGCTAGAGATAAATATTTTCATAATTTATGATATTTTTATATTTTTTATCCACAGTTTGTTAAAATACCTGATGCTACTAAAAACCAAACTAAAACTATTAATATTGCTAATACAGCACATATTAAACTTATTGATTTTGATTTGATTAAAAATCCTATAACAACTCCTATGATAAGAATCAAAGCCATTATAAAAATTATTCCTGTAAAACTCATCTCCATGTCTCCCTTATATCAAATGTATACTTATTATTTTTATCTTTTCCAATTAATACTTCATATTTTTTGTCTTTATTTAAATCTATAGTCATTTCTTGGCTCAAAAACTCTTTATCATCTTTGTCTGTAATCAACATTTTAAATTTTGCTTCATCTATCTCTAAATATATTTCGTCCTTATTTTTTATCATGCTCTTATCTGCATTAATTACACCACCAGATTGTTTTTCAGTCTCATAACCTACACTTTTTATATCCCCTCCAGTATTATTGATGGCGATTATATTGTATGATTCTTCAGTTCCAACTGGTCTACCAAAATACAAAAGTGAAATAGCTCCCATCACAATTACAACTAAAGCCGCTATTATTAAAGATTTATTTTTAAACATATATACCCCTCCTAAAAACAATTTTTTTATGATACTTCATAACCCCCTGTATCATTATTAACTAAATTATATCCTTATCTTTATTGTATGTCAATTTATTTTTATTGTTTTTCAATAAATATATATTGAATATCATTAATAGATCATTCTCTTAAACTATTATAATCTTCTATGCTTTATAAAAAAAGAACTGTATAAACTTAAATGTTATACAGTTCCCTATTTACATCTTTAAATATTATCTATTTTATAATAATTCTATTCCTGCTTCACTACATTCTTCAATCATTTTTTCTGGCCAAATTCCAACTTGAACTTCGCCTATATGAGCTTTGTTTAAGAAGAACATACATATTCTAGATTGGCCAATTCCTCCACCTATAGTGTATGGTAATTTTCCAGCTAATAATGCTTTATGATAATCTAATTCTTTTCTGTCTTCACATCCTGCTGCTTTTAATTGTCTTTCTAATGCATCTTCATCTACTCTAATTCCCATAGAAGAAAGTTCTATTGCTTGATCTAAAACTGAGTTATAGAATAATATATCTCCATTTAAATCCCAATCATCATAGTCTGGACTTCTTCCATCATGTTTTTTACCATCGCTTAATGTTTTTCCTATTTGCATTAAAAATACTGCTTTCTTTTCTTTAACTATGGCATCTTCTCTTTCTTTTGGTGTTAAATGTGGGTACATATCTAATAATTCTTGCGAAGTTATAAATGTTATCTCTTCTGGTAATTCACATCCTACTTCTGGATATATCTCATGAACATGTTCTTCAGTTTCTTTAAATACCTCAAATAAATCTCTAACTACTTCTTTTAATGTATCCATAGTTCTGTCTTCTTTTGCTATTACAAGTTCCCAGTCCCATTGGTCTACATATAATGAGTGTAAGTTGTCTAGTTCTTCGTCTTTTCTGATTGCATTCATATCAGTATATAAACCTCTACCAACTGGAAAACCGTATTTTTTAAGCGCCATCCTCTTCCATTTAGCTAGTGAGTGTACTATTTCTGCATCTTTATTAAGATATGGTACCTCAAAACTTACTGGAGTTTCTACACCATTTAAGTTATCATTTGTACCTGTTTCAGGTAAAACAAATAATGGTGATGATACTCTTGTTAGTTTTAACATTTCACCTAATCTATTTTCAAAGAAATCCTTTAAATCTTTAATTGCTTGTTGAGTTTCTATTACACTTAAACTATTTTTATATTCTTTTGGTATTACTAAACACATAATCTTATACTCCCTTTTTCTTAATTTTAATATATTATAATTTGTAGTTTTCAAAATCATATTTCAGATGATAGTATTGAATTGATCCCCATCATTCCAATAAAAAAAGCCCTTCATCCTATCTATAGGACGAAAGACTGTACTTCCGCGGTACCACCTAAATTAACTAATGTTCACCTCAATTAACGTACTATTATACGTCACCAATTGTAACGGTTTGGTTCCGACTAAGTCTACTCTCAATATGATTTCGGTTAGTAGCTCCGGGATGTTCTTCGTTATAAACTTCGTACTGGACTCACACCATAACCAGCTCGCTCGAACTCAGTATTTATAATTACTCTTCCCTTCATTGCTTTTAAATTTTTCCAATTTTTATAATATTAATTTACATCAATAAATATATATTGTCAATATTTATTTGTAATATTGTATCCATTTTTTTTATTTTTATACAAATAATATTTTTGTACTTGTACTATTATTTTATTAAAACATTATTCTATTTGTTACAAAAAAGAGGCCGATATCAGCCTCTTTTTAGGTATATAAATCTTTTTAATTACATGGTATTTTGCGGTTTTAAAATTTTCTAAACTATTTTCAATTATATTATTTATTTTTATGCGGTTTTTATTTTATCATTATATTATTACTTAATTTATTGTACGTGTATTTTTTATCTATTATCTAACGCCAGCTTTTACTTTTTCAGCTTTAGCTTTTATTTTTTCTTTTAAATGTGGATGATGTTCCCCTTCTTTTACATCTTCTACTTTTTCTTCTTTAACTTCAACAGCATTCATTCTGTCATATTCAGCATCTCCATAATAAGCTCTTAAGTACATTTCTCTTATTTCTGAGAATAATGGATATCTTGGGTTTGCACCAGTACATTGATCATCAAATGCTGCCTCAACCATTTCATCTAATGTATCTAAGAATGCTTGTTCATCTACACCAAATTCTCTTATTGTATTTGGTATTCCTACTGCTGTTTTTAATTCATTTATTTTTTGTTGTAATTGTTCAAATTTTTCTTCATCTGTTCCTGTGCATCCAACAAATGTAGCAACTTCAGCATATCTAGCTAACATATTTGGATAAGCATATTGTGGGAAAGTACCCATTTTTCTTGGAGCAGAATTTACATTAAATTCTAATACTTTGTTTATTAATAGTGCATTTGCAACACCATGTGGTATATGATGGTAAGCACCTAATTTATGAGCTAATGAGTGGCAAACACCTAAAAATGCATTTGCAAACGCCATACCAGCCATTGTTGATGCATGAGCCATTTTTTCTCTAGCTATTGGATCTTTTGCACCATTTTCATAAGCTCTTGGTAAATATTCAAATATTGATTTAGTTGCTTGTAATGCTAAACCATCTGTAAATTCAGTTTGTAACATTGCAGCATATGCTTCTAGTGCATGTGTTAGAGCATCTATTCCTGATGCTGATGTTAATCCTTTTGGTTGGTGCATCATCATGTCAGCATCTACTATTGCTATTGTTGGCATTAGTTCATAATCTGCAAGTGGATATTTTTGTCCAGTTTTTTCGTCAGTTATAACAGCAAATGGTGTTACTTCTGAACCTGTTCCTGAAGAAGTTGGTATCGCTACAAATTTAGCTTTTTTACCCATTTGTGGGAATTGATAAACTCTTTTTCTTATATCCATAAATCTCATTGCTAAATCTAAGAAGTTGCATTCTGGATGTTCATACATAACCCACATGATTTTAGCAGCATCCATTGCTGAACCTCCACCAACTGCTATTACTACATCTGGATTAAATAATCTCATTTGTTCTGCACCTTTTTTAGCGCATGCAAGTGTTGGATCTGGTTCAACTTCATAGAATGTTGAATGTTGTATTCCCATAGCATCAAGTTGATCTGTTATTGGTTTAGTATATCCATTTTGATATAAGAATGAGTCAGTTACTATAAATGCTTTTTTAAAGTCATAATATTCTGTTCCTAATTCTTTTATTGCTACCCCTAAGCAACCTTTTTTGATAAATGTTTTAGCAGGTGTTCTAAACCAAAGCATATTTTCCCTTCTTTCTGCTACAGTTTTTATATTTATTAATTGAAGTGGTCCAACTTGTCCAGAGAATGAGTTATTCCCCCAAGAACCGCATCCTAATGTTAATGATGGTGATAATTTAAAGTTGTATATATCCCCTATACCACCTTGAGCTGATGGTGTATTAACTAATATTCTACAAGCTTTCATTCTTCTTTCAAATTCATTTAATTTTTCTTGATTATTTACTACATCTATGTATATACCTGCAGTATGTCCGATTCCTCCGCCTTGTACTAACTCGTCTGCTTTATCTACTGCATCATCAAAATCGTCTGCTTTATACATTGATAATAATGGGAATAATTTTTCATGTGCTAGTGGTTCTGATATTTCTGTTGAAGTGGCTTCCCCTATTATTAATTTTGTATCAGCTGGCACATTAAATCCTGCTTCTTGAGCTATTTCTATAGCTGGTCTACCAACTAATTTAGCATTCATTGAGCCATTTGCTCCAAGAACTATTTTCTTTAATTTTACTAATTCTTCCCCTTCAGCTATATAAGCTTTTCTTGCTATGAATTCTTTTTTAACTTCTTCATATATAGAAGCATCTACTATTACTGATTGTTCAGAAGCGCATATTGTCCCGTTATCGAAAGTTTTTGAGTGTATTACTGAAGATACAGCAACTTTTATATCACAAGATTCATCAAATATTATTGGAGTATTTCCTGATCCAACACCTAATGCAGGTTTTCCTGAAGAATAAGCTGCTTTAACCATTCCTGGTCCACCAGTTGCTAATACTGTATCACATTCTCTCATTACTTCACCTGATAATTCAACAGATGGTTCATCTATCCAACCGATTATTCCTTCTGGAGCTCCAGCTTTAACTGCTGCTTCTAAGCATAATTTTGCTGCTGCTATTGTAGATTTTTTAGCTCTTGGATGTGGAGAAAATACTATACCATTTCTAGATTTTAATGCTATTAAACATTTGAATATTGCTGTTGAAGTTGGGTTTGTTGTTGGTATTATACCAGCTAAAACTCCTATTGGTTCTGCTATTTTTGTTATTCCGAATGCATCATCTTTTTCTATAATTCCGCAAGTTTTAACATCTTTGTATGCATTATATATATATTCTGATGCGTAGTGATTTTTTATCACTTTATCTTCCGCTACCCCTATTCCAGTTTCTTCTACGGCCATTTTTGCAAGTTGTATTCTTGCTTGATTTGCTGCCATTGATACTTGGAAGAAGATTTCATCTACTTGCTCTTGAGTGAATTTTGCGAATTGCTCTTGTGCTGCTCTTACTTGAGCTATTTTCTTTTGTAATGTCTCTACACTGTTTACCATCATTTTCATATATCCCCCTTGGCATTTTGTATTCAGTAATTTATTTTGATTATTTTTCAAAGTTATTTATTAGATATAATTTATCTAATGTAATTTATTTAGTAGTATTCTAATTCATTAGTTTTAAAATACTCCTTATACATTACTAATGTTATATTATTAACCTTGTTTTTTGTTATTTGTTTAACATATTTATATCTTAAGCTATTTGTATTATATTGTCAATAACTTTGTTATTTTTTTATCATTATTTTTTTATTTTTTTTGCCACTCTTTGATATTACTCTATTATAAAATAGAAAATTTCTTATATTTTTACTAAAATACTATAATTTTTACTATATTTTTTATACTTTTTAGTATATTCAATTTCAAAACTTAGATTCTTAACGTTATTTTTTTGTCAACCTTAGTTTTCTAATTATTCCCTTTTTAATTTATAAAATTTATCCCATAAAACAATAGATATAGATTTATCAATTAAATTTTTATACATATTAAAACGTAAAATAAATGCAAATTGCATGAAAAATCTATTTAAAAATTCTACCACTTTAGTGTGATAACGTTTTCTAATGTTTGTTTTTTTAATATTCGTTAAAACATTGAAATTTCAACATATTTACATTTTTGTTATATTAAATTATAATAAATATCAAATATATTTAGGAGGTAAATATGGAGTATAAATTAATAGCATTAGACATTGATGGTACTTTATTAAATAGTTCCAATCAAATTACAGACAATGTCAAAGAAGCAATAAAAAAAAGTAAAGAAAAAGGCGTTAAAGTCGTTTTATGTACTGGAAGACCTTTAAAGGGTGTTGAAGATTTCCTTGAAGAATTAAACCTTAAAGAAGAAGGGGACTATGTCACTACATTTAATGGTGCTCTTGTTCAAGATGCATATACTGGTAAACCTATTTCTCATTTAACTTTAGACTATCATGATCTTTGTGATTTATATAATCTTAGCTTAAAAATTGGTTCTAGAAGTCATTTCTATGATACAAAAACTGTATACACTTTTAACTTAGATGTAAGTGATTATACTATCCTTGAATCTTACTTAACTGGAGCACATCTAAATGTTACTACTTTAGATAAAGTTCCAAAAGATATAGGTATGTCTAAATTTATGATGATAGATCATCCTGAAATACTAGACGAGTGTATCAAAAAAATACCAGAAGAATACTATGAAAAATACACTATAGTTAGAAGTACACCTTTCTTCTTAGAAATTTTAAATAAAAATGCAAATAAAGGTGCTGGTATCAATCTTTTATCTCAAAGACTTGGTATAAAACAAGATGAGGTTATATGTGTTGGTGATGCTGGAAATGATAAACATATGATTGAGTACGCTGGACTTGGAGTTGCTATGGGGAATGCAACTGATGAAATTAAAGAAATTGCAAATTACGTTACTCGTACTAATGACGAAGACGGAGTTGCTCACGTTATAGATAAGTTTATATTAGCAAGATAGAAAACGGAGGTTAAAAACCTCCGTTTAATTTATTCATTAGGTAAAAATATTGAAAATATACTTCCCTTTTGTGAAGAAGATACTTTTATATAACCATTTTGTTTTGTTATTATTTCTCTGCTTAAATAAAGACCAATACCTATTCCCTCTTCATTTAAAACATTTATTCCCCTATAAAATCGTCTAAAGATTTTAGGAATTTCTTCTTCAGGTATTCCTACCCCAGAATCTTTTATATCTATTCTTGCAAACATCTCATATTTTTCTATATTTATAGAAATTTTACTGTTATTTGGAGAATATTTTACTGCATTTTCAACTATATTAAATATTGCCTCTGTAGTCCATTTTTTATCATATTTTATTTCTATTTTATTTTCTGCTTTAAATTCTATATTGATATTTTTATTTTTTGCCTTTTTATAAACTGAAGTTATTGCATCTAATATAGATTCATTTATATCACATTTTGTTTTGTGTAAATTAATAACCGAACTCTCTAATCGAGACATCTTTATCATACTCTCTACTAAAAAACATAGCTTGTTCAGTGACAATAAAATAACCTTATTAAATTCTTTTCTGTCTTCTTCTGATAAATCATCATCTTGCAAAAACTCACTATACATCTTCATATTTGTGAGTGGTGTTTTAAGTTGATGTGCTATATCTGATATTAAAGATTTTATTTCATTTTTTTCATCTTCCATTTTTTTATTCTGAGCTTTTAATATATTTATTAATTTCAACGTCTGATGTTGGAGTTTTGAAAACATAGAGTCGTCTATCATAGAAAATACTTCTTCTTCTCTCATATCAGAAATAGTTGATAGCATATCTGATAATTTAACAAGTATATCGTTCATATATCTAGTAAAATTTCTCTTTTTTAAATAAAATAAAACTAAAATTGCAATAGTAAAAATAAATGTAATAATCGTAATTTTAATATTATAATCTTTGCTTAATATAAAAATTAAAGCATTAAATATTATACATATTATAATAAGTATAAAATCAAATATTTTATCCATAATTATTCTCCAAGCGTATAACCTATCCCAAATAACGTAATTATGTACTCAGGATTTTTAGAATCATCTTCAATCTTTTTACGAATTCTTCTTATATTGACCGACAAAGTATTATCATCAACATAATTCCCATTATAATCCCACAATTTATCTAGCAATATTTCCTTTGTCATTGCTCTTCCTTTATTTTTGCAAAGTATTTCTAGCAATTTATATTCCGTTGCACTTAACCTAATTTCTTCATTTCTTTTATAAACTCTTTTTGCCTCAAAATCTATCTTCAAATCTTTATATACAAATAATTTTTTAGAATGGATGTCACTTCTTTTCAATATCGCATTTATTTTAAACTTCAATACTTCTATTGAAAATGGCTTTGATATATAATCATCGCATCCACTTTCAAACCCCTTTATCATATCCTCTTCTGTATCATTAGCTGTAAAAAATACAATTGGAAAATCTATTTTCTCTTTTATCTCATTACATAAATCAAGTCCACTTCCATCTGGCAAACCTATATCTAATAATAGAAAGTCAACTTCATTTTGTTGTATTAGTTTTTTGCCCTCTTCTTTTGTATATGCACACATTGTATTATAACTCTCTTTTTTTAGAGCAAATGCAACACCTTTGTTTAGCATTCTATCATCTTCTATAATTAAAATATTTTTCATATATCCTCCCAAATACAATAAGTCACGGAAGGCATTTTTATATAAAAGCATGGTTATACTTTTTAATTTTGTCAATCCGTGACACTATATTTTACTTATTTATTTCTCTTAATCTATCTATAACACTTTGCTTTGAGCTAAATTTATAAACTATGCCTGGTGTTATAGAACAAACTAAAGTTATAACTATAACTAAGAAAATAAGCTGATTTGTTGGGAATATGAATTTCGCATAATCCGCCAAGTTTTGTGTCATATCAGCTATTACATATATAATTCCCAAACCAAGTGTAAATATCATGCCCAAAGTTATACCTGCATAATATAACCCTTCGTAAGTAAGCATCTTTTTAATCTGTTTCTTAGTCATTCCTACACTTTCCATTATAGCAAGTTCTCTCAATCTTGTACTTACATTTGTAACCATTACATTTATAAAATTAAGTAATCCTATAAATATAAATATTATCGCAATTCCGCCACCGACTACATTCATCATAATTTTACTTTGTGTGAAATTTTCAGATGCGTCCATTTTTGCGTCTATATATCCCTCTTTTTGCATAGAGTCTAATTTTTTCTTTATATATTTACTGTATTCTTTTTTACAATCTACTGTTATCCAATCTGTCATGTTATCATTTTTTAAATTATTTATAAGAGATTTGCTCATATACACATATGGTATTCCAACTTCATTATCACCAGAAAACTTAATTACTTTTTCACCATCAGATATCAATTGTACATTTGCAGTAACTTGCTTGTCTTTTTTATTATTTTTTAATGTTAATTTTTCATTTGAGAAATCATAATTTTTATCACCATCATAAAAAAATCCGTCTACAAGAACTAACTTTCCTTCATTAAATGCTTTAATGTCTATTTTTCCACCTTCTATTTTATTAATTTTTTCTATATCATCTTTATCTAAAAAGGCAACCAGTGTTTTTAATTTGTCAGGATTTTTCTTTATTTGGTCTATATATTTATTTAATTGTTTCTTATAAGTATCTGGATCTGAATATGTTTTGTATGAATTTTCTAGTGATGGCATAAGTATATTTTTATTAAAACCTAGGTTTAATCTAGCAAATTTTATTGCATTTACTGAAGTAACACCATCCATATCTTTAATTTTATCAATTTTTTTGTCTATTTCATCAGAACTGCTTTCGTTTGTATCAACCATCTCAAAATCATGTAGATAATATTCACTAATATAATTTTCCAAACTCAAACTACTTATAAAAGTATTTACACTTAAGAAAGTCATAATCCCTATAAATAATGATAAAAATACTAGCATCGCTCGTTTTTTGTCTCTAAAAACATTGTACCAAGCCATTTTGTATAACTTGCCACCATTTGTAGATTTTCTATTCTTCTTTTGTTTTTTACTTTTCTTACCCGTATAATTAAGTGCTTCTGTAGGTGAAATTTTACTCGCTATTTTAGCAGGTTTTACACAACTTACCCAAACTGTAAATAGTGAAAATAATATTGTCCCTATAAATACAATTGGTGTAAAATGTGCTTGTGTTGGCATCATACCTTCATAATATGTCCCTGCGCTAAATCCTTCTAAAGCTGCTGGAACAACTAAAAATGAAACTATTATTGCTAAAATTATACCAATTGGAATCCCTATTATTGAAAGTCTTAGTCCTTGGCCTTTGACTATTTTCTTAATTTGTTTTGGTGAAGCACCTATAGTTTTTAACATCCCATAAAATTGTATGTCTTTTGTTATTGCTATATATAATATATTGTAAATTAATAGATACCCGCTTAAAATCATAAATAGACTTATAATCGCTACCATAGCAAGAGAAGTTATCATAGCATTTTGTTGTGAATTAGATTGTTCATATAAATAAGTGAATGATTGATTTTTATTTAAATCGATATTTTGTTTTAATATTTTTTCTGCATCACCTTTTTTAGCATCTTTTACATCAATAGTAAGCACTCCGTTTTTTTCTAATGATAAATTTTGTTTTTGTATGAAATCATTTGATACATATGCTAATTTATCGATGTTACTTCTTTTTACCATTGAATAATCTGTATAAGTCCCACTTATCACAAATTCTATTGATTTTATTTTTTTATTTATATTGCAATTTAATACAATTTTATCTCCCGGTTCTATATTTTTTAATTTTAACAAGTCTATTACAGACTGTGATAACATAATTTCATTTTCTTTTTCTGGGTAGCTTCCTTTTATATCGCCAACTGCTGGCTTAATTTGTTTTTCCCAAGCTTCTTTATCTATATATTCAAGCACTATATTTTGTTCATTTTTCTTTAGTTTATTTGAATCTACATTCCCAACAGTAATTTCTTTTCCTATAGAATCTGTTATATTTAAATTTTTTATTTCTGAAATTTGTTTCTGTGTTGGATTATTTAAATACGTATTCGCTGTAGTACCTGCATCTCTTAAATTCATAAGTTGATAATTTTCATTAAAACTTATTCCCAAAGTAAATACACATGCAAGCATAAAAGTCGTCAAAACTATTGCAATCACTACAAAAATATTTCTAGTTTTATTTGATTTAAGCGATCTATTCGTAATTTTTTTTATTATCTCTTTATTATTGTTTTCAAACTTCATTATTTATCACCTCTTGCGATTTTCCCATCTTCAATTCTTATAATTCTATCAGCAAGCTGTGCTATTTCTTCATTATGTGTAATCATTACAATAGTTTGGTTGAATTTTTGGCTTGTCATTTTCAAAAGACCGATAACATCCATACTAGTTTTACTATCCAAATTTCCAGTAGGTTCATCTGCCAAAATTATTGACGGTTTTGTCGCAATCGCCCTCGCTATAGCAACACGCTGTTGTTGTCCTCCAGACAAATTATTCGGCATATTTGTCAATTTTTGATTCAATCCAAGTGTATTTATTATTGAATCTATATATTCTTCATCGATTTTCATCCCATCTAATTCAATCGTCAAAACTATATTTTCATAAACATTCAATATTGGAACTAGATTGTAATTTTGAAATACAAAACCTATATTTCTTCTTCTAAATATAGTAAGCTCTTCATCTTTCATATTCCCAAGTTTTTTATTATTATATAAATATCACCACTAGTCAATCTGTCCAATCCGCCCAACATATTTAAAAGTGTTGATTTTCCACTGCCGGAACTCCCCACAATAGAAACAAATTCACCTTCTTCTATTTCTAGACTAACATTATTCAACGCCTTTACTTCATTTTCACCTTGACCATATATTTTGACCAAGTTCTCAGCTTTTAATATACTCATATTTACACCTCGGTTTTTTATTTTATATTTATATAATAATTAAAACTTCTGACAATCTTATGACAAAACTAAAAATAGAACATTTTTTATTTGATATTGTTCTCCCTCTTTTTCTTTATTTACTAAATGGTAACAAGTCTGACCAGTTTAACCCTCTTTTTTTGCACATTTGTTACCATTTGTTTCTTTTTTGTTATTTTGTTACTATCTGTTTACAATTCTTTGATTTCTAACACAAATTATTTTTTAGTGCTATAATAAATGTTGTTAAAAGATAAGGAAATAAATTCCAAATACAATTTTCAATTTACTTTCTTAAATAAAAATTTAAAAAGTCTGTGCGAAATTCCTAAATAGGACTTTTAAAAAACGAGGGGGCATCTAAAATGCAAAATAAAAGTTTTAAAAAATTTATGGTAACAGGATTAGCATCTGTTCTTTGTGCAGGTGGTATGTCAGTGGCTAGTTTGCCAAGTTATAATAGTGATTATGTTGCAACAGCTTATGCAGCTACAATAAAAGATACTGCTTTAAAGGCAACTGGTACTGTTAATAGCAATGTATTTTTAAGAAAAGGACCAGGAACTAGTTATAGTAAAATAGTTGTTTTGAAAAAAGGTGCAAAAGTCGATATAGTTGCTAAATCTTCTAACAACTGGTATAAAGTTAAATATGGTAAAGGTTTTGGATATGTTTATAGCAAATATGTAACAGTTAAATCTGAAACACCTACTACTAAAAAAGATGTAGCTTATAATGCTACTGGTACTGTAAAATCTAATGTTTATGTTAGAAAAACTGCTAGTACTTCTGCTAAAAAATTAGGCGTACTTAAAAAAGGTACTAAAGTTACTATAGTTGCTAAAAATTATACTGGCAATTGGTACAAAGTTAAATACAATAAAGGATTTGGATATGTTTCTGCTAAATATGTAACTGTCAAAGCTCCTACTCCTACTCATCAAGACGTCGCTTTCGATGCTACTGGTACTATAAAATCTAATGTTTATGTTAGAGAAACTGCTAGTACTTCTGCTAAAAAATTAGGTGTACTTAAAAAAGGTACTGAAGTTACTATAGTTGCCAAAACTTCAACTGAAGCTTGGTATAAAGTAAAATATAATGATGGTTATGGATATGTTTCTGCTAAATATGTAACTGTCAAAGCTCCAACTCCTTCTAATAAAGATATTGCTTTCGATGCTACTGGTACTATAAAATCTAATGTTTATGTTAGAGAAACTTCTAACACTTCTGCTAAAAAATTAGGCGTACTTAAAAAAGGTACTGAAGTCACTATAGTTGCCAAAACTTCAACTGAAGCTTGGTATAAAGTAAAATATAACGATGGTTATGGATATGTTTCTTCTAAATATGTAACTTTAACTTCTGAACAACCTGAAGTTCAATATCCAGCAACTGCTGTAGCTAACCACGATGTATATGTAAGAGACGGCGGTTCTCCTAAAGCTAAAAAACTTGGTGCTATAACTAAAGGTACTAAAGTTACTGTAGTAGAAAAATGTCAATATAATTGGTATAAAATCCAATATAAAGATGGCTTTGGATATGTTTATGGTGAATATTTAGATATTGTTTTAGTACAAAAATAATTTATAATAAAATATATTTTTAAATCTTTGATATAACAAAGAAGGCAAAAATGCCGATAAAAGCCGATAAAAATAGAAATTATTTTTACCGGCATTTTTTTATATTCTCATTTTATATCCTCACATTATATTTATCAAATAAGTCTATCGGCATTGTCATACGTGCTGTCTTTAGTGGATTTACAACTTGGCATATTTCCATATTACCAGCAATTGATAAAAGCATTATTAATTCTTGTAAATCTAATGGAAGTGTTGCTTTTAGAAAATCTAGCATTTTAAAACATGCGTGGCTACTTGCTTCATCTAAAGTTTTCCCTGCTGCAATTGTTATATATTCACTATTTGTCTTTAAAAATGGAGTCGGCATTATTGCATCTTTTAAAACTGTTACTTTTACTGTAACCTCCCCGCTTATTTCAATTCCACAAGTTGCAGATTCTCCATCACCCATAACTGCATGTAAATCTCCCATTGCCAAAAGTGCACCTGGAACGTTTACAGGTAAAAATAAACTTGTCCCTTCTTGAATTTTATTACAATCCATATTTGATCCATGTTCTCCTGGTGTTCCATTTAATACTTCGCCTTCTTTTGGCGCTGTACCAATCACACCTATCATCGGATTTATTGGAAACTTTAAAATATCATTAAATACTGCATATCCATCTTCTATTTTTATAATTTTTGTACGTTCTTCTTCAACAAAATCCTTTAATGCTCCCCTTCCTGGTGATACAGACATAGCCCCTTGCGAATCTAATTTTATTTCTAAAATATCAACTCTAAGCACATCTCCAGGCTCTGCATTTTCTATATATAAAGGGCCTGTTGCTGGATTTATATTAGAATAGTCTATTAAATGAAATAAATCGCTTTCACTTTTTAAATTGCCATTATAACAATCTGAAGTCTGAAATACTACTGTGCTACCAGATTTGCAGTAATGTTTTGCTTTATTATTTGAAGACATTGATACTATTGAATCTTCTTTATTTATATATATTTTTTGCTCCATAGTTACCTCCAGTTTTTTAACTTTTAAATAAATTATACTACTTGTTATTTTCGAAATATAGAATAAAATAAAATAAACAAAAAATCCCCCTTTTGAATAAACATTTTGTTTATCTAAAAGGGGGTATTTTTTATTTATTAAATTAAGAAAGGATTATTTACGGAATAAATTTAATAATTTTTGCCAGAAGTTAAGTTCTTCAGTTTTTTCTTCTTCTACTTTAACTTCTTCTTTTTTAATAGCTTCAGTTTTTATTACGAATTGTACTGAATCTACATCTGTATTTTTATCTGATACGAATGATTCAACTTCGAAGTCTCCACCTGCAAAGTTATCTATCATTGAATCTACTTCATCATCAACTTTAGAGTCAAGATCTGATGTTTCACCTTTGAATTCGCCAGTTCCATCAGTAAGTTCTGTTGTTCCTTTATATAAACTATGTGTTCCACTTACTAAGTCTAAAGCTCCTTCATAAACTTTTGAATATCCATTAGTTATTTTGTTTACTGCACTTGTATATTCTTTTATTCCACTATCTAAAGTTGCATAGTTGTCTGTTAATTTATTTATACCATTTTTTAATTGAGTCATATTAGCCATTAAGTTATTTAACGAAGAAACTAAATCTTGTATGCTAGCATCGAATTTTTTGTAGTTAGTTTGTAATGATACTGCACCACTCATTAAAGTAGTTTGGCCTGAATATGTACTCATTTGTGCATCTATACCGTTTATAAGTTTAGAACTTCCTTCTATATAACTTGCATCAGCTTTTAATAAAGTTTCAACTGATATTAATTTTCCTGCTGCTTGAACATATTGTGTAACTGCATCAGTATTTCCTGCTGATACTTGTTTATATAATTCTACTGCTTCAGAATCTCCTGCTTGTGCTAATTTAGCTAATTCTGCTGAAACTGCTTGGCTTCCTCCTGATGTATATGCACTATATAATTTTCTTTGTGTATTTGTTATTCCAAGAGCACTTAGCGCTTGTTTATTTTTTTGTGCTAATTCACTTGCACTATTAAGTCCTGCTTTTTTTAAGCTGCTGTTATATGTGTCTATACTAGAATCAACTGTTTTTAATCCTTTTACTAAGCTATCTATACCAGATTTTATACTAGTCGATGCTGAAGATAATTGTTTTAAGTCTTTAGATGAAGTTGACACATTATTAAGTGATGATTGTATTGTTTTTAATGCACTTAATACTTCACTTGAACCACTAGTTAAGCTAGATGATTTTGAGTTTAATTGATCTAATCCATCTTGTATAGTTTTTATACCGTCAGTTAAAGTAACTGCACCATCATCTAATTTTTTTGCACCATCGTTTAATTCATTAGCTCCATCATCTAAATCATTAACTGCATCTTTTAATTTATCAAGTTCACCAGTTAATGATGATGTATCTATAGAATCTTTATCTAAACCTAAGTTTAAGTTTATTCCGTTTACTTGGATTTCACTCATTTCAAAATCAGTTACATCTGATGTTATTTTTATATCTTTTTCATTTCCAGGTAATATTGTGTAAGTAAGCTGTTTTAATCCACCTACATTAGCCATAGTAGCTTCATCACTTTTTATATTTTCACATAAATTTGTGTCTAATTGTACTACAGTTTGTAAAGCGTAGTTTTCAAAGAAATTCTTTTTACATTTTTTATTTTCTTTTATAGATATTGATATTTCTAACTTACCGCTTTTTCCTGCAAGTTCACTTGGTGCATATTCAATCCCGTCTAATTTATATCTTACTTTTATAGTCCAAGGCATTTCAGTATTTTGTTTCATTATACCTTGATAATATAATTTATCTTCTGAGTTTTGTATTGTTATTTTTCCATTTGAATAATTTATTTTATCCATTGTATTCATATTTTTTACTGTCTCATAAACTCCGTAGTCTACGATATCTTTATCTTCAAATATGTTTACTGCATAAATTTTTTCTATATCACCAGATGAAGTTAAGTTTGCATAAATTACTTCTTCTTTTTCGCTTGATTTTGTAGCTGCTAATGAAATTGATGAAAATGCAGTAGAACCGCATATTGCTCCAGCCATTGCAACTGCTATTATTTTATTGTAATTTTTCATATAACACACTCTCCTATTTATAATAGTTTAACTCTATATTAATTTCCGATATTAATTTTTAATTAATTTAATTCCCAATCTTCATATTTCTTCTTTTTATATAAAGAATCTTCTTTTTCATTGTAGAATTTAGAACCTACAGTTGTTTTTTGTACTAATTTATCTCCTATATACAGCATTCCTGGTATTACGAATAATACTATTACTGTTGATAATGCTGTACCTCTAGCTAGTAAATGTCCTAACTGGCTAAGTACTCCATGTGTAGATACTTTCCATAATAATATCCCTGCAATAGTAAGTATTGATGCCGATGTCATTATTGATACTGTAGTTGATCTTAAAGTTTCTACTACTGTATCTTTTCTACTTGCAGTTTCTCTAACTTCCATATATCTACTTGTTAAAAGTATTGCATAGTCAACTGTCGCACCTAATTGTACTGAACTTATGATTAAGTATGCTATATAGAATACGAAGTCGTTTGTGAAATATGGAACTGATAAGTTTATCCAAATTGCTGTTTCTATCGCTAATACTAATATAACTGGTATAGATAGTGATTTCATAGAAAGTAGTAGTACTAGGAAAACTGCTCCTATTGCTATAAGATTTACTCTGTCATTATCTTTTGTTATTGTATCCATTAAATCGTAAGTACTAGCACTTTCACCAGCTAAAAGATATTCATCGCCATAGTATGTTTTTGCTAATGCACGTATTTCTTCTATAAGAGCGAAAGTTTTTTCACCTTCAAAATCTGCATCTACTGTTAAAACTAATCTACTGTAATTATCTGATATTAATTTGCTTAAAGTATCATTATCCACATAATCCATTGGAACTTCTGCCCCTGCATTATCCACATATGAAAGTATGCTAGACACCTCTGGCATGTTGTGTAAGTCTTTACTTAATTGACTTTCTTTTTGTAAATCACCTTTTGGAACCATTAATACTAGGTTATTTGATTTTCCAAAAATATCTTCTATTTTCTTTGTATCGCTACCTATTTGTGTATCTGTACTAAATATTTGTGATGAACCATATGAGAAGAAGTTTTCTTTTTGTCCTAAATTACAAGGTATTATAAATAACACAAATACTAATACTGCTGGAACCATAAGTTTTGTAACAAATCTACCGAATTTTTCAAAATCAGGTAATAAAGATTTATGTGCAGTTTTATCTATTAGTGGGTAACAATATAATAATATTACTGGGAATAAAACAAACACTGTTACTAAACTTATAAATATAGCTTTTGCCATTGCAAGCCCCATATCTGGACCAATCTTAAATCTCATAAGTATAAGTGCTGCGAATCCTATTACTGTTGTAAGTCCACTTGATAAAATTGAACCTGTTGATTTACAAAGTGCATTGATCATAGCTTCTTTTGGAGCTTGACCTTCTTCTCTCATTTCTTGGAATCTATGTAGTAAGAATATTGAGTAGTCCATAGATACAGCTAACTGAAGTACCCCTCCTGCTGCATTTGTTACGAATGAAATCGTACCAAACATTAAGTTACTACCTTTATTAAGTAATATTGCTATTCCTATTGAACCTAATAATAATATTGGTTCTATCCAAGATCCTGAAGTAAGGAATAATACTGCTAAACAAATTGGTATTACTAGGAATATTATATTTTTAACTTCCTTAGTAGTAGCCTCTGCTGCAACTGCTGTATTTACTGCTGCACCAGACATTGAATTTTCCTCACCAATTAAATCTCTGATTGCATGTACTGTTTCGATTCTTTTACTTTCATCTATTGTAACTGTATATAATGCATTATTATCTTTATAATAATTCTCTACAGTGTCCTTATCTGCTGTTTCTAAAGGTATATCTGTATCTATAGCATCATCTAGCCATGTTACATCATCTACCCCATCAATTTCCGATAATTTTTCCTTCATCTTAAGCGCTTCAGCGACGGTCAAATTTGATACCATTACTCTCGCATTTGGTATACTCATGTCATATTCTTCATTCATTTTGTCAAGAGCAACTGTTGATGCTGTCCCGTCTGGTAAATAGTCATTTATATCGTAATTTACATTTACCATTGTGCTACAAAGTGCAGAAATAATCATTGCAATAGTAAAGAAAACTATTACTGTTTTTTTATGATCTACGATAGCCTCATAAAATTTTCTCATAAATTCTCCTCCTTTAATTAACGTCGTGTTGATTTAAATGATAAAATCCATTATAATTTCATAATAGTGGAATTTCAATAATCAATGATTTTAATTCTGTTTAAATTTAGACAGTATTATTTTATTTTGTATACAAATCAACACTTTTTAATAATGTGTTAATTTTTGGAGGGTATTATGGAAAAGAAAACTGACAGAAGAATTAGAAAAACTAAACAACAACTACAAGAAGGTTTCATCCACCTTAGAAAAACAAAAAGTATCAAATATATAACTGTTAAGGAACTGTGTGAACTTACAGATTTAAACAGAGGTACTTTTTATCTACATTATAGAGATATTTACGATTTATCAGAACAAATGGAAAATGAAATTATTCTTAAATTTGAAGAACTTTTAAATTTATCTACGGCTGAAGTTGCGAATAATCCACAACTAGTTATTTGTAAAACATTTGAACTAATAAAACAAAATGCTGATTTTTGTACATGTCTTCTAAGTAATAATGGTGAAATGACCTTCTTTAACAAATTAAAAACAATCATTAGGGATGCTTGTTTTAAATATTGGACTGAATTATTCAGCAGACCTAAAAAAGTAGAAACTTTTGATTATTTCTTTAACTTTATGCTTTATGGTTGCATAGGTCTAATTGAATCTTGGCTAAATAATGGTCTTAAAGAATCACCAAAAGAGATGGCACAACTTGCAAGCAAAGTCATGCTTAATGGTGTTGCTGTATTGCATTAGATTAGATTTAATTTTATATATAAAAACTTTTATATATAAATATAAGTCAGTAATTTTTTATTTTAAAAGGGATATTGAACTTCAATATCCCTTTGTTGATTATAATATTATATTTCATCTACTATATTTCTAGCCCACTTTTTAGAAAGTGCTCTCGGTACTCCGAATATGAATTTTGCAACTTCTTCAGTATAAGTAAGTGCAACTAAAATATAAATTGGCACTCCTTTGTAAGCTGCGAAGAATGTTATTGGAAGTGAAACTAACCACATACATCCCATTTCTAGGAATAATGAGTATTTAGTATCTCCACCACTTCTCATAACACCTATTACTATAAATGTGTTGAATGTTCTAAGCGCCATTAAAACTCCCATTATCTTAAATATTTTTATGATGTCTGGAGCTAAACTGTCTGATACGCTGAACATTTTTAATAATAATGGCGTTGCACTTATTAATAGTATTCCAAAAATAAGTCCTGCTATAGTAACAAGTACAGAGAATTTTTTAGAATATCTTACTGCTGTATCTATATTATTTGCACCTAGTTCGTTGCCCATCATTATTGATGAACCAATCGCTATACAGACAGCAGTCATTATAAAGAAGTTTCCTGTTGTACTTGCAATTTGACTCGCTGCTATAGCTGATGTACCAGCTGTTGCATAAGCAACTGAATAAAGTACACTACCAAATGCCCAAATTGTATCATTTAAAAATACTGGCGTACTTTTCTTAATTACAGTTGTTGCAAGCTCTTTTGTAATTCCCTTTATGTCCTTAATTCCAAATCTAAGTTCATAATCTTCTTTTATAAAGTATACATATGATATTAATAATATAAACTCAACTATTCTAGCTACAACTGTTGCAACAGCAGCACCTTTTACACCTAATGCTGGCGCACCAAAATGTCCAAATATGAAAACATAATTTAAAATTATATTTATAACAAGAGATATAGAGCTACATACCATCCCTAAACGAGGATTTCTAACACTTCTAGACCCCATACTAAAAATATAACTAATTGCCATAATTGGATAACAGAATCCTATAACTAAAAAGTATGATCTCGCTTCTTTCACAACTAATGGATCGTGAGAGAAAAAGTGAATTATTACATTTGGGAAAAATACTGCTAGCATAAAGAATAATAATCCTAAAATTAATGCTGCTATAACACTAAGCCCTGTAATTTTCTTTATACTGTCCTTATCTCCCTTTCCATAAAACTGAGCCATAAAAATCCCAGCTCCACCTATAATTCCTGATAATGCCATATTAAATAAAAAGAAATATTGGTTTGCTATCCCTATTGATGCTACAGATACTTCTCCTAAACTTCCAACCATTACTGTATCAACCATATTTACTAAAGTTGATATTAAGTTTTGAATTATGATTGGAATACATAGCATAACTAAAGTTTTGTAAAATAATTTGTCTTCATCTTTAATTTTAAGTATTCCTTGCAAAATATCACCTCTCTTTAATTTTTTTCTTATTATATATTAATCTTGAAAATATCAATTTTTACACTTCTATATATTATATCTTATTATAGAAAATAAAAAAACTATGTAGTTATCCTACATAGTTTTTTGTTGTAATGTATATAAATTTTTAATTTAAGTATTGTAAATTAAAATTTAAAGATTACAAAATCTATCTAATCTTTCTTAATTTAAAACTCAAAATCTTTTCGATTTCCACAATTGAGAATACTATAAATCCACAATATAGAGGATATAGCCAGTTTTGCATTTCAACTGATGTCGTTCTAAATATGCTATGCATTTGTGGAATATAAGTTATGGACATTTGTAAAGCTATAAGTATTCCCACAACTAAAAAAGCTATTTTGTTTGTAAAGAAATTTTTTGAAATAGCACTGCTATCATTTCTTATATTGAACAAATAAAATATTTTACAAAATACAATTATATTAAGTGTCACTGTGCTCGCTATATTGTGATTAACTCCCACTGATAATAAATGGTGATTTACACCTAAACCTAAACTTGCTATTAACATCGCCACATATAAAATTCTAACTGTATCTTGTTTTTTTATTATGTTTTCATTTTTATGACGAGGATTTTTGCTCATTATATTACTTTCAGCTGGTTCAAACACAAATGCAAATGATATAGTTACTGCTGATACCATGTTTATCCACAGAAGTTGAACAGGCTCTAAAGGCAACGGATTGTTTAAGATTATACTTATTAAAACAATCAAACCTTCTGCTATACTCGTTGGCAACAAGAATTTTATAGTCTTTTTGATATTGTCATATACTCGTCGTCCTTCTTTAATTGCATCTACTATTGTCGAGAAATTATCATCTGTAAGTACCATATCTGATGATTCTTTAGCCACATCTGTTCCCTTAATTCCCATTGAAATACCTATATCTGCTTGTTTTAATGCAGGAGCATCGTTAACCCCATCACCAGTCATCGCTGTAACTAAGTTGTTAGCTTGATATGCTTTTACTATTCGAAGTTTATTCTCTGGTGTTGCCCTTGCAAATATATCGTAATCTTGGATTACAAATTTTAACTCGTCATCTGTCAATTTGTCTAGTTGTGGCCCTGTTATAACATTATTATCATCGGATAATTGAATTCTTCTTGCTATTTCTGCTGCTGTCTCTGGGTGGTCACCTGTTATCATCTTAATTTTTACACCTGCATTTCGAGCCTGTAAAATCGCATCGATAACTTCTTCCTTTGGTGGATCCATAATCCCAACTAAACCTACTAATTGTAAGTCTTTTTCTAATAAATTATGCTCAATTTCATTTATGTCTTTAGATATTTTTTTATAAGCAACTGCTACAACACGTTTGCCTTGTTTTGCCAACCATGTCATTTTCTTTTTCCAATATATCTGATTAAATTCACTGTTGGAATTTAAAATTATATCCATCAAGCTGTCTGGTGCACCTTTTACAACTAAATATCTACTTTCGTCTAAATCAACTATTTTTGCCATATATTTAAAGTCAGAATCAAAAGGTATCTTGTCAATTTCAACAAAATCAGATGTATCTAAATCTGCTTTTTTACAAAGTGTTAAAAAGCAGCCATCTGTTGGCTCACCATTTATACTCCACTTTCCATTTTCTTGATTTAAAGTTGCATCATTTGCCAATGCACCTATTAATATTAATTTTTTTAAGTCACCTTCAATATATAGTTTGCTATTAGATTTATTATTTAATAAATCTTCTCTACCTTCCACCTTTTTGATTTCTCCATCTGGTGAGTATCCATCTCCAGTTACTATATATCTATCATTTTCTGTTATTATATCTTTGATTGTCATTTCATTTTTAGTTAGAGTTCCTGTTTTATCCGTACCTATAATATTTACTGAACCTAAAGTTTCTACTGATGGGAGATTTTTTACTATAGAATTTTTCTTTGCCATATTTTGAACACCTATTGCAAGTATTACAGATGTTATAGCTGGCAGTCCTTCTGGAATTGAACCGACAACCATAGTTACAACTGATAATAAAAGAACAGGAATTTCATATATGTCAAATAAAACTCCAAATGCAAATAATAAAATCGCAGTCAGAACTATTGCATATGATATATATTTTCCTAAATTATTTATTGAAATTATTAGAGGTGTTTTTTGCTGTTTTACATTATTTATGCTTTGATTTATTTTGCCTATTTCAGTATAATCTCCAGTTGCAACCACAACCCCAATCATATCTCCATTTGTAACACTTGTAGATGCAAATGCCATATTAGTCTGATCAGATGTTGCAACTTTTCCAATAAGAGTCTTTTTATCTTTTTGTACTGAATCTGCCTCACCTGTTAAAACTGACTCTTGAATTTTCAAATTATTCGCTTCCAAAATCCTGATATCTGCTGGTACATTATCTCCAGCTTCTAAATATACGATGTCTCCAGGAACCAATTTACTTGCATCAACATCAAATCTCTCGCCATTTCTTATAACAGTCGTTCTTATAACTAACATCTGCTTAATTTTTGATATTTCATTTTCAGCCTTATTTTCTTGAATATAGCCGATTAAAGCATTTACAAGAACAACTATTCCTATCACGATTGTATCTGAAATATGATGCATTGATAAAGTTAGTATCCCTGCTACTAATAAAATATAGATTACACTGTTGTTGAATTGTTTTAAAAACCTAACTAGTTTGCTTTGCTTTTTAGTTTCAGTCAAATTATTTTTCCCGTATTTGATATGTCTTAAAGATATCTCCTCTTCTTTTAATCCCAATTCTTTATTAGAGTCAAGCCTTTTTAACGTTTCTGTTGTACTTATCTTGTACCAATTGGAATCATCAATTTTTATTTTATTTTCATACTCCTTAGTTTTCTGGAGCGATGGAGGTTCATCCCCTATAGTTTTTTTACTTTTCGAGTGACTTTTTGCTTCCATTTTTATTCCCCTTTCAATTTTTATTAGAAATATTACAAAGTAATATATCTTATTATATATACTAGCAGATATTTTTTTACTGTTGATATGTTTAACATTTTTCTAACATTGCATATAAAATTTTAACATTCATCTTTTATCATACAAAAAAATGCCAAATAGATGAATTTGGCATTTTTTCTGAGTAAAATTTAATTGATTATTATAGTAAATTTGGTGCAAAGTTGGCTATTTTACTTATATTGTCTGTAGTTTAATTGTACATGAGATTGCTCGTCTGTAGATGGATCTTGTTTCATAGCTGAAATCCAGCTATTGTTCATTTCAGATTTTTTTTCAAAATCTTCATGTTCATGGCGTTTTACTTTTGGATCTTTCCCCTTATGACATTGACATCCTTGACAGTTATTGCTACATTTTTTATTATGCATAATAGCCCTCCTTATACCGGCTACAGTTATTTAAGGCAAGCGATTTAAATAACTGTATTTATTTAGAATAAAGTATTCTAGTTATATTATTTACAAATAGTATGGTTATATATACTTCAAATTTTGGAATAAATCATTTTTAACATAAAATATATAATAAAATTGAGAGCTTTTCATAAATTGAAAAGTTTTTACTTATTTAAATATTAATAGTCTGTTTATTTTAATTTAGAAATTTAAATTTAATTTGTTGAGTATTTTCATATATTTGTAGCTTTTGATTTGTATTTTGATATTTATAAAAATTATCTACTTTTTTTAAAAATTCATTTAGTGATTTTGTATCATAAATCGGTATAACTTCGTCATTTTGCAGTAATTTTATATTTCCCTTTACTGTCTTTAGATTTGAATAATTTTTATTATGTTTATAACAAGATACAATCTTATTTTGATCAAATGCATAATTTACAGTATGTAAGCTTCCACCATTTTCAGTTGTTTCAATTACAATTATGCCTTCACTAAGAGCACTTTGTAACCTGTCCCTTTCGATTAATCTGTATTTTGATACAGCTTGACTTGGTGGATACTCACTTATAACACAACCGTTATTATTTATTATTCGTTTAAACAAATCACAGTTATTATTTGGATAAACCATATCTAATCCACAAGGCATAACTGCAATTGTCTTACCATAAGTATCTAATGATCCTAAATGGGCAAAAGTGTCACATCCATTCGCAAGTCCACTAACTATAGTATAGTTTTTTTGTGATAGTATAGATGAAATTTTATAAGAAACATTCACACCATGCAAACTTGGATTTCTGCTACCTATAATAGCTACTCCCTTATCATTTAAATTATTATAATCTCCTTTAGAGTATATAATTACTGGATTATCATCTATATTTTTTAGTTTTTGAGGAAAATCTTCGTCTAATAAAGTCGATATTTTTATATCTTCTCTATCACAAATTTCTATTGTTCTTTTTGCAACTTCATTTGCATATTTTAATTCATCTTTAGTTATAATTCCTTTTATTTTTAAATTTATATTATTTAAATAGTCTATCGTTTCACTAGTTTCTAAACTATTTAATACACCTTGTCTTATTATTTTATTTATAGTTTTTCGCCCCAATCCTTTTATTAATGTAAGTGTTATTATTAGTTCTGCATTATTCATTTTGTCTCCATTAATCATTTTTTTATTATATTTAGTATTTGTGCAAAATAAAAAACTATGTGAAATTATCACATAGTTTTTTATTTTTAATGATGTGAATAGAAATAGTTTATATCAGATTTAGATACCCCGAAATAAGATAGATATTCATAATTTGCCATATCTGGCCATCTATCATATACTATACTAATCAGTTGATATGCATTTAATAAAGTATATATTTCACCATTAAAATCTATAGTATCACTGCTAATTACTTTAACATAAATATCACCTTGTGAAGTTGAATAATAAATTGTATTTCCAGACTCTCTTCTACTTAATATTGTCGCATTAAATCCTTCTGATGCCATATACCCTGCTATAATTTGGCTTCTAGTGAATTTATAAATACCTAATCCTGAATCATCATTAGCAAATACTACATATTTTCCTAATATTTTTTGTTCAACACTAGATTGCTGTTTTATTTTACTTTGTCTAAATATATTTATTGCATTTTCTAATTTTGAAACTTGATTATCAACTTCCTTTTGTGTAACAGAGTCATTATTATAAACCTTTTTCGCATCATTTATCGAATTTTTCAATTTTTGTTTTGAACCTGATTTATATTGACCTATTTGCTTGCCTTCACTTGAATTATTATACAAATCTTCTGCTTTATTTATATAATTCTTTAATTCATCCTTATCTACAGGCCTTATTATATTATCTTTAAACGCTTTAATTGCATCTATAAGTTCTTCATTTATATCATTTGCTTCATTATATTTTATAATCTTATTATTTATAAGTTTTTGGGCATTTTTTAGAACATACTGCAGTTTATTTTTATATTCTTTAGATATATTCCCTATAGCATTTCCAACCTTCGTTTCTGATATTAATTTTTTCGAACTCTCTATATTATCATTAAGTTCATCAAAAATGCTTTCATCTATTGAATACTTAAAAGTCTGTACATCTGTACATTTTCCAGCTTGGTTATAACCTATTAATTTTAAAGTTGTCGTTTTTGTAATATAAATATTTCCCACATATTTTGTACAACTATTATCAGGTATCTCTCCGTTTGTTGTGTAGTAATAAATATTGCCTATATTTATTTTATTTGAATTTATTTTAATTTCCATCGGTGATGCATATTTACCTTCTGAAATATTTAATTCAGCTTCTTTGGGAGATTGTTTCGCAGAATTTAATAAATTTTTTATATGAGATGACAAATTATCTTCACCTACTACATCTACATATCGTTCTAAAAATTGATATGCACTTTCACTATCTATAGACATAGATATATCTATTATTTTTAAAAGTAACTGTTCATCTTTTATATCTAAATTCTGTACTTGCTCCAATACATCTATAGATTTTTCAAATTCATTTTGCGCAATATACTCCTCTGCTTGCTGTATTTTTTCATCTATTTGCTTTGACTTTATCATAGGTGCTAATGCCGCTTTATAGGAAACACCTAATATAACTATAAGTGCTATTACAATTACAAAGACTTTTTTCTTATTTGTATCCCTCACTATTTACACCTCTTCTCATATTTATAAACTTCCCAAGGTATAATATACAATAATTCCCATGCATAAACAACATTATTTTCTTTGTAATATACTAAATTATAGTTATTTTATCTTTTAATAAGTCAAAAAACTATGCGAAATTATCACATAGTTTTTATTTAATCTATTTTGATGTAACTAAAACACCTAGTGCTATTGAGTTTAATTTTGATATATCACTATCACTTCTTGAAGTAAGTATTACCGGAGCTTTTACTCCCATTACTATTCCTGCTGTTTCACCTTGTGCAAAGAATGTATCTGATTTAAAATATTTCCACATTTGAACATTTATTCTAATTTTTTTGCTTCTACTGTATTAATCATCTTAGGATTTACTTTTTCTTTTGCACAAATACATGCAACTTTAAGTTCTTCTATTTCCATTGATCTTGCTACTTCAACGGCATTTTCAATTATTTGTTTTTTTGTATTTAAATCTGGAGCAATATTCATAGCTAGATTAGTAAGTAGTCTTAATCTCTAGTAGTTTGGTATATCTAAAATAGAAATTTGGCTTAATATTTTTCCGTCTCTAAGCCCAACTTCTTTATTTAGAACTGCCTTTAAAATTATAGATGTATCAACTAGCCCTTTCATAACCATATCTTTTATATTTAAACTTTCTGCTATATATTTTGTTTTATTTATATCCCCAATTAAAATAACCTCTACTAATCCCAGTTTTCTAGCTTTTTCAAATGCTAACAACACTTCTTTATCTTGGCAACAAGCTACTACTACCTTCTTTTTTTCTTTTTTCTTAGCTAGTTCTACTAATTCTTTTAAAGGTTTCATATTACTTCCCTCCTATCCTTCATAAATTTTTATTTTTTCACTTCCTTCTATACATCTCATAACTCCGAAAGCAAGTGATTCCATTTCGTTCTCTCCTGGGTACAATAAAATTTCACCTAAATGTGATACTCTTTCTTTTAACATTTCTACAAATCGTGACCAATTAGCAAGGCCACCTGTCAAAACAATTCCATCTACTTTTCCATATAATACTGTAGATATTCCTCCGATTTCTTTTGATACTTGATAAACTAGGGATTTTATTATTTTAAGCGCATATTTGTCGCCTTTTTTTATTCTCTCTTCTATTTCAATGGCATTTGTAGTATTTAAATATGCTACTACTCCGCCTCTTCCATTGACTTTCCTAATCATTTCTTTTTCTGTATATTTTCCAGAATAGCAAAGTCTTATCAAATCGCCTGTTGGTAATTGTCCGCTTCGTTCCATCGCCATTGGACCATCTCCTGCAAGTGCGTTATTAACATCTATTATTTTACCTTTTCTATGTGCAGCTACTGAAATTCCTCCGCCCATATGAACAACAATTAAATTTACATCTTCGTAATTTACATTTTTATCTTTGCATGCTTTTCTCGCCATTGCTCTATGATTTAGCATTTGAAACGATTCGTATCTTTCAATTTCTGGCAAACCTGAAATTTTTGCCTCATCACAAATTTCGCTACACGCTGGCGGATCTACTGTGTAAGCCTTTACATTATATTCTTTTGCTAAATCGTATGCAATTTCTGCACCTATATTACATGGATGTTCACCGTAAAGTCCGCACCATGAATCATCTATCATCTTTTGATTTATTTCATAAGTTCCACCAGATACTGGTTTTATCGTTCCACCACGACTTACGAAAGCAAAAAAATCTTCTAATTTTTCCCCTTTTTGAGCAACTTTTTTAATTACTTTTTCTTTTCTATATTCATATTGATCTTGATATTTCAAATATTTTTCAATGTCACTTCTAGGATGTACTATTGATTCCACCCAAATTTTTTCATATCCATCGTATACAGATATTTTTGTAGATGTAGAACCCATATTTAAAATCAGCATCCTCTTATTCATACACTCACCCCCTATGAACTTACTATCATGCCAATTTTTTTATAAGTTCCATCCTACTATTAACCTCTTCTTGAATAAAAGCTATATCTTCATCTCTTAGATGTTTAAATTTATTTGATAGTTTTAAAAATTCTCCTACACCTATTGGATTTTTATTTTCCACATTTATTTTTAATTTTCCATTTTCAAATTCTATAAGTGGAAAGAAATTGCTTTTTACGGCCTTTCTAGATACTTCTATTCCTAAATTAGGGGGATATCCCCAACCTGTTGGACATGGTGAAAATATATGTAAATAAGCAAATCCCCTTTTGCTCGCTTCAAGTCCTTTTTCTATTTTTTCAACAAAATCCTTCATATTAGATGGTGATAATGTGGCCATATATTCAATATTGTGCATAGTCATTATCAAAGGCATATATTTTTTGCTTTGAGATTTTCCTTTAAGAACACTTCCAACTGGAGTTGTGCTAGTCTTTGAGCCTTTAGTAGTTGTTGAACTTCTTTGAAAACCGGTATTCATATAACCTTCATTATCATAACAAATATATAACATGTGCTCTCCACGTTCTGCAGCTCCAGTAAGTGATTGGAAACCACAGTCAGCAGTCGCTCCATCACCTGCAAATGCTATTATATTTACATCTTCTCTTCCCTTTCTTTGATACATTTGTGATACGCCACTTAAAAATGATGCTGTATTATCAAGAAGCGGTATATGAACTGGAACCTTTAATCCGTTATCAAAATTCCATCCAACCACACCAGCACCAGCCATACATCCTGGTGGGATTGCTATTACTGAATTTTCACCCGCAATTTGTAATACTCTTCTTAGACAAAGTTCACCACCACATCCTTGGCAAGCCGACATTCCTGGAGTTACTAAGTCCTTAGAAAATTTTAATTTATCTATATAATTCATCCCAATCTTCCTTTCTATTAAATAAAGTTATCTTACTTTAACCACATAGTTTGTAATTGACCTTGTTTTTCTTCTTTAATAGCCTTGTCTAATACATCGATTACACTCATAACATGATTTAATGAAATATCAAGACCTCCAAGTCCACCAATTGCAGAAATTGAACATAGATTTTGATTTAAGTCGCTAACTGCAGCTTTTACTTCTTGATATAAAACTCCGCTATTCCATCCAAAACTTACACTTCTATCAATAACTGCATATCCTTTTTTATTACTTAAAACTTCTGCTATTTTTTCATTTGGGAAAGGTCTCATAAATCTAACCTTTATAAGTACAACTTTTTTTCCTTTTTCACGTGCCAAATCTACTGCTACTCTTGTAGTTCCAACATTTGCTCCTATAGTAACTACAACTATTTCTGCATCTTCACATCTGTAAGTATCTATTAATCCTCCATATGAACGACCAAATTTTTCTTTAAATTCTCTATCAACTTTTTCAATTATATCTTTTACTTTTTGCATAGATTGAAGGTGGTTTTCTCTGTAATTTATTAAAATTTCACCAGGAGTAAGTGGGTCAACTGCCATTGGATTTTGAGGATCGTAAGCTACATGTTCGCATTTATATCTAGGTAAAAATTCATCTACCTGTTCTTGTGATGGAATTTCAACCCTTTCTGTTAAATGTGATAAATAAAAGCCGTCATAACAAACATTCATAGGAATTAATACATCTTTATCTTCTGAAATTTTGTATCCTTGAATTATCATATCTAAAATTTCTTGGTTATTTTCAACAAAAACTTGTATCCATCCACTTTCTCTAACTGACATAGCATCTTGTTGTCCGCTCCAAACAGTTTCTGGAGATGTCATTTCTCTTGTTGCAATCGCCATAACCATTGGAAGTCTAAGTGTTGACATTCTAAAATATGGTTCGTACATAAGGGCAAGTCCTTGTGCCGATGTTGCTGTAAAAACTCTTCCGCCTGCCATTGCAGACCCTTGCACAACACTCATAGCTGAATGTTCTGATTCAACTTGTACCATTTGAGCATCACTTTTTCCATCTGCAATCATAGCCGCCAAACCTTCTACAACTGATGATTGTGGAGTTATAGGATATGCAGCTATAACATCTGGTCTTGATAAACATGCTCCAATTGATGCTGATTGATTTCCTGTCATCGCTTTAATCTTACTCATTATCTTTCATCCCCTTCCTCTATCATATCGATTGCAGTTTTTGGACATTCATTTGAACAAATTCCACATCCTTTGCAAAAATCGTAATTTATTATATATTTATCACTCTTAAATTCAATAGAATTAACTGGACAATAAGTTAAGCAGATTCCACATTCAACACATTTTTCTTTGTTCATAACTGGCTTAACTATACGCCAACTAGCTGTATCTAAAATATACATGCCTTCATTTCCAACAGGTGTTACAAACTTTCTCATATGCTCCTCCTCTTAAAATTTATTTTTCATGTTCTTATACATTGCTAAGTCTATTTGGTATTTTTACATTAATCTAAGTTGTATTTTTGAACTTTTTTATATGCAACTTGGGCTGATTTTACATTTGCTTCTCCAAACTTTGTTTCTATATTTTGTTTTAAAATATCCCAATTTATAAAATCTTTACATGCATTTGCAAAGGCTCCAAGCATTGTAGTGTTTGGTATATTTCTCTTTATATTTTCTATAGCAATTTCAGTTGCATCTACTAAATACACTTCTTTTACGTTTTTAGGCAATTCTAACTCCTTAATAGATTTTTTTGTATTTATAATGACTACTCCATCCTCTTGTAATCCTTCAAAAGTTTTTTCCATTGAAAGAAGTGTATCATCAAATACAGCTAATACTTTTGGAGTATAAACTTGTGTCTTTATTCTAATATCTTTATCGTCTATTCTTAAAAAACCAAATACAGGTGAGCCTTTTCTTTCAACACCGAAAAATGGTATAAATTGAGCATATTTACCTGTATCGATAACTGAACTCACTATTATCTGAGCTGCCTTAACTACACCTTGACCACCACGGCCATGAAATCTTAATTCTATCATTCATCATCACCCTTCCTTTTTATTTTGTTTCTATATGTGAAACTATGTTTCTATATATTAACTTTAATTTAAGTTTATATATTTTTCCATAATTTGTAAATATCTTTTTGAATTTTATTAAATATTTATATTTTCCACTCTTTTCTAACTATTATTTTTATAATTTAATATCTCTTTTTATTTATAGCTTTAAAAATCTCTATTTTTAACTTATAATTAATGAATAAGGTAAATATTGGAGGATACATATGAACATTGATAATCACCAAAATAAATATATTCTTCAGTCAGTAGAAAATGCACTATCTATAATTGACCTTCTATGTGAACATGAAGAACTTGGCGTTTCTGAAATAGGGAAGTTTTTAAATGTAGGAAAAAGTACAGCTTTTAGACTTCTTACAACTTTACAAAGTAAAAATTATGTATATAAAGATAAAAATTCAAAATATAGACTTAGCCCTAAATTTTTATCAATTGGGGATATAGTATCGGATAGAATGGAAATTATAAATAAAGTTCACCCGTTTTTAGTAGAATTAGCAGACTATAGTGGTGAAACATGCCATCTTGGTATTTGGTATTCCAAAACTGAAGTGACTTTTATTGATAAGGTTGCTGGTAAAAACTCAATTAGAATGAGCTCTATGATTGGATCTAATAAAGTTGCACATGATACTTCTCTTGGAAAATCACTTCTTGCATTTTCAGACGAAGATCACATAAACTTTTATCTAAATAATATTGGATTTGAACTTAATACAGATAAATCAATAAAAAATAAGGAAGAGTTAAGACATGATTTAATAAAAATCCAACTTGATGGATATTCAGTAGATAATGAGGAAGCCGAAATAGGACTTGTTTGCTTTGGAGCTCCTATTTTAATTAGAAATAAGGCAATCGCTGCAATAAGTATATCTGGACCTTCTAGCAGAATGAATCCTAGAAAAGAAGAATTTACATCTATGATAAAAAATATAGCAGATGAAATAAGTAACAGTTTACAATAATGAATATAATTTATTATATGCTATAAAAAAGATATAGGTATTGCTATGTGCTTGCCTATATCTTTTTATCATTAAAATATATATTTTTCAACTTATGATTATAATTATATCAATTTTATTTTCTATTCCTATAAAATAGGCTGTTGATTATTCATAGAATAACCGTCGTACATAACATCTTTTAAATCCAGTATATTTCCTTTATTTTTTTCTTCGACTTTGCTAAGTTTTTTGACTGCTCCATATGGATTTTTAAGCGATATTTTATCTCCTTTGCCTGAAATAACCCAAAGAACTTTATATCCTTTTGGTTTTACTTTTAGTTCAGTCTCGCCTTTGCCGTCTGTGAAGTAAATCAACATATTGTATTTTTTGAGTTTATTGTTGTTTAAATATTCAAAAACTGGGCTGAACTCAGTTCCTCCACCAGTTGAAATTCTATCTTGAACGTCTTTTAGTTTTTTGACTTTATACGCTCTTTTTATTTCTCTATCACATTCTATAATAGTTATTTCGTGGTTATGGTTTTTGACTATTGATAAAACTTCTTTAATTGCTTGTTTAAATTCTTCATCACTTATACTTCCACTTATGTCGATCGCTACTGCAATTTCGGCTTTATGGTTTCTAAGTTCTCCTCTTAAATCTAGCCTGTTTGGTTGTCTTCTACTTCTTCTTGTAATAGTCTTTTTCTTATTTGCCTCTATTGTTCCCATTATCTTTTTAAGATATAAGTTCCATGGCAGCTCTCCATTTTTACTTTTTAAACTTGATATAAGACCTTCTAAATAATCTGGATTTTTACCTTTTTGAGCAAGAGATACAAATTTTTGTGTAAACTCCGACATTGTTTTTTCGTCTATATCGTCTGACTCTTCCCAAAGGGCGTGAGTCATCTCTTGATTATACTCATCTTTAAAATTCATATTTTCTTGTTCATTATTTTGTAAATCTTCTTCATCTGATATATTTGTATCGTGTTCTTCTCCGTCTTCGTTTTCTTCTTGCAAATCAAGCTCTATCTGGATTTTTTTTAAATAATATTCAAAAGTCTGATAAGGTTCAAGCTTGAGATTGTAATTTACATTTACCCATTCTAAAGTCGCCGAATATGGTGGAAGATAATTCAAATATTGGTTTACAACTACATCCATCGCTAAATTTATCGCCAAAGTACTGTATTTACCAGTATCTTTTAATTCTTTTGCTCTGACTAAATGAAGTGAAATCACATGCAGTATTTCATGTTTTATTGTAGTCTCCATTTGCTTAATATCTAGCTTTAAAAATAAAAGCGGGTTAAAATATATTACATACTTCGCTCCTTTGAAATTTACTCCACTTGGGCTACTCATATCAAATTTTATATCTCTATTCATTTGGAATAAAAAGTAGCCATAGAAGTTTTCTTCATCTTCCATTAGATTAAAATTGACCTTATCTATAAGCGAAAAGAAATCTCTTTTGAAATCATCTGTAACTTCTATTTCAATATCCTTATCTTCACTTTCAACCCTAACTTGTGTAGCATTTTCAACAAGTTCGATAGCCTTATTGTAAAGTTCGTCTTTCTGTTTATTAAAATAAGTTTCCATTTATTATCCCCTTATTAAGCTATAAGATTGAAAATATAAATCTACAAATTCCTCATTTTCGATAGCTATTTTGTATATATCTTCATAACTATTTTTAATATCCTTCATAATTCCAATCATTAAATCAACTGGATATAGTTTTAAAAACTCTACTAATCTAGCTATATAATTAAATCCTAGTGAATTTAATTTATCATTTTGTATGTCAGATTCTAAACATCTTAATATATTCATCGCACTGATATAAAGTCTAGTGTGATTTTCATTTTTTGTTTGCTCTATAACTTTTTCACTTAATTCTTCACCACTAAACACATCATTGTAGCTTATTATAGGTTTTACATCAGAATTTATAAAACTCACAAATTCTTGTGCTATAACACTTCCAACATTTCCTTTAACAACATTTAAAAATACTGATTTAGGTATAGAATCTTGTTTTTCTTTATAAACTGCATAACTTTTAGAAATTCTCTCGAAACTTCTTGGTGTCGCATTTATATCTCCATCGTTTACTTTGTGTAAATACTCTGGGAAAGTAGAGATAAACTCAACTACTTTTTGCTCTATTCCATTATTCATCGCCCATTTTATCCATTCATTGTGATCTGATTCCATGTTAAGCCATACAAATCTGTTTTCTTGTGCTGGGTCCATGTCGACAACTTGATAATCAAGCTCTGCCCCATATTCATTAGATGGGTTCATCGCAGCTAATATTTTTACATCTTTGTTTAACTTGTATCCGTTGATTTCTCTATTTAATATAAGGTTCATAAGTTCTTGCTGAACAGCATGTTCACAACGGTTTAACTCATCTATAAATAAAAGTACATTGTTTCCTTTTTCAATTTCCATATCTATTTCTCTAAGCTTTGTGTGAACTGCATAAACAGTCGTCTTCTTTTCTATTTTATGCCCTGCAGTATCCATAGCTATATAAGATTCAACTGTTGGAAGTCCTCCGATTTCTCCTTCTTTTAACAGGTTTCCATCTATTACAACTAACTTCCATCCATTGTCTCTTGCAACTTTATTTGCCAAAGCCGTCTTACCGATTCCACTTTCACCTACTACTAATGGTACTTCTCCAGTAGCTAATATTAACTCAATACTTCTAAATGTATCTAAAAAATTCATGATATTTCTCCTAAACTAATTTATTTATAATCTATTTCAAACTTTAATCTATTTATATTATTTTTCTATCTTTATAATTTGTATTTAACGCAATTTACATCATCTTTAACTTTTCATCAACTGCTATTTGTTTTGCTTTTTTACTTCCATATTTATATATAAACATAATTTTATCTAAATTTATTTCTTTGCTATTTCTGTCTATTATGCTGCAATTTAAAAAATCTCTTATATATTTTTCATCAATATCTTCTTTAGATATAGCTTCTTTTATTGCATTTTTTATATTATCAACACCAATTTTTTTATAAATATATTTCACAACTAATATATTTTGTTTTAAAAATTCCATAAGCTTTTCATCATTTATATCATCTATAAAATTTATAGCACGCTCGTCTTTTTTTATCGCCTCAATTTCTACATTTAAAGTTGGATTTTTTATATATCTAAGTGCATCATAATTTATATTAATAGCTTCCAACTGAATTTTTTCTGATGGATTTTCGATATATTTTATTGCATCATAATTTTTTTTAACCGCCATTAACTGTAACTCTTCACTTGGATTTTTTACATATTGTATAGACCAACCAGAATTTTCAATAGCATTTTTTATTACCTTATCTGTTGGATCTTTTATATAATCTAAAGCACTCCAACTATTTTTTACCACTTCACACATTATATCTTCACTCGGATTTTCTATGTATTCAATTGCTTTTGCATTTTTTCTAACTGCTATCTCTTGCATTTCTTTTGTTGGATTTTCTATATATCTAATCATTAACCCATTTTTTTTAATGGCTAATAGTTTCATCTCATCTGTTGGATTTTCTATATTTTCTATAAGAGCCGGATTTATATTTATCATCTTAATAAATCTTGAATTGTCCATAATCATCCTCCGTATTTCTATATTAAAATATCTTAATTGTATCAAATTTTATCTATTTCAAATATATAATATACATATTTTTCCTGATATCATCTATCTTTTTATATACATCTTTTATATACCCACATCATAAAATATAAATCTATTTAATAAAGTCCAAAATTTTGCACAAAAAAATATTACTGGAATTTTATCCAGTAATATCTTTGTTAGAATATTTATTTTAAAATATATTTATTCGGTATATACCAAATTGTACAAACTGTCATTTTTATTATTCAGTTGCTTCTTCATCTTCGTCTTCATCAATTGCTACTTCAGATTTTAATGAACCTATTCTAGCAACTACAGTTTCTGGATCTAAGTCCATTTTTAATGTTTCAGGAATTACTAAATCTTTTGCAAGGATTTGAGCACCATGTTCTAAGCCTTCAACATTTACTTCTATATGTTCAGGCATTTCGCTAGGATTACCTTGTAATTGAACTTCTGTTACAATATCGTCTAATAATAATCTTCTAGCGTCTAATGATTCTGTACCAGCAAATCTTACTGGAACTTTTAATTTAACACTGTCACCTTTTTTAACGTATTGGAAATCTAAATGTACTATGTTTCCAAATGCGTCCCTTTGCACTTCTTTTAATACACAATTTTCAACTTTGTCATTTAATTTTAATGATAAAACTGAGCTGTCTGATGCTAATAAATCTATTAACTCTCTTTTAGTTATTTGACAAGGAATTGGTTTTTCCAATGATTGACCATACATTATAGCAGGTACTTCGCCTTTCATTCTTACTTTTTTACCTTTTTCAGTTCTTTCAGTAATGTTAAATACTGCGTTTTGCATATTAATCCCTTCTTTTCTCTATGATTATGTATTTTGTATAAATATATTATAGCACTATATTATGCATAATAATATTTTTTTTAGATTTCTAACGGATTTATTTATGCAATTTTACGAAAATTCAATAAAATTATTCATTTTTTATGAATATCATATTGCAAAAAGTACAAATTCTTACATTTTACTTAAGATTAACATACATAATTGTAAGTTAAATTGTAAATTATTAGATTTTTGCCTATAATAAGAGTATACACAGTACATAATATATAGTGGAGTTTTATATAAAGAGAGATGATTAAAATGAAAAGAATTCCAGAATTTCTTGAAGATTTTTCAGAGGTAATGAACGAGTTACACACTAAATCTCGTTTTTCAATGACTAAGAAATTTATTCAACATGGTGATGTAAGTGTGTATCAACACTGTATATTCGTAGCTTATATGAGTTGTCGAATTGCAAATAAATTTAATTTGAATGTAGATAAAAGATCTCTTATAAGAGGGGCTTTACTTCATGATTATTTTTTATATGATTGGCATGATAAAAATAAACCAGCCAAATTCCATGGATTTACACATCCAAAAATTGCTTTTGAAAATGCCTGTCAAGATTTAGAACTTAATAAAAAAGAAAGAGATATTATTTTGCACCATATGTTTCCGCTAAATCCAATCCCTCCAACATCAAAAGAGGCTTGGATTATATGTCTAGCCGACAAGATTTGTGCTACAAAAGAAACATTTTGGTCACAACCTAATAAACATTTAGACCTTATTTGTGGTCACTTAGACCTTTTATTTATTTAAAAAAATCCTCCCTCGTGGCTTGCCCGCTAGGGAGGATTTCCTATTTCTTTTATATTAATAATTATTTAATTTGTAATTATCTTATTATCATTAAATGATAATTTTGTTTCACTTTATAATATATTTATTTTTTCATTTTTTGTGAAAGTTTTTTATACTTTTTCAATAAACTCCCTGTATATTTTGCTTGGAACATCATTATGTAGTTTAATTTTCATAGTTATTGGTTTTTCCCCCTCATATTCGACGGTATCACCTTTTCCTATATAAATATATGGTTGTACTTTTTTATCTATTTCTTTATACTTTCTAACAAACAAATGAAGGCTTATATTTCTATCTTTATTATTTATTAAATTCTTTCCTCTGTCACTACTTTGTGTTGTTGAATTTGGACTTTGCCATTGGAAATATGTCCTATCTAAGAATTTATCTTTATAATTAATTCTTTCTTCTATACCTTCTTCTTTGTGAAGGTCTATAAATAGAAAATAATCATTTTTATTTGTTAAAAGACCACTACCCCTAAATGCTGAATGTATCTTTCTATAATTTGATAATAAAGCAATATCCACCATCTTATATTGTTCATATAGTTTTAAGAATGGCATTCCATAATACTCTTCTTTAAACTCATTTTTATATCTCAGTATTCCATAATTTATAGCATCTTCTATATATTTTAAATACTCTTTATTATTTATAACCTCTTCAAATTCATTGCTTCTAAACAATATTCCATCTTTATATTCAACCATTTTTATTCTTTGTTTAATCATAGATGAATCCCAGTATTGATGATTCAAACATTCAAAAGCATGTTTTACACTATCTTCATCTATTTTTTCTATGTACTTTAAGATTTCACTATTTGCCTTTTCTATAGAAATTGATTTATTGTTTAATAAATATTTTAAAATGGCAAACTCGTTAATTCTCTTTAATGGTAAATTTCCATTTAACTCTTTTAATATCTTTTCAAATGAATTATTTAATAATAAAGCTTTCAATTCATCGTCTTTTTCAGTTTTTGCAACAAAATTTAAATAAGTTTTTTCCTTATCAATAAACTTTATAGGATCTGGGGCACCGTCGTATTTTATATAATCCAGTAACATATATGGAATTTTTCCTCCACATAAACTTTTAAATTGATTATATTCATCTCTCAAATATTTAAGTTCTCTGAAATTCTCTCTTTCTATTTGTGATAATATTCTTTCCTTTGAAATTTCATCAATCTGAATATTTGTACATCCAGGTACATCTATAAAATCAGTCGCCACAGCTACTTTTAAACTATCTTTGTCATAATACCTTGCACCACTTAATGCTATTGGAATTAAAAAAGTTTTATTATGATTTCCGATAAAATCAAGCACTGTTAAAAATTCTTTATTTTCACTTTTACGAAGTCCTCTACCTAATTGTTGAATAAAAATTATAGGTGAATTTGTAGGTCTAAGCATCAAAACTGTATTTATTTTCGGTATATCAACACCTTCATTAAAAATATCTACTGTAAATATAACCTGCAAATCATCTTTATCACTTTCTAATTTTTTTATGTATTCTTGTCTTTTCTCAACCGAATCATTGCCACTAAGTGCAACACTCTTTATTTTTCTTTTATTAAACTCATCTGCCATATACTTAGCATGTTCTATATTTGCACAAAATCCTAATACTTTTCTAAACTTGCCATCATGTCCATAAAAGTTCATTTTATCAATTATAAAATCAACCCTTCTATTGACCATAAGTCGATTTGCCACTTCTGATATATCGTCTAAATTTACATTTTCTAAATCCACACCTTGGATATCAGTTATTCCGAAATAATGAAATGGTATAACTAAATCATCTTCTAATGCTTCATATAATCTAACTTCAAGTGCTATGTTATTGTCAAACAAATCGAATACATTTAAACTATCACCTCTTTCAGGTGTTGCAGTCATCCCAAGTGTAAATTGTGCTTTGAAGTAATTTATTATATTTAAATATGAATTACTTGCAGCGTGGTGAGCTTCATCAATTACAATATAATCGAAATAATCTCTATCAAATTCTTCATAATATCTATTCATAGTTTGAATTGTTGCAAACAAATAATCTGCATCATATTCTTTTTTATTTCCTGTAAATAAACCTGTTTTTATATTTCTTCCTTTTAAAACCTTATCGAATGTTTCTTTTGCCTTTTTCAAAATTTCCTCTCTATGAACAACAAATAACATTCTTTTAGGATTAAATTGTCTTACATCAAAGGCAGACATATAAGTCTTTCCTGTTCCCGTAGCTGCAATTACCAATGCCTTGTTTTCACCATGTTCTCTTAATCTATTTAAGTTTTCCATAGCTCTTACTTGCATTTTATTCGGCTGTACAGTTTGAAAACTTTCAAATACTAGCTGTCTTTTAACTTCCATCTTTTTTATTTCATTTAAAAATAACATATATTTTTGCAATACTTCATCACTTAATTCAGAACTCATATTCCACAAATTATCGTATTCTTTTAATACATCTTTTATAAATGGAGCATCTTCTTTTGAAATTATTCGAACATTCCATTCTATATTACTTTTTAATGCACTTTGAGTTATATTTGATGATCCTATTATTATCTTGTAGTTATCCTTATTTTCAAATATATATGCCTTTGTATGGAATCCAATTTCCTTATTAGCTATAAATACTTTTAAATCTATATTTTCGAATTCTTGTAATTTTTCTAATGCTTTTGGTTCGGTAAAATTCAAGTATGTAGTCGTAATTATTTTACCTTTTATATCCCTCGATTCTAATTCTTTTAATGTGTCTAGTAATAGTTGCAGACCACTAAAATTTATAAAAGCAACGCTAAAATAAAAACGTTCACATTCTTTTAAATTCTTTTTCAATTCATTTAGTAGATTACTTTGTTTTGAATTTATTATTAATTTATTATTTTCCTCCATAGTTCCCTCTTTTGTGTTTTTCGTATTTTATATTTTTAAAATATTATAACACTTTGATATAGCTAATTAACAGATCATAATTCCCATAAAATCTTATATTTTTCACATTTCTAACACTTCTATCATTACAATTTTCATACATAAAAAGGTGATTAAATGTAGGTATTTAAACCTATATTCAATCACCTTTTCTATATTATCGTATAATTTTATATTTCTTCTATCTTGCAGTAATGCTCTTTCTTTTTAGAATCATAACATATCGCAACCGCTAAAACTTCTTTGCCTTCATTCTCCGCTTTAAACTTTTGTATATATTCCTTTTCTCTAATTTGATTTATTGCTACTTCTGCTGCCTCATCTTTTTTAAGTTCTACAATAAATGCTGTATCATTTTTTCGCCTTGGATGGAATGTAAAATCTGCATATCCTTTACCTGTTTTTTCCTCTCGTTCCACTCTATAAGTATCTCTTGCAGATAAATACGCAAGTGTAATTACGCATGATAAACTATTTTCATCGTTATATTGAAGAATTGGTATTTCAGAATTATGGATATCATGTAGAATTTTCTCAACTGTTTCTGTATCTTTGTTTACTGTTGCTTTTAACATAGTTCTCGAGTTTTCAATTATTTCTGATACATAACCAAATGATTTATCTCTCAATGCTTTTTCGAATTCAATCATAAGTTCCTTATTCGGTATTTTTAAATATCCATCATTATATGATAAAAATCCTAGCACTATCATTGCCGAATATATTTCTTCTTTTGTCTTTGGTGTTCCTTGCCCTGCTCTAAATTCTTCGTTTATTATTATATCAATTTCTTCACCTGCAACCATTCGAATTACATCATCTCTAATTTCTAAAATGTTATATTTTAAGTATTGAGATACCTCATCCATAGCCCCTGTATTTGTCCAATAACTTTCACAGTAGTTGTTTTCTAGTGCCTTTACAACAGAGCGAGGATTATAAATTTTTACTCCATTTGCTGTAGTATATCCGTTATACCATACTTCGAGTTTTTCAAAATCCATATATTGATTTTCATCACATAATGTTAATACTTCATCAGTAGTAAATCCAAAAAATTCTCCAAATCGTCTATCTTTTAAAAATGTAAATTCATCAAACATGTTAAGTGCTGAACCACTTGAATATCTTTTAATCGGCAGTACTCCTGTCATATAACAAAGCAATACATATGGTTTATCTTTTAATAAAAATGTTAAAAATTCTAAGAAATCATCTTGATTCTCTTGGAATAGTTCTTTGCTGAATATATAGTCCCATTCATCCAATACAAATATAAATTGGTCGCCCGTACTTTCTAACATATCGCCAACCGTAAAAAATTCATTTGGATTTATATTTGGATAGTATTTTACGATATCAGAAATCAGAGATTGTTTTATCATTTTTATATAGTCATCATATGTTTTTCCACTGTCAGGCATTTTGTTAAAAGATATGTTTATCACATTATATTTATTTAAATTTTCATCGTAACCATTAACTGCACTTATTTTTAAATTATCAAAAATATCTTTTGAATCTACTGCTTTTGAGTAATATGCTCCTATCATATCAGCAACACTTGTTTTTCCAAATCTTCTAGGTCTTGTTATGCATAAATATTTACTTCGCTTTCCGATAAGTTTATTTAAACGTTCTATTATTAAAGACTTGTCTACAAAATAATCACTTCTATATAGTTCTTCATAATTTTTTAATGATCTATTGCTATTTAAATATAATCCCATAATCATTCCTCCTCTCTTTATCGTATAATATACCTATTTTTTAATTATCGTCTTATTTTTTATAATTATACCATAAATAAGTTGATATACATATTAATCAGTATTTTGAATATATATGCAAAAAAAGTGATGAACTATTTTACTTTCTTTCATAATTCATCACTCTTTTAATACTTAAACTATATTAATTTTTATCCAATAAATATCTAAATCATCACAGCTAATTCCTTAACTGCTTGCAACACTTCATTTATTCCGTCCTTACTTATATTATCCACATGAAATCCGCCCGAACAAAGCACTACTGCATTTTTATTTATGCACACTTTTTCGGCTATATATCTACATATTTGCTCATCTTTATGCCCGACCATATTCATTACAGATGATGTTGCACTTATGCTTTCGTCGCCAGTTAGCGATGGTCTTGGAATTGCAAGCACACTTGTGCCGATGTGTGGATTGTCTCCTCCACTTATTGTGATATTATAATCGTTACCCAGTTTTAATACGTATATTTTTATTGTTGAAAAAGATAGCTTCTTTTTGTATACTTTTATATCACTATTATTTATTTGATTTTCTTCTATTTGTATTTCATTTCTGCTTAAATTATTTTCAACATAGTTTATTAGCTTTTCACTATTTATTGAAGTCCCGTCCATCTTCTATACTCCTTTGCTTCGATACCAAATGGTTCTAATAATTTAGCTGCTATATGGTACATCATCTCGTTTATATCTTTTGGTAGATTGTAAAATGTCATCATTGGTGGTATTATTCTAACCCCTTGTATTTGTGACAATTCGTGCATATTTCTAAGGTGGATTGAGCTTAGTGGTGTTTCTCTTGCCGCCAATACAAGTGTTCTTTGTTCTTTTATTGTGACGTCCGCTGCTCTAAGAATTAGGTTGTCTGCATAACCACTGTGAATTCCTGCGATTGTCTTCATACTGCATGGAACGATTAACATTCCCTCTGTTTTAAATGAGCCACTAGCAGGACCCGCACCAATATCTTTTGGTTCTAATATGAAATCGGCATATTGATAAACATCTTCTAGTGAATATTCAGTTTCATGTGCCAATGTCAACTTTGCACTCTCGCTCATTATTAAATATGATTTAAAATTCTCATTTTCTTTTATAATTTTTAAACACTCAACCAATAGTGGTAATCCGCTCGCCCCAGTTGCTGCCACTACAATATTTTTTGCCATTTTACAATCTCCTCTTTTATTTATATATTTTCTTTAATTATTAAACTTGTTCGATCTAATCATTTAATCTATTTTACCAAATTTATTTACTTTATATCTTTTAACCAATGTTCTGGGTCTACATCCATAAATCTTGCCCTTTTAAATCTTTCTTTTTGTTCAAATGGTACAGTACAGTCAAAAATAGTTTTGCATGCTATACCATGGTCTCTTATACTTGGTGAGAAACTTGGGTCGTTTGATGGATCTAGTGGATGACATCTAACTCCTGGTATTGTTATAACGTCGACGTCACCTTGGAATCTTGTGTTCATCGCCCATAGAACATCATTCATATCGAAACAGTCTACATCTTCATCTACTATAAATATATTTTTTAATTCGCTAAATGCTGAAAATGCCAATAGTGCTGCTTGTCTTTGACGACCTTCGTCACTTGCTACTGATTTTTTAAATTGAAGCACTGCCATGTATTTTCCGCCACCTGCTGATGAACAATAAACATTTTGAAGTCTGCCTGGCATTGCTTTTTCGACCATTCCGTATATACTCGCTTCTGTTGGAATTCCTGCCATAGATACATGTTCTTCACTTGGCCCAATACAAGTTTGCATTATTGGATTTTTTCTATGAGTTACTGCTGTTACTTTTATCATCCAACATTGGTCGCTTGCTGGTCCTGTATATCCTGGGAACTCTGGCATTGCATAACCTGTGTTGCTATTTTGATCTTCTTGAACTCTTACATTCGGTATAACTTCGCCTTCGATAACGTACTCAGCATTTGCAATCGCCTTTTCGTTTACAGTTAAACAGTTGCAAAGTTCAACAGCCTCTCCTCTAAGAGCACCTGCAACAGCAAGTTCATCATATCCCATCGGAGTTGTTGGTGGTTCAAAACAAGAACCAATTTCTATCGCAGGGTCCACACCTATACTTATCGAAATAGGTAGCTTTTGACCTAATTGCTCTGCTCTTTCTGCCATAGCTCCTATATGTCTAGCCCCTGGTGTAAAGAATATTGATAATTCATCCTTACTTTGTATGCATAAACGGTGAATTGTTACATCGCTACATCCAGTATCAGGATGGCTCGCATAACACATCCCAAGCGTTATATATGGTCCTGCATCATCTGGTGTATTTGTAGGTGCTGGCACTAATTTATATAAATCGAAATCTTCATCAGTCGCCCTGTGCACAACTTCTTGGCATAATGGAGTTTTATCTGTTAAAACTGGTGGTATTGGATTATCGACACTTCTATAAAGAAGTTTTCCTAAATCCCCAGGCTCAGTCCCTAAAAGTGCCGCAACTCTTTTACGACTTGCTAAAAGTCCTATTAAAACTCTCGCATCTTTATGACCTTTTACATTGTTAAATATCATCGCTGGCCCTTCTTTTGTCGGTCTTTGAACAGTTCCGCCTGCTCCAACATGGCGATACACCCCTGATAATTCCGCCATTGGATCAACTTCAACATCAGTCTCTATCAATTGCCCCGGCATATTTTCTAATAATTCTAATGCACTTCTTAAATCTCTTACTTTGTTCATTTTATACCCTCTATCTATGTAAATTTCATTTTTTATTTTATTTTTACATCTATTTTAATCAATCTTATCTGCTATAATTACAACTTATAAATTCTCAAAGTAAATTGTATTCTCCTTACAATCATCTTTCTTTTATCAGTTTAAATTCCACCGTATAGAAAATCAATTCGACTTATGTTATAATTCATTCAGAAAATGAAACATTCGTAATTCATAAATGAAATTAAAATAAATTTAGGTATTAAATAAATTAAAATACATTGAAATTGGAGGGGTATTATGACTTTTGAACAGCTTTCTTATTTTATCGCAACTGTTGAAAATGACACATTTTTCGATGCTGCTTGCGAAATGAATATCTCACAATCTAGCTTATCAAAGCAGATTATGAAACTTGAAAAAGAACTAGATTTAACACTTTTTGATAGAACAACTAGAAGTGCTACTTTGACACAAGCGGGGGAATTTTTCTATAATGAAGCAAAACAATTAATAGAACATTATAAATTAACTTTAGAAAATATCGAAAATTTTAAATCTCTCCACGAAAATAAATTGCATATTGCTGTGCTTCCAATTCAAACACAATACAACTTAAATGCATTATTTAATAGTTTTAGAAAAGAAAATCCAGACATAAAGCTTCAAATTACTGAAGTTGAAGATGATAGACTTATTGAAGGAATATCTAAAAACGAATATGATTTGATAATTGCAAGGGAAACTATGTTTGATAAATCTCAATTCACAACTTATCAACTTGCGAAAGATGAACTAATAGCTGCAATTTCATCAGAACACAAACTCTCACAACGTGATAAATTGACTTTTGATGATATTAAAAACGAGAATTTTATACTTATGAATCCATATACATCAATTTATCAACTTTGTATAAATAAATTAAAAGAAAACAACATTGATGCAAATATAATTCGTACAGCAAGAACAGAATCAATTATCGGCTCCGTTGCTATTAATGAAGGGATAAGTCTGCTTCCAAAAAGTAATTTTGAGGTCTTTCATCAAAAGAATATAAATACAATTTCGCTCGAGCCACAAATTGCACTGTCTGTAGTTCTTGCAAAACACAAAAAAACTGCATCAAATATAGCAATTAAAGAATTCATTAAATTTGTAGATACGATTACTAACTAAAAAAGGCTGAGACACCTACTTATAGGCCCTCAGCTTTTATACTTTAATTTTTAAAACTATCTTTTCGCTTTTCTATATCCAGCATTTATCGCATCTTGCTCACTTGCAAATTCAACAAGATTAGCAGAATCACTCATATCATCGTAATTCGCTTGGCCTGGGCAATGATATATTTTTGATTTTGAGTTTCCTCTTATCACGCCTGATGTTTGACTTGTTCCCGAATTATAACTTCCTGTATTACTGCTATAATCTTTATTGCTTTGGTTATAATTATTTGAATTTTGATTATAACTATTACTATTATTATTTTGATTATAGCTATTTGAACTTTGGCTATAATCATTTTTATTAGATGAATTATTTTTATTTGAATTATACTTGTTGTAATTCGTATTTTGGTTGTTTTTATTTGTATTTTGAACTGGTCTTTTTTCTGAACTTAACCAACTCTCACCTGTAGCGTAATCTATTTCGATTCCTGGTTGAACGTTGTAAACAAATACATTGAACATTACGCCTTCACCATCATCTTCAACTGAATAAGCTTCCATTTGAACACCTTTTGCAACTAAGTCGTCACCATCATAAATTGGAGTAACTCTATATAATACGTGGTTATTTGTCTCTTTTACATAGTCGGCAATCATATTTTCAAATGGTAACATTCCATCAACATTAAAATATCTAGTTCCTGTGATTAAGTTCTCTTTGTTAGCATCTTCACCAGCAAGTTGGTGTCCAATTAAGTGGCATCTGTTGTAGATATATCCACCATCTACTAAACTAGTATCGTATTTTTTATTTATCCACCCACTTGGTTTTACACTACTTATATCGCCTCTTTTTTGAGTCGGCATTAAATCTCTACCTATATTTGCATATGCCTCACCACATCTTCCAAGACTATCAAGTGGGCTATATGTTTCAAAAGATGTTGTTGTCTTATCTTTATCGTCAAAATTAGGTACATTATTATTTATAGCAACAAATTCTTCGCCATTATATTTTGGAATACTATTTAAATCTATACTGCTGCTCGAATTTGTAGTTAATGACCCTAATAAACCATTATTTAAAAGTCCGTCATCCGCCTCACATCCTACTAACATTAAACTTAGCAAGAATACCATTAAAAATTTCAATAATTTCATTTGTCTATTTCCTTCCTCATACATATCACGCTTATCGTAATAAAAATTATCTGTTGCATTTATTTAAACGTCTCGATTTAGACATAAAATTATCCATAAAGCAAACGACTAGTTTGGTTATTTAGTTGTAAATTACAGATTATCTTTTAGCTTTTCTATATCCAGCATTTATTGCATCTTGTTCACTATTTCCTGTAGCATAATCAATTGTTATTCCAGGTTGAACATTATAAACAAAGACATTAAACAATACACCTTCACCATCATCTTCAACTGAATAAGCCTCCATTTGAACACCTTTTGCAACAAGGTCATTGCCATCATAAACTGGAGTAACCCTATATAATACATGGTTATTTGTTTCTTTTACATAATCGGCAACTATATTTTCAAATGGCAACATTCCCTCAACATTAAAATATCTAGTCCCCGTAATCAAGTTTTTCTCATTGGCATCTTCACCGGCAAGTTGGTGCCCAATTAAATGACATCTGTTATATATGTATCCACCATCTACTAAATCTGTATCGTATTTTTTGTTTATCCATCCACTTGGTTTTATACTGCTTATATTGCCTCTTTTTTCTGTTGGCATTAGGTCTTTACCTATATTAGCATATGCAACACCACATCTTCCCAAACTATCAAGATCACTATATGTTTCGAAAGATTTCGTTGTCTTGTCTTTATCGTCAAAATCGGGCACATTATTATATAACGCAACAAAAGGTTCCCCCGGATATTCTGGCACTTCATCTAATGAAAACCCCTTATCTCTGCCATCATCTATATTGCTGCTTTGTGATGTATTCGTAGTATTACTAGAATTACTAACATCTTGTTGGCATCCAACTAAAGTAAAACATAAAATGAACACCATTAAAAATCGTAATAATTTCATATTAATTTCCCCCTATACAAACAATCTCTTGTTTTGATTATTATGATTTTTTATACTAATACATTCTTTTTATTATCGATACTTATTTCATTTCCTTTAGTATCTACTTTTTTAAAATAACTTTTTTGGTGATTTTATCATGTGAATTTCCTTCAAACTCTTCTTCAGAAACAACTTCCCATTTACCATTTGAAAAATCGATATCAAATTTTAAATCGCTCGGATATCTTCTATTCCAATAGTAAACAATCATCTTGTCTATTTCTGATTCAAAGTTTCCCAATTGTTTGTCTTCAATAAATTGAAGATTTTCACTATCACAAACAGGCAAATCTTCTCTTACAATAATATCTATCTTTGGTTCATCCTTACTAAACATTTTGTAAGAATAATCATTCATTATAAGACTTTTCCCATCCATATTTTTATAAATATCTTCTCTTATCGCTACATCTTGACTCAATCTTCTTTTGTTAAACATCATTCCGTTTTTATCTTCTAAACAAACAATTATATTCATACTGCCCCCTCCTTTCTCTCTCATTATATTTATTATACCTGTTTATTCATATGTTTAGAATATTGTTTTTAAATATCCTCATTAAACAAAAAGAAATATCAGCATTACACCGATATTTCTTTTATGCATTTTATTTTAAACTATTTTGAGGTAGAATTATTTTCAATTATTTTATAGATGCTTGATAAATACCATCTATTGATTCTTCTAATAAATCATCAAATTCTTTTTGAGTTTGGTCAACATTTAATCCTTCTGTTAAAGCTCTTGAAAAACTAGCTATAAGTCCTGGGTTTTTAGCAAGTTTTTCATTTGAATCTGCTCTAGTATATCCACCAGATAATGCAACAACTCTAAGTACGTTATCATGTGCTATAACATCAGAATAGAATCCTTCAACACTTGGTATTGTTAATTTAAGCATGATTTTTTGGTCTTTATCTAATTTATCTAAATTAGCGAATATCTCCTTTTTAAGTATTTCTTCGCATTTTTCTTTATCAACACTATGGATATCTACTTCCGGTTCTATTATAGGAATTAATCCGTAAGATAATATTTTTTTAGCTATATCAAATTGTTGAGCCACTATAGCTTTAATTCCTTCTTCGTTAGCAGATTTTATAACAGAGCGCATTTTTGTTCCGAATATGTGTTTTTCGATACCTTTTTTAAGAAGTTCATCTAAAGTAGGTATATCTTTCATTAATTGAACGCCGTTTGCTTCTGGTTGAAGACCTTTATCAACTTTAAGGAATGGAACTATACCTTTTTCTTCCCATAAATAATCAGCTGTAAACTTATCATCGATTTTTCTTTCGATTGTTTTTTCAAATAATATTGCACCAATTATTTTTTCTCCAGTAAATGATGGGCTTTTTATTATTCTCGTTCTCATTTCGTGAACTAAATCAAACATTTCATCATCTGTACTGTATTTATCTTCTGGTATTCCATATAATCTTAGAGCTTTTGGTGTACTTCCACCACTTTGATCTAATGCTGCTATAAACCCTTTCTTAGAAGTCATTTGTTGTAATTGTTTTTCATTCATAATACGGATTCCTCCCAATTTTATTATTTAGTTTATGTCCCGATACCATCATTTAGTGTTGTATTTTTGTTTTATTAGTATGCATTCTTTGTATTTTAACACCAATTTTGCTGTAATATTAACTTTACAATACTATATGTTCTATACTATTTTCAATATTCCTTCTTTATATTACAATTTTTTTAATTATTTATGCTATTTTTAATTGTTTTTCTCTTATATTTAGTAATATTTTCGCAATTAAAAATAATACTGGCAACTCGATTAATGGTCCTATTATTAATGCCAATGAGATTAGCGGTCTGTCTGGGAATGTTGCAACAGCAATCGCAAGTGCTATTGGCGAATTTCTAGCAAGTGTAGTTAAATTTAGTGCAACACTATCTTCATAATTTAATTTCATAACCCTTCCGACTAATCTTCCAACACAGAAATTGATTATAAAGAATAATAAAACTGGTATTAATAATATTAAAAGTACTTGTATATTTTCTAAAAGTATTTTTCCTTGTGATGCAAACATGCTGACAATTGCAGCATTTAGGAAATATCCTTGATAGTCACATGCTTTTGTCGCAACTTTTTCCTCGAAGTCCTCCTGTCCGATTTTATTTATTATAATTTTTCTTATAATTATCGCACAAAGTAGTGGAATTATTAAAGTTGATACAACGCCTTTTACTAATTGCATTGTATTCATATCGACACTGCTTCCACCAATTAAAAATACGTACACAGGCAATAGTACTAATTGTAAAACTAAATTAAGCGGTAAAATTGACGAACCAAGTGCCACATTTCCTTTTGAAATTCCAGTAAATATCAAGTACCAATCAGTACAAGGCGTAACCATAAGCATGATATAGCCGATTAATAATTTTGGATGGTCTACTAAAAATAATCTTCCTAAAACTAAAATTAAAAATGGTGTCCAAATAAAATTTATAATAACTACTGTTAATGTAAATTTTAAATTTTTAAATGATTTTAGTATATCCTTTAGCGGAATTTGTAGAAATACTAAAAACAACATCACCATTAAAAATGGCGTTATCAGATATTCTGAATAAGTTTGTACAAATCCAATCTGTCCAAGTAGTATTCCGATTGCCACCATTAATAAGATGACTAAACTTTGAAATTTGTTTACACTTTCCATTTAACCCCTCCTAAAAATGATTTAAAATGTTCCTATAAATGTTTGTAATTAATAAGCTTTCTCATTTATTATAAATTTCATTTTTTTATGTGTAAACAAATTTATCTCATATCAAAAGTATTTTCTGATTTATTAAGCCCTGCAACTTGGATTAATCTCTCGACCCCGACAGATGCTATAGTTACTATGCTCTCTTCGTGTATGAAATCTGTACAACTTATATCAAACAACATACTTGCTCTTGATTCGAATTCTTCGTCCTCATCCCAAAATAAAAATTGAACTGGAATACATTCAAAGGCTTTTAGCTCATATCCCATATCAGACGCTTTTATTCTTTTTCCTCCTATTTTTTCACAAGCTTCTTCAAGTTTATCCATATGACCTGCAAAAGCTTTTGCAAAAGGTTCAAGTACACTTTTAACAAACGCTGGCTTAAATTGAGATGTATTTTTTAATTTTTCAAAAGTGACCCATTCGCCTTTGATTTTTGAATTTGGTTTTATATAGTGGAATAAAAGATATATATTGAATTTTTCAGAAACTGATATTGGAAGTTCATCCTCCATTGCTATTATTTCCCCATTTTCCATATGAACTCCGAACTTTCTTCCAAAATGATATATTACAAGATATTCCCCTTCTACTTTAAGTTCTGGCAACTCTTTCATCAGTTCTTCTTTGTCCATATTTTTGAATACTTCTTTCCATTTTAAACATGCCATTTCATAATTTGATGTTATTTCCTTTGCCATACTATTTCCCCCTATTTTATAATATTTTTTTATATATAATACTACTTTAATTTTATAGTTAAAATTGCATTTTGTAAAACAATATGAAAAGTGGATGAAATAATAGTATAAAAAACACCAATAATACTCTATTTAAAATATTATTGGTGTTTTACTTTATATTATTTTGAGTTTTCATCATGCAAATCTTTTACATATTGTTGGTCAAGAATACTTTTCTTATCTCCATATGCACATTTGCTAAATAGTTTCTCAGCTTCGACAACATCAAGCCCTTTTATTGTCATATTTTGTGGTTCCGCCTCACCAAGCCCATCTTTATAAAGCATATAAAGATAATTTACAGCCTGTGGCAAAAATCCTAAAAGTCTGGCACCAATACAATCGGCTGCAACTGGATCAGTACCTGCAATTATAAGACCTGGTGTGTCGACTGCTTTTCCGAATATCGGACCTGTTCCAATCATCGCCTTGTCCATACTTATTATCGCCAAATCAATCGGCATTTTCTTTGCAAAACTTCGGATAAATCCATGCAAATCATCATGAATTCCTGTATTCTTTTTCGGAAATCCGTGCACACTTGCAGGCGGATATCCGAGGCAAATATTTTTAATACTCGCTGTCACTGTCGCCTCTTCGTGATATTTAAGTTGTGTAAATGAAATTATAACATCAGCATCCTCAACCACCTTGTTTACAGGAGTTGATTTTAGAATCGGCCCATCAAGCTCAAGTTCAAAAAATGGTCCGTAATTCATATCCACAAATTCAACTTTTTCTTCCTCTATAATTTTATCAAATCCTGCACTTTTCAATACTTTTTGTGAATCAGTTCCACCAGATCCAAATGCTATGTATATTTCAGATGGCTCTCTTTTTTTAATGTATTCAATAAGTTTTTTCAAAGTCTTTGGTCCTGATACAACCCCATCTTTTGGCTTTTTATCCTTCACTCCATTTGGACTTATTATCACCTTGTCACCCTTTTTTATAATCTCATCAATCGGCAACATGTCCAACGCTTTTTCTAGAGATTGCCCCTCTGTCATTCCCTTTGTAATTGCTACTATTGGTTCTTTTATTTTTCTATCATGTCTCATATTTTCACCTCTTATAAAGTTTGTGTAATTTTTTTACTGTTATGCAAAAATAAACAATATTGTGGTTATAATACTGATGAGTTTATAGAATTTTAAAAAGTTTTAATATAAAATATAATATATTAAATATAAATTATTAAGGAGATATAATTATGCATAATATCAAAGAATTTATAGATATGAATGAAAATGACTTTGATTCATTTTTTAATATATTAGATAATTCTTTTCCAAAAAGTGAAAAAAGAGATTATCCTTCTCAAAAAAATTTACTTTCTATAAGTAACTATAGACCTTTCGTATTTAAGGAAAATGATGAAGTATTAGCTCTAATGGCTGTGTGGGAATTTGATGATTTTATATATGTAGAACATTTAGCCGTCGATAGTAAGTTGAGAGGAAAAGGCGTGGGTTCAGAATTAATCAAAAATTATTTAAATCGATGTGACAAGAGGGTCTTTCTAGAAGTTGAACCTCCAAACTGCGAAATATCTAAAAAAAGAGTTTCTTTTTATGAAAAACTAGGATTCTCTTTTAATGATTTTTATTATTTACAACAACCTTTAAACCCTGGTGATTCTCCTTTTAGGCTAAATATTATGAGTTATCCTGAGGCAATAGGTGAAAGGGAGTTTGATACGTATAAGAAGGATATATACAGGGATGTATATGGTGTCGAGCTCTAGATTAATATATATTTCAAAAAATTTTTATACTTGATGAACACTATTAATATAATGCTAAATAAGATGTTTAGAACAATGTAGATATAGTGTATAATATAATAAATACTTTTAAAAGAGGTGTACTATGGAAAATTTAAAAGAAATAAGATGGAAACAAAGATTTGAAAACTTTGATAAATCATATAAATTATTAAAAAAATATTCTCATAAACCAATAGTAACAGAACTTGAGAGAGCTGGGATCATACAATTTTTTGAAATGACATTTGAATTAGCATGGAAAGTCTTAAAAGATTACTTGGAATCAGAAGGTTATATAGTAAAAAGTCCTAGAGAAACAGTTAAACAAGCTTTTCAAATAGGATTAATAGATAATGGTCATGTTTGGATAGATGCTTTATCAAATAGAAACTTAACAACTCATACTTATGATGAAGAATTAGCAATTAAGATGACAAGTGAAATACTAGATGCTTATCTGCCAGAATTAGATAAAATGTATGAGAAACTTTCAAAGGAATTATAATATGTTTGGATTATTAGACAGAGATATAAAGTATATAATTAAAGCATTAGAACAACATGATGAAATTGAGAAAGCTATTATCTTTGGAAGTCGTGCTATGGGAAATTACAAAAAAGGTTCTGACGTAGATATAGCTATAATTGGAGAAAATGTAAATAGAAGTATTATTTATAATCTTGAAGACTGCTTAAATGAGGTTTATCCTTTACCATATTTTTTCGATATTATTCAATATAATGAAATAACGAATGAGAATTTAATTAACCATATAGATAATGAGGGTAAGCTTTTATATACAAAAAAGTAAATATTCACAATAATTTAAAAAACTAGCTAAACTTATTATAAATTTAGCTAGTTTTTTTATAGCATTATATCAATTAAACAATTTGGGGGCATAATCTCTACACGTCAGCCATTGCAGCCCTTGCCTTTTCCATAAATTCATCAGGGCTGCTTTCTGGTGCCATAAATGCGACTTCTTCGCCAAGAGCTTCAAAGTGTTTTCTAGCACACTTGATTTTTGCTTTTTCTTCTTCTCTAAGAAGGTTGATATCACTTTTGCCTTTAGTTTCAACAACAAAGTAAAGTCTTTCTTCATCAACTTCATTTATCACTACTGCCCAGTCTGGGTTGTAACTTCCAATCGGTGTCTCTATCTTAAACCAGCTTGGCAATTTAACATAAACTTTGACCTCTTGTCTATCTTCAAACTTCTTAGCAAATCTCATTTCTACATCAGAGTCACATATAGCATAGTTATAAGGTGATTTTTTACTTTCCACTATTTTGTCGTTCAAATAAGCAAGCAGTTCACTATCATTAAACATTTCTATAGAATAATAATCTCCACCTCTAAACTTAGAATAGCTTATGCCATCTACAACCATAAGTCTTAGATTTTTTCTTATTATTTTAGTTACTTCTTCTATATATTTCTGAGGATTTCGTTTAAAGTCCTCTAATCTTTTTGAATTAATTAAAATATCTATTATAGTTTTTCTAGTTAAGTTAGTTTTATTTTGTAAGTCGGTTATTATATCTGGCAACTGAATATTATATTCCAATCTATGTTGATCTTCTCTTATAGTTCTTCCTTCTAATCCTGTTTCCCTCGCCATTGTATCTATTGTACTTTTTGATGAAAACATTCTAGGAGTATTTATTTTAGGCATAATTCTTATATCTTCTATAGATTTTCTGATTAATTCTTTGCTATCAAAATCTAAGCGATAAATAGTCTTAGATTTTATTTTGTTCCATAGATTTATAAATTCTTCACTGTCTAAAATAGCCTTATTAAGCTGAACTCTTTTCTTTTTAGTTGCATCTTTAATTTCGTAACTCGTAACTCTTTTCTTTAACTCTTCATATATTCCACCATAGAAATCTATAAACTCTTTGTCTAATTTTAATGAATCATCACTTCCAGGTTCAGATTTTATAGCAATTTTCAGCTTATCTGTAACATTTCCTTTATCAGTTATATACTCTTCTTTTACTAAATATTTATAAAGTTCTTCTGATTTATCATATCCCATATAAATATTTTCACCAAAGTTTTGATTATCAGCTCTTGTCACATTAGCAAAACTGTGTTTTTCCACTATACCAAATTTAATATTAGTATCTCTTTCTATTTCGCTTTGTAACCCACTAACAAACTCGGAATAAGATTCATTTGCCATAACTGTAAGTCTATTTACACTGTAGTCTTCTACTCTTTCACCTTCTTGATTTACACAAAGTCTAAGACCTCTACCAATCTCCTGTCTTCTACTGATATAAGTTCCCTTAGATTCTTTCAACGTACATATTTGGAAAACATTTGGGTTGTCCCATCCTTCTCTAAGAGCGGAGTGAGAGAATATAAATCTAAGAGGATTATCCATACTTAAAAGTCTTTCCTTATCCTTCATTATCAAGTTATACGCATCATCATCAGCTTTTGTATTTCCCTTAGTGTCTTTATATACAATTTTTCCTTTTTTCTTATCAGATGCAAAATAACCATTATGAGTAAATGCTACTTCCAAATCTCTATTCTCATTATCTTTATATTTATCTAAAGTAATCAGCTTAGCATATTCTTCTTCAAACATTTTGGCATACTTACCTTTTATCGGATTATTGTCTTTATCATACTCTCTATAATTAGCAACTTTATCAATAAAGAATAAACTAAGCACTTTTATCCCCATCTTATTAAGCATTACTTCCTTGTCTAAATGCTCTTCTATAGTTTTTCTTATTTGAAATCTTTTTACAGCATCCTCATCCAAATCACCGATAACTTCTTTTAGATATATTCTTGTTCCATTAGAAAAATCCACATACTCATTACCTTCTCCCCAGCTTATATCTTGCACTAAATAATTGCTATAAAGTTCTCTTCCATTTGTTAATTCCTTTAAATCATCACCTAGTTTTACTTGTTTCTTATTTCTTTTTATTGCCCCTGTTTTTTTATCTTGTATATCTATTTCTAATTTGGCTTTTCTCTCACCTACCTCAATTAATTTTATATAAGGTAGATTAAAAGAATCCTCACTTCTAATAGATAATACTTCTATTCTTTTTACTAATTTATTTTCATAAGCATCTACTGCATCTAATTTATAAACCATATTATACTCATCCACATGAGTAGCAGAATATCTCAATGTGCATAATGGGTTAAGTGATTTTATAGCCTCTTTAGATTTATCAGTAGTGTCCACACTTTGAGGTTCATCTATTATAACAATTGGATTAGTTTCTTTTATTAAGTCTATTGGTTTTTGTCCGTTTAACTTATCCTGTGGTCTATGTATTATATTAGACTTACTTTCCTTAGTAGGATCGTCAAAACTTTTTCTAAAAGCATCTATATTTATAATCATTATTTCTATAGTATTAGAAGTTGCAAAGCTTCTAACTTGATCCAATTTAGATGAATCATAAACAAAGTAATTTGCTGGTTCATTGTTGAAAATGCTATTAAAATGTTCCTTTGTTATTTGCAAAGTTTTATAAACACCTTCCCTAATTGCAACAGAAGGTACTACTATAACAAACTTAGTAAATCCATAATTTTTATTAAGTTCATAAATACTTTTTAAATAAACATAAGTCTTACCAGTACCAGTCTCCATCTCAACAGTAAAGTTCATTCCTGCTAGTTTATCACTTCTTTTTAGATTATTTCTCATCTGGATATTTTGCACATTTTCCAAAATATCATCATAAGTTAAATCAAGACCATTACCAATTCCCGTATCTGTGTAAACTACTCCAAATCGTTGTTGCTCTTGGTTCAGATTTTTGCTATTCAAAACTGTAAAATTTGATTGTCTACCTTGCTGTCCTCTGAAGATGTCTACTATAGAGTTTATTGCATCATTTTGATATTGTAGATTAGGTTGAAATTTTAATTTCATAACTACACACTCCTTACATCTTCAATTTTAAATTGTTTTAAATTTTGAACAGCATTTATTTTAGCAGCATCACTCATAAATCCAGCTTCTTTAAATATTACCTTAGTGTCCATAAATGCTGATCTATGTTTTGGAATTTCATCTATAACATCTTGAGTAATCTTATCATCAAGACAAGCAAGCAATGCCCCTTGCCCTATATTATATAAAGTGTTATATCCAACTTTTATTTCTTCTATCTTTGCTGTTAATTCTACACCACTTTTTAGAAGTATTTCGTATAATAAATCTTCGTTAGTTCTGTCTTTTTTTAGATTGCTCTCCATATCAAGAAGATTTTGTTCTAAATTATCAATACTAGAATCCCATGATTTTAAATTTGATGAATCTAGTTTAAATACTTTAAATCCTATATCAAGATTTTCTATTCCTTCTTTGTCTTTGTTTTCTGATACTATTTTGTCTCCAGCTCTTCTTATACGTTCTTTTCCTATTTCACAGATGTTTTTGTAGCCTGATTTATATGCCTCACTTTTTTCATCTGTTTGTTCTGGAAGTTGAACCATAATAAAGTTACGTTTTCCTATATCTTCCGTATTTAATTGCATTACTGCATGTGCAGTTGTAGATGATCCTGAAAAAAAGTCTAGTATTATATCATCATTATCTGTACTCATTAATAATAAATCATTAATTAGACGTGTTGGCTTTGCGTACTCAAATATACTCTTTTCTATATTAAATAGTTTTTTTATTTCTTCAGTTCCTTTTGAATTCACATACTCATCTTTAAATAATGATATAAACTGCTTTTCTCTCGGTGAATTATCTCTTATTTTTTCATATATTATATATGTTCCATTATCCCTTTTCTCATAAATAACATCCCCATTATTGATTAGTTTAAATAATTTCTCCTTGCCTAATCTCCATCTTCCATGAGAACCATCATTCCTTATTGGATATATCTCTACTCCACCAGGTCCTGGTACAGGATAATACATACTAGGTGAGTCTTCACGCCTAGACCCTGCACCCCACTTATTTAACTCTCTTCCCTTGGCATATCTTCCTTTTTCATCTTGTAAATTTAATTTTATTCCTTCTATTTCAATTCCCCTAAAGTCTACTTTCTCATAGCTTTTCGCATAGCATAGTATATAATCATGAGTTATTTTTATATTTTTTGATATGGATCCTCCTTTTATTGCTTCTCTAGTAATACATACTATTAAATTCAATTCTCCAAATATTTCATCACATATTTTTCTTAAATTATCAACTTCATTATCATCAATACTTATAAATATTACACCATCCTCTTTTAATAAATTTCTAGCCAATTTTAACCTTGGATACATCATATTTAACCAATCTGTATGATATCTACCATTAGTTTCAGGATTAGCCTTTGTAGTTTGATTAGTAATCTTCTTATAATTAGGAATGCTATCCCTAAAATTATCATGATATACAAAATCATTTCCAGTATTATAAGGTGGATCAATATAAATCATCTTAACCTTACCAAAGTAACTCTTTTGAAGTAATTTCAATACCTCTAAATTATCTCCCTCAATATAAAGATTTTCTGTATCATCCCAATTCTTGCTACTCTCTTTATCTGGTCTTAAAGTTCCTGTGGAAGGAGTTTGTGCGATTCTAATAGCGTTGTTTTTCCCATGCCAAGTAAACTCATATCTTTCTTCGTTATCATCTACTTCATCTCCAAGTATTAATCTTAACTTGTCAAAGTCAATCTTCCCTTCTTCAAAAACTTCTGGAAATAATTCTTTTAATTTGTTCAAATTATCTTCCGTCAAATCCATACTTTTCCCCTTTAAATTTTCCATAACTAATACCCCTTTTTACTAAAAATATATCTTTATTTAAACTATTTTATTTAATCTATCATTTACTATTTTTTTCATTGTATCTAAGTATTTATCTTTTTCTTTATAAATTTTAGACTTACATTTTGGACATACTGCTATAATATTTAAAACACTATCAATGTCTTTTGATGGCTTATTTTTATCTATTATATAGATACTTAAATTATTATTTTCCTCACCACATAGTTCGCAGTGATTTGATGCAATTTTTAACACTTCACTTACTCTACTACTATTTTTTATGACATGTTTTATATCAATACCTATATTGTATGTTTTAACTTTTTTATCCTTTTGTGTTTTGGCTTTTTTATTTTTAGAGTTATTCTTTTCTTGATCTTCTTTATACATAGGTGATTTTTGCTTGCATGTATTGCAAATGTCGTATCCAACTTGCCATAAAATTATGGATTTTGCATAACAAGAACCATCATCTTCATCATAGTGTTTACAGTTTACTTCGACGTGTTTATGAGGTCTTTCAATATGATATGATGTTCCTATTTTTCCCCTTTGTGATTTATTTTTTGAAATCATATATATCCCCCCAAATAAAATATATTTAAACAATTAATGTTTAAAATTCTATGATTTAGTCCCTTTATATATATTATTTAGACTATATTTTCAATTTACCTTTTAATTTTTCTATTTTCTTATTTATTTCAACAGCTTTTACATTAAGCTCCATCTTCTTATTAAACTGACTTTCTCTTTTTATTTTGCTCAATGTTTTCTTAAGCTCAACTTCTAGCTTTTCTATCTGCTCTGATATTTGTTTACTTTCTTCTAATGTCTTTTTATCACTTATGTCTTCATACTCACCTATTTTGGCAGACATATTAAAAATATAAATCTTATCGTTTATAGTTTTATAAAAATCAAATAGATTTGTATAAGGTATTTTGCTAATACTTATAGAATCTATAAACTTTTTATCATTTTCACTTAAGTTACTTATATTTAACCAACTTGTTGTATTACTTTCCTCTACTATAGTTTTGTTTTTTTCAGTTTTGCTAAGTCTCTTTATAGCTGTGCTTATACTGTATTGTTTGTCAAATTCATATATAATCACTAGAGGATTTGGTATATTGTTGTTGATAATCTTGCTTATTTTATCTACCTTATCTTTTTGCTTTAGTTTAACTTTTAAGTATACTATCGCCTCATAGTAATATTCTTCATTTACAAAAGGAGCTATGTTTATAGTAGAGCTATTTAAAACATAACTCATCTCTATTCTATCTATGTAATCAATAAAAATTCTCTTATCTTCTTTGGACAAATCCCCTTTATCGTAAAACATCTTTTTGTATAGTTTTCGCCCAAGATATTTAACTTTATCTAATCCAAGTAATTCAAACATATCACTATCTCCTATTTAATTACTAAATATGAAACTATCTCAAATTCTTCTTGATTAGTATTGTTATCCAACATTCCACTTAAATCTCCTAAAGAGAATATATTTAAAGTGTCTTGTTCTTCTATTTTTCCAAGAATATCGTCTGTAACATCTGTTAATAAATCTTTGTACTTATCCATTTTCTTTTGATTTTTAGTTTCTTCATTAAATTCTTCTACTAAATCGTTTATGACTTTGTTGTTTCCTATACATAATGCTTTATAAATATCTAGTATTTTCTTTACATTAGAATAGTTGTAAATTATCTCTCCATCTTCTTTAACATAAGCCATGTAGTATGGATATATTGGATTTTTGTCACTTTCATTTTTATAGCTATCTGTTTTCTTTAGGCAATAAATTACTCCAGGTTTTATCTCATCATCTAGTGACTTATTGTTGTTTTTTACTATAGAATAAATACCAAGAGGAGTATTTTCTACTTCACTATCGTATTTTTCCTGTAAATTGATAAGGTCCATTCTAAAATCATCTAATGTGAAATCTGTAAAAGATAAATTTCCATTTACTTCTTCCAAATCTATTACTTCCTCTTGCAGTTGTTTAAGTTGTTTTCTTCTATATTCTAAGTCCTTCATTTTCTGTGGATTTTCATTTATGACATCTTCTTCACCAGTTGCAGAAATATCTAGCATAGTCATTTTTTGTTTTACTCTACCTTCTAGGTGTATGTATTCATCTAGCTCCATACTTGGCCAGAAGTTTACTAATTTTATGCAAGTATTTCTTGAGCCAAGACGGTCAATACGACCAAATCTCTGAACTATTCTAACTGGGTTCCAATGAATGTCATAGTTTATCAAGTAATCACAGTCTTGTAAGTTTTGCCCTTCACTAATACAGTCTGTTGCTATTAATATATCTATTTCTTCTTTGATTTCTGGCATTACTTTTTCTCTTTCCTTTGATATTGGTGAGAAGTTTATCAGCACTTTATTTAAGTCAACTCTGCTCATTTTTATAGTTGTCTTTGGATTTTCACTTCCTGTAACTAGAGCAGAGTTTAGGTTGTAATTATCTTTTGCCCATACACTAATGTTTTTGTATAGATATTTAGCTGTGTCTGCAAAGGCTGTGAATATTATGATTTTCTTGTTGTCTTCGTTTATAGGATTATTTATTTTTCTTGTGATTACATTTTTTAGTTCATGTAGTTTTTTATCTCTAGCTTCATCTATTTTCTTTGATTTTGAAAGAAGATCTAGTAATATATCTCTATCATGTTCTAAGTCTTGTTTGTATTTTATTTTGTCTATATCTTTAATCTTAATTTTGACCTTGTCTCCAATGGTGAATTGTTCTATCGATGTGTCAAGTGGGTCAATATCGTCAATGTCCAAGGTTATATCATCATTAATAACTGATAATTTCTTTATTTTTGAGTTTATGTTGTATAATACTTTTTCTAATGTTATGGTAAAAGAGTTTATTGAACTTTCTAGTCGTTTTAAGAAATTAGTTTTCATAAGAAAAACTATATTCTGTTCACGGTCCATCTGTTTAAATAAAACTTTTCCCCCTTTAGCTTTAGTGTCGTAAAGTTTGTTATAGTAATCCCTCTTATGAGGCAAAACGTATTTTATAGGTGCATATACAGATAAATTTAATTTTAGAATTTGATTATTTATCTCCTTGAAAGAAGGAAAGTCCTCTAAAATATCAATATCTTCTTTTACATTTTCAGGTTTTAAACGTTTTGGAAATTGTCCAATATCATTTATATTGTAGTATTTTTCAATATGTTTTCTGGAACGTGCTATAGTTAATGAATCCAAAAGTTTAAAATAATCAAAGTTTAGCATATCAAGGAGTCTTTCTGTTGTTTTTTCATTTTCTTCTAAGTCTCCCCATTTATTAAATGCAGACTGAGCATTTCTAAGTGTTGACATAATACTTTTAATTTCTGCTGTTTTTTCCAAAGCTTTATCATCATCTTCTGTTATAAATGCTAACTGATTTTTTAAGTCATCCAATTTATTGTTAACAGGTGTTGCTGATAACATAAGAACTTTAGTTTTTACACCAGCTTTTATAATATTATTCATTAATTTTTCATAGCGAGTTTCTCTGTCATTGACTGCTACGTTATTTCTAAAGTTATGTGATTCATCTATGACTACTAAATCATAGTTCCCCCAATTCACAAAACTAAGATCTATATCCCCACTCATTCCACCTTTTCTCGATAAGTCTGTGTGGTTTAATAAATCATAATTGAATCTATCTTTAGCTAAGATATTTCTCTTATCATTCACCCTATAAACTGACCAGTTATCACGAAGTTTTTTAGGCGCAAGAACTAACACTCGACAATTTCTAAGCTCATAGTATTTTATAATCGCTAATGCCTCAAAAGTTTTTCCAAGACCTACACTATCCGCTATGATACACCCACCATAAGTTTCTATTTTATTAATCGCACCAACTACACCATCTTTTTGGAAATTATATAATCTATTCCAAACTTCTGTATCTTTAAAACCAGTTCTTGATTTTATTACTTCTTTATTATCATTTTCTTCTAAGAAATCTTTGAAAATATTATATAAAGTTATAAAATACAAAAATTCAGGTGAGTTATCTTTATATAGATACTTAATTTTATTTAAAATATCTTTTTTTACATCTTTCAAAAGATCTTCGTTATTCCATATTTCATTAAATTTACTTTTTAATGTATAGTTTAATTCATTGTCATCTGTATAAATATTTAAATACATAGGTTTAGAATTTATATATCCTAAGCTTGGACCTGATAAAGAATTGGCCCCTGTTATACTTACACTTTTTCCCCCACTATCAATATGACAAAGAGCCCCATTCATTTTAGTATTTTTCAGAGTTTTAATTTCTACCTTTTTCTTAACCCATTTTGCTAACTCTCTAGCAATATAACTTTGATTAAGAGTACATCTTCCCTTTAACTCTTCTTCCACACCAAATAATTTATTTTCATTTTCTTTGATTTTTTTCATGATATTTTTATTATCATTCTTCACAAAAGTAGGCTCTGTGTAAATAAATCTCAAGCTATCAATTTTTGATAACTCTTCTTTTAATTCTTGGAAGGCATACAAAGTAAAATATGATGCTGTTATGGAAAGCTTTGAATTTTCTTTTATATTTCTTTTCAATACGTCTCCAACCCTACCATATTGCTTGTTATCTATTAATTTTTCCTCCATTCTAAATCCCCTTTTTCTTGTTAAATCGCATTATTCCTATTATTAATAATAATAGTGCTATATAGAAATAAAATCCATTATTTTATTAAAATTTTTAAGGTTCTCTATATTTGATTTCTTGACTTAATTTCTTGTATAGAAAAACCACACCTTATTATTTAAGATGTGGTTTTATAATCCCTAGAAATGCTCTCCATTTTCGTAATACTTCTCTTTTTCAAAAACTGTAAAAGCTAAATCCATACTTTCTATATTTAAGTTTTCTCTTATGTTATTAGTGATTATCTTAGCAACTATATCTTGAACTTCTTGCCCTCTGTCAAACCAAGCAACTTCAACAAATGGATAAACATCTGCTATTTTGCCATCTCTTATAGCAACAGATTTTATACATTCTATTTCAAAATAATCTCTTGGGCATTTTACTGCCTCTACTAATTCATCGACCATCTTTTCGCTTATTTTACAGATGTCATTTTCGTTTATTCCTCTTACTTTTATTTGTGGCATAACGTCCTCCTACTTTGGAATTTATTATCTATTTTTATAATGTAGTAAATTTTTTCTACATAAATTTATAATAGATATATTATAACAAATTAGTAAAAAACTAGTCTAGATTAAACATTTTTATAACTTATTTTATTCTACATCTAACCTCGAAATATGGACTTGAAAAATCTACTGAATCTATGATAATAATGCTTGTGGAGTCAGTTGTAATTCCATTATTGTTGATTTTTGTTTTAACAAAACTTATGAGGATTTACGATTTAATCATATAATTCCTCTCATTTTTTGAAACAAAAAAAGTAGGAGTTATTTTTATATCCTCCTACTTTTACATTATTAAAATATAATCCTAAAAATTTTATCTTTTATCCACATTCAAAGCATAATTCTTAAATTCTGTTTTATTCTTGTTATGAATAATATTTTTATTCCACACCATATAAATACTCTTATCATCAATCTTATCTTTTATCTTGATAACAGAAATCTTATTAGTATTAATAAGTGGCGTGTTCAATATTATCGCAATGCCTGCCCCTGCTTCGACAAGACCTGAAAGTATCATTGCCTCGCTAGGTTCTGCATAAATCTTTGGTGTATATCCTATAAAATCAGAATAACATTTCTCCACATCAGAGCATTTATCATTATATGCTATAAAATACTCATTTTTCAGCTCACTAAGATATACTTCTTCCTTGTTGGCTAGATGGTGGTTTTTAGGAACAATCAAAACATATTCTTCCTTTTTCACTAAAGTAGCCTCTATGTTAGAGTATTTGCCTAAATCACTTATATTACTTATAAATCCGAAATCTATATGGTTGTTTTTGATTCCTTTCAAAATTTCATCTGTATTTTGATTATCTATATTAAACTTCACCTTAGAATTGTTATTAAAAAATCCGCTTATTAAAAAAGGTATAAAAATTGCCCCAATACAAGCCGTTGAGGATATTGAAATAATTGTATCGCTGTTGTTTTTCATCTCTTTTAATTTAAGTTTACCTTTTTCAACTTCACTCAAAGCTCCTTTGGCATATTTTAAGAAAACATCTCCATACTCTGTAATCTTGATATTTCTTCCTTCTCTTTGAAAAAGCTTAACATCTAGTTCTTCTTCTAATTTAGATATTGCTTTACTTAGTGCTGGTTGGGTAACTGATAATATTTCTGATGCTGTTGTGAAATTCTTTGTTTCCGCTATTATTTTAAAATACTCTAGTTGTTGTAAATTCATGATTATCTCCTCTTTATTAAAAACCAATAACTTTTGGTTATATATTTATGAATATTTTCAATTAGACACAATTCATCAAACGGTGCTATAATCCTATTATTGTATTATTCAATATATTTAATAACAGGAAAAAGTATAAATTTTTTCTATATAAATGTCAAATTAATTATTGTATTAAAAAGGAGAAATGTAATGTTTAGCGTAAATAAAGAAAAATGTATTGGCTGTTCACAATGTGTGAAAGATTGTCCAGTTTCTACTATATCTTTAGTAGATAACAAGGCTGAAATAAATAATGAAAGATGTCTCAAATGCGGTCACTGTATAGCTATCTGTCCAGTAGAGGCTGTATCAACTGATGATTACAACATGGAGGATGTTATTCCTTATGATAATGACAGTTTCACAGTTGAAGCTGACAACTTACTTAACTTCATAAAATTCAGAAGAAGTGTAAGAAGATTCAAAGATAAAGAAGTTGAACAAGAAAAGATAGAAAAGATAATAGAAGCAGGAAGATTTACTCAAACTTCAACAAACAGTCAAGATGTATCTTATGTAGTAGTTAGAGAAAAACTTGATGAACTTAGGGATTTAGTTTATGAAAGTTTAAAAATAAAAGGTGAAGCAATTTTAGCTAATTTAACACCTCAAACTGCTCATTTAGAAAGATATGCAAGAATGTGGGTTGCTTCTTATGAAATGTACAAACAAGACCCAGTTAAAAATGATAAAATATTCTTCAATGCACCAGTTGCCATATTTGTAGCTTCTCCAAACAACGTAAATGCTGGTTTAGCTTCTTCAAATATGGAGCTTATAACTAATGCATTAGGTCTTGGTACTTTCTTCAGTGGTTTCTCAATAGTTGCTGCAAAAGATAATCAACCTATCCTAGATTTACTTGGTGTAAATAGTTCTGATGAATTATTATCATGTCTAGTAATAGGATATCCTAATGTTAAATACCAAAGAACAGTTCCAAGAAAAGATGCTGTTGTAAACTGGATATAATAAGATAAAAATAATATAGGTTGCTTAATTTTATTTAAAATAAAAAAAGGAGTGTTATCGTTATGAAAATATTAGTATTAAACGGAAGTCCAAGAAAAGGGAACACTTTAACTGCAATCAATTCATTTGTTAAAGGAGTTAGTTGTGAATATGAAGTTGAGGTTGTAGATACTTACAAACTAGATGTATCTCCTTGTACTGGTTGTAGAGCCTGTCAATGTTACAAAGGATGTGTTGCAAAAGACGACTCTAACATGATAGTAGATAAAATTGTTGATGCTGATTTACTTGTATTTGCTACACCTGTATATTGGTGGGGAATAACTGCTCAACTGAAAATGGTAATAGATAAATGTTATTGTAAAGGTGCATACCTTAAAAATAAAAAAGCAGGTATCATAGTAGTTGGTGGTGCAGAAACTAATGATAAGCAATACGAATTAATCAAAGGTCAATTCGATTGTATCTCTGGATATTTATCATGGGATCTTCTATTCTACAATGCTTACTCAGCAACTCAAACTGATGATTTAGCTAACAACGAATCAGCAATAAAAGAACTTGAATCTTTAGGTGCTCTACTTGATTCTGAAAAATAATTTATAAAATAATATTATCCATAAATTGAAAAGCTACTAGATTAATTGTCTAGTAGCTTTTTGATAAATAAAATTATTTATTATCCTCTATTTTTTATTATACTTTGAAGCACGCCACCTTTACATTTGTCGCAATTTGCTCCAGCACCAGTAGCTGCAGTAACTTTTTCTACTGTGTCTGCTCCATTTCTAACTGCTCTTGCAACTTCTTCAACAGATACGTTGTTGCATCCACATGCATTTTTTAATATTCTTTGCATTTCTGTTGCTTCTTCTTCGTTTTCGATAACTAAATCAGTCATTCTTCTAAGGTCTTCTACAGTTCTTGCTCCTTCTGCTTGAGCCATTCTTATTTTTTTATATTTGTCTATTGGTAAACTTGTTTCCATATGTAAATTCTCCTTGTATTTGTTTTTCTAGTATTTAGATACTATATTAGAAAATTTATAAATAATACTTCTCTATTAATCTAATATACTATCAAAATAGTAAATACAAGTAAATGGATTTATTTTACAATAATTGTCTTTGATTTTGATTTATACCCTGTTTTGCTAATAGTAACGACTACCTTTACTTTCTTTTTCTGTTTTGGAATTTTTATTTTATATTTTCCATAACTATCAACTGTAACTGTTTTTCCTATTTGTTTTCCGTTCACAGAAGCCTTTACTCTAGCATTTTTCAACCCTTTTCCTGTTATGATTGTTGATGTATGTCTTATTCTGTTTACTGTAAATATCGAGAATGTTTTCAGAGATTGTATTCTTTGCGGCATATTATTCAACATTAATACCATCTCCTGTCTCGAAATCTTAGCATTTGCATTATATCCGTAATCATGTGGTAATATATTTAATTCATATAAATGAACCATATTATTAAAATCAGTTGAATTTAGATTTTTAAATCTATTTTTATATTTGTTTTTTATTTCTTGACTATATTCTTTGCTATTATAATCTTTGAATATTTTTGCAACATCTAATAATGTTATCTTTGCTGTTCCACCATTTACAACATATGAAGTTTTTAGTGCCTTATTCGTAGTAGTCACAAATTCTTTTTTGCTAACTTGTGTACTTCCAGAAAATTTGCCTAAAGAATTCATTGTTAATACTCCATTGGCAAGATATTTATTTATAATAGTTTTTGTAGAAGAATATCTAATATCATAAAAACTTTTTTCTAAAATATTTTTATAATTATTAAAAGTATATGTCAATAAAGTATTTATATCTTGAAACATTTGCATACGTGTACTTTTTCCGAAGAATGCACATATAACTTCTCTACCAGAACTATCCCTTGCTGTTGCTGATAATGCATATCCAGCTTTGTCACTAGTTCCTGTTTTTGATCCGATTATTGTAAATAAGTTTTTAGAATAAGAATAATTTCTTAAAAAATTATTTGATGCATATAATGTCTTTGATTTTCCCTTATAGTAATTTTTTATAACATATTGCGGTTTTTTGACAATTGCTCTTATTGTATCATTTGTCATAGCGTATCTTGTCAATTTTGCTATATCACTTGATGTTGAATAAATATTTGCATTTTTATGCCAGTCCATCCCCACAGGATTGTCAAAATAAGAATCGTTCATACCAAGCTCTTTAGCTCTTATATTCATCATATCCACAAAATTTTCTCTAGTTCCTCCAACTGATTCAGCAATTATTTCTGCAGCATCACCTGCTGAATATACTAAAAGCATGTTTAAAAGTTCTTCTAATGTATAAGCATAGCCTGGCTTTAAACCTGCTGTGGTCGTCTCTACATCAACCTTATTTAAAGTAGATTTCTTAACAGTTATTCTTTTATACAAACTGCAATTTTCTATAGCAACTATTGCCGTTAATAATTTTATAGTACTTGCAGGATATATTCGCTTATTTTCCTGCTCTGATATAATAATTTCCCCCGAATTTGCATCCATAACAGTATATGAATGTGCATAAACAGTCGGTTTTGCTTGTGCTGCATGTGCATTGTTAACAAATACACCACTTGATATTAGCATCATAAGTGATAAAAATATAGCTATTATTCTTTTGTTTTTCCTCATAAATTCTCCCCATTATATTTTTTTATACTATTATTTGATTTTGTATTTTGTGAATTTTGGTTGTTATTTTGATTATTTGATACATTATTATTTGAATCGCTGATATTCTTTAAATTACTATCATTATTTTCATTTGTAAAGTCACATAACTTAGTTTAATTTAATTAGTTGTTTTTGTCTATTAATTTTTATCTGTTCGTATAAATAAATGTACTCTAAATACAACTTGTCATAACTTAGTTTCTTACATAAAAAAAGACTACATAAAACATAAATCAATGTAGTCTTATCATATATTTTTTAATTTATCTTAAATACACAACTTCAATTAAAATCTCCTCACTATAAGTCCCTCTAATTAAATTCAACATCAACAACCTCATTACAAATATTTTTATAATCTTTATTATAATCCGCTTCCGTATAAAAAATTGACTCCCTTAATACTTCACTTAATCTGTGTCCCATATGATTCATAGAAACATATGATGTTCCACCTGAGATAATCCCTCCAACGATAGGAACTGCTTTTGAAACACCTTTTGCAAAACCTGCCTTTGTTACTTTTACTCCAATTATTTCGCCCATTTTTTTAGTAATTGAATATAATGCTGTTTTACTTAAAGCCCTTCTTGATGTTCTTGTTAAAACTTGTTTTGACATATTTGTAGTGAAAACTCTCAATGTAGCTGCTGATTTTTCAATTCCAAACATAACGCCTAAATATAATGTTAGCTCTCTTTTTATATCTTCATCTAATTGGTTGGCATTTCCGATTTCTCCATAACCATATAAATAAACTAATTCCTGTGCTAACTTAATGGCTGTCCCAAAAAATTGCAAAGTATCAGCAGGTATAGTTGCAGCCATTGTCAATCCCCCAGGCATCCCTGCTGCAAATGATACCATTGATGTATTTGTTGTTCTTTTCCTTATCAATGAATTTGCAATCCTATCTAATTTATCGATTGGTATTCCAGCTGTAACAGGATCAGTCTTGATAGCCAAATTTACAATATTTTCATTCTTTATCTTAGAACCTAAAGTTTGTAAAAGAAATTGCTCTCTATCCACCCTCACACCTGGAACTTTTAGAGCAGTTCCTAATATATTTTCAAACTTTGTACTACTTTCTTTCAATGCATAATCCATATAAAGGCCCCCTTTGATAAACGCATTTCAATAAAATTTAATCATCCCTCACACTTATTTATCTATATTAAAATTATAAAAAAAATAACCTGACATCTAATGTCAAGTTATAAATATTTTTTAAACATATTCTCTAATTTTTCTCTTATTTTTTCTCTCACACTTTCTGGTTCCAATACTTCAACATCATCTCCAAAGCTCAACAGCTTTGTATATAATATATCATTATTTGGCAATTCAGCCTCAACATACAAACTTCCATCATCACATTCTATTACTTCATCATAGAATTCATCATACACCTGAAAAGCTATGGATTTGTTGAACTTTAACTTTACACTTATATTTTCTGAATACTTAATTGTTTTTCCTATTTCAAGTTCGCTGAAATCTCTACAAAAACTCTCTGTCAATACTTTCAGCTCTGTCATTCTCGTCAATTTGAAAAATCTGTAGTCGTTTTTTAGAAGGCAAAATCCATATAAATACCAATATTTATCCTTAAATACCAACTGAATCGGTTGGACTTTTCGTTCTAGTATTTCTCTATTTCTGTTGAAATATTTAAATTTAACTACATTCTTGCTGAAAATAGCGTCCTTAAGTAATCTGAATATATCTTGTTTTGGCTTCTTTTTGTACCAACTTGTAAAATCAACTTCTATCCAGCTACTCTCTTTAATTTCAAATAATGCCCTTAGTTTAGTCAATAACTCGTCCAAATTATTCCCATCTGCAGCACTAATACCCTTAAGTGCTGTCAAAATCTGTTCTTTTTCATTGTCCGAAAACACCGATCTGTCTAGCACAAAGTTATCAAGTAGATAAATTCCACCACCTTTCCCCTGAGTTGCACAAATTGGAATCCCAGCACTGCTAAGTGCATCAATATCACGATATATTGTCCTAACCGATACCTCAAATTTTTCTGCAAGCTCAGATGCCGTTGATTTTTCATGTTCCAAAAGGTAATAAACTATTTTAAATAGCCTACTCTCTTGCATCTTTCTGCCCCCTTTATAAATAAATCTAACCTAGTATAACCCCTATTATATTAATTGCTATTAATCTTGTTATATATATTATATCTAACATCTAATGAATTTTTTGATAATGTTTATATAATTTCACAAATTAAAAAGCTACACCGATATAAATCAATGTAGCCCATAATTTCATCATTCCAAACCTGTTGAGATTTACCCTTTTCACTCAAATCATCCAACTCTTTCAAATACCCATACTCATAGCCACAGCAATTATCGGAACTAGAACCCTCGCACATTTAAAATTGCCTACAGAAAATAAAACTACGGCTAAAGTTATAAACACAACACCGACAACTGTGATTAACATTATAGTATTCCCTTCTTTTTTTACTATGATATATGTATATTACAACCTTTGCTTTTATATTTCTTGTTAGTAAAATTTTAATCTTCCATTTTGGAATGGATGTTTATTTTAAATACAAATTAACTAATTCATAACATCTATCTCTAGTCATATCTAGCTTTGTCATAGTCATTGCATAAGGTGCCAGAGTCCCTGGACCTTCTTCAATTTCTACTTGTTTTACTGCAGCATCTCTATCCTTTATCCACTGTCTTTCTTCCTGTTTGACAGCTTCCATTTCAGTTGATGACAACTGTTGTTTTAATACGCCATAAATTTCATTTAGCTTATCATCCCACAAGTCATATTTTTCTACAGCCTGTTTTCTTACTTCTATCCAAGGAATATCTTCATCACCTGTTTCTTCAGTTTCCCTTGTCAATTTATCCAATTCTGCTAAATATTTTTCTTTTAACCCTGTATTGTAATCGTTATTTCTTGAAACTTGATTGTCACTTCCCTGATTAGATGATTCTGATGTTTCAGTATTATTAGATTGATTATTTGTTTCATCAATTGATTTTTTAGTTTCTAAATTTGTATCATTATTTTCATCGTCATTTCGATTTGCCAATTTAACTTGATTTTGTTGTTCTTGTTTAGAATCTTGTCCTTCTTTAAAAAATACCATTCCTGCAGCCAATACAATAATGGAAAATATAATTGTTGTTGATTTATAGCCTTTTATAAATAATAATGCTAATACTAAACCTAAAAGTATACCTATTGCTAATACTACTATCATATTATTCCCCCTATTTACTACCATAATTTATCACTATAGAGCCAAAATTCTTAGCCTTATATATTATAGCAACATTCCTGTTGTTTATTTATTGTGTTATTAACAATTATATAACTTCTTATGTTCTTCTAGTGCATATTTATCTGTCATTCCTGCTATATAATCGCATATAGTTCTTAGTAAGACATTATTGTATAAATTACTAGATTCATTTTCTTCATCATATATATGGTAATGTAGTGCTGATATTATATTTCTAATTTCACCTACATCTAATTTTTTCTTTTCATCTCCCTCTTCTTTATTCTTTTTATATTTGTCATATTCTAATAATCCTTCAATTGTCCAAAATTTACTTGAATCTAAATCTTTTATATACTCATCATAAAATCCTAAATTATAATGATAAAGTGGTTTATTGACACATTTAGTGTTATTATGTTTTAAATCACATAAAACTCCATTTCCTTTCTTACACTCTTTATACTCTAATTTACTATGATATAAAATTCCCCATAAAACCTCTTTAGTTATGTTCATTTTAGATTGTTCTAAATCTTTCGCAACTCTAACACCTTGCAAGTTGTGTTTAAATCCTTTATTATTTTCATTTATACTATCATTGAAATCTGCTATTTTATAACAGCCATTCATTATATGGTTAAGAGTTCTCTCCCCAACATGCCCAAAAGGTATGTGTCCTAAATCATGCCCTAATGCTATTGCTTCTGTTAACTCTAAATTTAAGCCTAATTCTTTTGAAATTGTTTGTGCTATTTGATTTACCTCTAATGTATGTGTCAATCTATTTATTACATGGTCATCCTTAGCTGCCAAAATACTTGTGTTTTTCCATTTAATCTTCTAAATGCACGTGGATATAATATTCTATCCCTATCCCTTTGAAATCTTGATCTAATCGGATGATCTGATTGTGTATTATCATATCTGTCTGCCTTGTCATCTAATGCTGATAATTCATTAAATACTTCTCTGTTCATATAAAATCTCCCCTTTCATTAATTAATTAATTTTATATATACCTATAAAAATAAATATCATTAATTTTATTAACTATATATTTGTCATACCTTTTAAATAATATATTAGTTAACTACCTAATCACTTTATAAGTCAAGTGTAGCATATTTTCTACAATTTGCCCTAATAATTCCTTTTAATATTACTACGCCATTTAATATCATCATACAAAAAACACCCATCTACTTTTTATATAGTGATAGGTGCTTCATATAATTACTTATCTTCTTATTTAAATATATATAATCTATCCTTATTTGATTCATTATATACCTTTCTAGCTTCATCAAGAAAGGCATTTCTTCTCTTTATATTCTCTTTATCTAATCCTAAATTGGCTATTTTAATCATAGCTTTTTTATTATCTTTTATAACTTTAGGATTCGTCATTACTTCTTTGTTATATGCCTTCATTTTTATTCCTCCTCATCAAAGTATGCATCTAATAACTCTTCATTTCTTAAGTTCCAATACAATGGAACTGTATTATAATATAGATTTTATCATATATGCTTATATATCTTACTTCCCTTTGACCTATTACACTTCCAGCACAAAGTCTGCAAATTATCTTCGGTAGTCATTCCACCTTTCGATAATGGAATTATATGATCTATTTCTAATAATAAATTAGGCTCATCTTTCGTAGATAATCCACAAATTTGGCAAGTATTATTATCTCTTGCTTTTATTTCATCCCTTAACTTAGGTGTCATCAATGCTCTTTGTCCTGCTACACTTTTCTTAAATTTTATCTTTTTTGATAAATATTCTATCAAATCATTTAAATTTTCTATATTAAATATAAAGTCATATGCTTTATTTACCCTACCTTGATGACTTCTATATCTAAAAGTTAATTTAGGAAAGTATGAATCTTTTAAATCTATATCTTTAAATCCTAATTTTCTACTTAATCTTTGTATTCCTGTAAAATTCCTAATAATAAATGGTAATTCACTGCTAATACTTTTTATTATCTCTTCTCTTTGTCTTTTTAATTTTTCTTTACCTTCTTTCACAGCTAAAAAATCATTTAAAGTATTTTCTAGTCTCTCCAGTGTTTTTTCATTAAATTCTACATTAAAATACTTATGTATATATTTAAATGGATTCTTCTGCGCTCTATCTAATGTATCATATGAGCATTTATATATTGTTCTATTATACTTCAAGTATTCTGAATTTATATTAGGATTAGAACACTTCAACTCTCCATTATAAGTACTCACAAATCCCAAATCTACATTTTTCATTGCTTCTATATGGTCATTTAATTCATTACATTCCTTTGTATATGTATCAATCTTTCTTTTTATAGCTTTAAACCTTCTACTTCTAAAATACAACTCTGATAAAAACAAATAAATTAATATTGTAAGCCAAATTATAACCATTAAATCAATTATAAAATCAGTCATTATACTACCTCCAAAATAGATTTACATTCCTATAATATTAGTATTTATCCTAAATTAGGTTTTGATACCTATAATTTACTATTAATAATATTTTTTACTATAACTATATACATAAAAATATACATCAAAAAACCGTATACACAACAAAATGCCATGCACACGGTTCAAATTCAATCATTATTAACTTTTAACTAAACAAAGCAACTTGCCTAATACAATCTCGCCTCAATCAGACTTAACATATTATCTAATATCTATTCCAAAAAAATATCCTCAAGCACAAACTATACTTGGGGATATTTTATAGAATACATCTATATTTTTTATTTATTAAATATTTTTATTCATTTTCCATTTGTTTTTTCAACATTTCAGCGAATTCATGTTGTTGTTTTCTTTCTTCGTCTTCTAATTCTCTCATTCCTTTATTTATTGCTTTTGCGTATTTTTCAGCTTCTTTTTCGTCCTTTTTATATTCTTTATAATCTGCTTTGGCTTCTTTTTTTAACTCGTGGCCTAATTCTTTGTCAAATTTGCCTACTTCTTTTATACCTTCTTTAACATCGTGTTTTAATTCATGTTCTAATTTTCTTTCTTCTCTAAGTTCATGTCTATATTCTTTTCTACCTTCATGATGTTCTTTCATTTCTTCAAATTTATCTTTAATAGTCATTTTATTTCTCCTCTCTATAAAGAAATATTTATTAATAGATTATCCAAAATACCAGTTTGATATTATCTAAATTTGCTGTATTTTTTGTAAAAAAAAGTTTTTTAAATATACCTATAACTTAAACTTAATTGTTATTTTGACTTTTTAGAACATCTTTGATTTCTTGTCTTGATTTTATACATAATTTTTTAAATACTGTCTTCAATATTGTTTTGACTGTATTTACTGATACAAATAATTTTTTTGCTATTTCATTATTTGTAAATCCTTGTGCCGCTAAATTTGCAACTTCTAACTCTCTTTCTGATAATTCAACAACTTTAGATTTTTCTTTTTTAACAAATTTTAAAAATTCCTCATAAGGCTTTTGTAATCTTCTAATTTCATCTATTACTTCTTTAAAATTTCCTTTTTCGTATATTTCATCTAACAAGTTTTTTATATCAGTATAATTTTCTGCAAAAATCATATATAGTCTATCACTTATCGCTATTTCCAATGCTTTTTCAAGTTTTTCAACTGATTCTTTTCTTTTAGATAAATTGTCGTATGCTATTGCTATATGCATATTTTCAAAAATCTCACAAAGTAAATTAGGAAATATCCTTGCCATAGCCATAGACTTATCATAAAGTGCAACTACCTTGATATAATCCTTTTTTGTTATAAGTACTTTTGAGTAAATAAAATTTACAAGAGGCATTGTCGGAAATAATAATCTAGTATTTTCAAAATTGCCATTTATTATCCACTTTGGAATTTTGCTTTCTTCTTTTAAATTAGAATATATATATGCCCTTATTAAATCCAACGTATCTGAAAACATATGAAGGTCATTTATATAAATCCTATCTTCAATTTCATCCATCAAAGTCCTAAACTCTTCATACTTGCCTTCATGTATAAGTATCCTTAATTTTAAAAACAAAGCACAGCAAAGAACTCCTGAATACTTATCACACATAATCATAGCCTTATCGAGCGCTATTTCTGCATTTAATATATCGCCTTGATTAAAACATACCTCAGCCTCCATTATATAATCTGCTCCTTTGCCGTGGTTTTCGGTGATTTTATAATAATAAGGCATTGCATTTTTCATTATTCTTAGCTGTTCTTGTAATTTGTCCTTATCTCTATAATACATATATAAAATTGATGGTGAACCGAAAGTCCATGTGGATTTATTTGTCATAATCGTAGATGGCTTATACATCAATTCATAAGCCTCCTTGTGAAGATTCGACATTTCTTCTATATTGTTATATTTTGTGAAACTAAGTATAAGTTTCATCTCTCCAAGTAGTTGATTTTTTTCTTTATCATCTATATTTTTATCTTTAGCTATATTTTCATAAAATTGTCCACAAACTTTTCCAAACAAGTCCATCTCATTGTAAGTAAACAACCTTCTCGCATATACCAATAATGCCAGATGATTTTTCTGTTTAAATTCATTTGGACAATTTTCCATACATCTTATAAATGTATCCTTTATTTCTCCCGTAATGCTGTTTCCCTTGTCTTGTACCAAAGTATTTAAAAAGCTTTCATAATCCCTAGCTTTATAAAAATAACCCATACTTAAAACATATTTTCTTTTTTTATAAAACCAAAGTCCGCCTTTTTTATATACTTCCTTTTTATAATCATCGTCTTTTTCTTTTAATTTCTCCAACAGACATGTTCTAAAAATTGCATGAAATAAATATACTTTGTTCTTCTTGTCATACTTCACAAATGCATTAACTTGTGTCAATTCCTTTATCAATAAATCAACATTTTCATCCCCAGTAACAAATTTTACTTGCTCCAACGTAAACTGATCAAATACACATAATCTAAGTAAAAAATCTTTAAACTTCTCTTCAAATGGATCATACACTAGTTTTTCGACAAGTTCATATATATCTTCACTTACCTCAATCGTATTGTATTCGATATAATTTAGCATAATCAAATATATCGCACTTATCCAACCTTCGCTCTTTTTATAAACATCATCTATATTTAAAGTATTTAAATTTATGCCACAGAGTTTGTAATATTTTTTTATATCATCCTTTTCAAATTCCAAGCAATTTTTCGTAATATAATTCACCAATTTTTTTAATTGAAGTTCTTCAATCTCAATATCTGGCTTATTTCTCGTAATTATAATAAGATGGATTTTGTTATCCATACTTTTTACCAAATTATATATTAACTCATCTAAATTTTTATTATCTATTAAATGATAATCATCTAATATTATTGCTATTTCCTCTTTTATATAAATAGAATTTATAAGCTCAATACATTCTTCAAGTTTTATACTATCTTTTGGTAAGCCTATGTTTTCCAAGCGACTGCCAACATTTGAATCTATCTTGCTTATTATTCTACAAAAACCTTGCCAAAATGCTATATCCGAATCAGTGTAGATATTCTGCCAATAGTAATTCGTATGGAATTTGTTCAGATATATTTTTATCGCTGTTGTCTTTCCATATCCCATCGGTGCCTCAACCACAGTAAGTGGATGTGAATTTATTTTATCTATTTTCTCTGTAAGCTTTTCATTCACATAAACTTTATTCGTATTATATTGCTTTATATATTCCATATCCCCTTTTCTAAACTCCCTTCTAGATTTATATTATTATTTATATATAATCTCAATTTTGTTTATTTTTAAGTCCTATATGTTAATTATATATTATTCATTCGTACGATTAGCATTCTCTTTTAAAATTTCCCACAAAAAAATAGGAGCATTTGCTCCTATTTTGACATTATAAAAAATAAATCTTTATTTTAAACACGCTCTAATTTTGATATCCACAATATGGACAAGTTCCATCATCATTTATAGTGGCACTTCCACAATTTGCGCATTCAGAACTATGGCTAGCTCCATCTTCATTAGCTGATTTTCCATAACCACAGTTTTCGCAATATCCATCAGGATGGAATGTCATTTTTTTGCAGTTTGGACATTTTGTATAATCTCCGTAGTCCCCACTTTGATATTCTTCTTCGTTATTTTTATTCGTATTTTTGTTATTATTGTTGTTTTTATTTGTATTTGTACTCTTTTGATTATTCCCATTTGACTTAGTATTTTGATTACTATTTGATTTATCTGTATTATCTGTTGACTTTATTTCTATGCTGTATTTATCACTTCCCTCTATGTCATTTAAAATATCACATACATATTTAGCTATTTTTTCTAAATCATAATCTTCTGTAGCGTCTTTTAAATTTTGCATATCTGACCCGTATTCTTTATTCGCCAACATAGCATCGTTTATGTCTTTTCCGTAATTAACTAGCTTATCTTTACAATCTTTAGTTCCCCCGTTTGAATCCTTAAGTACTATATACATATCTTTTAATAAAGTTGATATTTCTGAAGCTGTTGCAGCTGTATCTTTTTGCTGCTCTTGTTGTTCTTGAGTACTATCATCCTTGCTATTTGATGAACAGCCCACTACTCCAAATGATAATACTAATGATAATATAATAACAGTTAATTTCTTCACCTAAAATCCCCCTTCTTGATAAGTCTAAATAAAATATTTTATCTAGTTAATTATAGTATAGTTTAAATTTTGGATGATAACTTGATTTTGGAGACTTTTCACCCGGGTGATTTTTCTAAAATAAAAGGGTTGTTTTATATATTCAAACAACCCTTTTACTATCTAAATTATTTTGTTAAACTGCACTCTTTTTCTATCTCTTGATCCATAATATCTTTTACTGATGGATATCTAATATTTAAAATACCCTTTTGTAATTCATCTTTATGATTTGTATAAGCATTAATTAATAATCTATTGATATCTTTATACATCTTATCTCTTGTACTATTTCCGAAAAATGCACAGATTACTTCTCTACCTTCATTATCCTTGGCTGTTGTTGCAAGTGCAAATCCAGCTTTATCAGTAGTACCTGTTTTTGAACCTATTACTCTAAATAAATTGTCAGCATATTTACGTTTTCTAAGGAAACCATTAGTTGAACCCAATGTTATTGATTTTCCATTATAAAAATTATCTACTGTATAAAAACTATGTCTAACTATTTTTCTTATTTCGTAATTTGCCATAGCATATTGTGTCAATTTCGCTATATCATGTGCAGTTGAATGTATTTTTGCATTACTGTGCCAATCCATCCCCACTGGATTATCAAAATATGAATCTGTCATTCCGATTTGTTTTGCTTTTTCATTCATCATAGTAGCAAATGCTTCACTTGAACCCGCTACTTCTTCGGCTATAACTTCTGCTGCATCACCTGCTGAAACAATCAAAAGCATATATAAAAGTTGTTCCATTGTGTATGTAGAGCCAGCTCTTAATCCTACAATTGATGATTCTACATCAACTTTGTTTAAAGCTGCTTGTTTTACTTCTATTTCTCTATCTAAGTTGCAGTTTTCTATTGCAACTACTGCTGTTAATAATTTAGTTGTACTTGCAGGATAGATTTTTTTATCCGCATCTTGAGACATAATTATTTCCCCTGAATTTGCATCCATAACAACATAAGCATGTGCAGATACTCCCATACTTATTGGAGAGTCATTGATTTGAGATTTACTAACTTGAACTGATTCAACTTTATTAACAAATCCACTAGTAGATATTGTGAGTATCATTATCAAAAATAAAGCTGTTATTTTTTTTATTACCTTCATTTCACACCCCATATTTTTACATATTATTAATTTATTATAGAATTAATTTATTATATGAGTCAACAAGATATGTGTAACAAATTAGTATCAATAATTTAACTATATATATAAAGAAATCTTTATTCTAAGGATATTTAAAAAATATAGGTTGCTAAAAAAGAGATGTCTTTTAATACAACATCTCTTTTTTATTCTATTTAAATTTTAATTAAATTCTCTATAATTTTATACTCTTATTTTAAAATTCTACTTCTTATAATTTCTTCTATACTTTTTAATTTAATAAATTTACAACTTGAACATCATTATAAGGGAATATCTTCATTTCACTTCCATCTAAGTCTTCTTTATGCATATCAAGCATATTTATTTGATTATTATTGTAAGATTTATAATAATAAAGTCCTTTTTCTAGGTTCATACAAGAACTATATTGAGTTATTTCATCTTTTCCGTCTTTAGTTATTACTGAACCTTTTACCATTGCTACATTATTTAAGATATGGAAGAATTCAATTATTCCGTCGTTTTCTATATCTTCCATAAGAATTTGTGCTCTTAAAAATGCTACTCTTACAAATCTAGATGGTGATGAAAAATCTCCAGGAAGTCCTATCCCACCAGTTGCAGATCCCAGCGGAGTTAATTCTAAATCACTCCAATTTGCAGATATCGGTTGAACTGGAGTTGCATTCATATATTGACGTAAGTTAGTTATATGCCAATCAAATGATGGTGCATTAGTCATTACACCAACTTTATTTTCATATACTTTAAATCCTTCTTTAGTTTTTTCGATTACGATTGCTTTTCCTGTCTTATCAGTAACCATCCAGTGAAGTGTTGGAAGTCCAACATTTTCAGCAAAAGGTCTTGCAACTAAATTGATTTTATCTAGATATGGTCTTAATTCTTCTAAAGTTGCAAAATTACCAGTAATCCAAAGAATTAAGTCATATGGTGGCATATTTTCCATACCTTCTTTAGTGTCCTCTTCCCAATATGCATCAGGGAAGTTAAGCCCAGCACAACCTAGCCCCTCTTCGTTTATAGCCTCAGCAAATAGTGGGTGATTGTCCATAACTGATGCCATACCAGTAATAGCATATTTTATCTTTTTATTTTCACCAGAAACTTTGTCTACGTATTCATAATTTCTAGGAACTACTACTGGTCTTTGTCCAAATGTATATTCCAAATCCATATTTCTTCCAAATAAATGTTCTTTTTTAAATGTTAATAAACTCAAAGCTGTACACATGTTAAAATCCTCCTTTTTATGTAAAATAATATTCTTATTTATGTTTTGTAAATTGCTTATTATTTATGCATAAAGAATTATCTAAAATCCCAATTTTAAATAATTGAAATTAGCCCTAAAAAATGTTATGCTATCAAAAGCGAATCAAAAAGAGAGGTAATTACATGATAAAATTTGACAAAGTGTCGTACTCTTTTCCACAAAAAGACCTTTATACTGATGTTTCATTTACAATAGAAGAAGGTCAACATTGTGCATTTATCGGTGCAAGTGGTAGTGGAAAAAGTACGCTTATAGATATAATAATGGATCCTGAAAAATACGTATTTGACGGAAACGTTGAAATGGAGCCAAGCTTAAAAATTGGGTACGTAAGCCAATTTTCACAAAGAGATAAAGACAAAGAAACAACTGTTTTCGAATATATTGCAGAAGAATTTATAAAACTTGAAAATGAAATAGCAACTCTTTGTGCTGAAATGGGAACTTCTGATGATATCGAAACATTATTAGAAAAATACCAAGAGGCACTTGATGCTTTCGATGCGATTGATGGTGATAATTATGAAAACAACATCAATAAAAAATTAAATGCTGCTAACTTAACTACTCACAGAGACAGAATGATTTCTGAGCTTAGTGGTGGGGAGTTCAAACTTATACAAGTTATAAAAGAAATGCTTAATAATCCTGATTTAATGATTATGGATGAACCAGATGTTTTCTTAGACTTTGAGAATCTTAACTCACTTAAAAACTTAATTAATTCTCACAAAAAAACTATCTTAGTTATAACTCACAACAGATATTTATTAAATCATTGTTTCAATAAAATCATCCACCTTGAAAACACTGAACTTCAAGAATTTGATGGAAGATATATTGACTATAACTTCTCTCTTCTTCAAACAAAAATTGAATTACAAGAGATGGCAATAGCTGATGAAGAGGAAATAGCAAGAAATGAAGAATTAATAAAAATATTAAGAGAAAAAGCAACTTACAATGCAGATGCATCTAGAGGTAGAGCGTTAAAAGCGAGAGTTAAAATACAAGAAAGATTAGAAGCAAATAGAATTAAACATCCATTTGTAGATATCAAACAACCATATATCAACTTAGAAACAAATAATGAAATCGAAGAAGAAATAATAGCATTAAAAACAGATAATTTAGGTATATCATTTGATGAAGTACTTTTACAAAATGTAAACTTCGAGATAAAATCTAATGATAAAGTTGCAATAATCGGAACAAATGGTGTTGGTAAAACTACTTTATTAAAACAAATTTTCAAAAATAACAACGATGCTATAAAAATAGATGAAAACATCAAATTAGCATATTTATCGCAAATGCAAAGTGAAGTTGTAAATGAATCAAACACAATTTTACAAGAATTCTATGATATTGGATTCGAAACATATGGTGAAATAAGAAGATATCTTGGAAGATACGGATTTAGTTCAGATATACTTACACAAAAGATCGAATCATTATCAGGTGGTGAGAAAAACATCCTTCAACTTGCAAAAGTTTCAGCAAGTAAAGCAAATATGTTATTAATGGACGAACCAACAAGCCACTTAGATATATATTCACAAATGGCATTAGAAAAAGCTATTTCAAACTATAAAGGCGCAATCTTAATGATTTCACATGACTATCATTTCATAGTTAACTGTGCCGACTATGTCTTATTAATAGAAGACAAAACAATAAGAAAAATGAGCATGCGTAAATTCAGAAAAATGATATATGCTAACCATTTTGACAAAGACTATCTTCAAATAGAAGAAAAGAAAAAGGCTCTTGAAATGGATATCGCCTCATCACTTAGAGATACTGATTTTGAACGTGCTAGAAGTTTATCTGAAAAATTAGAGGAAATAATTAAATCGCTTTAATTTTTGATATATTAATTATTATTTATATAATCTTCAAAATAAATGTATAAATTTTTTTATCTTGAGGATAATATAGAAAAGATAATTCTCATCGGATTGACGATGATGATATCTTTTTTAGAAAATAATTCCCATCGAATTGACGATGATGATTATTATCGAAACTAATTGCTCACATTTTTATGTGGGCTTTTTTGTTTCTATTAGTATTTTAGGACAGATTTACAAAAAATAAACACATAGAAAGTATATTTTAAATAAATATAAATTCCATGTGTTTATTTTTTTATTATTAAATCTTTAATTTTTCAAATTTATCTTCTTAATAACAATCCCAATTATATAAAACATCACTAAAGTCTAAATTCTTTAACTTATCCTTATTAATAAAGAAATTGCAAACTCCGCAATCTCCCCACATTATATATCCATTTTCATAATCGTCCATACTATCTATCTGTAATAATAAAGTATCATATACATCAAGACCGTCATATTCTCTAGGGTCTGATTGTGCAAAGTAAGGGTATCCTCCTATTTTATTTCCGCAACCTGAAATCTCATCGTTGATTTCTTCTAGAATATCATCAAATGATTCTTCACCTTCATTATCATCATCCAAGTCCCAAAATGCTTGAATTTGATTATTAGGAAATAGTTTGTTGTATTTTTTTACAAAAATTTCATCAAAATTAAAATCTTCTGATGTTATTCCTTCTTCATAAGTTGTAAACACCATCTTGAATTCATCTTCAAATGGCATATAATCCTCATCTTCAATATAAGGATTGTATATTTTTAATATATCCTCTTCTTTTACATTATCATCAATACTGTCATGGTAAACTACTCTAAATGTATTTTGTTTATTTTGATTATCAAAATCCAGCCCATAACAATCATCCATAAGTATGAAAAATTGTAATAATCCTTTTTGAGGATAATCTTCCATTCCTACAAGCTCTTCGCAGTTTATTTGTGCTAATAATGTAAGTTGTCTTCCATCATCATCAACAGGAATTTCTGCACCAACAGGTAAATATGGAGTCCCTCCTACTTTTGAATCTACAAGTTGTGTTTTTTGTTTTTTTAACTCTATACTTATAGCTTTCTTAGCTGTTTCTTTTTTTATGCAATTGTATACTTTTAGTATTGCTTCTTTTTTATTCATTCTCTTTCTCCACCTATTTATAATTATATAACCTATTTTTTCATATAAAGGTAAAATATATTTTATCTTAATATATACTAAAAATTTAAACAATACAATATAAATTAATTTATATTCCACAATTTAAAGCTAATTATAATTTCCTATACATTATAAAAAAATGCTACAAAATAGATAACCTACTTTGTAGCATTTTTGCTTTTAATTTATTATTATTTTACTTCAATTATTTCCTAAGCTGCTTCAGCCAACTTCTCAATTTCCATATTTTTAGGAAGTACTAAGTTTAAAATAATTGAAACAACGAATACAACTGCAACACAATTTCCGCTAAATATGTCTTGTATCATTTTAGGGAATATTGCCCAAATTTCTGCTTCTGTCACAGAAGTAAATCCTATACCTATAGCTAAAGATAGTGCTATAATTATGATATTTCTTTGTGTAAAACCTGCTCTTGCAAGCATCTCTATACCACTAACTACTATTGTCCCGAACATCATAAGTGTACACCCACCTAACACAGATTCTGGAATTGAGCTGAAAAATGCACCGATTGGTGGAACAAATCCTGCAAGTATCATAAACATAGCTCCAGTCATTATTGTAAATCTATTTACTACTTTTGTCATAGCAACTAATCCAACATTTTGGCTGAATGATGTTACTGGTGGACATCCAAATATACCAGTTATAGAACTTGAAAAACCATCACAAGCAAGTGAACCTGAGATTTCGCTTTCTGTTATTTCTCTGTCTAAACCTTTTGCAACTACTGCTGATGTATCTCCGATTGTTTCAGCAGCCGAAACCATAAATATAATACATACCGATATAATTGCATTTATATTGAATTCTGGTGTAACTGGTAAAATTGTAGGGAATGCTATAATTCCATTAGATAAAATTCCTGATAAATCTACCATACCTAAACAAAGTGATACTACATATCCTACAAATAATCCGAATAATACTGATAATTGCTTCCAAAATGATTTTGCTAAAATATTAAATAAAAGACAGGCTACTAACGTAATTGTACCAACCATAATATTTTGTAGAGAACCAAAGTTTTCAGTGTATCCCCCTCCGAATGAACGTACACCTACAGTTAATAATGAATAGCCAATCGTTGTAACGACAACACCTGAAACAACTGGTGTTATTATTTTTCTCCAATATTTGGCCAATAATCCTAATAGTCCTTCAAAAATACCACCTACGATAACTGCACCTACAACAGCACCATAGCCATATTGAGCTCCAACATAAGATAAGATTGTAACGAATGTAAAACTAACTCCCATAACAATAGGCAACTTTGCCCCTACTTTTCCAATAGGATATAACTGAATTAAAGTTGCTATACCAGCCATAAACATTGCATTTTGTAATAATATAGTCATCTGCTCTTGTCCTACAGATGATGCACTTCCTATCATCATAATTGGTGTTAAATTAGCTACAAACATAGCAAGAATATGTTGTAATCCAAAAGGAATCGCCTTAGATAATGGCACTCGTCCATCTAATTTATAAATATTTGCAATACTCGAAACTACTTTTTCTCTTTTTTCCATCATGTGTCCCTTTCATGTGTGTAAACTTAATATGAAATTAGTATACTATAAAACTTTTAAATTTACAATTGTAAAAATTAAAATTTGTTGTTTAATTAATAAAAAAATCATTTTTTAAGAAAAAATATGCTACTTTCACTTATATATTAAAACATATATATTAAAAAGTTCGTATTTTTCCATATATTTAAATACCTTTTTCATTATTTCCTTTACTATTTTAGATTTTTATTTTTATCAATAACTTTATCAATATTTTTATATTTTATCTATATACAAACACAAAAAAGTAGGAGCTTAGCCCCTACTTTTTTGTTAACATATTAAGTTATTTTCTTCAAAATTAATCGTAAATTTCATACCATTTTGAACACTTTCAAATGAGTGTGAGATATTTAAAGTTTTTAGAATTTGTTGAACAATATAAAGTCCCAACCCATTTCCTCCGGTGTTTTTATTTCTGTCAAATTCCGCCCTATAAAACGCCTCGAATATATGATCTAGATGATTTTGTTCTATTGGTTTACACTCATTTTCTATTATTAATGAATTTTTTTCAAAATATATATTTATATTTTTTCCATTATCGGTATAATTCACTGCATTAGATATAATATTCGATAATGCCTTTTTTAACATTGATTTATCAGTATTTATATTTAATGAGTTTGAATAATCTATGTTCATATTGATTTTTTTTGATTTTGCGATAATTTTATATGGCTCAATAATACTTTCTATCAATATTTTTAAATCTACTTCTTTCAATTCTGTTTCGCCGTTCAAAGAGTTAAGTCTAGATGTGTCTAGTATCTCTTGAACCATACTACTTAAATTAACAACAGCTTCTTGACATTTTGGGAGATAAACATCATGATTTTTATACTTCCCGATATTCAAAATCATATTTTCAAGCATTATATGTATGCTCATAAGAGGTGTTTTTAATTCGTGAGAGGCACTTCTTAAGAAGTCTACCTTGCTTTTTTCCGATTTACTCACATTTTCAATTTCCTCTTTCAAAGAATCAATCGTATCTAATAAATTTTTATATAAACTATTTATATTTGTCGCTAAAAGCTCTATCTCATCGCCAGTGTTAATATCACAATATGCATCTTCTTTTAATACTTGCATCTCTTTTGTAACGTCACAAATTTGTTTTATTGGTTTTGTTATTTTTTTTGTATATATATATGATGCAAATAATGAAATAATAAGACTTATACCGATAGAATATGGTAATATCATAAATACTACACTTCTCGCTTCTTGGAGATATTGTAAATCCATAGCAACTTTTATTGATGCATCTACGTTATCTTTTGTCTTTAACTTTTTAGTGTAAAGTAATGATGAATCACTAATTTTTAGAAAATCATTTTTAACTTCTGTTGAATTTGATTTCTTATTATCTTCTATAAAATCCGTTTTATTGTCTATAACTAGCGACTGTTCATCTAAAGCATCTGGGTTTATATATATATCACAACTTTTAATTCCTTCATATACTTTATTTTTTCCATTTACACTCAACAGTATATTTATGTTATGCATATCAGCAAATTTCTTAGCTATTTCATCGCTCTTATTTGAATTATTATTTTGTAATTGCTCTGTTAATTGATAGCTTATGTTGTCTAAATCTTGCTGCTTTTTATTAGTATAAAAACTCGGCAAAAGCATATACAACAAAGTGTGAGAAATTATGATGATAATTGCCATCAGCCCAACTGTAAATAGGTATGTTTTTTGGAATAGTTTCATCTTTTTCATTACTTATCCTCAAACTTATACCCAATACCTTTTACAGTTGTAATACAATCTAAATCTAGTTTTTTTCTAAGATTTTTAATATATACATCAATAACACGATCAGCTGGGGCCTCATCTATTTCCCAAAGACTATCTAACATTTGATTTCTTGTTAGCACCTGGTTTTTGTGCTTAATTAATAATTCCAATAACTTTATTTCCTTTGGTTTTAAATCTACTGGATTATTATCTTTCTTTGCACAAAATCCTAAAAAATCCACCTCAACATCTTTATAAATCCATTTGTTATTTTGTTGTCTTCCTTGAATACGTCTTTGCAAAGCTTCAATTCTTTTGTGAAGTACTACAACCGAAAATGGTTTTGTTATATAATCATCGGCTTTTTCATTAAAACTCATGATTTGACTGTAATCATCAGTCATTGCAGTAAGCATCATAACAGGAACATCGCTTATTTCTCTTATTTGGCTCAATACACCAAACCCATTTATTTTTGGTAGCATTATATCCAATAAAACTAAATCAAATTCATTTGATTTGAATAAGTCGATACCTTCTTGCCCATCTTCAGCAACCATAACATCATATCCAACTTCGGATAAATATTCACTTATCCCTTCTCTTATATCTATCTCATCTTCTACTATTAATATTTTTGTGCTCACTTTTTTCAACCTCATCATCTTTTAATTATATTTTATAGTATAGTATACTATAATTTAAATATTATATTAAATATCTTTTTTATGTTTTAATTTAAACTTAAAGGCTTTTATTAATTTTTGCTTGCACAATTTGACTTACATCCAGAACATTTTGAATTACAAGCTGCTTCTTTTGTTTTTGTAAATGTAGTTTTTATAGCTCCTCTTGGGCAAACTTTTATACATTTTCCACATCTTATACATTCTGCACTGTTTGGAGTTTTGTATACTGCGACATTCATGTCACATTTTCTCTCACATAATCCACATTTTGTACATTTGTCTTCATCAATTTCATATTTATAAAGAGAATACTTGTTGAATAGCCCATATATAGCACCTAATGGACATAAGTATTTACAAAACGGTCTATAAATTTTTATTGATAATATAACAACACTCACTAATATAAACATCTTCCAAGTAAACAATGGTCCAATTATTTTTCTAAGTGAACTGTTCATTGATACTAGAGGTACCCCTCCAAGCAATGTTCCTGATGGACAAATTAATTTGCAAAACCAAGGATTACCCTCTCCTGCAAAGTTTGTCAATGTAAGTGGCATTATAATTACAAATACTACTAATATAACATATTTAAGATATCTTAATGGCTTATCCAAAGGCACCTTTTTAATTTTTTTAATAAATGGAATTTTGTAAAGCAAGTCTTGTACTAATCCAAATGGACATAGCCATCCACACACAAATCTTCCTACAAACGCCCCAACCATCATTAAAAATCCTATTATATAAAATGAAAATTTAAAATTTCTACTTCCCAATACGGCCTGTAAAGAACCTATTGGACAAGACCCTATCGCCCCTGGGCATGAATAACAATTCAGCCCAGGTACACATAGTTGTTTACTATCACCTTGATATATCTTCCCTTTTGCAAAGCCCAAAAAGTATCCATTAGTCAATGCAGTAAACACTATTTGAACGGTTAGCCTCAGGTTTGACTTTATCTTTCTTATTAAATCCATACTATCACCTATCCAATTCCTATACATTCAAGACATATAATATTTGATTTCTTTGACACAACTTTATGTTCTTGTCTGTGAATTCCAAGAGATACAAAAAGCATCCCTGCAATAAATATTGCTAAACCTACTTTATTTTTTTTAATAATATTATTCATTTGCCTCTACCTTCTTTAATACTTCATCTATTTTTGCTTTCCAGCCATCATAATCGTTAGAACCTTCTATACTATCAACGATATTTCCATCTTTATCTATAAAGAATGTTGTTGGGAATGCTTGTAAAAGCAATGTATCATCTTTTTCTACCATATCTTTTGTAACTGTTAATTGTTGATAAGTTGCATTTGCTTTTGATAATATTTCTTTTGCTGTAGCTTTTTCTTCATCAGTTAATCCAATTCCCGATTCTAGCAACATACCTTTTATCGAAACACCTTTTTCTCTATATTCTTTGTTTAATCTATCTAATGTTGGTATTTCTGATATACATGGGCTGCAGCCTGTGTTCCACACATTGACCATAGTCAGTTTATATTTTGAGAATATAGATTTATCTACCTTATTTCCATCTATATCTGTAGTTTTCATATCTTTAAATATTGTGCTAGATGATAAACTTGAGTTTGTATTTTTGTCTGTTTTTTGTTCTGTTTTTTGTTCAGTCTTTTGATTTGAGCCTTGTTGGTTTTTATTTGAGTTATTTGACTGTGAACATCCTACTACTGATGTTACTGTCATCATCGCTACTAATGCTAATGTTGCTTTTTTTGTTATTCTTTTTCTGTTCATATTCATTCTCCTAATACTTCAATATTTTAATTATTATTTGTTTTGCTTTTCTATGGTTTAATATTAAAATTTCAATATGTAACGTATATGAAATTAAATAACTATCTTTATAAAATGAAGATTTTGAGGTAATATAAATATACGGATTAACAATTAAAGAGGTGTCACAATGAAAAACTTAAAAATCTACTTTACATCTGACTTACACGGTTATGTGTACCCAACAGATTATATTGATAGATCACAAAAAAATATAGGTCTATTAAACATAATAAATCAATTTGAAAAGGACGGTAATACGTTAATAATAGATGCTGGGGATACGATTCAAGGTTCTCCTTTCACAAACTATCTTAGCACTACTGAGTTTGATGTTCATCCAATAGCTAAAATATTCAACATTGCTTTTCCAATATTATCAAAGAACATTTGGTATTTACTTAGAATAATATGTATCCCCTCAGCATCAGGATACTTTAAGAATCTACAAATCCTGTAGTCGCATCTATAAATTTTACATTTGATATAGTCTTGCAATATTTTTCGATTTCATTATTATAGTTTGTAATTCTATTAATAACTGTTTTTGAGTATTTTCTTCCAATAGGAAAAACTTTTTGTATATAATTTTTTTTAGGATATTTATTAGATAACTTATTAATCAAAGTCTTCATATCCTTTACAGTAGTGTTATATTCAGCAGCATTCATTCCATTTACTCCAAGCAATCCACATACTTCATCGATACTAGAATCTACTGGCATTGAATCGAAGTTATTAATGTTTATAAACATTGGCTCTACATATTTTAAGTTTCCTGATATATATGCATTTTGTCCGTTATAATTTACTTAATACCAGCTTCCTGATTTTCCAATGGCATCAAATACATAACCTTTTGATACCTTGCCTATAGAATCATATTGTGTCAAAGGTCCTTTTCTGACATTTAATCCTTCAGATATTACTTTAACTTTTGTTTTTCTACAAAAAAACGATTTCTTTCTTTTAATTTTATCATATTTTGATACGAAAAAAATCCTAGGCTTAAAACCTAGGATTGACAACATCTATATTTTTATTTTAATTTATTATATTCTTCATCACTTACTTCTTCACACCATTCGTTTTTTGTATCAACTCCTGGTACTTCTATTGCTAAGTGTTGGAACCAACTATCTTTTGCTGCCCCATGCCAATGTTTTACACCTGCTGGTATATTTATTACATCACCAGGATTAAGTTCTACTGCTTCTTTTCCCCATTCTTGATAATATCCTCTTCCAGCAGTACAAAGTAGGATTTGTCCTCCACCTGATTTTGCATGGTGTATATGCCAGAAGTTACGACATCCTGGTTCAAAAGTTACATTACCTACTACAACTTGTTCTAAAGATAACATGTTTAAATAACTTTGACCTGTAAAAAATTTTGCATAAGCATCATTTGTTTGACCTGTTTTAAATACACTAAGTTCTTTTTCCATTTTAATTACCCCTTTTATTTTTTAATTTTATAACGTAACCAAAGACTATCTCCTTCCATAATCTTTACGTCTTCTAATTTAAAGTGAACTGGCTTATCATCGCTAAGTCCTTCCTTTTCCATAAATAGTGTAGGTGTTTTTGTAGAACCATCTGAACTTGCTGCCATAACAACACTAACTTCATCACATAACCCTTCTTGGATAAATGACCAGTTAAGTACACCTCCACCGCCTAACATAAGAAGTTCTATATTAAATAGTTTTTTTAATTTTTCTAATAAAACTTCATAATCTAAAGTTGTATCGCCTGCAATTATATAAGATATTCCTAGTTTTCTAAGAAGATCTTTATAAGAATTACTAGCTTTATTTGTAAGAACTTCTATTACATGAGCTCTTGTATCTTGATATATGATATAATTTTTGTCCCATCCAAGAACTCCCGATGGATCTATTGAAACATAATGAATGTTTTCATCAAAATCTGCAACATAGTCACCTTCTGGTACTATTTCTGCATCCTCATCTAAATCTGGCTTTTTATAAAATGTAAAGTTGTCATCTGTTGTAACTCTACCCGATAGCCAACCTTGATGTTTATAATATCTGTCTTTGCCGAATGCTAAATCATAAAATACACTTGAACCTATTTCTCCTTCTGGAGTACTCATATAATTTCCCATGATTTTACCGTCTAGAGAAGTTAGCATATGGCAGAATATATATGGTCTATTCATTTGTTAAACCTCCTGTCAAATTTTTCTTTGTTATTAACTTATTTATAATTTTATTCCTTGAAGTTAACTCCAAGTCAATACAATTTTTTGTAATAAATTAAATTATATATTTAATATTTTTATTACATAACTTTCATTTATATACATTTATATAATAGCTACATACAATTATCTATTTTAAAATGTTCTAATACTAATCTTCTGTTCCTTTGTAAGATAAAACAGAAGAGATAAAAACTGTCAAACATAGTATGCTCGTCATCGAAATTACAATACTCATAAATTTTGCTACAGGTGAAACTGGACTTATATCTCCATAACCGACAGTGGCGAAAGTGATAATAGTATAATAAAATAAATCAAAAAACGTAGGGTTGTTGGTATATACACCTTCTCCACTACAACTAATAAAACAAACAGCAAGTGCAAGACTTATTACAACCATTAGTAAAACAATAACAGCCATCACTCCTACACTATCAAGTCCATCAGTTTTCTTAGTTTGTCCTTTAAAATCGGTGATTTCAGGACTTCTTATTATTCTAAGCAGTACTTTTAAATTTAAAAAGTAACTTAGAGTCACACCCACCAAACCTATTTTGTAGTTTTTCGCAAATTCCCCGGGAAATATTATTAAAATTGTCATATACATGCTAATTATAAAATAACTTATCAATAAATCTGTTTTTGTTACTTTATCTTCTATTTTATATAGGAACTTATAAATCTTTGATATGGACAATAATAAATATCCTATAACAAAATATAAAAACAATATTAAAACGATTATAGTTAATGTCTTTCCGAACAAAATATAATTTTCTTCTACATATCTAAAAATCTTTTTAACTATATATCTCACAAGCGCATATACTACAAATGCTTGTGAAATAAAAAGTATTAGCCATTGATAAAAATTAATATACTCAGACTTTCCTTTAAATAAATATTTATATTGATTATTTATCTGATGGATCAATGTTTTAACTTTTTTAATTTTATATGTATTTATCCTTTTCGAAACAACTCTTTCTACTGCGAACAATGTTATTAATATAAAAAATAATCTAATCATATTTCCTCCAAATATAGTTCCTATGATAATTTCTACTTTATATATATTATGCTCATTAGTTTAATAAATAAAATCTCGCCCCCTGTTTTTAATGTCACCAAAAAATTACCCCCTCATATATTGTTAATATATAGTTAAACTATGCAAAAATTAATAAGTTTCAATGCTTATTGTAAAAGGGGGTATACAAACACCATGAATTTTTTATCTTCGTTTAATTCCATTTTGCTTGTAGGCGCTTTATCTATAGATGCTTTTGTAGCAAGTTTCGCTTATGCCACAAGTAAAATAAAAATACCCTTTAAATCAGCTTTAATCATTAATGTTGTTTCTACTACTATTTTGGGGATTGCCTTATTTACTGGTAGTTTTGTAAGTAAATTCATTCCCTCCGTATTTACAACAAGTATTTGCTTTGCGATGCTTTTAATGCTTGGATTGACCAAATTATTTGATAGCACCTTAAAAGCTTTAATAGGACCCAAAGGCTCATTAACACGCAATTATGAATTTAAAGTTTCCGACTTTAGATTTTTTTTAAATGTATATATAGATAATACAGCAGCCGATGTTGATCATTCGCTTACCTTATCACCAAAGGAATCATTCTCATTAGCATTAGCACTCTCGCTAGATGGATTGGCGGCAGGTTTTGGAGCAGGTTTAGTCGCGGCTAACTTTATTCAAATAATAATATTTTCACTTATTATAAATATAATTGCAATATTGGGTGGTTGCTTTGTTGGAAATAAAATATCAGAAAAAACAGAGCTAAATCTTTCTTGGTTAAGTGGTGTGACATTAATTTTATTAGCTTTTTTAAAATTGAAATAAATGTTTGATATTCTAATATAAATTTGATTTCTCATTAATATAAAGAAGTAGCAAATGGTATCATATATGGATATAAATAATTTGATATTACATTGCCACAAAATAGAATCGAGAATTTATTCTTTGCGGAAAATGATCTAGTTATAACAGGAGTGTCTACTTAGCTTACTAATAAAAATAAAGCGTCGAATATTTTAAATCGACGCCTTATTTTTAATTAATCAGCATATGGAAATGTCAGTGTTTTTTAGTTGTTGCAGTACTTTTGAACTTATATTTCCTATTGATTTTTTCTAGCTTTATCCATAATTATATTCTAGTTATTCTTGCTTCTTTTCTAGGTACTGTTCTCTTATATTCTACCCTTGGATATCCAATTACCATACAAGAGATGATTTTTTCGCCTTCTTTTAATCCTATCATTTCACCTATTTTAGGATTCATTGCCGCTGCCCTTTCAAAGAAACCACTGAAGTAAGTTCCTAACCCTAGTGCATCTACCATAAGCTCCATTTTTGCTGATGCTAAACCACCATCTATCTCATTTTGCGCTTTTACAATTATTAATAATGGTGCTTTGAAGAATAATTGATCAGGTCCATCTGGATTTTCTACAAAACTCTCATACATACGCTTCCACATATGGGCGTATTTTAGAAGGTGTTTTGGAGTTTCTTCACTTCCCAACATCTTGTCGGCCATTGCGTTTAATGTTCCTAAAGTCATTCTTCTTAACTCTGGTATGCTGTCTTTTACAATAGTATAAGAAATATCTTGCATATTAGTTGATGTTTGTGTAAATCTTCCTGCATCTATTATTTTTTCTATTTTCTCTTCTTCTATTTCATCTTTTTTAAATAATCTAACACTTCTTCTAAATTTCATAAAATTCATTAGTTTATCTGCATCTATTGTGAAGTCTTCTTTTTCATATGGGATGACTTCTTCCATCGAGTATTCTTCTTCATCATCACAAGATACTGCTTTTACTGGACAGATTGCTATACAGTGACCACATTTTATGCATGTTAAGTTTCTTATGTGCGCTTTTTTATCGATCATTTCTATGTCGCTTACGATACAGTCTTGCTTACATAAAGTACATCCTATACACTTATCTCTATCTACTATCATTTTGTTCTCCTTTATATGATTATACGATTCTTCTTTTGTTTAATTTTAATTGCTGTTTTAAAGTTTTATCTATCTACAAAACGCATTATTTCGTCTACGTCTTTTCTTTTATTTGGTGCTGCATGTTCTCCATCTTCATACCCGTAAACTATAAGTGCTGCAACAGTTTCGTCTTCCGGTAAGTTTACTATTTTTGCTATAGATTTATCGTCTATAACTCCCATTATACAAGTTCCGACACCTTTTGCATGTGCTGCTAAACAGAATGTTTGGCATGCTATACCAGCATCAAAAACTTCCCATGAGTTACCTTTTGAAGTTATGTATTCTTTGTCATATGTTCCACTTTTTCCTTTTACAAAGCTAAGTACAGCTACTCCTTTTGCAGTTCTTAAAGTGTCTATATTGTATACGAATCCATTAACTCCATGCTCTGCTATTTCTTTTATTATTTCTTCGTCGTCTACTAATGTGTATCTAGCTATTTGGTAATTTACCCAAGAAGGAGCCCATCTCGCTATATCGACAATTTCTCTCATAGTCTCTCTGTCTACTTTTTCGTCTTTATATTTTCTTACGCTACGTCTTTCTTTTATCATAGTTATTGCGTCCATATTTTCACCTCTAATTGACCATTTATAATTTTATAATTTACATATTTTTAACTTTTATACCTTTCGCATTACTTCAATAAATCTTACGAAATTTTTACGAAAGTTTTACAAATTTGCGTTTTTGTTTTAATCCATCTATTAACGTGGTATATTAAACACTACCGGTAATTTGTAGAAATTAAGTTATTTATATGGCAATTTTCTTCCTTTAAAAGTCAGTTGCCAACTCTAATCTCTGCATATTATACCATATAAAATGCGGTAATCATACCAATTTATCGTATTTATTAATTAAAAATCTAAACGAACTTATAGAAAGGATAATATTTATGACAGAAACAATTGAATTAAGAAAAAAAGGATTGGATAAAATAAGGGTTCTTTCTGGAGCACAATTAAAATACATAGCATTTCTATCTATGTTAATCGACCACGTGAATAAAGCCTTAATATATCCAAATTTAAATGGGGGATTACTTTTAAAAATAAGTGATTTATTTGATGTACTTGGAAGGATAGCATTCCCATTATTTGCATTTTTTATAGTAGAGGGTTTTTTCAAAACGAGAAGTCGTAAAAAATATCTTCTAAACTTATTGATATTTGGAGTAATATCAGAAGTACCATTTGATATGTTTACAACACGTACATTCTTCAATCCTAGATATAACAATGTACTATTTGCACTAGCATTATCACTTGTAACAATTTGGATTATAGATACATTAAAAATAAAATTAGAAAAAATACCTCGTTTCCTATGGTATTTGACTACAGTATTAATTTTAGCTGTTATGTGTATTATATCTCTATTCCTTTCAGTAGATTATGATTACCATGCTATATTAATAGTATATTTCCTTTATGTATTTTATAATAAACCTATATTATCATGTGTATTTGGTTATTTATCAATTTTCAAGGAGGTTTGGGCACTTCTTGGTTTTGGATTTATACTTATGTACAATGGAAAACGTGGCAGACAAAATAAAATGATAAATTACTGGTTCTATCCTGTTCATATATTAATATTAGGTATATTAAGGATGGTATTCAATATATAATTTAATATTTTTCAAATAAAAAATGGGCAACGTATAAATTTACGTTTGCCCATTTTTCTATTTAAAATATCATGAGGGAATATCTATATATCTATATTACTTGCTAAAGAACTAACTTTTTATCTTTTAACTCAAGTATAACATCTGACTTGCTCGCAAGATCCTTACTATGAGTAACAACAATCACACATTTTCCATGTTTATGTGCACTTGTTTTTAATATTTCTATAATTTCTTCTTCTGTATCACTGTCTAAATTTCCAGTCGGTTCATCTGCCAAAATTACTGGTGAATTTGCAACAAGTGTTCTTGCTATGGCAACACGTTGTTGCTGACCTCCTGACAATTTCAATACATTTCTTTTTATTTCATCATCTTTTAATCCAAGCTCATTTAAAATAGTTTTATCTGCTTTTGGGTTTACTATTTTTAAATTTTCTAATGGCGTCATATAATCAATCAAATTATAATTTTGGAAAATTAGTGAAACATTATTTTTTCTATGATTCTCATATCCTTTTTCCCTAATATCCTGATTGTTATATAGTATTTTACCACTTTGTGGTTCATCAAGACCTGCCAACAATGATAGCAAAGTTGTTTTTCCAGAACCAGATACACCTAAAATCGTGTAAAACTTGCCTTTTTCAAACTCCATACTTATATTATTTAATATTTTTTTACCATTTGTATATGAATAATTAACTTTATTTAATGCTAAAATTGACATTTGTCTTCCTCCTAGCTCATTTTCGATAGTATTTCTTTTGGTTTTAATCTTATTATTGATGATGAAGATATCATTACAGAACTTATGATAATAGTTGCCCCTATTGCATAAACATAAAGAACTTCTTTTAAACTAACATCAACATCAATCCCATCTACTGTTTGAGTTGCTAAAGAAGTGTTTGCATCATATCCTAATGACATTCCTCCAAACCCTTGTTGCACCTCCTGAACAGCTTGTTTACTTGCCTGGCTAACCATTGCATCTCCTATATTTTGTGATATCATCTTACTTGAAAAATATGATGTTCCAAAAGCTAGCACACTTATAAGTAACAATTCAATTATATATTGTGAAATTATTTTAAACTTTCCAACTCCGATAGAAAGTAAGATACCTGTTTCATGAATTCTTCCTTGAATCCAAAATGCTAAAACTAATGAAAGCACTATTATTCCAACTATAATTGAACCGATTAAAAGCATATTTACGATTTTTTCTAAGCTATCAAATGACTTAGATAATGCTAAAAACGTATCATCACTTTTTGATATATTATAAAGACTCCAATTTTCTTGTATTTTATTGACATCTGATATTACATCATCTACATTTTTATTAGTATTAAACACAGCACTTGTATATTGGCTGTTTCCTTTTGAATAACCATATAAAGCATTTAATGTGTTCATATCTGATAATATAAGGTTTTCTGGTATTTCTAACTTACTTCCCATTCTGTCTGTGTTTTGACTTTCAAAAATACCTACAATTTCAAGATCATATTCAGACGGTGCATCTTTAGATGCATTATAATCTAAGCTGTCTTTAGTTCCTATTATCCTATCTCCTACTTTTAAATTATTTTTTTCGGCTAACGCTTTGTGAACTAATACTTTATTTTTATCACCTTCTACAAGGTGTCTACCTTCAACTAATCTAAATGATTTACTCATAAATTTTGTGTCGTATTCTGTAAACTTATGAGCTTCTACAGGGAAAAGATTTTTATACTGTTTATCAGTGTATTGAACTGTGTTGTTTTTTGGCTCCACATTTTGAAGTTGCTTAAAAACTAGCCCAATACCCTGAACTGATGCATCATAATTTTTTATGCCATTTACTTTTGATACTTTATTTACCAAACTCTCTGGCATTGTTCCTGTGAAATTTGTTGCCAAATTGTTTTGTATCTCAAATGTATTGGCTGTCTCCTTACTTGAATTTTGTCTTGCAATTGATGTAGCTTTTTTAATTGAAATTCCACTCAGTACAGCTGTAGCTATACAAAATAGAATAAAGAACATAAGAATACTTTTCTTTTTCTTTCGGGTTATATATAATACCGCTCTTTTAAAAGAACCCATTTTTTTACCTCCTTGTTTTATAATTTTTAGAAATTTTCATAATAAATATTTTAAACTTTGTGTCAGTCACTTTATTTATCTAAGATAGATTTTAAGTTTCCAATATGAAATATTTATGAAATGAATATAAAATTTTAATATTTTTTTGTATAAAAAAACTACTAAGCCCTAAAACTTAGTAGTCACTTATCTTTATCTTAAATTTTAAAAGTACTTTTAATAAAAATTATATCTCAACTTCCATCTCTGCATATTGTTCTTTTACTTTCTTTATAGAACCAAGTAATAAAGTATATCCAACAACTACACAACCAAGCATCACAATCCATGCAGCGCCAAATCCAACTTTATCAACTATCATGCCGACTAAAGTTGATCCGAATGCATAGCCTAATGCAAATAATAAACTTATAGTCCCGAATATTTTACTAGATTCTTTTTTGCCAAATACATCTGTAGCCATAAATGCTGGTGCAGACATATATGAATATACATTAAGTCCATATGCTATTGAGAATAAAAATGCTAGTGCAGGTACTTTTGCGCAGAATATTAGTGCAACTATTGCAACTCCTTGAAGTAACATAGATATAGTCATTGTTTTTAGTGTTCCGATTTTATCGAATAATGCGCCACCTGAAACATTTCCAATTAAACAAAATGCTGCAAATACTGAACCTAAAGTTCCTACTAATGTTGCGCTTAATCCTAATTCACCTGTAAAATATGTCGCATATTGTGTGCTTAATGCTGATATAGAAACTGCTATTATTGCATATCCAATAGAGAATAACCAGAAGTATTTATTTTTTTTAGTTGCTTTAGCCCCAAGACCGTCAAACCCACTTGTTTGAACTTCTTCTGCTTCATTTTCCTCAACAACTTCTACTTCACCTGCTTTTGGTAATCTTACAAATATCATTACTACTGGTAAACTGCAAACTAATGCTAAAACTCCGAAGAATATATAACTATAAGTCACTCCTCTTGATGCTAACATTTGAGAAGTTATTTGTTGTAAAAATACATTACCTATAGAACCTCCAGAAAATACTATACCTAAAGCTTTACCTCTACCTTCTTTTGGGAACCAGCTATTTATTAAATATGGAACCCCAATCCCTGAGAATAATAAACAGCCTACTTTTTGCATAGCTGCTAATACGTAAAATTGAGCTAGATTATGAGAAAATCCAAATCCCATAAATCCAACTGCTGATAGCGTTGCCCCTAATAAAAATAGTAATTTTATATTTACTTTTTCAAATACATTCCCTAAAACTGGAGAAAATATCGCTGAAGCAATTGCCCCACAAGTAAATATAAGTGAAAATCCTGCTAGTGAAAATCCAAATTGTTTAATTACATAAGGTACAAATAATGGCTGAATGTTTTGAGCTATACTATATGGAACAGTTTGTAAAAACATACATATAAATACTATAAAATATTTCTTTTTATTATCGATTTTGTTATTAGTGCTAAGTGTTTGATTGCCCATGACGAACCTCCTTTTGTATTTTTGACATCATTTATAATGCCACTATTTAAGGCTGTCCTCAATGTCACTTTGCACAATAAAGTTTATGTATTTGAACAATCGCATTTTTCTCGAATTTAGTGTAAACTAAAGATTTTATAACTATAACAAATACCTTATCATTAAAGATAAATATATCTTACTTTTGTCGCCGATATCATCTAAATTTATATCTAAAATTTCTTCAATTTTGCTTATCTTATAATTCACCGTATTCCTATGCAAATACAAACTTTTAGCAGTTTCATTTATCTTGCAGTTGTTTTCAAAATAACTCTCTAATAGCTCCACATAATCAGTATTGTTGACCTTATCATATACAACCAAATCACCTATTGTTTGGTCGTGGAATTCCTTTATAATTTCCTTATTTTCCATCTCCAATAGTAGTCGATAAATTGCCATTTCGCTATATCTGATATGCACCTTATTATTGCTAATCAATCTATTTATTTTTGCAACATTTTTAGCTTCTTCGTATCCTTTATATAGAAGTTTCAAGTTGTTCACACGCTTACCTATTCCAATAAAAAGTTTTAAATTTCTAAAATCCTTATTCATGGAAATATACAGCTCTTTCATTATCTTCTCAACTTCCAAATCTGTCTTATTATAAAAAACTATAGCAACAGATTTTCCTATATTCACTGCAAAATAGTCGTTTCGTATATAGCTCAGTTTCTTCTCTATATACGACTTAACCCTTTCCGCATAAGTAGGAATATTATTCGTATTATGTTCATCATCCTCCAGCTCGATTATCGCCACAACATAATCCCAACCACACTTAAATCCAACTCGCTCCAACTGTTGCACATATAATTCCTCATGAGTCGGCAAAAATATCGCATCCTTAATTGCATTCGAAATCTCTGTATAAGTCCTTTCTGATTCTAAAATTATAATCGTCAAGGCCCTCATAATGTCAGGAATCCTAATATTCCAAGGCATTACAAATAGAGGAAACTCATTTTCGTTACAATAATCAATCACTTCCTCGCTTATCTTCTCAATATACTTACCCGTATTTACCACAATCCCACTCGCATTGTGATCCTTTGCAATATTTATTATATTGAGCAAAGTTGTGTCGTCTTTTATACTTACTCCTGTTGTAAATAGAAGTTCCTCCGCTTGGATAAAACTCGCGATTTCTTCATTTTCAACAATGTGGGTCCATCTCACCTTGTTGTTTAGACCACTTTCACCTGCTAGTAGGTTTACGTCAAATTTTTTTATGTATTTGTATAGATATTCTATTGCAATTGACATTTTGTGCTCCTTTTTTGTTTTTTTATGATTATATCTTATTATTTAAATTTTATACAGGGATTCGATGTGGTTTATTTCTTATTTTAAAATTTTTTATATATATTCTCTAATATTCGACATATTTTGTATTATTTGTATGATATACTCATCTGGTGTTTGAAAAATATATAATTAAAATCATTTTAAAGATTATATATTTTTGTTGACTATAAAACAATTTCAAATTTGGGGAGGATAAATTTTTGAAAAAATTAAAATCTTTATTAATCAGTTTAGCACTTGCATTAGTGTGTGTTTCAATGGTAATTTCAACTGATGTTGTTGAAGCAGCAAGCATAAGACTAAACAAAACTAGTATAACAATGTATACTGGGCAAACAAGTACACTAAAAGTAAGTGGTACAAGTAAAAAAGTTACTTGGTCTACTTCTAACAAAAAAGTAGCGACAGTTTCGTATAGAGGAGTTATTTCTGCAAAATCTTCTGGTAGCGCTACTATCACTGCAAGAGTAAATAATAAAAACTTAAAGTGTAGAGTAACAGTAAAAAAACAAGCAACTAATAATAAAAAAGCTGCACTTAAGGCATATTATAACTTCTTAAAATCTTATAAATTTACTACTGGTTATTCTACTCGTGGATTTAATCTAGCATATATAAATAATGATAGTATTCCTGAGCTTGTTGTTTTTGATGGTGATTACCATGTATCAGGTGGAAAAGTATATGCTTATGTAAATGGAAAAGTAAAATATCTTGGTGAATTTGGCGAATGGGGTGGATTTGAATATCAAGAAAAAAAAGGAGTTATTTGTAGTACTTGGTCTCGTTCAAATTCTTACACTACTTATTACAGATGGAATGGATCTAAACTTTCAACAATAATGTCTGCTAATTCAATTGGACAATTCAATTCTAATGGTGATTATGTATGCCAATATTATATAAATAATAAAAAGGTTACTCGTTCAAAATATGAGAGTTCAACTGCTCCGTATGAAAAAGGACTTAAATCTATAAGTCTATCAAATTCATATGCAGTTACAGATTCTGTTATGAGAAATAAATTATTATACTAATAGAGAGTAATTTTTACTTATTATAAAATAAGAAAAGACTACCACAAATCTTATATTGTGATAGTCTTTTTTCTGTATTTTTTAATTTAATATTCTACTTCTATTAATATCTTTTAACACTCTAAACATAATTAATTATCTATTTCTTTACAAATAACAACAGTCCTAGCATTTTTAAACTCATAACTGCAAGTCGTCAAAGTCATTATTTTATCAGAACTTGTTGGTTTATTCTTTACTTTGAACATTGATTCATCACATATTTTATTTAAAAATTTATTATATTCTTCATCATTTTTAAAATCTGGAACTCTATAATCATAATTCTTATCAACTAACAAAACTGCAAATGCTTTAAAATGTCGTTCTCCATTTTTATTAGTTAAAGTTATTGTTGGATTTGAATTAAAAAAATCCTCTTTTTTAAATTTCTCAAGTTCACTAAACATAGTGGTATTTTTCATATTGTGACCATATACAATAAGGTTTTTACTATCATTGTAATTATTTCTATAATCTAAAAATGTCGTTCCCGCATATAAATAATTTCCATAAATATCGCGGTGTAAATAATAAGAATTGTCATCTCCTTGCACAACTGGATAGTCTATATTTGTATTTTTTATATTAATCCAACATACAAAATCTTTATTTATATGTGAAAAATCTATGCTGTTTTCTTTATTTTTATTTGTTTTATTGCTACTATTATCATTTGTATAATTCTTTTCTTTTCTTAAATCATTATATATATTGTCTGCTTTTTTGTATTCATACAACTTACTATAAATTTTATAACCACATATACAAATAACTATAATTAAACATATTGTAATAATATTTTTAATAAAAGATTTAACCTTCATAGACATCTCCCTTTCTTATTTTAAGTTTTTAACTTTTTTAGACTATTTTTGAAATTTATAGTTACTTTACATTATCATTTTTTATTTTTAAGAATTTACAAGACCAAACTTTAGCTTTACTCTTTTTAACTTAGCTCTCCAAGGATCATATAAGAACCTTAGAAATATTACTGTGGCAATAGAATGCGTTAAATCTGGGAAGAAACTAGCTATATAAAGTCCAAAGAATGAAGCCCATGAAAATTCATACATAGTTCCTGTAGCCGTCCATATATTCATTATCCAACCATATATAAATCCTGTTAGTGAACCAAATATATATAATTTAGTTTTGTTATTTATAATATTCTTCTTTATCAAGAATCCTGATAAAAAGCCTATCATTCCCCAACTAAACATTTGCCATGGTGTCCAAGGCCCTTGGCCAAAGAATAAATTTGATGCAAGAGCTGCCATTGTTCCTGTTAAAAATCCTGCCTCTGGTCCAAATACACTTGCAGTAATTATTATTATAGCCGATGTCGGCTTAAAAAATGGTACTGGAGCAAATGCAACTCTACCTACAGCAGCAAGAGCTGCCATAACAGCCAAAGGAATCCACTCTCTAGCTTGAGGCTTTTTCATTTCATATATCATTAAGAAAGGGAGTATTGCTAGTATTACAAAAAGCATACTCATAAGTGCATATGCCCTTCCTCCCAGTAATGTATATATTCCTAAACATATAGGAAATACTAATGCTATTGTCGAGATTAAAACTATCTTTCTAAATTTTACGAACTTATTTTGGTTTTTAGTTCTATATTCTTTTTGCATAAACTAACCACATCCTCATGTATAAGTGTATCTTCAAAAATATTTCTAGCTATTCTATTAGACACAGTTGTATAAAAATTATTTCCTAGGAAGAATTCTTTTGGTGTTCCCTCTGATACTATACTTCCATCAAAGAACATTGCACACCTATCTGAATATCTCGCTGAAAACTCTATATCATGAGAAACTACAACTATAGTTACTCCCATATCTCTTAATTTCATTAGCATTTTTCCTATTTCTTCTTTACAGTAAGCATCTAAACCTTTTGTCGGCTCATCTAATAAAATAATTTTAGGATTAAGTAGCATTACTTTAGCCATACCTGCCCTTTGTAATTCTCCTCCACTTAAATCATAAGGATGATGTTCTAATAAATGCTCTATATCTAATAATTTACTTACTCTTTTAACCTCTTTATCTATATATTCTCTATCTTTATTTTGTAATATAAGTACTTCTTCTAAGTCTTCTCTTACAGTTTCAAATACAAATAAAGATTGTGGATTTTGAGGAAGTAAAGCTAAATTATTCTCATATAAGCTTTTATTATTATATTTTTTCATCTCAATATTATTTATAAATATCTTACCTCTTTGAGGTTTTCTTTGTCTTGCCACCAATGATAATGTTGTACTTTTACCTGTTCCATTTCCACCTAATATAGAATAAATTTCTCCTTTATATACTTTAAAAGATAAATCTCTTATAGTAGGCTCTGATATTTTATTATATTGGAAATAAACATCTTTTAATTCTATAGCTATTTCTCTATCTTTTTCATCTATGTTTATTTCTGTTTCAGTATCATCCAATTTTGTTATAGTTAATTCATCCATACTATCATTTAACCATTGTCTACAATCTTTCACAGTTAATGGAGACTTACTTGCACCTTCTAGATATCCATTTAATTGATTATAGATTTTACTTGGAGTCGGAAGGGATTTAAACATCTTGTGATTTTTATCTCCAGATAATATATCTGCTACTTTGTAGTTAGTATCATTACAAATAACTTTTCCATCTTCCATTACAATAACTTTATCGCATACAGAATATATATCCTCTAAGTTATGTTCTGTCATTATTATAGTTGTAGATAACTCTTTATTTATCCTAACTAATGTATCTATAAAATCTTTAGCTGCTATAGGATCTAGTTGTGACGTAGGCTCATCTAATATAAGTATTTTAGGTTGCATAGCCATTATAGATGCTAAGTTTAAAAGCTGTTTTTGACCTCCCGATAAGTCATTTACATTTTTTCTGAACCATCCTTGAATTCCAAAGAAACTAGCCATTTCTGCAACTCTTAGTCTTATACTTTGAGTATCTAGCCCCATATTTTCAAGTCCAAAAGCCAACTCATGCCATACTTTATCTGTTACAATTTGAGAATCTGGATTTTGTAGAACATACCCTATCTCACTTGCTATCTGTTTACTTGAATAATCATTTATTTTTTGTGAGTAATAATATATATCTCCACTAACTTGACCATGTGGGCTAAGTTCTGGTTTTAAATGTCTTAATAATGTACTTTTTCCACAGCCAGATTCTCCACAAATTAATACAAAATCGCCTTCATCTATACTAAAATTAATATTATTTAATGCTTTTTTTAATTGATTTGGATATGAAAATTTTAATCCATCCACTCTGAGTATTTCCATTTATATTCCTCCACTATTTCTAAAAAAGATGGTAACAATGTTATCAAGAAAAACGATAGATATATTGCCATATATAATCCATCAAATCTTATATTTTCTATACTAGGATAAAACATTAAATTTCCATAACCATTTATGTATCCCATAAATAAAAATAAACCTATAGTGCCTATGATTCCAAGCATAATCATATCTCTTTTTATAAATCTATATATAGAAAAGTTTGTTCTTCCTTTTATTCCATAACCTCTTGCCTTCATTGAATCTGCTGTTTGGACAGCATCCTCTAGTGCCCAAGTTACTAATATAGATAGTATTCTCATACTACTTTTTATTTTCATTTTTATGTTGCCTTCACTATAATCAAGTCCTACAGTCTTTTGGCTCTTTGCAATTATTTTTGTTTGCTCTGTTAACTTTGGTATAAGTCTTAATACCATGCTTATCATTAATGCTATAGATGGAAATGTCTTTCCAAATATATATAAAAATTTATCCGAAGTTATTATTTCATTGTAACAACTAAACCATACAACTACAGATGCCATCATAATACCTGCACAAAGACCATAACTTATTGATTCTAAAGTAACTGGATTTTGTCTGAAATAAAATAATACTGTAAACCCTCTATTTACAAACATTGCATTTGCAATTATTGCACCTAAAATTATTATTGATGCAAAAGATAAAGTCTGTTTAAACTTTTCTTTGTTAAGTATAGTTGAATATATTATTGCACTTATAAGTGATATTAATAAAAGCACTGGATGCATATAAAGCATAGACATTCCTATTACTACTACAAAAAATAAAAAGCTAACTATCGGATGATAACTCGCTAATGCCCTTTCCATACTAATTTGCTCTAGCTCCTAAATCTGCGCCTAAATTACATGTATAGTTGAATTTTATAACATCAGAAGATTTAACTTTATATGCACCTACTCCATAGTTAGGATATACACCATTTACATTATACATCCATCCACTATTAGATCCACCATCAAATTCATATAAATTATTAATTCCTTCTATATATGTATTTGATCCTGACCCTCTATACTCCATATGTATACCTTTTTTACGAGTTACTTTGACTAATATATCAAATACTGTATCACCCTCGTTAAACTCAACCTTCATATTCTGTAATATAATTCCATTTGATGGTAAGTGTGAAAATCCTGGTTTTTTATTTAATCCATTATTTATAGCTGTTTTGCAACTTATAGCTATTGTAACTGTTTTATTTTCTGGTTTTGACGATGTTATAGTTTGATTATTCTCTGGTTTTGGTTTTGTACTACTATTGCCTGGTTTTGGCTTTTCATTATTACTTGGTTTTGGTTTTTCATTATTACTTGGTTTTGGCTTTTCATTATTACTTGGCTTTGGCTTTTCACTACTATCGCCTGGTTTTGGCTTTTCGTTATTACTTGGCTCTGGTTTCTCACTACTATTGTCTGCTTTTTCTACTTCCTCATTATTTGGCTTTTTGGTTTCAGTACCGTCTGTTTTTGTTGATTTACTACTATTTTTATTTGAATTACCTGATGAATCAGTAGTATCTTCATTTTTTTTATTTTCTTTGTTCTCTTTTTTTGTTTCAGTCTTATCTACTTTTGCTTCTTCTGTATTTAATTCATCACCTGTTTCAATTGATTGATCACTAACTACTGTATCATTATTGTCTGTTTCAAGTGTGTTAGCTTTTTTAAAAATACTATTAAATCCTAATCCTAGTGATACTATTACAACAGCAGATACTGCTACTATACTTATTTTTTTCTTATTCATATCTTTACCTCTTTAAACAACATAAAACTATGTCACTATTTTTTGTTTCGTTTTTCAACATCACTCATATCATATAACTTGATTATTATAAATTTTTCCAGCTAAATTTCTCCCTATATATCTAATATCTTTGTCTAATATTGAAAGAGCAAGTGAAACACGTTCTATATCCGTAACTGATTTGTTCCCGTTTTAAGTTTTTACCTTTTCTAAAAAAAAGTAACTGTATCCTTACATTTAAAATATATATATTTCAGATTAAAGATACTGTTACTTTTTTAAATTTATATAAATTACTTATTAATATACTAACTACTATTTTTTAGTTATGTATTTTCTATTAAAAGATACAAGTAAGCCTAAAGTTGCTAATACCATTATAAATACATATATTATTATACTTTCATCTCCTGTGCTTACATTATCATCTTTACCAGTTGATTCATTTCCTGGATTGTTTTCAGTGTCATCTTTGTCTTCCGACCCATTTCCTGGATTGTTTCCAGTGTCATCTTTATCTTCTGACTCATTTCCTGGGTTGCTTCCAGTGTCATCTTTGTCTTCTGACCCATCTCCTGGGTTGTTTCCAGTGTCATCTTTATCTTCCGACCCATTTCCTGGATTGTTTCCAGTGTCATCTTTGTCTTCTGATCCATTTCCTGGATTGTTTCCAGTGTCATCTTTGTCTTCCGACCCATCTCCTGGATTGTTTCCAGTGTCATCTTTGTCTTCCGACCCATCTCCTGGATTGTTTCCAGTGTCATCTTTGCTATTAGTAAGGTCCCAATATGATTTTTCTCTATTTATATATCTTTGGTATGAAGTTAATGCCTGAAGCACTTGTACAGTAGTCATCTCCATTGGATTTTTATCACCAAGGTTACGAGTAAATCCACCTGTTTTTGGATCAAAATATTCCATAAGACGTGTTATTATATTTCTGTTGTTTGTTCCAAATCCATTATTTTGAGAAAGTGGATCAATTTTTAATGTTGTAAGTGCTAGTAGTACTTGTGCTGAACTTTCTGGTGTTCCAAAATCATACTTTTTAGACATATTTGATTTTAAGTATTTTAAAGCATTTTCGATTGCCTTGTCTACGTCTTCATTAGAACCTTTATATTTAGCTAATGCTTGTAATGCCATAGCAGTAACATCTACACTTGTAGTTTTGTTATCAGTTAGACCAAAACCTCCTGTTTTTGAATTTTGGAATTTAAGTAGCTCAGATATCATTTTTTCCCTACTCCATAATGCATCTTTTGGGATATTAGTATCTTTTGCATCTAAAGCTATAAGTGCATATGTAAGTTCATTAGCACCAATTTGTAATCTTCTGCTGTTATAAATCATCTCAGCTAAATTTATACCTTCAATATTTGTAATATCTTTTCCTATTATTGAAAGAGCTAGTGCCACACGTTCTATCTCTGTAGGTTTTTTTGAATTAGACCAAGTTTTTACTTTTTCAACAACACTTTCATAATATGCATCTAATTTATCTTGTTTTATAGTTTCCCCTGCACGAAGTAAGCTATATACTAACCATTCATCCCCATAAAAATATCCATCTTTATGATTTTCTTTAATGAATTTTATTGCTCCTTCTGTCCCTTGAGAAACTAATTTATTTGTTTCTACTGATTCAACTGTTCCTTGTTTTACTGTAATTTTAATTTTAACAGGTTCTACATTATTTGTATTATCAGCTGGAGTACCTATTGCAGTAACTGTCCCTTCTGAAAGAGCTGTTACATAGTAATCCGAACCAGAAATATAAAGACCTTTATCTGGTGCCTTGTCATATTCATCAGTGTTCTTTTTCCAGAATCCATCTGTTTTACGTTCTATCTCAACAATACCTTCTTTGTCATAAGTCCAAATAAGCTCAGGAGCTGTTACGCTATATCCTTCATCTGATTTTTCTCCCACGAAAGTTAAATCAAGATTGCTTTTAGTATTATTGTCTAATTCAATTGAATCATTTTTTGTCGTTATACTAGTAAGCGGATTTAGATAAGTATAAGTAACTTCTTTGCTACTACTAACTTTTCTTGTTTTATTTGTATCTGGATTAACATCTATTAAAGATACTTTATAAGTAGTTGTTCCTGCTTTGTAAGGAACATATCCATTTGCCATGCTCGCAACATATTCACCTACTGAAGGGTCACTACTTGTGATTGTATATTTATTACGGTTACTAGCATTTTCAGGCTTAACCACAATACCATTGTAATGTGGATTGAATGCTCCGATTTTTGAACTATTTGCATTTCTTCCGTGTATTTCTATTACACTTGGAACAGTTTGTTCTATTGATTCAACAGGAACATATGTAGATGTAACTTCTACTGTAGCTGCAACATTTGGATTTTTATTAGAAACAACTTTTATCGAAGCTGTTCCAGGCTTTTTAAAATAAAACGATGGTGAACTTGTTATGTTGTAAACCATATCAGTATCATCTGCTGTATAAGTGAATCTAGAATATGTAACCGGTGTATATTCCTCTGATCCTTCATATCTTGCCTCAACTTTTATATCTTTCCATTCAGAACCAGCAACTGTATATTTCCCGTTTGTAACATCATTTCCATTGATAGTTAATTTAATTTGTTCTATTTCTTTAGAATTTGCAACTACCTTAATAGTAGCTACTACTTCAGTTTCTCCATTTGCTTTTCTCTCTGTTGCCGTTATAATGGCACTACCTTCTGAATCTATACGTAAGCTACCATTTTCTGACCCAATACTTATAGAGTTTTTTGGTTTAATATCACTGCAACTCCACTCAATTGTGCTGCCTTCTGCAACACCAACTAACTTGAATTTACCTGCTATTTTGAATGTAGAATCTACGAAATCAGGTGATAGATGAATTAATTGATTATTTAATTCCATTTCTTCACCTTCATATGATTCAAAAATAACTTTATATTTATTTTCTGGTAAACTTGGATTTTCTGGGTTATACTCTTTATTTTCACCAAAATACGGATAACCTGTACTACTTTGGCCCCATTTAACTCCATATTCACCACGATTTTTATTTAAAAGGTTTGTAAACTCTATAGATTTCATCTCATCTTCTGACATAGATTTAGAGCTTTTTAAGTTTTCACCTGGAATTTTAACTGGATTTGTTAAAACAGAATCCCAGTAAGTATTGATTAAATCTCCAGATTTATATTGATTGAAAAGAACTCCTTTTTCACCTTTACTCACTGAATAAGAGTTAGAAAGAATTCCTCCGCTTAAGTATTTAGAAAATCCACATGCATTTGAACCAGTTACATCAGAATAACAATTTATTATAGAACCTTTAATTTCTTTCTTTATCGGTCCCATTGCTTCCCATGTATCAAAATTTCCAGTAAAATGAACATTTTGTATAACACCTGATTTGCCTAGATTTTCAAATATACCTACGCTTGTGTTTTTAAATGTAACAGTATGACCTTGACCGTCTAAAGTTCCTTCAAAGTCTCCCATTGGAAAATACCAGTCATCAGGAGAAATTACTATATCGTTATCTAATACATAAAATGCATTTTTGTCAGATATATTAATTCTTTCTAAATCTTCTACTGATTTAATGTGTTTAACATCTTCTGCATTTTCAGGCATAGCAACTGGTAAAGTAGCTTTTTTCTTTTTTAATGAATTTATTGAATCACTTAATTTCTTAGCATGCCCATCTACTTCTGATTGTGTAGCATCATCTTTTTCAAATATTGCCTTAGCCTCTTTAAGAACTTGTTGTAAATTATTCCAACTTTCTTCTGTATATTGTTCTTTATTTACTTCTAATTCTTTTACTTGATTTATATACTTTTCAAGATTAGTCTTATCAACTATATCTGGTGTAGGTTCATTTTTTCCTTCTTTTAAAGTTGGTAGCCCTCTATTTTCCCCATTTGATGGACTTGTCCAAATAAATCCTGTTTCAGGTAAACTTGTATTAAGAAGTGATATTCCTTCACCTGACTTTAATTCATTTTCTGATTTCTTACCAGAATTTATTTCTTGAGGTTTTGGCATAATCATACTTACTGTTCCCATCATACTATTAACAGTATAATAACTATTTGAAATCACAGAATTAGCAGAATTATTAATTCCTACTAAACCTCCATAACCACCAGCCATGAAACTGTCAATTGTACCAGCAAAATAAGAGTTCTTAATAGATCCACCACTTAATGTCCCAACAAGACCACCTACTTCGCCTAAAAAACCACTTAATTTTATTGATGCGACAGAGTAACAGTTTTGAATAGTACCACTAAGTGTTACTACCATACTTCCGAAAGTATCTTCACTTGTTATTGTACCTGAACTACTTATTCCTAAATTTTGTATAGTACCAGATACATTGTTTGCTAGCGGTTTGTCTGCAAGTGTAATGTTAAAACCATTACCATCTAAGGTTCCCCTTAGATTCTTTATCTGTTGTCCTTGATTTAAAGTTATATCAGTTGTTAAAACGTAAACCTGACCTTGTTCTATGTTTTCAGGAAAATCATTTGCTGAACTGATTTTAAAAGTATTTCGCGAATTATACGAAACTACACTACTTGCATATACTGGAACAACAACACTATTCATGATAAGTATCATCGTTAAAATAATGCTTAGTATTGACCTTTTTAGTTTTAATTTTTTCATATTCTATCTCCCATAATATTAATTTGCCTAGAAATATATAATTGAATATTCTAGGCAGTATATCTATTGTATATTTTTTTTATTTTTTTGTAAATATAGTGATATATTCCATATTATTATATTTATTATTATGCGTGAAAGTCCTTATCTTTTCAGTCATTTGTTAACTTCATTATTAATAAAGGCCCCTTTTAACAATGATAAAATTATCAAAGTCTTAAGGGGCCCTTTTATAAACTATAATGTTTGATGTATTTGATTATCTCTACAAATTTGATCTATATAAATATCTTTTTCTACCTCTACAAATACTTTAGCTATAACTTCATAAGCTTCTGCCCATGCATTTAACACTTCTTCTGTTGCTGCATCTCCTAAAACTTCTTTTATAGCTAATAATAAATTTTTACCTACTATTGGATAATGTTCTGGTTTTACATATGAGTTAACGTGAACACTTCCTATTTTCTTTACTGCTGGTAATATTGCTTCTAAATTATCTATATTTTGAGCTGCTGCTAATACTGTCATTGCTAATGCTTTTGGTTGCTCACCAGATTCTTGTTTATCCATATTAAACATTTCTTTTACCTCTGGATTATTTGCAAACATTGTTTTATAGAAAGTTTTTGTTATTTCTAATCCATGTTCTTTTAATACTGGTACTGTACTTTTTATTATATCTATTGTTTTTTGATTTAACATAATTACTCTCTCCTCTTAATATGTATCTTGTATACATTTCTTAGATATTATAAATATACCCCTATATTTTCTACATAAACATTTTTTAAATAATTTTTAAATTTGTTTCTCTTTTGTTTAATTCAAAATAATTATAAGTGAACTTCATAATGTATCTTCTCATACTGTCTTAAACTATGTATAAAGGATATGTAATTTTTAAAATTATACTATAAATTTTTCCATGAAATAAAAAACTACTAAGTAAGGTTATCCATAAAATTAAAACGTAAAGTGTTAAAGAATAAATCTAAATCTGTATTACTATCACTATTTATCCATATATTTTTGATTAAAAATTTTTCAAATCCGTGAATTCTTATCATCTCTTGATCATCTGACCCCTTATATTCAAAATATTTTAATGATAATAATTCTAAAATCTCAACAGAATTTTCAAATATACTTTTTAATGTTTCTATTTGTAAAACAATTTTCTCAACCTCTGATTTTTTACCTATATCGCAATGAGCAATTCGTGAATTACGTATTTTTACTATGTTATCTCCTAAAGTTTGAGTTTCTTTTATTTTCTTGCCAGCTTTCCTCAAAATAGCCCTTTGACTTTCCTCAGTTTGTAATAATTTTTTATTAAGAAAAGTTTGAAGATACTTAATTCCACAATTTGTTTTTTTAACTATATTTCCTCTATCAAAATATAATTTATATATACTTAAAACCATTGAATCAAAGGCATTATTCAAAAACTGTTTAATAAATATTAGCTGTGTTGGAAAAACTCTATCAATAGAGAATTCATTTTCTATAAACCTAATGATTTTTTCACTGTATTCTAAATTCACATAATAATTTCTTAATTCTTCTTTAAGGAATTCTAATATTTCTTCAAATTCATTAAAATCATTACTATCTAATAAATTTTTATAATAGTTTTGATTTTTTTTACTTTCTTCTTTATCCATATATATCTCCCCCTGTAATATTGTCTAATATTTCTACTTTAATATATTTAGATGTATCAGCTTTTATGGATACAATTAATATCAATTTATTATTAACAGAAAATTGTGACCACTCTATATTTTATATAATAATATCATATTATAAATAATAAAAATAAATTTCTCTTTTCATGTATATTTTTTATCTTTAATCCATCTAAAAAAGCCTATAGAAATCTATAAGCTTTTTAGTAGTAATCCCCTATTTTTTTCTCTTTACAAAATATCTAGTATGAAGCAATTCATGAGCCTTATGACTTAGCGGATGATCCAGATATTTATCATAAATTGCCTGAACCTCTGGATTTTCTTTTGAAACTCTCATATTTTTTTCTCTATCTATATTATTTAAACCTTCTCCACGTTTTTGTAAAATTGCATCTTTATTTTTTCTGACTTTAGGTTGGCCACCGCCGCCGACGCAGCCACCAGGGCAAGCCATAATTTCTATTGCATGGAAAAATTCTTCTCCATCTCTTATTTTGTCAAGCATCTTGCCAGCTTCTTCTAGACCATGAGCCACCCCTATTCTAAGTTTTATATCTCCAACTTCCACATCGCAAGCTCTAAATCCATCAAAACCTCTAAGACTATGGAATTCCACATTTTCAATTTTTTCGCCTGTCATATTTTCTAGGGCAGTTCTAAGTGCAGCTTCTATAACTCCACCAGTTCTACCAAATATAATTCCTCCACCTGTATATTCTCCCATGACTTGGTCTATTTCTTCCCCTTCTATTGTTTTTAAATCAATACCTGAGTCTTGGAATATTTTAATTAGTTCTCTAGTTGTTATAACATAATCCACATCATAATTAAGGCCACGAGAAAATTCAGGTCTAGATGCTTCGTATTTCTTTGCGATACAAGGCATTATGGCAACAGAAGTCACTTCATCTCTTTTTAGTCCTTTTTCCTTAGCCCAAATATCTTTAGCCACAGTCGCAAACATCTGCATAGGTGATTTCGCACTAGATGGCACATCTAACATATCACCATAATTTTGTTCTATAAATTTAACCCATGATGGGCAACATGATGTAAGCATTGGAAGTTTTACACTTTTATCTCCGGAAAAATATCTTTCCAGTCTATTTTGCAATTCCGCAGCTTCCTCCATTATAGTTAAATCTGCTGCCCAAGATGTATCAAACACATAATCCACGCCCAGTTTTCTAAGTCCTGCTGCCAATTTATGCTCCACATTTTCTCCAGGTTCAAAACCAAAAGCCTCCCCTATAGCAACTCTAACTGCCGGTGCCATTTGAGTAATTACTAATTTGTTAGGAGTTGATAAATCCCTTATAAATTTCAAAGTATTGTCTCCTGCCGTTATCGCATCAACTGGACAAGCAGATAAACATCTACCACAGTGAGTACATCTATTGTAATCTATGCGTCGTTGTTCCTTTTTCTCTCCTGCTATACAATCAACAGGGCAAACCCTTTGACAAATTCCACATCCTATACATTTTTCTGTTATAGTAAGTTTAATCAGATTGTTGCATTGCATAGTGTAGCATCTGTCATCTTCAATATGTTCTTTAATTTCGTCATAATAATTTTCAATGATTTCTTCCATTATATTATGCTTTTGATTTAATTCTTCTTTCACTTCTTCTGCTAAAGATCTAAGAATATAAAGGTCCCTCATATTTGATCTGCCTTTACTTATTCTATCAAGTATTTGCCAAACTTTTTCTAAAGGCTTTTGCACTTTGGCATAATCCTTTAAACTTCCTTCATTTTGCATTAAACCAATTACTGAATCTGTATAAAACTTAGCATACTGAACGATACAATCCTCTTCTGATAATACATTAATTGCCCTAATATAATTATCAAATAAATCAAAATCTAGCTCTTTGTCCAAATCTTCTTTAGATAAAAATCTACCATATGGCGGAACTCCCACATGTGCCCCTTTAAAATCCCTTTTATCTAAAATTCCTCCTGCCAATTCTATAATTTCTGCAAGAGTAGCACCCTCTGGCACCTCAACTATCCCACTATTATTTATCCTTCCACATATAGCAACTTTTCTTTTAGAATTATTAGTCATATTTTTTAGCTCTTCTTCACTGAAAACAGAAAAAACAGAGCCTCTATCACTATGTATCATAGTCGGCTTCATATTTGTCATATTTTTCACTCCTTTATGTCTGACTTGTATAACTTTTTATTCTATTTATTTTTTGCTTAATTGTGGTTTTTTATTATTGATTTGTGAAAAAATCTTAAATGGAAAGGAAAAAATCAAAACCACCTGTAAAACGGGCGGTTTTGATTAATTATATGAAAATTACTTTATTTAAATTGTTAAAAAATATATATGAATTTATCATAACAAAATAAGGTATAGTAAAAACTACATAATTTCTTGCCTTATTTTATTACGATTATAATTTAGTATCTATTTAATAATTTGTATTTTTCACATATCAATTCATATAAATCATTAGCTACCTTTATCACTATTTCACTTTCCTTTTTGAATTCTTCTATATTAATTATTATTTTTTGACCAGCTTCGATAATATTCTTATACTTAGTATTTTTTAATTTTTTCAAACTAGAAGTATTAAATTCTCCGTTGTTATGTATAATTGCATTTCTTTTTTCACAAAAGTATATCATATCATCAAAATAATTCTCTTTATATATCGTAAAGTTTATACCTTTATCTTTTAGATAATTTATTTTTTCCTCATATGACCATCTGCCTTTTTCTTCGATATTTTTATTGATTATCATATCTTTAACTTCTTCCATAGACTTGCAATATAATATCTCTTCATAAGTAACATTTTGCTTACTAATCAAATTTCTCTCTTCAATCTTAGTTATAATTTTTATTATATTGAGAATATACTGATCAAATAAAGTATGCATATAAATGTAACTCATATTGTAATAAACATGTCCTTTTAAATTTGATAAATTTTTCAAACTGTATAATTCATAAAAATATCTTTTAAATGACCTATATGTATAAATTTCTTTGCTACCTCTCATTAATAAATCATCCGTTTTAAATACATATCCATTTTCATTTAAATAGTCAATTAATCCTATTTCTTGAAAAAAAGATTTTATTGATTTTTGTTTTAAAACAATTTTATATGCTGTTGTTCCTTCAAAAGTCTCATCTACATGCTTCCATACTTTATTTAATAGATTATCTGTTTTTAAAAATGCATTATACTTATCTAAATTTTCATCATATAGTGATTTTAACAGATCATTAATACATTTTAATGAATCTCTAAAATTTCTATAAATAACTAATAAATCCCCTGAATTATCATCACTTAATTTTATATATTCCCACCTTTGAATAATCTCATTTTCACAATCCTCCCAGTAACACCTTGGTTCAAATCCTTCTTTATTTTCTAATGGATTAGTATAGACAATCTTTTTATACCCATATGACTCTAAATTGCATCCTTTTACAGTAATATCATTTAGGTCACCTTTTTTTAAAGTTAATTCTTCATCTTCATCTAAAACAATTGATATATTTCCATTTTTTAAAATTATTTTATCTGAAATAATCAACCTACCATTTTTTATTTTTCCATACATATAATACATTCCCCCTTTACATATTTGTTAGTTTTACAGTTTTAATTATATATTAAATTTTTAGTATTTTATATATTTTGTTAATTATCAATTCTGATTGTGTGCTAAAAGCGTAGAATAAAAGGAATTACTAAACTATAAAGTCTAGTAATTCCTTTTATTCTACGTTTTTCTACATAATTTTTATCCCTGGAGTTAATACAATAACACAATTCTTCTTATTAATCATAGCTACTATTTTAAGTTTGTTCTTTTTTACATAGCTCTTATACATGTTGGTTAATCAATAAAGTTTTTTCTATCGATTTCATATATTATAGTTACTAATATATATTTTATATTCAAATCTAATTGATTATAATTCTCAAAATTTTATAACTTTAACTTATATATAACAATAAGACTGTGGAGCTTTTAAGTTTGGTTTTATATCATTCAACTTTATTGGTGTATTATACTTTTTTACACTTTTTATTTTAATAGCATATGCTTCTGAATGATCATTGAAATAATCTTCATAAAACTCTTGAGTTATGCCCGAATATAGCTTTGTCTGATCCCAAACAAGCTTTTTATCATCATGTATTATTCTATCAATTTTAAATTCTCCTATTACAAATCCAACAGGCTTAGTAGAATATATTAAAACTGTATCAACATCTTTTTTAAAAATTCTTTTTCTATATTCATATAATTTTTCGCCACTTAATATTTTATTTGCAAATTGTGGTTTAATCGATAATAAAACTTTCATTTAATTCACCTTTTTCAATTATTTTATTAAATGCATCATCTGATACACCAAAGAACCCCCAGTAAGATGGTGTATAACCCATTATATCTCTAATATCTGCATTTATAACCTTTTTATTTAAGGTAGCATTATATGTCATTTTTATTGAATAACAATGATTCCTATTATAGCACCTCATTAAGTCATTTCTATCGAATATGCTGTATTGATTACTATATGCATAAAAATCATTAAAGTCATTAAAATCATGTTTACTCTTAACTTCTTCAACAGTACAAAGACTGGTCAAAACTGATCTATATTTAGCAGAACCTTGTCCATCACTTGTTCTATAAATTAAAATTAAGTCCCCGGGTTTTAATATCTTAACATTCATACTACATACATAAATTTTATGTATACTATTTGTATAAGAAACATCAGTAATTAAGTTGTAAGATTCATTTTTTAATATAGAGTCCGGAAATAATTTAGTATGGTACTTAGGATAAATACTAAGAACATACTTATTATTATCATTTAATGATATCTTAGGATAATTATTTATAAAATTTGTTGATTTATAGGTTAAGTCTTTTAACAATACACATTCCTCACCATTAGAAGAAGCTTTAGCTCCATACTCTATAAATCCGTATTTTTTATATAAATTTATTAAAGGCTCATGCTTTTTAAAAACTGTAACATATATAGTATCTATATTTTTTGAAATTGCATTATCTAAAATTTTCTTTATAAATCTTTCCCCTAATTTAGTGCCATGAGCATTAATTTTCATTGTTCCAACTTTTAATACTTTATCTTTTTTTATTTCTGGAATAATATCAGTAATAGGTCCATTCTCTTCTTTTAGATATAGAAATCCCTCTATATTAGTATTTACTTCAAATACGTATGCAGATTCACCTGATGTTGATTTTCTATTAAACCAATCGGTAAATTCAGTATAGTCATTTTTTAAAGAATTAAAAAATGTATCTTCTAAATTGATTTCTTCAAACTTTTTGTAAGATAGTATATCCATATTATTTCCCCCATTTTATTGTTATATAATTTTTTATCTTATCCTAATTCCTCATATAAATATAAACTTTGATGATATTCTTCAGCTACCATGATTTTATTAAATTCAGCAGAAAAATCTATATCATCAACTAATTCTTAAAGTCATCTATACAAACCTAAAAAAACTATATATAATATATATATTATTCTGAAAAAAAACATTTTTCCCTTTTATTTTACAAATAAAAAACACATGGATAAAATTATCAATGTGTTTTTCATGCTGTCTACTGGTGGAGATGAGGGGAGTCGAACCCCTGTCCGCAAGCCCATTCCTCGCTGCATCTACGTGTGTAGCCATCTGTATTAGTATCTCGCCTTTGATGTCGTCCAGTGGCAGACTACATCATCAGCCAGCCTCAATTAGTCCACTTCAGGTCGAGGCGCCCAAGAAGTAGTTCCCTGCATAAATGATGTCCAGTCTTAACCGGCAGGAGGGCTAAGAGGGACAAGCAGCAATTATTAAGCTGCTAAAGCGTAATTTTCGTTTGCGTTTATTTTAATTCCCCAGGTTTTACGTGATCTAGAGGAGTAACACGACACGCAGCCTCAAGTTCCAAACCCACGTCGAAACCTTTACACCCCCATGGATGTTTAGAGTCTTTGAGACTTTTGCAAACTGTTATTTATTGTTCCACCATATTAAGTTGTATATTTAAAATATTATTAATTATTATATTTATATATTAATTATTATATTTTAAAACATTATTGTATTAATAATATAATACTTTTTGATAAAAAAATCAATGAAATATTTTTCATTTGTTGCATAATCATAGAATCGCTATATATTTTGCATTATTTAGTCAATAATCCTATAGCTTTTCTATTTAATAAGGATTTAAACCTTAGTATCTTCCAGACATTTCTCTTTCGATACGTCTTTGTGCATCTTTTTTAGCCATGTCTTGACGTTTGTCATAAAGTTTTTTACCTTTTGCTAGTGCTAATTCTACTTTAACTTTACCGTTTTTAAGGTACATGTTAAGTGGAATTAATGAGTAACCTTTTATTGTTGTTGCCCCTATTAATTTTCTGATTTCAGATTTATGAAGAAGGAGCTTTCTTGGTCTCATTGGGTCCAATTTGTAGAAAGAGTTTCCTTGTTCGTATGGGCTTATATGAACTTGTTTTAGGAAAACTTCAGAGTTATCCACAGATGCAAATCCGTCTTTAAGGTTTACTCTACCCATTCTAAGTGATTTAACTTCTGTTCCTTTTAATTCGATTCCACATTCGTATGTTTCTTCTATAAAGTATTCGTGTCTTGCTTTTTTGTTTGTCGCTAAATTTTTAGTTCCTGCCATACTTTCACCTTCTTTATTACTTATTTTAGACTGATTTATAATTTATCATAGTTTACCAATTTCGTCAAGTTCTCAGCAAAAGAAAAGGATGAACTATCCCTTAGAAAATTTCAATAATCCATCCAAATATATACCTATGTTCACCACTATATTCTTTTCATATGTTTTTCAAAAAAGTCGTCGATTAAATCGATAACTTCGTCTTGCCAAAATCCTGGGCCACAGTGGTCTTGTCCCATAATTTTGTAAATTGTACTCTCCTTGTGTTCTGATAATAATTTTTCGTGCAACATTGCGCTTTGTTCGAATGGAACAATTCTGTCTTTGCTGCCGTGGAAAATTATTATCGGCGGTATGTCCCTACCCTTTGTAATGTAATTTAATACGTTTGCTTTTTGTGCTTTGTCTTCGTGTTTTGTGACGTCTAATTTCCCTATCAATATTCCGACTGGACTGTCGGCAACTGTGTAATCTGCTGTTGTTGGTGCATCATTCATTTTTGTTATGTCTGTTGGTCCATAAAAATCGACTATTCCATTTACTTTATCAGAATAATCGCTGTAATCGTCTGTGTCTAATTCTGTTACACCACTTGTAATTCCTGTGATTAATGATACGTGTGCTCCTGATGAATCTCCCCATAAGAATATGTTATTTGGATCGATTTTGTATTCTGATGCGTTTTGTCTTAAAAACCTGATAGCTGTTTTAATGTCTTGAACTTGTGCTGGGAAAGGTGCATCTTCTGCTGATCTGTATTGGACAATTGCTATGATATATCCTTTGTCTGCTAGTTTTGATAAGTTTCCAATGTTAAGATACAGCTTTTGTTTAATCCAACCTGACCCTTGTACAAAGACAACACATGGCAGTTTTTCCATATGTTCAACTGTGTAATAAGGCATCAGAAATTGCAGTTTTAATTGTTTGCCATCCCTTTCAACATAATTCACATATCTTTTACATACTACTGAGGCGATATCATCTTCAAACTCGATTACATTCATTCCTCTTGTTACAGTCGACGATTCGGGAAATTCTTCATAACTGTATTCCTCTGGTTCTACCATATTCATTCCTCCATTTCAATGCATTTTATTTACCTTTAAATTTACACATTAAAAAGGGATATTACAAAATAACGCTATTTATTTTATAATATCCCTTCTATAAATTTTTATCAACTATTTTAAATACATATTACGTTAGATTTTATCTATTATTCTCCATCTTTTTCGTCAGCTTCTATTTCACCATCGACAACTTTATCTACTAATCTGTTGTCTTCTTTTACAGAAACTAATTCAAAGTCGATTTCTCTAAAGTCTACATTTACTTTGCTAACTTTTATTCTAACTTGATCACCTATTCTGAACACTCTCTTAGTTCTTTCACCAACTAATGAGTAGCTGCTTTCGATGTAGTTGTAATAATCGTCAGTCATGTCGACCATTCTGATTAATCCTTCTACTGTGTTTTCTAATTCAACGAACATACCGAATGATGTAACACTTGATATCGTTCCGTCGAACTCTTGACCAATTCTGTCTGCCATATAAACAGCTTTATAGTAATCGTGTACATCTCTTTCTGCTAATTCAGCTTCTCTTTCTTGTTCTGAAGATTGGTTAGATGCGTACTCAACTATGTTTGCAAGTTGTTCACTTCTCTTTGGAGTTAATTTTCCATTTAATTGTTCTTTTATTATTCTGTGTATTTGTAAGTCTGGGTATCTTCTTATTGGTGATGTAAAGTGGCAGTAGTATTGTGCCGCTAAACCGAAGTGACCCACACATTGTGGCGCGTATCTCGCTTGTCTCATACTTCTAAGCATTATTGTACTTATTGATTCTTCTTCTGGTGTTCCTTTTATTAATTTTAGAACTCTTTGGATTTCTTTTGGATGAATTTGTTCTAAGTCACCTTTTAAACTATATCCAAATGTAGCTATAAATTTGCTTAAGTTCTCCATTTTTTCTGCTGCAGGAATCTCATGTATTCTGTAAACGAATGGAGTTTGTAACCAGAAGAAATGTTCTGCTACTGTTTCATTTGTCACAAGCATGAACTCTTCTATCATTCTGTTTGATATTCTTCTTTCATATGACTTAATATCTGCTACTTTTCCTTCTGAATTTAATATTATTTTTGATTCAGGGAAATCAAAGTCGATTGATCCTCTTCTCTCTCTTCTTTTCATAAGAATTCTCGCTAAGTCTTCAGCATTGTGGAATTCTTCTACTAAGTTAGAGAAAGTAGATTTTAATTTTTCATCGTCTTTTTCTAATATGTCAGATACTTCTGTATAAGTCATTCTAGCTTTTGAGTTTATGATTGACTCTGCTATATCGTATTTTATAACTTTTCCGTCAGCGTTTATTTCCATAAATACTGATAAAGTTAATTTATCTTCAAATGGATTTAAACTACATACTCCGTTTGAAAGTTGTTTTGGAAGCATTGGTATTACTTTATCAACTAGATATACTGAAGTCGCTCTTTTTATCGCTTCTTTATCTAGTTTTGAATGTTCTCTAACATAGTGAGAAACATCGGCGATATGAACACCTAGTTTGTAGTTTCCGTTTTCTAATACTTCGATTGAAACTGCATCATCTAAGTCTTTTGCATCTTCACCATCTATTGTGAATGTTTTTAAATCTCTTAAATCCATTCTTCTTTTTATTTCTTCTTCTGGTATTGGAACGATAACTCTGTCAGTTTCTTCTAATACTTTTCGTGGGAACTCTTCTGGTAGTCCGTGTGCTCTTATTATTGAGTCGATTTCTACCCCACGTTCACCTTTTTGACCTATAACTTCTGTTATTTTACCTTCTGGTTTTCTTCCTTCAGTTGGCCAAACTGTAATTTTACAAACTACTTTGTCGTTATCTTTTGCTCCAGAGAAATATCTGCTTGGAATGTAGATATCTTGAGTGAATTTCTTATCATCTGGTACAACGAATCCAAAGTTTTTATTTGATAATTGGAAAAGACCTATAACAGTTTCATTTTCTCTTTTTAATACTTTAACGATAGCTCCTTCAGCTCTTCTTCCTTCTTCTGCTGGCTTTACTATTTCAGCCATAACTCTGTCGCCGTTCATCGCTCCATTTATGTCATCTGAACCTATGAATAAATCTTGTGTAAATTCTTCGTCTGATTCTACAAATCCAAATCCTTTTCTATGAGATATAAATTTTCCGACAAAATATCCCATAGCACTTGGCGCCATAACTCTTCCTTTTTTAGATACTATTAAATATCCCTCATCTTGTAATTCTTCTAAAAAATTGTTGAACATTGGCATTTCACATGAATGTATGTCAAATATTAATGCTAATTCTTCCTTCTTTAGAGGATTATATGCTTTTTCATTTATTAAACCTAGTAACTTTTCTTTTATTTCCGGTGTCATTTAAAATTCCTCCATTTACTGTATTTATTTCAATTCATTAAAAGTATTTTTTACATTATATGTTTTATTTTATATGTCCTACTTTAATTGTATATTATCTTCTTTGTTATTTAGACGTTAAAATTTTAATATTTGTTAATTTTTAATATTTTATCTCATATATTGGGATTCTTACATAGAGATTTTTACTTATTTACGGTAATGTTTATAGTTTTCCTATAAATATTTTTATTTATGTATTTGTTCACCTTTATATTTTAATGAATTTTAACCTAAATATTTATTATACTTGATTTATTACATATTTAATATATTTTGGAAGGAGAATTTTTATTTTTTTGTAATTCATATTAAAAATATGCATTGTGTTGCTATATTGTATTTTTACCATAATTCTTATTTATTATACTTTTATTTTTTTATACTAATCTATCTTTAAATCCAAAACTATCGATTGTATGTATAATGTGTAAACTCATCGCAGTTTTTGCCCCTTCTGCATTTCTTTCTTTCATAAAATCTATTATCATTCGGTGATCTTTTAATGTAAGTTCTGTCGCTTTTTCGTATTGTTTTGATAAAATTACACTTTCGTTTATCGCCTTGCTTATAATCGGCACTAATTCCTTCATAAATGAGTTGCCGCTTGCCTTTGCAATCGCATTGTGAAACTGTTGTTCAGCGTCTGTTCTGTCTTCGTTATTTAGGATTTTTTGTTCTATTATTTCGCCGTATTCTATTATTTTTTCTATTTCATTATCACTCGCTCTTTTTGTCGCATAGTATGCTCCCATCGGCTCAATTATCAGCCTCATTTCCAATAAATCTGCCAAGTCTGATGTATTTGATTTTAAATTTCCAAGTGTAAAATTATCGACCTCATCACTTTTTACAAAAGTTCCTTTGCCTCTTTTAATTTCGACTATATCTTGTAAAACCAGCATCTTTATAGCCTCTCTCAAAGTCGTTCTGCTGACATTTAAAAGCGCTGATAATTCTGTTTCATTAGGAAGTTTATCTCCTATTTTAAATTGTTTTTTCACAACTATTATATCTAAAATTTCATCAGCCACCTGCTCTGATAGAGATTGTGATTTTTTATATTCCATACTGTTCCCCTTCTTTCATCTATATTAAATAACTTATCTTTATTGTTAATTAATCATGTTTTACCTAATATAGCTTAATTTATATATCTTAATTTTTTGAAATTTTATTCAATTATATTATTGACATCATATGTTAAATGTATTAGTATGATGTTATACCATTTATAGGAAAATAATACCTCATAATATGGTCAATATCAAGAGTTTTAATTTAAAAAGTCTGAATTTTTAAATTTTATATATAATTTAGAATTTAAAATAGATTTATGTTTCAAAGCTTTTTAAACTTAATAAGATAAATAATTTAAAAAATTTAACATTAAATGAATATTTTTAAATAACAGGGGGATAATAGAAATGAGAAGTGATGCAGTAAGAAAAGGGATGCAACAAGCACCTCATCGTTCATTATTTAATGCTTTAGGACATACTGAAGAAGAAATGAGAAAACCTTTAATAGGTATAGTAAGTTCATACAACGAAATAGTTCCAGGTCATATGAACTTAGACAAAATAGTAGAAGCAGTTAAACTTGGAGTAGCAATGGCAGGAGGAACTCCTGTAGTATTCCCAGCAATAGCAGTTTGTGACGGTATAGCAATGGGACATATTGGAATGAAATACTCACTAGTTACAAGAGATTTAATAGCTGATTCAACTGAATGTATGGCTATGGCTCATCAATTTGACGGATTAGTTATGGTTCCTAACTGTGACAAAAACGTTCCTGGTTTACTAATGGCAGCTGCTAGAGTTAATATACCGACTGTTTTCGTAAGTGGTGGCCCAATGCTTGCTGGTCGTGTTAAAGGCGAAAAAAGAAGTTTATCAAGCATGTTCGAAGCAGTAGGTTCTTATGCTGCAGGAACTATGGATGAAAATGATGTTTTAGAATTTGAAAACAGAGTTTGTCCAACTTGCGGTTCATGTTCTGGTATGTATACTGCAAACAGTATGAACTGCTTGACTGAAGCCTTAGGAATGGGACTTCAAGGAAACGGAACTATTCCAGCAGTATATTCAGAAAGAATAAAACTTGCTAAACATGCAGGTATGAAGGTTATGAAATTAGTTGAAAAAGATATAAAACCAAGAGATATAATGACTGAAAAAGCATTCCAAAATGCATTAACAGTAGATATGGCACTAGGTTGTTCAACTAACTCAATGTTACATTTACCAGCAATAGCTAACGAAGCTGGTGTAGAACTAAATGTAGATATAGCTAATGAAATAAGTTCAAGAACTCCAAATCTTTGCCACTTAGCTCCAGCAGGTTACACATATATGGAAGACCTAAATGAAGCTGGCGGAGTTTACGCGGTAATGAATGAATTAACTAAAAAGAATCTACTTAACTTAGATATAATGACTGTTACAGGAAAAACTGTAGGAGAAAATATAGCTAACTGTGTAAATAAAGATCCTGAAACAATAAGACCAATAGATAATCCATATTCAGAAACTGGTGGTATAGCTGTACTTAAAGGAAACTTAGCTCCTGATTCTGGTATAGTTAAACAATCTGCTGTTGTTCCTGAAATGTTAGTACACGAAGGGCCAGCAAGAGTATTTGACTGTGAAGAAGATGCAATAGCTGCTATAAAAGGTGGAAAAATCGTTGTTGGTGATGTTGTTGTAATAAGATATGAAGGACCAAAAGGTGGACCAGGTATGAGAGAAATGCTTAACCCAACTTCTGCAATAGCTGGTATGGGATTAGGTTCTAGTGTTGCTCTTATAACTGACGGTCGTTTCTCTGGTGCATCTAGAGGAGCATCAATCGGACACGTTTCTCCAGAAGCTGCTGTTGGTGGACCAATAGCTCTTGTTGAAGAAGGAGATTTAATAAAAATAAATATAAAAGAAAAAACTTTAGACTTTGTCGTATCAGACGAAGAATTAGCAAGAAGAAAAGCTGCTTGGACTCCAAGAGAACCAAAAGTAACTACTGGTTACTTAGCAAGATACGCTACTATGGTTACATCAGGTGACAAGGGTGCAGTATTAAAAGCAAATAAATAATTGGAGTTTTTCAGTTTTTAATATAGGCTAAGTCATTTGACTTGGCCTTTTATAATTTAATATTAAGGGGAGAAATCTAATGGAAAATTTAATCTTATCTTTTAATGTCGTTGCTCCTTTGTTTTTAATGATGGTTCTTGGTTACTTTCTAAAATATATAAAAATATTTGACCAACATACACTAGATGTTATGAACAAAGTAGTATTTAAAGTATTTTTACCTGTGCTTCTTTTTTATAACGTTTATACAACAGATTTGGAGACAGTATTCGACGGCAAATTAATTTTATTCGCTGTATCAGGCGTTGTTATATTATTTTTAATCCTTCTATTATTTATACCTAAAATCGAAAAGGAAAACAGAAAACGTGGTGTTATGATTCAAGGTGTATTTCGTAGTAACTTTGTGATTTTCGGTATTCCAGTTGCCACTTCAATTTATGGCGACGGAAATGTCGGTACTACAGCAATGTTGATTGCAGTTATAGTTCCTCTTTTCAACATGCTAGCTGTTATATCACTTGAGATATTTAGAGGCTCTCAAATCAACATCAAAAAAATACTTAAAGGCGTTGTTACAAACCCTCTTATAATTGGTGCTTTTGTAGGTATTGTCTTCCTTCTTATTGGGATAAAACTTCCGACTTGCATAATGGAAACTGTTGAAGATGTGTCAAAAATGGCAACTCCACTTGGTTTAATTCTTCTTGGTGCATCATTTGCATTTTCTGATGTAAAAAAGTATCTACACGAAACCATATTTATCGTTATTACAAAGTTAATCGTAGTTCCTTTAATTATGATTCCACTTAGCGTATTTCTTGGAATTAGAGGAATTGCACTACTTACACTAACTATAATCTATGGTGCTCCAACAGGTGTTTCAACATTCCAAATGGCAAAACAAATGGATGGCGATAGCGATTTAGCTGCCCAAATTATCGTGTTTACATCGTTCTTCTGCATAATAACAATGTTTATATGGATTTATATATTAAAAAGCATGGCACTTATTTAATATATATTTCTAGCTATGACAATAATATGTTTTTATTTTAATAAAATAAATTACATAAACATAAAGAAAAAGAAGTCTTCCAGATTATCCAGAAGACTTCTTTTATTTAAAAACTAAATTCAATCTTTAAATTTTATTAAATGATGGCCAGTCATCTAATTTACTATTTGTTTATTACTACTAATGCTAATGCATTTATGAAGAATAATACTGAGAATATTCTAGTTGATTTTAAAAGGAATGCTTGTTTTCCTTTTGGTTTAAAGTAAGCTTGTGCTTCAAAATCATCTCCTGCTCCACTGAAATCAGAAGAGAAGTTCCCTTTTCCTTCTTGAGGCATTATAACTAATAGTAAAAGTACTGATAGTACTATTTGTACACCCATTAAAATATTATTAAGCATGAGTACCCTCCTATTATCTCTTGAATTTATCCAACTTTAAGTTTACCATATTAGCACTTTTATTACAAGAAAGTGGGATTTAAAATTATAGTATTTTTACAATTTATAGGGAATTTTTATCTATAGCTCATTTTTAAATTTTAATATAGTAAAACTTATTGCAAATAAAATTATTGAAAATAAAATCATCAATCCTAGGTAAATCTTTATTCCATTTAAATCATTTCCATTTTGGAGGTTTTCTATGCATATATATACCCATCTAGTTGGTATATAGTTCCCTATTTTCTGGAGGCTTTCTTCCATTACATTAAAATCCCAAAATACTCCGCTAAGCATACAACATGGCACTACTATCAATATATTTATTATTCTCGATGTATACTTGCTTCTTACAAATGATACTATACATAAATTCAAACTTATGGCTATTAAATTAAAAACTAATAGAACGAAAAGAAAATTGAGGGTATTTTCCATTCCAAAATCTATATATAAAATTTTTCCCACCAAATAGTATATAAGACTTGTGCATGATGTCATTATATAAAAAATCAAAATCATCGATACGTAATATTTCCACTTACTAATTCCTGAGCTTAAAATCATTATTTTAGTTTTATTTTCTTCATCTTCTATTAAGAAATTCGCTATATTTCCAGCAACTATAAATATTGTAAAAATAATAAGGCCTAGGGTATTTTGTATTTTAGGTATGTCTTCTTTTACTTTGTTTAAGCTGAGATTTGTAATTTGACTGTTGTAATCTAAATTTATATTTTTAAATTCATCTATATCTTTATTGCTCAATGATGCTACTATGCATAAGTCTTCACATTTCAATTTTATAAGCTGCCTTATAGAAGTTTCTACATCATTATGTTTTATAGATTTTATATTTATTTCTTGTGGTTTAAAATTTAATAAATTTTCTTCAAAATTTTTATCAATTATTACTGCTACTTCGATTTGTTGTGTTATTAATAAAAGTTTATAATCCTTCTCCTTTATTTTTACACTTTGTATATCCTCAAGCTCATCTATACTTTCTATAATTTTATTTGATGAATATGAGTTGTCTTTATCTACTATTCCGATTTTATATTTATATTGGCCCCCAAATTCAAAGCTAAAGAAAATTATTATAAATACTGGAATAATTACTCCGCTTATTATGTAGCTCTTTTTCCTCATCAAGAGTTTTGTCGTATTTAGTATTAATCTAATCAAAACTTCCACCTTCTTTTATTTTTGAGATTATCCTACTTAGAATAATCATTAAAGCAGCACTTCCTAAGGATATATTTATCGCACTTATGTAATAAGAGGTATCCACATTGTATTTTAAGCCTAAAATAGCTGTATTAACCCAATAATTTGGCACTAATTCGCATAGAAAACTAGTTATTCTCGCTGATTTTACTAGACAAAGCGGAACATATGAACCGCCTAAAAATCCCATAACTATTATCAGCATATTTGTGAATGTGTAGGCTGTTTTTTCCTCCGAAAAAATCATGGATATAGATATTCCCAATACGGAGCTAAATATTATAAATGAAATTAATACCATAAAAATGTAAATTAGATTTTGCCCCCAATTTACTCCAAATAATCTGGTAGAAGTTATATATATAATTATAATTTGCATAATTCCGATGAATATCCCAAGAGCTATTTTCGATATTATTATATTTATTTTTTTAATACTTGATGTTTTTAATCTTGTCATTTTATGTAATGTATTTTCCTTATACATTGAAGTTAACGTTATTGTAGATATGTATAGTATAATCAGCGTCAGTTCTACAAAAGTATAATAAGTAAATGAATTTACTTCATCATATGATATTCTTTCTGATTTAACTCGGGTATTATTTTGTGCATTTAAAATTTGTGGTACTTTCTGTGGTTCGAATTTTGATGTGGAGTGTATAAATATATATTTTTTCATATATTGTGTATATAAATTTCTAAACACTTTGCTTTCAGTGCTTTCTCCATTTTCATTTCTAAAATATTTTATATCATCTTTACAGACATTTATAAAACAAATTGCTTCATTTTTATTTACAAGCTTTATCGCTTCTTCAGGATTTGTATTTTCTACAAATTCTGCCTCGGTATCTTTTTGAAATTGTACAGAGAAGTCATAAAATGGTTGTAAATTTTTATTTCCACTTGAATCTTCTATATTGAAATATATAATTTTCCCACTAAAAATATTTTTATCCATACTCATAAGTCCATCTAGTGATTTTCCCATTACAAAAATAAGCACGATCGGAAATATGAGCATGGCTATTACATTTGTTTTACTTTTAAAAAATTGTATTATCTCTTTTTTCATAAATACAATCTCCTCCATATTTTATGTATTATTAATATTTATGAGTTTAAAGTTATCTCTATTACTTTGCACAAAAAAAGAATACCCAAGTGGTAAATTTCCACTTGGGTATTCTATATTATTCATAAAATATATTTTGCTTACTATATAATTAATTATTTGTTTAAGTTAGTTATTATTTATTATTTGCTTAAGTTGTAGAAAGATTTTAATCCACAGTATCTAGCTTGAGCACCAACTGTTTCTTCTATTCTTAATAATTGGTTGTATTTAGCAACTCTATCAGTTCTTGATGGAGCACCAGTTTTTATTTGACCAGCGTTTACAGCTACTGCTAAGTCAGCTATAGTAGTATCTTCTGTTTCACCAGATCTGTGAGATATTACTGCAGTATATCCAGCTCTTTTAGCCATTTCTATAGCATCTAAAGTTTCAGTTATTGTACCTATTTGGTTAACTTTTATTAATATAGAGTTAGCAACACCAGCTTCTATACCTCTTTCTAATCTTTCAGTGTTTGTAACGAATAAGTCGTCACCAACTAATTGAACTTTTTTACCTAATCTTTCAGTAAGAACTTTCCATCCAGCCCAGTCTTCTTCATCTAAACCATCTTCTATAGTTATTATTGGGAAGTTAGTAGTCCAATCTTCGTATAAGTCTACCATTTCAGCAGCAGTTAATTCTTTACCTTCTCCAGCTAAAACGTATTTTTTAGTTTCTTCGTTGTACATTTCAGAAGCTGCAACGTCTAATCCTAACATAACGTCTTTTCCTGGTTCGTATCCAGCAGCTTTTATAGCTTCAACTATTAATTCTAAAGCTTCTCTGTTTGATCCTAAGTTTGGAGCGAATCCACCTTCATCACCAACACCGCAAGCTAATCCTTTTTCTCCAAGAACTTTTTTAAGAGCGTGGAATACTTCTGCACCCATTCTTAAACCTTCTTTGAAGCAAGGAGCTCCTACTGGTAATATCATGAATTCTTGAACATCAACGTTGTTGTCAGCATGTTCTCCACCATTTAATATGTTCATCATTGGAACTGGTAATTGTTTAGCATTAACTCCACCTATGTATTGGAATAATGGTAATCCTAATTCGTTAGCAGCAGCTCTAGCTACAGCCATAGATACACCTAGTATAGCATTTGCTCCTAATTTACCTTTGTTTGGAGTTCCGTCTAATTCTAATAATAATCCGTCTATTCCTGGTTGATCAAATGCATCTAATCCTTCTAATTCTGGTGCTATTATAGTGTTAACATTGTTAACTGCATTTTGAGTACCTTTTCCTAAATATCTACTTTTGTCACCATCTCTTAATTCAACAGCTTCGAAAGCTCCTGTAGATGCCCCAGATGGAACTATTGCTCTACCTTCTGCTCCACTTTCTAATGCTACTTCAACTTCTACAGTTGGATTCCCTCTTGAGTCTAATACTTCTCTTGCGTATACTGATTCTATTACTGACATGTTATTCTCCTTCCATTGAACTAATCAAGTCATAGTTTGTAAAAAACATAAAATATCACAAACAAATTGATGGGTAAGTTCATAAATTTCTATGTATTTTAATTTTAATTTTAATTTTGTTATTATTTTTCTCGATTAGTTATTTTTTGTTGTCTTTTTGTTTACTTTTTATAATATTATTTTTAATTTTTATATTACAGGATGATTATATAATTATATAACCAGCCTGGATTTAATTATATAAGTTTAATTTATCTTGATTATTTTATTAATGAATGACCAGTCATTTCTTCTGGTTTTTCTAATCCCATAATATCTAATACTGTTGGTGCTATATCTGATAATCTTCCATCAGTTAGTAGCTCTTTTCCTAAGAAATCTTTTCCTGCTACTATAAATGGAACTGGGTTTACTGAATGTGAAGTTATAACTTTTTCTGTTTCAGGGTCTACCATTAATTCAGCATTTCCGTGGTCAGCAGTTATTATAGCACTTCCACCGATTTCAACTATTTTGTCTACTAATTTACCAACACAATTATCTACAGTTTCAACAGCTTTAACAGCAGCTTCCATAACACCTGTATGTCCAACCATATCTGGGTTAGCGAAGTTTACAACTATGAAGTCGTATTTATCTTCTTCTATTTTTTCCATAACTTTTGCTAGTAATTCTGGTGCAGACATTTCTGGTTGTAAATCATATGTTGCAACTTTTGGTGAAGGTATTAATTCTCTATCTTCACCTTTATTTGGTTCTTCAACACCACCGTTGAAGAAGAATGTAACGTGAGCATATTTTTCAGTTTCGGCAGCTCTTAATTGAGTTTTACCTAATTTTGATAAATATTCACCTAGTGTGTTACTTAATGATTGTGGTCCAAATGCTATTTTAACATTTGGTAAAGTAACATCATATTCTGTTAAGCAAACAAAGAATGTTTTTATGTCTGCTCTTTCAAATCCAGTAAATTCAGTGTCAACTATTGCTCTAGATATCTCTCTAGCTCTGTCTGGTCTGAAATTGAAGAAGATTACTGAATCTCCATCAGATATTTTTCCTACTGGTTGATTGTCTTTAACGATTACAGTTGGTACTATAAACTCGTCTGTTGCACCTTTTTTATAAGATTCTTCGATAGCTTCAGATGCAGAAGTAGAAGTTTCACCTTCGCCACAAACCATAGCTTTGTATGCTTTTTCTACTCTTTCCCATCTTTTATCTCTATCCATTGCATAGTATCTTCCATTTACAGTTGCGAATTGACCTACACCTGTTTCAGCCATACAAGCTTCTATTTCTTTAGCATAGCTTAAACCACTTTGAGGATCAGTATCTCTACCATCTGTAAATGCATGTACGTATACTCTTTCTACACCTTTTTCTTTAGCCATTTTGATTAAAGCTTTAAGGTGATCTATATGTGAATGAACTCCACCATCAGATAATAATCCCATTATATGAAGGGCGTGTTCTTTTGCATTTTCCATTGCACCATTTAAGACTTCATTTGTAAAGAAATCTCCGTCTTGTATTGATTTTGTTATTCTTGTTAAATCTTGATAAACTATTCTTCCTGCTCCGATGTTTGTATGACCAACTTCTGAGTTACCCATTTGACCATCTGGAAGACCAACATCAAGACCACTTGCTTTTATTAGTGTTGTTGGATAAGTTTTTTCGATTCTGTCTAAATTAGGAGTATTTGCTGCTTTGACAGCATTTCCTACTGTGCTATTACTTTCTCCAAAACCATCCATAATTATTAATGCTACTGGTTTCTTCATTTGTATTACTTCACTCCTATTTGAAATTTACAAGAGCAACATAATCATCAGCTTTAAGTGATGCTCCACCAACTAAAGCTCCATCTATGTCACTTTGTCCCATTATTTCTGCTACGTTAGCTGGTTTAACACTTCCGCCATATTGGATTCTAACTTCGTTAGCTAAATCTCCATAAACTGAAGCTACAACTTCTCTTATGTATGATATAACATCATTAGCTTGTTCTGCAGTTGCAGTTTTTCCAGTTCCTATAGCCCAGATTGGTTCATAAGCTATAACAACTTTAACTAAATCTTCATTAGTTACGTCTTTTAATCCTGCTAATATTTGAGTTTTAACATGGTCTTTAGTAACTCCAGCTTCTCTTTGTTCTAAAGTTTCACCACAGCATAATATTGGGTTTATACCTATTTGTAATGCTTTTAATACTTTTTTGTTTACTGTTTCATCAGTTTCTCCAAAGTATTCTCTTCTTTCAGAATGTCCTATTATAACGTAATCCATTCCTATTTCTTGTAACATTTCAGCAGAAACTTCTCCTGTGAAAGCTCCTGAAGTTTCAAAGTGCATATTTTGAGCACCAACTTTTATTTTAGTACCTTTAGTTGCTTCTTTAAGGTCTTTTAATTGTAAAAATGGTGCGCATATTACAGCCTCAACATCATCTCTATCAGCTCTAGCTCCAACTTCTTTAACAAATTCTAAAGCTTCTTTTATATTTTTATTCATTTTCCAGTTTCCAGCGATTATTGGTTTTCTCATTTGAGTTCCTCCCCTTGAATATACGTTTTAATCTATTCTCTTTATCTCTAAACTGTCTTTATATATTGTCTAAGTAATTATTATTTGTTATCTAAAGCAGCTATACCTGGTAATTCTTTACCTTCTAAGAATTCAAGTGATGCTCCACCACCAGTAGAAACATGAGTCATTTTGTCTCCGAATCCTAATTGGTTAACAGCAGCAGCACTATCTCCACCACCGATTACAGTAGTTGCATCTTCTAAAGCAGCCATAGCTTTTGCTATTGCTAAAGTACCACCTGCAAATGCTTCAAATTCAAATACACCCATTGGTCCGTTCCATACTATTGTTTTTGAATTGTTAACAACATCTACAAATTTTTCTACTGTTTTTGGTCCTATATCTAAACCTTGGTATCCGTCAGCTATATTTTGATCTTCAGTTATTGCAACTTCAGCATCAGCAGCGAATCTGTCAGCAGTTTTGAAGTCTACTGGTAAATATAATTTAACACCTTTAGCTTCTGCTTTTTCTATCATTTCTTTTGCATAGTCAACTTTATCTGCTTCTAATAAAGAATCTCCTATTTCATATCCTTGAGATTTTAGGAATGTATAAGCCATTCCTCCACCTATTATTAAGTTGTCAACTTTGTCTAATAATTGATTTATAACGTTTATTTTGTCAGAAACTTTTGCTCCACCTAATATTGCAGTGAAAGGTCTAACTGGGTTAGCAACAGCTTCACCTAAGAATTTTAATTCTTTTTGAATTAAATATCCGCAAGCTCTTTCTTCTAAAAATTGTCCTGCACCAACAGTTGAACAGTGTGCTCTATGAGCAGTTCCGAAAGCATCGTTAACGAATATATCAGCTAAAGAAGCTAATTCTTTAGAGAAGTTTTCTTCGTTTTTAGTTTCTTCTTTTCTGTATCTAGTGTTTTCTAATAAAACAACATCTCCATCTTTCATGTTTGAAACAGCAGCTTTTGCATTTTCACCAACAACATTAGCATCAGCAGCGAAAACTACTTCTTGTCCTAACATTTCTGATAATCTTTTTGCAACTGGTGCTAATGATAATTCTGTTTTAGGTTCTCCTTTTGGTTTTCCTAAGTGAGAGCATAATATAACTTTTGCTCCTTGTGCTATTAAATATTTTATAGTTGGTAGTGCACCTACTAATCTATTTTCGTCAGTTATTACCCCATCTTGTAGTGGTACGTTGAAGTCGCATCTTACTAATACTTTTTTCCCCGCAACGTTTATATCTTCTATCGTTTTTTTATTTAACATTGACATAATTAAAATTAAACTCCTTTCAAAGTAAACGTATTTTCCTTTTTTAATATATCATATTTTTAGACAAATTTGTAATTAAATGTCATTTATCTTATATTTTGATTTCGTATTTTATTTGTAAAATCTTTTATTTATATATATTTAAACATTTTAGGTTATTTTCTAATTTAAATTGATAATTCATATCAAGTAGTTTTATTTTTATATTTAATTTATTTATTGCGTCTTATCCTAAAAAAGTCCGGAGCTGTAGCAGATACTACAAACCCGGACCTTATCCTAAACTATTTTGCTAAGTTTGCAAAATATCCTAAAGTTCTTATTAATTGAGATGTATAAGACATTTCATTGTCATACCAAGAAACAACTTTAACTAATTGTTTTCCGTCAACTTCCATAACTCTTGTTTGAGTTGCATCGAATAATGAACCAAAGCTCATTCCTACTATATCAGAAGATACTAAGTATTCTTCAGTATATCCGAATGATTCATTTGCAGCTTCTTTCATAGCAGCGTTAACTTCTTCTATTGTTACGTTTTTGTTTAATGTACAAACTAATTCAGTTAAAGAACCAGTTACAACTGGAACTCTTTGAGCAGCTCCGTCTAATTTACCTTTTAATTCTGGTATAACTAAACCTATAGCTTTTGCAGCACCTGTAGTATTTGGAACTATATTTCCTGCAGCAGCTCTAGCTCTTCTTAAGTCACCTTTTGGATGAGGACCATCTAAAGTATTTTGATCGTTAGTGTATGCATGTATAGTTGTCATTAAACCTTTTTCAACACCAAATTTGTCATTTAAAGTTTTAACCATTGGTGCTAAACAGTTAGTTGTACAAGAAGCTCCTGATATAACTGTTTCTGTACCATCTAATATATCGTTGTTTACGTTGTATACTATTGTTTTAACATCTCCAGTTGCTGGTGCAGATATAACAACTTTTTTAGCTCCTGCTTTTATATGTGCTTCAGCTTTTTCTTGAGAAGTAAAGAATCCTGTACATTCTAATACTATGTCTACCCCTAATTCAGCCCATGGTAAGTTTTCTGGATTTCTTTCAGCAGTTACTTTTATTTCTTTTCCATTAACTACGAAAGCACCTTCTTTAACTTCTATTTCACCGTTGAATCTACCTTGAGCAGTATCATATTTGAATAAGTGAGCTAACATTTTTGCATCTGTTAAGTCATTTATTGCTACTACTTCAAATTTGTCAGTTTGTTCCATTAATTTTCTTAATGCTAATCTTCCTATTCTACCAAAACCATTAATTGCTACTTTAACCATTGTGATTTAACCTCCTAAAAATAAAACCTATTTTTATACTATTTTATCTATTTTACTAATACTTCTATTAGTTATTCACTAATTTTATTTTTCATTATCTTGTTCTTGATTTTTTATTTCATCTTGATGTTTTAATAAATCAATAAGTTTTCTTCCACTATGCTCGTCAGTTACTAAAACTAAGTTCTCGTTTATTTTAGAAATTGCTAGAAAAGCTTCTACTTTTTTAGATCCAGCAAATACTGCAATAACATTTCTTGCTTGTTTAACACTTTCTAAATCAATTCCGATTGTATTTAATCTATATACAATCTCACCTGATTGATTGAAATAATATCCAAAGGATTCGCCTATTGCACCTTTGTCTAATATCTCTTGTGTTTTACTTTCTGGTAAGTTTCGCTTTAGTATCATTTCATCAGCTCTGCCAACTCCAAAGACTACTATATTTGAATTAGAAACTAAATCTAGAGTTCTTTTTATTTCTGGCTCTTGAGCTAACATCATCATAGATTCTTTTCCTAATTTATCAGGTAAATTAAGTAATTCGTATTTTGAGTGTAATCTTTTACTCATATCTGATGCTATATTATTTGATTGTATCTCTATATCTAACCCCACACTACCTCTAGCTGGAACTATTGTTACATTTTCAAATTTCTTATCGGTTTTAATACCTTTTGAAAACTCTAGCATAGTTGTTCCACCTGTTATTGAAACTATATCATCTTCTTGTATTATATGTGTGAAATATGATGCTGCTGATCTTGCTACATCGACTAAAATACTTTCATTTTTTTCATAGTCACCAGGAACAAGTATTACTTTCTTTATACCTAATAATTGTGTTAGTCTCTCTTCTAATGTAGATAATCCCATAACTTCATTCATTGTATCTTTTAACTGTTCAAGAAGTTCTATTCCTTCTTCTGTTATTGTCATGCCTGAAGTTTCTACTTTTATAAGACCTTGTTCTCTTAGTACTTCCGTCTCCGAACGAATTACTCTCTCACTTAGTTTTAATACACCAGCTAAACTCCTTCTTCCAATAGTTTCGCATAAGTATATTTGTCTAAGAATTGAGTAACGTTTCGTCATTATTTCAACAACTTGTGGAATCAGTTTTTGTTGTATTTTTAAAAAATTATTCATAAGTCTATCCCTCATTTTCTGTTCTGGGACTTTTTTTGTCCTATGTATTAATTTGTGTCCCACAAGATATTTTTATTTTACCTTAGATATAAAATTTTTTCAATATGTTTTCTCAAATTTTTGCTTTTTTTTAACATATAATTAATTTTTCGTCTATATTTTAACTTAAATTTCATTTTTATACTATTTTTATTTAGAAATCAAAGTTTTCTTTTACTTGATGGTAATATTTCTAACTCTTCTCTATATTTTGAAACAGTTCTTCTTGCAATATTTATACCTTGGTTATTCAACATTACTTTTATTTTTTCATCACTTAATGGTTTCGATTTATCTTCGTTTTTTATTGTATCCTTAATAAATTTTTTTATACTGATTGAAGAGACACCCTCTGTTTCTTGAGTTTCTAAACCTTTTGAAAAGAAATATTTAAATTCAAATAGTCCAAATGGAGTTAACATATACTTTCCGTTTACCCCTCTGCTTATAGTTGATTGATGTATATTAAGTTCTTGTGCTAATTCTTGCATCTTCATCGGTTTTATATAGTGTATTCCCTTTTCAAAAAAGTCTTTTTGCTTATTTAATATTGAATTAGCTATCATTATTGTTGTGGATTTTCTATGTTCTATACTTTTTATTAAGTTTAAAGCACTGTCTAATCTATCTTTTATAAATTCTTTTGCAACAATATCTGAACTTTCATCATTTAATATTTCTTTATAAAATGAATTTATATGTATATTTATATCATTTGTATTATTTCTCTCTAAAACAAATTCTCCATCTATTTTTTTTACTGTTACATCTGGTTTTATATATATAATATCTTTTAATTTAAACTTTTCACATGGTTTCGGATCGAGACTTTTTATTAATTTAATATAATTCATACACTGAGATTTATTTATATTGTATTTCTTGCATATTAAACTTATTTTTTTATTTCCTATGCAATTTAAATCATTTTTTATAATATTTTCAAGTAATCCATCTTTTATATCTAAATTTCTAAGTTGTATAATCAAAGATTCTTCTAAATTACTTCCTCCTACTCCACTAGGTTCAAGCGACTGAATGTATTTTTTGCATCTATTATATATAGTACAGTCTATATTTAGATCTTTGATTACTAAATCTTCATCTTTTAAGTATCCATTTTCATCTAAACTATCTATTATATATTCGCATACCCTCTTCTCAGCTTTATCTATTTTATAGCAATTTATTTGCTCTTTTAGATAGTCATATAAATTTTGATTATTACTTATTATATTTTCAAAATCCATTTCACTATCCATATTATATCTAGATTCATTTTTATCGTTGTAAGTATGATGTTTCAAATGATTTATATATCTTTCCCAATCAACTTTTCTTTCACTGTTTTGCATCTCGACTTCTATAATAGGGTTTTCCTCGGCTTGTTTTTTTATTTCATCTTCTAATTCTAATGTTGTCATGCTTAAAATTTTTAAAGATTGTACTAAATTAGTAGACACAATAATCTTTTGTGATTGACTCATTTCTAGTCCATAGTCTATTTTCATAATATTTCCTCCCCAATTTTAAACTCTATCCAAAATATTTTTTCAAGTTTTCTTTATTTACAATTTTAAAATAATATCTTTTATTCATTATATAACAAAAGGAATGTTCCATATCGTTCAAATTGAACATATACAAAACATTCCTTCATTATATTATAATATTTTAATTTTTAAATTTAAGCCGTTTTTTCAGTATGGTCAGTTGATTCTTTTTTATCAGACATTTGTGGTCTTACAAATAATATAACTATTGCAAGTCCTACAAGACCTACTATTGCTGCCACCCAGAATACTGCGTTAACACCATTTTGTATTAATTCTACATTTGTTGGATCTGCAGCTGTATTCATATTGTATGCTACCGCGAATATTGTTGCAGCAATCGTTCCAGAAAGTGAATTAAAGAAGTTTACAAATGATGTCCCTATACCTATATCTTGCGGATCAAGTATTAACTGAGCAGCTGGTGTTATAGATACAGAACGGAAACTTTCTGCAATTCCTGTAAATGCAAGAGCTACAAAGTATATTACTATTGAAGTAGCTGGTGTAGTGAATCCCATAACTAACATTGGGATACCTGTTAATGCAGTTGCAGCTACCATTGCTTTCCACATATTTGAAGTTTTCTTACCTACCCATGTACCAGCTATTATAGGTATAATTATTGTAAGTATAGTACGAGGCATTTGTAAAGCACCTGCTACACTTGCTGATTTACCCATTATTTGCATTGCTCCTATTGGTGCATATACGTTCATTGCATTTTGATAGAAGTAAGCGGCAAAACCAACTGCTAAAAGTACAATATAGTTTTTATTTTTGAATAATGTAAGAGGTATAAGTGGCTCTTTTGCTTTTGATTCAATTTTAATAAGTGCATAGAATGCTACTATTCCTAAAACAAATCCTGCTATTATTGTTGGATGACCCCATCCTATTGATGAACCAAAGTTTAAAGATAAAAGAATCGCACAAAGTGTAACAACTAACGCTATTATCCCAGGAACATCTATAGTAACTTTTCCTTCACGTTTTTGGTTTGGCATATTAATTCCGATTAATATTATTCCTATAAGTAGAGGTGCTGCTGGCATAATTATTGCTACAGTAAGCATATTCATATCAGTAAGTATACCTGCAATTATACTTCCTCCAAATCCTCCAACAGCTACAGCTGCTGCTAACATTCCCATTGCTTTTGGTACATCTTTTCTTTCATTAATTAATCCCATTATTATGTAAGGTGCTGCTGTGAAAGCTCCTTGTGCAAGACTTATTAGTAAACGTAAACTCATTAATGCAACTAATGAGCGTGCAAATGCAAATGCTACACCACATACTATACATATGATACCTGGTATAACTACTATGTTTCTACGTCCTATTAAGTCTCCAAGTTTTCCACCTATTGGTGTCATTATTGATATACCTAGTGCTGCAAATATAGAGAATAATCCTACATATCCCATTGCATCTACACTTTCTAATATTGGTGCTGTTAATGTTGAAAATACAAGGCCATACATTGCTACTGAAAGCATAATGCATATACATCCTATTTGTACTAAATTTTTCTTAGCTTTTGGTAGCGGAATTGCTACAGTTTGCTGCTTTCGTTCTTTTGACATAAAATAATCTCCTTTTTATTCCTTTTCGTTACTTAAATATATATTTTACGTTATTATTTTTTGACTATCGTTTTCTCAATGTATAAATTTTAGTAATTAATTATTATTTATTGTTTTTTAACCATTCTGTTGCACAGTGTGCTAAACAAGAAGATCCTATTGGACAAACATCTTCGTTGAATTTAACTTTTGGGTTATGCGCTGGAGCTTCTCCTCTTTCATCAAGGTATCCTGCTGATAAGTACATGAATGTACTTGGAATTTGCTCAGCTATAACAGCGAAGTCTTCTGAAGCACTTGCTGATATTCCTGGGTATCCTGTAAGTCCTGGTATTCCCATTCCTTCCATATATCCTACGAATTCTTCAGTAAGTTCTGGGTTACAGATTAGTGGTGGTACTTCTGAAAGCATTTCTACTTCTGCGCTACCTCCGTAAACTGCTGCAACTCTTTCTGCAACTTCTTTCATTCTACGAACAAGTAATTCTCTTGATTCTGGTTTATTTGTACGTATAGTTCCTTCTAATACTGCAGTTTCTGGTATTATGTTACCAACTGTTCCTGCTTGGAATTTACCTACTGTTAATACACAAGAATGTGTTGGATCACTTTCTCTTGCTATTAATTCTTGTAATGCAAGATGTACATGTGCACCAATATTTATTGGGTCAACACCTGCATGAGGATAAGCCCCATGTGAACCTTTTCCTGTCAATGTTATTTTAAATCCATCAACAGAGAACATCATTGTATCTTTGCTGTTGTACATATATAGACCAACTGGCATTTTTCCTGCTGAAACATGGTATGCTAATGCTGCATCTACTGGTGGATTTTGTAATATACCATTTTCGATCATATTTTTGCTACCTTCGAATGTTTCTTCAGCTGGTTGGAACATTAATTTTACAGTTCCTTCTAATTCATCTTCATTTTCTTTTAACATTCTTGCTGCTGTAAGTAACATAGCTGCATGGAAGTCATGCCCGCAAGTATGTGCTGTTTTTCCTGTTGGACAAGCAAATTCTTCTCCACTCTCTTCTCCCATTGGAAGTGCATCCATATCAGCACGTAGTAATAATACTTTTCCACCTTTTCCAAGAGTAGCGGTTACACCATAACCACAATCTTTAGGCTCTATACCGAAAGATCTTAATTGTTCCATAACATATGCTTTAGTTTTTGGAAGATCTAATCCTGCTTCAGCATTTGTATGCATATAACGACGGTGTGCAACCGTTTGTTCTGCTAATTCTTTTGCTCTGTCATAATAATTCATAACTTGTTTCTCCTTTTACGGAATATTTTTTGAAGTATTTTTAATATTTATAGAATATATATGGAATACTTCCTTGATAATAATATATCAAGATTTATTCTATTTGTCAAATAATTCTGTACTAATTTTTAAATTTTTTTTATTAAAGCTAAATATTTTGCTATATTTACATTGATTTATAAAATACTTTTTGATAATATTAATCGAAAGAGGTGAACAAAAATGAACACAAATATTGTAGTTATTACTAGTCATTTTCTGCGCCCACATATAGAGGAAATTTACTCTAATTTAGACTTAGAATGTAATATTAAAGTTGTAGCCTATGACAACTTTAATACTATACATAAAATATATGATCAGTATGCTGCGTGTACTAACGGTTTTTTGGTTAGTGGTACTGCAGCAAAAGCTGCTATAGAGGTCGTAGAACACGAACTAAAACGCCCAATTATTTCTTTTGAAATAGATTCTGCAGGATTATATCGCTCAATTTTAGATTTACTTCTAGAAAATAGAGATTTAAATATGAATAGACTTATCATTGATTTTATGATTCCTCTTGAAGGTGGAATAACAGCAAATGATTTTTTTAAGTGGATGGATTTAAATTATGATAAATCTCATATTGATATTTGGAGTGAAACATTAAATAGGGAAAACTTTGCAAAATTAGAAGGTCAAATTATAAACGAGATTTTGAGATTATGGAATATGGATGCAATAGATATGGTTTTATGTCAGTATAGTAATCTTATACCAATTTTAGAAGAACATAATATTCCTTATAGATATCCTATACCAACACCATTATTTTTAAAAGATCTAACTAAGAGATTTATGTATATTCTCTCATTAGAATATATGCGTGAAAATCTACCTGTAGTGATTAGTATTTTTGCTTCTGATAATAGTTTAAATACAGAAGAAAACATTCAATTAATTGCACACCACACAAATAAATTCTTCCAATCTAATGCAATAAATTGTGTAATACAAGAAGAAAAATCACATTGTTCCACAATTATTACAGTAGAAAATTTACATCAAATTACAAATAACGAGAAAAACTGTAATTTAAGTGTCTATTTAAATAAATATATTGATTTTGAGATTTCAATTGGATATGGAATTGGAATTAACTTAGAAATGGCGGTTAATAACGCCTATACTGCTCAAAGGGAATCTTTATTATCGGGAAAAAGTTTTGTTTTTACAGAAAACGGAAATCTTATTGGTCCATTAAGTTCAAAAGAATGTATGGTAATTGAAAATCAAGCAATTTATGATATTGGAAAAATTGCTAAAAACAGTAGTCTATCTGCTATTACAATCAAAAAAATTATAGCCATTATAAAAATTAATAATTCAAATATGATAACAACACAGGATTTGTCGTTACACTTAAAAAGTACTGTTAGGAATGCAAACCGTATACTTAAAAATCTTGAAAAAAGTGGATACGCTAAAATAACTTGTACTCAAACTACAAACACTAAGGGGCGACCTACAAAAGTGTATGAATTAAATTTTCATATTTAAGCAATAAAAAACTGGCACCAATATTGGTGCCAGTTTTTTATATTATTTTATTGAGTTTAAAAGCTCTACTAACTCTTCTTCTGTAAAGTGATATTTATTGTTACAGAAATGACAAGTTACTTCTGCTTGTTTATCTTCGTCTATTATAGCTTGAAGTTCTTTTTCTCCTATTGATTGAAGAACTTTTCCTGTTCTTTCTTTTGAACAATTACATTCAAATCCAACTTCACATACATCTAGTATTTTTGGTTCTAAATCTTTAAGTACCATTTCTACTATATCTTCTGGTTTATTTCCAGCCTTTAATAAAGTTGTTACAGATGGTATATCTTTTATGTTGTTTTCTAATGTAGCTATAGTTTCTTCGCTAGCAAATGGCATTAATTGTACTATAAATCCACCAGCTTGCTCAACGTCAAATTCTCTACATACTACTATTTCTTCAGAGCCATCTTCTTTAGTTATTTTTCTTTCAACTTCCATATTTCTAGTTAAAACACCTAGCGAAACTACTGAAGGAGTTTGTTCTGATAAAGCAAAGTAATGTGTGAAGTCTTCTGCTATTTCTCCACTTACTAACGGATATGATCCTATATAAGGCTCTTTTAATCCTAAGTCTTTTATTACTTGAACGTATCCATCTGTTCCGACAGCACCTGCTACGTTTAATTTTCCATTTGGATAGTTTTCAACTTGAACATCTGGGTTTTGAACATATCCACGAACCATACCTTTTGCATCAGATGTTGCAAGTATAGTTCCTATTGGACCGCCACCTTTTATTATAACAGTTAATTCGTCTTTTTCATTTTTCATCATAAGACCCATCATACTAGTTGCAGTTAATGTTCTTCCTAAAGCTGCAGTTGCAACTTTTGTTGTGTTGTGGTTTACTCTAGCTTGTTCTACCATTTCTCTAGTGTTACCAACGTAAGCTCTTATTTCGCCATTTCCACTTGTCGCTTTTATTACGTAATCTTTCATTGTATTCCTCCATTGTTAACCATTATTTTCTGCATACGAAAAATACTCTTTCACAATCTTCTTCTGGTTGTTCAAAAGTAAAGTCTCCGTAAACTTTTACATCAGTAAATCCAACTTCTTCAAGCATATCTAGGATTTCTTCTTCTGTGTAAGCTCTTTGTAAATGTCTTTCTTCGTGCTTATCATACTTTCCATTTTCGTCCGCAACAAAAAATGTCAATTCCATTTCAACTAAATTTTGTTCGTCGTCAAAGTAATTTTGCCACATATATGATATATCTTCTCTATTTTCTCCGTACATATTATCCCCTAATACTGTTGATAATTTGTAGAAAGAACTAATATCAAAAATGAATATACCTTCTTCTTTTAATAGTTCATGAGTTTTAGAAAATACATTCATTAAATCTTCATCGTAAGTTATATAATTAAAGCCATCACAAGCACATAAAACACAATCTAGATTTGTAACATCGAAGTCAAGCTCCGATATATCTTGTTCTAGTAAAACTAAGTCTATGCCTTGTTCTTCGCCCTTACTTCTCGCTACATTAAGCATTTCATCAGATATATCTATACCTGCTATATCGTAGTTCTTTTTAGCTAGCGGTATTGTTATATTACCAGTTCCACACGCTAATTCCAAGATATTTTTTACTTGTGCGTTTTCATTTTTTATTATTTGTTCTATATAGTTTATCCAACCTTCGTAATCGACATCGTCCATAAGTTTATCATAGACGAATGCGAAATCTCTATATTGATTCATCCTCGCTATCGTTCCCCTTATTTTCTTCTTCTTGTTTTTTTAATTTTTTCTTTCGGGCTGTAAGCATTCCTCCTATTTTTCCTGCTTCTTTTGCAGTAAGTCCTGCCCAACCTCTTTCACTTACTTTGTCGATTAATCCTAATTCTGATGCTATCTCATATTTCATTATATCATTGTCTGTCAATGGTTTATCTTTCTTGCTATTGTTTTTTCTAGTTTTTTCGCATTTATATATTAATTCCTCTGTTATTTCCGTATTTGTTTTTTTGTTTTCATTTTTATTTTCCATTTATAACACTCCTTCTCTATTTAGGAGTATTTCCCTATTAAAGTATTTTATACATGTTATTTCATAAATAAAGTCAGGCAAAATATCTACCCGACTTTTATTAAATACATCTTATCTATATTATTTTTTTAATAATATAATTTTTTAACTTTTTTCTTTAAAACTTTTACCATGCTGCAACAAATCCGTCTGTTCTAGGTTCACTAGCACCAACTAAAGTTCCATTTTCGTCTCTCAATATAATTTGACCACGCCCCATACTTGTATACTCTGGTAATACTGTTATTTCGTGTCCTCGTCTAAGTAATTCTTCTGTTAATGCAAATGGGAATGCTCTCTCAACTTGGATTTTCTTTTCTCCAATCCATTGCCATCTAGGTGCATCTAGCGCTTCTTGAGGATTCATTTTAAAATCAATCATATTCATAATAACTTGAAGATGTCCTTGTGGTTGCATAAATCCCCCCATTACTCCAAAAGGTCCAATTGGTTTGTTGTCTTTAGTTAAAAATCCTGGAATTATTGTATGATATGGTTTTTTATTTGGTTCTATACAATTTTCACTATTTTCATCTAAATTAAAATTGTTTCCCCTGTTATGTAACGCAATTCCTGTACCTGGAACAACTACCCCTGAACCAAATCCACAGTAATTACTTTGTATAAAACTAACCATATTTCCTTCTCCATCGGCAGTACAAAGATATACTGTTCCACCACAAGATGGATCTCCACACTCTGGCATTATCGCATCATGACATATTAATTTTCTTCTCTTTTTAGCATATTCTTTTGAAATCAATTCTTCTTTTGTAACTTTCATGTATCTCGGGTCTGAAATGTATCTTTGCCCATCTACAAATGCTAGCTTCATAGCTTCGATTTGCTTGTGAACACTATCAGCATCATCATGAGTTTTTACATCAAATCCTTCCATAATATTAAGTGCCATAAGCGCCACTATTCCATGTCCATTAGGTGGTATTTCATTAATTTCGAAACCTTTGTAACTTGTCTTTATAGGTTCTACCCATTCTGCCTTAAATTTTGCTAAATCCTCTTTTCTTAAAATACCTCCAGTATTTTTAGAGTACTCGTCTATCTTATCTGCCAAATCTCCTCTATAAAAAGATTCCCCTTTTGTTTTTGCTATTTCTCTAAGAGTTTTTGCATGGTCTTTTAATATCCAAACTTCTCCAGCAGAAGGTGTTTTTCCATTTTTCATAAAAACTTTCTTCCATTCATCATAAAGGTTATCATCTGTATCTTTAAAAAATGCTTCATATTCATCTTGCCATAATTTCGAAATCACTGGTGAAACTGGATAGCCATTTTCTGCATAGTATATTGCCGGCTCAAACAATTCTTCAAATTCTAGTTTTCCAAATCGTTTTGATAGTTCAACCCAACCTGAAACAGCACCAGGAACAGTAACTGGAGTCCAACCATGAACAGGCATTTTACTATACCCTTGTTCTTTTATATACTCTGGCGTTGCAAGTTCTGGAGCATGTCCACTGGCATTTAATCCATACAATTTATCCTTAACCCATACTAATGCAAAACAATCAGAACCAATTCCATTTGAAGTAGGTTCCAAAACTGTCATACAAATAGCTGTTGCAATTGCTGCATCAACTGCATTTCCGCCTTTTTTAATAATATCAAGTCCAGCTTGAGCAGCAAGAGGTTGTGACGTTGATACCATTCCGCGTCTTCCATATACCAAACTTCTTCTTGATGCATAGCTGTATTTTAAAGCATCAAATTCAAAACTCATATTACCTTCCCCCATTTTTAAAATATAACATTGTAATTTCATTATAGTTCATTAAAGTAATTACTGCATCTATACTATTTCATTTAATCCCATTTAAAAAGCCACGATGAATGTTTCACCGTAGCCTTGTTATTATTTATTTTCAAAATATGCTTGTGCACCCTCTGCAACACTCTTCATCATTTTTTCTTGGTATGATGTTTCTGCCATTTTTTGATCTTCTTCTGGGTTAGACATAAATCCCATTTCAACTAGTACAACAGGTACTTTTGACCAGTTAAAACCTGTTAAGTCGCTTCTTTGATAAATATCGTTTACTTTAAATCCATCTTGTTTCATTTGTAATGATATTAATTTTGCACATTCGTTGCTTTCAGGATAAATTTTGCTTGTATATTGGCTATCTTGTGATGGTATATGAAGTGATGCTCCTGTTGTTGATGAATCGTCTGAACCGTCTGCATGTATTCTAATTACTAAATCAGCGTTATTATCATTTGCAAAGATTGCCCTTTCAGAATTCGTAATGTTTACGTCGTTAGTTTCCCTTGTCATTATAACCTTAAAGCCCATTTGTTCTAGATCTTTCTTCAATATCTTTGATGCACTTAAAGTTAATTCGTATTCTGGAATCTTTGTTGCTACACCTTGTGTTCCCCAAGATACCTTAAATTTCTTTTCTGATGAACCTGGCGCAACTGGTTCTTCACTCATATCCCCCTTTGTTTGATGTCCAGGGTCTATACAAATTATATATTGCTCATTTTTCTTATTCACAGTTGTTGTATTTGTTGCTTCTTTTGATTGATTATTGTCTGTTGAATTATTTTCTTGTGATTTACTATCTTTTGAATCGTTTTGATTGTCATTTGATGAGTTGTCTTTTGAATCGCTCTTTGTATACCCGCTACTTGTATCACTTGGTGATGCAGAATTTGAACAGCCAAAAGTCATAAGTGAAACAATAATAAAAATTGATACTATTAATGATTTTTTTCTCATTTTTCCCTCCTCAAATTATTAATACTTATAAAATTTTTATTTACTAATATAATTATATAGGCCAAAGTTTTTTTTATCAATTTTATTTTACATTATTTAACAGACTGTAATTTTTATGTTAATTGTTTTTTAATGTAGAAAATAGAAATTTTTTTACTTTTCTCTTTTATTTACACTCCATAAACTTTATAATAGAATTTAGAGAAAGGAATTGATTTTCAAACTTGGTTGAGGGACTTCGAAAATAATATATACGGAGGAATCAATGATGAATTTCAATTACAACACAAAAACATAGCTATATCCTGAATTTGGGTGAGTGAGGAGTTAAATTTCAAACAAATACAGGAGGTACGATAAAATGAATTTTGATCAATTAAACGACTCAGTAGAAAGACTAATTCAAAACTTAGAGTTTATTCAATCTTTGGAGGATGATGGCATCCCTATGAGCGATGACCACAGAGATATGATCTTAAGAAATATCGATACAATAACAAATATGGCTAAAGAAGATTTTAAAGCACAATTATTATTTGACGTTAGATAGAAAAAAACAGCTATGTCCCTGATTTTTAATCCATGACATAGCTGTTTTTATATTAAATACCTTAAATTAATGGCTAATCTTCGATATTCTTATTTATTTCATAGCTTCTTCTACAGCAACTGCAACTGCAACTGTAGCACCAACCATTGGGTTGTTACCCATTCCTATAAGTCCCATCATTTCAACGTGAGCTGGAACTGATGAAGAACCAGCAAATTGTGCATCTGAGTGCATTCTTCCCATAGTATCTGTCATACCGTAAGAAGCTGGTCCTGCTCCCATATTGTCTGGGTGAAGTGTTCTACCAGTACCACCACCAGAAGCAACTGAGAAGTATTTTTTACCTTGTTCGATACATTCTTTTTTGTATGTACCTGCAACTGGATGTTGGAATCTAGTTGGGTTAGTTGAGTTTCCTGTTATTGAAACGTCAACACCTTCTTTATGCATTATTGCAACACCTTCTCTAACATCGTCACATCCGTAACATCTAACTTTTGCTCTATCTCCATTTGAGAAAGGAATTTCTTTTACTATTGTTAATTCACTTGTATAGTAGTCAAATTGAGTTTGAACATAAGTGAATCCGTTTATTCTTGATATTATGTAAGCTGCATCTTTTCCAAGACCGTTTAAGATAACTCTTAAAGGTTCTTTTCTAACTTTGTTAGCTTTTTCAGCTATTTTTATAGCCCCTTCAGCAGCAGCAAAAGATTCATGTCCTGCTAAGAATGCGAAACATTTAGTGTCTTCTTCAAGTAACATTGAACCTAAGTTACCATGTCCTAAACCAACTTTTCTGTTGTCAGCAACAGAACCTGGTATACAGAATGCTTGTAAACCTTCCCCAATTGCAGTAGCTGCATCTGCTGCTCTTTTACATTCTTTTTTGATTGCTATAGCTGCACCTAAAGTATAAGCCCAACATGCATTTTCAAATGCTATAGCTTGAGTTTCTTTTACTATTTCATATGGATCAAAACCTTTTGATTGACATAGTTCTCTACATTCTTCTATTGTTTTAAATCCGTATTTTTCTAATACTACTTCTATTTGAGCGATTCTTCTTTCGTAACTTTCAAATAATGCCATTATTTCATCCCCCTTCTATTATTCATGTCTTGGATTTACAAATTTAACCCCGTCTGCAAATCTTCCATATGATGATTTAGCTTTTTCTAAAGCTTCGTTAGCATCCATGCCACCGCTTATCATTTCCATCATTTTGCCAAGGTGAACGAATTCGTATCCGATTATTTCACTATTTTCATCTAATGCTAATCTAGTAACATAACCTTCTGCCATTTCTAAGTATCTTGGTCCTTTAGCTAAAGTTCCGTACATAGTCCCAACTTGAGATCTTAAACCTTTACCTAAATCTTCAAGACCAGCACCTATTGGAAGTCCTCCTTCAGAGAAAGCAGTTTGACTTCTACCATAAACTATTTGTAAGAAGATTTCTCTCATAGCTGTGTTTATTGCATCACAGACTAAGTCAGTATTTAAAGCTTCTAATATAGTTTTTCCTGGAAGTATTTCAGACGCCATTGCAGCTGAATGAGTCATTCCTGAACATCCTATTGTTTCTACTAATGCTTCTTGTATTATTCCGTCCTTAACATTTAAAGTTAATTTACATCCACCTTGTTGAGGTGCACACCACCCTATACCGTGAGTTAAACCTGATATGTCGCTGATTTGTTTAGCTTGTACCCATTTTCCTTCTTCTGGAATTGGAGCTGGACCATGGTTAGGTCCTTTAGTTATAGGGCACATATTGTTTACTTCTGCTGAATATATCATAAAATAAATTCCCCCCTTAAAATTAATTCGTCCCTTCTATTATAAATAAAGTTCCAATTTTTTCAAATATTTATTTTTGACAACGATTTTTCTACAAAATATTTTTGATATACTAATTTTGCCAATTAATATACACTATAGATATTTTCAAATATTTTTTTACTATTAGAGTATTCTATTTATATCCATCGATACATTCCCATTTTTAGGAAAACCATAATCCTTTTATCTATCAATATATAACATATATAAATAATGATATATTTAAAATTTTTCTATATAAAATTAATTTAATATATTTGATTAAAAAAATAATACATTTTTCTGTATAAATCAAAAGAGTTAGTACATTTTTCGCACTAACTCTTTATTTAATATTTCTAATTGTTTTATTCTACTGAACCTTTAAATTTAAGTAATTTTACATAAGTTTTAATAGCATCTAACATTATGTCTTCATTAAAATCAAATTTTAAGCTATGAAGTCCATTAACAAATCCTTTTTCTTCATTTCTAGCCCCTTGCATAAAGAAAAGTCCTGGAACTTCTTTTTGGTAATACGAAAAGTCTTCTGATATCATAAGAGGTTCAGTTTTTGTTATTTTTTCTTTTCCGACTGCTTCAACAAATTCATCAAATAAATTTTCATCGTTATTTACTGCTAAATATCCGTCATCTATTGTTACATTGACTTTACAGTTATATGCTATTTCAAATCCTTTTGCAAATTCTAAAAGTCTTCTTTTCATTGTGTCGTAAATATCTGGATTAAAACATCTCATAGTTCCTTCTAGTTTAACATTTTCTGCTATTATATTTCTTATAGAACCTGCTGTCATTTTTCCAAATGTAAGAACTGCACCTTCCATTGGATTTAAATTTCTAGACACTATACTTTGAACAGAATTTACGAAATTAGCCCCTATTATTATTCCGTCTATTGTATTTTGAGGAATAGCCCCATGTCCACTTTTTCCGATTATTTCAACATCTATCTCACCATTTTGAGCCATTAAATATCCAGCTTTGCAGCCTATATATCCTTCTGGAAAATCAGGATGAATATGAAGTCCATAAACTTCATCTACGTTATATTTTTTGAATACACCAGCTTTCATAAGGCGTTCTGCACCACCTGTATCTTCTTCTGCTGGTTGGAATACAAATACGATATTGTCATTTAAACTCTCTTTATTATCCATTATGTATTCTAAAAATCCTAAAAGTATACTCATATGACCATCATGTCCACATAAATGTTGCGCTCCATCTTCTGTTGGAAGTGCATCTATATCCGCCCTAAATGCTATAGTTTTTTTAGGATTTTTTCCTTTAATTATCCCAACCGTAGCAGTTTCTAATGGTGTTTCATATTCTATATTTAATTTATCTAAATAATCTCTTATATATTTTGCTGTTTTAAATTCCACATGTGAAAGCTCAGCAATTTTATGTAGATTACTTCTATGTTGTTTAACAATTTTATCTATATATGATATATCTTTCATTAAATTATCCCCCTAAATTTCATTAATGTTTAAATTTTTAGATAATTTAATTATATACATTTTCATTAGATTGTCCAATTTTTTCGTAAAAAAAATACTACACCTAGACTAATGTCTAGATGTAGCATTGTATATATATCGATATTAATTTTATTAATTATTATTCTTCGTTTCCGCCGAATTCATCGCTTTCTTCGTATAATAAAGCTATACCACCTTGTGCAGTTTCTTTGTATTTATCCATCATGTCTCTACCAGTTTCGTCCATTATTTTAACTATTTGGTCGAATTTAACATGGTGAACACCATCAGATAATAATGCATAGTTAGCAGCATCTAACGCTCTTTGTGCTCCCATTGCATTTCTTTCTATACATGGTATTTGAACATATCCGTAAGCTGGGTCACAAGTCATACCTAAGTGATGCTCTAAACCTATTTCTGCAGCGTACTCTATTTTTCTAAGAGCTGCACCTTTTATGAATGCTGTAGCAGCAGCTGCCATTGCACAAGCAACACCAACTTCACCTTGACATCCTACTTCTGCACCTGAAACTGATGCATTTTTCTTAACAGATATGCCTATTAAACCTGCTACTGCAAGACCTTCTTCTATAGCTTCGTCATCGAATCCATAGTAGTCTTGTAATGTGAATAATACAGCTGGTAATACACCTGCAGATCCACAAGTTGGAGCTGTAACTATTTCAAATCCTGATGCATTTTGTTCAGATACAGCTAAAGCATATGCATATATCATTGAAGAAAGTTGTTTATTTACTTTGTATTGTCTGTAGAAAGTTCTAGCTTTTCTAGCTAATTTTAATTTTCCTGGAATTATATCAGTAGCTTTTAAACCATCATCTAATGATTTTCTCATAGCTAATCTTATTTCTCTTAAGTAATCCATTATATCTTCATCGTCGAATTCTTTTACGTAGTCAACGAAGTTTTTGTGGTTTTCTCTACACCATTCTATAATGTCTTCTATGTTGTCGTGTGGGTAAACACTTGCAGATGATTGTCCTCTTTTACCTTCTTCAGCTAAAGAACCTCCACCTACAGAGAATACAGTCCACTCGTCCATTACGTTTCCTGCTTCATCTAAAGCTACTAATTTCATTCCGTTAGTGTGGAATTCTTTTACTATTTCTGGTTCCCAAACTATTTCAACGTTTTTAGGCGCTAATGTTTTTATTATTATATAGTCAGTTAAGTGACCTTTTCCTGTAGCTGCTAAACTTCCGTATAAATGCGCTCTGAAGCTTGCTGCATTAGGATTTTTTTCGTTGAATATTCTTGCTGCTCTTTGTGGACCCATAGTGTGAGAACTTGATGGTCCCGGTCCTATTTTATAAAGTTCTTTTAGTGATTCCATAAAACTTTCCTCCTAATAAAATTAATCTTCTGTTTATTTTAAAATTTAATTATTTTGATAAGGTTATCCTACATAAATTCTATTCATTTCAAACTTTAAATTAAAAATGATATACCTTTTCCTATTCTATAAAACTATTTATATATAATTATACCTTTTTCTATAAATAAATTATATAGATATTCTTAATTTCCATAATTTTACCGCTATGGTACTTTTTTTTTGTGTTTTTTTAATCAAATCGCCCATAGCACTTTACTATTTTAAACTATAAAAACGTTTTTGGCTATACTTTTATTTAATTTTTTAATTTTTTAATTTTTTGCATAATTTCAGTTGATTTTTCCAAAATTTTGTAATAACATTAATTCATAACAACTTATTAAAAATCTAAATAAAATTTAACTAACCTAAGTAGAGGCGCAATGATTATCAGTAAGTAATATGAGCTGGCGAGTGTAGATGATTACTGAAAGGATGATTTGCCGAAGTTTATATCTTGGCGAAGATATATGCTGGGGTCATGCAGAAAATGCATGAGACTGTCACTTATCTAAGTGGGGGGCTACAGGTTTACTTTGATTTATGTTAGCAACGTACGAAGTATTCCTTTGTACGTTTTTTAATATCAAAAATCTACTCTTGTAGTATCCTTTGGAAAATATATAACCTCCCCTTATTTTATATCTCTATTTAGGAAGTAATAATAAAATACGAAATACTATAAATTATATGAGGTGATATAAAATGAAAAAAGTTAATGTAGCCGTAGTTGGTGCTACTGGTATGGTAGGTAGAACTTTCTTAAAAGTTCTTGAAGAAAGACAATTTCCAATAGAAAATGTATATTTTTTCTCATCTAAAAAATCTGCCGGTTCAACAATAACTTTTGCAGGAAAAGATTACGTAGTTGAAGAATTAACTGAAACTGCTTTTGATGGAAAAAATATTCAAATAGCACTATTCTCTGCTGGTGGAGCTACTAGTGAGAAATTTGCTCCAATAGCTGCTTCAAAAGGTATAATAGTTGTAGACAATTCAGCTCAATGGAGAATGGATCCTGATGTACCACTTATAGTACCAGAAGTTAATCCAGAAGCTATAAAAGAAATCAAAAAAGGTATAATAGCTAATCCTAACTGCTCTACAATACAAGCTATGGTTCCTCTTAAACCTTTATATGAAAAATATGGTTTAAAAAGAATAGTATTCTCAACTTACCAAGCTGTTTCTGGTTCAGGTGTTAGAGGTGTTAAAGACTTAGAAGACGGAATTGCTGGAAAACCAAATCAATTCTATCCTCATCCAATAGCTTTTAACTGTTTACCACATATCGATGTATTTATGGATAACGGCTATACAAAAGAAGAAATGAAAATGATAAATGAAACTAAAAAAATATTTAATGATGATAGCATAAAAGTTACTGCTACTACTGTTAGAGTTCCAGTTAGAGGTGCTCATAGTGAATCAATAAATGTTGAATTTAATAAACCATTTGAACTTGAAGATGTTGTTGAAGCAATCAAAAATACTGAAGGTGTTGTATTAGTTGATAACCCAGCTAAAGATGAGTACCCTCTTGCTGTAGATGCTGAAGGGCATGACGAAGTTTTCGTTGGTAGAATAAGAAGAGACTTCAGTGTTGATAATGGAATCAACTTATGGGTAGTTGCTGACAATATCAGAAAAGGTGCTGCTACAAATGCAGTACAAATCGCTGAATTATTAGTTAAAAATGATTTAGTTTAAAAAATATTTAATGAAAGAAATAAAAAATAACTTATTATAAACTTATAAACTTAATTAAAGTAAATGTTTAATCGTTACGAAACTAATTAAATGTAACATTAGTTCTTAAATTTAATGAATTAAAATAAGAATATTGAATATATAAAAAAGGGGAGATATATATGATATTTACAGGTTCTGCAGTTGCATTAGTAACACCATTTAACGAAGATAACACACCAAATTTTGAAAAAATAAAAGAATTAGTTGAATACCACATAGCTAACGGAACAGATGCAATAGTTGCTACTGGTACTACAGGGGAAGCTAGTACTATGACAGATGAAGAACAACTAGACGTTATTAAATGCATCGTCGATACAGTAAACAAAAGAATACCAGTTATTGCTGGTGCTAGTACAAATGATACTAGACATTCACTTAGTTTAGCTAAAGGTGCTCAAGATATGGGGGCTGATGCTTTATTAATAATCACTCCATATTACAACAAAGCTAATAGAACTGGTCTAAAAGCACACTTCAAAGCTATAGCTGATGCTGTTGATCTACCAATAATTTTATACAATGTTCCTTCTAGAACAGGAGTTAACATAGCTCCAGATTTAGTTGCTGAATTAGCTAACGAATGTAAAAACATAGTTGCTATAAAAGAAGCTAGTGGTGATATAGCTCAAGTTGCTGAAGTAGCTAGATTAGTTCCAGATGATTTTGCAATCTATTCTGGAAATGACGACTCTATAACTCCATTATTATCATTAGGTGGTAGCGGTGTTATATCAGTTTTAGCTAATGTTTGTCCACGCCAAACTCATGACTTAGTTGCAAAATTCTTAGACGGTGATGTTAAAGGTTCTTGCAAAATACAACTAGAACTAAAAGCTCTTATAGATGCTTTATTTATAGAAGTAAATCCAGTTCCAGTAAAAACTGCATTAAACTTATTAGGATTTGATGTTGGTCACTTAAGATTACCTCTTGGTGAAATGAATCCTAAAAACTTAGAAGTATTAAAACAAGAATTAATAAATGCTGGACTTGAAGTAAAATAAATAACAAGCTTAATTTAAACAGGGAAGAATCTAATTTGATTCTTCCCTGAAATAAATGAAACTTAATTAGGGGGTATAACATTGAAAGTTATAATAAATGGATACAGCGGAACAATGGGTCAAGTATTGACAAAATGTGTAGCATATGATGAAGAATTAGAACTTGTTGCCGGTATTAGTCCAAAACACCACGATGTTGATGGATTCAACACTTACTCAAGTTTTGCTGATGTAAAGGAAGATTCTGATGTGGTTATAGACTTCTCTAATCCACTTGCTTTAGATGGTATATTAGAGTATTGTTTAAAAACTAAAACTCCTGTAGTTCTTGCTACTACTGGATATAACGATGAAGAAATGGAAAAAATACATGAAGCTGCTAAACAAATTCCTGTATTTTTATCATTCAACATGTCACTAGGTGTAAACATTCTACTTAAATTAGTAAAAGAAGCTGCTAAAAACTTAGCTAACTTTGATATAGAAATAATCGAAAAACATCACAATAAAAAAGTCGACTCTCCTAGCGGTACTGCTGTAATGATTGCAAATGCTGTTAAGGAAATCAGAGAACAATCTGAATTTATATATGGAAGACATGGTCGTACAGGTAAAAGACAACAAAATGAAGTAGGAATACATGCAGTAAGAGGTGGAACTATAGTCGGTGAACATAGTGCTATCTTTGCTGGAAACGACGAAATTTTAGAAATAAACCACTCTGCTCGTTCAAAAAATGTATTTGCTGAAGGTGCTATAGCAGCAGCAAAATATTTGGTAAACCAAGAACCTGGTTTCTACAATATGGACGATATGTTAGGTTAAATTTATATTCATAAATTAGATTAATATCACTATAAACATGAGTTATACAAAACTATAAATAAAAAAGTCTTCATTTAAATATTATTAAGTTAATGTAGACTTTTTTGAAACGCATTAACGAAAATTATATCTATACACAATCTAAAGCTGATTATAATTTCCTATGCGTTATAAAAATATATAAAGAAAGTTTTAAAGGAGATTGAAATGTTAGATTTAAACGATGCTTATGCAATTGCCAAATTTATAAAAGATGCTGAAAAACAAACACCAGTTAAAGTCTATGTTTCTACTACTGCTGAAATAGCTAAAGCAGAAAGTTTCAAAGTTTTCGGAAATAATGGGGAATACACTTTAATAGGTGATTATAAAACTATAATGGATGCTATCGCTCCTATAAAAGATCAAATAACTGATATGTATGTTGAAAATTCTGCTAGAAACTCTGCTATTCCAATGATAGATATGTTAGGTATAGATGCTAGAATAGAACCAGGTGCTATAATAAGAGACATGGTTACTATAGAAAAAAATGCTGTTGTAATGATGGGTGCTGTTATAAACATCGGTGCTGTTATAGGCGAAGGAACTATGGTAGATATGAATGCTGTTGTTGGCGCTAGAGGAATATTAGGTAAAAATGTTCACCTAGGAGCTTGCTCAGTTGTTGCTGGTGTTCTTGAACCACCTTCAGCAACTCCAGTTATAGTTGAAGATGATGTTCTTATCGGTGCTAACTGTGTAATATTAGAAGGTGTCAGAATTGGTAAAAGTGCTGTTGTTGCCGCTGGTTCTGTTGTTACAAAAGACGTTGAACCAGGCGCTGTTGTTGCCGGTTCACCAGCAAAAGTAGTTAAAATGAAAGATGAAAAAACTGCTGCTAAAACTCAATTAATGAACGATTTAAGAGGATAATTAAAAAAAGTATCGAAGGTAATTTACTTTCGATACTTTTTTTATTATCTAGCGATTTTTCCAACGCCTTCATACATTAATCTTTCAACATCACTAAGTTCAACTAAGTTAGCGTCACCTAGGATACTGTGTTTTAATGCAGATGCACATGTTGCAAATTCACAAACATATTTAGGGTCTTTATTGTTTATTATAGAATATATTATTCCTGCACTTAATGCATCTCCTCCACCAACTCTGTCTACTATACTATCTATATTTATTTTATTAGATAAGTATAATATTCCATCAGTATAGTAGTTGCATTGTAGCTTGTTTACTGAAGATGACTCAATATCTCTATGTGATGAAAATATATGTTTGATGTTCGGGTAAGTTTTTGTAATTTCATCATAATAGTATTTTAGTTTCTCATGGTTATCTTCTAATTCACAATTCATAAGTAGTATATTTTCAGCATCTAATATCCCAGCTGATAGTATATCTACATATGGTAGTACTTTAAGTGTTGCTTCTCTAGCTTCTTCTAAAGACCACAATTTTGCTCTGTAATTTGAATCATAACTTACCATTATGTTATGTTCTTTACAATATGCTAGCATTTGCATTAATAATTCTCTAAGGTCATTTGAAAGCGCTAATGTTATTCCAGAAAAATGGAATACATCTACATCTTCTAATGCCTTAGCTATATCAATATCTCCAACTTTCATATTACAGAAAGCTGAGTTATCTCTATCATATATTACTTTTGATGATCTTATTCCACTTCCGACTTGAAGATAATATATACCTGTTCTATGGTCACTTAAAGTAACAAATTCTGTATCTATATCGTAACTTCTAAGATATCTAAGTATACTTTTTCCAATGTCATCATTTGAAACAGAAGTTATCATTTTTGTATCTATCCCAAAGTGTGATAGAGAAATAAGCACATTTGCCTCTCCTCCACCATAATTTACATTAAATCTATCACTTTGTAAAATCATTTTGCCTACATCTGTTGAAAGTCTAAGCATTATTTCTCCAAAACCAGCAACTTTCATATTAGCAACCTCTAGCTTCATTTAATTTAGCCATGTATTGTTCACATACAGCAGTTATCTCTTCGAACTTTCCTTCTTCTCCAAGTTTATTTAATTCTCCACCTATTCCAACTGCATCAACACCTGCTTTTATCCAGCTGTCTATGTTGTCTATATTAACTCCACCAGTTACCATTATATTTGCATATGGAAGTGGCCCTTTTATAGCTTTTACATAACCTTGGCCAAATGCACTTCCTGGGAATAATTTCACGAAATCTACACCAGCTTCATGAGCAGTTATTATTTCGTTTATAGTCATTATTCCTGGTAAATATGGAACTTTATATCTATTACAAATTTTCGCTGTTTCTAAATCGAAAGCTGGCGATACTATATATTTTGCTCCAGCTAACATAGCTGCTCTAGCAGTTTCAGCATCTAAAACTGTTCCTGCTCCTATTACTACATCATCTTGACCTTCGTATATTTCACATAATTCTTTTATTATATCGTTAGCAAATTTATTTGTATAAGTTACTTCTAATGCTTTAACTCCACCTTTTACACATGCTTTTGATATTTCAACACCAACCTCTTTAGAGTTTCCACGAACTACTGCTACAACACCACATTCTTTTAATGCTCTTAATGTATTTATTTTTATCATGATTAATCTCCCTTATTTATAATTTAACGTATATTTTTCTTAGAATCCGAAATAATTTAATGCATTATCATGAGATATATTTTTTATCATTCTTTCTAAGACTTTTTCATCGTTTGGATATTCACCGTTAGCAACCCATCCCCCAATAAGCTCGCACATAATCCTTCTGAAATATTCATGTCTAGTATATGATAAGAAACTTCTTGAATCAGTTAGCATTCCTATGAAGTTTCCTAATAAACCTAGATTTGCTAATGAAGTCATTTGCTCTATCATTCCTGTTTTGTGGTCGTTGAACCACCAAGCAGAACCTTGTTGTATTTTTCCACACACACCAGCTTCTTGGAAGCATCCGATTAATGTTCCAATAGCTGCATTATCAACTGGGTTTAAGCTATATAATATAGTTTTTGGTAGATTATCTTCTTTATTTAATGCATTTAAATACGATGATAATTGGTCTATCGACACTCTGTTATATATACCGTCAAATCCAGTATCTACCCCTAATTTATTAAACATTTTTGTATTATTATCTCTTGTAACACCAAAGTGTAATTGCATAGCCCATCCAAGACGCCTGTATTCTGCACCGCAGTATAACATACAAGCAGTTTTATATTGTAATTCTTCGTTTTCTGTAAGAATCTCGCCATCAAGACGTTTTTTAAATATTTCATCGACTGTTTTTTCATCAGCATCTACATAAGGTATGTATAGTAAACCGTGGTCACTTATTCTACACCCTACTTCATTGAAAAATTCTATACGTTTAGTTATAGCTTGTTTCCAAGTATCAAAAGAGTTTATTTCTATTTCACTTACTTCTGATAATTTTGCTATATAGTCAACAAAATCAACTTTTTCTATAGCTATAGCTTTGTCCGGTCTCCATGTTGGAAGAACTTTTATATCAAAAGTCTCATCTTCTTTTATAGCTATATGATATTTTAAATCGTCTATTGGATCATCTGTTGTGCATATTAATTCAACATTAGAATCTTTCATTATGCTTCTAGCAGACATAGTTTTTAATTTTTCATTACATATATTCCAAACTTCTTCTGCAGTATCTCCATTAAGATTTCCATAGAATCCAAAGTATCTTTGTAACTCTAGATGACTCCAGTGGTAAAGAGGGTTTCCGATTGCTTTTTCTAAAGTTTCTGCCCATTTTTGGAATTTTTCTCTATCTGTTGCATCTCCAGTTATATATTTTTCTTCTACACCATTTGAACGCATTTGTCTCCATTTATAATGGTCTCCACCTAGCCAAACCTGAGTTATATTCTCAAATTTTTTGTCTTCTGCTATCTCTTGTGGATTTATATGACAATGGTAATCTATTATTGGCATATTGCTTGAAAAGTCATGATATAATTTTTTAGATATTTCGTTTGATAAAAGAAAATCTTTATCCATAAAGTTTTTCATATTGTATCTCCTCTGGTTGTAATATATTCCCCTTAATATTTTTAAGTTTTTTCTACTTTATTTTTGATAGTCTTTTTATATTTTTAATAATTTTAGTTATATCCCTAAAGCTTCCTCAAATTCTTTTATTAGCTGTGCTTGGTAAATATCATCAAATTCACCAGCAAATAATTTTTTACTAGCTTCTTCTTTTAATCTTTTCCAGCTAAATCCTTCTTTATTAACTATTATCGGATAGAATCTTACTCCGTTATCTAATGCAGCCTTTTTATCACCTGGTGCATCTCCAACCATAAGAACTTTATCTTTGTCATATCCTTTTTTAAGAAGTTGTTCTATGCAATAAGCTTTTGAACCAGCTTCTTGGCAAAGTAGTACTCTGCAGCAATCTTTTATTTCATGTTTTGTCCACTCATGTTCAACAGCTTGTCCATTTGCAGAAGAAACCGCAGTTAAATCAGCATCTTTGCATAATTCATCCATAGCTTCCTTAACATTTTCAAAAGGCATATCATTATCTTGTGCTTCAACTATTGATAAGTTTACATGTATACTCCATAATAATGCTCTTTCCATACATTCATTTCTTTTTTCTTGGCATTTTTCAAGTAACGCTGGGTTTGATAATTGTGGTGCATTTTCTACCCAATTTTCAAATTCTTCTAAACCATCAAATTTTATTCCTTTGCGGTTGCTCATTTCTCTAACAGCCATTGCTAAACCTTTGAATCTGTTTATACCTCTAGTTCCTGTAAATAAATTTATTTTATTCCAGTATTCTAAAGCTTCTTCTTTATATTCTTCTAAATCATATGATTTTACAAATTCAGGTCCAAATGAATTAAAATGTTTTGAATTCATAGTGTCCATTGCACAACCATCTGAATCTATACATATTAAAAAATCTTTTTCTTTTGTGTAATCAAAATATACCATATCTGCTCCTTTATATCAAATTAGGATGTAGTATAAAACTACACCCTAAACATATTATTTTATACTTAAACTCGATAGTTTTAATTAGAAACGAGTATCTCCAAATCCACAGAATGCATCTACTGGACTTATACCTTTAAATTCTGTATTTCCTACAAGTTTTTCTACTAATGCTTCTAATGTTTGTTGATTATCATCATAAGTATTTATGTAAGTTTTAACTTGTGGTACATCAGCTAAGTGGAATGGACACTTAACTGAAACGAATATAGTTGGTATTTCGTTTACGTAGAATGGTATATCTGGAGTACCTTTACTTGGTGGCCATTGTAATCTTTGGTCAACACTTGGATTAACGTTAGCTATATTTATTATTAAATCATATTTGCTTGTTAATTCAGCTATTGGTCTCTTACCAGCATATACATTTCCTAAAGCTTGAGCCATTTCTTCTTTTGGAAGTTTCATTATTTTGTCTATTGGAGATTCCCATATTTCTACGTCGAATCCTTTAGCTTCTAATAATTCTTTAACTATTTCAACTGGTTTCTTTTTAGCTCCACCCATTATTTCTATGAATTTACCGAATCCACCATCGAATCCTTTAGCTTCAACAAGTAAAACTCTCTTAGTTTTTTCTGGTGCTATTGGTAATACATCTTGAGTGTTTTTAACTAAAGTTATAGCTTTGTCAGAAACTTCTTTAGCTATAGCTTTGTTTTCTTCTAAACCTATTTTAGCCATTGCAACTTCTTTTTCTGGAAGTATTTCTGTTTTAGCTTTTTTATAAAGACCTAAAGCAGCTTTTGTTCCTAATATTCTAGTTAAAGCTTCTTCTAATCTTTCATCAGTTATTATCCCGTTTTTGTATCCTTCCATCATCCACTCGAAGTCTTCGTCTGGATCATTGAAGAATAAGAATAAGTCAGAACCAGCAGCTATTGCAGTTGGTAACATTTCACTACGTTTCATAACTGAAGTCATAGCAACCATATGAGAAGCATCTGTTACAACTAAACCGTTGAATTTCATTTTTCCTCTTAATAAATCTGTTAATACATATTTACTTAATGTGGCAGGCATATATATTTCTTGAGTAGTTGCTTCTGGGTTAAAGTATTTAACATACTCTGGTAATGCTATATGACCAGCCATTATTGATGGAAGACCTGCTTCAAATAATCCACTGTATACTCTTCCGAATGTTGCATCCCACTCTTCTACTGATAATGAGTTAGGAGCGAAAGATAAATGTTGATCTCTTTCATCTATACCATCTCCAGGGAAATGTTTTGCTGCTGGAGCTATTCCACTTTCCATTATTCCTCTCATATATTCAAGAGATAACTCTAGAGTTTGTTCAACATCAGCTGACCAAGTTCTTGTAGATATTATTGGGTTTCTCCAGTTTCTGTTTATATCAACTATTGGAGCAAAACTCCAGTTACATCCTATAGCAGCTGCTTCTACTCCAGATACTCTCCCCATTTCATAAGCGTATTTTTTATCATTAGTTGCAGCTATTTTAACTTCATTACCTATATAAGTTCCATCTGTACAAGCTCCATTACCACCCATTTCAGTATTTGCAGCTATTAATAGAGGTATTTTACTGTTTTCTTGAAGTATTTTATTTTGTTCATATACTTCTTCAGCTTTTCCTGGGTTGTAACGAACTCCACCTATGTGGTAATTATCAAGAACACCTTTTAAGTATTCTTCATCTCTGCTTGCACCCATGTTTATGAATAATTGACCTATTTTTTCTTCTAAAGTCATTGATTTTATAGTTTCTTCAACCCATTTTACCCCTTCATCATCAAGGTTATAAGGTTGTTTTCTTAAATCTACATTTATCATATGTCCTATACTCCTCATAATATATCTATATTATTATTTTTTCTTTATATAGTTTGATATTTAAATTGTTAAATATCAAAACCATATAAAGAAATATCTTATTTTCTAAATTATAAACTTATACCTTAAACACCTGAGTATGCTGCGAAAGCACCATCTACTGGTATTACAGTTCCATTTACGAATCCTGAAGCTTCTTCACAAGTTAAGAATAGTAAAGAACCTATTAATTCTTCTAATTCACCGAAACGACCCATTGGAGTTCCAGCTAATATTTTTTCAGTTCTTGCAGTTGGAGTTCCATCTTCATTCCATAATAATTTTTCATTTTGTTTAGTTGAGAAGAATCCTGGTGCTATACCATTGCAACGTATACCAACTTTTGAGAAGTGAACTGCTAACCATTGAGTGAAGTTTGATATAGCAGATTTAGCTCCACTGTATGCTGGTATTTTTGTAAGTGGTGAATAAGCATTCATTGAAGATATGTTTATTATGCTTGCACCTTTTTTGTTCATCATATCCATAGCGAAAACTTGAGTAGGTATTAATGTACCCATGAAGTTTAAGTTGAATACGAAAGATACTCCTTGAGGATCTAAATCAAAGAAAGTTTTCATTTCATTTAAATGTTCTGGCATGAAGTATTCATCATCAGTTGTAGCTTTTGGATTATTTCCTCCAGCACCGTTTATTAATATATCGCAAGTTCCGAAATCTTTTAATATTTCAGCTCTTGCAGCTTCACAGCTGTCTTTTTCTAAAACGTTACATTTGTAACCTTTAGCTTTATATCCTTTAGCAACTATTTCATCTGCATATTTTTTAGCTGCTTCTTCATTTAAGTCTAGTAAAGCAACTTTTGCTCCACACATAGCCATTGCTTCAGCGAAAGCAGAACATATTAGTCCTCCCGCTCCTGTTATAACAACAACTTTATCGTTTAAATCTATTTGAAAAGGTAGTTTCATTTTAATTCCTCCACATAATCCCATTTTATTTTTTATAATTTATTTTAATTTAAGTTTTTAGCTTAAATAATTATTTAAACTTTATCATATTAAGTATTTTCTTTATAAGTTATTTATTTTTATCAGCTTTTTCTATAGCTTCCCATAAACCATTTAAGTAAGTAGCACCTAATGCTCTATCGTATAGTCCATATCCAGCTCTACCAGTTTCTCCCCATATCATTCTTCCGTGGTCTGGTCTTATATATCCTCTAAATCCATTATCATATAGTGCTTTCATTATTGCATACATATCTAAGCTTCCGCAAGAAGATAAGTGAGCTCTTTCTTCAAATCCATTGTCTAGTATTTGTACATTTCTCATATGAACGAAGTGTATTCTTCCCATAGCTGCATATTTAGCTGCCATTTTTACAACATCATTTTGATTTGAACATCCTAATGAACCTGCACATAAAGTTATACCATTGTGTTTGTCATCAACTAATTTTAAGAATCTGTCTAAGTTTTCTTCACAAGTTATTATTCTTGGTAATCCGAATATACTCCAGCATGGATCATCTTCATGTATAGCCATATTAACGTCACATTCAGCAGCAACTGGTATTATTTTTTCTAAGAAATATTGTAAGTTATTCCATAAATCATCTTCGCTCATTGCATTGTATTCAGCAACTACACTTTTTAATTCTTCTCTAGTATAAGAAGCATCCCAACCTGGAAGTGTTAAGTCACTATCACTTTCTAATGGGTTAACTTTGTCAACTTGTTCTTGATAGTAAACTAAAGAAGTTGAACCATCTTCTAATTCATGGTCTAATTGAGTTCTTGTCCAGTCGAATACTGGCATGAAGTTGTAGCATATACATTTAACTCCAGCTTCAGCAACTCTTCTTATGTTTTCACAGTAATTTTCTATGTATTTATCTCTACTTGGTTTTCCAAGTTTTATATCTTCGTGAACTGGTATACTTTCTATTACATCAAAGTTTAATCCAGCATCTTCTACTTGTTTTTTTAATGTAGCTATAGATTCTCTGCTCCATACTTCACCAACTGGAACATCGTAAACAGCTGTTACTATAGAATCCATACCAGGTATTTGTCTTATATTTTGTAATGTTACTTTGTCGTCTTCTCCATACCAACGAAATGATAATTTCATAAAATTCTCCTAACTCTTTTTAAATTTTCTGTATTTTCTTTTTATATCTCATAGCTAGTACTTCTCCATAGAGATAGTACTAGCTCTCAGATAGTATTAACTAAATAATTAATGTTATTATAATTAATGTTATTTTGTTTTATGTTAATATATATTGACCTATTTTATTTTAGTGATTAGCTCTTTTTTCTGCTAATATTCTTCCATTTTCAGCTATAACTTTTTTGCTTAAAGGATAACCTAATAACATTATTAAAGCTACTATTCCATAACATACTGCTGGGAATAATGTTGCTAATGCATATATACCGTCTAAAACTTGTGTTGTTTGTTCTTGAGCTGCTGCATTAAACCCTATAAATCCTAATGCATATCCTCCAAGACCACCAGCCAATGCTTGTCCTATTTTTCTAGAGAATGAGTAAACTCCGTATATAACTCCGTCATTTCTTTCCCCGAATTTAACTTCATTATAATCTATAACATCTGTTATATGTGCCCATATGAACATATTGAATCCTGTTACTCCTATCCCTGCTAAAACATATAGTCCTATGAATATCCATGGATTTGTAAGTTTCATGAAGTATGCTATTCCATAACATGCTGCTGCTAAGAACATCCCAAATGCTGAGAATTCTTTTTTACCAAATTTACTCGCTATTACACCAGATACTGTAGCTAATCCTAAACTTAATGGTAAACCTACCATGCTAAGTGATGATAATGCATTTATATTTTTGAAATAACTTGCAAATAAATATTGATTCATTGTTTGACCCATAAATTGGCTAAGTAATAATACTATTGCAGCCCCTATTATTGCTAATAAAGCTCTATTTGAAATTATTGTTTTAAATGTTTCTGCTAAAGATACGTTTTCTTCTTTTTGAGTTGGTTCTAATTTAATACGTTCAGTAGTTAATGTATAACAAATCATGTAGCATAATAGTGCACATATTGAGAATATTCCTGCTACTAAAGTAAATTTACTTGCACTAACTATTTGGTTACCGTTTGCATCTGCATAATATATAATTTGAGGTACTATTGATCCTATGATTATTGATGCGAAATTAGCTCCTAAACTTCTCCAAGTTGAAAGCGCTGCCCTTTGTTCTTGTACATCTGTCATAGCTGATGCCATTGAACCATAAGGTATATTTATTGCTGTATAACATATTGATCCCCATAATATATAAGTAGCGAACATTACTATAACTTTAACTGTCATTGATGCTCCAGCTAAACTAGATTGATACATTAAGAAACTTGCTAATGCAACTGGTCCTGCCATTCTTTTTATCCATGGTCTGAATTTACCGTCTTTTGTTGTTTTGCATTTATCAACGATACGTCCCATTGTAACATCTGTAAATGCATCTATACATCTTGATACTAAGAATAAAGTTCCAACTAGTGATGGGCTAATACCCCATACATTTGTGTAAAATATCATTAAATACATACTTGCAAATATAAATGTGAAATCGTTTCCTAAATCCCCACATAAATATCCTACTTTATCTTTTAAACCAAAAGATTTTGTTGATACACTATTATTTTCAAATCCCATACTGCCTTGTTTTTGTAAGTCCATTTTAAATCCCCCAATAAAATTATTTTCTAATTTCTTACTTCATAATTTTTCAATATCTTATTTTCTAACAGTTCTTCATTTTTTAATGAATTATAAATTTTACTTTTTCACTTTCATATGTAATTTTTATAGTTATTATTTTCAATTAATCATATATGTTAATTTCTTTTTAACATATACTGATTATGATTTTATTTTGCAAATAACTTGCTAATCGATTATGTTATTTAAATAACAAGGTAATATTACCATACTTGTATACAAGTTGTAAATATATTTTTTTATATTTTTTTTTGGCTATGGTTTGCTTTTTAACCTTCGTCTCGTGAAAACATTCTCCTTATTGAGTTTTCCATATTTAAAAAAGTATATTTTTTTTATTTTTTTCAATAATTTATTTTTTATTTGTATACAAGCGCATTGGAATTTTATATTTTTTCTAATTTTCTTAAAATATTTTCCATATTTTTTTAATTATTATATTTCTAATTTTTTTGTATTAGACTTTTATTTATATTACAATTACAGTAAATTTGACATTACAAGTGATAATATGCTAGAATTTGCAAAGAGTAGTTTGAATAAAATATAATATTCTTGAAATTACTAAAATAAATACTAAATAAAGTAGGGGTATAATTTAGATGTCAATTAAAAAAAATAATGCTTCATCAAATATAGTTTATAAAGGCTTAAGAGATGACATTTTAAGTCTTAAATTAATTCCTGGAAGTGCTATAAGTGAGACAGATATCGCATCTAAATACAATGTATCTCGTACACCTGTACGTGATGCATTTAAAGCTTTATCAAACGAAGGATTACTTGAAGTAAAACCTCATGTCGGTACTTTCGTTTCACTAATGGATATAAATCAAATTTCAGATGTGCTTTATGTTCGTAAAGTTGTTGAGTTATCTATATTAAAAGATTTAGCAAATTCACTTACTGAAGCAGATGAGTTGAGATTAAAATTCAATTTAAATGAACAGAAAATATTTTTATTAAATACTGCTGATAGTGAAGATTCCGTAAATGATTTTATAAAGTATGATAATAGTTTCCACAAATTAATCTTCCACATCGCTGGTAAAGAAAATATATGGAATATGATACTTGGAATGAATCAACATTATGAAAGATTTCGTTCTTTAATAAATCTACAGGGTGAAAATAATATTCAAAAATTATACGAAGAGCATTGTATGATATTTGATGCACTTACTAAAAAAGATGTTGAAGCACTACAAACAATCATTAGTAAACACATATATGACGGATTTAGAAATAGTTCTGCATTATTAGTTAAATACTCAGATTATTTCATCAACTGTCAATATTAGTTATTAAAAATTAAAAGGGGGTATCACAGAATAGTGTAAAAACTATTTTGCAACACCCCTTATTTTAATTAATTTTTATATTTCTCATGAATGAAGATCTGTTGATACTAGCCAGTATAAGTTTCCTCTATTAAATAAATATCTTTATCTAGTTTTTCTATATTTAATAAATTATACTTATCAACAGTCCATCTATTACTTGCCGGTGTTCCGTTTCCTGCATCGTATTTTTCATATCCTTTTGCATATTGTAAATCAAAATCCATTGCTACAACAAAGTTATTATTATTTTTTATTTTATCTAGTTTAATATTTTTTATTCTATAATCTGATATCATACTTTTTCCATCTTCGTTGAAATATATTTTTAATCTAATATTTTCTTCATATAGAATCTTAGCTATTTCCTCTTTTGATACATTTTTCTTTTCAATTGCTATATTATTATTCACAATAAATACCTTGTCGTAGTTATAATTGTCTTTTGCCTTTTGGACACTCGCAACTTGTTTTTGAGATGCTTCTATCATATATGACATCTGTAAATTATCAAATTGAGTTAACAAAAATGGATGATTTCCTTTGCTCGATAATCGTATATATTTAACTGAATCCATAGATAATACATCCGCATATTTATTTGAAATACTATAATAATTATATAAACTACTAAAATCGAAATATACACTATCATCTGGGTATCCATAAATATAACAAACTACCTCCTTACCCTTTGTAAAAATAACTTGATTTGTCCCCTCATTTACACTTTCTTTTATTTTATCTGATTTAAACCCTATCGCTTTTTCTATATTTTCTTTTGATGTATATGGTTCGAAACTATATACATAATCCCATTTAAAGTCTGTTATATCTCCAATATTTTTAATTAATACATTTCTGTTCTGACTCTCTTCTTTTAGTGTTTGTATATTTTGAATTAACGATTTTGAGTTATCTACGTCATTATTTTTAGGGTTGGATATTAAAAATACTGTGGAAGCTACTATTGCTAAAGCAATTATTAAAATAAACCATTTTTTTGGTTTTTTATAATTTAAAACATTTTCTATTCTAGATTTAATGTTATTTTCAGAAAACGAAAGAGGAATATTAAATGTATTGCCTTTATTCACTGCCAAGTTTAGAAGTGAATAACTATAGTTTGTCTTTATATCTTCGCCTAAATTTTTCATTACTCTTTCATCACATGACATTTCCATATCTCTTGTCATAAGTATAAAGCTTATCCACATAATTGGATTAAACCAGTGAATTATCAAAATCAAGAAGGCTATTATCTTCGTCACATAATCTTTTCTTTTTATATGTACCTTTTCATGTTCGATTATGTAGATTTTTTCGCTTTCTGTCAAATTTACTGGTATGTAAATTTTGGGCTTAATTAATCCAAATACAAATGCCGTATCTATTTGATCACTTTCGTATACATTTTCATTGTACAAAGTCGCCGTTTTTATTCTGGAATATGTTTTTATGTAAGATACGATAAAATACACAATTAAAATCTGAATCCCTATCATCCATAAAATTGAAACTAAGTACATAAAATTGTTTCCGATACCTTGTGATATGGTTGTATTGTTAGCAATATTAGTAACAGCATTCCCTGCTATATTGTCTGAAACTTGTCCACTTCTGATATTTGAAATTGTATTATTTACTGTTATACTTTGTGAAACTCCCTCTATTTTTCTAAAACTATCCCTATTAATAAAGTTAAATACGCTTAGATTTGAGATAAACGAGATCGGACACACTAGTCTAAATAAAACTGGTATCCAAATAGCAAAAGAAAAACTCTTTGGTGCTTTTTTTATTATGAAACGAATAACTATAACTGCAATTGCTACATAACTTGCAGTTATACTCATATCTAATACGTTACTAAATAAATTTTCTAATAACATTTTAATCCCCCTTTTTAGTTTATTACGATAAACCTGTGTTTATTTTAAAGTTTATCATAGTAAACCATATTTGTCTACTTTAATTTATTAATTCTATAACTCCATTAAAATATTGCATGAATCTTTGAAATTCAATACTATAAAAATATAAGTTATTTAAATTTACTTCAGAGGGGGATATTTATATGCAAAAGAAATCTAATTATGAAATCCAAGCAGAAAATGCTATTTTATCATTTCCACAATGGGATCATGAAAAAATAGCAAAAAAATTCAATTTAAACTTAGATAAAGATTATCTTTATATCAAATTCATAGGACAAAATTATCAATTAAACCGAAAAACAGGTGCTATTAAAAAATTTTCTAAAAATGATTATGTTTCTGCTGGATATTTTATAACAGTTCAGACGATATTATCTCTGTATCAAATGGAGTTATTATCCTAGCATTTTGTATTACATCTACCAAATTGTCTTTTTTATCAGTAAATATAATATCTGCTTCAGATATATCATCTACCACTACTCCCCTTGCAATTGCATTTAATCTCGCTAATTTTTCCATCTTCGGTTTATATGTGTCTAATATACTTTTTACTACCATTGTATTTCTATTTGAGTTAGTAATTATATTATTTATATCTCCTAATGATGTATATTCTATATCACACCATACTATTTGATTCGATGCTATGTCGATTATAAATGGAAGTGATACTGTAGTTTCTGATGTTAAATCAGCCTTAAACTTTACACATGAGGGGTTATATGGAGTTTTCAATTTTTTGTTTAAATCCATATATCCTACAAAACATTCTTGTAGTTCATAAAACTTTTCGTGAGTATATGCATTTATGCATACTGAAATATATCTACATTGTTCATTTATTTTATCTAAATTTACGTCCACATATTCTGTTCCACCTTTTGGTGCTGGGGCACTTCTGACATCCCCAGAATGAACGCATCCATTAGTTTTTAAATTCATATAAGATACATCATCTATTTCATAAAAATCTTCATTGTATAATACTATACTCAAGTCCAAATCTGTATTTCTTGTATTTTCAACCCAATGTAGAAATAATCTTATTTTTTTATTTTCTATATCTACTCTACTACCTCTTTCCATTGGCATAAGTGTTTTTGAAGTGTCTCTCATTTTTAAAGGCGCTACGTATTTTTCTAAGCTTTTATCTATGAATACTTTTCCTAAAGGTTCTTTTTTAGATAGTATTTCTATTATTTTATTTTGTATAGAAGTTGCTGCATAAGAGCATAAATTTTCATCTAATTCTTGTAAATTATTTTCTAATGCGTAGACCTTGCTTATATTTCCTTTTGGGTAAAATACTCTGTATGATTCTAAATCGTTTCTATGTAAAAAATATTCTTGTAGTGATAATAATGTTGCTATTGGAACATTGTCTGCTAGTTTTATAAATCTATCTATTACTTTAAACGAATCTTCATGTAAGTTTTCGCTTGATGTTAATACTCTATTTAAACTCCTTGCAAATTCTCCAGGTCGACTTTCTAATACTTCTAATATTTTCGATATATCCCTATTTTTAAAATACATTTCTTTTTTGTGATTAAATGTGTTTCGTTTGATTTCATCTTCATTATTTCGAAGCATATCAAAGGCCTTAAATGCTTTAGGATATTTTTCTCTATATTCTCCTGGATGTATTTTTTCCCCAAGTCTTAAGTACATTTGTCTATGTCTTAGCATATCTTCTAAATTAACTTTGCAGTTATCAAATAGCTGTAGCAATATTTTTCTTTCTCTTCTTGTGAAATTTTTAAAACGTGTTTTTTGTGATAAAGATGTGTCTCCATCTGATAGTTCTACTGCAAGTCTGAGTATATCGGTGTATGTTTTTAATAAATAACTAAATTCTTTTATATCAACACCTTTGACTACAAACAATTTAATTATATATACCATATTTTCTTTAAAATATATTTTTTCAGGTAAAATTTGTTTTATATCAAAAGCATAATATTCAAAGAGTACTTCTAAATCTTCTTTATCTTGTTTACTATAAACAGTTTTCGAATTGATCATATCTATAATTAAATTTTGTAAATCTTCTAATGAGGCGATATCTATTACTTTTAAATTTGAACTAATATTTTTATCTTCTTCCTTTATTTCATCTTCCACTATGCCGAATAAGTTTAATACTTTATCAAAAGCATCTCTGTCAAATCCTAAATCAGCATATATAATATTAAAAATTATTATATCTACAACATCCATAGATGATACTACTTGTGGAAAATTCGGAAATAAAGGTTTCATTTCTCTTGCATATCCAACCATTTCTCTTATTTTTTTAAGCAAAAATACTTTTACTTCCAATATGTATTCTTTTGTTGTCATCATCAAATATTGCGTCAAATTATACGATAATCTATATCCCAGTTTCATTAGGACATTATTTAACTGAGCTACTTCAATCTTCAAATCTTGGTTGAACTCACCTTTTAAAATTGATGATGGCAATATTTGTTGTTTTCTTTTTAGGAGTACCTCATTTATTTGTAAATTATTCATAGTATATCCCTCTCTTATTAAAATTCTCGTTTAAATAAAAAAAACTATAGTTTAAAATTTTTATTAAATAAATTTTAACTATAGTCCTATTTTTTATGTTTATGGTAATTATATTCTCTAGATTTTTAACCTGACAAATAGAAGGAAGAGAATATGTATCCATATTTATATTATACTATATGTATTAAAATAATATATCAAAAATTCAAAAATAATTTTTATTTTTTATTATTTTGCTCATTTATGTAATCAATAGGTCTGTATGCCACACCTTTGGCATACCATCCAATTGGCTGTTCATGTATTCCGCCTTCTGGATATTTGAATTTATTTTTAGATTGTACAATTTTTCCGTCTCCAATATACATGACAACATGTCTAGTCGTAAATATTAAATCACCTGGTTGTAAGTCACCTTTTACTTTATATTTTTCCAAATTTTCTTGTTGTTGTGAAGTAGAATAACCTATATTTACACCACTTGCCTCTTCATAAACCCAATATACAAGACCAGAACAGTCAAATGCTTGCTTTCCTATGTAATCTTTTTTATCTAATGGATATTGCTTCTCCCCATAATATCCAATAAGCTCATCGAGCCTTTCTTCTGTCATAATTTCGCCTTTTCCACCCCATACATATTCTAATTTTTCTTTTTTCTTAGCTAGCGAAATCGCTTTTTTTATAATCTTTTTATCTTTCTTGCTAATATTGTCCCATTCATGCTCGTAATTTATCTTGATATTTGATTTTTCTAATAGATGTATTCCAAATTTATTTGCCACTTTCTTAACACCATGCAGACAAAAAACAAGAACAGCTACTATAATTAAAATTTTCGATAATTTCTTTTTCACAAAACCCCATCCTCTCATAAATCAACTCTACTACATCATATATTTTATACTCGCTTTTAGTTAACTTATTCTTCTTTATTTTAATTTTAGTAGCTGTATTTTATTATTTTTTAACTTTTTTATTAAATTTTTTTAAGTTTTTTAGTTATTTTTCGTACTAAAAAAGATATAATCGTCAATATTGGCAATTATATCTTTTTATACTTTAACTTATTATATTAGAAATTCATTCCTTTGAAATATTCAATTCCCATAGCATTTCTAACTTCACTTAAAGTTTGAGCTGCTACTGCTCTAGCTTTTTCGCTACCTTTTTTAAGAACTTCGTATATATAATCTGGGTTTTGTTCTAATTCTTTTCTTCTAGCTCTAATTGGGGCTAATTCAGCTTGTAATATGTCGTTTAAATATCTCTTAACTTTCACATCACCAAGTCCACCACGTCTGTAGTGAGCTTTCATTTCTTCTAATGCGTCTTTATCTTGACAGAAAGCATCTAAGTATGTGAATACTGCATTATTTTCAACACATCCTGGGTCTTCAACTCTTATATGGTTTGGATCTGTGAACATTGACATTACTTTTTTTCTAACTTCATCTTCATCATCACTTAGGTATATTGCATTTCCTAATGATTTACTCATTTTAGCTTTTCCATCAAGTCCTGGAAGTCTTCCTGCAATTCCTTCTGGGTACATTCCTTCTGGTTCAACTAATACATCACCATAAGTTGAGTTGAAACTTCTTACTATTTCTCTAGTTTGTTCTATCATTGGTTTTTGGTCGTTTCCAACTGGGACTAAGTCAGCTTTGAATGCAGTTATATCAGCAACCTGACTTACTGGATATATGAAGAATCCTGCTGGTATACTTTCTCCAAATCCTTTTTGTTGTATCTCAGATTTTACAGTTGGGTTTCTGTGTAATCTAGAAACTGTTACTAAGTTTAAGTAGTACATTGTAAGTTCTGCTAATTCTGGAACTTGAGATTGTATAAATAAAGTTGTTTTTTCTGGGTCTAATCCAACTGACATATAGTCCATTGTTACTTCTAATAAGTTATCTACTATTTTTTTAGGATTTTTAGCATTATCAGTTAACGCCTGTTGGTCTGCAACCATTACAAACATGTCGTATTTATCTTCATTTTGTAAAGCTACTCTGTTTTTAAGAGAACCTGTATAATGTCCTAAGTGTAGTTTACCAGTAGGTCTATCACCTGTTAATATTGTTTTCTTGTTCATTTTTTCATCTCCTTATAATGTTTCTACGTTTTAAGTTAATTTTTATAATAAAAAAACTCCGCCCTAAAACTCTAGGACGAAGTGTTATATCCGCGTTGCCACCTAAATTGTGTATTAAAATACACCGCTTAATTATTGGTACTATCATACCTCAATTGCTGTAACGTGCAACACACGGTAAAGTCTACTCTCATAAAGATTTCAATTTACTCCTAAAAGGCCCATTCGTTAAATCCCTTCTTGTTGAGATTCCACCATCCTCAACTCTCTATATCGAACCTAAATTTAATTACTCTTCCTTCTCAATGGATTTATTTTTTCATTTTCTATTTTAATATTATTATTTTTCTATTTAATTGTCAATAAATTTACAACTTATAATATTTTACTATATAGTATTAATAAGTATTACCATTGTTTACAAAAAAAATTCTATTTTTCAAAATCTCATCTCAAAATTGGGGTATTATATTTATATAATTAAAATCTATTAAGGATGTGATTAAAATAGAAATTTATACATTAGGTCATTCTAATTACCCTTTTGATAAGTTTATAGAAATATTAAAAAAGCATAATATAAATTGTATTGTTGATATAAGAGGGATACCTTATTCAAAATATAATACTCAATACAACAAGGAAGTACTTCAATCTAACCTGAGAAAATTAGGATATACATATATCTACATGGCTGATGAATTTGCTGCAAAAAGAAAAACTAAGGTTAGTTATAATGACGAAGGATATGCTGATTTTGATAAAGTAATTCAAGAGGATATTTTCAAAAATGGCATAGAAAGATTAAAAGTTGGCTGTTCTAAGGGCTATAAAATTGTTTTACTCGGCGCTATGCAAGACCCAATAAGATGTCATCGTGCTATACTCATGGGGAGAGAATTGATTAAAGCAGGTTTTGATGTAAAACATATAATGCATGAAGGTGATTTAAAAACACAAGATTATTTGGAGGAAAAACTTCTTGAAAAATATTTTGAAGGCAGAAACCAACTCACAATAGATTCTTTATTAGGTAATGCTATGAGTCGTGAAGATATGATTGAAGAAAGCTATAAACTTGCGAACAGAGAAATTGGATATAGACTTGAAAAATTGAAATACGATTAAAAATATAACTCTATTATTTTGGTTTTTCTGGAGTTTTTTTACAGAATAATGAGGGTAATATTTTATTACCCTCATTTGTATTATCTATCTTTATCAGTTACAACAAATACATATGGTATATTTCTGTAATGATCTCCATAATTTAAACCGTAACCTACTACGAATTTATCTTCTATTGTGAATCCACAATAATCTGGAACTAATTCAACTTTTCTTCTGCTTGGTTTATCAAGTAAAACACAAGATTTTATACTTTTTGGATTTTTTTCTTTTAAATGTCTTAAAACATAATCCATAGTAAGAGCCGAATCTGTTATATCATCTACTACTAATACATCATACCCTTCTAAGCTTCCTTTTATATCATTTACAACTTCTACATTTCCACTAGTAGAGAATCCATCTCCATAGCTTTGCGTAGTCATAAAATCAACTTTTGTTTTTAAATCTATTGCTCTAACTAAGTCTGCACAAAATACGAAACTTCCTCTTAATAAAGATATAACCATTAAATTTTTATCTTTATAATCTTCTGTTATTTGTTCACCTAATTCTTTTACCCTTTTATTTAAATCTTCTTCTGAACATAATACTTCCCAAACTTTTTTTTCTATATCCATTTCTCATCCTCCATGTTTATTACTATATTTATTTTATAATGATTAATAAAATCTGTCTATATCAAATAACTTATATAATTTCAGTATACGCAAAAACTTATTTTTTTAGTAAAATTAGCTATATTAAATAAGAGAGAGGATAAAATAATTTTTTCCTCTCTCTTATTTTAAAGTATATATTCTATTTTTAAATCATCTTTTGATATTAGAACCTATTTAACTTTATTTATATTGTTCATTACATCGATTATAACTTCGTCAGTAACTTGCATTCCTTCGTCACTTACTTTACCTAAATTTTTGATAGATTCATCTACTCTATCCCCAACTATTCCATTTTTAGGTGGAACATGGAATCCTTGTTTTGCTATTATAGCACTTTGAACTGCTGCTGATGCTGCTGATGATAATTTAAGTGCACAACCTGCTTTAGCTCCATCACAAATCATACCACTTAAATTTGCTATCATATTCTCTATCGCGCCTTTTATATGAGTCATATCTCCATCCATTAACCAAGATATACCTGCTGCTGATCCTGTTGATGCTGCAACACCACATCCACAAACTGCAGATAATCTACCAGTGTAGTTTTTGATATATCCTGTTATTAAGTGAGATATTGCTAATGCTTTTGCTAATCTTTCTTCACTTTGTGGGAATTTATTATTATAAGCTACTATTGGAAGTATAGCTGTTAAACCGTGGTTTCCACTACCATTTGAACTCATAACAGGCATTTTTATTCCAGCCATTCTAGCATCTGATGCTGCTGCTGTTAACATCATAGCTTCTGTCATTAAATCATCGGCCATATATCCTTCTTCTTTAGCTTTTTTTATACCAAATCCAACACCGATACCAGCTTTATTTTCTAGTCCATAATCAGCCATTTCAACATTCATTGTTATTCCATCTAATAAGAATTTAATATCTTCAAAATTCATATTTTCAACGTTTTTTATTATTTCTTCAACATTAGTAGTATCCATAAAAGTAGCCTTTCTTTCTACTATATTTTCATCTGCAACTTTTATTTCTTCATTGTTGTTATAATCACCTGTATCAAGTAAAACTTCTTGATTCTTTTGTAAGTATACGAAATTGTCGTGTTTTTCTTTTATAACAACTTTTGCTATATTATTTTTTCCTCTTAAATCAACTTCTATAAATACCTTATCCTTAGTTTGAGCAGGAACTACATTTATAGGTTGTGTATCCATATATCTTTCTGACTCTTCTACTTCATCTTGGCTTAATGTTTCTAATACTGTTAAACCGTTTTCCGAATGACCACCTACAAATCCCATTGCAACTGCTATTTTTAATCCTAATCTATCTGTACCTGGTATACCTACGCACATTCCATTTTTGTATATGCTTGGACTTACTAATATTCTATTTTCTTCTATTTCTTCACCTAATAATTCTTTTGCTTTTGCACAAGCTAATGCTACTGCTACTGGTTCTGTACATCCTACTGCTGGTTTTACCTCTGCAATTAGCATTTCTATTAATTCTTTTCTTATATCTCTCATGTTATTACCTCCTAAATAAACTAACTAAAAATAAACCAATTAATATAATAATATAAATTTAATCTTCTTGATATATTTAATTAGCATTTTTCATGCCAATTTTTTATTTTTATAAAAAAATAATTTTTGTTAACTGTTTTAAAGTGAAAATGTAAAATAATTTACTAATTATCATTTTATATTTTGTTTTTTGAAGTTAAATATTTATATATTTTTCTCAAAAAGCACAAAAATAATCTCAAAATGAGATTTTATCTCATTTTGAGATTATTTTAAATATGTATCTCCATTTATTTTATCTTTATATTTTTCTAACTTTCTGTATAAAGTTGCTCTTGATATTCCTAATGACTTTGCAGCAAGTTCTTTATCTTTTTTATAATCTTTATATTTAATTAAAGCTTTTTTTATTTCTCTTATTTCTAATTCTTCTAGAGTTCTAATTTCTTCTGTTCCTTCTTCTTTTTTATCATAATCTATATTCATAATTGATTTTGGCATTGAATCAAGTGTTAAAACTTTAGATTGTGACATATTTATGCTATACTCAATTACATTTTGTAACTCTCTAATATTCCCTGGCCAACTATAATTGATAAGTAGTTGTTTTGCATTTTCGTCTATGCCTAATATTTCTTTCTCAAGTTTATGTGAATATTCATCTATCATATAATTTATTAAAAGCGGAATATCTCCTCTTCGTTCTCTAAGGCTAGGCAATTTTATCGGAATTACATTTAAGCGATAATATAGATCCTCTCTAAATGATCCATTTTTGACCATAGTTTCTAAGTTTTTATTTGTAGCTGCAATAATTCTCACATCTATAAAAATATTGCTCTTTCCACCTATTTTGTCCAATTCTCTCTCTTGTAAAACTCTAAGTAATTTAGCCTGTAAGTGTAAACTCATATCTCCTATTTCATCAAGAAATATAGTACCCTTGTCTGCAAGTTCAAACTTGCCTAGTTTTCCACCTTTCTTAGCACCTGTGAAAGAACCTTCTTCATATCCAAATAACTCACTTTCAAGCAAATTATCTGGTATAGCTGCACAATTTACAGTTACAAAAGGATTGTCCACCCTATCACTGTGATTATGTATAGACCTTGCAAATAACTCTTTTCCTGTTCCACTTTCGCCCGTAATCAATATTGTAGAGGTTGAACGAGATGCTATCAATGCATTTCGTTTTGTTTGCACAATAAGGTCACTATTTCCAATAATATTATCAAGTGTTATTTTATAATCTTTATTTATTTTATTATAAGTTTTAATCGCTTCTTTCTTTTCAATAAAATCGATAACATATCCTTTAAATTTACCTTTTATAATTATCTTATTTATATTATAAATACCTTTTACATTACGGTTTCTCTTATTGTAACTGAAGCTTCCCATTTTGTATTTGCTAAAATTATTCTCATTAGTTTTTTTAATAAAATTTAAAATATCAAATACATTCTTTTTTAGTAAATCGTTATCATTTAAATTAAATAATTCCTTAAACTTATAATTACACTTATCTATATATCCATTTATATCTACTGAAACAATTGCTTTGTCCATATTATCTAGTAAAATCTCTAGCTTCTTCTTTTCTACTTCTAATTCTTCTGTATTCATCTGAGCCTTTAATTTGTTAGAAATTAAGTCAGCCATCTTTCTCAAGAAATTCATAAGCCCATCTAGATTATTTTTCATCATATTAGATTGATCTGTATCAAACGCTATAAGTCCTATAACCCCGTATGATTTATTATCTAATACTATTGGGCAACAAACTTCAGCAAACTCCTTACAACCATGTATATGGGTACAACTTTTACAAATATCACTTTCTTTTGGATCCTCTATAAAAATTCCAACTTGCTCCACAAAAGATTTTCTAAAAGCAGAATATCCATCTACTTTATCCCCAATCTTATCTATATATTTTCCTGTTCCTGCGATTCTTATAAATTTGTCGTCTACTATAGTAACATCTATATTAATCACGGATAAAATTGCTTCTGCTATATTTTGTATATCATCTTTAATATTTTCTAATTCGTTCATTATTTTCATCCTTTATATTCTTATTAATAAGTATTTCTTTAATTTCTTTTAAAATCATAAATATTTTATTAAGAGTAAATTGAATACTTATAAGGATTACAAATAACATTATAACTGCTACCATTGTATAATTTATGCCCATAGAAAACCTCCTTTTTTTAAAAAATAAATCCATATATTCTAAAACAAGAAAATCCTCCATAATATTAGAGGATAAACTTTATAAATTTCTTATTTCTATTTTACATCTTTTAATTAAATTTTTATACTTTAAATTTGCTCTTCTTCTACTTTTTTTATCTTTGATACAGAAACTTCATAAGCAACTTTTTTGACAGTAGTTTCTTCATCAATTTTCTTTTCATAAAATCTACTTTGGATTCTTCCCCATATCTGTATTCTGTCGCCAACATTTAAATTTCTAGCAAATTTTGCATTTCTACCCCAAACTATAGATGGAATATAATCTGATTTGTTATAAGGTCTATTTATTGCCACTAATAAATCTGTTATTTCTCTTCCTAGAGGTGTCTTTCTATATACTGGACGTTTGCATATATATCCATCTAAAAAAATACTATTAGGGTCTTTATTTTCCTCTTCTTTTGGTTTTATTTCTCGTACAAATACTGTTAAAATTAATTTATTTTTTTCACCTACATTTTTGTTATAGGATCTTAATTGACCTGATACTGTTACAAACTTATTATTTTTAAAATCTAATTCTTCTATCAGCCTTTCTGAAACAGTCATTGGTAAAATATCATAAACATCACTTAATCTATTTATTTTTATTTTTGTATTAAAAAATTTTTCTCCAAATATTTCATGACTAAATTCTAAATTATCTTCTAGTTCCCCAGTTAAATTTACAATATTTGTATCGTCTTTTATAACTACCATATTTTTATCCCCCCGAATTGTTAATTCTTTCTTTATCTTCTATACGTTATAAATATATTTTTTAAAATTCATATTTATTACATTTTATTTTTATATGTACTTATTATTCTTTCTTTCTCTGAACGCCTGATGAGTCTACATAGTAATTATCGTCATACAATAATTCAGATATTTTCAACATTTTATACCCGCTTTTTGAAAAATGACTTATAATACTATCCAAATAATTTTCTACATTTTTTCCTTCACCTTGGAATAATATTATTGACCCTGGAGTGGCATTTTGTGAAACTCTGTCAATTATGTATATATCTTTTATATTTTTCCAATCCATAGAATCCACGTCCCAATTTACAACTTTATAGCCAAGGGATTCACATACTTTTACACCATCTTCATTTATCTCTCCATATGGTGGTCTAAATATTTTTGTATCCTCTCCAGTTATATCTTTTATTTTTTTAGAAGTTGATTCTAATTCTTTTTTCATATCTTCTTCAGATATTTCATTAAAATAAGGATGTGTACAAGAGTGATTTCCTATTTCATGCCCTCTATCATATATTTTTTTTACAACATCTTTATTTTCGTCAATCCAATTTCCAACAACAAAAAAAGTTGCTTTTACATCATATTTATCTAACACCTCCAAAATTTCATCGATATTTCTTTCGTTATATGAAATATCAAAAGTTAAGGCTATTTCATTTTTATTTGTATCTACTTTGTATATTGGAATATCTGAATTTTGTTGGTTTAAAAAAATCCTTATCCAATAAACCAGAGCAAAAATCAGTATCAAACCAAGTAGAAACAAAATTATACTGCTTAAAAAAGCCCTTGTTCTTGCAAACATATCAATCCTCCTCCAATCTTCCTATATTAAAACTTTATTTTTATACCTAATAAAAAATAACTAATTTTTTAATTTATAATAATAAAATAACTTTTCTTCCATTTTTTTTTAGAATATAATATTTCGATTTGGAGAAATTATAAGTAACAACATTAAATGAATGTTGATTAACTTAAGGAGGAATTTACTATGGCAAATTCTAATAACAGACAAGTTGTTCCTGAGGCTAAAGCTGCATTAAACCAAATGAAACTAGAAATAGCTAACGAATTAGGTATGGCTAACTATGACGCAGTTGATAAAGGTAATTTAACTGCAAGACAAAATGGCTATGTTGGTGGCTACATGACTAAAAAATTAGTTGAAATGGCTGAAAAACAAATGGCTGGAAAATAGTATAATAGTAAATTTTAATACTTGAGTATTAAAATCCCCTAAAAACTTTTAGGTGGATAAACAAACAGAAGGCTACCTTATGGGTAGCCTTTTTATCACAAAAAATCTCTCTTCTAAAAAATAAAATCTTTTCAAATTTAATGATTTATACCTTTTATTTTTCTATATTTTAGTTTAATATATTATTATAATAGTTTAGTGGAGGATGATAAATATGTTTGAAAATTCATCTGAAGAAACAGCTTACCACAAACTTTTAATCTTATATATTTTATATAAAATTAAAATGGATTTGACAAACTCTCAAATCACTCAAGTTGTTTTAGAAACTGAAATGATGAATTACTTCTCGTTGCAACAACTTTTATCTCAACTTATGGAATCAAAATTTTTAAAGATATATAAGGACTCTGATAAGGAGTATTATTGTCTAACTCAAAAGGGACTTGAAACATTGGAATCTCTTATGCTTAAAATTCCAATAGATTCAGCTAATAAGGTAGATCACTATATAAAATTAAATAAAGAAAGTTTATTAGCTGAAACCCAGGTAAAATCTAGTTTTGTTAAGCAAAGCGAAAATGAATTCATCGTAAATCTTAGAGTAATTGAAAATCAGAGTAATTTAATTGATTTAAACTTAAATGTTTCTTCTGAAAAACAAGCAAATCATATTTGTAATAACTGGAAAAAGAATGCTTCTCATATGTATGCCGAAGTAATAAATTTACTTACTACATATAAAAAGTAGCCTACAAACAAACTATTGTTGTAGGCTCTTTTCCTACGTGAATAGCCTTCATCAGTTGATTTGTTTTTGTATCAAATACTTTTATTTCACCATTTTCTGTATCTGATACAAATAGCCTACTATAATCATTAGATATTTCTAGTCCTTGTGGAATACCATTTATTTTTATTTTTCCTATGTATTTTCCTAATTTATAATCTAGAATCTTAATTTGATTGTATCCTAAATCACTTATATATACTCTATTATCAGAGTAATTAAATTTTATCTGAACAGGTAATAAAAGTTCATAAAATGTATTTACTATTTCTAAATCTTCTTCTTTTAATATTACTAACTTCCCATCTAATGTTGATACATATATTTCTTCTTTTTTTTCATCTATTTCTAAATGCCAAGCTTTAAAATCAGTATCTATCTTTTTATAAATTGATTTATTTTCTATATCTATGCAAACTATTGAGTTTATACACGGTACATATAATCGCTTATTTTTCTCATGATAACTAAACCCATGTGGCATATCATCCACGCTAATCATTGTTACTGGTTCTAACGTATATTTATTAATTATATAAATGCTGTTTGTATCCTCATTAGATACGAATAATTCATCTTCATGTATAAAAATTTGGCTTAAGCTTCCTCCGACAGATATAGAGTCTAAAATTTTTCCACTAATAATATCAACCGCATAAAGTGTTCCATTTATTAAACTTGGTATAAATATTTTATTTTCCTCTTTATCTACACAAAAATGATGCGGATAAATATTATTATTTAATATAATTTCTCTCTCTGTTTCAAGAGTTTCGTAATTAATGATACTTATGCTATGTGACAAATAATTAGAAATATATATCTTCAAATCCTCCCTCCTTTCTCAAACTATACTACAATAAATATATTAATTTTTTTCGGAAATTATAACCTGGTGCTTGTCCCTTTTTATCTAATATATGTAAAGTAAAAATAAAAAAGAAAGTCATAAAACAACTTTTTATATGCTCTATAACTCTCTTTCTTATTTTTAATAATATCTTTTTATTTAACTATACTTCTTATATGTCCTATCATATATAGTGAACCTGCTGCAATTATTACTTCATCTTTTTCTGCATGATCAAGCACATATTGTACAGCATCTTCTATCTTAGGTATAGCAACAACTTCTTTTCCGTATTTTTCAATTTTAGCTTTTAACTCTTCACAACTTATCGCTCTATCGCTATCTGGAGTAGTTGTTACAACTTTTTCGAACTTGTCCATTAATAAATCTAAAACAGAATCTATATCTTTATCTGCTAACATTCCTATTAAGCAAGTCAATTTTTTACCTTTGAAGTTCTTTTCTAAAGCATTTGTAAGTGATCTAGCTCCATCTTCATTATGAGCACCATCTATTATAAATACAGGATTATCTTTTATTTTTTCGATTCTTCCTGGCCATTTAGTATCATGGAATCCTTTTTTAATAGCTTCATTACTTAATTCAACCCCACGTTTATCTCTTATTGCTTTTAATACAGTAAGTGCTAAAACGGCATTATTAACTTGGTGGTCGCCTATTAATTGTATTTCCATATCTTCAAATTTTTCACCGTCTATTGTGCAGTCAAATATTTGAGATGATACATCAGATTTTTTAACATTTATTGAATCAAAATCTACTTCTATGTACTCAGAATTTTGTTCTTTACAAACGTCTTTTATAACTTCTGCTGCTTCTTCTTTTTGTTTATAAGATATAGTTAGTCCATTAGGTTTTATTATACCAGCTTTTTCGTAAGCTATTTTTCCTAAAGTATCGCCTAATATTCCTATATGGTCTAAACTTAAAGAAACTATTACACTTGCAAGAGAGTCTTTTATAACATTAGTTGCATCATATCTACCACCTAGACCTACTTCTAATGCAACATAGTCAACTCCTTGTTCCCAATAGTAGTAAAATGCCATAGCAGTTTCTATTTCGAATTCAGTTGGATAAGAGAATCCTTCTTTCACCATTTGTTCTATTTTTTCTCTCATTAATGTTACTATTCTAGCTACATCTTCTTCTGGTATATTTTCTCCGTTTATTCTTATTCTTTCTGTGAATTTTTCTAAGTATGGAGATGTATAAAGTCCAACTTTATATCCTTGTGCATGTAATGAGTTAGCAATAAATGAACATACTGAACCTTTTCCATTAGTTCCTGCAACATGTATTATTTTTAATTTGTCTTGTGGATTTCCTAATAACTCAAGTAATTTCAATGAGTTTTCAAGTCCTAACCTAATCCCAAATTTATGAGATTCTTCTATGAATTTTAATGATTCTTGGTAATTCAACGTCTGTATTACTATCAAAAAGTTTTTCTTGATAGCTCTCCTTTCTTAAATTAATATTATTAATTGTAACTTACGTTTTATATTATATAATAACTCAGTATACATTACTCATATTATATATTATAATATATTTCCATCTTTTGGACATGAATTCATGTTAAAATCTACATAAAAATACTTTTTTATATATTCATAAATTACCTTAATTTTTATTTAAATATTCTTCTAGAGTATCATTATTTTTTTATATTTTTAACTAAAAAAGACAGCCTTCGTAAATTGTACTTTACGATAGCTGCCTTTTTAAATTATTCTAAAATTATTTTATTTTAGCTTCGATGCTTTCTAATCTTTCTAATACTGATTTAAGCATTTCTTCATACTTTTCTTTTTTAGCTTTTTCTTCGTTAACTAATTTTTCTGGAGCCTTAGCTAAGAAGCCTTGGTTAGATAATTTTCCGTTAACTCTTTTTATTTCGCTTTCTATTTTAGCTTTTTCTTTGTTTAATCTATCTAATTCCTTGCTGAAGTCTACTAATTCATCAAGTGGTATGAATATTTTAGCGCCTTCTATAACAACACTTACAGCATCTTCTGGTACATTTTCTTCAGTCATTTGTATTTGAACTTCTGAAGCAGATGCTAATGTTACAAAGTAATCTTTACCAGCTTCTATAGCAGGTAATTTTTCTTCAGTTGGTATTATTATAACTTTAGCTTTCTTTGATGGTGGAACATCCATTTCAGCTCTTGCATTTCTTATGTTTCTTATACCGTCCATAGCAAGTTCCATCATAGCCTCATCTTGTGCCATGTTGTCTTCTTCTTTGTAGTGTGGCCATTCAGAAACCATTATGCTTCCTTCTACTGTTGGTAGGCAAGAGTAGATTTCTTCTGTTATGAATGGCATATATGGATGTAATAATTTAAGTATTTTTTCTAATACGTAAGTTAATACATATAAAGCAGTTTGTTTAGCTTCTTTGTCTTCACCGTATAATCTTGGTTTAACTATTTCTATATACCAGTCACAGAATTCAGACCAAGCGAAGTCTTCAACTTTTGTTGCTGCTATACCTAAATCGAATTTATCCATGTTTTCTGTAACTTCTTTAGCTACTCTATTAGCTCTAGATATTATCCATTTATCTGCTAATGTGAAGTTAGCTTCTACAGATTCTCTTGTTACTCCGTTCATTATTTCATCATCTATGTTCATGAATATGAATCTTGATGCATTCCATAATTTATTTGCGAAGTTTCTTGATGCTTCAACTCTTTCAAAGTAGAATCTCATGTCATTTCCTGGAGAGTTTCCTGTTATTAACATGAATCTTAATGCATCTGCACCGTATTCATCTATTACTTCTAATGGATTTATACCATTTCCAAGAGATTTACTCATTTTTCTACCTTGAGAATCTCTAACTAATCCGTGGATTAAAACGTGTTCGAATGGAGTTTCATTCATGCAGAACATACCTGCAAATGCCATTCTTACAACCCAGAAGAATATTATATCGTATCCTGTAACAAGTACGTTAGTTGGATAGTAGTATTCTAATTCTTCAGTGTTATGTGGCCAACCTAATGTTGAGAATGGCCATAAAGCAGATGAGAACCAAGTATCTAGTACGTCTTCATCTTGTTTGAATTCAGTGCATCCACATTTTTCACATTTGTGTGGAGCTTCTTTAGCAACAACTACTTCTCCACATTCTTGACAGTAGTATGCTGGTATTTGGTGACCCCACCATAACTGTCTAGATATACACCAGTCTCTGATGTTTTCTAACCATTGTAGGTAAGTTCCTGTTCCATATCTTTCTGGAACGAATTTTAATTCTTCATTTTTTAATATATCTATAGCAGGTTTTGCTAATTCATCCATTTTAACGAACCATTGTTCAGATAATCTTGGTTCAACTACTGTGTGACATCTGTAGCAAGTACCAACAGCATGTGGATGAGGAACTATTTTGATTAAGAATCCTTCTTCTTCTAAATCTTTTATAAGTTCTTTTCTACATTCGTATCTGTCCATTCCTGCGTATTTTCCGCAAAGATCGTTCATAGAACCGTCTTCGTTCATTACGTTGATTTGCTCTAAGTTGTGTCTTTGACCAACACCGAAGTCGTTAGGGTCATGAGCTGGAGTCATTTTAACAACACCAGTTCCGAATTCCATATCAACATAATCGTCAGCAACTATTGGAAGTTCTCTTCCTACTATTGGAAGTATTGCAACTTTACCAACTATATCTTTGTATCTTTCATCATTTGGGTTAACAGCTATACCAGTATCTCCTAACATTGTTTCAGGTCTAGTAGTAGCTACTTCTAAATATTGATCGCTATCTTTTAGATAGTATTTAACATGATAGAAGTTACCGTCTTTTTCTTCGTGTTCTACTTCTGCATCTGATAAAGTAGTTTTACAGTCTGGACACCAGTTGATTATTCTGTTTCCTCTATATATATGACCTTTTTCATATAATTTTACGAAGAACTCTGTAACAGCTTCGTTACAACCTTGGTCCATTGTGAATCTTTCTCTATCCCAGTCACAAGAAGAACCTAATTGTTTCATTTGGTCAACTATAACTCTACCGTACTCATCTTTCCAATCCATAGCTCTTTTTAGGAATTCTTCTCTTCCTAATTCATATTTAGATTTTCCTTCTTCTTTTCTTATTTTTTCAACAACTTTAACTTCAGTTGCTATAGAAGCATGGTCAGTTCCTGGTTGCCATAATGCTTCATATCCATCCATACGTTTCCATCTTATAAGAACATCTTGTAAAGTATGGTCAAGTGCATGCCCCATATGAAGTTGTCCTGTTATATTTGGTGGTGGTAAAACTATACAGAATGGTTTTTTATCTGGATTTGGACTTGATTTGAAATAACCTTTATCCATCCACTCTTGATATAATCTTTGTTCAAAGTCTTTTGGATTATAAGTTTTTGATAAATTTGCTTTAGTCATCTTTTCCTCCTTAAAATTTTATATTAAAGTTCTTTCAACCCTTGTTTGCTTAGCTTGGTGTCATAATTATTATTAATTAAACCTATATTTAAAACTATTTAAAGTTTAAGTTAATAAATAAGATGATTTTAAATAAAAAAGAGCCTTTCATCCCATCTAAGGACGAAAAGCTCGCGTTACCACCTTAATTTTAAGATATATTGTATTAAAATTATATCTTAACTCTCAATAGATTTAACGATTCTCACCGTCTAAACTTACTACTATTTCAGTTTAGCAACTCCAAAGCTACTTTCCATAAATCTTATCTAGAAAAATCTTTCAGCAATTGATTTTCCTCTCTGTTAGCAGTATTTACGTACTCCTCTTTTTCTCAGTCTTTTTATTTATTAATTAATTTTTATTATATCTAATATACTTTATTATTGTCAATCTACTTTTTTTTATACATTGAATTTATACTAAACTAACCCTTGTGCCATCATAGCATCAGCGACTTTTAAAAATCCTGCTATATTTGCCCCAACAACATAATTTCCTTCGAAACCATATTGTTTTGCAGCATCTCTTGAATCTTTGAATATATTTACCATTATATCGTGTAATTTTTTATCAACTTCTTCAAATGTCCAAGCCAATCTCATACTATTTTGAGACATTTCTAATGCTGAAGTGGCAACCCCACCTGCATTAGCCGCTTTTGCTGGTGCTAATAATACACCTTTTTCTAAGAAATATTCAACAGCTTCGTTAGTACAAGGCATATTAGCTCCTTCTCCAACTGCAAAAGTTCCATTTTCAACGATTTTCTTTGCATCATCTAAATTTATATCATTTTGAGTTGCACATGGTAACACCACATCTGCTTTAATATTCCATATACCTTTTCCTTCAAAATATTTAGCACATGGTCTTCTATCTACATACTCTTTTATTCTTTTTCTTTCAACTTCTTTTATTTGCTGTATTAATGCTACATCTATACCCTCTTCATCAACTATGTACCCATTTGAATCACTCATAGCAACTACTTTTGCTCCTAATGATTGAGCTTTTTGAACCGCATATATCGCGACATTTCCTGATCCTGATACAACAACTCTTTTCCCTTCTATAGTTTTTCCTGCTTCTTTTAACATTTCCTCAACAAAATATACTAATCCATATCCTGTTGCTTCAGTTCTTGCTAGAGAACCTCCAAAAGTTAGACCTTTCCCTGTTAAAACACCTTGATTATTTGCATTTCTTATTCTCTTATATTGACCATATAAATAACCAATTTCTCTTCCTCCAACACCTATATCTCCTGCTGGAACATCTGTGTCTGGTCCTATATGTCTATATAACTCTGTCATAAAACTTTGGCAGAATCTCATTATCTCCCTGTCTGATTTTCCTTTTGGGTCAAAGTCTGAACCACCTTTACCTCCACCTATTGGAAGACCTGTTAATGAGTTTTTAAATATTTGTTCAAATCCTAAGAATTTGATAATACTTAAGTTTACTGATGGATGGAATCTTAGTCCACCTTTATACGGTCCTATTGCAGAATTAAATTGAACTCTGAAACCTCTATTTATTTGTATTTCACCTTTGTCATCTATCCATGGTACTCTAAACATTATTTGTCTTTCTGGTTCTACTAAACGTTCTAATATTTTTTCATCTACATATGCTGGATTTTTTTCTAGTACAGGAATTAATGAAGTAAATACTTCTTCAACTGTTTGATGGAATTCTTCTTGACCTGGATTCTTTACTTTTACATCTGCTATAACTTTTTCTACGATTTCTTTTACATTATTTATCATTTTTATTCTCCTATTGCCCTTTTGATTAGTCTTTTTATTATTTATACATTATACATATTTAATATAAAAATTACAGTATATTGCGAAAATTTTTACATATTTTTTTATTTTTATGTTTAAAGATTATTATATTCCCAAAAAAAAGAGCCATAGAATAAACTTTAATTTATCCTATAACTCCTCTTTTTACTCAAATTTCATTTATATTAAAAAATAACTTAAAAGTGGGTTATGTTACTAAACTATTCCTTGTGCCATCATAGCATCAGCAACTTTTATAAATCCTGCTATGTTAGCTCCTACTAAATAATTTCCTTCAAATCCATATTCTTTAGCAGCATCTCTTGTATTTTTGAATATGTTAACCATTATTCCATGAAGTTTTTCATCAACTTCTTCAAATGACCAAGATAATCTCATACTATTTTGAGTCATTTCTAATGCTGAAGTTGCAACTCCACCTGCATTAGCTGCCTTAGATGGTGCTAATAATATTCCTTTTTCTAAGAAATATTGTTCAGCTTCGTTAGTACAAGGCATGTTTGCACCTTCACCAACTGCAAATGTTCCATTTTCAACGATTATTTTAGCATCGTTTAAATCTATTTCATTTTGAGTAGCACATGGTATAACTACATCTGCCTTAACTGTCCAGATTCCTTTATTTCCTTCAAAGTATTTAGCAGATGGTTTTCTAACTGCATACTCTTTTATTCTCTTTCTTTCGATTTCTTTTATTTGTTGTACTAATGGTAAATCTATTCCATCTTCATCAAATATATATCCAGAAGAATCACACATAGCAACTACTTTTGCACCTAATTCTTGTGCTTTTTTAACTGCATATATTGCAACGTTTCCTGCTCCTGATATAACTACAGTTTGACCATTTATAGTTTTACCTGCTTCTTTTAACATTTCTTCTACAAAGTAGATTATACCGAATCCAGTTGCTTGAGTTCTTGCTAAAGAACCACCATAAGTTAAACCTTTACCAGTTAAAACACCTTGGTCATTAGCATTTCTTATTCTCTTATATTGTCCGTATAGGTAACCAATTTCCCTACCACCAACACCTATGTCTCCTGCTGGGACATCGACGTTTGGTCCGATATGTCTATATAATTCAGTCATAAAACTTTGACAGAATTTCATTATTTCATTATCTGATTTTCCTTTTGGATCAAAATCAGAACCACCTTTACCTCCACCTATTGGAAGTCCAGTTAATGAATTTTTAAATATTTGTTCAAATCCTAGGAATTTTATAATACTTAAGTTTACTGATGGATGGAATCTTAGTCCACCTTTGTATGGTCCTATTGCAGAGTTAAATTGTACTCTGAAACCTCTATTAACTTGTATTTCACCTTTATCATCTACCCAAGGTACTCTAAACATTATTTGTCTTTCTGGTTCTACTAAACGATCTAATATTTTTGCATCTACGTAAGCTGGATTTTTTTCTAATACAGGGATTAATGAAGTTAATACTTCCTCTATTGTTTGATGGAATTCACTTTGTCCTGGGTTTTTAACCTCAACATCTTTTATTACTTGCTCAACTATTTGTTTAACATTTTTTTCCATTAAATATTCACCTCTTGTATTTTTTATATATTCTTACTTTGATTAACCGTTAAAATATTTTTTATCTAAATATTTTTATATATATTAATTTGATATTTATATTGTACACCCATTGTTAATATTTTCGCAATACTTTTTTTGTAAATTTTTCCATTTTTTATTTTTTTTGGGGTTAAACTTCTTTTTTAATTTGTATGACACCTATTATAGTTAATTTTATCGCCCTAATAATCCTAATAATAAGATTTCATATTTTTTATCTCATACAAATTTGTTAAAAAAACAATTAACAATCTTGTAGTTTTAATATCATATTTTTAATCAAAAAATAAGGCTTACATTTAAAGTTTTTAATGTAAGCCTTATTAAAACCGATATACTTATAAACTTATGCTCTTATCCTATCTCAACCATAGTTCCCTTTTTAGCATAAATTATTTTTTCACATATATTTGTTATATGATCTCCTATTCGTTCTAAGTAACGTCCTACAAATAGAAGTCTGACTCCTTGATTGATATTATCTTCTGGATTTCTGTGCATAACTTTTAGAGAATCATCTCTTATTTGTAAATATAATCTATCTAATTCCTTGTCTCTCAATGCAATTTCATATGCCAATTCAGCATCTTCTTCTAAAAATGCATTATTTAAATCTTCAAGCATTTGTGAACACATATCAGACATTTTAGGTATATCTATTAATTCTTTTATGTATTCATCTTCTCCTATTGCAATAGTTTCTTTGCATATATTTACTGCATAGTCTCCTATTCTCTCTAGTTCTGTAGAAATATCAGATAATACACATATATATTTTAAGTCTTTTGTCATTGGGTGTTTTGATGCCATTAACTCTATACTTCTATCTCTTATGTACTCTCTAAGTAAGTCGATATCATCATCGCTTTCCATAATTTTTTCAGCTTGTTCTAAATTTTTATTAACCATGCTGTCAACAGATAATGTCACTGCATCTTGACACCTTTTTATCATTCCAGAAGTATACTCTTTTAAAGTTCCTATACTTAAAACTATATCTTCATTCGTCATAATAATACTAACTCCTTTGCTTTTAGATTAAAATTTTATTCAAAATAGATTTTTAATCTCTGCCAAGTAAATTTTTAGATTGCCTAATAATTAATCTATTAATATAATTATAACTTATAATTTTATATTTTTATAGCATATAGGAAATTATATTGACCTAATAAGTATATATCAATATAATTTCCTATAAAATCTATTTATAATTCTTTTTCTAATTCATCTACTAAATCAGCAAATACACTTAATGCCTCATCTACTGATTCTTTCTTTTCCATATCTACACCTGCAGCTCTTAATTGATTAAGTGGATAATCAGAACCACCGCTCTTTAAGAATTCTTTATATCTTGAAACAGCAGTTTCGCCTTCTTCAAGTATTTGTTTACTTAATGCACTTGCTGCTGAAAATCCTGTTGCATATTTATAAACATAGAAGTTTGAATAGAAATGAGGTATCCTAGCCCATTCAAGTCCTATTTGCTCATCGACAACGCAAGATTTTCCATAGTATTTTTCATTTAATTTATAATATATATTTGTGAATCCTTCTGCTGTTAATGGCTCTCCACCTTCAACAGTTTCGTGTACGATTTTTTCAAATTCTGCAAACATAGTTTGTCTATACACTGTTGTTCTAAATTGTTCTAAATAGTAATTTAGTAAGTATATTTTTTCTTCTTTAGAATTTGATTTTTTAAGTAAATAATTTATTAAAAGTAATTCATTTAATGTTGATGCAACTTCTGCAACAAATATCTTATATGATGAATATAAATAATCTTGTGTAGATTTAGAATAAGTACTGTGCATAGAATGTCCTAATTCATGAATTAATGTAAATAGTGAATTTAAGTCATCATGATAATTCATAAGTATATATGATTTTGAATCATAGCATCCCCATGAATAAGCCCCACCTTGTTTTCCTTCATTTTCGTATACATCTATCCACCCATTTTCAAATGCATCTTTTATATGAGATAAATATTCTTCTCCCATTGGTTTTAAAGCTTCTAATATTATTTCTTTTGCTTCTTCATATGTAATTTTCATATCAAAATCACCTGTTAAAGGAACATATAAATCATACATATGAATTTCATCTAGTCCTAAAAATTTCTTTTTAAGATCTATATATTTATCTAATGCAGGTATATTTTCGCTTACTGATTTAATTAAGTTTTCATATACATCTACACTTATATCATCATTAAATAAAGAACCTTGTAATGCACTTTCATATTTTCTCATTTTAGCATAGAAAATTTCTGATTTTACACCACCATAAAGAGTTGATGCAAATGTATTTCTATATTGTTCATAAACTGAGTATAATCCTTCGAATGCATCTTTTCTAACTCTTCTATCTTTACTTTTTAAAAATAATGAGAAATTAGCATGAGTTAATTTTACTTTTTTGCCTTCTTCATCTTCTATTTCTGGGAATTGCATATCTGCATAAGACATCATATCGTATACGTTTTCTGGTATAGCAGTTAAATCTGATGCTGCTGCTAAAATTTCTTCTTCTCTTTCACTTAAAGTATGAGGTTTAACTCTTAATATTTCATCTACATATTTTTTATAGAAAGATAATTTTTCATCTTGTAAATACTCATTTAATTTAGCTTCATCCATACTTATTATTTCAGGTACCATATATGATGTTGCCATTGATAATTCAGTTGATAGCATGTCTATTTTAGTTGCTTTTCCTTGATTATCATTTATTCGAGTATCTTCATGGCTTTTCATATGTGTATATACATATAGTTTTTCTAGTATTCTGCCCGCATCTTCTGAAGTATGTAATGCTTCATATAAATTAGATTTTGATTCTGCTAATTTTCCCTTATAACTAGCTAGTTTATCTATTAATTCTTTTACTTTGTCTATGTCTTTATTTAAATCTGATTCACTAGGATACATTTCATCAATTGTCCATTTATATTGATTTTCTATCTTTTGTCTTTCCATATTTCGTCTCCTTTCGAATTTTATATGATACATTTATATTTTACCTAATTTACCATATTTCAATCCATGTTTTTCTAAATTATATATTTATTATAATAATATAATATTTCCCAAAAGTTAATTTTTATATTTCTATTTATCATAAAAATACAAGTCTAAAACCCCATCAACATCTCTTATTCTTCTTTCTATCTCTTTTATTAAAATCCTTCTATCATAACTAATACTATATTTTGCAGTCCAAATTTGTCCTCCTTTACTATTTACATCAAAGTTTTTTATACTTATCTTGCATTCTTTTAAAATAGCAAATGTTGTCGTAATTGCATCTAAGCTTGATATTGTAAGATATAAATTACATGATGATTTTTTGAAAAATAATTTATCTATTCTCTTAAGTGATAATAAAGTAATCATCTCTAAAACCCACGCTACAATTCCTAAAAGATACTGACCATATCCAATTGCAATCCCTATACATGCAGTCGCCCAAATTCCAGCAGCAGTAGTTAATCCTGTTATTCCACTAGAGTTTTTCAAAATAGCTCCTGCACCTATAAAACCTATTCCGGACAATACTTGTGCCGGTAATCTAGCTGGATCCATGTTGCTATATGAGCTATATGATATAAATAACTGTACAGCTGTAATAGATGTTATACAAGAACCAACAGCAACAAGTATATGGGTTCTAAATCCTGCAAACTGATTAGATTTTTCCCTTTCTAACCCTGTAAGCCCACCTATAATTAGGCTAATAAACAATCTTAAAATAATCTCTTTCTCGCTGATAAAATCTCCCCCTATTTCAAACTTAATATATTTTTATTTAAGTTATTATATTTTACGATTTCTTAAGATCTCCTATAAATCTACTATTCTAATTGTGTATGCTTTATTTTATTTATAAACCATATAGAAATTTACATATTTAAATATTTTTTATAAGAAATAAATAACCCACAGATTTGTGGGTTATTTACTCAAATATATATATTTATTTATTAAGATATCTATTTGTTTACTAGCTTCTGTTAATTCATCTTCAAATATCTCTGGATATTGTATATATGTATTTATTTGTTCCCTTACTTCTTCGATTTCTTTTTTAATCATTTCCAATTCATTATTTTCCATATTATCACCACTAACATTTAAATTATATTTTTATAAAGTTGTTTTAATAAAAGGACTTGTTAACTTCTGCATCTTAGGATAACAAAATCTAACTACTAAACCAACAAAGCAACCGGTAACCAATGATGTTACCAACATAAAAGGTAAATATGTTATTACTAATAAATTTTCCATTAAAACGCTCGCCACCAATAATTGACCTATATTATGACCTATTGCTCCTACGATGCTAATTCCTATTGTAGAAAATCCTTTAATTTTACTAACTATATACATTAAAATTAAACTTAGATATGCACCTCCTATACTAAAAAGCAAATACGTCATAGGACCAGCAAAAATAGATGATAAAATGACCCTAACTGTAACTATTATAAAAGTTTCTTTTAAACCGAAAATCAATAAAGCAATCAATGTTACAATATTAGTCAAGCCTAGTTTTGCACCTGGAAAAAACACCATAAATGGATTGGGAATATAAGTTTCTAATATATATAAAACTAAACTATATCCAACCATTAATCCTAAAAAAACCATTTTCTTTGTTTTCATAAAATTATATCTCCATATTTATATATTAAACAAAAATATATTTTATTACTTGTCAAACTATACAAGTTTTTAATCAAAAATATTTCTCTATATACTATATATAATACAATATTTTGCGATAAATCTCCAGTTTTTGTCTATTTTTAACAAAAATTATAGAAAAAACTTAGATTTAAATTAATTATACATTTTTGGCAATGTATACCTGGTATAAAAACTTGACTTTTTATCCTATAAAATTTACTATATTATTATAGTGATTTACTATGAAAATGAATTTCATTAGGAGGTATTAATGATGACTGTTTACGATTTAAAGGTAGGCCAAAAAGCTACTATTTATGATATAGCCGGTGATATACGTCTTGCAAAAAGATTATTTGCACTAGGATGTATAAATGGTACTGAAATATGCGTAAAAAAAATTGCTCCTTTCGGTGATCCTATAGTTATAAACTTTAGAGGGTTAAATTTAGCACTTAGAAAAAATGACGCTAAAAACATCACAATAAGATAGAGAGGTGAGCTATTTTGATTAACATTGCCTTATTTGGTAATCCAAATGTAGGAAAAACTACTGTATTTAACCTGCTTACTGGTTCTAATCAGTATGTAGGAAACTGGCCAGGAGTTACGATTGAAAAAAAGGAAGGTTATTTAAATGAAGATATTAAAATCGTCGATTTACCTGGTATTTATGCTATGGATACTTTCTCAAATGAAGAAAAGGTATCTAAATCTTTTCTAGAGAATGAAGATGTTGATGTTATATTAAACATTGTCGATGCATCAAATTTATCTAGAAACTTATATTTAACTACACAACTTATGAAGTATAATAAACCAATTATTTTACTTCTAAATATGCTTGATTTAGCAGAATCAAAAGGTATTCAAATTGATTATGATAAATTAGCAAACGAATTAGGAATACAAATTGTTCCTATTATCGCGAAAAAGAAAAGCGGTACTGAAAATCTAGAAGAGATTATCAGAAACTCTGTAAATTTAAAACCTAATTATATAGAAGATTTCGGTACAGAAAGCGAAACTTATGAAAAGATAGATTCTATTTTAGCAGACTGTACTATAGATGATTCTAAAAATAAAAAAAGTATTACTGATAAAATAGATAATTTTGTGCTAAATCCAATTTTAGCATATCCAATATTTATCGGAATTTTATTTTTACTATTTAGATTTACATTTGACTGGGTTGGTGGCCCATTACAGGATTTATCTACTACTTTAATAGAAAATTATATTATTACTCCTGTAGATGGACTTTTAGCTAATTCTGCCCCATGGTTTAAATCATTAATAGTTGACGGTATATTAGGTTCTTTGGGTGGTACATTACCATTTTTCCCATTAATCTTTGTTTTATTCTTAGGGATTTCACTATTTGAAGATAGTGGATATATGTCTAGAGCTGCATTCCTTATGGATAAAATAATGAGTAAAGTTGGTTTATCAGGTAAAGCATTTATTCCAATGGTTATGGGAATGGGCTGTGCTTCACCTGCTATAATGGCGACTAGAACATTAGAAAGTGAAAAAGATAGAAAGATAACTGCTCTTATCTCTCCACTTATGACATGTGGTGCTAAATTACCTATTTACGCCTTATTCATAAAAATATTCTTCAAGGATAATGCTGCAATTATAACTACATCTCTATATATATTAGGTATTGTAGTTGCTATCTTAATAGCTTTAATTTTAAATAAAACTGTATATAAAACAGAATTAGAACCATTCGTATTAGAACTTCCTGAATATAGGGTTCCAACACTTAATGCGCTTCTAAAAAATGCTTGGAATAAATCAAAAGGATTCTTATACAAAGTTGTAACGGTAATGTTCTTCATGTCTGTAATTATATGGGCAATGTCTTCATTCAACTTTGGAGGATTCACAGAAGATATAAACACAAGTTTCTTATCTTATTTAGGTAAGGCTATGGCACCTATTTTTGCTCCATTAGGGTTTAATGACTGGAGAATATCAGTAGCATTAATAACTGGTTTAGGCGCTAAAGAAGTTGTTGTAAATACTATTTTAATTTTATTTGGAAATAATGCTGCCATTGGCACTGTATTTACTTTTATAACAGCTTATACTTTTTTAGTTTTCTGTGCTTTATATACTCCATGTATAGCAACTTTAGCTACTATGAGAAAAGAATATGGAAATAAAATGATGTTTGCTTCTTTATTCTATCAATTCGGCTTAGCATGGATTGTAGGTTTCTCATTCAACTTTGTTGGTTCTTTAATAGCATTTGGTGAAACAGGGGTATCTGTAGGACAATTTGCATCTTTTGTAATTGTTATTATTTTTACCGTTATTTTACTAAATTACTATTCTAAAAACAATAAATCAAATTCTGCTCATTGTGATTGTTCTTCATGCAAATCAAAATGTAGCCAAGGATCTAAATAAATAGTAAGGCATATGCTAAATTAACAAGCATATGCCTTTTAAAAACTCATCATATAAAGTTATTTACAAAAAAAATTTAAAACGCTTAAACTACTATAAAGTACAAATCAATTTACACTACCATACTCCCTATTATTTTTTTATCATACACTTTAAATAAACCTGTTTTTTTGATTCTATCTTCAATAATCTCTTTGTCTGTAGTATAAAGTCCTAATTCTTTCATTCTATTAAAATACAATCCACCTGCAAATGTAAATCTTAATTTATCTCCATCTTGCTTATGCATTTCTATATTAGAATATTTTAACATATCCCCTATAGCTATACTCTCTGGAAGTTGTAAAAAATCAACCCCTGCACAGAATCTAGCTGCATTATGACCTGCTAAACTACCTGTGCAAATTGCTTCTGTATGACCTACATAAAATCCTGATTTTTCTCCACCTACAAATAAATTCGACATTCCCTGTGCTCTCATATAATTATCTCTTGGAGAAACAGCCATATATCTTATAGAGTTTCCTTTTCCTCCAGCATAAGGGTCTACAATCATAGCATTTTCACACCCAGGCACTTTTCTCAATTTTTCTAGATTGAAAAATGGAGTCATAAGTTTTGCATGCCCTGTATCTATTAAGATTACATTTTGAGCAAATTGAGGAAGTGCATATTGTTGGCAAACTTTTATATCTAATTTTTTTTCATCTCTTAAATATTCTGGTAAAAATATTTCAACATGACCATCTTTAGCTAATTTATCTTGAATTTCTTGACTTAAACTTGTTTTTAATATCTTCATTGAGCCACTAAATGCCCCAAAATCTCCATTTTTTCGCTTTCCTGTCATATCATCTATTCCACATCTAGATGTAATACTTACTCGACCTCCAAATGACGGACATCTTAGTACACACATAGCACAACCATTACCATATCGTTCGCAATTTCCCATTGGTCCTGTTGTTCCTGTAGTATCAACAAATGCATCACCATAGATAGTTTCACCATTCTCTAAAATTACTGCTTTTAATATATTATCTTCACATTCTACATTTACTACCCTACTTATTAATTTTACTTTTATATCCATATCTATTAGCATTCTCCTAACAACGGGCTCTACTTTTGTCACATTATATATAGTGGCATGGTTATGACCTGGAAAATCTATATTTGTATGAATGGCATACTTATCAGTTATATTAAAAAGCTCATTTGCTCCAAGGGCTATGGCTTCTTCACAAGCCGTATATCGTCCATTATTTCTCATTATTCCACCTACATTGCCAAGTCCTATTAATAAATCTGTTCTTTCTAACAAAACTACCTCACATCCTGCTTTTTTCGCACTTATAGATGCTGCACATCCAGCCCATCCGCCTCCTATAACAACTACTTTTGGCATAAAAATTCCCCCTTTCTATTCTATTTAATATGTGTTAAGTATTCTCTACTATCAATTTGTGCTTTACATGTCTTTACCTTTTTTCCATTTAGATCCACTATGCATGCTCCACAAATTCCCTCTCCACAACAAATCAAATTATTATTTGATATAGATAGTTTGATATTTTTATCAACACTATTTAATATATTCATAATTTGTCTACTAAATTCAACTGATGCAGCACAATATACAAAAGATATTTTTTTATCTTTTATATAATTAAATAAAAGTTGTTTATCTTTTTCTATATTAAAATAATTAATTTTAACGTTCATACTTTCTATTTTTTCTTTTATAATATCTAATAAAGTTCCGTTTACAAATACTTCAACATTGTTATTATTTCTTAAAAGCCTTCTAATTACATTGATAACATTCGCCTGAGATAAACCATTTATAACGATTAAACAGTTATCTTCCTTATTTGATTTGATTTCTTTAAGCCCAAATATTCCATTGTAATATGGTGATTTTACGTATACTTTATCATTATTTATTATAGGTTTTGTTTTCGCTCCTATCGCATGTATAATTACCTCTAGTATTCCTTCTTCTTCATTTATATCCATAACAGTTATAGGGGCATTAAATATATCGCTATTTTTATCTTTATCCTTTAAAAATACATATACTCCTGGTTCATATAAGTATTTTGCTATGTCTTTTGGTACTTTTATTTTAATTAAATATAAATTATCACCAATTTGTTCTGTACTTAGAATGTCACATAAAATTTCTTTTCTTTCATCTATAGGAGATATCCTACTATGATTTAGTAAGTTGTAAGTACAAACCCCTTGCCAATCACAGTCGCACTTATTTTTGCCTTGTATCATAGGGCATTTTATACAATCCCCACTATAGGCAAGATGACATGGACAGTACTTTCCCCCAGCATCAGCACAAAATCTAATAATATTTTTTTCCAAAGTCTCCACTTCCTTAAAATGATATTTAATATTATATAAAAACTATACTATTAATCTATTAAGGTATTATTGCTTTTGTTACTTAAAATATATAAAAATAAAGGAACCTGTATATATAGATATATTCTATATGCACAAGTTCCTCTATATTTTTAATTAAAACTTCACATTTAATTTTACTTCTTTACCATTTCTATTTACAACAAGTGTAGCTGAATCTCCTGTTGTATAGTTATATAGGTGTTTTGTTAAGTCTGACATTACTGATAAATCTGTATCATCTATTTTAGTTATTATATCACCAGATTTTACTCCAGCTTTTTCTGCTGCTGAACCTGATACTACTTCTGATACATATACACCATCTTCAGAGCTTAATTGTTGATTTGAGTATTTAGCATAAGTTGATGCATCTGTACCTTTTATCCCTAAAGTTACTTTTTCATAACTTCCATTTTTTATTATTGATTCTATAATTGGTTTTGCTGTATTTATTGGTATAGAGAATCCCAATCCTTCACCTTCTGATGCTTTTGCTGTGTTTATACCTATTACTTCACCGCTTGAATTTAATAATGGTCCACCACTGTTACCAGCATTTATACTTGCATCTGTTTGGATAAGACCTGTCATAGTAGTTTCTTCAGTTGATATAGTTCTATCTAATCCACTTATTATACCTTGTGTAACTGTTCCTGCTAAGTCTAATCCATATGGATTACCTATTGCTATTGATATATCCCCTATTTGAACTTTATCACTATCTCCTAATTCAGCTGCTGTAAGTCCAGTTTTATTAACTTTAACTATAGCTAAATCAAGTTGTGAATCATACCAATAAACTTGACCATCTACTGTACTACCATCGTTAAATAATACACTTACTGTTTTCGCTTTGCCATCAGAAATAACGTGTGAATTTGTAAGTATATATCCATTTGAATCAACTATTATACCAGTTCCTACACCAGTTGATTCAGTTGGCATAGAAAACATATTATCGCTACTTACTGTAGTAGTTGTTATACCTACTACTGAAGGCTTTGCTTTTTCACTTACGGCTTGATACACATTTGTGCTCTTATCACTACTAACTACTATTTTTGAACTTGTTCCTTGACTTGTACTTGTTGTTCCATTTAGTATTCCCGTTTTATTTACAATTACAACGGTTAATAGTGAACTTAAAACTGAGCATATTATTGCTACAATTACAATTAAACTAATACTTTTTTTCTTTGACATAATATATCCTCCTATATTTATAAGATTTACTTAATCAATCTCTATTATTAACATTTAAAATAAATCTTTTTTAATATTTATTATCTTTTCTATGATTTTATTATATTATCGAAATCTTAAATTAAACTTAAATAAGTCCAAAAGTTTTTATAAAATAAAAAATCCAAATAAAATGATTTTCTCACTCTACTTGGATTTTATTCTAAAAATATATCTTATAATCTTTTTTCTAATTCTTCTTTTTCTTTCTCGTAACCTGGTTTTCCAAGTAATGCAAACATATTTTTCTTATATGCTTCAACACCTGGTTGGTTAAATGGATTAACTCCTAGTAAGTATCCACTTAAACCACAAGCTTTCATGAAGAAGTAAGCCATATATCCAAAGTTATATATGTCTAGTTTTTCTATGTTTAATATCATATTTGGAACTTGGCCATCATTATGAGCTAATACAGTTCCTTGTAATGCTTTATGATTTACATAATCTACGCCTTTACCAGCTAAGTAGTTTAATCCATCTAAATCAGCTTCATCAGATTCTATTATTATATCTTTTCTGGCTTGTTCTACATTGATTACTGTTTCGAATAATATTCTCTTCCCATCTTGAACATATTGTCCCATAGAGTGTAAGTCAGTTGAGAAATCTACTGATGCTGGGAATATACCTTTTTGGTCTTTTCCTTCACTTTCTCCATATAATTGTTTCCACCATTCACTTACATAATGTAATGTTGGTTCATAGTTAACTAGTAACTCTATATCTTTGCCTTTTCTATGTAATATATTTCTTATTACTGCATACTGATATGCGTAGTTATTGTCTATAACATCAGTAGAGAAGTCTTCTCTAGCATCAGCCATACCTTTCATCATTTCATCTATATCAAGTCCTGCAGCTGCAATTGGAAGTAGACCAACTGCTGACATCACTGAGAATCTTCCTCCAATATCATCTGGTATAACGAAAGTTTCGTATCCTTGTTCATCTGCTAGTTGTCTAAGAGCTCCTCTTTTTGCATCTGTTGTTGCATATATTCTCTTAGCAGCTTCTTCTTTTCCATATTTCTTTTCTAATATGTCTTTGAATATTCTAAATGCTATTGCTGGTTCTGTAGTAGTACCAGATTTTGAAATTACATTTACAGAAACATCTTTACCTTCTATTAATTCTATTAAATCAGCTAAATAAGAAGAACTTATGCTGTTTCCTACAAAGTAAACTTCTGGTGCATTTCTTTTTTCTTTTGATAAACTATTTCTGAAAGTGTGAGAACACATTTCTATAGCCGCTCTTGAACCTAAATAAGATCCCCCAATCCCTATTACTAGTAATACATCTGAGTCAGATTTGATTTTTTCTGCTGCTTTTTTTATTCTTGCAAACTCATCCTTATCATAATCAACTGGCCAGTTTATCCATCCTAAAAAATCGTTTCCTAAACCAGTTCTTTCATGAAGTGAATTATGAGCAACTGTTACATATGGTTGCATCGCATCAATTTCGGATTTGTCTAAAAACCCCAAAACTTTACTATAATCTAAATTTAATTTAGCCATTCCTGTTATCCCTCTCTTTTTAAAGTTATTTATTATTTACATTTTAATCTTCTAATCACCTAAATTATACCATACATCTTATATATAAAAAATATCAAAAATATATTATTTTTTTTCATTTATAAAATTATCGATAGTAAAATTATTTATGTGTCTTTGAAAACGATATCACATAATATTATGTAATTACAAATGATATATTTTTCCTATTTATGATACAAAGAATTTCAAAAAGCATTCGGTTTATTATAATTTATTATATGATATAAAAAAACACCTTGAAAAATAGATTTTTCTATAATTCAAGGCGTTTTTTATTTTATATAAAATTTAATTATTTGTCGTTTGTTTTTTGTTGTATAACTTTTTCAGCTATATTTGCTGCATGGTCTGAAATTCTTTCTAAGTTTGCTAGTATCTCAAAATAGATAATACCATTATCTATGCTACAAAGATTATTATTTAATCTTCTCATGTGATTTACTCTACATGACTCTTCCATTATATCAACTTGTTCTTCCATTTTTATAACTTTACAAGCTAAATTAACATCAGATGTAACCATAGATTCTAATGCATAACTATAAGATGCAATAACTTTGTTATACATATCACTTATTTCATTTTGACCTTGTTCTGAGAAATAAACTTGACCATCTATAGCTGATTGTGCGATTTCTGCTAAGTTTTCAGCATGGTCACCGATTCTCTCTATATCATTCACTGTATTGAATAATGTGTCTACAGTTTCTCTATCTTCTTCACTTAATGGTGCTTTAGATAGTTTTAAAAGGTAGTTTAATATTGTTTTTTGTAATTGATTTATTGATTTCTCTTGTTTGAAACATCTCTCAATTCCTTCAGAAGATGCTTCTAATATACCTTCCATAGCATAATCAACACTATCTCTAGCTTTTTCACCCATTCTAGCTACTTCTTTTATCGTACTAGCTAAAGCTATTGGTGGAGTTTGAATCATTCTGTCATCTATATATTTGATTACTCTTGATTCATCTTCTTCAAGCTCATCTTCTTTGTCTGGAACAATTCTCATCGCTAATTTAACTATTAATTTATTACATGGTAATAATAAAATTGTTGAAACTATGTTAAATATAGTATGTACGTTAGCTATTTGTCTTGCTACATTACCTGGATCAAGTGATACAACGAATTTGACAACTATACCATTTAATAAGATTAAGAATATGATTGTTCCTAATATATTAAATATTAAATGTATCATTGCTGCTCTTTTAGCATTTTTATTTGCCCCAATACTTGATATTAATGATGTTACACAAGTTCCTATATTTTGTCCATATAATATAGGTAATGCTGATGAAAGTGGAACTAATCCTTGAGATGCTAAAACTACAAGCATCCCCATAGCAGCTGATGAACTTTGGATTATAGCTGTTATCCCAAATCCAAGAAGAAGACCTAGTATTGGATATCTTCCGAATGTAGATAATAAATCTGTAAATCCTTTATATTCAGCCAGTGGACTTACTGCTAATTTCATTGATTCCATACCTGTAAATAATAGACCAAAACCTATAAACACTTCTCCAACTTGTTTATATTTTTCATTTCCTGCAAACAGATATAATAATATACCTATTCCTAATGCAAGTGGTGCCATTCCAGTTAAATCAAACGATACAATTTGCGCAGTTACTGTTGTACCTATATTGGCACCCATGATTACCCCAACTGCTTGTGGAAGACCCATTAACCCTGCATTAACAAAACCTACAACCATTACTGTTGTAGCACTAGAACTTTGTATAACTGCTGTTACAACAGCTCCAAGAAGAACACCCATAAAGATGTTTTTCGTCAATAGTTCAATAATTTTTTTCATTTTCGATCCAGCTACTTTTTCTAGCGATTCCCCCATAAGGTTCATACCATATAAAAATAAACCTAGACCTCCTAAAAGACTTATAACAATTTGCACTTTATTCCTCCTTAAGTAAGTAATTTATATTTGTATTCTACTTCTATTCATATTTAAGTACATGTCTATTTTATAATGTTATAAATATAAACTTCAATACTTTTTTTATGCTTTGTTAATTTCTTAATATAAACTTAACATTAAAATTACATATATTTCCTTATTTATATATATAATTCTAGTTTTTACCATAAAGTTAAAATTTAATTTGTCTTATTGTATTTTTGAATAATTTTCAATTATTTTTTCAGCACATTTTATACCATCTACAGCAGCAGTTACTATACCACCGGCATACCCTGCTCCCTCTCCACATGGATATAATTTTTCTAAGCTTACAGATTCTAGAGTTTCTTCATCTCTAACTATTCTAATCGGAGCAGATGATCTAGTCTCTACACCAGTTAAAACAGCATCATGCATTGCAAATCCCTTTAATTTATTATCTAATTTTGGTAAAGCTTCTTTCATTGTTTGGCATACGAAATCTGGCAGACATTCTCTTAAATCTGCAAATTTGTATCCTGGTTTATATGATGGTTTAACTTTACCTAACTCTGTTGTAACTTTATCCTGTAAAAAATCTCCTACTAACTGAACTGGTGCATTGTAATTTCCTCCACCTAATTCAAACGCTAATCTTTCGTATTTTCTTTGGAATTCAACACCTGCTAACGGATGGTCACTTCCGAAATCAGAAGGTTTTACATTTACTAAGAATGCACTATTTGCATTTTCTTTATCCCTAGCATGTTCACTCATACCATTTGTTACAACTTCACCTTCTTCTGAGGCTGATGCAATTACAGTTCCTCCTGGACACATACAGAATGTATATGCTGTTCTTCCATTAGAAGTATGCTCAATCAATTTATAGTCAGCAGCACCTAATCTAGGATGGTTATAAAACTCTTTATATTGAGATTCATTTATAAGAATTTGTGGGTGCTCTATTCTAGCACCTATAGCAAATGGCTTTTGATTTATTTTTATTCCATTTTCATGTAACATTTCATAAGTATCTCTTGCACTATGGCCTATAGCTAATACAACTATATTTGTTTCTATCATTTCCTCATCATTAACTATAACTGATTTTATTTTTGAACCTTCTATGTTGATTTGGGTTACTTTAGAATCAAACTTAACAGTTCCGCCAAGTCTTTTAATTTCTTCTCTTATATTTTTTACTACACTTTTTAATATATCTGTTCCAACATGAGGCTTGTTTGAATATAAAATTTCATCTGGTGCCCCAAAATTTACAAACTCAGTTAAAACTTTTCTACATCTTATGTCTTTAATTCTAGTAGTTAACTTTCCATCAGAAAAAGTGCCCGCTCCACCTTCTCCAAACTGAACATTAGAATTATTTTTAAATTTTCTGTCAACCCAGAAATTATCTATATCTTTTGTTCTATTATCTACATCAAGACCTCTTTCAAGCATTATAGGCATATATCCTCTTTGTGCTAAAACTAAAGATGCAAATAATCCTGCTGGTCCACTTCCTATTACAACAGGTCTATGTTGAAGCTTTTGTGTACCAGATTCAACACCTACATATTCTCTTTGTTTGATTTCTACAACGTCCTTTAATTTTTTCTTTATAAGCTTATCTTCGTTTTTTACGACTACATCAACTGTATATACAAAATCTATTTTACCTTTTTTTCTTGCATCTACTGATTCTTTGTATATAAAGTATTTAATTAAATCTGTTTCTTTTATTTTTAATTTTTTTAATAAACTGCTTTTTATTTTTGATTTATTGTCATCTATATTTAATTTAATATTAGACACTCTCAGCATGGAAACTTCCTCCTCTTTCATATTAAATCCTATTAATTACGTTCTATTTGTATTCATTTTCAAAAATATAGCGAACTCTTAGAGTTCGCTTTTATTTGTTAAAGTTTTTCACTTATAAGTCCTCTTATTACTTTCATATTGTTAAATACTTTTTCTAAGAAGTTTTCAACTTCTTCATTATCTAGAAGAGTTATTTCTAATTCATCATCTTCTGATATATTTTTTGATTCACAGTATGATTTTGCTATAGCTATTAATTCTTGTTTACTTTCTGAAGATAAGTCGTACTCCTTAAAGTCGATTATTATATATTGTTTTATTTTTTCTTTATTGTTTTCATTATAACCAATTTCTATATGGTATATAACACCGAATAGATTTTCTGGTTCTTCTGTACCTTTATATACTGGCACTGCTGGGTTTGATTTTATAAAATTAGTTGATACTGCAATAGGATTTCCTAAAGTAAAACTCATAAAAATACCTCTTTCTCTATAAATATACTTCTTTTTATATTTTATCATTTTTTTTGCATATTAAAAGACTTTTGCATAAATTTTATTATTTTCTTCATTTTAAATCAAAGAAATTTCGATAAAAAATACCCTATAAAGTAGTATTACCATTCTTTAACTACTTTATAGGGCTAATTTTAACTTATTTTCAATTCTTTATATCTTTTTCCTAAAGTTCTTGCACTTACATTATATTTTTTAGCAATTTGTTCTTGTGTCACACTATCATCTATACCTTTTTTAACATCATATTCAATTGCTGCTGCCCATCCACTTTCGCTTCCAGTATATGATTTATGTAATTTCTTAAAATTCTTCCATGCTTTTATGCATTGTTGTTTGTATTCATTTTCCACTTTTGATATTAAAATGCCGTAAATCTTGCATTGTTCTTGTGAATCTTTACATTCACTTTGTTTTGTATCTTTTATTTCTATCTTTTGCTCTTTTGGTAATTCTTGAACCATCATCTTTGCAACTAAGTTGTTTTCTATTTTTGATTCGATTTGTTGTTCCATTTTTGACATTGATATGTTTTCTATTTTCGATTCGATTTGTTCTACTTTATATGTTTGTACATCTTCTATATTACTTGATTGTCCCTCATTTTCTACTTTAATATTTTCTTTGACTTCAACATTGCAATCTTTATTCATCCCCACCCTTTCATTTTGTTTCTCACCTGTTTTTTGGGGTTCATTCTTAAGAGACTCTAAGGATTTCTTTGTAAGCTTTTCATCTAATTGTCGTTCTCTCTCTTTTAAATCCAATTCTCTGTCTTTTATTAATTTTCTCTGTCTTATAAATTCCAACCCAGCAATCATTCCTTCTATTTTCTTAGTTTTTCTTATTCTTTGTTTTAACTTATCTTCTAATCTTTGATTTCTTCTTTTTCTATTTCTAAATCTTTCTGGATGTTTAGAAATTCTAGCCATCACTTGCTTTCTAGGTTTTGATTTATCTACCGCCTTTTCTTCTATTTTTTCATTTTTTATTGGTTTCTCCACTTCTATTATAAGTTCCTTCTTAGCTTGTTCAACAATTGGTTGTTGAATTTCTTTTACAACTTTCTCATCAATTGATTGTACCATCGGAAGAGCTATTTCTTTTTCAACTTCTTCTTTTAATGTCTGTGTAATTGGTTCTTCAATTTCTAAAATTATTTCTTTTTCACCATGTTCAATAACTGGCTTTTCATCTATTTTTTCTTTTTGATAAGCCTTATTAGCTATTTCTTTTTCACGATTTTGAATTAATGTTAACTTTGATTCTTTTTGTTTTTCCTTTTGTTTTTTATTTTTATTATCTATTTGTACAACTTTTGGTTTATTTTCCTCCACATATTCATGTAATACTTCTTCTATATTTTCCTCTACAACATCACACGAAGTATCTACTATGTATTCTCTTCTCACTTCAATCAAGTTTTGATACATGAATTTGATATTATTTATTAAGCATTGTTTTTTTGTTTTACATTTCTTTTTCGTCTGTTTAAATCTATTATCAATATCATTTTTAATTTGTGTCTTTCTACTTTCATTTATCTTAACTACTTTATCTACAAAAATCTTAGTATTTCCCACAGGAATTATTCTGGCGAGTAAGAAATCACCTACCTTAAATTCACTGAAAAGATCAATATCCTCCACATACACATCTTCATTTAGTACAATATCTCTCAGAAGTACTTTATTTATATCTTTCTCCTTAACTTGATATACACTCATATATGAGTTTAATGTATTTTCAATTATTTCAGCATCAGCATCATTAATATTTTGTTTATGTTTATTAAAATAGTTCATCATTAAGCTACTTTGTTTATTGTATTTATAGTTTACTAAATAATATACATTCATTAAATTTTCTAATTCATAGCTACTAACACCAAAGTCTACTTCACATTTATTTTTATATGCTTTGTAATCCTCACTTGTAGACTCTGATATCTTTGTAATTAAATTATCAAATTGTTTTTCGCCTAATTTAATTCTATTTCTAGCAATGTCTTTTGCCTTGTCTTTTTCTAAGCAGCATTTTTTATATTTTCTGCCACTACCACATGGACAAAGTTCATTTCTTCCTACCACTTTAAATCCCCCATTCTTCTTTAGATTTTTAATTATGAATATAGATTTAGTCAATTAAATAATTTTTCTATAAGAAGATGTTTTTTCCCTTTTAAATTTTCGTATATTTGTTCTACATTTTCCCTTATATAAGTCCACTCATCTACATTTATCAATTCATTTTTTTCTTATAAGATTTTAAACGACTTTAAATGTTATAGTACAGTTAACTTTACTCTTCTTATTACTTTCGGTTTGAATTCGTTGTACCTTTATAGTTTCTATTGAATTCTCCAAATTCAATTCTTTCAGTTTCTGATTTAAGTTAAAAATATCATTTAAATTAGAAGAAAATCTAACTTCTAATATCGTTTGATTTGAATTTTCTGTTTGTTGAGATTGTTTAGTTATAGAACTTATATCAACCATACTTCCAATATTTTTTTCTATAAGTAAAATTATATCTTCCACTTGTTTTTCTTTTTTAGAAATGGTGTTGATAGTATTTCTTTGCTGATGTAAAGTTAATATTTCTGATTTCTGTTTTTCTAAATCATTATTTTTCATTCTAAGTGGATTTATAAATAGAAATGTAATACCTATATAAATTATAGATACTATTAATAAAATGCCTAATGATTTATTTTCTTTAAATAACTTCAAATTTATCCTCCTACTTATATTCAATATCAAAAAAATATTCATCTGACTTATCACTTTTTTCTAAAGCTTTAATATTAAATTTTTTTATATTTTTTAGATTTGACACTTTTTCAAGTATTTTTATATTTTTACAATAACCTTGTATTTCAATTACGTTAGAATTTAAATCAATACTTTGTATTTTTTCCTCTCCTATAATTGAACTTACCTCTTTTAATTTAGACAAATTTATGTTAGATTGTTGTGTATGTGAATTTTCATCTTGTAAATCATTTACAACTTCTTCCTGTGGATTTTGTTTATATGAGTTATTTGATATGTAGTCATTCAGTTGTGCATATTTTATTGAATTGCTTCCGATTTGTATAGAAGTTATCAACAATATAATCAAAATACTCAATTGGTATAAATTTAAATTTTTCTTATTTTCCTCAAAAATGTTGATACATTTACCTCTTTTAACCATTTTATACTACAACTCCTATATTAATTAGGTTTTGGTTGATAATATTATCCACAGTATCTTCCTTATTTAAACTATTAACTTTTAAATTTAGATTTAATTTATCCACACAAAACTCATTTTCTTTAATATTTTTTATAAAACTATCTTCTTTTCCATAGTAAAAAATGTGTATATCTTTTTCCAAAAAGCTTAATATATAGTCTTCATTCCCATATTTTTCAAATACCGTTGATGTATAAATTTTTCTTTGCTTTACAGAATTTAATATTATATAATTTCTTTTATTTTCAATAATCATACAATTTTCATGACCCAAATCTATTTTCTTTTTGTCTATTAATTTCTGTATTATATCAAAATTCATATTTAGATATTTACGTTTTATATTTAGATTTTGTGCTATTTCTGTACATATTTTTTCTATATATTTCGGAAACAAAATTAACTGTATATCCATAATATTTTTTTGCAAATTTAATACTTTGTATTTTATTACATAGTGCTCTATATTAACTGGCATATCCTTAACAATTTCAAAGTTTACATATCCATCTAAATCTCGCTTTTTTACTCTTTGGATTTCAGGATATTCTCTAATTATTACGTCTTCATTTTGAACTGAAAAAAATATTTCTTTAAGATGTTTATAGTCATTTAATTTTGAAGTTATTATTTTAATAAATTCTTTTTTAGCTTCCAAACTTATTAAATGTTTTATTCCTATTTCTATTTCAAAATTATCTATTATATTTATTTTTCCCATCTTTCTATTTATAACAGATATCTCTGTATCATAATCATCCAATTTTATAACTATACAATTATTGATAAAATCACCTCCTACAATACTAGTATTCCTCATAATGTTAGACAGTTTAAATTTTAATAACTATTTTCTAGGATAATATTGCTCTTGCCCTAACATAACTATAACTTTTCCATCAGATGCAGTTACAGTAAATGCTCCTCCATTATTTTGTTGAGATTTTGGTGTAGATTGTAAATAATTATTACTTACCAAACTTTCTATACTTACAGTTACCCCATCAGCATCTGCCAACTGTGCTGCTGTGGCTATATTCGCAGCAGTAGTATAGTCCATATTTTTCTTTGCATCTTGCTGAACCTTTGTATAACTTGCCATTGCTATTCCAGAAAGTATCGCCATTAGAGTGATTGCTATTACTACCTCAATTAAACTAAATCCTTTTCTTTTTTTAGCAAATACAGTCGCTTTTCTAACAGATATTGTATCTTTAATACCATTTTTTATTTTTGATAATTTTTTAAAGATCATATTTTTACCTCCTATTTTTTTATTATTAAAAACTCATTGTATTAAATAGCCGAAACCATATTAAACATTGGTATTACCATCGCAATAACAACTACCCCTACAATAAGCCCCATTACCAAAGTAATTCCTGTTTCAAAATACTTCATAGTAACCTCTGTTTTCTGATCTATTTCGCCTTCATAAAATTTGTTTATCATTTCCAAAGCTTCTTCTAGTTTTCCTGATTCCTCTCCTACTGATACCATTGTTATAAACATAGTCGGAAATAAATTTATATCATTGAGTGATTCGCCTATTTTATTTCCTTCTTTTATTGAATTATTGGCATCTAAAATAACATCATATATGTATTTTTTATCAACTACCTTGGCTGATATCTCAATTGCATTAACTATTTCTACACCACTTTTTATAAGAATATAAAGTGCCTTTGAAAATTTATTTGTTATATTCATCAACATATAATCACCTAGCTGTGGTACTTTAAATAATGTCTTATATATATCTCTTCTTAAATCTTCATTATTTTTAATTAAATGTATAATTGAGATTGTTAATATAAATCCTATTAAAATTATTAGTATGAAGTTATTCCTAATAAATTTAGATGAACATATCATGATTTGAGTCATATGCGGCATTTCCACAGTGCTTTGTGAATAAACTTCTTCATATTTCGGTATAACTAAAAACAACATCGCAAGTATTGATAATATTGTCGCAACACATAAAATTATCGGATATACACTTGCACTTTTTACCTTGCCTTTTAATTGGGCTTCTTTATCGTAATAATCACTTAAGGTGTACATAACTTGGTCTAAGTTACTACTTAGCTCCCCTGTATGTACCATGCTTATAAAAAATTTCGAAAAGGCATTTGTATTTCTGAAAGATTCGGTTATAGAATTGCCTGCTTGTATTCCATTTGATATTTGTTTTATTACTGGTTTTAGCTTTTTATTTGCCTGCTTTTCTAATACTTGAAATAATCCAGTTATTTCGCTACCAGACTCAAGTAATATTCCAATTTCTTTGCATAAAATTTTTAAATCTTTGCTACTCAATTTTTTTCTTGTACTAAATAACTTTCTTTTTTTCTTGACTGATGACAATTTTAAATTATTTACTTTTGCATATTTTAGAACATCATCTTCAGATTCAAATTCTAAATTAATAATCTTGCGTTTATTTTTTTCATCATAAACAACACATTTGTAAGACTCCATAAATTACCTCTTATACTATATAGTTTTTAAATTATATATTTTCTGTTAATGCTCTTTGTGAAATACTTATATAACTATCTTCAAAGGTAATCATCTTACCCCTTTCTATTGCTATTTCTCGTATTTCTTTGTGTCTATCTAAATTTCTTATGCATTCTCTTATTTCATCATCCACTTGCAAAATCTCATAAACTATAGTTCTTCCTAAATATCCTTTCCCGCTACAATAATCACAATCATACTTTATACCACTACATTTTGGACAAACTTTTCTTACTAATCGTTGTGATATTACTCCAACTAATGATGCACTTATCAAGTACAAATCAATTCCCATATCCTTAAGTCTAGTAATTGATGCCACAGTATCATTAGTATGCAATGTACTTAAAACTAGATGACCTGTTATCGATGATCTAATTGCTATTTTAGCTGTTTCGGAGTCTCTTATTTCACCAATCATTATTACATCAGGGTCCTGTCTTAAAATAGCTCTTAATCCCTTTTCAAAGGTTAAACCAACTTTCGTATTTACTTGTATCTGATTTATTCCTTCCATCTTATATTCCACTGGATCTTCTACGGTTATAATGTTTCTTGAAATATTGTTTAAATCATTTAATAATGAATACATTGTTGTACTTTTACCACACCCAGTTTCACCAACTATCAATACTATTCCAGATTTATTTGATATCATTTCATTTATGATTTTTATTGCTTCATTTGAAAATCCGATTTCTTCTTTTGTCTTAAAAAAGTTATCTCTATTTAAAATTCTAAGAACTGTCTTCTCTCCGTAAGTAGTAGGAATTGTAGATGTTCTAATATCAATTAATCTATCCCTTATATTCATTTCAGCCCTTCCATCTTGGGGAAGTCTTTTTTCTGTTATATCAATTCCCGATTTTAATTTTATAACAGCCGTAAGTGGTGTATGTAATTCCATCGTATATTTAAATGCTTCATATAACTCGCCATCAACACGAAATCTAATTATTAAATAATTATCGAAAGGTTCTATATGTATATCACTGGCATTTTCAATAACTGCCTTTTCTAAAATATCTTCAAATATTCTATATGCATAATCTTCATTTACTTCAACATTGTTTCCATAGATAGATTCTATTTCTTTAATGATTTGCTCCTTTGAACATTCTTTGAACTTAATCTTTTTTCTTGTTATTATGTTTAAATCTTGTATTGTATGAAAATCATATTTGATTCCTTCCACAGTTAAAATATCATTATTTAATTCCATAGGTATTACTTTATATTTTCTAGCCACCTTTTCTGGAATAAGAGATAGTAAATTGTTTGATATCAATAATCATCGCTCTCCTTTTTTAATTTTTGTTAGTTTGATTATGTACCTAAAAAATACATTATATTCATAATTTTGGTAATTTTTTCTGAATTTAGTTTTTATTTAAACTTTCATGCTATAAAATAATAGTTTTAGTTTTATTTGTTTTTTTATTGATTAAATATTAATACAATACAATATCTATACAATTTTATGTTGTTTAAATTTTACTATTTTTGTATTATTACAATTTATAAATAACTATTTTTTCTAATCATTTTATTGCTAATTATAATAAATTGTACTAATATTATTCTCATAAAAACGAAACAATTTACTTGGAGGTATTAGAATGAATGAGAGATACAATTTAAATAAGAATTTAGCAGAAATGTTAAAAGGTGGAGTTATAATGGATGTAACAAATCCAGAACAAGCAAAAATAGCTGAAGAGGCAGGAGCTTGCGCAGTAATGGCATTAGAAAGAGTTCCTTCTGATATAAGAAAATTTGGTGGTGTAGCTAGAATGTCCGACCCTAAAATGATAAAAGAAATACAAAAAGCTGTTTCTATACCTGTCATGGCAAAAGCTAGAATAGGTCACTTTGTTGAAGCACAAATACTCGAAGCTTTAGAAATAGATTATATAGATGAAAGTGAAGTGTTAACACCAGCAGATAAATTATTCCACATAGATAAAAGTAAATTTAAAGTTCCTTTCGTATGCGGTGCAAGAAATTTAGGTGAGGCATTAAGAAGAATTGGTGAAGGTGCATCTATGATACGTACTAAAGGTGAACCTGGTACTGGTGATGTTGTAGAAGCAGTAACACATATGAGACAAATGAACAAAGATATAAGAGACATTGCCGTTATGGGCGAAGAAGAACTTATGACTGCAGCTAAAAATCTTGGTGCTCCATATGATTTAGTTAAATATGTACACGATAATAAAAAACTTCCTGTAGTTAACTTTGCTGCTGGTGGAATAGCAACTCCAGCTGATGCAGCACTTATGATGCAACTTGGTTGTGATGGTGTATTTGTCGGTTCTGGAATATTCAAATCTGACAATCCTCAAAAAAGAGCTGAAGCAATAGTAAAAGCTGTTACATATTACAATAATCCTGTTAAACTTGCTGAAATATCAGAAGATCTTGGTGGTGCAATGAGTGGTATTTCTGTTGATAGTTTAGAAGATGAAGAAAAATTAGCAGTAAGAGGTTGGTAATATGAAAATAGGAGTTTTAGCAATGCAAGGTGCATATCGTGAACATCTAAAAATACTTAAATACTTAGGTATAGAAGCTATAGATGTACGATATGAAGAAGATATTGATAATATAGATGGTCTAATTATTCCTGGTGGTGAAAGTACCACTATGGGAAAATTAATCAAAACTTTAGGTCTTTACGATAAATTAAAATCTAGAATTGAAAACAATATGCCTGTTTGGGGAACTTGTGCTGGCATGATTTTATTAGCTAAAAATATAGTAAATGAAGATTACAGTCATCTTAGTGTTATGAATATAAGTGTAATCAGAAATGCATATGGAAGACAGTTAGGAAGTTTTGAAACAAAGGCTCCTGTAAAAGGTATTGGAGAAGACATTGATATGGTATTTATAAGAGCTCCTTATATAGAATCTGTAGGTGAAAATGTAGAGATTTTATCTACTGTTGATGGAAATATAGTTGCAGCCCAAGAAGGCAATATACTTGTTACTTCTTTCCATCCTGAATTAACCGAGGACCTTAGATTACACAAATATTTCATAAATATTGTGTCTAAGTCTATTAATAATATAGGCTATGTTAGCTAACTTTGTGATTAATTATACACAAAATAGGTTATAATATAGACATAAACTGCACTTCAGTTAATTCACAGAAAGGATATCTAATATTATGTCAAAAAAGGATATAAAAGCTATAATAAAAGATTTAAAAAAGAATGAACTTACAGAATTAATTTCAGTAGCACAAGAAGTATTAAGTACTTTATTTAATTCTTCTGAAATTAGAGAGAATGTTAAAGAAAGTAGATTTTCCAAGGGATATGAATGCCCAAAATGTCAATGTAAAGATGTAAATAAAAATGGGAAGTCTAACGGAAGACAAAGATATATCTGTAAACGTTGTCGTACAAGTTTTGATGAGTTTACTATGTCTCCATTTTCTAATACAAAATTAGGGTTAGATAAATGGCTAAAATACTGTGAATTAATGATATTAGGACTTTCTATAAGAAAATGTGCTGAAGAAGTTGGTGTAGGTGTTAAAACCTCTTTTTACATGCGTCATAGGATACTTGATGTAATTAATCTATCATTAAAAAATGACAAAGTTGAAGGTATAGTTGAAGTAGATGAATGCTTTATTAAGGAGTCTTTTAAAGGTAATCATTCTAAAAGTACTACATTTGTAATGCCTAGAAACCCTAGAAAAAGAGGTAAAGGTAAAAATGATAAGAATAAAAGAGGAATATCAAAAGAGCAGATTTGCATAGAGACAGCGATTGATAGAAAAGGAAATATCCTTATGGGTGCAGTTTGTAATGGTAGAATTACAACAAATCAAATAGTTAACTTCTTTGACAATAAAATATGCGAAGGGGCTACTTTTTGCGTAGATTCACATAAATCATATGTAGGAATAAAGGACAAGTTGAATATAGAATTAAAGCAAGTTCCGAGAGGAAAATCAATGATAGACACTGTTTATCATTTACAGCATATAAATGCTCTTCACAGTAGCTTTAAGAGATGGTTAATGACTTTTAATGGCGTATCTACAAAATATATCAATAATTATTTGGCTTGGTTTAAATTTCTACAACTAAGTAAGAAAAATAAGAAGAATGACCGAATTAAAGATATGTTAGTGAATGTAGCTACTAAGGATACATGTATAACTAGAACCACTATTAGAAATAGATTTATTGAGTTAACCTAAAATAAGAAACTTTACTCCACGTTAATGAAATCATTTTGTAATTGGGAAATAATGGAATGTATTGTATAATATAATAAGGTTCGCAATTGTTATATATTACGAATTAAAAGAGTATCAATATAGGATGCTCTTTTTTAGTATTAATTATATAATTTATTTAAAATATAGCCCTAACTCAATAAAATAGTTGTATTTTTTTTCCAAGTTTAATATAATATAAATATAGATATTTAACTAATTAGTTAAATATCTATAAAAAGATTGAAAGGAGTTATTATATGAGTAAGGCATTTAAAGCTTTAAGCGATAAAACAAGAAGAGAAATATTAAAGTTGCTTAACAATAGAGATATGAGTGCTGGTGAAATAGCCGAACATTTTGATATGTCAAAACCGTCAATATCAAAGCATTTAGATATTTTAAGGGAAGCAGAACTTGTGAGCTCTGAGAAGAAAGGTCAATTTATAATTTATTCTATTAATACTTCTGTAATTCAAGAAGTTCTTGGTAACTTCTTAGAAATATTCAAAAAATAAAGGGAGGGAAATATTATGAAAAAAAATGATTTAACAAGAATTATATTATTAATTACATCACTCTTAATGCTTGTAATAGGATTTGTGATGTCAAAATCAAATATAGAGATATTAATATTAGGTATTTTAGCTATTATCTCTTTAGTAGTATTAGATAGACAAGCAAGTGATATAGTAAAGTTATCGAAAAATAATCCTAAAGTTAAAACTTTTAGATTTTTAAATATGTTTACATTACTTATCGTTGTACTTTGTTTTATACTTGCTTTATCATCATCTGATAATCAAGTATCTATTACAGAAGATAACAAAATATTAATTATTGGTTTAATGTCAGCTTTTATGATGATTTTCGGAAATTCATCACCTAAGATACCTTTTAATAGGTATTTGGGATTAAGATTACCTTGGACGATAAGAGATGAAGAAACTTGGAAAATTGCACATAGACTGATAGGGTATTTATCTTTTCCGATTGCAATAATAATGTTTATTATGTCATTTTTCTTTGATGGAAATATAGTAGGTATTGTTGGAATTTTAACTTGGGTTATAATACCAAGCATACACTCTTATATATTTTATTATAAAAGATTAAAAGGTTTGAATTAATAAACCTATATTCTAAATAAATTTCAAACTATATATTATAGTTACTGAACAATTTTAATATATTACGAACAATTTATAATAAGCTATAGAATTAACCACATCTTAGAATTCAATGTATTGAAAAGTCTAAGGTGTGGTTATTTTTATGATATACTTATCACGAAGAAAGCTAACATAGCCATAATATAAATTGTATTGTTGTTCAATAAACATGTATTACTTCCTAAAGTGCATAAATAAATTTATTTTGCAAATACATGTTTGTAACTAACCTAAAAGTAGGAAATCATTACATCCCTTAATGATTTCCTACTTCTATCTTTAACTATAGTTTCTTATTTTTTATATTTTAAAATTCTATCGATAACTTGCTTTTTCAGAACTTCTACCTTATCAAAATCCATTGCAGGAACATAATAACTTTCTATAATATCATGATTTGCCTTTGCTCGTTTTAAATTTGAAATAGCATTATTCATAAGATAATCTACTAAATCCTTATCAAATTTAACATCATTTAAATATTTGCTTAATTTATCTTCATCTATACAAGTATTCAAATCTATCATTTCTTTTTCTTTGAATATTTGGCTTGTAGTAACTGCTATATCTAATTCTGGAATATATACAGCTTGTAATTTATCAACTACTAGTGGAAAATGATAAACTTCAACATCTAAACCTTTTTGCTCTGCTCTAGTATAAAGTGATTTTAAAAATTGTGTTTTTCCGCTTCCGATATCACCTTTTAAATAATAAATATCTTTTACTCCTTCAAATAAACTATCGCTATAATCCAGATATCCTATGGGTGTTATTGCTGAACCAAATAAATGTCTTACACATGATTTTTTCCCACTAAACTCAACATCTTTAAATATTTTTTCGATAAATTCATAAGTTATTTCACTTACTTTTGTAGAATCTATACATTTTGAAATTTTTGAATCAGCGTCCATATAAATAGGCTCTGCTGATTTTAAAAATCTAAATGCTCTTTGGAAACATTCACTTATATCAGAATTACAACTTGCTATTTCCTCTCTATTTTTTTCGATTTTATCTACATCCCAAAATTCTCCGAAGTTCAAGATTTCATCAACTGCACCAGGTATTTTCGGATCTACAGTGTGTGGTGCTGTGGCATCTATCATAACAACATTTAATCCTTTTATAACTACTCCATCTAAAGAGCTTGGGTCTGATGAGCAATAATGTAACTCAACATCGTAACCCATTTTTGTAAATTCCTTAGCCATTTTTTTCATAAAAGATGATTTTCCAACTCCTGGACCACCTTTTAAACAAAAAATCCTATTTACATCATTCGGTATTATATAATCAAAAAATGAATAAAATCCATTCGCTGTGTTTCCCCCTGGAAACATCTTTCTTGTTTTACCTGTCATAAAAAGACCTCCTAAAAAAAACTCTATATTATCATATTTATTTAGTAGGATTTTTGTTACAAAAAAAATCTATACCGAAAATATATTGTTTTAAGATTTTTATTTAAACAATATATTTCAGTATAGATTTTTTAAATTTATATATTATTAGTCTACTGTTATTTCGTATCCGTGTTTGTTGTATTGGCTAACCATTTCATTCCAAACATCTTCTACACCAGTCTTTTTACTTGAAGAAAGAGGAATTATTTTTTCATCTTTTTCTAATTGTAATTTTTTTCTTATTATGCTCATATGTTTTTGATACTGTCCTCTAGATATTTTATCTGCTTTTGTAGCAATTACAACACATTCATATCCAAAGTGTTTTATCCATTCATACATCATAACGTCGTCGTTTGTTGGTTCGTGTCTAATATCAACTAATAAGAAAATAGCGCATAATTCTTCTCTATCTCCTAGATAAGTTTCCATTATATTTCCCCATTTGTCTTTTTCTGATTTTGCAACCTTTGCATATCCGTATCCTGGAAGGTCAACAAAATAGAATTCGTTGTTTATTAAATAGAAGTTTATAGTTCTAGTCTTTCCTGGAGTCTGACTAGTTCTCGCAAAGTTTCTTCTATTTAAAAGTGCATTTACACAAGAAGACTTTCCAACATTAGATCTACCAACTAAAGCTATTTCTGGTAGCCCTTCAGCCGGATATTGATGCCTTTTCGTTGCACTCATTTTTATTTCTGTACTTCTAATCTTCATTTTTATCACCATCTTTTACTAGAGCATGCTCTAATACCTCGTCTAAATGTTTAACTAATACAAATTCCATTTGATCTTTTACATTTTGTGGTATCTCATCTAATTGTGCTTTACACTCTTCTGGAAGTAATACCTTTTTAATTCCTGCTCTATGTGCAGCAAGTAATTTTTCTTTTATTCCTCCAACAGGTAATACTCTACCTCTTAGAGTTATTTCTCCTGTCATAGCAACATCACATCTTACAGGTATTTTAGTTAAAGCTGAAATTACAGCAGTAGCCATTGTTACCCCAGCAGATGGGCCATCTTTTGGTGTTGCGCCTTCTGGAATGTGTATATGGATATCTTTAGTTTGATAGAAGTCATCTGGTATATCAAATCTATCTGATATTGATCTGATGTATGAAATTGCAGTTTGGGCAGATTCTTTCATAACATCTCCTAATTGACCAGTTAATACAACTTGTCCTTTACCTTTTAATACATTAACTTCTACATTTAAAGTTACTCCACCAACAGCAGTCCATGCAAGCCCTGTAACCATACCAATTTCTGGTTTGACACCAGCTAAATCAAATGTATATTTGTCTTTGCCTAAATATTCTTCTAGGTCTTCTTTTTTAACCACAACTTCAGTTAAAGTTGGATCTTCTACATATTTTTTAGCTATTTTTCTGCATATCTTTCCTATAGTTCTTTCCAGAGTTCTAACACCAGCTTCTCTAGTATAGTAACTTATTATATCTCTCATAGTTTCGTCGTCTATTTTAACGAAATCTTCTTTAAGACCATTTTCTTCTATTTGTTTTACTAATAGATATTTTTGGGCTATATTTAATTTTTCTTCTTCGATATAACCTGATAATTCTATAATTTCCATTCTATCAAGTAATGGACCTGGTATAGTACTTAAACTATTTGCAGTAGTAACAAATAAAATCTTAGATAAATCAAATGGTATTTCTAAGTAGTGGTCTACAAAGTTTTTATTTTGTTCTGGGTCTAAAACTTCTAGCATTGCAGAAGATATATCACCTTTATAGTCAGATGCCATTTTATCTATTTCATCTAATAAGAATACAGGATTTTTTGTTCCCGATTCTTTTACGCCATTTATAATTCTACCTGGTATAGCACCAACATAAGTTCTTCTGTGACCTCTTATTTCAGCTTCATCTCTTACACCACCAAGAGAAATTCTTACGAATTTTCTATTTAAAGACGCTGCAATTGATTTCGCTATAGATGTTTTACCTACACCTGGAGGTCCAACTAAACAGATTATTGGTCCTTTTAATGATTTTGATAAACTTCTAACCGCTAAGAATTCTAATATCCTTTCTTTTACTTTTTCCATTCCATAGTGTTCTTTATCTAAAACTTCTTTAGCTTTTTTGATATCTAATTTATCTTTAGTTTCTTTATTCCATGGTAATGAGAATATAGTATCTAAATAATTTCTGCTTACAGATATATCTGGTGAAGCAGGTGATATTCTAGAGAATTTATCTATTTCTTTTTGAATTTTCGCCTTTGTTTCTTTAGGCGCTTTTATCTTTTTAAGTTTTTCTCTATATTCTTGTGATTCAGAACTTATATCTTCTTCTTCACCTAATTCTTTTTGTATAGCTTTAAGTTGTTCTCTTAAATAATATTCTTTTTGAACTTTATTCATTTGTTTTTTAACTCTTAAAGTTATTTTCTTTTCGATTTTTAATATATCTATCTCTTCTAAAAGTATTGAATATAAAAGTTCTAATCTTTTAGCTATATCAAACTCTTCTAATATTTGTTGTTTTTGTTCTGGTTTTAAATATATATTAGAAGCTATAGTATCTACAAATCTATCTGGATTTTCTATTTCTTCTAAAGATACTAAGATTTCTGGAGATACTCTATTTCCGATATTTATATATTCTTCAAAAGATTCTAAAACATTTCTTATTAAGGCTTCTACTTCCATATCATTTACAATTTCATCTTCATTATAAACTATTTCATCTATAACAGCCTCAAAGTACCCCTTATCTTGATTAATTTCCTCTATTGTACCTCTTGATATACCTTCAACTAAAACACGAACTGTGTCTCCAGGTAATTTTATCATTTGTTTTACCTTACAAATTGTTCCAACATGATAGAAATCTTCCTCCGTAGGTTCATCAATTTCTGCTTCCTTTTGAGAAGTTAGGAATATAAGTTCATCACCAAGCATCGCTTCATCTAAAGCTTTTAATGATGATTCTCTACCTATATCAAAGTTTAATATCGTGTATGGAAAAATTGCTAATCCCCTTAGTGGAATTAATGGTAATGTACGTTCTATTTTAATGTATTTACTTTCCATAATTTCACTCCTTAGTAATTTATTGCAATGTATATACCTATTTTACAATAATACAGTTACTATATAAACTTCTATAAAAATTAAGTATAATTTTTATATTGCTTTTTATATTATATATTTACATAGTTCAATTTTCAACAAAAATAGAAATATACTATTATTTTTTCAATTAAATTAATTAGAATATCAAATTAATTTAATATTTAAAAAAAGGAGCTAAACAAGCTCCTTTTCAAATTCAATTTATGTGCATATTATGCACTTTCTTCTTGATTTTTAAGTACCATTACTGGTTCGCCATCGCCTTCTACAGCTTTTTTAGTAACTATTACCTTTTTGATATCGTCTCTAGATGGAACTTCATACATACTTTCCATCATAACACTTTCAACGATACTTCTAAGTCCTCTGGCACCTGTATTTCTTTCGATAGCTTTTTTAGCAATAGCTCTTAACGCTTCGTCTTCAAACTCTAATTCTACATTGTCAAGCTCTAATAATTTTTTATATTGTTTTACCAAAGCATTCTTTGGTTCTTGTAATATTCTCATTAGTGCATTTTCATCTAGTAGTTCTAATGTTGCAACAACTGGTATTCTACCTATAAATTCTGGTATTATACCAAACTTAAGTAAATCTTCAGGTAGAACTTTTGAATATATTTTTCCTAAATCTACATTCTTTTTACTTTCTATTTTTGCTCCAAATCCAAGAGTTTTAGTTTCTCCACGTCTTTGAATTATTTTTTCTATTCCATCGAAGGCTCCACCTAAAATAAATAATACATTTGTTGTATCTATTTTAAGAAATTCTTGATGAGGATGCTTTCTTCCGCCTTGTGGTGGAACATTAGCAACTGTTCCTTCAAGTATTTTTAATAATGCTTGTTGAACACCTTCACCACTAACATCTCTAGTGATAGATGGATTTTCTGATTTTCTTGCTATTTTATCTATTTCATCTATATAGATTATGCCTCTTTCTGCTTTTTCTATGTCAAAATCAGCAGCTTGGATAAGTTTTAATAAGATATTTTCAACATCTTCTCCAACATAACCAGCTTCTGTTAAAGATGTCGCATCAGCCATAGCAAATGGAACATTTAATGTTTTTGCTAATGTTTGAGCTAATAAAGTTTTACCTGAACCAGTTGGTCCTAGTAAAAGAATATTACTTTTTTGGATATCTACATCTTTAGAATTTCCTTTTTTGCTATATATTCTCTTATAGTGGTTATATACAGCTACTGATAATATCTTTTTAGCTCTTTCTTGACCTATGACATAATCATTTAAGATTTCCATCATTTCTTTAGGTTTTGGTAGAGATAGAGTCTCCTCTTCTACAGTTTCTTCCATCTCTTCTTGTATTATTTCATCACAAAGCTCAACACATTCATCGCAAATGTAAACATTTGGCCCTGCAATTAATCTTCTAACTTGATCTTGAGTCTTTCCACAGAATGAACATTTCAATTGTCTTTTATCTTCGTATTTTGACATATTAAGCACCTCTTCCTAAAACTACGCTCTTTTTTCAATTACTTCTTTTCTATTACTTCATCGATTAGACCGTATTCTTTTGCTTCTTGAGCACTCATAAAGTTGTCACGTTCTGTATCTTCTTGTATTTTTTCTATTGGTTGCCCAGTTCTTTCAGAAAGTATTTTATTTAATCTTTCCTTTATTTTTAAAATCCATTTAGCATGGATTTCTATGTCTGTAGCTTGACCTTTTGCTCCACCTAAAGGTTGGTGTATCATTATTTCACTATTTGGTAATGCAAATCTCTTTCCTTTTGCTCCTGCATTTAATAAAAATGCACCCATTGAAGCAGCCATACCTATACATATAGTGCTTACATCTGGTTTTATATATTGCATAGTATCATATATAGCCATACCAGCTGTTACACTTCCTCCTGGAGAGTTTATATATAGATGTATATCTTTATCTGGATCTTCAGCCTCTAAAAATAATAACTGCGCTACTACTAAACTAGCTGTAGTGTCATTTACTTCATCACTTAAGAATATTATTCTATCTTTTAAAAGTCTAGAATATATATCATAGGCTCTTTCACCCCTACCTGTTTGCTCTACGACTGTAGGTACTAATGCCATAATTCATACCCCCTCTATGTTTCGTGGATAATTTAGTAGTAGTTTATTAAAACTACTACTAAAAAAATTTTTTTAATTATGCTATAACAGCATTTTCAACTAAGAAATCTATAGTTTTTCTTATTCTTAATTGACCTTTTATATCTTCTAAATCATTTGATTTTAAAGCTTCTTTTATTTGTGGTAAAGTCATGTTGTATGCTTCAGCCATTTTAGCTACTTCTGCTTCAACTTCTTCTTCAGAAACTTCAACATTTTCAGCTTTAGCTATAGCATCTACAACTAATGAAGCTTTTACTGATTTTTCAGCGTCTTCTTTTCTTTCATCTCTTAATTCTTGCATAGATTTACCAGTCATTTCTAATAATTGTTCTATGCTGAATCCTTGGTATTGTAAAGAGTAGTTAAGTTCCATTATTGAGCTGTCTATTTGAGCATTTACCATAGTTTCTGGAACTTCTACTTCTGTGTTAGCAACAACAGCTTCTACAACTGCATTTCTTTCTTCTGATTTAGCTTTTGCAGCAGCTTCTTCTTCAGCTTTAGCTTTTAAATCAGCTTTTAATTCTGCTAAAGTTTCGAATTCTGTAGTATCTTGAGCGAACTCATCATTTAATTCTGGTAATTCTTTAACTTTTACTGCATTTACTTTTACTTTGAATACAACTGGAGCTCCAGCTAATTCTTCTGCATGGTAGTCAGCTGGGAAAGTAACGTTAACGTCAACTTCTTCTCCTGCTTTTTTACCTATTAATTGATCTTCGAATCCTGGTATGAATGAACCTGATCCTATAACTAAGTTATGTCCTTCTGCTTTTCCACCTTCGAAAGCTACATCATCTTTGAATCCTTCGAAGTCTATATTAGCAGTATCTCCATTTTCTATTTCTTTATCTGAATCTACTAATCTAGAAGCTTTTTCTTGTAATTCGTTTAATTTAGCATCTACTTCTTCGTCAGTTACATTATAGTCAACTTTAGCAACTTCTATACCTTTATATTGACCTAATTCGAATTCTGGTTGTACTTCAACTTGCACAACTAATACTAAACCATTGTCTTTGCTTATTTCTTCAACATCTATGCTTGGTCTATCTATTGGAGCTAATTGTAACTCATCTAATGCACTTGGGTAAACTTCTGGGAATACTATATCTATAGCATCTTCGTAGAATACACCTTTTCCATAGTTATTTTCTATTATTCTTCTAGGCGCTTTACCTTTTCTGAATCCTGCTATATTAAATCTTCCTTTGTTTTTATTGTAAGCTTTGTTTATAGCAGCTTCAAATTTGTCGTTGTCTATAGTTAATTTGAAATTTACAACGTTACCTTCTTTTTTAATTAATTCTGCTTTCATCTAACTTTATCCTCCTAAATATATATGTAATCATTTTAGAATAATTTTTAATTTAATTCTAATAAATATCTAACTCTTTAATTATATCACAACCATTTTTTTATTTACAAGTATTCATATAGAATTAAGGGGGCTATATTTCTATTCTTTCATATGTAATTTCTCCATTTTCTATATCTAATATGCCAAGTCCTTTAGATGAACCTCCTCTTGGCAATGATACGCTTCCTGGATTAATAAATATAACACCTCTTATTTCTTGATAAAATGGTATATGTGAATGTCCAAATATTACTATATCTATATTTGAATTTAATGCCTTATTAAGTAAATCAGACATACTATATTTTATTCCATAATTATGGCCATGGCAAACAAAAACTCTTTTGTCTTCTGCCATAAAAGCTTCTTCATCTTTTCCTGGATCTGAATAAAAGTCACAATTTCCTTTTACAGCAACAACAGGAATATCTGTAACAGCTTCTATATAATCGGCATCATCAATATTATCTCCCGCATGAACAATTAAATCGCAATCTTGTAAATAAGGGATTGCATGATCTATCGCTTTTGTAAATCTATGAGTATCACTAATTATTCCTATTCTCATCATGTCCACTACCTTGTATATTATTTATCTTCCAACTCTTCTTGATAGTTCTTCTTTCATTAATTGAAGAGCATTTGCCCTGTGGCTAATAGCATTTTTTATTGTAGCTGGTAATTCAGCAAATGTTTTATCGTATTTGTTTACTATAAATAAGTTATCATATCCAAATCCATTATTTCCCTTTTCTTCGAATCCTATAGTACCTTCACAAGTACCTCTAACAACGAATTCTTTTCCATCAGGGAAAACAACTGCTATACAGCAAACAAATCTAGCTCCTCTTTGACTCATAGGTGTATTTCCTAATGATTTTAATAGTTTAGCTCTATTTTCTTCATCTGTAGCATTTTCTCCTGCATATCTAGCAGAATATATTCCTGGTTTTTTACCTATTGCATCGACTTCTAATCCAGAGTCATCAGCTATTGTTATCATTTTAGTTCTTTTAGCAACCTCTCTAGCTTTTATTAAAGCGTTATGTTCAAATGTCTTACCATTTTCCTCTATTTCTAGGCCTCCAAGGTCGACATCTTTCAATGAATATATATTATAATCCAAGTCTTTTAATATGTCACCTATTTCTTCTAATTTATGTGCATTTCCTGTAGCAATTACTACATCATTTCCATAATCAACGCCTAAAATTTCGTCTGCTATTTCACCTAATGCTTCTCTTTGAGCTTTAAGTAACATTTTATTACCTTTTTCACCTAATTCTAAAAGTTTTTCTAAATCTTTTCTTGAGAAAGGACATTCTTCCCCTGTACCTTGTAATTCAACAAATTCGCCTTTGTCAGTCATTATTATGTTCATATCTACTTGTGCGTTAGAATCTTCTTCATAACATAAATCAAGTAAATATTCACCATTTACTATACCGACACTTATCGCTGATACAAAGTTTCTAACTGGCATATGTTTTATTGCTTTTTCTTTATGTAATTTGTTGATAGCGTCTAATACAGCTACGAAAGCCCCTGTTATTGAAGCTGTTCTAGTACCACCATCTGCTTGAATTACATCGCAATCTATCCAGATAGTTCTTTCTCCTAATTTATCTAAGTCAACTACTGATCTAATAGCTCTTCCGATTAATCTTTGTATTTCTTGACTTCTACCATCTATTTTTCCTCTAGATGCGTCTCTTATTTTTCTTTGTTGAGTTGATCTAGGCAACATAGAATACTCTGCATTTATCCATCCAGTTCCTGTGTTTCTTAGAAAGGGAGGAACTTTATCCTCTATAGATGCATTACATAAAACTTTTGTATCACCCATTTCTATAAATACAGACCCCTCTGCATATTTTGTATAATTTCTAGTTATTTTTAAATCCCTAATTTGATCAAACTCTCTACCATCAATTCTAGCCATGTTTTTTCCTTTCTAAAATCAAATACTTCTCTTAAATATTAAACTTAAATTCCGTTAAATTAACTTCATTCTCTAAATAATTCTAGCACTTCTTTGACTAATTTACTATATTTATAAGGTAAAATCAACTTTTATATACGTATTTTAAGGTTATAACAGTGCTTTTTCATTAGTTTTCTAAATTATTTATAACTTCATCAGTAGTTTTTAATTCTATTAATTGTAAGAATTTTTCTTCATCTATAACTTTTATTCCAAGGTCATTAGCTTTTGTAAGTTTTGAACCAGCTTCTTCCCCTGCCAGAACGAAAGAAGTAGATTTACTTACACTTGAAGTTGCTTTTCCGCCTCTTTTTTCTATCATTTCTTTTGCATCATTTCTTTTTAAAGTTGGAAGAGTTCCTGTTAAAACTATCTTCATTTTTTCAAATATTTTTGGTATATCTGCATCATCTGATTCTATTAGCTTTGTGTTTACTCCAGCTTCTTTTAGCTTTTCTATAACTGATATATTCTTTTCTTCTTTAAAGAATTCAACTACGCTATCTGTCATAGTTTGACCGAATTCTTCTAAGTTTATTAATTCTTGTTCTGTTGCATTCATTAATTTATCTAAATCTTTGAATTCACTTGCTAATATTTTTGCTGCTTTTGTTCCGATTAATTTTATACCTAATCCATTTATAAATCTCCATAAATCATTTTCTTTAGATTTATTTATAGCGTTTATTAAATTAGTTGCAGATTTGTCCCCCATTCTTTCAAGCACTGATATTTGTTCTTTTTTAAGGTAGTATAAATCAGATATATCTTTTATTAAATCTTGTTTTAACAATAATGTTATTATTGATTCACCTAATCCATCTATGTCCATAGCCTCTCTTGATGCGAAATGGATAATTCCTCTTCTAATTTGTGCAGGACAAGATATATTTATACATTTAACAGCTGCTTCTCCTTCTAGTCTTACTGTTGGCTCGCCACAAACAGGGCACTCTTCTGGCATTTTAAATTCCATTTCTTCACCAGTTCTCTTTTCTTTTATAACCTCTACTACTTGTGGTATTATATCCCCTGCTTTTTGAACTAATACTGTATCATTTATTTTTATATCTTTTTCGTTTATATAGTCTTCATTGTGAAGTGTAGCCCTACTTACTGTAGTTCCTGCTAATCTTATAGGTTCTAAAACTGCTGTTGGAGTTATTGTTCCTGTTCTACCAACTTCTACAACTATATCTAATAATTTAGTTTCTTTTCTTTCTGCTGGGAATTTATATGCAATTGCCCATCTTGGACTTTTTGCAGTATAACCCATTTGTTCTCTTTGTGCTAAATTATTTACTTTTATGACCATACCGTCTATTCCAAAACCTAAGTCTTCCCTATGTTCTGTCCAATATTTAATATATTCGATTATTTCATCCATAGTTTTGAATACTTTGAACTCTGGGCTTACATGGAAACCTAATTGTTTTAAGTATTCTAATGATTCACTATGTGTTTTAAATTGTTTTGAATTTATATCTTCTAAATTAAATATGAATATATCTAATGGTCTTTTTGCAGTTAATTTAGAATCCAATTGGCGTAAAGAACCTGCCGCTAAATTTCTTGGATTTGCATATAGCGGTTGATCTTGTTCCTCTTGAATTTTATTTATCTCTTCAAAATCCTTTTTAGATATATAAACTTCTCCTCTTACTGTAAGTTCACCTTTTTCATCTATATTAAGAGGTATATTTTTTATAGTCATTAAATTTTTAGTTACATTTTCTCCAACTATACCATTTCCTCTAGTTGCTCCACTTTCAAATATTCCATTATTGTAATTAAGACCAACTGATAAGCCGTCTATTTTAAATTCAACTACGTATTCAACATCTGACCCCACAGCTTCTCTTACTCTTGAATCAAAATCTTTTAAATCTTCCCATGAATATGCATTAGAAAGACTTAGCATAGGTATTTTATGTACAACTTGTTCAAACTTATCTAATGGTTTTCCTCCAACCCTATTTGATGGAGAATAATTTCTCTTTAATTCTGGATTTTCTTCTTCTAATTTGATTAATTCTTTCATCAAATTATCATATTCAAAGTCTTCTATTTCTGGCGAATCTTGATTGTAGTATTTTTCATTGTGATAATTTATTAAATTTATTAATTCTTCAATTCTCTTTTGAGCACTCATATATTAAAAACTCCTTAATTTTTTATATAATCATAGTATTATCTAAATTATATTTTTTACGCTAATCTTAACTTTAATTTAACTAAATATAAATTAGCCTTATCTATCTTATCATAAATTTATATATTATTTTAGAAGACATTATGGAAATTAAATTTATTTAAATTAATATCCTCTTTCTACATTTACTATATTTGCTAATTCTTTTCCTTCTTTATATTTCTTCAAATTAGAATACATTAATTTTTCTACTCTTATAGGATTTTTTTCTGAAACCCAGCAATTATGTGGTGTAACGATTACATTTTCAGCATCCCATAATAAACTATCTTTTGGTAAAGGTTCTTGTTCAAATACATCTAGTGCGACACCTTTAAATTTACCTAAATAAAGAAGTAAATCGTCTTCTTTTACATTTTTACCCCTACCTACATTTATAAAACTAGAACCTTCTTTCATTAAAGAGAATTTATTTTTATCAAACATGCCTTCTGTTTCCTTCGTACAAGGCATTGTACTTACTACAACATCACAATTTTTAAATATCTCATCAATTTCATCTTTGCTAAAACACTTGTCAAAGTATTCTACATCTCTTCCATTAGTATTATTGCCCCAAATCTCTACACCAAATCCTTGAAGTCTTTTTGCTGCTTCTATGGCAATAGTTCCTGTTCCTAAAAATCCTATTCTTTGACCATATAACTCACTTATAGAAACTAAATCCATATGCCAAATTTTTTCTTGTTGTTGATTATGAAACATTTTTGCTCTTTTATATATTTCCAATATACACATAACTATCCATTCTGCCATTGGAATGCTATATCCACCTCTATTGTTAGTAACTTTTATATTTCTAGCTAAAACTTTTTCTTTTGGAAGTTGATCAAATCCTACACTTGTTAACATTATATATTTTAAATTTTTCATTTTTTCTATATCCAAAGTTTTAAATGGATTATAGCAAACTAAAATATCTGCATCATCCGTTTCTGAACTATTTGTAACTTTGCTTTCTGAAATACGCACAACATCATATCCTAAATCTTGTATTTTTTTAAATTGTTCATCACTTATTTTCACAGTAATCAAAATCTTCATAAATTCTTATCCCCTTTCATTGTTAATATAATTATAGTCAAAAAAAATTGAGATGTATTCATCTCAATCACTAAATATCAAATTATTTTTATTATTTTATTATTATTTATTTATATCATCGAATATAACTTCTCCAGATTCTATGTCATACATAGCTGAAATAATTCTTAATTTATCTTCTTTTTCTAATCTTGTTAAAACTTCACTTGCTTTTAAACATTCTACACTATGTCTTGCATTTAATACTTCACATTTTCTTTGATCTTTTTCATCTCCAATAGCCTCAGCAACTTTGTTGGTAATTGCATTTATATAACTATGCCCTTCATTATGCAGTGTTGAATGAACAGCTCCACAATGAGTATGCCCTAATACGACTATTAATTCTACACCTAAATGTTCTGATGCATATTCTACTGAACCTATTTCAAAATCACCAATTACATTTCCCGCATTTCTAATAATAAATAATTCTCCCATACTAGAGGAAAAAATATGTTGTACTGGAACTCTTGAGTCAGAACAAGTTATTATAGTTGCATATGGCTTTTGTCCTTTATTTTTTAATTCTTCACGCAAATCTTGATGAAAAATTGATGGATTACTTTGACATTCTAAATAGAGTTTACTACCTTTTTTTAATTTTTCTAGTGCTGCTAAATAATGCATAATATCTCTCCTTTAAATTATAGTATTATGAAGTTTTTTATATTAATTCAACAACAATTTATAAAATCCTTTAAAATCTTACATTTTTTATATGTATTTAAATATTTAAAATAAAAATAGCCCCTATATAATAGGCGCTATCTCAATTTTTTTATTTAGAATGATCTACAACTTGACCTTTAGCAATTGATTTTCTTTCTTCTTTTAAGTTATAAATTAATGTATCTAGTTTCCAGTCTATTGAAACTTCTGTAACCATAGCTGTTAAAGGTCTTCTTATTTTCATCTTTTTTAATCCATCTAAGAATCCTGAAACTCTATTTGTTGGTATATTGTTAAATATTATCGCTTTTTCGCTCCAAGTATTTTCATTATCATCAGATATATTTCCATCTAATATATCTTTTATTTTTGTATTCCCATTTTTGCTAGTTAAAACTATTCTGTCCTTTATTCCTGCAAAACTACTTACTGTCTTTATAGCTGCAACTTCTTTATTGTTGAAATTAACTAAGATTATACAACTTCTATCGTGTATATTATTTTGTTCATTTTCATTTATTTTTTTAAATGTCATAATTTCTCTCCTTATAAACCTAATTTATATTTCACTTTTGGCTCTATTTTTTAAGCCATGGTGTTTTTCTTTAATTTGAAAATGGCTAATTATTGTTAATACTCCACTTAATATTAAAATTAAGTAATATACTAATCCGCCATATAAAAGTACTGCATATCCTAAAAACTGTTTTGGAAATACAGTTGAAAATATATTGAAAAATGCTAACTCATTTGCTCCTATATTACCCGGAGTTGGTATTGGTGAAACAGCCATATATAAAAGCGTTTGTAAAGTTATTATATAAAGGAACTTACCTTGTCCTAAATCAAAAGATTTATATATCCAATATGAAACACTAAAATAAGCTGTTAGCTGTATTATAGTTAACAAGGTTGTCTTTATTAATAACTTTTTATTTGTCATAAAAAACTTAACTGATGTACTATATTCTTCTATAAATTTATCGACTTGTCCCTGTTTATTTTTTAGAAATTTAAAAATCTTTAATTTAGAAAGATGTTCTATTAAAAAATTAGCTACTGCTTTAACTTTTCCTGGGTTTAAAATTGCTAATAATCCCATAATTATTGTAAATGCATTTATGCTTAAACCAAGTATAACTAATGAAATGACACCTGGTAGTTGTGTTTGTAGTATACCTATATTTAATACAAAAAATACAGTACAGTATATAGTTACTACAGTTTGATATAATAATGTTTTATTTGTTATTATACCCGTTGCTTCACTTAGTGGAACTTTATACTTATTTAAAACATATATAAGCATCGGTTGACTTCCTGATGCAAAAGGCGTAATCAAGTTATAATAAAATCCCATCGTCGCCAGCTTCATTCCTAAGAATCTAGCTTTTACTTTATATTGTGTATCTACTATTTGCTTTAAAATTATCCCTTCTAAAATGATATATAGTAATATAGCACAAACCCCTATTGCGATATATTTTTTATCGATTATATTTTTTATCTTGTCTATAGAATTTATATCCAGATTTTTAAAAACTAAATATACCGTAAAAAACATTAAAAATAATAAGAATGCATATTTCAATATTGTGTTTCTATATTTTTTAAAAAACTCCATAATACTCTCCTCTATACCCCCTAAGTTTGTATTTGATTTTATGAAATATTTATTATTTCGTATTGCATAGTACTCATTTCTAATTAAGTTACTATGAACAATTATTATATCAAATATTCGCTTTTTTAAGTTGGCATTTAAATTTTTTTTTATTTTTTTAAATAATATAATTCAATTTATTTCACTTATTTATATTTAGTATACACTATAAATACCAATTTTTTTTATGAATTTTGTTATAAAATCGTTATAAACACTTTGATAATTAAAGATTATTTTTAAAATATATATAAAATTTTTTTTATTCTAAAATGCAATTTATTTTTTTATTCTTGCATTTTTGCATCATTAGTGCTTTAATTCATATATAGAGTTTTTTATTCAAAGGGGGAAAATTAAAATGATAGATTGGAATCCAGATTTATACTTAAAGTTCGGTAAAGAAAGAACTTTACCATCAAAAGACTTAATCTCAAGAATAGGACTTGAAAATCCTGCTCGTATATTAGATATTGGTTGCGGTTCTGGGAACAGTACTAATGAATTAAAAAAAAGATGGCCTAATGCTGAAATTATAGGTATAGATAATTCTTCTACAATGATTGAAAAAGCACAACTTCTTTATCCTGAAATAGACTTCAGATTAATGGATGCAACAGAAGATTTAAGTAGCTTAGGAAAATTCGATATAGTATTTTCAAATGCTGCCATTCAACGTATGACAGGACATGAAGAATTAATCAAAAAATGGTATGCTCTATTAAATACAGGTGGAACTATAGCAATACAATTACCATTAGCTGATGATATAAAAGGTCAACAAGCTCTATATGAATTAGAATATGTTAAAAAATATAAACCTTACTTTGAAGGCAAAAAATTAAGATTTAATAATCATAAACCAACTTTCTACTATGATGTATTATCTCATTTATCAACTGCAAAAGATATCCAAATATGGACTACTACTTACATGCACGTTATGCAAGGATTTGAAGGTATATTACAATGGTATGAAAGTACAAGTATGAAGGATTATTTAAACGCTCTTCCTAGCGATGAATTTAGGGAAAACTTTAAAAATAACTACCTAATTAAATTAAAAAATGTTTACTCTCTAAGAGCCGATGGAAGTGTTTTATTCAACTATAAAAGATTATTTGTAGTTGCTTCAAAATCAAAATAAGAAATTTTTATAAATTAGTATTATAAATTAATATAAAAAGCTATGACAAAAGATATTACTTTAAGTTCTATTATCATAGCTTTCTCTTTTTCAAATTTTATATTTTCAGCTATATTTATTCGCTATTACATATATAAATTTTATTAAATCAAAAAAATAATATGAAGGATAAATTATCTGTCTTTCATTTTTATTATTTATTTTTTTTGCTCATAACCACTCTTTTGTGTATTTTTCTGTAAACTCCTATTAAATAGGGTTCATCTGAATATTTCTCTAATTCATCAATTTTTATCCATTTAACACCGCTATTTTCGTCTAGTTTTGCTTCAATATGGCTATTTTCATCTGCAATTAAAGCGTATGATATACAAAAATGAAGATGTCCACTAATAAATTTGCCCCTTTTTACATGTGGAACAACTGGCAAAATATCTATAGCTATTATATTTTCATCTAAAACCCCTATGTTTTCTACACTAGTTTCTTCTTTCGCCTCTTTAATCGCAACTTTTAATAAATCAGCTTCACCATCTGCATGTCCACCAGTCCAAGACCATGTATTATAAATATTATGGTGAACCATCAATATCTTGTCTAGTTTTTCATTAAAAATAAGCCCAGAGCTAGTCATATGGGCATATTCATTATCTCTGTAAAGCACATCATCATTTTTTTTAATAAATTTTAAAATTAGTTTCTTATCATTTTGTTCCTGCTCATTCATAGGTTCAAAATTTTTTATAGCTTGTATATAATCCAAAATAATACCTCCGTAATAATATAATTATATAAATATTATATTACTACGGAGGTATTAGTCAAAAGTGAAATATATTCGCTCTAGTTTCAACTTTTTAATTCTCTAATTTGATATCAACCTAGTCTAACATTAATTTTAAATGCTCTTGTAATATGTGTATTCCTATTTTATTTTCGCCACCTCTAGGAATTATTATATCAGCATATTTTTTAGAAGGTTCTACAAATTGCTCATGCATTGGTTTTACAGTAGTTACATATTGGTTTAAAACTGATTCTACTGTTCTTCCTCTTTCTTGTGTATCTCTTAATATACGTCTCATTAATCTTTCGTCAGCATCTGTATCAACAAATACTTTTATATCCATTAAGTCTCTAAGTCTTGGATCTTCTAATATTAATATCCCTTCTAATATTATAACTTTTTTAGGATGAACTTCTACAACTTCTTTCGCTCTTGTATGCTGAGTGTAGTCGTAAACAGGTCTGTATATTATTTCACCTTCTTTTAATTTCTTAACGTCTTCTATCATTTTATATGTATCAAATGATGATGGATGATCATAGTTTAATTTAACTCTTTCTTCCATAGTCTTATCATCATTTGATAGATAATAATTGTCATGACTTATTAGCTCAATATCATTTTGAAATAACTCTTTTATGTTATTTACAATTGTAGTTTTTCCTGAAGCAGAACCGCCTGCTATCCCCACTATACATATATCTTTTTTCATTGTCCACACCTACTCGTTCTTATTTATTTTTAACCTATAATATTAATTATATTTTAAAACATATTATTTCTATAATATCTTATATAAAACTACTTTTCAATACTCTTTAAAAAATTTACAATTTTTGTTTATAGTGCAACATCATCCTTTTATTTTCTCGACTATTCTTGAAAAAATTAAGAGGTAATGACTATTATTTTCATTACCCCCCAAAAAAAATATCCATACTGATATAAGGCATTATTCCAACCAATTCTACAATACCATAAATAATGTTCCTGCTGTAATTAAAATTGACCCTATTATTGATTTCACTGTAAATTGCTCATGTAAAAATACAAAAGCCAATACTAGTGTTATAACTATACTTAATTTATCAATAGGAACAACCTTTGATGCATCACCTAATTGTAAAGCTTTAAAATAGCATAACCATGATGCTCCTGTCGCTATTCCTGATAAAATTAGAAATATCCAGCTCTTCTTACTTATCTCCAAGATTCCACTTTGTGTATTAGTTACAAACACCATTCCCCATGCCATAACAAGAACTACTACTGTTCTAATTGCAGTAGCTAAAGTTGAATTTACACCATTTATTCCGACTTTAGCAAGAATAGAGGTAAGTGCTGCAAATATTGATGATAAAATAGCTAATAATAACCACATATAATTTCACCTCTTTTATATAAAATTTCAAATTTGATTATATCAAAATATGAATAAATCACAAAATAATATTATATATTTTATATAATTAATAAAGCCTAGGATTACCTATATAATTTATATAATTAATCTTCGGCTTCATTAGTTTTTTATTTAAATAAATTTTACTATTTTTCTTTTGATAACCAAGCCACGTTTTCAACATGCACACTATGTGGGAACATGTCCACAGGTTGAATCTCATGACATTTATATCCTCTTTCATTTAAATAAGCTAAATCCCTAGCAAGAGTTGATGGATTACATGAAACATATACAACTCTGTCTGGTTCCATAGATACTATTGTATCTAGTACTTTTTCGTCGCATCCTTTTCTTGGAGGATCGACAACTACTACATTAGCTCTTTTTCCTTCTTTATACATCTTAGGAACTACTTCTTCAGCTTTTCCAACATAGAATTCGACATTATCCATGTTATTTATTTTAGCATTTCTTTTAGCATCTTTTATTGCATCTTCTACTATTTCTATTCCGTATACCTTCTTAGCCTTTTGAGCTAAGAATAATGATATAGTACCTATACCGCAATAAATATCGAATACAGTGTCATTTTCACCTAAATTTGCGTATTCTAAAGCCTTGTTATATAAAACTTCAGTTTGAAGCGGATTTACTTGGAAGAATGATAGTGGTGATATTTCAAATACTAATTCACCTATATAATCTCTAATCATTCCATCTCCGTACGCAACTATATTTTCTTTTCCTAATATAACATTAGTTTTTTGTGTATTAACATTTACAACAAGAGTTTTAAATCCTGGTATATTTTCTTTTAAAACTGATGCTAATTCTTTTAAATAAGGTAATTTTTTACCGTTAGCAACTAAAACTATCATTACTTCACCTGTAGTAAATCCAACTTTTGTTACTAAATGTCTTAATAATCCCTTATGTGTTTTTTCATCGTAAATACTTACGTTGTATGCTCTAATATATGTTTTTATTATTTTTATAATTTTATCGTTTACTTCATGTTGTATTATACATTCATCAGTCGATATCAAGTCATGACTTTTCTTTTTATAAAATCCTATAACAGGCATATTGTCTTTCTTTTGAATTGGAAATTGAGCTTTATTTCTATATCTAAAAGGATGTTCCATTCCTAGAGTGTCATGTATTACAACATCATCTAGTTTACCAATCCTACTTATAACTTGTTTTACTTCATTTGTCTTTACATCAAGTTGTTTTTGGTAGTCTAATTCTTGAATTTGACACCCACCACATTGTCTAAGACTTTCGCTACATTTTCTTTCTACTCTGAATGGTGATTTTTCGATTATCTCTACTATATCACCAACAGCATAATTTTTTTTAGACTTTGTAATTTTAACTTTTATTTTATCCTGTACAAGTCCACCATCGACAAATACAGTAAATCCTTCGTATTTTCCAATTCCTACGCCACCTTGACCTATATCTACTATATCTACTATATATTCTTTATTTTTTGATAACATAGGTTCCTTTTTCCTCCGAACAAAATTTTTTGACTTCAAAAATTTATTTTACCAAAAAAATAAGGACTTATAAAGTCCTTAAATAAATAAATCTTTATTTTTAAATCCAAAATATAATTGACAGCAAGATACTATAAGTAATAATATTCCTCCAGCAAATCCTATATATATTAATTTTTCTGCTAATGATTGGCCTAAACCTGAATCTACTAAAGCTTTTACATATGTACCATAATCACCCATAGCCTGTATTCCATATCTAATCCAAGTAGCTGCTGTCATAATTGCTACTGGTATTACACTCATACTCATATAAAATCCATTTATAGATCTTTTTTTACATCCTCTAACTCCAAGGAATATTGGTACTAAAAATATAAGTGGTAATATATAACCATAAAATTGAGGTGTAAATGCCATAAATAGTGCTGCTGTTAAATAAAAACTTAAAAGATAATATTTTAAATTATTTGTTTTTCCTTCAAAGTCCATTAAAGAAGCCTTTAAATATCTTATATATATTGGTATGTCGTTAGCCACATTATCTGCATGTTTTCCACCTCTTATATCTCTAAGAAGTTCATTCCCTTTTTTATTTAATTGATTATATTGAGTTGTAAAATAATCCGGTAACTCTAAATCTTTATATTGTTCATTTAATCTATCTAAGTCAGATAAATATTTCCCCTTTTGTCTATCTTTAATGCCTTTTATTTTTTTTATTTCTTTACTCAAATTATTAATTGTTAATGCTACTGTGTTCGAACTCAATTAATACACCCCCTTCTAAAAAATATCTATTCCCTTATAAATACGATTTAAATGTAAGTACAATTTTAAAATGTACTCCTATATTAATAATTATAATTGCTTATTATTGAAATTTAAATATAATTTTGTTTTTTAAATCTAACAATATTTATTATTTGTATAAAAAACCCTACAAAAATCTTGTAGGGTTTTCTTTTTTCAAACTTGAGTTATTATATTATAAAGCTTTAAATAATATTATTGTCCATTACCAACTATTTTCTTTAAAGCTATTACTGCAGTACCTAATATAGCAACCCAAACAATACCTAAAAATGTACATGCTGCACCTGTCATGATAATTCACCATCCTTTATTTATTAAACACGACTAAGTATTATTAAAGACCATTAAGCATTTGCTTTATTAGTTTCTATTTCATCTTTATATTTACGTTTAATAGCTCTATGAGTTTGTATGAAACCTATTATTAATACAACTACAACAACTAATCTAGCTGCATTAACCCAAGGAGCCATATATTCTATTCCATTTATATATGATGGAGTTATTTTAAAGTTACCTGCTATCCAATAATCTCTAGTAAATATTCCTAAGAATACTATTATACATATTGGAGTTAAGAATTGATGGAATAATTTATAGAACCATTTTGGTACATGCCATAATCCACCTTTATTCATTTCTACTAAACCGTCATCTCTAACTAACCATGCAAGAGTTATAACTTCTAGTAATCCAAGAACAATTAGTAAGTAGTTACCTATCCAGTTATCTACTTCTGTAAAGTAAATTAAGTTAGCTTCACCAGTTATTATACCTTCAGCAGCTATTGGAGCACCTACTATTAAGTATAATACGAATATTAGTAATGCACCTTTCTTTCTTTGTACGCCTAATTCTTCTTCTAGTAATGCAACTAAGTAGTTGTACATTGCTATTGCAGATGTAAATCCTGCAAAGAATAATAAGAAGAACCATACTGCACCGAATATTCTACCACCAGCCATTGTAGTGAATACATTTGGTAATGCCATAAATGCTAAACCTATACTACCTTTTATACCTTCTGGTCCAAGGAATGCATAAGATATAGGTATAACAGATGTACCAGCTAATATAACTTCAGCAAATTCATTTAATGCTACTGTTGCTACAGAAGCTGTTACTATATCTTCATCTGGTTGTAGGTATGATGCGTAGTTACAAATTATACCCATTCCTAAAGATAACGTAAAGAATATTTGACCTGTAGCAGTAACTATTGAAGCTGATGTTAACTGACTTAAGTCTGGATTCCAAACGAAATTTAAACCTTTCATAGATGACCAATCTGGATTTACAGGAGCGCCTAATGTTACGGCTCTTACTGCTAATATGATACCAAATACATATATAGCTGGCATCATTACTTTAGCCCAAGCTTCTATACCTTCAGATACACCTTTCATAACTGCCCATCCTAAAGATGCTAAACCTATAATCCAGAATATTAAGTTTTTAGGATCAGTGACATAGTTTACAAAGAATGCTCCAGAATCTATACCTACATATCCACCAGTTAATGAATTAACTGCGTATCCTAATGACCAACCTATGATATGAGTGTAATATGAGTTAACTAATACAGTTACCCCAAAACCTATTGCTCCACATACAGAGCCTAATATGATTGCTTTTTTAGGAGATATTGCTTTTTTAGCTTGTATATATACCATTGGACCAACTGTACCATGTCCATGAGAACCACCATAACGTCCTATTGTCCATTCAACTAACATTGTAGGTAAACCTATAACTATTAGTGCAAAGAAATATGGAATCATGAATGCTCCACCACCATTAGTGGCTGCTATATATGGGAAACGCCAGAAGTTACCAAGCCCAACTGCATTCCCTGCCATTGCAAGAATCAGACCTATCTTCGAACCCCATTGATCTCTGTTTTGATTATCTGCCATTTTTACCCCTCCTTTTTACTTAAATATTATGACCTAAACAAAACAAATATAACTAATAAGAAAATCTTCATCCTCAAGGTTATGGATTTTTAATTATGTAGATTTTCTTTAAAATGTTGCACTTTTTCAAGTGCTAAAAATACATTTGTAGAACTATTATATGCCCCTGTATTTCTACAATATGCATTTTATAAAATAAATCAGAAATAAAATTTTAATTTAATAAAACATTAATGCTGTATTCAAAAATAAATTTTAGTTTTTATTATATTATAATTTTTAATATTTTATTAAATTTTCTGACTATTATTTTTTATAAAAAGGGCCACTAAAATAAAAGCATCCTGCTACATTAGTGGCCCTCTTTATAAAATAATAGTATCACCATTTAAAATAAATTTCAATAAATTTTTAGAAAATTTTATATTTTAAAGAAATTCTTGTAATTAAATAAGTTTTTAAAAAAGGATTACGCTTGCATATAAATTTAAAACAAGCACAATCCTTCTTATATTAAATATATTTATTTGTAATAAATATATCCATTTATTCAATTTAGTTATTAATTATCTTATAAAACTCTACTTGATCCTCTATAAACTACACCTCTAGCAGCATCTACAGTTATAATTTCACCGTCTACTACTTTATCCATTATTCCTGTTGCTGACATTACAACTGGTTTAGCTAAGTTTATACCAACTATAGCAGCATGAGAAGTCATTCCTCCACATTCAGTTACTATAGCAGCAGCTTTTTCTATATATTGATTCATATCAGCATCAGTCATAGATGTAATTAATATATCACCTTCGTTGAAATCTATACAAGTTTCACCATTTTTCACAATTTTAACTTTTCCTTCAACTGTTTCTCTACCTACTCCCATACCTGTAGATATTTCTTCACTTATTACGTGAACTTTTATTAAGTTAGTAGTTCCACTTTCGCCAACTGGTACACCTGCAGTTACAACAACTAACTCACCTTGGTTTATATATTCTGATTCTTTAGAAGCATTTATAGAGTATTCTATAACTTCATCTGTGTTTTCTGCTTTTGATGAATGTACTGAATAAACACCCCAGCTTAATGCTAATTGTCTTCTAGTTCTATCACTATCTGTAGCAGCTATTATAGGTGTTTTAGGTCTAAATTTAGATACCATTCTAGCAGTATATCCTGAAGAAGTTGAAGATACTATTGCAGATGCATTTAATTCAACTGCAGTTGTGCAAGTAGCATAACTTATAGCATCTGTTACAGTAGATCCTTTTAAGTTTCTTTCTTTTAATATTTCTTCATAATTTAAAGTTTCTTCTATTCTTTTTGCTATTGATGCCATAACTTTAACAGCTTCAACTGGATATTTACCAGCAGCAGTTTCCCCTGAAAGCATTATTGCATCAGTACCATCGTATATAGCATTTGCAACGTCTGTTACTTCTGCTCTTGTTGGTCTAGGATTTCTTATCATAGAGTCTAACATTTGAGTAGCAGTTATAACTGGTTTTCCTAATTCGTTACATTTTCTTATCATGTCTTTTTGTATTATTGGCATTTCTTCAGTTGGAACTTCAACTCCTAAATCCCCTCTTGCTACCATTAAACCATCAGAAACTTGTAGTATTTCATCTAGGTTTTCTACACCTTCTTGGTTTTCTATTTTAGATATTATTTGTATATGAGTAGCATTGTTGTTTTCTAATATTTCTCTTATAGCTAATACGTCAGAAGCTTTTCTTACGAAAGATGCTGCTATAAAATCAATATCTTGTTCTATACCAAATTCTATATCACTTATATCTTTTGGTGTTAAAGCTGGTAAGTTAATTTTTACACCTGGTAAGTTAACACCTTTGTGGTTTTTAACTATACCTGAGTTTTCAACTGTACATATTATGTCATTACCTTTTATTTCATTTATTCTTAATCCAACAAGACCATCATCTATAAGTATAGTGTCTCCAACTTTTACATCGTTAACTAATTCTTTGTAACTTACTGTACATTTTTCTTTTGTTCCTAAAACTTCGTCCATAGTCACTATAAATTGTTGACCTTGTTCTAATAAAACTTCTGGGTCTGCAAATTTTCCTGTTCTTATTTCTGGACCTTTAGTATCTAATAATAATGCTACTGGTACATTTAATTTTTCTCTTACTTTTTTAGCAGTATCCATTCTTACTTTTTGTTCTGCATGATCCCCATGAGAAAAGTTAAATCTACACACATTAAGACCATTTTCTACTAGTTGAGTTAATACCTCTTCACTGTCTGAAGCTGGTCCTAGTGTACACACTATTTTAGTTTTTTTTGCATTCTTTAACATAAATATTATCCTCCTAAATTTTGTTACATAAATTATTATATAAGTTGAACTATATAGATAGTATCTTAGTCATTTTATAAGTATATTTATCAAATTCCTTTTTCATAGCTAAAGCTTCATGTATGTCCATATCTATAACTTTGTCGTCTTTTACTCCAACTACTCTAGCTGATTTTCCATCTAATAGTAATTCAACTGCTCTTACTCCCAATTTACTAGCTAGGATTCTATCAAATGCAGATGGACTTCCACCTCTTTGTACATGTCCAAGAATAGTTACCCTTAAATCTGAACCTGTTTTTTCTGCTATTTGTTTCCCTATTTCATGTGCATTACCAACACCTTCAGCTAATACAATTATGCTGTGTTTTTTACCTCTTTTTTTAGTTGTTTCTAATCTATCGCATATACCTTCTATACTTTCTGGATGTTCTGGTAATATTATTGTTTCAGCTCCACCAGCAAGTCCTGAATATAAAGCTAAATCTCCACAATGTCTACCCATAACTTCAACTATATTTACTCTTTCATGAGAAGATGATGTATCTCTTATTTTACCGATAGCATCAATTACAGTTTCTATAGCTGTGAAATATCCTATTGTATAATCTGTATATGCTAAATCATTGTCTATTGTTCCTGGTATTCCTATTGCTGGGAACCCTAATTCACTTAATTTACTTGCCCCATTAAATGAACCATCTCCACCAATTACAACTAGACAGTCAATTCCATATTTTTTAAGAACTTTAACTGCGATTTTTCTTCCTTCTTCAGTTTTAAACTCTTCACATCTTGAAGATTTTAATATAGTTCCTCCTCTATGTATAATATCACCAACAGATGATAAATTCATTTCTTGTACGTCATCTTCAATTAGACCTTTGTACCCTCTATTAATTCCATAAACTTTGCAACCATAATAAATTGCTGATCTTACAACTGCTCTTATAGCAGCATTCATTCCTGGAGCATCTCCACCACTTGTTAATATCCCTATTGTTTTCATAAATTACCTCCTAAAACACTTCACAGGGACTCTTTTTGTCCCTATCCTTATTATTTATCCCATGTCAATTAAAAAAACTTACCCAATTCATATACTACGATATTATACCATATTTTTGGTAAAATTTTAGATATATATGTATTATATTTTTGGGTATTTGTGTTAATTTTTTATTGTGTTACAATTTTAATACAATTTTCATTTAATATTTGTTTCAAATTGTCGACTAAAACTTTGGAAATAGTAACATTTCCATTCCATCTATATTTTTTCTTTGGAACAGTTGTACATAAAAATACTTGTTCATTTCCTGGATAAAGCTTCAAAATATTTTCTATTCGTTCTAGTTTCTCTTTGTCATTTATGTCATCTATTTTGATAAATAAATTTTCCCTATTTTCATTTAGTTGTCTATTATATATTTTCTTTTTATTTTCTATAAAAGGAGTTTTATCGCTTATATCTTTTATTTCTTGAGCTATTATTTTTGCATTCTCCTCTTCTTGTATACTTAGTCTACCTTTAATATAAACTATATTCTCTTCATTTACAATAGTATTATATTGTTGAAGTATTCTTGGAAAAACAATTACTTCTATAGAACCATATAAATCTTCTACTTCAAGGAAAGCCATTATTTCATTTCTCTTAGTAGTTTGTATTCTTTTATTAGAAATCATTCCTCCAATTATTACATTTTCTTGATCCATAGCTAGATATTTATCTAAATTTTCTTTTACTTCATTTAATTTTTTAGTATTTAGTGATGTTCTTGTTTCTAATTCTTTTTCATACTCAGAAAGAGGATGTCCACTAACATACATTCCTAATACTTCTTTTTCTAAAGCTAGTTTTTCTCTTTCTTCAAACTCTTGTATACTAGCAATAGAAGTTGTCGAATTTTCAAATCTATCTATTTCTTCGTTTTGTCCAAGTCCATCTAGACCATCAAATAAGGAAATTTGCCCTTTAATATTTTTCTTTCTCTCTAAAGATACACTTTCTAATACCTTTTCGTATCCCATCATTAAACTGGCTCTATTGTATCCCATTTCATCAAATCCACCACATTTAATTAAGCTTTCAATTACTCTTTTATTTATATCTTTGCTGTCTAATCTTTTTATTAAATTGATGAAATCCGTAAATTCGCCATTTTGTTCTCTTTCGATAACTATATTATTTATTATATTTACACCTACATTTTTTACAGCTGCAAGTCCAAATCTTATATTATTATCCTCAACTGAGAATTTTGCAAAACTTTTGTTTATATCCGGTTTTAAAACTTTTATATTTAATGCATTACATTCTCTTATATATTCAACTACTTTGTCTGTATTACCCATTACACTTGTAATTAATGCTGCCATAAATTCAACTGGATAATGTGCCTTTAAATACGCTGTTTCATATGCAATAACACCATATGCGGCTGCATGCGATTTGTTAAATGCGTATTTTGCAAAGTCAATCATGTCATCAAATATTTTATTTGCAGTTTGTTCATCTACACCATTTCTAACACATCCAGCAATTTCGATATTTCCATTTTCGTCAGTTTTTCCGTGGATAAAGTATTGTCTTTCTTCTTCCATGACATCCATTTTCTTTTTACCCATGGCTCTTCTAACTAAGTCGCTTCGTCCATAACTATATCCACCAAGCTCTCTAACAACTTCCATAACCTGTTCTTGGTATATTAAACAACCATAAGTTACTTCCATTATTGGTTTTAATTTTTCGTGAATATATGTTATCTTTTCTGGATTATGTTTGTACTCTAAATAAGTTGGTATTGAATCCATTGGACCCGGTCTATATAGAGAAATTCCAGCTACTATGTCTTCGAAGTTACTTGGTTTTAATTGTTTCATAAACGATCTCATCCCAGCACTCTCCATTTGGAACACACCTAAAGTATTTCCTGAAGAAAGTAGTTCAAATACCTTTGGATCATCATAATCCATTTTTGAGAAATCTATTTTTCTGCCGTGATTTTTCTCAATTAAATCAAGAGCATCTCTTATAACAGTTAATGTTCTAAGCCCTAGGAAGTCCATTTTAAGAAGTCCTAGCTCTTCTAATGTAGTCATAGTAAACTGTGTACTTATAGCGTCTTGATGCTTGTATAATGGTACATATTCATCAATTGGATTTTTAGATATAACTACACCTGCTGCATGGGTAGAAGCATGTCTAAGCATACCTTCTAATTCCTTAGATATATTTATTATTGTTTTTGTCTCTTGGTCTTGTTCATATAATGACTTTAAATTTGGGTTTGTTTCTAAAGCCTTATCTATTGTCATTCCTAATGCATTTGGTATTTCTTTTGCTATTTTATCAACCTTGTTATAAGGTATATCTAAAACCCTTCCAACGTCCCTGATGGCAAGTTTCGCTCCCATTGTACCAAAAGTAATTATCTGTGCAACGTGGTCTTCTCCGTATTTTCTTTTAACATAATCAATAACTTCTTCTCTTCTTTCGTAGCAAAAATCGATATCGATATCCGGCATCGACACACGTTCTGGGTTTAAGAATCTTTCAAACAGTAAGTTATATTTTATAGGGTCTATATCCGTTATTTTTAGTGTATATGCTACTATTGAACCAGCCGCACTACCACGTCCCGGTCCTACCATTATTCCGTTTTCTTTTGCAAAGTTGATGAAATCCCATGTTATTAAGAAATATTCAACGTATCCCATTTTATTAATAACACCTAATTCATATTTCAATCTATCTAAAATTTCTTGGCTCGGATTTTCATATCTTTCGTATAATCCTTTGTAGCATAATTCTTCTAAGTATCCTGAAGTTGTATATCCTTCTGGAACTTCATAATTTGGTAAATGTATTGTATTAAAGTCAAATTCTACATTACATCTTTCTGCTATTTTTGCTGTATTATCTAGTGCTTCTAATGCATATGGGAATAACTCTTCCATTTCTTCTCTAGATTTTAAATAAAACTCTTCTGTTCCGAACCTCATTCTTGCTGGGTCATTTAATGTTTTTCCCATTTGAATACATAGTAAAACATCATGTGCTTTTGAATCAGCTTTATCTACATAATGTATATCATTTGTGGCTACTAATGGAATATTTAATTCCTTTGATAGTTTTACTAAAGATGCATTTACTTCTTTTTGTTCTGGTAAATTATGATCTTGTAATTCTAAATAGAAATTACCTTGTCCAAATATTTCGTTATATGTTAAAGCTATTTCTTTAGCTTTTTCGTAGTTTCTATTCATCAATGCATTTGAAACATCACCTGCTAGACATGCTGATAAGCATATAATTCCTTCGCTATGTTCTCTCAATGCTTCTATATCAACTCTTGGTTTATAATAAAATCCGTCTACATATGATATCGAAACTAATTTTATTAAGTTTTGATATCCTGTCATATTTTCTGCTAATAAAATTAAATGACCATATCTTTTATCAAAATTTGGGTCTTTATCTGTCAAACTGCGTTGAGCTGTATATAATTCACATCCTATTACAGGCTTTATACCTTGTTTTTTCGCTTCTTTATAAAAATCTATTACACCAAACATATTTCCATGGTCAGTTATCGCAACAGATTTCATGCCTAGTTCCTTAGTTCGTTTTATCAGTTTCTTAACCCTTGAAAAACCATCTAGTAAACTATATTCTGTATGGACATGCAAGTGTGCAAATTCAGACGACATATCTCCACCTCCTAATATAAATTTAATCTATGTTAATTTTTATATATTTTTTCTTTTTTATTTGAGCATTATTTAATTTATACCCATTTTATTATCATATAAAATTAATATATTTTTACAAAATAAACAAGGGGAATTTATTCAAAATTCCCCCATTTTTTCTATTTTAAATCATTAGCAATTTGCTCTATTTTTTTCAATCGATGATTGACACCTGATTTACTTATAGGCGGATTTAACATTTCCCCTAATTCTTTTAATGACATATCTTCATTTTCTACTCTAAGTAGAGCTATCTCTTGTAAATTTTCTGGTAAACTACTAATCCCTATTTTATTTTGGATTAATTTTATATTTTCAACTTGTCTAACTGCTGCATTTACAGTTTTTGATAAGTTTGCAGTTTCACAATTTACAATACGGTTTACATTATTTCTCATTTCTTTTACTATTTTTGTACTTTGCAAACTAAGTAAAGCTTGATATGCCCCTATCATACTCAATAAATCAGAAATTTGTTCACTTTCTTTTAAATAAACAACAAAACTATTTTTTCTAGCAACTATTTTAGAATTTAACCCAAATGAATTTATTAAATCTCTAAGCGAGTTTGCATAATCTTCATTATTAGTCACAAATTCCATGTGATAATTTTTTTCAGGGTCACTTATTGAACCCCCACCTAAAAAAGCACCTCTAAGATATGCTTTTTTTAGAATATCATCTTCAAATATTTCTTTTGGTATACAATTTGTAGGGAAAAATCCATCTCTATCTTCTAGTATTCCTAGTTTTTTAAGAAGTTTTTCTGCTCCATTTTCACTTTTTACCATTAAAACGTAACTATTATTTCTTTTTAGCATTTGATTTTTATTTACTGAAATTGTAGTTTCTATATTAAACTCTTTTTTTAGTAATTTAAATACTCTTCTAGCTACAGAATTTAACTCTGTAGTTATTTTTACGTTTATTTTGCGAAGTCCAGCAAATTGTATAGTTCCAGACATTCTAACTATAGCTGACAATTCTGCTTGTTTGTCATTAACATCGATATCTTTAACTCTAGCTAATTCATTTTTTGTCTCACTCGAAAAAGACATTCCTATCACCTAATTCTAGCTTTTTTTATTCCTTTTTTTTATTTCTTCTAATGCAACCTTTATTATTTCTCTCTCATCATTATATCTTGCTAAATCAACTACTCTATCTAAATGTATAAACTTAGCATCTACAAATCCTTCTTCTTTTAAAGGGACTGTGTCCATATTTCTAGACTTCATCAGATACCAAAAAACCGTTTTATGAACAGCTTTATTTTCATCCCAATTTTCCTTATACGTATAGTGTATTTCTCCTAAATATTTTAAGATTTCGGCCTTTACTCCTGTCTCCTCTAGTACTTCTCTCAGCGCTGCTTCCTTTTTCTGCTCACCTGCTTCGATTCTTCCCTTTGGTAACACCCAATCTCCATTAAACTTTCTAAGTAGAAGAATTGCATTTCCAAATAAGACTACTCCACCGGCACTGATCTCTTCTCTCATAGATTTTCACTCCTTAATTCAACATAATAATAAGAATTTCTTCATCAAGATATAAAATCCCTTTTTATTCACTATTATATATCATGACCTAGAGCCAGTTTTACAATTATACTAGAAATCTCATTAGCATTATGTCTTATATAGGCATTTTTCACTTCTATTAAATTGGATTCGATTGTTCTAATACCCATACATTTTAACTTTAATCTTTGTTCATTATCTAATAAAACTTGTGTAGAGCCATCTTCTTTATATCTTTTTGATACAGATTCAGGTATTTTTTCATCATTAGCTATAATACAATCGATTAATCCTGGTTCTGTATGTTTTATTAATGCCTCAACATGATCTAATACATTATATCCTTCTGTTTCTCCTGGTTGTGTCATAACATTAGGTATATATACTTTCTTAGCATTTGATTTTTTTATTGCATCAATTACTCCTGGAACCAATAAATTAGGTATTACACTAGTATATAAACTACCTGGTCCCATAACAATAATATCTGCTCCATGTATAGAACTAATTACTTCATCAAGAGGTCTACATTTTTCTGGTATTAAAGTAATTTTATCTATTTTACATTTCTGTTTTCTAACTTCTTTTGGTATTGTTGATTCACCTTTTACAACTTGGCTATTTTCTAATGTTGCAATTAAATCTATGTTTTCAAGCGTAACTGGTAAAACCCTTCCCGTTATTGCAAATATTTGACCTATTTTATAAACTGCTGTTTCGAAATTTCCATATAATCCATTCATCGCAGCTAAAAATAAATTTCCAAAACTTTGGCCTTTTAGCGCTCCATCTTCAAATCTATATTGCATAACTTCATTCATAGTCGGTTCTATATTTGCAAGCGCCATAATACAATTTCGTATATCTCCTGGTGGCAACATACCTAAATCCGATCTAAGAACTCCTGAGCCACCACCATCATCAGCAACAGTAACTATAGCAGTTATGTTTTCTGTATGGTGTTTTAAACCTCTTAGAAAAATTGATTGTCCAGTTCCTCCACCGATAACTACAACGTTAGGGCCTTTGTTTTCTTTAGTCTGCAACTCTAAGTATCTTATCCTCTCATTTTTCATTTGGATAAATAACCATATAGCTATGCCAAAGCATAGTATACCTATTACCCCAAAAATAATACCAACCACTTCCATAATAACCTCCGCACTATTTTAACATAAAATCCCTATGTTTTTTAACAACTCTATACCCCTTACTTTGAATTTCTTCAGCAATAAGGTTTGCTATTGTCACGGATCTATGTCTTCCTCCAGTGCATCCAATACTAATTACTAAATGGTGTTTTCCCTCTTCCACATATTGTGGTATTAAGAAATCTATCATGTCTGTAAGTTTTGCATAAAATTGTTTACTAATATCAGAATTCATAACATAATCCCTAACCTCTTGATCGTCTCCTGTTTTATTTCTAAGACTTTCTAAATAGTATGGGTTAGGTAAAAATCTAACATCAAATACTAAATCCGAATCCTTAGGGATTCCATGTTTAAATCCAAATGAAAGTACAGAAATTGTAAGATTAGTATGTTTCTCTCCTATTGAATAGATTTTTAGTATTTCTTCCTTTAAATCTTTTGGCTTCATATTAGTAGTATCTACTATATAATTAGCAATTTCTTTCAATGGGTTTAATATTTTTCTTTCAATTTTGATTCCTTCTGGTATTTGTCTATTTAATGCTAATGGATGATTTCTTCTAGTCATTTTATATCTTTTTAAAAGAGTATCATCATCACAATCTAAAAATAAAATTTCAAAAGGATAATTTTCTCTTTTAAGAGTTCTTAGACTTTCATGCAAATCTTCAAAAAATTTCATACCCCTTATGTCTATGCCAAGAGCGACTTTATCAACCATAGAACCTGCCTGATAACATATTTCGGCAAAATTTACTATTAATGTAGGAGGTAAATTATCTACACAATAATAATTCATATCCTCGAAAACTTTCATTACTTCACTTTTCCCGGATCCTGATAATCCAGTTACTATTACAAATTTCATTAAAGACCCCTCCTTAAACTAAAATGTTTTCTATTAACGATTTGTCTAAACTTGATTTATTTACAGTCTCTAATGCCAAATCAAAATTTCCTACATTTTGTGGTATATGTGCATCTGAGCCTATGATGAATTTAACATTGTAGTCTTTTATTTTTCTTAATTGTTCTACATTTAAAAATTCATGGCTACTATTGATTTCTAATTTAGTATTAGTATTTTCTGCTGCCTTAGCCACTTCTTCTATATAAATACCGCCTTTATCACCAGGGTGTGTAATTGCAAATATATCATTATTTTTTATAGTATTTACAATTGCCTCGGTATTATATTCTTTGGCTTTTTCACTTTTGAAGAAATAGTTTTGACACATATTCACCACACCCTTTAAAGATGTAGGTATTGAACCAAAATGATATCCTGCCATTACATAATCAAAATATCTATAAATTTTATCATTTAAATCTATATTTCCCTTATTATCTAATATATTGCATTCAACTCCTAAAAGGATTTCTATTTGGTTCTTATATTTTTCATTTAAAATATCTATTTCTTCTCTCATTTTTTCAAAATCATCGATTTTCACACCATAGGCAACATTTTTATACCCATGGTCTGAAATACCAATTTTTTTTATTCCCTTAGATATCGCAACTTTCACATTGTCTTCTATAGACCCTTTTCCATGACTATATACAGTGTGAGTGTGATAATCTGCTAATATCTCCATGTTAATCCTCTCCAAGTATTTTGACTTCTTCTTCTAATGTTACTCCAAATTTATTTAAAACTGTGCTTTTTACTATATACATTAAATCTAGTATATCTTTAGCAGTTGCATCTCCTATATTAACCACAAATCCACAGTGTTTTTCAGAAACTTGTGCTCCTCTTAATGTTAATCCTCTTAATCCACAATCATCTATTAATTTACCTGCAAAATATCCTTCTGGTCTTTTAAAAGTACTTCCTGCACTTGGTAAATTTAATGGTTGTTTTGTTGTTCTTCTATTAGTTAAATCAGCCATAAATGCTTTTATTTCATCGTAGTTTCCTTTTTGAAGCTCAAGTACTGCTGATAAAACTATATAATCAGAATTTGTAAGGATACTTCTTCTGTATTCAAACTTCATTTCTTCGTTTGAAAACTCGAATATTTCTCCTTTTGGATTCATTACTCTTACTGATTTTACAACTGATTTTATTTCTCCACCATAAGCACCAGCATTCATTGCTAATCCTCCACCAAGTGAACCTGGTATCCCTGATATACACTCAAATCCTGTTAATTCTTCCCTAAGTGCTGCCTTTCCTAATACAGCTAATAAAGCGCCTGCTTGTGCTTTTATTATATTTCCGTCTATTTCAAAATTATTAAAATTATCTCCAAATTCTATTACTATACCTCTTATTCCGCCGTCTTTTACTAATAAGTTCGATCCGTTTCCTATTATTAGATATGGTAATGCATTTTCATCTATATATTTTAATATTTGACTTAATTGTTCCTCTGTTCTCGGTCTAACTAATATATCTGCTGGTCCACCTACTCTAAATGAGATGTGCTTTTTCATTGGTTCATCTATTTTTATATCTTCTTCATTAACTATTTTTAATAAATCATTATAAACTAATTCTTTGTTCATATTTAATTGTTTTATTGTCAAATATTACTTTTGATATACGAAAATCAACTGTGAATATTTGACATACTCCTTCCTTTTTTATTTTTATACTTGCTTATTTATCTAAAATTATTTTTTATATCTATATTTCTTTCTATATTTATTTAATTATTTTTATATTTTAATATATGTTTCTATAAATAAAAATGTATCTAAAAAAAACATAATTCTAGTTATAAAAAGATTTTACCACATATTCAATTTTTATTTAAGGTGAATTTGATTTATTTATCAATTCATTATTATTTTAAATTTATTTTCATATAAACAATATAAAAAACATCGCCAAAGTGTATATCTTTGACGATGCTTTTTAATTTCCCTTATATATTTATTTAAATTTTATACATTAGAAGATTTCTTTTTATCTGCTGCTAAGTAAGTAGTATAATAAATAACTGGTACTATTATTGCTCCACCAATTATATTTCCTATTGTAACGCAAATTAAATTGGTTACACATGCTCCTACAGATACATTAGCCCCTAATAACATTCCAACTGGTATAAAGTACATATTTGCCACACTATGTTCAAATCCGCATAATACGAATAACATAATTGGGAACCAACATGCAAATATTTTAGATATTATATCTTGTGCACTTGTTGCCATCCATACTGCTAAAACAACAAGGATATTACATAATATTCCTCTAAATATCATAACTGATATGTCTAGACCAGCTTTTGCTTCTGCAATTCCTACGGCTTTTGCTGTTGCTGCTGGGTCTCCTAAAACTCCACCATAATATACTATAAGTGCTAAGCATAAAGATCCTACTAGGTTACCCAACCAAACTACACACCAGTTTTTAAGCATTTGACCTGCTGTAATTTTATTATTCATTAAAGCTAATGTCATTAAGTTATTTCCTGTAAATAACTCTGCCCCACATATAACAACTAACATAAGTCCAACAGGGAAGACTGCAGCCCCTATAAGTTTAGCAACACCAGGGTCTATACCAGCAAATGTTTGACTTGCTATAGTATTACCTAATCCCCCAAATCCGATAAATGCTCCAGCTAATATTCCTAGTAAAAACATTGAGCCTACTGGTAAATTAGCTTTTCCTACACCAACATTAACCATTGCATTGGCTATTTCTTTTGGTGCTAAAAATCTTTTTTCCATACAAATACACCCCTTTGTTAAGTATTAAGAAAACCTTTTTATACTACAAGTTAATTATAGCACCATTTTTTTGATAAAAGCCGAATTTGGAAGATGTATACATTATATTTAATAAATTATTAACAATATTTTCATTTATTAAATATAAAATTTAATTTTACTTCATAAATTTTATTATGGTCTTATAATTTTGTCAGCTTGTGCTATTTTTTCAAGTATAAAGTACATATTTGTCACATCACCAACTTGTAATTTTTCTGTTAAGTCGTAGTAATTTAAACAAGTACCACAACTTAATATTTCAACACCTTGTGCTTGTAAGGTTTTTAAATCTTCAATAGAATTTGAACCTTCTGTCGATAATTTAACCCCTGAATTATATAGTAAGACAGTGCTTGGAAGTTCATCTAACTCTGTTAAAGCAAATATAAATCCTTTCATTAATATTTGACCCAACTCTTCACTTCCATTACCCATTTGATTACTACTTAATACTACAACTGTATTAGATTTTCTATCAGGATAACAGATTTCTTTATCATTTTCTGCTGGAGCTTTTTGTTGAATAGATACACCTTCTGCTTCAGCATTTATTTTAATTATGTAATGTTGTTCCTCTAGTTTTTCACATTTATATTCTAAATTTTTTTGTTTTGCCATTTTGCTTAAATTTTGAACAGCGATTTCGTTATCTACATGTACCTCTACCAAAGTAGTTTCAGTTATTTCTTTTAAAGCCTTTTTTGTTTTTATTACTGGTATTGGGCATTGATCGCCCATTGCATCAACTTTTATTTTCTTCATTTTTATTCCTCCTAAATTTTATATTAATTGTTTTTAGACATCTTTATAAATTAATCTACAATTATTTTATGCTCTTTAGCTTCTACAACTTTTCCAATTACTCCACATGGTAATTTTAAAGTATTTAATTCCTTCATTATATCCTCTACATCATCTGGATTTACTGCTACCAATAAACCTCCTGAAGTTTGTGGATCAAATAATATTTCTTCCATAGCAAAATCATCTATATTAAATAGTATTTTATCTTCTAGATAATTTCTATTTCTTTGTGCTGCAGCAGTTAATAAGAATTCCTTGGCATAATCTCTAGCTTCTTTTATATAAGGTACTTTAGTACTGTCTATAACAGCAGAACAATCCCCTGCAACCATTTCATTTAGATGTCCTAAAAGACTAAACCCTGTTACATCTGTGCAAGCATGTACATCATATTTTCTTATAATTTCTGCTGCATATTTATTTAATGTACACATAGACTCAATTGCTTGTTCCATGGCTTCTTTACTTGCTTCTCCAACCCTATTTGCTGTTGAAATTATTCCGACTCCTAATGGTTTTGTAAGTATTAATTTGTCCCCTACTTTGCATCCATTATTTTGATATATTTTATTTGGGTTTATAATACCTGTAACAGAAAGACCATATTTTACATCTTGATCCATTATTGAATGTCCTCCAGATAAAACTCCTCCAGCTTCTGTAACTTTCTCACTACCTCCTTGAATTATATCTCCCAATATGTTTAAATCCATTTGTTCAGGAAAACACACTATATTTAGTGCAGTTTTGACTTCACCGCCCATTGCATAAATATCACTTAAGGCATTTGCTGCTGCTATTTTTCCAAAAGTATATGGGTCATCAACCATTGGTGGGAAAAAATCTAATGTTTGAACCATAGCTATATCATCAGTCAATTTATAAACAGATGCATCATCACTGCTTTCAAAACCTATTAATAGATTTTCGTCATATTTTTTTGGTATTCTCTCTAAAACCCTGCTTAATACCCCAGGCCCTAATTTAGCTGTACAACCTCCACCTTTACAAAAAACTATGTCTTTTTTACTCATAATTAAAACCTCTTTTCTTAATAAGATATATCAAATTAATATAAAATTCGTTTATCTTCTACTCTTTTTGTTATTCTATTTCTATCAAAATGTTCTAGCATAACTATAGATATCTTTCTATTTGATTTTGTAATATCTCTAAATTGTGCAACTGTTATTTCCTTATTTTTATTTAAATACTCTAATAAATCTTTTTTTACATTTTCATAAACTTTTTTATCTATATAATATGCATCATCTAATTTTTGTATTGTTTCACCTGTTAATGCTTCTAAAACTTCTTCATAAAACTTGTTTTTATTACATATATCATCCTTTGTCATAAGAGAATTTAATCCGTTTTTTCTAGATTTATCTTCAATTTCTTTTTTAATAGACAATTGCTTTTGATTGAATTTCACTTCAAAATCATAATTAGATACTAAATTATCTTGGACTTTAATGTCTTTTTCTTCTACCATTTTATTTAAAATTACATCCATATCTTTAACTTTAAGGCTATTATCTACTTTAGATCTAAGTTCTTCTTTTAAAATTCCATTTCTTAATCTATACTGTTTATGGTATTTAGTTAAAATATCTATAACCCTTTCTTTTAATTTTTGATAATGACTTATATGTAAATAATATTTATTAACGCAAAATACCTTATTTTCATCTATTAATGCATTAAGCCCTTCTTTAACATATTCTTCTTTTTCGCCTGTATAACTTACTAACTCTTTAAGAGTAATATAATTCGATAAGTTTAATTTTAAATATTCTTCTAATATATCTTTAAGCTCGCCTTTTTCCTTTATTTTTAAAGCTTCTATTACACTTTCATCATATATTTTATGTTTCTTTGGAGCCGTATCTATTATCACTCCACCACCAATCGTATCCATTGGTGAATAAGATCTTATTATAAATCTATCACCTTTTTTCGCTACAATTTTTTCTTCCAATCTTAACTGTGCATATCCACTTTCACCATATTGTATTTCATCTTCATTTAGTGGAACAATTCTGCATAGTATTTGTTTTGTACCATGAAAAATCCTTATTCTATCCCAATGTTTTAAACTCTTTTTACAGTGTTCAACTAATGAAATATTGACATCTATCATCATAGATTCCTCAACAGAACCAGTTTGTGCTATAACATCTCCCCTTTGAATTTCACTTACTTTAATATTAGATAAATTTATAGCTGTTCTTTGGCCTGCATATGCTGTTTTCACATCGCATCCATGAACTTGTAAATTTCTTACTTTAACCTTTTTTTCACTAGGATATATAGTCATCTCATCATCTACAGATATTTTTCCTTCAATCAAAGTTCCTGTTACAATTGTTCCGAAACCCTTTAATGAGAATACTCTATCTATACTCATTCTAGACGGTGCATCTGTTTTTTTCTCTTCTATATCTTCACTTATTTCATCTATCTTTTGAACTAATTCATCCAATCCTCTTCTAGAAACAGAATCAACTTCTACAATAGGTGCACCTTCTATAAATAATCCTTTTGTTTTTTCTCTTACATCATCTTTAACTAATTCGATAAATTCTTCATCAACTAAATCGCACTTAGTTAAAACTATTATACCTTTTTTTACATCTAGGTAATTTAAAATATCTAGATGTTCAATAGTTTGAGGCATTACACCTTCATCTGCTGCTATAACCAATAAAACTATGTCTATACCACATGCTCCAGCAAGCATATTTTTTATGAATTTCTCATGGCCAGGAACATCAACTATTCCGACTCTTTTTTTACTAGGTAAATCAAAATATGTAAACCCTAAATTTATAGAAATACCTCTTTGTTTTTCTTCCTTAAGATTGTCCGTTTCTCTTCCTGTAAGAGCTTTTATTAATGTCGTCTTTCCGTGATCTATATGTCCTGCTGTTCCCAAAATTACATTTTTCATCTCAAGAATATCCCCCTGAAAATTTAATTAAAAATTATCTTTAATTCTTTTACTATCAAGTCAAACTCATTTTCTTCTATAGTTCTAACATCTAAAATATATTTATCTTCGTTTATTCTTCCAATTATATGAGCATCACTTTTTCTAAGTCTTTTTTCCAAATAAGATACACTAAATTTATTAGGTTTAATTGTTACTGTGTATGTATCTAGCTTTTCTAGTGGCATTGAACCGCCTCCAACTTGTGATACATTTTTCTCTTTTTGAATATCTGCATCTATATTTAATTCTTGTATCTTATTTAAAAGTATACCTGCTTTTTCATCTAATTCTTTTAAGCTACAAGTAATCATCTTTAATGTAGGAATATTTCTGATAGCCTCTTTTTCATCTAAATACATTCTTAAAGTTGCCTCTAATGCAGCTATTTTCATTTTATCAACTCGCAATGCTCTTGTTAATTGATTTTTCTTCATTTTTTCTATATATTCTTTTTTTCCTACTATAATTCCAGCTTGTGGTCCACCAAGCATCTTGTCTCCACTAAATGTAACTATATCTGCACCTTTTTTAAGTGAATCTATCACTGTAGGTTCATATGTCAATCCATATTTAGATAAATCTACGAATACCCCACTTCCTAAATCTTCTATAATAGGTATGTTTTTGAACTCTTCTTGTTGTTTTAATTCTTCTATTCCAACTGATTCTGTAAATCCTAAAATACGATAATTACTAGTATGAACTTTCATTATAGCTTTAGTTTCTTCACTAAATCCGCTTTTATAGTCTTCTATGTGAGTTTTATTAGTAGAACCTACTTCAACTAATTTTCCACTTCCTAATTCCATTATGCTAGATATTCTGAAACTTCCACCAACTTCAACTAATTCGCCTCTAGAAACAATAACCTCTCCATCTTTTGCTATTGTATTTAAAACTAATAATACAGCAGCTGCGTTATTATTTACTATTAACGCATCTTCTGCACCTGTTAGTCTTTTTATGATTTGAACTAAATGGTCATACCTAGATCCTCTTTTTCCATTTTCCAAATTATATTCTAAATTAGAATATCCAAATGCAATATCTATCAATTCACTTTGTACATTTGGGCTAAGTTTTGAACGGCCTAAATTAGTATGTATTACGATACCTGTTGCATTTATAACTTTTTGAATAGATAATTGAAATTTATTTTTTGTAGACTGGATTATGTCATCTATTAAAATGTCTTCCTCTATATCAAATGTTTCTACTTCATCCTCTTTTATTCTGATGATTTCTTGCCTTTTACTTTCTATTACATCTCTTATCGATTCTAATATTAATTCTCTTGGGTAATTGTCTAATAAATTTTTTATATTATTATTCGATAGGATACTATCAACTGAAGGTAATTTTGCAAAAGCCTCCCTTTTTTTCAATCCAATCCCCCCTATAATTCTTCTTTTTTATTTACTATATTAATTATAACTGATTTTACATAATAATACTTACATTTACATTTTTTATTACAAATTTTAGCAATTATATTGAAATTTTGATTGTAAATTGATATTATTAAAGAGTATTACAAGTAAGTATAAATATTGATTTTTAACTTACTTAAAATATAAAATTGCAAAATATTTGGGGGAGGATGAGTTCTGGTGTTCTCTCTAGTCTTCAAAACTAGTACGAGGGGTTAGGAGCCTCTTAGGTGGGTTCGATTCCCACCCTTTCCCGCCAATAAAAAGGTCCTAACTTTTAAAGTTAGTACCTTTTTTGTGTTTATAACAACTGAAATTTTTTACAGATAATAATATTATATATTTATAGTATTATTTTATAATTATTTTTTCAGGAGCCAAATTTTAATTATTTTAAAATGGTTCCTATATTTTTAGTAAATTTAAAGGAGGTAAAACAAAATGGAAAAAAAGGTTTTAACCACATGTCCTTATTGTGGTGCTGGATGTCAATTCTATCTTGTTGTTGATGAAGCTAAGAATAAAATTCTTAGAAGTGAACCAGCAAATGGTAGAACGAATGAAGGCACTCTTTGCTTAAAAGGACACTATGGATGGGACTTCTTAAACGATCCTCAAATTCTAACACCTCGTCTTACTAAGCCCCTTGTCAGAAAAAATGGTGTTTTAGAAGAAGTTGAATGGGAAGAAGCTATCAACTACACAGCTAAAAGACTTAATGAAATTAAAGAAAAATATGGTCCTGATTCAATAATGGGTACAGGCTCTGCTAGAGGACCTGGTAATGAAGCTAATTACATCATGCAAAAATTTATGAGAGCAACAATTGGTACAAACAATGTTGACCACTGTGCTCGTGTCTGACATGCTCCTTCCGTAGCCGGTCTGGCTTACTCATTAGGTAGTGGAGCAATGTCTAACTCTATACCAGAAATTGAAGATGCTGATTTATTATTCATTTTTGGATATAATGGAGCCGATTCACATCCGATTGTTGCGAGAAGAATTGTTAGAGCTAAAGAAAAAGGCGCAACACTAATAACTGTAGACCCTAGAGTCACTGAAACAGCTAGAATTTCTGATATGCATCTACCTATCAAAGGTGGTACTAATATGATATTAGTCAATGCATTCGGAAATGTTTTAATCAATGAAAATTTATATGATGAAGAATTCATAAAAGAACATACCGACAACTTTGAGGAATATAAGAAAATAGTTGAACCTTACACTCCTGAATATGCAGCCAAATATACTAATATTCCTGCCGATATGATTAGAAAAACTATGAGAGAATATGCTAAAGCTAAAGATGCCATGATACTTTATGGTATGGGTGTCTGTCAATTTTCACAAGCAGTTGATGTCGTAAAAGGTTTAGCATCACTTGCATTACTTACTGGAAACTTTGGTAGACCTAATGTAGGTATAGGACCTGTTCGTGGACAAAACAACGTTCAAGGTGCTTGTGACATGGGTGCATTACCAGACTGTTATCCAGGGTATCAAAAAGTAACTAATCCTGAAATCAGGGCAAAATTTGAAAAAGCTTGGGGCGTTAAACTTCCTAATAAAGTTGGACTTAAATTAACAGAAGTTCCTCATGCAGTTTTAGAAGAACATAAAATTAAAGCTTACTATATCTTTGGTGAGGACCCAGTTCAAAGTGACCCTGATGCTGCTGAAGTAAGAGAAGCACTTGATGAATGTGAATTTGTAGTTGTTCAAGATATATTTATGAATAAAACAGGACTTCATGCTGATGTCATCTTCCCTGCTACATCTTGGGGCGAACATGATGGTGTTTACTCTTCTGCTGATAGAGGATTCCAAAGAATTAGAAAAGCTGTTGAACCAAAAGGAGATGTAAAAACTGACTGGCAAATAATTTGTGAAGTTTCTACAGCTATGGGCTATCCAATGCATTACAACAATACTAAAGAAATATGGGATGAAATGAGAAGTTTAACTCCTAGTTTCTTTGGCGCAACTTATGAAAAGATGGAAAAATACGGTTGTGTTCAATGGCCATGCAAAGATGAATCTGATGCAGATTTAGGAACTATGTATTTACACAAATATGGAATCTTTGCTACTCCAGACCATAAAGGTCAATTATTTGCAGCAGAATGGAGACCTCCATACGAAGTTGAAGATGAAGAATATCAATTTAGTTTATCTACAGTAAGAGAAGTTGGACATTATTCTGTAAGAACAATGACTGGTAACTGTAGAACCCTTGCACAATTAGAAGATGAACCTGGATACCTTCAAATAAGCGAAGTTGATGCCGAAAAACTTGGAATAAAAGAAAATGAAATTATAAAAGTAAGCTCTAGAAGAGGTAGTGTTTTTACAAGAGCATTAGTTACAGATAGAGTTCAACCAGGAGCAACTTATATGACTTACCAATGGTGGGTTGGTGCTTGTAATGAACTTACTGTCGCTAGTCTTGACCCTGTTTCAAAAACTCCAGAATATAAATATTGTGCTATTAAAATTGAAAAAATAGACGATCAAGACTGGGCTGAGCAACATGTTAAAGACATCTATAAAGACCTAAAGAAAAAAATGCATACCAAACAAGCTTAATAAATAAGTATTTAAATTGATATTGAAAGGCGGAAAGATTATGAAAAACAAATTAGGCTCATTTGTAGTTGCAGACCCTAGTAAATGCACTGGGTGTAGAGCTTGCGAAGTTGCTTGTTTCACTTCACATAACGCTAATAATAATGTAGGTTGTACAGTTGGAACAATTAATATTCCTGTTATTCCTAGACTTTATATTGTAAAAGATGATGCTGTCTGTATGCCTATACAATGTAGACATTGCGAAGATGCACCTTGTTTAAACACATGTCCAGTAAAAGCAATTTCTAGAATAGATAACTCAGTAATTGTCGATGAAGTAAAATGTATAGGATGTAAAACTTGCTTACTTGCCTGTCCATTTGGTGCTATTGATTTATTAACTCAATATGAAGATAGTAAACCTGTTGAACAAAGAGCAATTGATGAAAGTAATAAAATTGCTTATAAATGCGATTTATGTAAGGATAAGGATAAATTAGCTTGTGTTAATGCCTGTCCTAACCAAGCTCTAAAACTCGTTACTCCTTTAGAAGATAAAAAAGCCAAAAATATAAAAGCTGCATTAAGCTTATTGTCAACTAACAAATAAAGGAGGATGAGATTATGATAGTTAATATAGATAAAGATTTATGTACAGGATGTCAAGAATGTGTTAAGGTCTGTCCAGTTTCTGCTATAACTGGTGAACCACATAAACCACAAGAAATAGATGCTGATAAATGTGTAATTTGTGGACAATGTGTTCAAGTCTGTAAATCATATGCATCAATTATAGACCATGGCGAAGAATTTGTTACAAACAAAAAACAAGAAAGAAAAATACCAGATGTTATAAATGAACCATTATTTGCAGCAAACAATGTCTGTGATATAGATAAAGTTAAAGCTGCATTAAAAGACCCTAGCAAAATAACTATGGTTCAATGTGCTCCAGCTGTTAGAGTTGCTCTTGGAGAAGATTTCGGAATGGAACTTGGTTCTTTAACTCCAGGAAAAATGGCAGCAGCCTTAAAAGCGCTTAACTTTGATAAAATATATGATACAAACTTTGCAGCAGATTTAACTATAATGGAAGAAGGAAATGAATTAATCAAGAGAGTTACAGAAGGTGGAACTCTACCTATGTTTACTTCATGTTGTCCTGCTTGGGTTAAGTTTTTAGAAACTAATTTTCCTGAGCTAACTGACCATTTATCTTCTTGTAAATCACCACAACAAATGGCCGGTGCTGTATTTAAAACTTATGGTGCAAAAGTAAATAAAATAGATGCAAAAGATATCTACAGTATTTCTATAATGCCTTGTACTTGTAAAAAATTTGAATGTGATAGACCTGAAATGGATTCAAGTGGTTATAGAGATGTAGATGCTGTTTTAACAACTAGAGAACTTGCTTACTTAATAAAAGATGCAGGTATAGACTTTAACTCTCTAGAAGAGATTCCATTCGAAAGTCCACTAGGCGTTTATACAGGTGCTGGTACTATATTTGGTGTAACTGGTGGTGTTATGGAAGCAGCACTTAGAACTGCATACGAAGTAATCACAGGTGAAGAAATCCCAAGTATAGATATTCCTGCTGTTAGAGGACGTGATGGATTTAGAACTACTGAGGTACAAATTGGAGAATTAACACTAAAAGTTGGTGTTGTAACTGGTCTTAAAAATGTAGTCCCTATTTTAGAAGATTTAAAATCAGGAAAACTTGATTTACATTTTATAGAAGTTATGACTTGTCCAGTTGGATGTGTAAGTGGTGGAGGTCAACCAAAACTACTATTAGAAGAATATAGAGAAACTGCATATGACAATAGAATAAAAGCTACTTATACACATGATGCTAATTTACCTCTTAGAAAATCTCATACTAACCCTGAGATTACTAAGATTTACTCTAAATTCTTAAAAGAACCTTTAGGCAAAGTATCTCATAGCTTATTACACACTAAATATTGTATAAAAAATAAATAAAAAGGAGTGTTTGAGTAATGAATTATTTTGTTGTAGCTGATCCAATAAAATGTATTGGTTGTAGAACTTGTATGATTGCTTGCGTTGTTGAACACAATGGAGAAGATATATTTTATCAAAATCCTGAAGAAATAAACTTCAACCCAAAACTTGAAGTTGTAAAAAATGCACAAGTTTCTGCACCTATCCAATGCAGACAATGCGAAGATGCCCCTTGTGCAAAGGCCTGTCCACAAGACGCTATTAGCAGAAAAAATAATGCTATAATAGTAGACCAAAAGAAATGTATAGGTTGCAAAAATTGTATGCTTGCCTGTCCACTTGGTGCAATAAATTTAAATGATGTGGAATCTGGGTGTACTGTTGATTTAACAAATATGCCAAATGATAAACTTTTCTGTATTGAAAAAATGGTTGCTAATAAATGTGACCTTTGTAGTGGTTCAGAAAAAGGGCCTGCTTGTGTAAGAGTCTGTCCAACTGCTGCATTTAGAATTGTGCATGAAGAAGATCTTACAGCATCAATTAAAAATAAGAGAAAAGCATCTGCTATTGGAGCAAAAAATTTATAATTATTTCGAACTTAAATTTTGAAAATTATAGAAAATATACGTTTTATTAAAATCATATAATCAAAAAAGGGGCGTATTAAAAGTAAATTTTATATTTTTAATATGCCCTATTTATTATTTCCTATTTTCTAGCACATTCGCTAGCTTCACCAGTTAATATATCTAATCCATGTTCAAGAGCTGGCATTAAACATTCCATGCACTCTTTAACTGCTTTTGGACTTCCTGGCATATTTATAATCAATGTAGATTTTCTGATTACTGAAACAGCTCTACTTAACATAGCTTTTTTAGTAAATTGCATACTATAAGCTCTTATTGCTTCAGAAATCCCTGGGACTAATTTTTCTGCTATCGATAAAGTAGCTTCTGGAGTATTATCTCTTTTTGAAAATCCTGTTCCTCCTGTTGTAAGAATTAAATCAACTTCATTTTTATCACATAAACTTTTCATTTCTTCTGCTAAAACATCCTTATCATCTGGAAGAACTTTATAGAATTTTACTTCATATCCAAATTCTCCTACTACTTCTTTTATTTTAGCTCCACTTTCGTCGACTCTTTCTCCTCGTGACCCTTTATCACTTGCTGTTATAATTCCAACTCTATACATTTTATCCACCCTCTATTCTACTATTTCTATTTCGTCTCCTGGTTTTATTTTTCCACCTTCTAATACTCTAGCGAATATCCCATTTCTAGGCATTATACAATCACCCATTTTTTTAAATATTTCGCATCCATGGTGACATTCTTTTCCGATTTGAGTTATTTCTAAAAGAACATCATTACATCTAAACTTAGTTCCTACTGGTATAGTCTTTAAATCCCAACCTTCAACTAATAGGTTTTCACCGAAAGCACCTGGTTTTACTCCAGCCCCTCTAGCATTGAACTCTTCTACCCTTTCAAATGAAAGTAAACTAACTTGTCTATGCCATTTCCCAGCATGCGCATCGTCTTTTACTCCAAATTCAACTATAAATTCTCCTTCATCTATTGGATGTTTTTGAGTTCCTTTTTTTTCACTTATACACACATTTACGACTCTTCCCATTTTATTATTCTCCTTTAAAACTTATTTATTATCACTCCATATTGATATTTTTAATTTTAATATTATCCGCCAATTTGAACCATATTTTTAAGTTCAATATCTTGTTCCTCATTAGCATGGCCAAATTTATGACTTATTGGTTTATTCCAGATAGTATCATGGATTAATTTTTTTAAATCCTCATCACTTATTCCATTTCTTATTGGTCCTTTTAAATCAATTCCTTTATTGTAATGAAGACATAATTTTAAAAATCCACTAGATGTAAGTCTTATTCTATTGCATGATTCACAAAATTCATGGCTTATAGCACTTATAAATCCTATACATCCCTTCATATTTTGATTTCTATAATATTTTGCTGGACCATTTCCCCTTTTTTCAGTTACAATTTCAAATGTTCCGAAACGACTTTCTAAAATAGAAAGTATTTCGTCATTATCTATTTGATTATACTTTTTACCAAATCCAATTGGCATTAATTCTATAAATCTTACATCTATTTCCCTATCTTTTGCAAAACTTGCAATTTCAACAAGTTCACTCAAATTAAAGTCTCTAATTGCTAAACAATTTATCTTTACTCTAATTCCTAAATCATAAGCCTTATCTATAGACATAAGCACTTTTTCAAGCCCATCTCTTCTAGTTATTTTTTTGAAATTATCTTTGTTTAAAGTATCTAAACTTATATTTATAGCATCTATTCCTGCATCGTATAAATCATCTAACATTTCATGAAGTAATATTCCATTTGTAGTTAATGTAACTTGCTCTATTTTGTCGATATTTTTTATATCTCTAATTAAGTTTACTATATCTTTTCTAACTAATGGTTCCCCACCTGTTATTTTTATTTTCCTGATTCCTAATTCTGATACAATTTCACAAATTCTTAAAATTTCATCATATGTAAGAATTTCATCATGAGGAATACTTTCTATTCCTTCTTCTGGCATACAGTAAACACATCTCAAATTACATCTATCTATTACAGATATTCTAAGATAATCTATTTTTCTATTTAACTTATCTAACATATTTCATTCCCGCTTTCAGGTATATTATAGTATTACTATTTTTCTTCGTTAAAGTAGAAATCTCCACTCTTTCCACCAGATTTTTTAACTAGATGTACATCTGAAATAACCATTCCTTTATCGATAGCTTTACACATATCATAAATAGTAAGTAAAGCTACATTTACTCCTGTAAGAGCTTCCATTTCCACCCCTGTTTTTCCACTTAATTTAACAAGACATGTTGCACTTATGCTTTTTTCTTCTTCATTAAATTCAAAATCTACTTTTGCTTTTGTAAGCATTAATGGATGACACATAGGTATTAATTCTGATGTCTTTTTAGTCGCCATAATTCCTGCTACTCTAGCGACAGCAAGAACATCCCCCTTTGCCATATTTCCAGTTAAAATTCTTTCATATGTTTCATCACATACAAATATTTTTCCTGTTGCTACTGCTTCTCTTTCAGTTACATTTTTATCTGTAACATCAACCATTACTGCATTTCCATGTTGATCAAAATGATTTAACTTTCCTGACATATTATACACCCTTTCCGAATCCACAGTTAGGGAATGTACATACATCACAACTTAAGCATAATCCGCCTAATCCTAATCCTGCTAAATCATCGCTTGTAACCATATCATCAGCCATAAGTCTTGGTAATACTAAATCAAATACTGTTCTCTTAGCGTACATTACACATCCTGGTAAACCTACTATTGGCAATTCCCTTCCATCTTTTTCATAATAAGCAAGTAACATCATTGCTCCTGGAAGAACTGGAGCACCGTAGGAAACTATTCTAGCTCCTGTATTTTTTATTGCTCCTGGAGTTTTATCATCTGGATCAACACTCATACCACCTGTGCATAATACCATATCTGCACCTTGTTCTATAAATTCTTCAACTGCCTTTGTTATTTTTTCCATATCATCATTTACTATTGTTTGTCCGATTACATCAGCACCAAATTCTTTAACTTTTTCTGCAACAACTGGTCCAAAAGTATCTTTTATTCTTCCATAGAATACTTCATTTCCTGTTGTTACTATCCCTACTTTTTTCTTTTTAAAAGGTATTAATGATAATATTGGTCTATCTCCAGCAACCTCTTTTGCTTTTTCCATTTTTTCTTGTTCTATTAAAAGTGGTATTATTCTTGTTCCAACAAGTTTGTCACCTTTTTTAACAGTCGTATTTGTGTGTCTAGTTGCTATCATCATTTCGCCTAAACTATTTACTGCTCTTAATTTATCTACATCTATTTTTAAAAGCCCATCTATCTCTGCTATTAATTCTATTTTTCCTTCTTTTACCTCAGATTGAATCATATTTTCATTCATACATATATCTCTTAGATATTCAGCTGCTTCATTTTCATGAAGTATCCCTTCAGTTTTTTCCCATATATAAAGATTATCTTTTCCTAATGATAGTAAAACAGGAATATCTTCTTCTGTTACTATATGTCCTTTTCTAAAGGCTGTTCCCTTTTTTACATCCTTTATAATCTGAGTAATATCATGGCAAAGAACATGCCCTACTGCATCTTGAGTCTTAACACATTTCATAAAAATCATCTCCTATTTCACTTCAATATACTGAATTATTTTCTCAACAATTTTATCTATATTATTTAGATCAATTATTTTCTTATCTATATTTAAATTTTTTATATTGTTTTCTATATCTATATCTGATGCAATTGCAATTAAGTTTTCTTTGTTACAAACAGATTCGTATGAGTTACCCTTTCTTACTATTTCAATTTTAGGATAATTTGAATGTTTAAATCCTTCTAAAAAAATTAGATCTGCTTCTGGAAATAAATTTATCAGTTCAAATTCATCTGTTTCTTTTTGCTCTTTAACTACCATAAACTTGTTTTTTGAAAACACAGCAGTCCCATATGCTCCTGCTTGTTTATGTTTATAAGAATCAGTTCCTTCTACATCAGCATCAAAATCATGACCATCGTGTTTTATTGTGGCTACTTTATATCCTAAACTCGTAAACTTGGGTATTAATTTAGTTATTAAAGTTGTTTTTCCTGAATTTTTAACGCCACATATAACAACGATCGATTGTTTTTTTATATTATTTTTTTTCATATTTTAATAATACTCCCCTTATAACACCTATAAAAGGACAACTTCTACTTTTTCACCTTTATCTAGTTTTGGTGTTCCTGGTTTTATATCTATTAAGCAGTTACAACCTACCATTGAACCAAGTATTCCTGATGAATGTCCTCCTTTTGGAAGATAAACTCTTCCTTCATCATAAATAGCTCTTATTAATCTTCTGCCTCTGCTTTCTTTTAAAAATTCATCTTGTAATATTGCTTCTTTTCTTACTTCTCTCAAACCTGGGTCTTGCCCTAATTTGTATAATAGCTGTTTTCCCATTAATTCAAATGTTGCGATTGCGGCAAATGGATTTCCTGATAAACAAAGCAATGGTTTATTTTCATAAACTGCATATATAGCAGGTGTTCCTGGTTTCATATTTACTCTCCAGAAAATTCTTTTAGCATGTAAAATTTGTATAACTTGATGCATTATATCTTTTTTTCCTACAGAAACTCCACCTGTAGTAAACACCACATCTACATCATTCATTATATTTTTAATTTCATTTGCGATTAAATTTTCATCATCACCCATTACTTCAGCAAGAACTACATCACATCCTAACTCTTCTAATCTGGCTGCAATCATTCTTCTATTACTATCGTAAATTTTTCCTTCTGTTAGAGGTATTCCTCCACAAATAACTTCATCACCAGTGCTTATTAAAGCTACTTTTGTTTTTCTTAGTACTTTAACTTTTTCATATCCCATAGATGCTATTATTCCTATGTGAACATGGCTAAGTTTTTCTCCTATTTCAATTAATTTACTTCCTTTTTTAATATCTTCACCTTCAAAACAGTAATTTTGATGGTGTTTTACTTCTTCATAAATTTCTACTTTTTCCATTCCATAATCAGTAGATTCCTGTCTAATTACACAGTCACATCCTGTTGGTATTTTAGCCCCTGTCATTATTCTGACAGCTTCCTGTTTTCCTATGTTTCTATGAGTATACCCCCCAGCAAAAACTTCATCTACAACTTTTAGCTTTACAGGATTTTCTTTGCTAGCACCTATAATGTCCTCTGCTCTTAAAGCATAGCCATCTAATGGAGAGCGATCAAATGGAGGTTGATTAATAGGAGCAATTATATCTTCCCCTATAATTCTGTCCCTAGCTTCCTCTATACTAACTTCTTCTATATCACTTATACTTTCAACAGAATCACAAATCAAATTTATCGCTAATTCAAGTTCTATACCTACCATATCCTATTTCCTCCTAAAAAAAATGCTATATAATCTATTATTTAAAAATAGAAAATATAGCTAATAAAGGTATCCTTCTACCCCTTATATTTTCTCCTTCTCAAATAACGGATGGCTATAACGTTTCCATCATAACCTGAAGTAATTTATATATTACTTGGCGCAGTATCATAGCTCTGCCTTAGATACTTTTGCTCGGAGAATATTTAATTTTAATAAAATTCCTTCAAAAATTATGGATATAATTTTTATAATTTTGTTTTAAAGTATATACTTCATTAAAAGTTATCTAGAATAGAGATTCATTATTTATAAATAAATCATATTCTTGAAGTGTGTTTATATTACTTAATACCTTTAAGGGTATATCAGTTTTTTCTATATTTATTTTGACAAAGTTGCTCTTTTCTATTAAATAGCTCAACTTATAATATTTCTTCTCTATCATTTCCTCTATAATTGGAAGTACATTTTTTGAATATATAGCTCCTAGAGGATACAGTTTATTATTTTTATCGTAAAAAACTACGCCATCTGTATTTTTATCAACTTTATTACACAGAACTTCTATACTATTTTTTGTAATAAAAGGCATATCACATGCTGTTATAAAAAGATATTCTTCTTTACAATTTAACAATGAAGAATATATCCCACCCAATGGACCGATCTCTTTATAAATATCTTCTATTATTTTGAATCCCATATTTTCGAAGTTTTGTTTTTGTTCTTTAGAGAATTTGTCATTTATAGATAAATATATGCTAGAAAAATCATTTAAGGTTTCTTGAATTTTTTCTAGAAATGTACTGTTTTTTATTTTCAGTAGCCCTTTGACGTTTCCATTCATTCTACTATTTTTTCCACCCATAAGTATTAGAGCCCCTATATCCAAAACTACCACCTCTGTCTATTCGATACTTTAAATTAATTCTAGCATAACTAATGTATTTTTTCATTACTAAAAAGCCAGTGCCTATGTTAATTCATTAGGCACTGGCACCTATTTATATATTCTGTTCTAATATTTATTAATCTCTATACTATCTTCTTAGTCTTTAATTATCTATATTTTATATTAAGCTTTTTCCACTTTAACAGCACAAACTTTATATTCTGGTATTCTTGCATATTTATCAAGTGCTGCGTTTGTTAACCAGTTTGCATTTCCATCTGGGAAGTGGAATGGCATCCAAGTTTCACCTGGAGATACTTTTGTTCCAACACGAGCAGTAGTTTCGATTTCCCCACGTCTTGAAGAAACTTTTACTCTATCCCCATCTTTGATTCCTATAGCTTCTGCATCTTCTATATTCATTTCTATAAATGACTTACCAGCTATTTGCATTAATCCAGGCGTTCTACCAGTCATCGCTCTAGTTGTGTAATGATATAGTATACGTCCTGTCATTAATATAGTTGGATATTCATCATCTGGTAATTCAGCAGATGGAACGTATTCAGCTGGATAGAACCAACCTAATCCTCTTGTAAATTTACCAACGTGCATTATTGGAGTTCCTGGATGATCTTTAGAAGTACATGGCCATTGTATTCCGCCTTCTTTATCAAGTCTTTCGTGGCTTATACCAGCAAAACTTGGAGTTACAGATGCGATTTCATCCATGATTTCTGCTGAAGTTAAGTGTGGTTGAGGATATCCCATTCTATTCATTATATCTGTAAATATATCAGTATCTAATCTCATTTCACCTTCTAATTCTACAGCTTTACGTACCCTTTGAACACGTCTTTCTGTATTAGAGAATGTACCTTCTTTTTCTGCATAACTTACACCTGGTAATATAACATCAGCATATTGAGCAGTTTCTGTCATAAATAATTCGTTCATTACGAAGAAATCTAAACTTTCTAATGCTTTTATAACGTGGTGAGTATCAGGGTCAGTTACAACAGGGTCTTCACCAAATATATAAAGTCCTTTTACGTCGCCTCTTATTGCAGCAGGGAATATATCTGTTGCATGAGTTCCTGGATTAGGATTTAATTTAGTTCCCCAAGCTTTTTCAAATTTAGCTAATACTTCTGGATTAGCAACTTTTTGGTATCCTGGGAAATCTCCTGGTAATGCACCCATGTCACAAGCACCTTGTACGTTGTTTTGTCCACGAAGTGGGTTAACACCACAACCTGGTCTACCTAATTTACCAACCAATAATGCCATATTTGACATTGACATAACACCTTCAGTACCAGTTGAATGTTCTGTTACACCTAGGCAATAGATTATTGGAGCCATGTCAGCTTTAGCGTACATTATAGCAGCTTTTCTTAAATCTTCTGCATCTATATGACAGATTTTTGCAACTTTTTCTGGAGTGTAGTCTTTTACTATTTCTTTTATTTTTTCATAACCTTCAGTACGTTCATTGATGAAGTCCATATCTTGAAGTCCTTCTTCTATGATTATGTGCATTATACCATTAGCAAATGCTACATTTGTACCTGGTCTTAATTTTAAGTGTATATCAGCTTTTTTAGCTAAATCTATATCACGAGGGTCAACTACTATAAGTTTGCATCCTCTTTGTACAGCTTGACGAATTTGCATACCTACAACTGGATGTGCTTCTTCTGGGTTAGATCCAACTAACATTATAACATCTGGATTTTTAGTTATATCTTCTATTGGATTAGTCATAGCTCCTGAACCTAAAGTCATAGCTAGACCAGCAACTGATGCAGAGTGGCAAACACGAGCACAGTTGTCTACGTTATTTGTTCCAAATGCACAACGTACTAATTTTTGCATCATGTAGCAGTCTTCATTTGGTGAACGAGAGCAAGCAAATCCTGCTAATGCGTCAGAACCATATTTTCTTTTTATTTCTAAGAATTTTGATGCTACTAAATCTAATGCTTCATCCCAAGTAGCTCTTTCAAATTCTCCTGTTTCATGATTTTTGATTAAAGGATATTTTATTCTATCTGGAGAATGAACAAAGTCAAAACATCCTGAACGTCCTTTAACACATAATAAACCTTTATTTGATGCTCCGTTTGCAGCCTCAACATCTACTATTTTATTGTCTTTTACAACTAAATAATATTGGCATCCTGTAGCACAGTGTGGACAAGTTGTTAAAACTTTTTTGTCTACTTGATATGGACGATATTCTTTTCTTCTCTTCATTGTAAGGGCACCTGTTGGACAAGCTTGAACACAGTTACCGCATGATTCACAAGTAGTATCTATCCAGTCTACATGGAATGGAGTTCCGATTGCTGAATCAAATCCTCTTTCCATAGTATCTATTGCTCCACGTCCTACTATTTTGTGGCAAGTATTCACACATCTATGGCATAAAATACAAAGGTTTGGATTGTATGTGAAGAATGGATTACTATCATCTATAGGTAAATCAGTTTGTTCTCCTTCATAAGTTGTTTTTGCTACGCCATATTCATAACATAAATCTTGAAGTTTACAATCTCCATTTGCTCTACAAGAGAAGCAATCAGTTTTATGATTTGATAAAAGCATATCTAAAACATTTCTTCTTGCATTTCTTACTTTTTCACTGTTTGTAGTTACAACAAGTCCTTCAGCAACTTGTGCAGTACAAGCAGTTTCCATTTTTGTTCTTCCTCTGTTTTCGATTTCTACCATACACATTCTACAAGAACCGTCTGGTAGTAAATCTTTTATATAGCATAAAGTAGGTATTTTAATGCCAACAGATTCTGCGGCATGTAAAATAGATGTTCCCTTTTTAGCTTCTACGACTTTTCCATCTATAGTTAAACGTACCATCTTATTTCCCCCTTATTCATATAAAAACTGAAATTATATTTTAGGGAAAGTACCACAGTACCGAGCTATGGTACTTTCTATTAATAATTTAGTTTATATAAATTTTAATCGAGTGCCTTCTATTTACATCATGTTTCTAATGTAATTAACTAATGTTTAAGGATACGTTACTTCTTCAAAAGATATCTATAACATACTTTATACTGATTCAAACTCTATGCTTTTTTAATTTTTATAGCACATACTTTATATTCTGGTGCTTTTGCAAATTTATCAAGTGCTGCGTTTGTCAACCAGTTGGCATTTCCATCAGGGAAGTGGAATGGCATCCAAGTTTCGCCTGGAGATACTTTAGTTCCAACAACAGCAGTAGTTTCTATTTCACCACGTCTTGATGCAACCCTTACTTTGTCACCATCTTTAATTCCTAGAGCATCGGCATCTTTTATATTCATTTCTATAAATGATTTTCCTGCTATTTCCATTAATTCTGGAGTTCTACCAGTCATCGCTCTAGTAGTATAGTGATATAATATACGACCAGTCATAAGGATATATGGATATTCAGCATCTGGTAATTCTGCAGATGGAACATATTTAGCTGGATAGAAGTATCCTAATCCTCTAGCAAATTTACCTACATGTAGTATAGGTGTTCCTGGATGATCTTTACTTGGACATGGCCATTGTAAACTTCCAACCTCATCAAGTCTCTTGTGGCTTATACCTGCGAAACTTGGAGTTAATGAAGCAACCTCATCCATTATTTCTGCAGAAGTTAAATGAGGTTGAGGATATCCCATTCTATTTAATAAATCGATGAATATATCAGTATCTAATCTCATTTCACCTTCTAGTTCTACAGCTTTACGTACTCTTTGAACACGTCTTTCTGTATTAGAGAATGTACCTTCTTTTTCAGCGTAACTTACGCCTGGTAATATAACATCAGCATATTGAGCTGTTTCAGTCATAAACAATTCGTTCATTACTAAGAAATCTAAACTTTCTAACGCTTTAATAATATGATTTGTATCTGCATCAGTTACGACTGGATCTTCACCAAAGATATATAGACCTTTTATATCACCTTTGATAGCAGCTGGGAATACTTCAGTTGCTTTTATACCTGGTTTTGGATTTAATTTAATTCCCCAAGCATTTTCAAATTTAGCTAATACTTCTGGATTGTCAACCTTTTGATATCCAGGGAAATCAGTAGGCATAGCACCCATATCACAAGCACCTTGAACGTTGTTTTGTCCACGTATTGGGTTAACACCACAACCTTCTCTACCTAATTTTCCAACTAGCATTGCCATATTTGACATTGACATAACACCTTCTGTACCAGTTGAGTGTTCTGTAACACCTAAGCAGTACATAATTGGTGCTTTATCAGCTTTAGCATACATTATTGCTGCTTTTCTCAAGTCATCAGGATCTATATTGCATATTTCAGCTACTCTCTCTGGAGTATAATCCTTAACTATTTCTTTTAGTTCTTCGTAACCTTCAGTACGAGAATTTATAAAATCTAAATCTTGAAGTCCTTCTTCTATGATTACATGCATTATACCATTAGCAAATGCAACGTTTGTTCCAGGTTTTAATTTTATATGCACATCTGCTTTTTTAGCCAAATCTATATCACGAGGGTCAACTACTATAAGTTTACATCCTCTTTGTACAGCTTGACGTATTTGCATACCTATTACTGGATGCGCTTCTTCTGGATTTGATCCAACTAGCATAATTAAATCTGATTCTCCTGTTGTATCTGCTATTGTGTTAGTCATGGCTCCTGAGCCTAGTGTCATCGCAAGACCTGCGACAGATGGAGAATGTCAGACACGAGCACAGTTGTCTACGTTGTTGTTACCAAATCCACAACGAACTAGTTTTTGCATCATATATATATCTTCATTTGTTGAACGAGAGCATGCAAAACCAGCTAAGGCATCTGTTCCATAATTTTTCTTTATATCTAAGAATTTTGTTGCTACTAAGTCTAATGCTTCATCCCAAGTAGCTCTTTCAAATTCTCCTGTTTCTTTATTTTTTATTAAAGGATATTTTATTCTATCCCCTGAGTGAACAAAATCAAAACTTCCTGAACGACCTTTAACACATAATAAACCTTTATTTGATGGGCCATCTGCAGCCTCAACATCTACTATTTTATTATCTTTAACTAATAGATAATATTGACATCCTGTTGCACAGTGTGGACAAGTTGTTAATACTTTTTTATCTATTTGGTATTTACGATAATTTTTTCTTCTCTTCATTGTAAGAGCGCCTGTTGGACAAGCTTGAACACAGTTACCACATGATTCACAGTTAGTATCTGCCCAATCTATATGGAATGGAGTTCCGATTGCTGAGTCAAATCCTCTTTCCATAGTATCTATTGCCCCACGTCCTACTATTTTATGACAAGTGTTTACACATCTATGACATAAAATACAAAGATTTGGATTATATGTGAAGAATTTATTAGAGTCGTCTATTGGTAATTCAGTTTGTTCACCACTGTAAGTAGTTCTTTCGATTCCGTATTCAAAACATAATTCTTGAAGTTTACAATCCCCATTTGATGGGCAAGAGAAACAATCAGTTTTATGATTTGAAAGTAACATGTCAAGAATATTTCTTCTTGCATTTCTTACTTTTTCACTGTTTGTAGTTACAACAAGTCCTTCAGCAACTTGTGCAGTACAAGCAGTTTCCATTTTTGTTCTACCCCTGCTTTCTATTTCTACCATACACATTCTACAAGAACCATCTGGTAATAAATCTTTTATATAGCAAAGCGTAGGGACTTCAATTCCAACGCTTTCAGCTGCATGTAATATACTAGTACCTTTTTCAGCTTCAACCTGGATTCCATCTATAGTTAATTTAACCATACTATTTCCTCCTCAAATTTTTACTTATTTGTCAATTCTTTAATCGTTAAATTTTATTAATCATCATATTATTAGTTTTTAATTTTATTCAATTTTCGTTCTATCATATTATTTTATAATTATTTTTATCTAATTTTTATATAACGCTTCTATAATCTATATATCTATTCAGCATATATAGCATCAAATTTACATCCTTCCATACAAGCACCACATTTGATACATTTAGTAGTATCGATAACATGAGCTTCTTTCTTTTCACCAGTGATTGCGCCAACTGGACAATTTCTTGCACATTTAGTACAACCTTTACATTTATCTGGATCAATTTTGAAAGTTTTTAATGCAGAACATACATGAGCTCTACATTTACCATCAACTATATGTTCTTCATATTCGTGTCTGAATAATTCCAATGTACTTATAACTGGAAGTGGAGCACTCTTACCAAGACCACATAAAGACATAGTTCTTACTGTGTTAGCAGTTTCTTCTAGTTTATCTAAGTCTTCTAAAGTACCTTTTCCTTCAGTTATTTTATCTAAGATTTCAAGCATTCTCTTAGTACCTATACGGCATGGAGTACATTTACCACAAGATTCTCTTTGAGTGAAACTCATGAAGAAACGAGCAACGTCAACCATACAGCTGTTTTCATCCATTACAACAAGTCCACCAGAACCCATTATAGCGTTAAGTTTTTTAACTGAGTCAAAGTCTAATGGTAAGTCTAAGTGTTTTTCAACTAAGCATCCACCAGATGGTCCACCTATTTGAACTGCTTTAAATGGAACGTTATCCTTAACTCCTCCACCTATATCGTAAACGATTTCTCTTAAAGTAGTTCCCATTGGAACTTCTATTAATCCTGTATTATTAACACTACCTGTTAATGCAAATGCTTTTGTTCCTGGACTTCCTTCTGTACCAAATCCTCTGTACCAGTCAGACCCATTTGCTATTATCATTGGAACGTTTGCATATGTTTCAACGTTGTTTAATACTGTAGGTCTTTCGAATAAACCTTTTTCAGCAGAACGAGGTGGTTTAACCCTTGGCATACCACGATTACCTTCTATAGACGCTGTTAATGCACTACCTTCACCACAAACGAAAGCACCAGCACCTCTATTTATGTGTAATCTGAAGTTGAATCCACTTCCTAAGATATTATCTCCAAGTAATCCACGTTCTTCAGCTTGTGCTATAGCTATTTTTAAACGTTCAACTGCTAATGGGTATTCAGCACGAACATATATATATCCGTTTTGAGCACCTACTAAGTAAGCACCTATAATCATACCTTCTATCATCTTATGAGGGTCACCTTCCATGATACTTCTATCCATGAATGCACCTGGGTCACCTTCATCACCATTACATACTACATATCTTTCTTTTACTGGTTGTTTTGCAACTTCTGCCCATTTTCTACCTGTTGGGAAACCAGCACCTCCACGACCTCTAAGTCCAGATTTTAATATTTCATCTAATCCTTCTTCTTTAGTCATGTCGAATAAAACTTTTTCTAAACCTTCATATCCACCAACTGCGATATATTCTTCTATATGTTCTGCATCTATATGACCACAGTTTTTAAGAACTATACGAGTTTGTTTTTCATAGAAAGGTATAGATTCTTGACTAACATAAGATTGGCCATTTTGTTTGTATACTAATCTATCTATTACTTTTCTGTTTTTTATAGTTTCATTGTAAATTTCTTCGCAATCTTCAGGTTGAACTTTTACATAAAGTATATTTAAAGGTTCAATTCTCATTAATGGTCCCATTTCACAGAAACCATGGCATCCACTTTTCTTAACTTCTGGATGTGGAACGTGACCTTCAAATTTCACTTCTACATTTTCATTGTCCCCAACCAATTCTTTCATTTTATCGTATATAAATTGTGATCCCCCTGATATACAACCAGTACCTGCACAAATTAATATACGTATAGGAGTCGCGTCGATTTTAGCTTTTGCTTCTTTACGAATAGCTTGTAATTGCTCTCTAGTTTCTATTCTCATTATTCGCACTCTCCTTCCTTAAGTTCATCTATTATTTCCACAGCTTTATCTGGAGTCATTTTTGGATGCACTTTATCATTTACAGTCATAACAGGCGCAAGACCGCAAGCACCTAGACATGATACTATTTCTATAGTAAACATCATATCATCAGTAGTTTGTTTTCCTTTCCCTAAACCTAAATGTTTTTCTAATGCTTCTCTTACTGGAACTGATTTACGCACATGACATGCTGTACCATCACATACTTTGATAACATATTTTCCTTTTGGATCAAAAGAAAAGTTTTCATAAAAAGTTGCGACACTATATGCCTTTGCTAGTGGTATGCCTAATTTGTCTGCAATATAAGAAAGTAATTCTCCTGGCAAATAACGATACTCAGCTTGCACATCTTGCATAACTGGAATTAGAGAACTGGCTTTAGCACCATGAAGTTCAATAATCTCATCTGTCTTTTCATAATAAGACTGCTCTAGCATATTTTTCCCCTCCCTATTTGTTAGAATATAAAAATGTCTATCTTGAAATGTCAATTTATGTATTTCTGTGTTTAAATTGTATAAAAACAACATTCATACATACTCCTGTTTATATCTTAGTTTAAAAATCCCAATTTTTTCCACAATAAAAAAAGAACTTTATATAAAATTTTTTTTATATATAAAGTTCTTCTCTATCTTGTTTTTTTATTTAATTATCTATTTTAAATACGAGTTTTTTTGACTGATTTTTGCATAATAATGCAAATATAGTTAAATAAAAGTTTTTTATTTGTTAACTATATTTATTGTTCAGGTTAACATTTCTTTATATTCTGTATAAGAAATTATGTATTCTTCATACAAAACTTCTTTATTATTGCATTAATAATTAAGTTAATAAAAATAATTCATTTTTTGACAAATTTTTATCAATCTTTATGGTCACTTTTTTATCAATTTTCTGTTTAGCTTCTATATTTATTTATATAATAAACTTTTCTATCAAATATTTCCGTTGTTTTAACAACAAAAAATTATTTTTTATTATATATACTTTTCAATTTATTATATAATATTTCTTAATTTTGTTAAATTTTTAGATTTAATTTAATTCAGTTACATTTCTTTGAAAATTACATTAAGTTAAATATTATATCTGGAGTATGTATAAATATTTTTAAATCTGTAATTTTAATTTAATAAATGTAAAATGCAATTACATTTTAAATATAAAAGCTGTATTCCCTATTTAAAAATTAGAAAATACAGCTACATAAACAAACTTATAAATTCAAAATCACAAAAAAGGCATGGAACCCCCTTTTGATTAAAATTTTTATAAATTCCTTAGTAAATATATTTATATCACCTTTTCAAATACGGAAGGCTAGTCAGTTTCCTTTCTAACCCAGAAGCAATTTATGCTTGGCTCAATATCATAGATCAATTCCTTAGATATTTTCGCTCGGAGAAAAATATACTATTTATTTAGATTATTTTAATTAAATTGTAGCACAACTTTATTTTTTTATCACTATTTTTATTGTAACATTTCTAAATTATTTATTTTATACTTCATAATTAACATTAATATAGGTTCCCTACCTTTCATTATTCAAACTCCTTTATAATTTATAAATAATATATTTTTTATAAAACTCTTGTATCTATTTTAACAATATTAATTATTTTTAATTTATATTATTCTTTTTAAAAATGAATTTATTTAAAAATCTATGAAAAATACTTTTTATTAATTTGTATTTTATATTTCATTTTAAATGATAATAATTAACCCCATTTATTATTGTTAATTTTTTATTTTTAGTTTTTTAATCTATTTAATAAGTTTTCTTATTTGATATTATTTTATTATTTATTTTCTTATTTAACATTATTTTTTTTAGTATCAATATTATTTATTATTAAATTTTAACAAAAATATATCAATTTCATAAATTATTTCCTTTTGAGTTTTTTTTAACTAATACCGTACACTGTATTCAATATATTCAAAAATACTTTGATTTAATTAAAAAAAAGCAGAGTTTTTTTAACAATTTTATCCATTTATATACTATAATTATTATAGATTATAAATACTGTCTAGATATTAAATTATATTTTATATCTTCTTTTTTTATTTATTTTTCTTTTCAGAAAATTATATATATTCTGTTCTGATATAAATATAATTAATCGGCCGGACTGTTTTTATAAAAATTTATTTTTTATTTTATCATTTTTTATTTTTTTATCGTTAGTTAATTATTCTAATTTTAAGAAATAACTTAAAACGAAAAGGGGGATTTGTATGTGCGATTTTGTTTCACAAAACCAAAAATTATTTGATGAATTAGATAACCTTATTGATTCATTAGAAGTAGCTGATGAAAGTGCTTTAATATTTGTACTTAAAGAAGCTCAAGGAATCTTCGGTTATCTACCAAAAGAAGTTCAACTTCATATAGCTGATAAATTAGGGGTATCTCCTTCTAAAGTATATGGTGTTGTTAGTTTCTACTCTTACTTCTCTACTAATCCAATTGGAGAATACAAAATTAGTGTCTGTCTAGGTACAGTTTGCTTCGTTAAAGGCTCAGATAAAGTAATGGCTGAATTCGAAAAACAATTAGGAATCAAAGCTGGAGAAACTACTGAAGATCTTAAATTTACACTTGAAGGTTTAAGATGTGTTGGTGCTTGTGGTCTAGCTCCTGTTGTAGTTGTAAATGGTAAAGTTTATGGTCAAGCAACTCCAGATGATGTTTCAAAAATATTAGACAACTATAGAAATTTAGAATTAAGCTGTTAGGGGGGAAATATTGATGAAAAAATTAAATTCAATAGCTGAGTTAAAAGCTGCTGTTAAAGAATTCAAACCTGTTCTTGATTTAAGAGAAAATCATACAGATGCTATACCTGATAAAAGAGATATATTAGTCTGTGGAGGTACTGGATGTACATCTTCAGACAGTTTACAAATAATAGAAAATTTAAAAGCAGAAATCGAAAAAGCTGGTTTATCAGACCATGCCATGGTTCATTTAACTGGATGTTTTGGATTCTGTGCAATGGGTCCAATAGTTAAAGTTTATCCTGATAATGTATTCTACGTACATGTTAAACCTGAAGATGCTGCTGAAATAGTTCAAAGTCATATTGCTAATAATCAAGTTGTAGAAAGATTATTATTCGAAGAGCCTGCTCTAGATCATCAAAAAGTTCAAAAACATGAAGATATGGCATTCTACAAAAAACAATTACGTATCGCATTAAGAAACTGTGGTCATATAAATCCTGAAGATATAACTGAATATATCGCAAACGATGGATATTTAGCACTTGCTAAGTGTCTAGAAGAAATGACTCCTCAAGAAGTTATTGAAGAAATGAAAAAATCAGGACTTAGAGGCCGTGGTGGTGCTGGTTTCCCAACTGGTGTTAAATGGGAATCTGCTTCTAAAAACCCTGCTGTGAATGGTAAAAAATTCATTGTATGTAACGCTGACGAAGGTGACCCAGGTGCATTCATGGATAGATCACTTCTAGAAGGTGATCCAAATAGTGTTCTTGAAGCTATGGCAATAGCTGGTTATGCTGTTGGTGCTTCTCAAGGATATATCTACATAAGAGCTGAATATCCTCTTGCAATAGATAGATTAAAAATAGCTATAGCTCAAGCTGAAGAAGCTGGAGTTTTAGGTGATAATATATTAGGAACTGGATTTAACTTCAAAATAGAATTAAAATATGGTGCTGGTGCATTCGTTTGTGGTGAAGGTACTGCATTAATTAACTCTATAGAAGGTAAACGTGGTGAACCAAGAATGAAGACTTTCTCTTCTTCTAAACATGGTTTATGGCAAGCTCCTACTTCTGTTAATAACGTTGAAACATTTGGTAATGTTCCAGCAATAATAAATAAAGGTGCTGACTGGTTCGCATCTTATGGTACTGAAGATTCTAAAGGTACTAAAGTTTTCGCATTAGGTGGAAAAGTTAATAACGTTGGTTTAGTTGAAGTACCTATGGGAACTACTTTAAGAGAAATAGTTTATGAAATAGGTGGAGGTATCCCTAACGGAAAAGAATTCAAAGCAGTTCAAACTGGTGGTCCATCTGGTGGATGTATATCAGCTAGAGACTTAGATACTCCTATAGATTTCAAATCTTTAGCTTCAATAGGATCTATGATGGGTTCTGGTGGTATGCTTGTTCTTGATGAAACTGACTGTATGGTTGATATATCTAAATTCTTCCTTGAATTCACAGTTGATGAATCTTGTGGTAAATGTACTCCATGTCGTATAGGTAATAAGAGATTACTTGAAATGTTAACTAAGATATGTGATGGTAAAGGTACTGAAGAAGACCTAGCAGATCTTAAAGATTTAGCTTTAACTATAAAAAATACTTCTTTATGTGGTCTTGGTAAATGTGCTCCTAACCCAGTTCTTAGTACATTAGATTGCTTCTATGATGAATATTTAGCTCATGTTAAAGACAAAAAATGTCCTGCTGCTAAATGTCAATCTATGTTAAATTACTTTATCAATGATAATTGTATCGGTTGTGGATTATGTAAGAAAAACTGTCCAGCTGATGCTATCACTGGTGAAAAGAAAGAAAAACATGTTATCGATACTACTAAGTGCTTAAAATGTGGTGCTTGTATGGAAAAATGTAAGAAACATGCAATCGAAAAAAGATAGTACAATTACAATCAAGTGTTAGACAATAATTTTTTAATTATTATTGAGGAGGGATTTACTAATGAGTTTAGTTAATTTAACTATAAATGGCAAAGCTGTATCTGTGCCAAGTGGTACAAAAATACTTGAAGCTGCAAAACAAGTAGGCGTTAAAATACCTAGCTTATGCCAAATGAAAATAGATGAAATAGGTTTTACTAATGAATGTGCATCTTGCCGTGTATGTATGGTAAGCGCAGGAAGAAAATTAGTACCTGCTTGTGGTACTATGGTTAAAGAAGGAATGGTAGTTAACACTAACACTCCAGAAGCTTTAAAATATAGAAAAAACGTTGTTGAATTATTATTATCAGACCATCCACAAGATTGCTATACTTGTGCTAAAAGTGGTAAATGTGAATTACAAGATTTAGCTGCTGATATGGGTATAAGAAAAATAAGATTTAAAGGTGAACAATCAACTTCTCCTATAGATACTTCTTCTTATTCTATAGTAAAAGACAACGATAAATGTATATTATGTAGAAGATGTGAAACTATGTGTACAGAAGTTCAAACTGTAGGTGTTCTTTCTGGTGTAAATCGTGGTTTCAATACAGTAGTTGGTACTTTCTTCAATGCTGACATGATGGACACTGAATGTACTTTCTGTGGTCAATGTGTAAGTGTATGTCCAACTGGTGCTTTAATGGAAAAAGATAATACTAAAGAAGCTTGGGATGCTTTAGCTCAAAAAGAAAAACCTGTTATGGTTCAAATAGCTCCAGCTGTTAGAGTTGGTATAAGCGAAGAATTTGGATTAGAACCAGGTGCTATATCTACTGGTAAAGTTGTAGCAGCTTTAAAAGCATTAGGATTTGATTATGTATTCGATACTAACTTTGCTGCCGACTTAACTATAATGGAAGAGGCTAATGAATTCGTACAAAGATTAACTAAAGGTGGAGATTTACCAATAATGACTTCTTGTTGTCCAGCTTGGGTTAACTTCTGCGAAACTCAATACCCAGACTTATTAAAATACTTATCTACTTGTAGATCACCACAAAGTATGTTCTCTCCAGTAGCTAGATACTACTTTGCTGACAAAGTATTAGGTAAAAAAGCCGATGAAGTTATAGTAATGTCTATAATGCCTTGTATAGCTAAAAAATACGAAGTTGCTAGAGAAGAATTAGGTAAAGATGGTATAATCGATACTGACTTATCATTAACAGTAAGAGAACTTGCTAGAATGATAAAAGAAGCTGGTATAGATTTAGCTACTATAGAAGAAGCTGAATTTGATAGTCCATTAGGATATTCAACAGGTGCTGCTGATATATTCGGTGTTACTGGTGGTGTTCTTGAGGCTGCTTTAAGAACTGCTTACACTGATGTAACTAAAGAAGAATTACCAGATGATGCTATAGAATTCAAATCTGTTAGAGGATTCGAAGGAATCAAAGAAGCTACAGTTAACGTTGGTGGAACTGATGTAAACGTAGTAGCTGCTTCATCTTTAGGATGTGCTAGAAAATTAATGGATGAATTAAGAGCTGACTTAGCTGCTGGCAAAGCTCCTAAATACCACATCATAGAAATCATGGCTTGTCCTGGTGGATGTGTTGCTGGTGGAGGTCAACCATTCCATGGTGGAGATTACGAAAAAGTTAAAGCTAGAGGTGCTGGATTATATGCAATCGATGCTAATAAACCAAAACGTAAATCTCATCAAAACGAAGATATCAAAAAACTATATGCTGAATTCTTAGGTGAAAGAGGCGGACATAACGCTCATACTTATTTACACACTCATTACTTCGATAGAAGTAATCCATATGCTAAAAAAACTGAAGCTGAATGTACTGCTGAATAGTATTTAAATAGCCTTTGATAGCCTATAATATATAAATAGATTGGTCTGCTGTGGTTTCTCCATGGCAGGCTTTTCTATTATGCTGTATGATATGCACTTTGATATATCGGTATAAATTCACACTTTCTATTTTTAAATACTGACACATATCTAAATCCTAGGCATTCTAACATCTCATAAGACTTATCGAAATCAGCACATACATCAATTGCCCTATGCGAATCAGATCCTAAAGTTATTATTTCTCCTCCAAGCTCTTTATATCTTTTTACTATATCAATATTAGGATGTATAGAATTTAATCCATATCTATAACCTGAAGTATTTAATTCTATTCCCTTCCCTTTTTCTATTATTATTTTTAAAACCTCATCTAAGACATCTCTATAGTCATTATATAAAATTTTATTATCTTCATATATTGCATATCTGTTTATATAATCTAGATGTCCATAAACATCATAATTACTGAATTCTTTATTAGTTTGTATTATAGAATTAAAATATTTTCTGTAAGCTTCTTCTTTGCTAAATCCCTCAAAGTACTCTTTGTATGATACAGGTATTTTTTCTATTGTATGAGTGGAACATAGTATAAAGTCAAATTGAGACAAATTCAATAATTCATTTATTTCTTTATTCAGATGACTCTGATATCCAACTTCTATCCCTGTCAGTAGTTCAATATCTTTTTTATATTTTTCTTTGTATTCTGATATTTTAGATATATATTGATGTATATCTAGTGAAAAATGGTCTGTATTGTATTCTAGATGATCTGTAAAAGTTAAATAATCTACACCAATATCTATAGCTCTTTTTATTACATCTTCCATTGTATCCTTCGCATCTATTGAAAAATGCGTATGTACATGATTATCTAATATTTTCATATAAAAAAGCCTCCTGTCTATTTTTAATTAAATAATACAAGAGACTTATAAATATCCCATTAACTTAAAGTAAATTTTCTGTTATTTTTGTATTGTTTGTGATAATTTCTTAGTAAATTCTATTGCAGCATCATATCCCATTATTTTTTGTCTATGATTCATTGCTGCAACCTCTACTATCATAGCTGTATTTCTTCCTGGTTTTACTGGAACAACAAGTTTTTCAACTTCTTTTCCTAATATAGTTTCATATTCTTTATCTAGTCCTAATCTATCATAGTATTTTTCTTGATTCCAACTTTCAAGTTCGAGAACTAACCCTATTTCTTTTATATTTTTTATTGCACCAACTCCATATAAGCTTCTTACATCGATTATACCTATTCCTCTTATCTCCATATAATGTTTTAATAATTCTGGTGCTTGCCCTACTAATCTATCATCATCTAGTTTTATTATTTCTACAGCATCATCAGCAACTAATCTATGCCCTTTTTGTATAAGTTCAAGAGCTGTTTCTGATTTCCCTATACTACTTTCACCTTTTATAAGTACACCTATACCATATACATCAACAAGAACTCCATGTATCGTTATATGTGGAGCTAATCTGTTGTCTAGATAATTAGATATTTTATTGATAAATCTAGTTGTATTTCTTTCACTGCTTATAAGTACTCTACCATGTCTTTTAGCCGCATCAAGTATATCATCATCAATTTTCAATCCTCTTGTAACAATTAATGCTGGTATATCATAAGAAAATAATTTGTCTAAAATTTGCCTTCTTCTTTCTTTATCTATATTTTTGAAGTAAGTATATTCCCCTTTACCTATTATTTGTATTCTATCAAATGCAAAATATTCAAAATAACCAGCTAATGCTAGTCCTGTTCTATTCACATCTTGTGATTTGACGAAAAATTCCTTTCCTTCTGGTTGATAAACAACATTAAGTTCTAAGTCCCTAACAATGTCTGATATTGCTATTTTGTCTTTTGATTCCATGATTATTCCTCCGATTTAAAATAATTATAAATATTTTCTGCTGCTGTTTTATTTATACTTTCTACTTCTAGTAGTTGCTCAAATGTAGCAGCTTTTATACTTTCAATATTTTTAAAATGACTTAAAAGATTTTTCTTTCTCTTCTCCCCTATACCAGGTATATCATCTAAAACAGATTTTGTAAGAGATTTTTTTCTCAAACTTCTATGATATGTTATAGCATAATTATGAACTTCTTCCTGTATGCTTGCAACAAATCTATATAAATTTGTAGTTCTATCTAGTACAATTTCTTGTGATTTATTTACTAATCCCTTTGTTCTATGTTTATCATCTTTAAACATTCCCCACAAAGGTATTTGTAGATTATTTTGATCCAATACATTTTGGACAGCGCTTACCTGACCTTTTCCTCCATCTAATAGAATTAAGTCTGGTAAATTTTTATGTTTTACTCTTCTGCTTAAAATTTCAGCCATTGAACCGTAATCATCAGGCCCTACTATAGTCTTGATTTTAAATCTTCTGTATTCTTTTTTGTCTTTTTTACCATCTGTAAAAACAACCATTGATCCTATTGAATCTACACCTTGAATATTAGAAATATCATATGCCTCTATTCGTTTTGGCATTGTTTCAAGTTTTAGTAACTCAGTTAGTTGAGTTAATGCACCTATACTCTTTTCATATTTTTGTTTATTTAAATGAGAAAATTTATTTAGATATTCCATGGCATTTTTTCTTACCATTAGAGCTAAACCCTTCTTTTCTCCTTTTTGTGGTATTGTAATAGTTACCTTACTGCCTTTTTTATCACTTAACCATTGCTCTAATATATATCTATCTTCAAGCTCTTCGTCAATAATTATTTCCTTCGGTATATATTCTTGTTCCATATAAAATTGTTTTACAAAAGAGCCCAGTATAGAGTCTGATTTACTTCCTTCTACGCCTTCTAATATGAAATGTTCTCTTCCAATTATTTTACTGTTTCTCATAAAGAATACTTGGACACAAGCCTCTTCTTCTGTTCTGGCTAAAGCTATTACATCTTGATTCACATCAGAATTAGACGCATCGATTTTTTGTTTTTCCATTATTTCTTCAAGATTTTTTATTTTATCTCTATACATAGCTGCATCTTCAAATTTAAATTCCATTGCACATGAATTCATTTTTTCTTTTAATATCTCTATTAATGTTTCTTCTTTTCCTGATAAAAATAATATTATTTCATCTATCATCTTTCTGTATTCTTCTTTTGATACGTTTCCAGTACATGGTCCTACACATTTTTTGATGTGGTAATTTAAACATGGTCTTGCACCATTTCTAATCGCCTTTGGTATATCCACATTACAGTTTCTGATTGGGTATATATTTCTTATTATTTCCAAGGTATCGTTTACAGCACCAACATTTGTATATGGTCCAAAATATTTAGCCTTATCTTTCAGAACTCTTCTTACTTTCATTATTCTAGGGAAATCTTCATTAACAGTAACCTTTATATATGGATATGTTTTATCATCTCTAAGCAAAACATTGTATTTTGGTCTATACTGTTTAATTAAGTTACATTCCAATATTAACGCTTCTAATTCAGAATCTGTAATTATATATTCAAAAGATGCTATATTGCTTACCATTGATTTTACTTTTGATGAATGATTTTTTGATGATTGGAAATATTGTCTAACCCTATTCTTTAAGGAAACAGCTTTCCCAACGTATATTATTTTGTCATTTTTATTTTTCATCAAGTAAACACCTGGTTCTTCTGGTAACAATTTTAATTGTTCTTGAATATCAAACATTAAAAAATCTCCTTTTTTCCTTATAAAGTCGTATTATTCCCTATTTTTCGTATTTAATATTTTATTCAATACTTATAAATATACTTTATCTGCATTTTTATTTCTGTATATTTTACAAGAGCATTATAAATTTTTTCAAACTCATAATGCTCCTTTTGTCTATTAAATCATATCATATTTTTTTATTTTATTACAAACTATTTATAGTGATACCAAATTATTCAAAATATTTCTTCAAGAATTGTCCAGTATAAGATTTTTCTACTTTTGAAACTTCTTTTGGCGTTCCTGTTGCAACAATAGTTCCTCCATTGTCTCCACCTTCTGGTCCTAAATCAATTATATAATCGCAACTCTTGATAACATCTAGATTATGCTCTATTACTACGATAGAATTGCCTGTATCAGCTAATCTTTGTAAAACATCTATTAATTTGTCTACATCTGCCATGTGTAAACCTGTTGTAGGTTCATCTAAAATATACAATGTCTTTCCAGTAGGTCTTTTACTCAATTCAGTAGCTAATTTAATTCTTTGTGCTTCACCGCCTGATAATTGAGTTGATGGTTGACCTAGTTTTATATATGAAAGCCCAACATCCATAAGTGTCTCTAATTTTCTTTTTATTGTTGGTATATTTTCAAAGAATTCTAATGCTTCTTCCACATTCATATCTAATACATCAGAAATTGTTTTATCTTTATATTTAACCTGAAGAGTTTCTCTGTTGTATCTTTCCCCTTTACATACTTCGCAAGGAACGTATACATCTGGTAGGAAGTGCATTTCTATCTTGATTATTCCATCACCTTTACAAGCCTCGCACCTTCCACCTTTTACATTGAAACTGAATCTTCCTTTTTTATATCCTCTAGCCTTTGCTTCATTAGTCATAGCAAATAAATCTCTTATATGATCGAATATTCCTGTATATGTTGCTGGATTTGATCTAGGAGTTCTACCTATAGGACTTTGGTCTATATTTATTATTTTATCTATATTTTCTATACCTTTTATTTCTTTATGCTTTCCTGGTTTCATTCTAGATCTATTTACTTTGTTAGCAACACTTTTGTATAATATTTCGTTTATAAGTGTACTTTTTCCTGAACCAGAAACCCCAGTTATACATACGAATTTTCCTAAAGGTATTTTTACATTTAAGTTTTTAAGGTTATTTTCACTAGCTTTTACTATTTCTATAAATTCTCCATTTCCTTCTCTAATTGTTTCTGGTACATCGATAGTTTTCTTTCCACTTAGATACATACCTGTTATAGAATTTGGATTTTGGATTATTTCCTCAAATGTACCTTGAGCAACTATTTCACCACCGTGCACTCCTGCCCCAGGACCTATATCCACAATATAATCTGCTGCTCTCATAGTATCTTCATCATGTTCAACAACTATCAATGTATTTCCTATTTTCGTTAAGTTTTGTAATGATGCTATTAACTTATCATTATCTCTTTGGTGAAGTCCAATACTTGGTTCATCAAGGACATAAAGTACACCGACTAAAGCAGAACCTATTTGAGTTGCTAATCTTATACGTTGTGCCTCTCCACCAGATAGAGTTCCAGCTTTTCTTGCTAAGTTTAAATATTCAAGACCTACGTTTCGTAAGAAAGTTGCTCTTTCACGTATTTCTTTTAATATTTCCTGAGCAATAAATTGATTTTTTTCGCTTAACTCTAAATTATTTATAAAATCGATTAATTCATTTATAGAAAGTTCTGTTACTTCTATTATATTTTTTCCACCGACTTTAACTGATAAAACTTCCTTTTTCAATCTATGACCTTTACATTTTGGACAAGGAGTCTCCGCCATAAATTCATCGATTTTATCCTTTGCATATTCAGAAGAAGTTTCGTTATATCTTCTTTCTAAGTTAACAAGTACACCCTCAAAAGGCGCTCTATATTCTCTTCTTCCTCCGAATTTTGAATCAAATTCAAATTCTACTATTGTATTGTTTCTTCCGTAAAGTAACTCATCTACAAAGTCTTCTGGTAAATCTTTAAATGGAGTATCTAGTGATACACCATATATTTCAGCTAGGCTTCTTACCATCTTGCTATAGTAAGTGTCATTACTCTTGCTAACAGAACCCCACGCTGCAATTGCACCTTGATTTATAGATAAATCTTTATTTGGTATAACTAAATCTTCATCTACATTTCTACGTTCTCCTAATCCATTACATTCATCACATGCACCAAAAGGAGCATTAAATGAGAACATTCTTGGTGATAATTCTTCTATTCCTATTCCATGATCAGGACATGCAAATTTAGTTGAATACAGTATTTCTTCTCCATCTATAATTTGGGCAATAACTAATCCATCAGATAATTTAATTGCTGTTTCTATAGAATCAGAAAGTCTTCCTTCGATACCATCTTTCACCACTATTCTATCTACAACAACTTCTATGTTATGTTTTTTATTCTTACTTAGTTCAATTTCATCTGTAACTTCGTAATTTTCTCCATTTACCCTAACTCTTACAAATCCTTCTTTTTTTAATCCTTCAAGGGTTTTTTTATGCGTTCCTTTTTGACCCCTAACGATAGGAGACAGTATTTGTAACTTTGTTCTTTCTGGTAATTCTAATATTTTATCTACAATCTCTTGGACAGTCATCTGACTTATTTTATTTCCACAAACAGGACAATATACATCTCCCACTCTTGCAAATAAAAGTCTCAAATAGTCGTATATCTCTGTTACTGTTCCTACTGTAGACCTTGGATTTCTCGAAGTTGTCTTTTGGTCTATCGATATAGCAGGCGAAAGACCTTCTATGTATTCCACATTAGGTTTCTCCATTTGACCTAAAAATTGTCTAGCATAAGATGAAAGACTTTCTACATATCGTCTCTGACCTTCAGCATAGATTGTATCAAATGCTAATGAAGATTTTCCTGAACCTGATAGTCCTGTGAATACTATAAATTTATTTCTAGGGATGACTAAATCTACATTTTTTAAATTGTTTTCTTTAGCACCTCTTATGACTATTTTATCTTCCATTCTAAATTCCTTTCTTGTTATTTGGTATTGTTCATCTTTATCTTTCTATTATTAAACACTCTTTGTATTTTAAACTTATTTTACTTTTGTAACTTTTCTTCTAATTCTTTTATCTTATCCCTCAATTGGGCTGCTCTTTCAAATTGTAAATTAGTCGCTGCTTCCATCATTTCAGCTTGTAATTTTTCTATATTTTCTTTTATCTCGTCTTCATTATCAGTTTCACTAATTCCGTAGATTTCCTCTTCTTCAGCTAATTTAAGAGTTTCAATATTATCTCTAATATCTTTCTTGATTGTTCTTGGAATTATACCATGCTCTTCATTATATTGTGATTGTATTTGTCTTCTTCTAGCAGTCTCTTCAATCGTTGCTGCCATTGAACGTGTAATTTTATCAGCATACATTATAACGCGTCCCTCCGCATTTCTGGCAGCACGTCCAACAGTTTGTATTAAAGAAGTTTCAGAACGTAGGAAACCTTCTTTATCTGCATCTAAAATAGCAATTAAAGATACCTCTGGTATATCTAATCCTTCTCTTAATAAGTTTATGCCGACTAGTACATCAAACTTACCTAATCTTAAATCCCTTATTATTTCAGTTCTTTCTAAAGTCACTATATCTGAATGTAGATATTTTACTTTTATCCCAACTTCTTTTAAATAATTAGTTAAATCTTCACTCATCTTCTTAGTAAGTGTTGTAACAAGAACCCTCTCATTTCTTTCTACTACTTTATTTATTTCACCAACTAAATCATCTATTTGATTAACTATTGGTCGAACATCTATGATAGGGTCTAATAATCCTGTAGGTCTTATAATTTGTTGCGCAACTGTAGTTGAATGTTCTATCTCATACGGTCCCGGAGTAGCAGAAACGAATAGAACTTGATTTATATTTTCTTCAAATTCTTCAAAATTTAAAGGTCTATTGTCGTAAGCAGAAGGAAGTCTAAATCCATTATCTATTAATGATTTTTTTCTAGAACGGTCTCCTGCATACATTCCCCTAACTTGAGGTATTGTAACGTGTGATTCATCTATTATCAACAAGAAATCGTCTGGAAAGAAGTTCATAAGTGTGTATGGTTTTTCGCCTGGCTTTCTACCTGTTATATGTCTCGAATAATTTTCGATACCTTGACAGAATCCCACTTCTCTAAGCATTTCTATATCGTATTTTGTTCTTTGCTCTATTCTCTGTGCTTCAAGCAATTGATCATTATCTTTAAATTCTTGAATAACTTGGGCTAATTCTTTTTCTATAGCATCTATAGCCTGTTCTATTCTCTCTGGAGTTGTAACATAATGTGATGCCGGGAATATAGCTGTATACTTTCTTGTCCCAACTATTTTTCCTGTTACATAATCAATCTCCGTTATTCTGTCTATTTCATCTCCGAAAAATTCTACCCTAATAGCTCTTTCATCATTACTTACAGGGAAAATTTCAACAACATCTCCCCTTACTCTGAAAGTTCCTCTGACAAAATTTATATCGTTTCTTTCGTATTGTATCTCTATTAACTTCTTAATTACATCATCTCTATCAACTTGCATACCTTCTCTTAAAGATAACATTAAATCCTTATAATCCTTTGGATCCCCTATACCGTATATACAAGATACTGATGATACAATTATAGTATCTTCTCTCTCTAAAATCGATGCTGTAGCAGAGTGGCGTAGTTTATCTATTTCATCATTTATACTTGCATCTTTTTCTATATATGTATCACTATGAGCTACATAAGCCTCTGGTTGATAATAATCATAGTAACTTACAAAGTATTCTACTGCATTATCTGGAAAAAATTCTTTAAATTCACTATAAAGCTGTGCTGCTAAAGTCTTATTATGTGCCAAAATAAGAGTTGGCTTTTTAACTTCTTGTATTATATTTGCCATTGTAAATGTTTTTCCCGAACCAGTAACCCCTAATAAAGTTGAAAATTTTTCATCATGATTTATGGCATTTACTATTTCTCTAATAGCCTCTGGTTGGTCCCCTGTTGGCTTAAAATCTGACTTTATTTTAAAATCCATAACATCACCTAACCTTTCTCGAACATTAGTTCCCTTTTCATTATACCATAATATATTAATATATCCTAACTCTATAATATTAAACTAACAATATTTTACCCATAATATTACTATTTAAATACATCTATATTAAAATATATTAAAATACTTTAAGTCTTTCTAAATAACGATTCAGGCTTTATATTCTTATAATTTACTGTATAAAAAAATCCATTTAAACTTTTATTGATGTAAAAATTTAAATGGATTTTCCTTTATGTTATGTTTACTTTTTAAAATTAAAAAGATTACGTGGCTACGTCTTACTCTCCCAGGCGGTTGCCCACCAAGTACCATCAGCGCTCAGGAGCTTAACTT